>Ga0207712_10000006_pt1 | contig 573204 bp, 550 predicted proteins | sample KBSS44metaG_FD_184402 | JGI IMG/M metagenome (GOLD analysis project Ga0207712, IMG submission 184402) | Switchgrass rhizosphere microbial communities from Kellogg Biological Station, Michigan, USA - KBS S4-4 metaG (SPAdes) (version 2) | ecosystem: Host-associated > Plants > Roots >... | reverse complement strand
GTGAAGCATGACCGGTCGTCGACCATCGGGTGAGGACAGCTGTGGTGCGGGAAACTCGAGCTCGTACATGCCCGTCTGTTCCGGTTGGTAGCGCGGTTCCTGGTCATCAGACATTCGGTTCACCTCCTTTCGCCTTGCACCTAAGTGTCGCGCACTTTGCCATGGATGCCATCTTGGCCCACCGAATCGCCGAACACGTGCAGGTGGGTCGACGTTTCGCGTCGGCTGCCTGCAGCGACGCATTCAGGCAAGATCAATGGCAATGCGTTGTACATGGATTGTTCCACTCGCCGCAACGGCGGCGCTCGTGGCGTCGTGCGGCCACGGGCAGTCGTCGAGCCGGTCGGCCCCGTCCGTTCGGCTCGAACGGGGAAGTCCGCCCGTGGCGGCGGTGGCCGCGGCCGCCCACGCGGTGGCGCCGGATCCGCGCGTCGGTGCGGTATTTCTCGGCGGGAACACGCTGCACACGTGTTCAGGAGCGGTGCTCGATTCGACGGACGGCGACCTCATCCTCACCGCGGCTCATTGCCTGGCGGATGGATACGACACCTTCTTCGTCCCGGGATTCATGGAAAACGCTGAGCCGCAAGACTTTTGGCGAATCAACACCATCTATCTGGATTCACGCTGGGCTAAGGGGCAGGACCCGGTGGCGGACTTCGCGGTCGCTCGCGTCAGTCGCGACGGAGGCGGCTCGCTCGAGCAACGCGCGGGTGGCGGCTTCGCTCTCGGCGCAGCTCCCAGGGCAGGCACCGACGTCACGGTGACGGGGTACGCGTTGGGCACCGGGGGAGAGCCGATCGGCTGCGGCGCCCGTACCTCGCCGGACACGAGCGGTTTCCCTTCGCTTCCGTGCAAGGGAATGGTCGACGGGACGAGCGGATCGCCATGGGTCGCAGACTCAGTGATCGCGGGCCTCGTCGGCGGCCTCGAGGGTGGCGGTTGCCGCGAGGACATCTCGTATTCGCCACCGTTCGACGACGCACTCATTCAGCTGTTGCACCGGGCGGAGGTAGGCGGGCCTGGTGACGTGGCGCCCACCGACGTCAACGACGTCTGCTAGTGCCGCTCAGGCCTTGAACTGGCTCAGTGCACGCAGCTTGTTCATCACGTCCAGCGCGGCGACCTTGTAGGCCTCCGAGAAGGTTGGGTAGTTGAACACCGCGTCGACGAGGTATTCGACCGTGCCGCCGCAGCCCATCACCGCCTGGCCGATGTGAACCATCTCGGTGGCGTTGGTGCCGAAGATGTGCACGCCGAGAAGCTTCAGATCCTCCGTGGAGACCAGAAGTTTGAGCATGCCGTACGAGTCGCCCGCGATCTGACCGCGTGCGAGCTCCCGATAGCGCGACACCCCCACCTCGTAGGGAATCGAGTCCTTCGTCAGGTCCACCTCGGTCGCGCCGACGTAGGACACCTCGGGAATCGAGTAGATGCCGATCGGCTGCAGCTCCGACATGCACTTACACGGCTCGCCGAAGGCGTGGTACGCGGCGAGTCGACCCTGGTCCATCGAGGTGGCGGCCAGCGCGGGAAAGCCGATCACGTCGCCAACGGCGTAGATGTGGTCGACCTTGGTCTGATAGTTGTCGTCGACGAAGATCCTGCCCCGGTTGTCGGCTTCCAGGCCCGCGGCGGGAAGGTCCAGGTGTTCGGTCTGACCTTGCCGCCCCGCGGAGTACATCACCGTGTCCGCGGGAATCTGTTTGCCGCTAGCAAGGGTGGTCACCGTTCCCGCGGCGCCGACGTCGACGGCGGTGACCTCTTCGCCGAAGCGGAACGTCACGGCGAGGTCGCGTAGGTGAAACCTCAGTGCCTCAACGATTTCCGGATCGCAGAACTCCAGCATCGCAGACCGTTTCTCGACCACCGTCACCTTCGTACCGAGCGCAGCGAACATCGATGCGTACTCGATGCCGATGACGCCAGCGCCGACGACGACCATCGACGTCGGAATGTTCTTCAGGTCGAGAATGCCGTCGGAGTCCAGGACACGGTTCTCGTCGAACTCGACGCCGGCAGGACGCAACGGCTTGGTGCCGGTGGCGATGACGAAGTAGCGGCCCTTCACGGTGATCAGTTCGGCCCGGGAGGGGTCCTCGACCACGATGGAGTGCTCGTCGATGAAGCGAGCGTGGCCGACGTACAGCTCGACGCGGTTGCGCATCAGCTGGTTGCGCACGACGTCGATCTCCTTGCCGATGACGTGCTGAGTGCGCGCCAGTAGATCGGCCGGGGTGATCTTCTCCTTCACCCGATAGCTGGCGCCGTACAACTCGCGTTGACTCATGCCCGTGAGGTAGACGACGGCCTCGCGCAGTGTCTTGCTCGGGATGGTCCCGGTGTTGACGCACACGCCGCCGAGCATCCGCCCGCGTTCGACGACTGCGACCGACTTGCCCAGCTTGGCGGCAGCGATGGCGGCCTTCTGGCCGCCGGGACCGGAACCGATGACGACGAGGTCGTATTCCTGCGTGGAACCCATGCAAGTAGTCCTACGCCGGTTCCGCCGATCCTGCATGCCGACGACGCCAAAATATCGGCCAACGAGCGCTGAACGATCGCCGTTCTTCGCTCCATCCCCAGAATCGGATTCGTCCACAGCTGCAGCCGGATTGCTCACCTGGCGGCCGTAGCTCATCGGGGGCTGCTGCGACGTTCGGTACATGACGAACCCAAGCGCATACGACTTCCATCTCAACCGACCAGGCTCACTGATCGCCGCCCTCCCCGCGGTACTCGGATTCGTTCCGGAGAAATCCCTGGTGCTGGTCACCCTCGAAGGCAGCGAAATGGGGTGTGTCCTACGCGTCGACCTGGCAGACGGGCTGCTCGACAACCTCGATGGCATGGCGCAGGCGGCTGCCGCCACGGGTGCCGACGCAGCGATCGTCGTGATCGTCGACGAAGCAGGTGCGTCGTGCCGAATGTGCAATGACGATCATCGGCGGCTCGTCGATGCGGTGCGCGATGCGCTGGGCGAGTACGGCGTCGCGCTCCGTCACGCGCACGTCGCGGACCGCGTAGCGGCAGGAGGCCGGTGGCACGGGGTCGACGGGAGCGGCGGCGGGATCGTCGAGGACCCGATGGCGTCGCCGCTGGCCGCAGCCGCGGTGCTGGATGGTCGTCGCCTATACCCCAGCAGGAGGGAACTGCAGGAGGTCATACAGGTCGTGGCCCTCGACGATCCCGAAGAGGCCACGGCCTTGAGCGACGTGATCAGCGAGCACGTCGAATGCGTGGCAGACGAGCCGCGGCACGACGCCGACGTACGAGCCGACGTCGAGCACGCGATGGCCGTCGCTGCGAACCTCGACGACGGCCGTCCGCCGTCGGACGAGGACATGGCGCGGCTCGCGTACGCTCTCACCGATCCGGAGGTGCGCGACACGTTGTACGCGCTGGCGGTCGGGACCGAGGCAGCGGCTGCGGAATCGCTGTGGGTGATGCTGTCGCGCAGGCTTCCCGAGCCGTGGCGCGTCGAAGCGCTCGTGCAGCTGGCGTTCGCCGCCTACGCGCGCTGCGATGGGCCGCTCGCGGGGGTGGCCCTGGAGGCTGCGCTGCGGTGCAACCCCGATCATCGAATGGCGGGGATGCTCGACACGGCGCTGCAGTCGGGGATGCGACCCGAACAGATTCGGGAGCTTGCCTTCACCGGCTATCAGCTGGCGGGCCGACTCGGCCTCGAGCTACCGCCGCGTACGTTGGGTAGGCGTGCCAGCTAGCAGGCACCGACCAACTGCAGGTAATCGCTTGCGGCGGTTGAGATTACGCGCTGTCGTTGGACAAGAGTGCTGACGCAGCGATACGCCAGGTCGACCGATCCGAAGACGTGGTGGGCGATCATCGCCAGGTGCTGCAGTTGCTCGTCGCTCATCGATTCGGGGTAAGTGAAGTCGCGAACGTAGACGATGTCGGCCTCCAACAGCTGGTTTCCGCCGCGCCGAAAGTCATCGCCGAAGATCACGGGTGCGATGGCCCAGTGCTTGACGGCCGGAAGGGAATGCGGAATGAAGCCTTGGCTGCGCAACTCCTGATCGACGTCGGCGAAGGTGGGCTGGTTCTCGTACAACGTGACGAAGGAGATCTCGGTCTGCACGGCGACGGCGGAACCGAGGTGGTGGCGGCCACCTCGGAAGACCATCAGCTCCGCGCCCTGAACGTCGATCTTGAGCAGGTCGACGGGTCCGAGTTCCTCGACGTCGTCGAGGCGACGAGTCGTGATGGGTACCTTCTCGATCACCGTGCCCCAATCGGTGAACCCGTTGAACTGCATCAGTTTTCGCGGGTCGGGTTTGAGCAGGCTCGTCATGCCAGAGGCACGCGTCACGTACAGCGTGTGAGTGCCCCCGTCTGCAATTGCATCGGGGAGATAGGTCTCCAGCGGACCCTTCTGCCGTAGAAGTTCCCCGCGCGCAGCGGCCTGCGGCTCGAAGCCGGTGACCGTACACGGCCCCGCGGCAAGCATCGGCTTGTACGGGGGATCGCCGTCGATCGGGTTGGCGCCGATGTCGACCACGGCGGTCAGCCGGGACGGTGAAAGCAGAGCCCTCAGCGGCGAGGCCACGTTGGCAGGCGCGCCCGCCTAGACCTTCTCGACCTTCACGGCGTGAGCCATGTCGTGGGGGAGTTCGACCTGCTCGTGGCCCGGGATCACGATCATCACGTTGCCGTGGTCGGTGACCTGCACGGTCACGCGCGCATTCGGCACGACCCCAGCGTCCTTTAGCCTGCTGATCAACTCGGCGTCGCCCTGGACGTGCTCGGTGAGCTGACGCACCCGCACGGCGACTGGGAACCCGGTTGGCAGCTCGGTCAATCGGACGAGGGCAAGGTCGTCGGCGCCTTCGAGCGAGACGCCTAGTTCGGCCAGGCCCGGAATGGGGTTTCCGAACGGCGAAGTGGTCGGGTTGTCGAGAACCCTGACCAGCCGGCGCTCGACGTCCATGCTCATGACGTGCTCCCAGCGACACGCCTCGGCGTGGACTTCCTCCCACGGAACGCCGATCACGTCGACGAGCAGGCGCTCGGCGAGGCGGTGCTTGCGCATGACCGAGACGGCCAGCGATCGGCCCTTGTCGGTCAGCTCGAGGTGGCGATCACCAGCGACGTGCAGCAAGCCGTCGCGTTCCATGCGGGAAACCGTCTGACTGACCGTGGGGCCGCTTTGTTCGAGGCGTTCGGCAATGCGGGCACGCAGCGGCACGACACCCTCTTCTTCGAGGTCATAGATCGTCCGCAGATACATCTCGGTGGTATCGATCAGATCGTTCATGCACGCGCCTTCCCAAGCCCAGCGTCAGGCCGAGTCTACCGGGCCAACGCGCTGATCTGCGGTCAACACTGTGCTGACACAATGTGATGCCCAACGCGTCTGCGTCGGGCATCACACGAGTGGCGAAGTGGGTCAGCTTGCGTAGGAACGCAGCCGCTCGGCGCGCTCACCGTGACGCAGCTTGGCCATGACCTCGCGCTCGATCTGGCGGACGCGCTCGCGCGACAGCCCAAACAGCTTGCCGATCTGGTCCAGCGTGCGCGGCTGGCCGTCGTCCAGCCCGAAGCGCAACCGGATCACCTGCTGCTCGCGCTCGTCGAGTGTGGCCAGGACATGCCTGATGTCGGTGTGCAGCAACTCGGAGATCACGGCGTTCTCCGCCGACATCGCCTCGGCGTCCTCGATGAAGTCGCCCAGTGGGGCCTCCTCGTCCGTGCCGACCGGCATGTCGAGGCTCACCGGATCGCGGCTGTGGGCCAGCAGATCGGTGATCTTCTCCTCCGGAATGCCGGACTCCTCGGCGAGTTCCTCGTCTGTCGCCTCGCGGCCGAGCGTCTGATGCATCTCACGCTTGATCCTGGCCAGCTTGTTGACCTGCTCGACCAGGTGGACTGGCAGGCGGATGGTGCGGCTCTGGTCTGCCATGCCACGGGTGATCGCCTGGCGAATCCACCAGGTGGCATAGGTCGAAAACTTGAAGCCCTTGGTGTAGTCGAACTTCTCCATCGCACGGATGAGTCCGAGGTTGCCCTCTTGGATCAGATCGAGAAGCGGCATGCCGCGACCCGTGTAGCGCTTCGCCAGCGACACCACTAGGCGAAGGTTGGCCTCCAGCAGGTGGCTGCGGGCCGCCTCGCCGTCGCGGACGACCATCGCGAGTTCCCGTTTGCGAGCGTCGCCGAGACGCTTCTTCGTGTCGAGAAGGTGCTGTGCGTAAAGCCCAGCCTCGATGCGCTTCGCCAACTCGACCTCATCTGCGGCGTTCAGCAAGGCGGTTTTGCCAATGCCATTGAGATATACGCGCACGAGGTCAGCGGCTGGGCTCTGGGCGTCCAAATCACTGTCGATGCGGCTTGCGGTGGCATTTGCCATTACGGCCTCCTGCTCGGCTGGAACTGTCAAGAGCTATAACGCCGAACTAGCCCCTAGAGTTCCCGATGCCCGTCGCTGGCACACCGTTTGACCTGCAGTTATTCGTCCGCGACCTGAGAATGTCCTGAGGAATGACGAAGAAATTTCTCATCTGGGAACATCGTGCGGCCACTCCGCCGAATCGGGTTGCGGTATCTGCTCGGCACGGGCTTCGAGAGCGGGTCGCTCGGCGGTGGGAAACAGTGGGATTCGCCGATCGCCGTCGTAGCGTCGCGGTTCCTCGGCCCGTCGAGGAGGCCTGTCGTTGGCGATCAGCACCGCAATCCACGGCAGGGGGATCGACAGCACCAAGATGCCCAACGAGATCAGCCCGTTGTGCCATACGCCGTAAGCGATCGCCGCGCCGATGAGGGCGGGGACGCGGAACGACATGATCGTCAGGTACTTGCGCACGCGCTCGCGGTGCTGCTCCTCGTAGGGCAGTTCGGCGCGTGTGATGAGGACCGGGCGACCATCGTCGTCGAAACTCAGCTCTTGGCCGTGTTTCATGCTCTTACTGTTTCACATCCAGACCCACTCATTCGTGTCCGGTTTATTACCGCTGGCTCGACGGGCACAATGAACGCCATGGACACCGAGACCATCGAACGCACCGAGACCGACGAGCAGGTCGATGACGGGACCGACGGCGATGCGCCGAAGATGTTCCACTACGTCAAGAAGAACAAGATCGCCGAAAGTGCAGTCATGGGCACGCATGTCGTCGCCCTGTGCGGCGAGGTCTTCCCCGTCACGAAGGCCGCCAAACCAGGTTCACCGGTGTGCCCGGACTGCAAGCGGATCTACGAGTCGCTCAAGAAGTAGCAGGAGGGCTTGGCGAATCAGCCGGCTCTCTCCCGTTCCGAGCCTCGGCCTTCTCCTCCAGCCAGGTGCGGAGTTGACGTGCGTGTGTGTCGCCTGCAGGCCATTGCTCTTGAATCGCGGCGTTCAATTCGGCGCCGAGCATGATCGCGAAGCCGAGGAAGAACGCGAACAGCAGGAAGGCGATCGGCGTCGCCAGCGCGCCGTAGGTGTAGCCCGTCGACGTGATCCACGTCAGGTAGACGCGCAGGCCGAAGGTCGCGACGAGGAACACCGCGACTGCCAGCGCAGCGCCATACAGCAGACGGTGCGTCGGCAGTGGGGCCGGCAGGGAGACACGGTAGAGGAACGTCGTCGCGGTGACGCCGCCGACGAACAAGACGGGGTAGTAGCCCCAGCTCAGGGCGTAGTCCCAACTGTCGGGGACGTACTGCGCGATCTTGATCGGCCCCAGCGCCAGGAACGGTGCCGTGGTGATGGCCCCCACCAACATGACGACGTACAGGCCAAGAGCGTAGAACCGTTGCCGCACGGGATGGCGCAGCTCGGTCTGATCGTGCGCCTCGACGATCGAGTCGACGAAGGCAGACACCGCCGACGAACCAGCCCACAGCGAGATGACGAACCCGATGGACACCACCTCGCCGCGGGCGCCCTGGATGATGTCGCGCACCGTCGGATCGATGATCTCGGTCACCACGTTCTGAGAGAAGAAGTGGTTGGCCGTGCTGATCAATCGCTCCTGGATCGTCGGCAGCGTCTCCGGCCCGAAGAGCGGAGCGATGTAGGCCAGGCTGCCCAGCATGCCCAACAGCAGAGGCGGCAACGACAGCGCACACCAGAAGGCTGCTTGGGCCGCCTCCGAGAAGATCGAGTCGTCCCAACTCTTCGCGAGGGCACGCTTGAACACCTGCAAAATGTGGCGTCGCGAGGGTTTTACTGGCGGGGGCTGGTCACTCATGGCCAGACCAGCATTGCCGAAGACTGCCTATACCGCCGAATTTCCAGGCGGCGGTTAGGTCACGCGTCTGCTGCGCTGACCTCTAGCACGGCTGCCAGTTCCGCCAGCTTCGCCTCGTGCTCGTTGGCGTGGTGTTGGCAAAAGAGCAACTCGGCTCCGGACGGAAGCTTCGCGCGTACGCGCGCGGCAGCGCCGCAGCGGTCACAGCGATCAGCCCGAGTCAGTTCAGGACTGGTCAGCGTTGCGTTCATGGCCGCCTCCTCCGTTGCTCGTTACGTAGCTCTACTGTCTCAGACGTTTTCGATTCCGGCCTTGTTCCCTAGGCGTTCACCGGTGTGTCGTGTCTCACGTTCCCGCGAAGTTGCACAACGGGCATGCTGGCCGCATGATCACGCCGCCTGAGATGCTGGTTCACCTCATCAGCGCCGACGATTGGGAGCGCGCCCGCGCCGAGCGCCACCACCGCCCGCCGTCACTCGGCGAGGTCGGGTTCGTGCACCTGTCGGCTCCGCAGCAGGTGCACTTGCCCGCGAATCGCCTCTACCCCGGCCGCGCCGACATGTTGCTGCTGTGGTGCGATCCGGAGCGGCTGGATGCTCCCGTGCAATGGGAGCCCGGAGTGCCGACCGATCCAGAGTCGATGCTGTTTCCCCATCTGTACGGGCCGCTGCCGACCTCCGCCGTCGTGCGCGTGTCGAGGTACGAGCCTGGACCGGACGGCAACTTTGCGGTCTTGCGCTCGGCCTAGGCTGGGACGGCCTCGACCACGGACATCGGACCAGCGGTAGGCACGACGCGGGTTTGACGAAAACCAGCTCGCGCCAACAGCTTCTCGTACTCGGATGCGGTCCGCTCCCGCCCGCCCGTTTGAACCAGCATCTCGAGGTCGAGCAGCATGCCGGGATGCGGTGGCGTTCCCTCCGGCAGGACCAACTCCAAGAGAAGCAGTTTGCCGGTAGGGGCGATGACAGAGCGGATATTGCGCAGAATCGTTATTGACTGGTCGTCCGTCCAGTCGTGGATGATCGCCTTGAGGAGGTAGGCGTCGCCACCCTCGGGAACGGACTCGAAGAAGGATCCAGAAGTCAGCGTGCAACGCGATTCGACGCCAGCGGCCTTCAGCGGTGCGCCCGCGCCGTCGATTACCGATGGCTGGTCGAACAGCACGCCGTTGGCCTGAGGTGCATTCGTCAACACGGCGGCGAGCAACGCACCGTGGCCACCGCCGACGTCGACTATCAGCTTGCGATCGCTGAAATCATATGCTGCCGAAAGGCTTTCGATGACCATGCTGGACACTCCCGTCATGGCGCGGTTGAACACGCGGCCGTACTCCGGGCTGTCCTCGAAGAACTCGAAGATTGGCATGCCGCGGACCTCGTCGGCCGCAGTCGCGCCGGTGCGGACTGAGTGCAGCAGACTGGTCCAGTGTTCCCGGTGCTCGGGGGTGCCGATCAATTCGACCATGGGCGCCATCGTGTCTGGCGCGTCCGTGCGCAGTTCCTTGCCGATCCGGGTGAGTGCGAAGCGGCCGTCGCCGCGTTGCTTGAGGATGCCGTTGCTGGCGAGCGCCCGCATCAGCCGGAACGTCGCACCTTCATCCGAGTCGACCTTGCGCGCGACGTCGTTGGCGCTCATGGGTGCAGAGGCCAACGCGTTGGGGATGCCGAGCTTGATCGCGACGTAAAGCGCTTGACTCAGCCAGGCGCCCTGCGCGATCTCCAGGAGAGCGACCTTGGGAGGCACCGTAGACCGGTGGAGCAAGCCAAGGCCCTCGCGGACACGGGAAACGCCGTCGATCAGCCAGGGGGGCGGGGGTTTTGGGGTCTTTGGCACGGCGCCAACCTTAGCGTTTCCTGTGCACCTGACACGAAGGGTGGGTATCCCCGTCCGTCATGGTAATCGCGCTACCTAGACTTACTCACCGTGGCAATTCTGACGGGCTTCGCACCGTGGATCGTTTATTGGGTTCTCGTCGGAAACGTGCCGTTCAAGGTCGCGGTGCTGGCTGCCCTCGCCGTCGCCGTCGTGACGTTCGCAGTAGGGCGCGTGAAGGGTAAACCGGGGCGCACGCTGGAACTGGGCACCATCGGCGTGTTCGTCGTGCTGACGGTGTTGACGTTCGCGCTGAGCCAAGACTTCATGGAGCGGTGGGTGCAACCGCTGAGCAGTGCGGGCATCTTCCTCGTCGCACTCGGCAGTGTGCTGGCTGGCAGACCATTCGTGCGGGAGTTCGCCGAGGTGGACCAGCCGCCGGACGTGATCAAGAGCGAGCTGTTCGGCAAGATCACGACGTCGATCACGTGGCTGTGGATCGCGGCGTTCGCCGGCATGACGGTGTCGTCGGCGATTCCGCCGATCGTCCAGGGTGACTCCACTCTGCTCGACACGCGCACTGCCGTGTCCTACATCTTCTACTGGGTCGTGCCGTTCGTGCTGCTATTCGGCGCGGCCATCGGGGGGCGGGTGCTCACCGAACGGATGGTCGCAGAGGCGCACAATCCAAACACGGTGCGGCGCAGCACCTTCGTTGCGTTCAAGGAACTCGGCATCGACGAGCTGCTGTATCTCGCTCAGCAGAAGGCCGAACGTGAAGTGGGTCCAGGCAAGCAGGCCTACGCCGTTCAAGTTGGCGGCAAGGGGACACCGCTGACAGGGGACGAGTCACGCGAGTCCTGGCCAGTGTCGTACAAGGTGCGCGAAGCGAAGTAGCGGAAAATCGGTTGTGTCGCAATACCCCTCTGCGTAACGTCGTGAGCGACGGTTCGACGTGGGCCGGCGCAGATCGGTTATCAACTGGCGCATGCGGGTTCGATCCCCGTTACCCGGTCTCACTACATGCCCACGTCGCCCGTCAGTAGCCGTTCTTGCCGGTCACTTCTTCGCCGTGGGTGGCGTTTGAGCCTTACTATCTCCGACCGACCTCTGACCGCCGAAGCCATGTGCCTTCAGCGATTGAGCAACCGCATCGCGCCGTCTCGAAAACCCTCGACCACATTCGGACCGTCGAGGCCTTTTGTCTTCCCCTCGTGAGAAAAGGCCATTGCGCGGTAACCCCCAGGCTCGTCGCGTTCATAGAACCACGCCCCGTTCTCGTATATCCAAAGCTCGTCGCAGTCGGATTGCGTGTGCTTCACGCGCCAGCCCTTCTTTCCACCAAGCAGGCCGCGCGCCTTCGGGGTCTTCCGCCGCACTGCTTCGGAAATGAATTCTTGAACCAAGCCGTCGATTGCGAGCCAATTTTGCCGACGCTGCTCGTATGATGCTGGGCTGTCAACCGACTGCGCAACTCGTGCCCGATTTGACTGGTAGGCATCAGCTTTCGATCCCCCGGCCGTCTCCCTCGGCCTGCCGAGCAGGCGCATTACCCCCTCTTGAAGACCTTCGACCGGATTGGGTCCCTTGGGGTCCCGTTTCCGGCCTCGGAGCGAGAAAGCCAAGGACTCTCTAGACGGCTCGTCGTACCCAGTCAGCGGGTGAACGCGATCGAGAGCCCAATCTCCATTCTTCCAAATCAACAGCTCGTCGGTCTTGGACTGCGCGTGCTTCACGCGCCAAAACTTCTTGAAGACGCCGCCGTGTGCGGGCACCTGCCGTTCGACGGCGTTGGCGACGAACTCTTGAACCAACTTGTCTATCGCGGCCCAGTTTGCCCGACGTCGTTGGTCCTCGGCAGCGGCCTCGGCGTCCAACCTCGCTCTTGCCTCTTCGGCCTCATCGCCCAAGCCCATAGTTGTCTCCGTCGCCGCGCGGACCTCTCGGTGTGAGGAAGGATGGCACGACGTGGCGGCAAATGTGCCGGATACACCCAGCTGGGTGGCGGGACTAGTCCAGGTAGTCGCGCAACACCTGAGAACGGCTGGGGTGCCGCAACTTCGACATCGTCTTGGATTCGATCTGACGAATCCGTTCGCGCGTCACGCCGTAGACCTGGCCGATCTCGTCGAGCGTGCGGGGCTGGCCGTCGGTGAGGCCAAACCGCAGCCGCACGACGCCTGCCTCGCGCTCGGACAGCGTCTCCAGCACTGATTGCAGCTGATCCTGCAGCAGCGTGAAGCTCACCGCGTCGACGGCCACAACGGCCTCGGAGTCCTCGATGAAGTCACCGAGCTGAGAGTCGCCCTCGTCCCCGATGGTCTGGTCCAGTGAGATCGGCTCACGCGCGTACTGCTGGATCTCCAGCACCTTCTCGGGCGTGATGTCCATTTCCTTGGCGAGCTCTTCGGGCGTCGGCTCGCGGCCGAGGTCCTGAAGCAGCTCGCGCTGGATGCGGCCGAGCTTGTTGATGACCTCGACCATGTGCACCGGGATGCGGATGGTGCGGGCCTGGTCGGCCATGGCTCGGGTGATGGCCTGACGGATCCACCACGTCGCATAGGTCGAGAACTTGTAGCCCTTGGTGTAGTCGAACTTCTCGACTGCACGGATGAGGCCGAGGTTGCCCTCTTGAATGAGGTCGAGGAAAGCCATGCCGCGACCCGTGTAGCGCTTGGCCAGCGACACCACCAGGCGCAGGTTCGCCTCGAGAAGATGATTCTTCGCGCGGTCGCCGTCGCGGCAGATCCACGCCATGTCGCGGCGCTGCGCCGCGGCCATCTTCTCGTTCTTCTCGGCGGCCTCCTGCATCAACTGCGTGGCGTATAGGCCGGCCTCGATGCGCTTGGCCAACTCGACCTCCTCCTCTGCGTTGAGGAGGGCGACCTTGCCGATCTGCTTGAGGTAGGCACGTACGGAGTCGGCCGAAGCGGTGAGCTCGGCGTCCTTGCGGGCCTGTCGGAGCGCTTCGGATTCTTCTTCGTCCCAGACGAAGTCGCCAGAGGCCTTGTCCTTCTCGGAGGGCTCGGAGATCTCGTCGTCGCCGGTGGCGCCTTCCTCGGCGGTCTCGTCGACGGCAGCGCCTGCCGTCACTACCTTGGCGGAGCCTTCCTCGGGTTCGACGACGACGGTGTCGTCGTCCTCGACCACGACGTCCTCGAGGTCGGCGACGTCGACGTCTACGTCGAGGTCGTCACCATCGGTGTCCAGCTCGTCGTCTGCGGTGTCCGCTACCGCGACGGTCGTGCCGTCGACGGCCTCTGGGTCATCGGGCGAAACGCCCTTCTTGGCGCGCGTCGCGCGTGGCTTGGTAGCGCCCTTCTCGGCATCACCCCCGGCGGCCTTCGTGGCTCGTTTCGCGGGAGCGGCTCCCGTAGGGGCCTTGGCAGCCGTCGCCTTCTTGGCGGCGGTGCGCTTCACCGGTTCGTCGATTGCCGGTCTTGCCTTCGTCGCGGCCACAGGCACCCTTTCGGTCTTGCAAATTCAGGCGGCGTGGGCGTGCACCACCAAGAAGCGTCGGCTGTCGAATGTCGGCGTTGATCTCAGTTCGGATACTCACCGCTATCCGGTATGCGGCCGCCGTCGACCATTGTAACGACAGTGTGAGCGACTGCCCCCCTGAGCGGCAAATTCGTCACTTCGGCGAGCCCTTTAGCGTTTGGACGTGTCCACGTCGGCGGCCATTGCCGCACCCACGATTCCCGCGGTGTTTTGCAGGGCGGCAGCCACCACTGGCGTCCGATTCTTCAAGAGCGGAATCCACTTGTCGGCCTTGCGGCTGATGCCGCCGCCTGCGATGAACAGATCCGGCCAGATGGCGTTCTCGATGACGACGAGCACCTTCGTCACCTCTTCGGTCCAACGCTCGTAGCTCCAGCCCTTGGTCTCCTTGATCGAGGAAGCGGCACGATGCTCCGCCTCCTTGCCATCGACTTGGAGATGGCCAAACTCGGTGTTGGGCAACAAGACTCCGTTGTGAATGACGGCTGAACCTATGCCGGTGCCGAACGTCAAGAGCACGACGATGCCGCTGTTGTCCTTGCCTGCGCCGAACTTCTCCTCGGCCAGTCCCGCAGCGTCGGCGTCATTGAGCACGGTCACCGGCTGGCCGTCGAGCTGACCCGAGATCACCTCGCCTGCGTCGGTCCCGATCCACCCCTTGTCGACGTTGGCCGCGGTGCGCACCGTGCCGTTGGTGACGACGCCCGGGTAGGTGACGCCGAGGCGCTCGGTCCAGCCGAACTCACGGACGACGGCGGCAACGGTCTTTGCGACGGCCTTGGGCGTGGCGGGCTGGGGAGTGGCGAGCTTGAATCGATCGCCGATGAGGGCCCCGGTGTCGAGGTCGACGATGCCGCCCTTGACTCCGCTGCCCCCGACGTCCACGCCGAACCCCCGGCGTTGGGTGCTCGCGGCGGTTGTGTCGAGGTCGGTCATTGAGCACTCCTCTTCCAGAGGCCAGCAGGTGCGACGCGCACCACACATTAGTGCGGATTGAGCGGATTGTGCTGCGATACCTAGATGCTGGACAAGGAGACTGGGCTCGAAAGCGATCCGTCGACCCTGAGAACGATCGCGGAGGGCTTGGCCGCCGACGCAGCCGCCTTCGTTCGGCGGCGCCGCGCCGAGGTCTTCGGCGATGGCGTCGAGCACCCGGTCCGTGCCAAGAGCACGCCGACCGACCCCGTCACCGTCGTCGACACCGAAACCGAGCGGATGCTCCGCGATCGACTCGCAGAACTGCGACCCGGCGAACCCATCCTGGGTGAGGAGGAGGGCGGCTCGCCCAATGCGGTTCCGGGACGGCCGCTGTGGGTGCTAGATCCGATCGACGGCACGGTCAACTTCGTCTACGGCATCGAGGCGTATGCGGTTTCGGTTGGGGTGCAGGTCGACGGCGTGTCGGTGGCAGGAGCCGTCGCCAACGTCCCCACCGGCGAGGTGTTCTCGGCGGCGGCGGGCATGGGCGCCCACGTTCGACGCGGCGCCATGACCAGCCAGCTCCGGTGTACCGCCGTCGAAGATCTGTCGATGGCGTTGGTGGGCACGGGTTTCGGCTATGCCCGCGAGCGAAGGGTGGAGCAGGCCGCCGTGGTGGCGCGACTGCTACCCGAGGTTCGGGACCTGCGCCGAATTGGTTCTTGCGCCTTGGACCTGTGCATGGTGGCCGCGGGCCGGCTGGACGCTTACTACGAGGACGGCGTGCACGTATGGGATTGGGCCGCAGCGGCCGTGATCGCCGCGGAGGCGGGCGCGCGCCTGCGGCTGCCTTCGGTCGATGGCTCCGGCTCGGGACTCATCGTCGCCGCGGCGCCGGGCGTCGCGACCGCTCTCGACGACGCGTTGCGGCGTGCAGGCGCGGCGTGATGGCCGTGCGGCACTCAGCAGGACGCGGTGTGGATCTTCTGCAGGAGGGCCGCATCCGTTGGCGCCGTCGCGTCGGGCCTCAGGCTCGCCAGCACTGCGTCGATGTCGTCGGTGTGGCTCAGTTCGGTGAACTCGGCGCCGACCGCTAGGTCGACCGTGTCGTCGGTCCGCCCATCCTGATACAGCTCGGTGCACGGCGCGACGAGCCACAAGGCAGCGGCTGCGGCCTTGCCCGAGGCGCCGAACCGGATCTGTCCCTGGCACTCGAGCCTGGTCCCCGCGTAGACGTCGTCGTTGGCAGCGGTGGGCGGCGCGTAGCCGAGGTCGCGCAGCGCACTTGCTACCTCTCCAGCCTGCCCGCCCTGTCCGCTGGCGTTCAACACGCGGATCTTGGTGTCGGCGAGCTTGGCGGGGGTGACCTCCGTCATGGTCGCCGGCGCGACCTTGTCGCCGAGCTTCGGCTGATTCGCATCGGTGGCTGCCGGCGGGGGATTGCAGGCAGCGGCCTCCCGGACGTCGGTGGTTTGGTTGAACGCGATCACCCAGACCATCAGCGTCGCGATGAAGAGAACGAGCCCTACGACGATGCCCGGCACGTAGTTGCGACGGGGGAACGGACGGCCGCGTTCGTCGAACGCCGTGCCTTGGGTGATTTGCGAGACCACCAGTGCACTGTAAGGGGTGTTCCTGCCACCGCCTCTACCAGGGATTTTGTCATGTGATGTAAATCACATTCGATCTGCGGCGAATAAGGGCACGAATCATTTGGTCGATGCGTTCTGCGCTGGTACAAAGCTCTGTCGCTACGTTTCGTGAGGGGATGAACATGGCTACCGATTACGACGCCCCAAGGCGGACTGAGACCGACGACGTCTCCGAGGACTCGCTTGAGGAGTTGAAGGCTCGACGCAACGAAGCGCAGTCGGCTGTTGTCGACGTAGACGAGTCCGAATCCGCGGAGTCGTTCGAATTGCCGGGTGCCGACTTGTCTGGCGAGGAACTGTCGGTTCGGGTGATTCCCAAGCAAGCCGATGAGTTCACCTGCTCTAGCTGCTTCCTGGTCCACCACCGCAGCCGTTTGGCCAGCGAGAACAACGGCGTGATGATCTGCACCGATTGCGCGGCCTGACCTTCTGACAGTCATTCGGTCCGCGTCGGCCGGGCGGTCAGGCGCGCAACGCCTCCAACACCCGGTCCGGTCTGCGGCAGCTCACCAGCCAATACGGCGTGGGGTCGTCATCGTCGTCGAGCACGACGAGAACCATCGGGCCTACCCACGCCCGATGGACGACGTACGCAGCCGGATCGAGTTGCCTGCCAAGCGCGGCCGACTTGGCCGACCGAGGCACTTCTGCCGACCGAGCGATCACGCTGGCGGGAAGGTGCGCTGCTCCTACCCACAATTCGGTCTCGCCGGCTTCATTGCGAAGGACACGCACGTCGATTCGGCCCAACCACGTCAGCACGACGCCCGCCACTGGCAACAGCACCGCAAAGGCCACCCAGTCGGGCAGGTTCTTGATCCCCTGGTTTACCTCGAGCGCGAGAAGCGCCGCCAACCCGAAGGCAGGAAGCCACCACCACCAGGGCACGCGCAGGCGTTCTCGGTAGCGCACGGATTGGGTGGCTGCGCGCGTGTCGGACACGGCGCCAAGAGTAATCTTGTCCGTCGTGTCCACTTCTCTCGCGGTCGTGCGGCTCGATCCAGAGCTACCCATGCCTACCCGGGCCCACGAAGGTGATGCCGGTGTCGACTTGTTTAGCTCGATCGACGTCGTCCTCGGTCCCGGTCGGCGAGCCCTCGTTCCCACCGGGATCGCCGTTGCGGTCCCGCACGGCATGGTTGGACTCGTCCACCCTCGGTCGGGATTGGCTACCCGCGTTGGGCTTTCGATCGTGAACGCGCCAGGAACGGTCGACGCCGGATACCGCGGCGAGATCAAGGTGACACTGATCAACCTCGACCCCGACGAGCCGATCACGGTACGGCGCGGCGATCGCATCGCACAGTTGCTGGTGCAGCGGGTCGAATTGCCCGAGCTGGTCGAGGTCACGTCGTTCGACGAGGCCGGACTGGCTGACACCTCTCGTGGCGCGGGCGGCCACGGATCCTCCGGCGGACATGCGAGTTTGTGATGGCATTCGGTAAGAACAAGGGCCGCGGCAAGAAGGACGACAGTGACGTCACCGACGTCGCCGACGCCAGCGACGAGGATCAGTCGGCGTCGGACGAGCCCGACGGTCCCTTCGAGATCGAGGATTTCGACAGCGTCGCCGTCGCAAAGCAGGGTCGGCACGATCTGGGCGGGGTGCTGATTCCGGAGAACGAGACCGCGGAGTTGGCCGTCGAGGTCAGCCCAGAGGGTGTCGCCACGACCGTGTGGATGGTGACGCCCAACGGCCGGTACAACATCACCGCCTACGCCGCGCCGAAGGCCGGCGGTCTGTGGCGCGAGGTCGTCACCGAGCTCGCCGAGTCGCTGCGCAACGACGAGGCCCAGGTCAGCATCGAGGACGGGCCGTGGGGGCGTGAGGTCGTCGGGCTGGTGACCAAGGGGCCAGAGCCCGTCGCCATGCGGTTCATAGGCGTCGACGGCTACAGGTGGATGGTGCGAGGGGCTGCGATCGGAACCCCGGAGAGTGCCGATTCGATCGCTGAAGAGATGCGAGTTGCGTTGTCGGACACCGTGGTTCGCCGCGGCGATACACCTCAGCCGGTGAGGGCGCAACTGCCGCTGGAACTGTCGGAGTCGCTCGTCGCTCGACTCCGCGCCCGCGCCGAGCAGATGACGGCGGAGTACGCCGAACAACAGCGGCAGCAGTTGACGGCACAACAGCAGCAGCCCGCACCGGTGCCGCAACCGCAACCCGCCGCGCGTCGAAGCGAACAGGGTTCGGCGATGCAGCAATTGAGGACCATCACCGGCGGGTAACCGCTCAGGGGTCTGCCGGGGTTAGGTGTCCAGCAGAGCCTTGACGCACGCCGTGCCGAGGACCGCAGGGTCGACGCCCATCGCCTCCAGCGTGACGGTGTGCAGGGCGGCTCGCGGTGCCGCAGACACCCACTCCAGCGCGACCTCGACGGGGTGCACCGGATCGTCGGTCGCCGCTGCCACGCCCATCGGGACCGCAAGCGTCTCGAAGTCCTCGCTGGTGGGAGCCACGTACGCGGCAGCCTCGTCCATGGCGTCCGGCAGCGCAGGCCACTGGCCGACCCACGAACGCGTCAGCTCCTCGGCAAGCCATGCCGGGCTCGATGCGCGCATCTGCGATATCGCAGAAGCGAGCCCGTCGCGCCGGAGAAGGTGCGCGGACGTCTTGGCCATCAACGCAGCCGGCGCGGTGTCTGGTGCGCCTGTCCAAGCGGGAAGGGCCGCGAGGACCGCGGTCGTACCCGAAGGATGTGCGAGCGCCCACGCTGCGGCGACGGCTGCGCCGATGGACACCCCGCCAACGGCGATGGGGCCGGTCCTGGCGGCGTTGTCGAGCTCGCTGAGGTAACCGTCGATCAGTCGCTCAGGCTGTGGCGGCGGTGTCACGACGGTGGCGCCAACGTCGTGCAGTGCGGTCGAGAAGGCCCGGTAGACGTAGTCGTCGTCGGAGCCAGTTCCTGGCAGGAGAACCACCGTGACCCCACGCAGATCGACCGTCATCACTCGATCGTGCCGTGTGCGTCAAATCACGTATCCACTAGGACCAGGAATAAGATCCGACCCTCCGGGGCATACGTGGCATTACGGAACCAAGAGGTCTACCGTGACGTTGGTTGAACAGCGGGTCCATGGTGGATTCGCGGCACGGGTCAGGAGCGACCATGGCGACGGCCGAAGGTTATCTGCGGAGGCTTACACGTCGACTGACGGAAGACCCTGAGCAGCGTGATGTCGAAGAGCTCAGCGACGAGGCGGCCCATTCGGGCGCTCAGAAGGCGATCGACTGTAGGCGCGGCCAGGAAGTGACGATGGTCGGCACCTTGCGTTGCGTCGAAGCGAATGCCAAGGGCTGCGCGGGCGGAGTGCGTGCAGAGCTGTTCGACGGCACGGACTCGGTGATGCTGGTGTGGCTGGGCCAACGTCGCATCCCTGGCATCGAGTCGGGTCGCACCCTTCGCGTGCACGGACGCCTCGGCACCCTCGAGAGTGGGAGCAAGGCGATCTACAACCCGCACTACGAAATCCAAAAGTGAGCCATCGCGACACTGCGGACGCGAGGAGCAATTCAGGCACTGCGGACGCGAGGAGCAATTCAGGCACTGCGGACGCGAGGAGCAATTCAGGCACTGCGGACGCGAGGAGCAATTCGGATGGCGAGGCTGCTGAACTCGATGCATCCGACTCGAATCTGCCGGAGAAGCCCGACGAGTCAGTAAAGGCGGCGCTCAGCGCGCAGGCAATTCTCGACCAGATGGGCGGCGTATCCGGCCTGATCTATTCGTCACTGCCGGTGGTCGTGTTCGTGCCGTTGTCGTCGTTCTTTGGCCTGATGCCCGCGATCTATGGCGCGCTAGGGGTCGCCACGCTGATCTTGCTGTGGCGAGTGTTCCGGCGCGAGTCGCTACAACCGGCCTTCTCGGGGTTCTTCGCCGTCGGCGTGAGCGCGTTGATCGCCTACATGGTCGGGGAGTCCAAGGGCTATTTCCTGCTAGGGATCTGGACTTCGTTGGTCTATGCAGGCGTGTTCGCAGTGAGCATCGTGATCCGCAGGCCCCTGGTCGGCTACGTCTGGGGTTGGATCGGCGGACACGATCGAGGATGGCGGCGGGTCCGTAGGGCGGTCGTCGCATTCGACGTTGCGACGTTCACGTGGGTACTGGTCTTCGGGGCACGATTCGTCGTGCAACACAACCTCTACGACGCGGACAAGACCGGCTGGCTTGGCGTTGCGCGCATCGCGATGGGATGGCCGCTGACGGCCGTCGCAGCGCTGGTCACCTACCTCGCGATCCGCGCTGCACAGCGCGCGCTTCACGACGAGGCGCCCGAGGAGACGGCCGAGGAGGCTGCTCAGTCGCACGGCCAACTCGATGCATCGTGAGGCCGCGACCGATCGCTCGTTGATCGCTGTCGCGGTCCTCGCCTCGTTCGTCGCGTTCCTCGACGGCTCGGTGGTGAATCTGGCGCTGCCGTCGATTGCGAAGGATCTCGGTGGCGGCCTGGCGTTGCAGCAGTGGGTAGTCGACGGCTATCTGTTGACGCTTGGCGCGCTCATCTTGGTCGCGGGCGCCGTGTCGGATCAGTTCGGCAGGCTCCGGGTACTGCGAATGGGGTTGGTGGTCTTCGCCGTCGCCTCGCTGGCGTGTGCCGCCGCGCCGACCGGTTTGGTACTCGTGGCGGCGCGATGTCTGCAGGGTGCCGGCGGTGCGTTTCTCGTGCCCAGCTCACTCGCGATGATCAATTCGCGGTTCACGGGTGCTGCTCAGGCGCGTGCCATCGGAACGTGGACCGCTTGGACGGGCACGGCCTTCGTCGTTGGTCCGCCGCTGGGAGGTGTATTGGTCGATGCGCTGGACTGGCGATGGGTGTTCGGGATCAACATCCTGCCGTTGGTGGTGACGTTGTACCTGACGATGAAGATCAGGCCGGATGCGGCGAGTGATTTCGTTGAAAGGCCTTTGGCCCGAATCGATTTCGTCGGTGCAATCGCGTGCGTGATGGGCCTGAGCGCCGCCGTCTTCGCCCTGATCGAGGGCCAGCGGCTGGGGTTGACGCAGCCCGTGGCGCTCTGCGGCATCGTCGGGGCGGTTTGCCTCGCGGCGTTTGTGTGGTGGGAACGCCGTACCGAGTATCCGATGATGCCGCTGGAACTCTTCGCCGTCCGCAACTTCGCCGTAGGCAACCTCGCCACAGTGTTCCTCTACGCCGCAATTTCTCTCGGACTGCTGCTCATCGCGCTGTTCCTGCAGGAGGCCGTCCAGTTGACGGCAACACAGGCTGGCCTGGCCACCCTGCCCATTCCCGTGTCGTCGTTCTTCCTGGCACGTTGGTTCGGCACGCTGGCAGGCACTTACGGGCCGCGGCTCTTCATGGCCGTCGGCCCACTGGTCGCCGCGGCTGGATTCGTCCTGTTGGCGACGGCGCGGCAACCCTTCGACTTCTGGACGCAGATGCTGCCTGGCCTGCTGGCGTTCGGGCTCGGCCTTTCGATCACCGTTTCACCGTTGACGGCGGCCATCCTTGCTGCCGTCGACTCCGAAAAGAGCGGTATCGGCTCGGCGATCAACAACGCCGTGTCGCGGATCGCAGGTCTGGTCGCCGTCGCGTTCACCGGTGTGATCATCGGCTCGACTGGTGAATCTGGTTTCCTACCAGGCGAATTCGCAGGCTTTCGGCAAGGCGTCGTGATCATCGCGGTGCTCTTCGCGGTCGCTGGACTGATCTCAGCCGTCGGCATTAGCAACGGTACGCACGACGCACGGCGGGTCTCACCCGAGGTGCGCGCACAGTATCGAGACAGGGCCGCGCCGCCGCCGGTCTAGGGCTATTTCGGCCGGAGCATGAGCTCGCGCAGCTGCTCCTCGACCTCGGCAATGGCGACGAACAGCAGCTCGTCTCCTCCCTCTAGCGGCTCGTCGGCCTCGGGAACGATCACGCGGGACCCGCGCAGGATCGTGACGAGCGAAGCATCGCGGGGCAGTTCGAGGCGTTTGACGGCCTTGCCTCCCCACGGCGTGTCGTCGGGCAACGTGATCTCGACCAGGTTGGCTTGACCCTTGCGGAAGCTCATCAGCCGCACGAGGTCGCCAACCGACACCGCCTCCTCGACGAGGGATGCCAGCATTCGTGGCGTGGACACCGCGACGTCGACGCCCCAGTTCTCGTCGAACAACCACTCGTTGCGCGGATCGTTGACCCTCGCGACCACGCGGGGCACCGCGAACTCCGTCTTGGCCAGAAGACTCAGGACCACGTTGGCCTTGTCGTCACCGGTGGCGGCGATGACGACGTCGAACTCCTCGAGCTTTACCGATTCCAGCAGGCTCAGTTCGCATGCATCGCCGAGTCGCCATTGCGCAGCGGGGATCGCATCGACGTCGACGTGGTCGGGGTTGCGTTCGAGCAGCGTGACTTCGTGGTTCTCGAGGAGCTCCCTGGCGATGGAGCGACCGACCGCGCCTGCCCCTGCGATGGCGACCTTCACGAGTACCTCACTTGTCCTCGACGTCGTCGCCCGGCGGAAGGGCGGAGAGCGCCATCGCCTCGGCGATGTGGCCGGATATCGCGGCGATGTAGACCTGATCGCCTGACTGAATGACCGTCTTGGGCTCGGGCAGCAGTCCGCTGCCGAACCGGATGATGAACGCGACGCGTCCGCCCGTCGTGGCCTCCAGAGCGGTGACGCGGTGACCCATCCAGCCCTCGTGCAGGGGGAGCTCGGCCACGCCGACGTTGCCCGTCGGATCGCGCCACTTCGTGGTCTCGGACTCGCGGGTGAGGACGTTCAGCAGGCGATCGGTGGTCCAGGGCACCGTGGCCACGGTGGGGATGCCGAGGCGCTCGTAGACCTGGGCACGCTTCGCGTCGTAGATGCGGGCGACGACCCGCTCGACACCGAACGTCTCGCGGGCGACACGCGCGGAGATGATGTTGGAGTTGTCGCCGGAGGACACCGCTGCGAAGGCACCCGCGTCCTCGATGCCGGCTTTCAGCAGCACGTCCCTGTCGAACCCCATGCCCAGCACCCGCTCGCCGGGAAACTCCGGGGAGAGGCGGTGAAACGCGGTCCTGTCCCGATCTATGACGGCCACGTCGTGACCGATGCGAGCCAAGGCATCCGACAGCGACGCACCCACGCGACCGCATCCCATCACCACAACGTGCACGCGTTAGTCCTTCCAGCGGTACCTACACCAGATTGTCGCCGAATCTGCGCACTCGGAACGCTACAGCCATCGCAGAGTGCGCATACTCTTGGCACTCGTGTCCAAGCTTTCGACCGCCGCGCGCCGCCTAGTCCTGGGCCGTCCATTCCGCAGCGACGCAATGGGGCACACTCTGCTGCCCAAGAGGATTGCCCTCCCCGTCTTCGCTTCCGACGCTCTATCCTCCGTGGCCTACGCGCCCGAGGAAATCTTCTTGGTGCTGTCGGTGGCGGGGCTGTCGGCCTACACGTTGGCGCCGTGGATCGGGCTGGCAGTGGCGGCAGTGATGCTCGTCGTGATCGCGAGTTATCGGCAGAACGTGCACGCCTACCCATCCGGGGGCGGCGACTACGAGGTCGTGACGACCAACCTCGGTCCGACCGCGGGCCTGACGGTGGCAAGCGCGCTTTTGGTGGACTACATCCTGACGGTCGCGGTGTCGATGGCCTCGGCGATGTCCAACATCGGTTCGGCCGTTCCGTTCATCGGTCAGCACAAGGCGCTCTTCGCCGTCGCCTTCATCATGATCCTCGCCTCGCTGAACCTGCGAGGCATCCGCGAGTCCGGCACTGCGTTCGCGATCCCGACCTACGCCTTCATGATCGGGATGTACCTGATGCTGGGTTGGGGGTTGTTCCAGATCTTCGTTCTCGGCGAGCACCTAGAGGCCGAGACCGCGAAGTTCAGCGTGAAATCAGAACACGGCGACGTGCTCGGCTTCGCGATGGTCTTCCTGGTGGCGCGAGCCTTTTCGTCCGGCTGCGCCGCTCTCACCGGGGTCGAGGCGATCAGCAACGGCGTGCCCGCCTTCCAGAAGCCGAAGTCCCGCAACGCGGCGACCACCTTGCTGTTGCTCGGCGCCATCGCAGTCTCGCTGTTCATGGGGATCATCCTGTTGGCCAAGGAAACTGGGGCAAAGGTGGCAGAAACCCCCGAGCAACTCGGGGCCAGCGCGAACTACCACCCCAAAACCCTCATCGCACAGCTGGCTGAGACGGTGTTCCACGACTTCCCCGTGGGGTTCTATGCCATCGCAGGGGTGACTGCCTTGATCCTCGTGCTCGCGGCCAACACCGCGTTCAACGGGTTCCCCGTGCTCGGCTCGATCTTGGCCAAGGACGGCTATCTGCCCAAGCAGTTGCACACCCGCGGCGACAGGTTGGCCTTCTCCAACGGGATCCTGTTCCTCGCGTTCGCCGCCATCGCGTTCGTCGTGGCGTTCAACGCCGAGGTGACTCAACTGATCCAGCTCTACATCGTGGGTGTATTCGTCTCGTTCACGCTCAGTCAGATCGGCATGGTGCGGCACTGGACGCGACTGCTCGCCGTCGAGACCGATGCTTCGGAACGCGGCAGAATGCAGCGGTCGCGAGTGATCAACACCGTCGGGTTCATCTGCACCGGAGCGGTTTTGCTCGTCGTGATCGTCACGAAGTTCGCCGCGGGGGCCTGGATCGCCATCCTGGCGATGGGATTCCTGTTCGTGGTGATGAAACTGATCCACAGGCATTACAACAGCGTCTCGCTCGAACTGGAGAGCGCGAGAGCAGCAATGGACGATGTGGTGCTGCCCAGCCGCAACCACGCCATCGTGCTGGTGTCGAACCTGCACATGCCGACGCTGCGCGCGCTTGCCTACGCCAAGGCCACGCGGCCAGACATCTTGGAGGCCATACACGTCGGCGTCGACGACGGTGACGCCAGGACGCTCGTGAAGGCATGGGAGCGCAGCGACGTCACCACTCCTCTGAAGGTGATCGCCTCGCCTTACCGAGACATCACCAAGCCGGTTCTCGACTACGTCAAGCGGATCACCAAGGAATCGCCGCGCACCGTGGTCACCGTCTTCATCCCCGAGTACGTCGTCGGGCACTGGTGGGAACAGGTTCTGCACAACCAGAGTGCGTTGCGGCTCAAGGGTCGCCTGCTCTTCGAGCCGAACGTGATGGTGACGTCGGTTCCGTGGCTTCTGAGTTCGTCGGAGCGGCTGAAGAATCTCGCGCCACAGTCCGCGCCGGGCGACGCGCGGCGGGGATACCTGGATTGACGACCGATCTGACGCTGACCGTCGGCCCGGCAGCCAACGGCGGCAGCTGCATTGCACGACACGACGGTCGAGTCGTGTTCGTTCGGTACGCCCTTCCCGGTGAGCAGGTGGTGGCACGCGTCACCCAGGAGAAGGGCAGCCACTGGCACGCCGAGGCGATCGAGGTGCTCGACGCCTCGCCCGATCGGATCGATTCGCTGTGTCCCATCGCGGGTGTCGACGGCGCGGGGTGCTGCGACCTCGCATTCGTGAAACCCGCTGCGGCACTGCGTATCAAGGGCGAGGTCGTGGCCAATCAGCTGGGTCGCCTCGGCGGATTCGACTGGGCGGGTGAAGCCGAGGAGGTCGGTTCCGTCGGTCCGACGGGGTGGCGGACTCGGGTGCGGCTCGACGTCTCGGCCGACGGTCATGCCGGTTTCCACCGCTATCACAGCGATGATCTGGTTACCGACCTCGCCTGTGCTCAGGTAGCGCCAGGAATGCTAGACGGGTTGGACGAGTCGAGGTGGCCGCCCAAGGCGGAGCTACACGTCGCGCTCGACGACGCGGGCGAACGGCACGTGGTGCAGTCGGGTCCACGCGTTGGTCGCACGTCGCACACACAGGTCATCGACGGCTCCTACGAGGCGCTCCAGCGAGTGGGGGACCGGCAGTGGCGGGTACCCGTTACGGCGTTCTGGCAGGCTCACCGCGACGCGGCTCGGGTTTACAGCGGACTGATTGCGGGCTGGGCCGACGTCGAACCGGGCATGACGGCGTGGGACTTGTACGGCGGCGCAGGGGTTTTCGCGGCCGTGCTGGCCGAAGCCGTCGGGGAATCTGGCCACGTGGTGACGGTGGACACCTCTCGCGGCTCTTCGCGCGCGGCTCGCACGGCGCTCGCTGACCTCCGTCAGGTGTCGGTGGTCACCGAATCCGTGCGTCGTGCCCTGAATGCGCGGGACCGCCGCGCCGACGTCGCGGTGCTCGACCCGCCACGATCCGGCGCCGGCCGCGAGGTGATCGACCTGCTGGCCGGCGCCGGGGTGCCGCGTGTCATCCACATCGGTTGTGAGGCAGCGTCCTTCGCGCGCGACGTGGGTCTGTATCGAAGCCACGGTTACGCAGTCGAGGAGGTGCGGGTCTTCGACTCCTTCCCGCTGACCCATCACGTCGAATGCGTTGCGGTGCTTAAGAGGTCGTGACGATGCGGTCCGCGGTCTGCGGTCCAAACTCGTTGGCGACCTGTACGACGACGTTTGCAGGAAAGCCACCGCGGCGAGCATGTTCGCGGATGGTCTCCTCGTCATCGGCCTCGTGGATGCAGTAGACCTTGTCGCCTGCGACGTAGCTGTTGATCCAGCGGTACGGCACGCCGAGCGACGCGGCGACGGTGTTGGACTTTTCGGAGATCTCCGCCAGCTGGGCTTCGGTCAGCTCGCTGGCGCCGGGGATCTCGCGCTCGATCAGAAATCGCTTCATTGGACGGTCCTCCTGTGGGGGAAGTGGTGCTTCGTCGCGGTTGCGGCGAACGGTTCTACCGTGCGGCATTTGGGGCGGGTAGGTCATGGGGAGCAATTCCCCATCTTCGGTCGAGCTCCCCTGACAGCCGATACTCGAGTTCTTCACATTCATGCTGGTCAGCATGGATATCGAGCCGGTATCATCGGCTCTCGTGAAGCTCGCAGAACGCGACGGCGAACTGGCTGCGCTCTCGCTGCGCGCCGACGGAGTGCGCGCGGGCCGCGGCTGCGCCGTCCTGGTGTGCGGAGAATCGGGGGCTGGCAAGACGTCGTTCGTCGAGACGTTCGTCGAGCAGTGGGTCGACGAAGAGCGAGTGTTGTGGGGTGCGTGCGATCCGTTGACGTTGCCGCGACCGCTTGGGCCACTGCACGATCTCGCCGACGAGTTCGTGCCAGCGACACGCGCGCTGCTGCGTGACGGCGATCAGCCCGTCGACATCTTCGGCGCCGTGTTCGAGGAATTGCAGACCAAACCCACGGTCTTGGTACTCGACGATCTGCACTGGGCCGACCAGGCGACGGTCGATCTGCTGCGGTACACACTGCGTCGGGTGTCGAAGACACCGTCGCTTGTCATCGGCACGGTGCGCGACGAGGAGGTCGGGCCCACGAGTCCCATGCGTGCACTGTTGGGGGACGTCGCGCGTTCGTCGCACGCGGCGAAGGTCACTTTGCCGCCGTTGAGTCTCGACGCGGTGGCCTCGCTGGTGGGGGAGCGGCCGGTCGACGCTGCGTGGCTGCACCAGGTCACCGGCGGGAACGCCTTCTACGTCTGCGAGATGATTTACCACCACGGTTACCACGGCCAAGCCCTGCCGAGTACTGTGCGCGACGCGATCCTGGCGCACACCGCCGAGTTGGACGTCGCAGCATGGGATCTGCTGAACCTGCTGACGTGTGCGCCGGGTGCGATTCCCGACCACCTGCTTGCCGGGCTTGGCGTCACGCTCCCAGCATTGCGGTCCCTGGATGCAGCGAACCTGATCCGACGCACCCCGCGCGGCGTCGCCTTCCGCCACGATCTCTGCAGGCTTGCCGTCGCGAGCGTAATTCCTCCAGGTGCCGAATCTGGTTTGCACCGACGGCTTCTCGATGCGCACGACGCGGCTTCGGACAGCGAGCCCGCGGTGATCACCCATCACGCCGTCGGAGCTGGGGACAGGGTGCGTGTGGTTACCGCTGCGACGGAGGCAGGCCGGGTGGCCGCACGCACCGGCGCCCACACGCAGGCGGCGGAGTTCTTTGCTACCGCCTTGGACCACGGTGCCGCGCTGGAGCCGTGCCACGAAGCCGAGTTGCTCGAACTCATGGCTGGCGAGTACTACCTGACCGACCGCCTGGGCGATGCGATCAGCGCCTGCCAACGCGCAATGCAGATTCGGCGCAGTCTCGACGACGTCGCTGCGGTCAGCGCAAACCATCATTCGCTTGCCGTTTACGAGTGGTACAACGCCAACTGCTCCGTCGCGAAAGATCATGTAGCACAGGCCATCTCAGTACTCGATGGAGAAGATAGCCGTGCTGATTCGTCAGCGCTGGCCAGCCTGGGCCACGCCTTCGCGATGGATGCCTACCTGACTCTGCAATGCAACCACGTCGATCAGGCCCTCACCTTGATCGGCCGAGCGCACGAGATCGCCGATAGGACGCACGACGAGGGACTCGACGTACGGGTGCGACTCATCGAAAGCTATTGCGCCCTCCTTGCAGGCGACGATGCCGGTCGGTCGAGCATCGTCGAAATCCTGCGCGCCGGACCACCTCACATCGACGAGACCTACTCGGCCGGCTATAGCAACTTGACGTACTTCGACGTCGAACAGCGCAGACTGGACCAGGCGGCCGATCTGCTCGAACGGTCCATTCCGCTGATGGAGGAGCACGACCTGCCGATCTGCCGGGTCTGGCAGACGGGATCGCGGGCAAGGCTCGGACTGCTCAGAGGCGATTGGGCCAAGGCGGAGGCCGACGCGGACAGGGTGCTAGAGGGCCCAAGCGCTCCGCTTGCAAAGACTTGGCCCCTGGTGATTCGTGCGCTGATCGCCATGCGCGAAGTTGGCTCGGGGACAGATGATCTCGACGACGCTTGGCAGTTGGCATGCCGCTATGGCGAGCCGCTGCGGATGCTTCCCGCTGCGGCGGCCATCGCGGAGTGGGTGTGGTTGACCGAAAGTCTCGACGAACGACTCGACCAGTGCGTGCACCTCTACGAAACGGCACCTCCGACCGGACTGGACTGGACCCGCGGCGATCTCGCGGTGTGGCTGCGTCGTGCGGGTCGTCCCGTTGACGCCACGGGCGTCGCCGAGCCCTACCGGCTGGTGCTGGATGGGGACTACGAGGCTGCGGCAGATCGATTCGAGCGACTTGGAACACCCTATGACGCAGCCCTTTCCCTCGTCGATTCAGGCGAGGCGAGCCTGACCCGTCGCGGACTCGACGTACTCGACCGGCTTGGCGCCGATGCGGTCGCCGCGAAGGTCCGTCGTGACTTGCGGGCGAATGGCGTGACGGTGGTGCCGTCGAAACGCCGATCCGCGACCATGGTGAACCCGGCAGGCTTGACCGAGCGCCAGCTCGAGGTACTCCGATTGCTCGACGAGGGTCTGACGAATACCGAACTGGCGGAACGGCTTTACCTATCCGTGAAGACCGTCGACCATCACGTGTCGGCGATCCTGTCCAAGCTCCAAGTGACGAAGCGTCGCGACGCGGTGAGGCGCGGACGCGAACTGGGCATCGTCAGCTGATCGATGACTGCGCCGCTTGGCTGTATGCCCGGAACGCTGGCCGGCTGAGGGTGTCAAGATCGTCGCTCGAGGCGCGCGTGGTCGAGCAATAATTCGGCCATGCCGCTGGAGTCTACGGAAGCCGTGGGCGACTTCTGGGCCCATGGGCAACGGGACTGACGTAGGTCGGAACTGGTGCCCTGGTGTGAGCTCACCAGCAGGTAGTTCGACGGATTCCGGCGTTGAAGTGGCGCCGCAGTCGCCGATGCCGGTGACTGAACAGCGCGCCGATGCCCGCGGCGACGACTGGGGTGGCGAATCGCAGCCCGGCCCTGAGTCGGAAGGTGAGTCGGTCGTGCACAACGGTTTTTGTGCTACCGTCGGGTTTCAGACTCCGCTCGTGGCGCCATTGGCTCATCGAGAGCATCGTCGAATCCTCCCGAAACGACTGTCCGGGTTGAAGTTCCGTGATCACAAGGTGGTCGTAGTCGAACGGCAGCACGCCGAAGAGCCGTAGCCAGGATCTACCGATGGGAGTGCCGATGGGCACGTCGTCGATGTTGAGTGATTCGGCGCCGCGCGGCAGCGACATCGTCATCACGGGACGCAGTTCGTCGTTGATGCCGTCCGGGGTGACGATGCGCTCCCACACGTGGGCGATGGGGGCGTCCACCGTGCTGCGGCGTTCGATGATCGTCGAGCCCATGCCGATCAATCTAGGCGACTGCCGCCTCGGATTGGTCGCTACGTCGGTCCGCCGTGACGAGGAGCTTGAGTGCTAGTGGCGGGAACAGCAGCACCGAGAACACTCCGGCGGCGACCAGAGCGGCCGCGGTGGTGGGTTCGACCAGCCCCAACCCGTCGTCGACCTCGTCGGCCGTGCGGGCCGCGCTTCTCGACAATGCATCACTAGACAAGATCAGCACGGAACAGCTGGCCGGTCAGTTACCCCTGGGGCAGACGTCGCTGGTGAACCCGGGCTTCGCGGAGTTCGCTCGGAGCTGCGGAGCGACCGGCATCGCCCGGTGTAACGCTTGGCGCACGAGACTCAACGAAGTCCGTGGCATCCCATCAGTAAGGAGACCCAAGATGACCGATGCACTCGACGATTTCGCCGGGCTTCGCGCCCTGTTCATCAACTGCACGCTGAAACGCTCACCCGAGCCGAGCAATACCCAGGGCCTCATCGACATCAGCACCAGGATCATGGAGAAGCACGGCATCGCAGTGGAGGTAGTGCGAGCGATCGACCACGACGTAGCGACCGGAGTGTGGCCCGACATGCGGGAGCACGGATGGGCGACTGACGACTGGCCTGCGCTATTCGACAAGGTTCTTGCCGCCGACATCCTGGTACTGGCGGGACCAATCTGGTTGGGCGACAACAGTTCGGTGATGAAGAAAGTTCACGAGCGCCTATACGGCGGATCCCACCTACTCAACGACGCGGGGCAGTATCTCTACTACGGTCGGGTCGGTGGGTGCCTGATCACCGGAAACGAGGACGGAGTCAAGCATTGCGCGCAGAACGTGCTCTACACGTTGCAGCACATCGGGTACACGATTCCGCCGCAGGCCGACGCAGGCTGGATCGGTGAGGCCGGCCCAGGACCGTCGTATCTGGATCCCGGGTCGGGCGGCCCGGAGAACGACTTCACGAATCGCAACACGACGTTCATGACGTGGAATCTCATGCATTTCGCCCGAATGTTGCGCGCCCAAGGTGGGATTCCCGCCTACGGCAACGTCCGTTCGGGCTGGGACGCAGGGTGTCGGTATGACTTCGCCAACCCGGAGTATCGCTGAGCGGCGAATGGCATTCTGCGGGCTCAATGCCCCTTTCAGGATGGCCAGGCCATATCGGCAGGGGTCACGAAATCGTCCCGGCCAGTGGTTCCTGGCGAACTATACGGCGCGCTGGTTGTTAATCTGGGTCGATGGGAGAACCCGAGTCAGCGGACAAGCCGTCGCTCGCGGCGACCAGCTGGGCACTCCTGGGGATGCTGTCGTACGAGTGGGAACTGTCGGGTTACGACATCCGCAAATGGATTCATTGGAGTATGCGTTACTTCTACGGCAGTCCCGCCTTCAGTCAGATCTACTCGGAGTTGAAGAAACTCGAGAAGCTCGGATTGCTGACTTCTCGGGTGGACAACAGCGGTACACGAAGCCGCCGCCTGTACAAGATCACCGAGAGCGGGCTGGCCGAGGCCAAGCGGTGGGCAAGAAATGCGCCAGTCGAGCCGCCGTCCCTAAAGCATCCTGCGGTACTGCGGATCACGTTGGGGCACCTGAGTAATCCGGCCGCGCTCAAGGAGATGCTGAATGAACACGTCGCCTATGTCGACGAAATGCAGCGTGATGCCGCAAGGGAAGCAAAGTGGGCTGGCGCCGACCCGTCGTGGTCGTACGCGAAGATCGCCTTGGATTGGGCGGAGCGCTACTACGCCTCAGAACGGGAACTGACCCTCAAGCTGATCAAAGATCTCGACGAGGCCGAGGCACGGTTCCCCAAAGTTGGTGAGGATGGGAAGATTCCGTGGCCCGACCCGGCTTATTGGTATGAACTCGAGCGAAGGATCGCAGACGAAGACGACGAGTGATCTCGCCGATTAGCGATTCTTGGCGGCGTCGAGGGCCGCAATGTATCCGTAGACCAGACCCTGCGCAATCGTCGCACCGGCGCCGGGGTACTTGTTCCCAAACGCGTTAGCCGCGGTGTTGCCGATCGCATACAGGCCGTCGATCACGGTTCCGTCCTCGCGCAGGACCCGTGCGTGGTCGTCGGCCCGTAGTCCGCCGCAGGTGCCGAGATCGCTGAGCACCACCTTGACTGCGTAGAACGGCCCCTTGACTAGGGGACGCAGATTGGGATTCGGTGTGATGGTGGGGTCGCCGTAGTATCGGTCGTACGCGCTGCGGCCGCGTTGAAAGTCGGGATCCTCACCAGCGAAGGCATTCTCGTTGAATCGCTTTGCCGTCCCGAGGAACTCGTCGACCGGTATGCCCATCTCGGTGGCCAACTCGGTGAGGCTGTCGGCGCGAACTGCCACACCAGCTTCGTACCAACTCTGCGGAATCGGCATGCGTGGAAACAATTCGGCGGCAAAGACATAGCTATTGCGATACTTCTGATCGAAGACGATCCACATGCTCTCCACCGGAGTTCCTGCAGCTTCGAGTTGAAGAACGCGTTGTCCGAACGTCATGTAGTCGGTGGACTCGTTGACGAAACGCTTGCCATGTTGGTCGATGATGAACGATCCCGGCAGGGAGCGCTCGGCCAACATCACTGCGGGGGCGCGGTCAGGCAGCGGAGCAACGGCGGGAAACCACCATGATTGCTCCATCAGCGCGATGTCCGCGCCCACGTCCTGGCCGATGCGGATCGCGTCGCCGGTGTTGGATTCGGCACCGAGACTGAAATTGCTTGCGAGCGATTCGGATTGAAACTTCCACCGCATGTCCATGTTGTGGTCGAACCCACCGGCGGCCAGCACGACGCCGCGGCGGGCGGACACGGTGAATTGTGTACCGCCGTGCTCGACGACGGCACCGGTGACCGCGCCGTCACGGGTGGCCAGCTCGACGAGTGCGGTATTGAGCCAGATCGGGATACCGGCGCGAACGGCGCCCGCGAACAGGCCAGCCGCGAGGGCCTGCCCACCGGCGGCGTAGCGCCTACGGAGCGCCAGGCCACCCACGCCTTGGGCGAGCCGTTTGGCGATGGTCGGGATGCCCTTGCGTGGCACTCGGCTCATCAGATTCAGCCAGCGGTAGTCTGCACCGGTCGTCGGCATCGGAATCTTGACTTCCATGACCCCAGGACGCAGCGCCGACAGATACTCGCCAAGGATCGCGGTGTCCAACGGACGGCATTCACAGGTGCGCCCGGCAGCCGATCCACCCGCTGCCTCCGGGTGGTAGTCGGAGTACTCCTTGGCCCAGAACAGCTTCATCGGCGTCTTTCGCCGCAACATCTCGACCGTGGCTGGCAGGCTATCCAGATACGCGGCGGACCGCGCCTCTGGCGCCGACTCCGCGACCACCGTGTTCAGGTAGGTACGGGCTCTGTCCATCGGATCGACGCCGCCGCAGTCCTCGATGACGGGACTGGCGGGCAGCCACAACGCGCCACCTGATCGGGCCGTGGAGCCGCCGACGTACGCGGACTTCTCTACGACGAGCACCGAAAGACCCTGCTCGTGGGCCGCGAGTGCGGCTGCCAGGCCCGTGCCGGATCCGACGACCAGGAGGTCGACTTCCGCGTCGTGGATGACGAGGCCCGACGGGATGGTGGTGTGGCTGATGGCGGTCACGACGCTGACGATAGAGCCAGCACCCGAGCGTCGGATTCTGCTGTCCTAATGAGCGGAACGTCGGCCTCTGCTACGGCGGAATGCGCAGTTCAATGGTGACTACAGCCCAGAGATTCCCAGGCTTCGAGAACGGACTGGACCATGACGACGCAACCGCACGCCGACGAGATTCGACTGATCGAGGCCGGCACCGTACCGACCCGGTTCGCCCGCGGGTGGCATTGCCTGGGTCTGATCCGCGACTTTGCTGACGGGAACCCCCATCAAATCAACGCGTTTGGGCAGAAGCTCGTGGTCTTCCGCGGTGACGACGGCAAGGTCAACGTCCTCGACGGATATTGCAGGCACATGGGTGGCGATCTGTCGCAGGGAACCGTCAAGGGCAACGAGATCGCCTGCCCCTTCCACGACTGGCGGTGGGGCGGCGACGGCCGCTGCAAGCTCGTTCCGTACAGCAAGCGCACGCCACGGCTGGCCCGCACCGCTGCATGGCCGACACTAGAGCAGGACGGCATGTTGTTCGTCTGGAACGATCCGGAGCGTAAGCCGCCGCCCGACGATGTCACGATCCCTCGGATCGAGGGGGCAACCAGCGATGGCTGGACGGAATGGCATTGGTACACGACGGTCGTCAATACCAATTGCCGCGAGATCATCGACAACGTCGTGGACATGGCGCACTTCTTCTACATCCACGGTTCCCTCCCAACGCATTTCAAGAACATCTTCGAAGGGCACGTCGCGACCCAGTACATGAAGAGCGGTGCTCGCCCCGACGTCGAGGACGCTGAGGGGGCCAAACTCCTTGGCACCAGCTCGCTTGCCTCCTATCACGGTCCGTCGTTCATGATCGATGACTTGACCTACCACTACGAGGAATTCGACCAGCGGACCGTTCTGATCAACTGTCACTATCCGATCGACGCCGACTCCTTCGTACTGCAGTACGGCATCGTCGTCGAAAAGAACGCTCAGATGCCCGACGAGTTGGCGATGCAGATGGCGGTTGCCTTGGGAGACTTCGTCAAGATGGGCTTCGAGCAGGACGTCGAGATCTGGCGCAACAAGACTCGGATCGACAACCCGCTGCTGGTCGAGGAGGACGGGCCGGTCTATCAACTTCGGCGGTGGTACGAACAGTTCTACGTCGACGTGGCCGACGTGACGCCGGACATGGTCGACCGGTTCGAGTTCGAACTCGACACGACTCGACCGACCGAGATCTGGATGAAGGAAGTCGAAGCCAATGTCGCCGCACGAATGACTGCATCGGGGACCGTGGGGTGACGATGGTGGTCCGTCCGGACAGCCGCCTCGATGACGCACCGATGGTGCCGGTGACGTGCCGTCGGTGTGGTGCGGGCGTCGAAGCGCGCAAGAGCAGCTGGAATCAGACCAGCGTGCAGTGGACGGCAACAGCGTTGCGACGATGCGAAGAGCGTTGCGAGGCGGCTAGATTGGCTGAGCTCAACGGGTCGGTGTACAACGGGTCGGGATTGTTTCTGGCGTGCTCGGCGCTCAATGGCTCAATCGTTGACGCCGTGCGAACAGGAGCGCTTCCAGTCGTCGATGGCTCTGTTTGAGGAACCCGTGATGATCAGTGCTGCTGCGGCGGTGCGGGGGTAAGGGAGCCCACGATCATCTGCATCGCGACGCGCAATGCCGATCGCAGATGCGTGAAATCGCCGTGTTCGACCCAGTACACGTAAGCGTGGCGACACGCTTGAATGATCAACTGCGCGGGAAGTTCTCGTGTAAACGGGTCGTCCCCGAGGATGAATCTGTCTTCGAGGAACGAGGTGATGGGGACGCTCAAGTCTTGGCCCCAGTCCAGCCAGCGCAGGCGATACTGAGGATCTTCAAGGATCATTTTCATCAACGCACGGTCGGTGTCGACCTGTCCGCGCTTGGGAACTTCGGTGCTGAATGCGTCGACCAGTATGTCGACCGCATCGCCATCCGCGCCCGCATCGGCCAACACCTCGATGCTGAGGGTGCCGAACCGGGCGAACAACGGCAGGATGACGTCTTCCTTCACGGGGAAGTGCCGATGGAAGGTCCGTGGGGCGATGCCCACGGCATCGCAGATCCGCTCCACGGTCGCCGATGGCGAGCCGTCGGCGAGAAAGATGTCTCGGGCCGCCAGGGCGATCTCTAGCCGCAACTCCTCTGCCCGCCGAGCTGTCAGGGTGACAGCCTTGCCCGCGGTCGTCATGCGATGGCTCCCTCGTCTGACCAGCTCGTACATCGTATCCATCTCGAAGGCACCGCTTTCACTCCCGTCGGCCGATGCTCCCAGTGACCGGGATTCAGCCAGTGATCTGCGTCGCAACACTTCTAGACTCCATCATGTCAGATTCTGCCATGAAGGCGGAATCTGACACAGGCAACTAACTGAGGAGGCTTGATGTCGACCGCTATCGACGAACCCGGCACCGACGCCGGTGCCAGTTCCGACGGTGCCGAGGAACTGAACTACGACGACTACACCCATGACTTCATGGGCAAGGTCGGAAACATCCAGGACTTCTCCCGCGACTTTCTTCTCGGATTGGCGCGGGTGTTCGAAGACGTCTTGAACTTCATGCCGTACGCGCACGTCAAGATCTACTCGGAGAAGGTCGGCATCAACGCGGCCATGGACGTGGCCGCCGAGGTGTCGCGGGCCGGTATGCGCCAGGTCATGCCCATGGGCCGTTTCATCGCTCCTCCGGGCTGGGATTGGAAGAACGCTCAGTACCAGGCCATCCCGTTCGACGTGCAGACCGAGGATCTGACCAAGCCGGCGTTGATCCGGCTGATCAAGACGTACTGGGATCAATACCTCAAGGGCCACAACTACTTCATCGACCAGTGGACCAAGATCATCCCCGAGGAGGAGGTCTGGTTGGGGTTGCCCGACATGTACCAACTCATCATCGACTACCAGTACCCGAAGCTCGCCAAGGTATTCAAGATCGAACCCGTGCACGTCGTCGACTTCCTCAAGCTCGCCGTCCTGAGCATCGACGGAACCCTGGGGTATGGCGGCGAATACATCGTCTACAACCCCGACCACGTGGTGCTGAACATGCGTCGCTGTGAGGTGCTGCAGAAGTACACCGATGAAGGTCTATATCCACCGGCACGGGCTTGGATGAACTGCACGTTCGAGCAGCGGATCTCGGCGCCGTTCTTTCCCGGCTGCAAGCTGGCAATCAATTTGCCGCCGAAGGACTTCAAGTTCGCTCAGGGTGAGCCGTTCTGCGTGTGGACCTACACTCGCGGCGAGGAGAACCACGCAGCAGCAGCTGCTGCGCCGGATCCGCGGAAGTCTGCCATGGAACGAATTCCGTTGATGGACGTCACGGTATCGAAGTAGTTGGGGCTCAACGCCTCTGAGACGATCCCCGCCGTTGCAGCGCCAACGGCGGGGATGGTGCACCCGCGGCGCTACCCATGAGACGTCCGTTTCCGAAATCCCCTGGCATCCTCGGCCAGAATCTCGGCCACGGCGGTCCAGTCGCGGTCGTCAATGGCGCGAGCGAACAGGATCAACCTCTTTTCCAGATCGCGCTCATCAGTAGCATCGCGAGCCGATCAACGACCATGTTGCAGTTCGCTTTCCGCCTGCTCGGGCCGACTACGGGGCTTGGTTGACCCTAAGCGTGGGCACCGCCATCGACGCGGATTTCGGTGCCAGTGATGAAAGCGCCGTCGTCGGACGCCGCCATCGCGATGACCGATGCGACGGCACTGGGGTCACCCAGAATCTCACTTTCTCTGCCGTGCAGCAGCGGAGTCTGCTTGGCCCACAACCCCAGATCGTATCCCTCGGGCATCTTGTCGAGCGTGGTGTTGGCCAACGCGGTAGACACACCGCCCGGTTGAATGTTGACCGCACGCAGCCCTTGCTTCGAATACTCCAACGCCAACGAGTGCGTGAAACTCAGCACTCCGCCTTTACTAGCCGCGTATGCCGCCATATAGGGGTGAGCGAACGTCGCGGCGGTCGAGGTGAAGTTGATGACGACGCCTCGCCCGGAGGCCAACAACGCGGGCAGCGCCTGGCGGGTCATCAGGAAAGTCCCCGTGAGGTTGATCGCCAGTGTGCGGTTCCAGTCCTCCAGCGTGGTTTCGTGGGTGTTCGAACATGTCTGCACCGCTGCGACATTCACCAGAACCTCGAGGCCGCCCAACTCGGCAACCGCCGCATCGACGGCTGCGATGACGTCATCTTCGCGGGAGATGTCAAGAACAGCGGTCGTCAGCCGCTTGGAGGTTCCCGCGTCGTCGGCGGCTGCCGCGGTGGCGGCCAAGCCTTCAGCCGATACGTCGTACGCGACGACGGTGCCTCCTTCGTCGAGCAAGCGGGCAACCGTGGCCGCGCCGATACCCGAGCCGGCGCCCGTGACGATGACGCGCCGATCAGAGAAACGATCCATGGGCTTCTTTCTTCCTAGGGTTCAGGCGAACTGAAAGGCGCTCAGCGGAGCCTCGTCCGGATAGCTGGCGGGGCCACCGAGGTCGTAGGCGGCGTTGAGCGCTCCGATGAACTGTGGATCGTGCAGCGGCTCACTGGGCACGTCGAGCTTGATGCCCTTGCCCTCGAGGTCGTCGACCATCATGCCGATCGCGCGCTCGACGGTGATGTCGTCGGAACCGTCCATGTTCTTCTTCAATTCGTCCAGGTCGGAGAACACCTCGGCTGACCAGTGGACCAGGAACCGCAGCTCGTCGGTGCCGTGTCGGGCGATGACGTCGTCGCCGTTCTTGAGCAGCCACTGGTTGCGATCGGCCGGATCACCGGCGAAGACGGTGTCGAATTGCAGTCCGGCCGGAACCTGTTGATCTAGTGGGCCGTTGGCCTCCCCTCGGTGCACCATCATCTCGTTCTGCACGACGACCGCGCGGTTGTTGATGGGAGGCAGCACGCGAGCGGGTGGCTTGAGTGGACCGTCGGGCCAGTAGGTGAAGCCGGAGCCTTCGTCGAGCGAGAACCAAGTGATGACTTGGGCCATCTTGATGAGGTAATCGGTGAATAGCCCCGACTTGCCCATCACACTGCACAACCAGGTGGGTGCATTCTCGTGGCGAACGCCCCGGAAGCTGGGGGAGTCGAGATGCCCGGGGTCGCGGTTGGCACATGGGCCGTTGATGTTGAACAACATCATCTCGGGCTTGGCATACTCGGCGTTCCAGTAACTCTTGGCATGCTCGATGAATGTCGCGTTGTAGAAGCAGTCGTACAGCTCGGGGTAGAGCACCGTGCCATAGTTGGCGAGGTAGCCGCGGAACGTCGGCGTCAGGAACAGGTCGAGCGACGGTGTGAAACCCTCCGGGAAGGCGCCGCTCATGGTGGCCATCAGCTCGTCAGCCGAGGCGAAGTGCTGGGCAATGATGAGCTTCCACGGCCCTTCGGAGTGGACGACGTCGAGCAACCGCTTGCGTTGATCGTCGGTGTAGACGTCGCTGATCTCGCGTGGCGGCGCGACAGGACGCAGGATGTCGGACAGTTCGAGGCGCCGCTCGTCAGTCAGCATGGTGGTCTCCTTCGGTGGTGATGGTCCCGATTGTGGAGACGTGCCCAGCCGTCGGCTTGGCAATGGTCCGGTCATCGGGAGACGGGTTCTCGTCGAGTGGGTGAGCGAACTTGGCACGCAGTTGGGCGCAGACCTCGGCCATGGCCAATCGACCGCGTGCGGTGGCGTCCGAGCGCATCAGAAAGCCGTGGTACATCCCCGGATAACGGGTGACGGTGGTTTGGACGCCTGCGGCGCGGAGCCGATCGGCGTAGCGTTCTCCCCAATCCCGGATCGGATCGCATTCACCAGTGACCACGATCGCCGCGGGCAGTCCGGCGACGTCTGCCGCGTATGCCGGGATCTGATAGCAGTCGCGCGCGCCGGCGGTGCCACGGTCGACGAGTTCGTGCATGTACACGATGTCGTCGTGACGCAGCAGCGGCGCGTCGGGCATCGAGGTGATCGAATGCGCGCCCATGTCGCGGTCGACGCCCGGGTAGAGCAGCACCTGTGCCGCGATGCGGGGTCCCATACGGTCGCGGGCCGCCAACGCCACCGCGGCGGCTAGCGAACCACCAGCGCTGTCGCCCACCACTGCCAGTCGTCTCGCGTCGAGGTTCATGTCCTCGGCATGTGCTGCGATCCATTCGGTCGCGGCGTAGGCGTCGTCGAACTGAGCCGGTGGAGGTGATTCTGGAGCGAGGCGGTATTCGACTGCCGCGACCGCAGCGCCACTGCCGTGGGCCAGTTCCCTGGCAAGCGGCTCGAACGAGTGGTTGGTGCCCATGACGAGCCCGCCACCGTGCAGGTACACCAAGACCGGCAACTGGGGCTCGAGGGTCGGCCGGTGGAGGCGGACCGGGATTGGTCCGGCCGGACCCGGCACGACGAGGTCGGTGATGTCCGCCATCGGCGGCATGTCGGGCAGTGGTGCGGACTCGATGCCTACGCGCACGGCGTCCAGACCGCGGGTGCGCATCGGCGGCACGTCGCCGAACGATGCCACACGGGCAGCGGCATCGGGATCTAGTGTGGGACCGCCCATTTCAGGTCTGTGCGGGATCGAACCGGCGCTCGGTCCTTAGCTGCGGGGGCTCTTGATTGGTCAGGATGCGACCGCGTTCGGCCATGGCGGACCCGACGTATTCGGGTTGCGTGAGGAGATAGAACCGTCCCTCGGCGGCCTGATCGAAGACCGTCTCGGCCGCCGCCAATGGGTCCATCGCCTCGGCCTTGATGTCGAGCATGGCGGCGCGTTGGTTCTCCGCAGCGCTGGTGTCGCCGGTGTCGACCCCGCCGGCGGATTCGAAGATGTCGGATACCACTGCGCCGGGAAGGACCGCCTGGACGTGGACGTGGTGGCTGTGGCCGACTGACTGAACCTCCAGATTCAGGCACTCGGTCAGCGCGAGCACGGCGTGCTTGCTCATGATGTAGGGCGCCTGCAGGGGAACGACCGCGACGCCGCCGATCGAGGACAGGTTCCACACGTACGCCGGTTCGTCGGTGGCCAACATTGCGGGCACGAAGGCCCGGATGCCGTTGAACACGCCCGTGACGTTGATGTCGACGACGCGCTGCCAGTTGGCGACCGGGGTGTCCCACAGGTACCCGAACTGTTCGATGCCCGCGTTGTTGACCAGCAGTCGCACTTCGCCGAAGCGGGCGTGGACGTCGTCGGCGACGCGCTGCACCGCTGCGGCATCGCGCACGTCGCACACCATGTCGACCGCGGAACCCCCTGCGGCGCAGAGCTCTTCGCGAAGAGCCGCGACGGCACCCGGGTTGACGTCGACGAGCACGACCGTCATGCCGAGGCTTGCCGCGTGGCGTGCCAAGCCGGCGCCGATCCCGGCACCGGCGCCCGTGATGACGGCGACGCCGCCACCGAAGGACTCGCGCGCGTTCACGCGGGTCGCGCGGATGCCGCTGCGGTCTTGGCCGTGTGCTCGGCGAGCGGGATGGAATCCTCGGCGTCAAGGATCACGTGCATCGACGTGAAGACCAGACCGTCTGAAGTGCGTCGAACGCCGGCGTCAACGACGCCGCTGGACACGGCGAACGGCACGTTGTTGGTGATCTGGTTGACGAACAGATAGAAGCGCACGTTGGTGACATCACCGTCCGTGCCGGTGCGGAAGACGTTGGTGGCATGGTGCCGACACGGATAGGGGTTTACGTTGCGATGTTCGACGAGCCACGCGAGCGTCTCCGCGCCGCCGTGAAGTTCGGCCGCCAGGAGTTCCTCGAATGGGCAGTTGCCTGAATCCGATCGGCTGAGGTATTCCATCTCCGCCCCGATACGGCTTTCGAGCTCATTGAAGTGTCCCTGGTCGTAGTGGTACCAAAAGCCGGCGATGAACTCCTGAACCTCGGCCAAGCTGATCTCGTTGCTCATGGCAGCAGTCAACCTGAATTGTGGCGCCGGTAACACAGCCGGTGACCGTTGAGTGGAACACCTGTGCATCGGCGGCGAACGCCCAGAAACACAGGTCGTTGCCAATCGCAGGATCCCAGTCACCGGCCATTCGACGCAAAGGCGCCCGTTCCAGTGGACTCACAGGTGATTCGCATCACATTCCTAGTGAAGGCTGCGACCGGTCACAACCCGACGCCCGACAAGGAGCTTCATCGATGGACGCAACCCCCTCTCTCGAAAATGCGGACGAATCAGCGGGTTTCGCATCATGCGCCGAACGCCGTCAGGCGGAGGCTCCGCGGCGAAAACGCGCCCAGAGCTTGCGTGCCGGCAGTGTGGCCACCCGAGCGGGTCTTTATGGCGGGTTCGCAGTTTCAGCCTGGTTGCTGACCTCGTTGGCGACCGGGGTAGCTGCTGCTGACGAGGGAAAGGCCTCACCGCCGCCTAGCAGTCCGCCGACTTCGCAGGACGGGGCTGCGGGCGGATCGCATGCCGCGGCGCCGGGAGGCTCGGCCACACCGAGGTCGACGAGAAAGCCGATCTTCTCGACTCTGTCATCCGCTTTGCACGCACAACCCGGCGCTACCGCTGCAGTGCGACGTGCAGTTCCGACGCCGTCTCCGATGGCTACGGCAGGCGCTGCACGATCAAACCCGGTATCGAACGACGCCATCACCTCGCAGTCGATTTCATTGCGATCGGCGTTGACGCGAGGTATCGCCGTCGCACAGCCGAAAATGACCGAATCGCAGATGGCATCGAAGCCGGTACCCGATTCCTTCGCAGCGTTTTCACGGTCGGTCGTCACTCCGTCGCCGGCCATTACGTCACGTCCGCCCACCCCTCTCGCCGGTGTGGCGCAGTTCGCCCGACGCAACCTGTTCAACAAGTCGCCGGTCGTCACCGACGTTCAGATAAATCCACAGGGCGCGAATGGAGTCATCACCGGAGACATCGACGGCAAGGACCCCGACGAACTCGGCAAGAAGGTGCAGATATCTTCGACCGTCTGGGCAGGTGCCCCGACGCCCTCCGCCTGTGGTTGCGAGCAGGTGCCTGGATACATCCCGTTGGCGTTCACCAACCCCGCGGTCCTTGGTGGCAACCCGGGAGACAATTGGCACGCGCCCAATGCTCTCGACAGCACGACCGTGTACCTGAATCCTGACTATTCGCTTGCCTACTACACAGGCACCGAGACGGGACAGGTCACCATCGACGGCCTGGGGACGGGCAACGTCCACTTGGATTTCGTTGGCAATCTGAATGCGGATGGGACCAGCGAGAAGTCAGTGGCGACTCTGAATCCGGACCTTGGAACGGGTGACCTCAAGGGCGTGGAGGGCACGGTGACGAGCGAGAGCACGCTGAACGCCGATGGCACTGCCAACGGAGTGCTGACGGGGGAGGTGGTGCGTCCTGAGATTCGCTACGTTGTGGTCAGGAAGCCCGAACATGGCACCGTGACGGTCGATGAAGTGACCGGCTCGTTCGTGTACACAGCCGATCCCGATTTCCTTGCCGCTGGTGGCGGGGAGGATTCTTTCCAAGTACTCGCAACGGACAATAGGGCCAACTTGGTCCAGATCTTCAAACCGTACAACGGGGACCCAGTTCAGACGGTCAACCTCACGGTGGTCTGAAGCGGATTCACCTGGTGTGACTGACACCCCTGTCGCCGGGCGGCGGGGGTGTCAGTACCCTCCGAGTGTCGGCGCCCGGGAGGTGCCTATTGCCCGTTGGCGATTAGCGCCCAGACGCGCGACCGGCCTGCAGCCACGGCGGCATTGGCTACTTGCGCATCCCAGTAGCTCAGGGAGCCGAATTCGGAGCGCCACGCGAGGGCGGCACGCGTGGACTCGTGCAGACGGTGCTCGCGTGTCGTGCCGATGGCGCCGTGTACCTGGTGAGCGTTGCGTGTCACCACGGACGCTGCGTGTCCAGCACAGGACCGTGCCGTGGCAATCTGGAAGTCGAGGCTCCTTGACTGCCAGCCGTTTTCGACCCCTGTCAGGAGGGCAGCGTCGGTTGCCGCGCGGGCGAGAGCCGCCTCTGCCGCAGCATCCGCGATGAGGTTCTGGACTGCCTGGAACTTGGACAGCGCGCGTCCGAACTGGACACGGGATGCCACGTGCTCGATCGACATGGTCACGGCTCGATCGAGTGCAGCACATACCTGAATCGCCCGCACCATGGCCGACTTTCGACGCAACTCATCCACCAGTTCCGTTGGCACCACATGACCGTGGATCGACGCGGTGTCGACGGAGACGGTGTCGCGCGGTTCGCCGATCAAGTTGGTGCCCTTGCGAATACAGACGGCCGCCGTGTCGAGTTCGGTTACTAGGTACACGTCGCCGGTCTGTTGTAGGACGACGAGCCGATCAGCCTCGCTCGCCCAGGGAACGGGCACAGCGGTGCCGCTCGCGGACGGCGCCAGGTGCACTGTCCGGATGCGGTCGTCGACGGTCTGGCCGATGGCATCCAGCAGCCAGCACGCGAGCAGGTCGTGTTCGGCAATCGGCAGGCGAACGCCGTGACGCGCTGCGGCCGTGAGTAACTCGGCAGCTTCAAGCCAGCTCGCACCGCTGCCGCCGGATTCTTCCGTCCCGGTGAGACGGACGAGTCCGAGGGTGTCCAAGCGTCGCCACAGGATGCGGTCAAGCTCTACGCTCTCCCCAGGGACGACGTGATGGTCACCCTTGCGGTAATCCGCGAAGACGTCGTCCATCATCGCGGTCAGCTCGGCATCCACCGCGCGCGGTGCACGGTCGACCGTGTTCATCGGAGTCCCAATCCCCGCGCGATGACACCGCGCAGCACTTCGTTCGTTCCCCCACGCAATGTGAAGCCCGGGCGTTGGTCGACCCCAGCGGAGACGAGTTCGGCCCATTCGACGTCGGTCGGGACGTCGTCGTCGGTCTGCCGATCGGCGAAGTCGGCGATGTCGCCTTCGAGCGTTGTCCCGAGGACCTTGACGACGGCGGCTGACACGTCGGGGTTCTCACCGCGCTGCAACGCGTCGGCAATCGCGGTCGACATGTGATGCAGTCCTGCGACGCGGGCCGTCAAACGTCCGAACTCGGCGCTCGCGGGGCCCCGTTTCACTTCGGGTAGTTCAGCCGCGAGAGCGAGGAGGGGGAACGTCGACAGGAACCGCTCGGGTCCGCTGCGCTCGAAACTCAGTTCCGACGTCACCTGCGCCCAACCGTCACCAATCTGGCCGAAGATCATCGCGTCCGAGACGAACACTTCATCGAGGATCACCTCGTTGAAGTGATGCCCGCCGTTCATCGAGATGATGGGGCGGACGGTGACTCCTTCGCCATGCAGGTCGACGATGAACTGACTTAGCCCAGCGTGCCGATGCGCCGGATCGACAGGCGCCGTCCGTGCGAGCACGATGAACGCGTGGGCACGGTGAGCACCCGAGGTCCACACCTTGGTCCCGGTCAGCGACCAGCCGCCCTCTACGCGCGTCGCCCGGGTACGCACGCTCGCAAGGTCAGACCCCGAATCTGGCTCGCTCATGCCGATTCCAAAGAAGCACTCGCCACGAACGATGCGCGGAAGAAATTCCGACTTCTGCGCCTCAGTGCCGTACTTGAGCAATGACGGCACGATTTGCCGGTCGGCGATCCAGTGCGCGGCCACCGGTGCGCCCGCAGCCAGCAGCTCCTCGGTCACGACGAAGCGATCGTGGAACGAGCGACCGTGACCGCCGTAGCGCAACGGTACCGTCATGCCCAGCCAGCCACGGTGCGCCAATGCGGCCGTGAAGCTCTCGTCCCACCCGCAAAGCCAGGCATCCACTGTAGGAGTGAAGGCGCCCGCGGACAGTTGCTCAGTCAGAAACGCGCGGACCTCCGCACGTAGGCAGCCGTCCGAGGTCACGACGTCCGCCACTTCGCGATGCGCGCGACGTGTTCCGCGTCGTGATGCGCCAGGGGTTGCATCGCCGCGGCCATGGCCAGCGTCGACTCCAGGGACCCGGTCCGCGATTCCTGCAGCAGCCGTTTGGCCATCCGCAGCGCGTGCGAGGGGTTCTTGGTGATTCGATCGGCCAGAGCCCTTGCGGCGCTGAGCAATTCGTCGTGCGGCACGACGGTGCCGACCAACCCCCACTGCAGAGCAGTGGTGGCGTCGATGCGGTCTCCGGTGAAGGTCAGCTCCGCGGCTCGCTCGTAACCGATGGCGCGCTGCAGGAACCAGGTGCCACCGTCACCGGGAACGAGGCCGATCTGCACGAAGCTCTCGGCGAACGACGCCTTTTCGGAGGCGACGCGCAGATCGCACATCATCGCGAGGTCACATCCAGCGCCAATCGCCGCACCATTGACGGCGGCGATGATCGGCACCTCTAGCCGAGCCAATGCCCTCGGAATGCGTTGAATGCCATCGATGTACGCGTAGCGCTGGTCGATGGGATCCAGGCCGAACATACCCCGCCGGTCCGCCATCTCCTTCACGTTGCCGCCCGCGGAGAAGATCTTGCCCTCGCCGGTGAGGATGATCGCGCGGACGTTGGAATCACCGTTGGCGGCGTCAACGGCCGCCTCGAACGCGGCGATGAAGCCACCATCAGTGATGGCGTTGCCGACGTGCGGGAGGTCGATGGTCCAGAGCTGAGTGGCGGCGGCCGTGTCGATCCGCATGGGTGCGGTCATGCCGGCAGCTGCAGCGACTTGATCTGGAGGTACTCCTCAAAACCCAGTCTGCCGAGTTCCCGCCCGATGCCCGATTTCTTGTACCCCCCGAAGGGAGCGGCGGGGTTGTAGGCGCCGCCGTTGATGTCGAGCTGGCCGGTTTGCACCCGGCGTGCGAACGCGATGGCGGCGGCGTCGTCGGCTGCCCACACCGCGCCGGAAAGTCCATACGGGGTTCCGTTGGCGATGCGAAGCGCGTCGGCCTCGTCGTCGAACGGGATGACCGCCAGCACGGGTCCGAACACCTCTTCCTGGCCAAGTTCGGATTCCGGATCGACATCGGCGAAAACCGTTGGTGCAATGTAATATCCGACGTCTCTGACCTTGTTGGCGCCGCCGGTTAGCAGCCGGGCGCCGTCGCGCCGGGCGCGCTCGATGAACCCGAGCACGGTCTCGTATTGCGACTTCGACGCCGACGGGCCGATGCGTGTGCCGGGATCCCATGGGTCGCCGACGGTGTACTTGGCCACCGCAGCCTCGACGATGGTCAACGCCTCGTCGTAGTGTGCGCGCGGCACCAGCATGCGGGTCCAGGCCATGCAGGTCTGGCCCCCGTTGAGGAAGCAGTTTCCGACGCCGACCTTCACCGCGGTGGCGAGGTTGGCGCCGTCGAGGATCACGTTGGCCGACTTGCCGCCGAGTTCCAGCGCGACCTTCTTCACGGTCCCGCCTGCCAACTCGCCGACCCTGCTACCGACGCCGGTCGACCCGGTGAACGACACGAAGTCGACGTCCGGATGCGCGGCCAACCGCTCGCCGATGACGCGGCCGGGGCCGGACACCAGATTCACGGTCCCAGGCGGCAGGCCCGCTTCGTCGAGTGCCTCGACGAACTCGAACACCGACAGAGGTGCCTCATTGCTGGGCTTGAGCACCACGGTGCACCCCGCGGCGATGGCGGGAAGCACCTTGGCCACCACCTGGTAAAGGGGGTAGTTCCACGGCGTGATCGCCGCGACCACCCCGTACGGCTCGCGTACCACAAGCGAGTTGCCGATGCGCTCCTCGAACTCGAAGGCCGCCAGGGCATCCGCGAATCGGTTGGCTACCGCAAGCGGCACCTGAGTTTGCACGGTCTGCGAAATGCGCAGCGGCGCACCCATTTCGCGCGTGATGGTCTCGGCGATGTCGGGCAGTCGCTTTTCCATCGCTGCGATGACGGCGGCGAGGCGATCGCGTCTGTCGGCCACGCTGACGAGTGGGTCGAACGCCCTGCGGGCGGCTGCCACCGCGGCGTCGACGTCCTCGACCGAACCGGCAGGCACGGTGCCGATGATCTGCTCGGTGGCCGGATCGATAACGTCGATGGATCCTGACCCCGACGGCGTCACCCACTCACCGTCGATGAACAGTTGGGTGCGGATGTAGTCGTGCATGTAGTTCTCCTGAGCTCAGGGGACGATGGCGGCGCGGACGTCGCGTTTGGACTCTGCGGCGGCGAATGCCTCGTTGATGTCATCTAGCGAATACTGTGCTGCTGCAAGACGATCGAACGGCAGCGTGTGCTGATGCTGGTCCAGAAACGTCAGCGCGCGCGACAGTACCGCGGGGTCGTACAGCGAGACACCGACCATGGTCTTGTTGGAGAACACGAAGCGCGACGGATCGAATTCAAACGTCTTGCCGACGTTGATGTTGCCGATCTCGACGTAGCGGCCGAACTGCGCGAGCATCTTGAGGCCTTCTTCGATCGCCGACGGATGTCCTACGACCTCGACGACGACGTCCGCACCTTGCCCCTCGGTCAGCTTGCGCACCGCCTTGACGCGGTCCTTCTCCTCGGTCACCGCCGTGAGGTCGATGACGGCGTCCGCGCCGAAGGCCTTGGCCAATTCGAGGCGCTCGGGTACGCCGTCGATCGCGATCACGGTGGCGGCCCCGCGTGCCTTGGCCACGGCGACGGCGTAGAGCCCCAGCGCGCCCGCTCCCTGCACCACGACGGTCTCGCCGAGTTGCAGGTCGACTCGCTCCAGGCCGTACATCACCTGAGACAGTGCACAATTGGCGCCCGCGGCGATGTCGTCGCTCACGCTGTCGGGCACGGTGTAGACGACTGCTCCGGCGGGCAGTAGATAGTAGTCGCCGTAGCCGCCGACGAAGTATGGCGGTTCGTCGGCCCGGCCCAACATCGCCATCTTCAGCTTCGTACACGCATTGCGCCTGCCAGCCAGGCACTGGCGGCATTCGTGGCAGCTGAAGAAGTACGGGAATACGACCCGGGTACCGGTGGTCAGGGGTTTGCCGTTGGAGTCGGCATCCACACCGTCGCCGAGCGCTTCGATTGCACCGACCATTTCGTGACCAAGCACGGTGGGCAGTTGACCACCCAGTCCGCGGGTGGCGAACGTACCGTGCCAGGCATGTACGTCGGAGCCGCAGATGTTGGCGCGGGTGACCCGGATCAAGATCTCGCCAGGGTTGACGGTGGGCAGGCTGACGGTTGCGATCTCGAAGGGCTTGCCGGGCTCGTCGAACCGGGCGATGCGTCCTGTGAACGGAGCCAAGCTCACTGGGGATTCCTTTCGATCACTGATCAAAACGGGTACGGGCATCCGTCGACCCATCCACCCGCACGCTAGTCGGGCATATTGGCTGTCACGGCAATCGTTCCCGCCCAGCGGTCATTGCCGGGCGGGACCCAGATCTCACCGGCTGGGCCTCGGTCACTCCATGGCGTCGGCGATCACGTCGTCCACGGCACGCGGGGCGGCAGGTCTTACCAGAGCGGGAAGAAAACCGCATGCTCACCTAAGCTGGGCTGGGTTGTTCGGAGGTAAACTGTTCACGCAGAACACGTTTCAGCAACTTGCCGCTGGGATTCTTGGGCAGCGAATCGACGAAGTAGATCTGTTTGGGTGTCTTGAAACCGGCCAGGTGTTCGCGGCAGTGCGAGATGACGTCATTCTCGCTGAGTGCTACACCGTCGCGGCTGACGACGGCCGCGACCACGGATTCCACCCACACCGGATGCGGTAGGCCGAACACCGCCGCCTCCTCGATCCCGCCGTGCCGATACAGCACTTCCTCGACCTCTCGGCTGGCCACGTTCTCACCGCCGGTCTTGATCATGTCCTTCTTGCGGTCGACGACGTGCAGCAGACCGTATTCGTCGTAGTAGCCGAGATCGCCGGAGTGGAACCAGCCACCGCGAAACGCTTCGGCCGTCTTCGCCGGGTCGTCGAGGTAGCCGAGCATCAAATGTGGGCTGCGGTGCGCGATCTCACCGATAACGCCTGCGGGCACTGGGACGTCCGTGTCGTCGAGGATGGCCGTCTCGACGTTTATCACGGGCCTGCCTGCTGCACCGCCGTGGGCGTCCTGCTCGGCGGGTCCGAGCGCTGAGGCCAACGGGGCCAGCTCGGTTTGGCCGTAGAAGTTCCACAACCTCAAATTGGGTAGCCGCTCTCGCATCTCGGCGAGAATTTCGACCGGCATGGCCGAGGCGCCGTAGTAGCCCTTGTGCAGGCTGGACAGGTCGACCTGGTCGAACACGTCGGAGCGCAGCAGTGAGATCCACACCGTCGGCGGGGCGAAATAGTTTGTCACCCGGTACCTTTCGATGCTGCGCAGCACCAGCTCGGGGTCCGGTCGCCCCACGATGATGCTGGTGGCGCCGAGGTAGAGATCAGTGATTAGGAAGTTGTCCAGTTGCGCGCAGTGATACAGCGGCAGCGAATGAACTTCGACGTCGTCGGACTCCATCGACCCGGCGATGATGGTGCTGACGTAATTTCCCATCAGACTGCGGCTGGAGTGCATCGCGCCCTTGGGGTGCGATTCGGTGCCGCTGGTATACATCAGCCGCACCACTTGGTCGTCGTCGACGTGCGGATGGGGGGCGGGTGACCCGGTGGTCAACCATTGCGCCAAGTCGGCCCAGCCAACGGGCAGGCGCTGTCCGGGCAGCACCAGTGCAGCTCGAGTGGTGACGGCGCCGCCGAGTTGCATCGCCCTTTCGGCAGTGGGAACCAGGTCGGCCTCCACCAGAAAGCCGGTGGCCTTGCTGTGGCCGAGGATGAACGCGATCTCCTCGGCGGTGAGCATGAAGTTGACGGGCACCAGCACCACAGCAGCACGCGCCGTCGCGAAGGCCAGCACCGCATATTGCCAGCAGTTGTGCGCAAGAAGTGCAATCCGGTCGCCTGGGCCGAAACCGTTGTCCTGCAATGCGGCTGCTGCGCGGTCGACGAGGTGGTCGAACTCGGCGAAGCTGAGCACCACGTCGCCATCGATGATTGCCGTCTTGGTGGGGTACTTGCGAGCCGACCGACGGGGGATGTCGCCGAGGCCGTGGCTGCGCGCGTCGGCGATGACGGCGGCGAGGTCGTCGGAGTGCATGATCTGCAGCGTAGGCGGGTGGGGGATTGCCGCAGTGGCTCGTGTCCCGCTCAGTAGACAGCAGACGAGTTATCGTCGCGAGTTCCTTCGATACTCTAGGCATGACCGCAGCCACTCAGTCGTCATCCCCGCCGGGCAGCGCCGCCGATCCCGACGTCCTTCGGGCGAACCTCCTGCAGGCCGACCCTGGTGTCCTGGTGGCGGTACTTGCCCAGATGACCGGCGATGCATCGGTCGTCGATCGCTACGCACCAAAGATCGACCACGTTCCGGACCCACCCGAACGGGCGGGCACGACCGATCCGGAGACGGCCAGCGCGTTGGCCGACGAGATCATCGCCTCGCTTGCATCCGGACAGTTCGCCGATGCGGCCGCCGCCCGCGACCGTGACTTCTTCGCGCGGCTGCTGCCAGTCGCACTCGGCAGCGAGGTCGACGACGAGCAGGTCGATCTGCTGTTCGAGCAGGGCGGCTTCCGTCCCTCGCAGCCGACGCTGCCGCGGACCACGTCGATTCCCTCGACCACCACGATGGCGATCATCGGTGCAGGGATTGCAGGTATTGCGGTGGCGCTCGCCGCCGCCGAGGAGGGCGTGCAGTTCGAGATCTACGACCGCAACGACGAGGTCGGCGGTACCTGGTTGACCACTAAGTACCCGGGTATCGGGGTGGACACTCCGTCGGCTTACTACTCGCTGTCGCGGGAAGTGAATCCCGACTGGTCGAACTACTATCCGCAAGGCACCGAATATCAGGCATACCTCGTCCGGCTCGCCGACAAGCACGACTTGCGCAAGAAAATCCGCTTCGCCACGGAGGTGACGGCGCTGCACTGGGACGAGCAGCGGCAGCAGTGGCGGATCGAGGCACGCAACGCCAAGGGGGTGCCCAGCATCGCCTACGCCAGCGTCGTCGTCACGGCTGCCGGCTACCTGAACAGGCCGCGATTCCCCGATGTGAGGGGGCGGGACACGTTTGCGGGTATCAGCGTTCACTCCGCGCAGTGGGATCCGAACCTCGATCTCGCCGGCAAGCGAGTGGCGGTGATCGGCGCGGGTTGTACCGCAGTGCAGATCGTCGACGCCTGTGTCGACGAGGTCGAGCATCTGACGGTGTTCCAGCGTCAACCGCACTGGGTTGCCCCGCGCAGGCGACTGTCCGACGACGTGCCCGAGCATCGCCGCTACCTGGGGCGAGTGCTTCCGTTCTATTCGATGTGGCACCGCACGAAGTCCTACTGGGGCACGGCCGACAACAACTACCCGATCATCCTGCAGGACGACGATTGGTCGCGCGATCACCTGTCGATCTCGCCCGCCAACGACGTGCTGCTGCAGATGTGCCTGGAGTACATCGACCGAACCTTCGGGGCCGGAAGCGAATTGGCCCGCAAGGTGACACCGGACTTCGCGCCGTACGGCAAGCGGATCATTCGCGATCCTGGCGGCTACTACGCCGCGCTGACCCGTGACCACGTCGACGTCGAAGCCAGCGAGCCCGCGGAGATCAACGCCGACGGGATCGTCACCGCCGACGGCCGCCAGATCGACCTGGACGTCATCGTGTACGCCACCGGATACCATCTCGACTTCCTTTCGACGGTGGACATCCGCGGCAGGGGCGGCAAGAGCCTGCGCGAGGAATGGGGTGACAGCCCGCGCGCCTACAGGGGAGGCACCGTGCCGGGATTCCCCAACCTCTTCATCACTTCTGCGCCGAACTACAGCCCGGGACACGGTGCGGGGGCGAACTTCTCGATGGAGGTACTCGCGCACTACATCATCGAATGCCTGCAGTTGATGGCGTTGCGCGGCGGGACGACGATCGAAGTCACCCAGCGTGCCTATGAGGACTACGTCACGGGAATCGACGAGGCGATGAAGCGTACCGTGTGGTGCCATACGCCAAACGCCCACACCTACTACCGCTCGCAGTCGGGGCGCGTCGTGGTGGCGACACCGTACCGGCTGGTCGACCTATGGCAGCAACACCGCGCCCCAGTCGAAGAGGACTTCGTGCTGACATGAGCCAAAAGCTCTCCGGTAAGACGGCTTTGGTCACCGGCAGCAGTCGCGGTATCGGGCGGGCGATCGCGCGACGGTTGGCGGCCGAAGGGGCGATCGTCGTGGTCACCGCACGCGCATACGCCCCCTCGCCGTCGACGCGGGCGGGTGTCACCACGGCGATTCCTGGCACCATCGCCGAGACCATCGAGCTGATCGAGGCCGACGGGGGCAAGGGGATCGGCATCGCCGCCGACCTCGAGGATCCGGAGCAGCGTGCCGGGCTCGTCGACGCCGTGGTGGAACGCACCGGCGGCATCGACATCCTGGTGAACAACGCGGGCTACGCGGACTACTCGGTGATCGAGGACATGCCGTCCGATACCTTCGAGCGGACCGTCGAGCACTACCTGCGCACCCCGTTCGTGCTGACGCAGGCGGCGATCCCGCACATGCGTCGCCGCGGCGCGGGATGGATCGTCAACATCGGATCGGTCACCGGTCTCGCCCCAGCTCGGCCCTACCGGGAGTACAACAAGAACTCCGGCGACGTCATCTACGCCTCGATCAAGGCAGCACTGCACCGCTTCACCCAGGGGGTGGCCGCTGAACTGCTCGACGACAACATCGCGGTCAACGTGGTTGGACCGTCGAGTGCGGTGCGTACGCCAGGCGCCGACTCGCTGATCCCAGATGCCTTTCCGACCGAACCGGTGGAGTATCTGGCCGAGACCGTGCTCGCCATGTGCCACCTGCCTGCAGCGCAGCGCACCGGCCTCGTAGCGTTCAGCCTGCACTATCCTTGGTCGCAGCAGTTGCCGGTGCACACCCTTGACGGCCGGGAGGTGTTGCCGCCGTTGGAGCCGCCGACGAACGCCAACCCGAACATCCTGGCTGCGGGCCTATAGGCGGGCGCGTGACCGAACCTGTGGTGTTCGTGATCGACCGGGTGGTCACGCAGCCGGGCAAGGCGCGCACTTTCGTCGAGCGATATCTCGCCGAGTACGCACCAGGCGCGCGAGGACGCGGGATGACCCTTCGCGACGTCCTTGTCAGCCCGCCGATCTGGTTCGACGACGCACCCAACACCGTCACCATCACGTGGACCCTGCCCAGCGCGTTGGCCTGGTGGCAGATGACTTGGCAGGGCAGGCCGGATCCGGCGCTCGGCGAATGGTGGTCGCAGATAAGCGAATTGGTGTCCGAGCGGTCACGCTCGGTGGCAGCCCCGGCGCACGCGGTGGACGGACTCGGAGATGTTTAGCGTCGTCCGTTTGCTCGACGTGGCAGAGGGCGACCGCGACCGCGTGTTGGCGCTGGTTCGGGACGCGGCTGAGCACGTCGGGGCGCACCGCTGGGTGGTTGCTCCTACCGATCCACGATCGCGCAACGGCGGCGACATCCTGCTGCATCTGGGGTTCGTCGAGGGATCCCAATGGCATTGTGTTGCACAATATTTCGACGACATCCTGAAGGATCCGGCGATCTCGCGGGTGAACGGCGCAAGCTATGCGGGTAATCCGACGCACACCGGGAGGTCGGGCACTGTGTACCGCGTACTGCTCCTGCGGGTGCTTCCTGGAACCGACCCGGACACCGTGCGGCGTTTCGAATCCGAGCTGCTTGCCATGCCGAAATACGTGTCGACGATGACGGCCTGGCGGCTTAGCCGGGCGGATGAACCGATTGGCGATCGAGCCTGGACGCACGTGTTCGAACAGGAATTCACCGATGCCGACGGTCTGATGGGTCCCTATCTCATGCACCCGATCCACTGGGCCGTGGTGGACCGGTGGTTCGATCCCGAGACCACCGACGTCATCATTCGAGACCGGGTCTGCCACAGTTTCTGTGCCATCACTGAACCCGTGCTGAGTTGAGGAGGACCTCGTGACCGGAACCCATCCCGACCCGTTCCAAGCTGCCACGCTTGGCCCCGTCACGCTGCGCAACAGGGTGATCAAGGCCGCCACCTCCGAGGGTCGCTCGCCGGATGGACTCGTCACCGACGATCTGATCGCCTTTCACCGGGCGTTCGCCGAGGGCGGTGTGGGGATGACGACTGTCGCCTATTGCTGCGTATCCCCTGACGGGGCCAGCGCGCCCGGCCAGATCGTGATGAGCCGGGGTGCGTTGCCGGGGTTGCGCCGGCTCACCGATGCCGTTCACCAGGCAGGGGCTGCAATTTCGGCCCAACTCGGCCACGCGGGCGTTGTCGCGCCCAAGAAGCTCACCGGCGTCACTGCCGTTGCGCCAAGCCGATTCGTCAACCCGACGTCGTTCGCCTACTGCCGCGCAATCACGCTGAACGAGATCAGAACGGTCGTCGGCAAGTTCGCCCACGCCACCCAGGTTGCCATCGATGCCGGATTCGATGCCGTGGAACTGCATTTCGGCCACCTGTACCTGCCGAGCTCATTCCTCAGTCCCCTCATCAACCGACGCAAGGACGGCTACGGCGGCAGCATCGACAACCGCTCCCGACTGGTCCGGGAGATCGCCGCGACGGTGCGGGAGGTCGCGCGCGATCAGATCGCGGTGATCGCCAAACTCGACATGGACGACGGCCTGCCAGGGAGCATCTGGATCGACGAGGCACTGCGCACCGCACAGCTGCTCGACGCCGACGCGCATCTCGACGCCATCGAGCTGACCCAGGGTTCGTCGGTGTTCAAGCCGATGTATCTGTTCCGCGGCGATGTTCCAGTCAAGGAGTTCGCGACGGTGATGCCGCCCGCGATGCGGCCCGGTGTGCGGCTAGTGGGTAAGTGGGCGATGGGCGTCTATCCCTACGAGGACCTCTACATGCTGCCCGCTGCACGGCAGTTCGTCCCCATCATGAAGAACACGAAACTCGTTCTGCTGGGCGGCATTACCAACCGCGACCACCTGGCTACCGGAATGCGCGAAGGATTCGACTTCATGGCGATGGGGCGTGCGCTGTTACGTGAGCCGGATCTCGTCAACCAGATGATCGCCGACCCGGCTGTGCGCAGCCGCTGCACGCACAACAACAAGTGCATGGTCACGGTGTTCGGTCGCACACATTGCGTGCTCGATCCCGAGCAGCGCTACGGCGCGGTCGACTCAGCGGTCAGTGTTGCGCAGACACCAGTTGCGCAACTTCACGGCTGACTTCGGCGCGCGCCCGCTGCGCAAGGTCGAGCATGGGCATCGTCATGAAGCCGTGGATACCGCCGTCGTAGTTGCATTCCGTGACCGGCACCCCGGCGGTCCGCAGTGCCCGCCCGTAGGCGAGTCCCGCGTCGCGCAGTGGGTCGTGTCCGGCGATGACCACGATTGCCGGGGGCAGCTCGTGCAGGTCGGCGTGCAGGGGAGAAGCGTAGGGGTTTTCGCGGTCCTCCGCCGAAGGCACGTACTGGTCCCAGTACCACCGCAACGCCGGCTCGGGATTGTAGAAACCCTTGCCGAACAAGCGAAAGGACTCGGTGTCGAAGTCCGCGCCGATCACCGGGTACAACAATAGTTGTCCGGCGAGCGCAGGCCCGCTGCGGTCGCGGGCCATCAGCGTCGTCACCGCCGCGAGGTTGCCGCCGGCGCTGTCGCCGCCGACGAGGACTCGGGCAGGGTCACCACCAATCGCAGAGGCGTTGGTTGCAGCCCAGGCGGTGACCGCGTAGAGGTCTTCCGCGGCTGCGGGCCACGGATGCTCGGGTGCAAGTCGGTAGTCCACCGAAACGACAACGGCACCAATCCGATTGGCGAGGTTCCGGCACAACCCGTCGTGGCTGTCGAGATTGCAGAAGACGAACCCACCGCCGTGGGCATAGACGAGGATCGGCAATTGGTCGCCGTCGGGCCGGTAGACACGAACGGGGATGCCCCCAGCGGGGCCCGTCACGACGTGATCGTGAACTGCATGCACCGACTCGGGTTCCGCGGGTAGCACTAGGCGGGACGAGATGATCGCCCTCGCCTCGGCGCCCGTCATCGTGTGCACCGCGGGAAAGCCCGAATCCAATTGTTCGATCAGCCCAGCGATCTGCGGGTCGAGGCCGTCCTGCGCGTCGGTCATGCGTATCGCAGGGCCGGGGTATCCACCGCCGGTCGGACGGCTGGCCCGCCGCGCAAGGGGCGCAGTTGCTGCAGTGTGGGTGCGACGAGTTGGGGACCGCCTTCGATATTGCGCCACACACCCATGGCCGTCATCCGTACGGGCGCTGCCAGGCGCTGGTCGAACGTCATCCTGTCGACGGGGCCACACACCGATACCGCTGCGACTGCCTCTCCGGGTCCGCCGATGGGAGCTGCCACGCAGCCGAATCCCGCCAACGACTCCTCTCGGTCAATCGCGAATCCGCGGGCGCGTACCTTGGCCATTTCCGCAGTCAGCTGAACTAGCGAGTTGATGGAGTACTTCGTCCTGTTGGCAGTCAGGTCCACCCCGTCGAGCGACGCAGTGTCGGCCAGCATCGCCTTGCCGACCGCCGCGCAGTGGGCGGGCTGACGTCCCCCTACGCGGGTGGGAATGGCAGCTGCCATGCGGTCGCCGATCTTCTCGAGATACACCACGTCGGAGCCGTCAAGCACGGCGAGGTGTACGACCAGGCCGGTGACCCGGTGTAGGTCATGGAGCAGGGGAACTGCCGCGCGATGCAATCTATCCTGGTGCACGGCAAGCGAACCGAGCTCGACCAAGCGGATGCCGAGTTCGTATTCGCGTCCGCTGCGTCGCAACCACCGCAGTCGTACGAGACGTTCCAGCATGCGATGTGCCGACGAGCGGGGAAGTCCGGTGCGTCGCACGATCTGAGCCAGGGTGAGCCGACCGGGGCCGTCGAACGCGTCGAGAACCAGAGACACCCGGTCGATGACGGCGTTGGGAGTATCCGGCTCAGAGGTGGTCACCGTCGTGATCTTCGACGTCGTCATCGTCGTCATTGCATCTACCTCCGGTACGGTCTGAACCACCTCGGCGTATACCTAATAGGTATATTACGTTTTGTACCATGCGAGTGACCGCGGTCACAACCATTTGTCCGATCCGACCGGGCTACCGAGAGCTCCCAGAGTCGGCGGGCGCTGTGTTCCCGCGATCAGGCGTACTGCAGTGCCGCGGATTCGCGAGTGTGCGTCGGCGCCGGCATGGCCGCGCTGCGTAGCGGGCGGGCCTGCTGCATCGTCGGTGCCACGCCATGCGATCCGCCATCGACGTTGCGCCAGATGCCCATCGCGGTCATTCGGACAGGCGCGATCAACCTGGAATCGAATTTCATCAGATTCATTGGGCCGCACACTGACACTGCGGCGACGGCGTTGCCACGGCCTCCAATTGGAGCGGCTACACAACCGAATCCCGGTACGGATTCCTCCCGGTCAAATGCCGCGCCGTGTGCGCGGACCTTCACCAGCTCGGCGGCTAGCTGCGCCGACGTGCTGATGGAGTACTTGGTCCTGCGGGCGGCGAGGTCGATCTGGTCGTGGTCATCGTGGTAGGCGAGGATCGCCTTGCCGACTGCTGCGCAGTGGGCAGGTTGGCGCCCGCCGACCCGGGTGGGAATGGCGGCGGCCATGCGGTCGCCGATCTTGTCCAGATAGACGACGTCGGTGCCGTCGAGGACTGCAAGGTGTACGACGAGGCCGGTGGCGCGGTGCAGATCGTGCAGAAGAGGACCGGCGGCGCGGTGCAGCCGGTCTTGGTGGACGGCAAGCGACCCGAGTTCGACCAGGCGCATGCCGAGTTCGTAGTCGCGGCCGCTGCGGCGGAGCCAGCGCAGGGTCACCAGGCGCTCGAGCATGCGGTGCGCCGACGACCGCGGTAGACCGGTGCGCCGCACGATCTGGGCGAGGGTAAGACGGCCCGGTCCGTCGAATGCGTCGAGGACCAGCGAGACGCGGTCGATGACTGCGCTAGGGGTGGCTTGTTCGACTGTCGTTGTCATTGCGTCTCCAGGGCTGGTAAATACCTAAGTGGAATATGACTAATAGAAATACCACATCGACGTGTGGGTTGTCACACTATCCGCGACGACTTGACCTGGGACACATCGCGCCGAAGGAAGCGAACACGCGACGAAAGGCCTGCCGATGGGTCATCACAAGCGGTTGACGTGCGGGTATCTGTGACGAATGACGCGTCGGACTTGCGCGCGCAGTTCCGTGCGGATCGCGGTGATCGGGGCTGTGGTCAGCCCTTGGCGACAGACCGGCCAGCGCGGCGTCCGTAGAAGCTGCCGTCGCCGAGTGATACGCCGCTGGCGTAACCCCACGCCGCGAGACCTGCCGTCGAGCGGCCCGCTGCGAACAGGCCGGGAATGGGTTCGCCGCTGACGTGCAAGACCTCGGCCTCTAGCGTCGTGTTGAGGCCGCCCAGGGTGAAGCCGCCGGTGCTCTCCCGCAGGTCGATTGCCCCGAGGGGCGAACCGAGGGGGCGCAGCCACTTCGGCTTCTTGTGCAGCAGCGAATCTTCGCCGCGCGCAGCCCCCTTGTTGTACGCCGCCACCGTAGCCTGCAGCGAACCACGGGGCAGGCCGATTTCGGCCTCGAGGTCAGCGACCGTATCGGCAACCCACGTCGGCGGTCGCATCATCATCTGTGGCGATACGGAGGCCATCGCCTCCTGCTGGCCGGCGTCGTCGATGATGAGATACGCCGTGTTGTTCTGGTGGTAGAGCGTCAGCTGACCGACCCGACCCGGATAGGTGTCCTCCGCGACGTACCGCTGTCCGCGCTCGTTGACCAGCACGCCGCGGACCAACTGCTGCGGATCGATGAAGATGGCGACTTCCGTGGCATCCATGTGGGCCAAATCGGCCCCCAGCGCCTGTGCCATCCGGATTGCCTGCCCGTCGTGCTGTTCGATCGAGGCGGCCGGACGACCGGCGATGCGTGGTGCATATTGCGCGACCATCGCGTCGTTGTACGCGAAGCTTCCAGTTGCCAGCACGACCCCGCGACGTGCCCGGATGGTTACCTCGGTCCCGTATTGGCGGGCCAGGACGCCGACGACGCGCCCGTCGGGATCGACGACGAGGCTCTGCGCCCGCACGTCGTACAGCGCGCGGGCCCCCGCTGCGGTCGCCGTCTCCACCAGCGGTTTCATCAGCATGAAACCGGCGCTGGCTTCGCCTTGCTTCTTGTCGGACATTTGCGGGACATGTCCCCGAGGGGCTGGCGTGGCGATGGTGTTGAACGGATAGGAGTTCTCGCCGCCGGAATACATCAGACCTTGGTCGCCCATCGGCTCCCAGCCGGGCTCGTCGAAGAACTCGGGCTTGAACGTCACGCCGCAACCGACCAGCCAGTCGAAGTGCGCCACGCTGCCCTCGCAGTAGTCGGCGATACGGGCTTCATCGGCGCCCGGCCCCATCGCAACATTGAGGAAGGCCTTCATGTTCTCGACGGAATCATCGAAGCCGCAGGCCTTTTGAAGAGCGGTGCCGCCACCCAGATAGATGAAACCGCCGGCCATCGAGGCCGCTCCGCCCCATGATCCGGTTCGTTCGAGCACCAGCACGTCGGCACCCGCGCGGGCAGCCTCGACCGCTGCTGCCGCTCCGGCCACGCCGTAACCGGCGATGACGACGTCAGCCTCGTGATCCCAGGTAGTGACCGACGAGGCCGGCACGGGCACGACCATCAGCGCATGGCCGCAGGAAGATCGCCGAGCCACTGGTGTCCCCAGTAGCTGTCCGCGGTGATTTCCTCTGCGGTGTAATAGGTTTCGTCTACCCGCATGCCGTCGGTACCGAACTCGATGTCCCAATCTCCTGGTGCGCGGACGTAGAACGACACCATCTTGTCGTTGGTGTGGCGGCCCAGGGTCGATGACAGCTGGAAGCCGTCCTTGTTCACGCGGTCCAAGGCTTGACCAACGGCGTCGAGGCTGTCGACCTCGACCATCAGGTGCACCAGACCCGGGTCGCCCACGTGGCTTGCTGGGCAGATGGCCAAGCTGTGATGGCGTTCGTTGATGCCGAGGAACCGTACCCGCACCGGACCGAACTCCGGCGGCAGCGGCACCCTGAACGCCCCGCGCGACCGGAACCCGAGCACCTCGGTGTAGAAGTCGAACGAGCCGGCGACGTCCATCGCCGGTACCACCACGTGTCCCAAGCCCTGGTCGCCGGTGACGAACCGGGCGCCGTACGGCGTGATCACCGGGCTGTGGTCGAGTACCGGACCGTGAAACACCTCCAGCGTCGTACCGGCCGGATCGTCGAACGTGATGACCTCGTCCACTCGACGGGCATCGGCCTCCTCTAGCGACAGTTCCTTGAACGGCACGCCCGCTCCGTCGAGTGCGGCCTTGACCCGCTGCAGCGCTGCGTGGTCGCGTACTTCCCAGCCGACGGTCAGGATCCGGTCGGACTCGCCTGGCGTCACGATGATGCGGGCCGCGCGTTCGTCCATCCGCAGGTACAGCGCGGTGTCGTCGGGACCCTTGCCCTCGGCGAAACCCAATACGCCGAGGGCGAATTGGCGCCAACGGTCTATGTCGGCGGTGGCGACGGACACGTAACCCAGGCTCTTCAACTCGGTCATCAGATCATCGCCCGAAGCGGGCCCTGCGGGTCCACGCCCAGCGAACTCAGCGCCGAGGCGTGGTACACGGTGCCTGGTACGTGGATCGCGTGCGCCTGGCCGACGTGCACGTCGCGCCAATACCGTTGCAGCGGCTTGTCCATCCGCGCGGCGTTGCCCCCACAGCGCGCGAAGATTTCGTCGACCGCGGAAACCGCGCGCCAGACTGCACGAACCTGAGTCCGCCTGCCAGCTGCGCGATCTTCGAAAGAAACGTCGTGACCGGAGTCGACCATGTCGAAGATCCGGTCGGCGTTGGCAAGCAACTCTTGGCGGGCCGCATTGATGTCGGCGGCGGCTTCACCGATCGCGTACATCACATAGGGGTCGTCCTTGATGGCGACTCCGCTGGAGTTCACGCGTTCGCGTTGATAGTCGAGGGCTGCTCCGAGCGCCCCCTCGGCGATGCCGATGGTCGCCGCGCTGATACCAAGCGGGAACATCGTGGACCACGGCATGAGGTACAGCGTTTCGGTCATCCCGGCCTCGCGCTGGGCCGTGCCGTCCATCACCTTCATCGCATCCATCGTTCGGTAGGACGGGACGAATGCGTCGGAGACGATGACGTCCTTCGAGCCGGTCCCTCGCAGGCCGACGACGTTCCACGAGTCCTCGACGATCTGGTAATCCTTGCGGGGCAGCACCATGTGGAGCATCTGAGGCGGCATCAGTGGTTTGCCGTCGGCGTCACCGAGCATCGCGCCGAGAAAGATCCAGTCGCAATGGTCGGTGCCCGAGCTGAACTGCCACCTCCCATTGAAGATGTAGCCACCGTCCACGGGCTTCGCGACGCCTTGGGGCGCATAGGGGGAGGCGACCCACGTGTCGACGTCGTCAGCCCAGATCTCGGCGGCGACCCTCGGGTCGGCGTAGGCGAGCTGGTACGGATGCACGCCGACGACGCCGTTGATCCAGCCGGCAGCAGGATCGAGAGCGGCCGTGGCCATGACCGTTTCCGCGAACTCTCGCGGATGCACCTCCAAGCCACCGTGAATCTTGGGCTGCAGCAAGCGGATGTTGCCCGCCGACTTCATCAACTTGACCGTGTGGTCGGTGAGCTTGCCGATCTTCTCGCCCTCCGTGCCCTGATCGCGCAGCTGGTCGGCGATGTCACGTACTCGGTCGATTACCCGCTCGGTCATCATCTCGTCCTATCGTTCTATGGCTGTACTTGATGGTGTATCGCGGAATACGGCGCGGCGTTGGCGATTCCCAATCAGCGGTCAGCGGAATTCTCTCGGTCGTGCTGGGTCAGAACGCGATGTGAACGTCGTCGGTGACGGGAGTGGCTTGGCACGTCAGAACAAGCCCCTCGGCGAGGTCTTCTGGTTCGAGAATGTCGCATGTCGCCATGCGTACCTCACCGCATACCACCGTGGCCGCGCACGACCCGCACTGGCCTTCTCTGCACGAGTAGGGCGCATCGATACCCGCTGCGAGCATGACGTCGACAAGCACCTTTCGTCGTGGCCACTGCAGCCGGTGACTGATTCCATCGATCTCGACCTGAACCGATGCGGCGTCCTGGGCATCGAAATCATCTGTCGCCGAGGCGACTTCGTCGGTGAAGGGGTCGCCTGCCAGCGATTGGAACACCTCGAGATGAATTCGCTCACGGGGGACCCCAGATTCAGCAAGCGTCTCCTTGATTACTGCCATGAAGGGCGCGGGACCGCAGATGAAGGATTCGAAGGGGCTGGAGGCACCGAATACCGTGCGCGTGAAGCCGCTCAACTGCGCGCGCGTCGGAAGGCCTTGCAGTGACTCCAGCCAATGCAGCACCGTCAACCGACCGGCGTAACGGGCGGCGAGCTCTCGCAACTCGGTGGCGAATATGACCGAGCCCTCGTCGCGGTTCGCATAGCAGAGTACGACTCGACCGGTACCGGCAGCGAGCACCGACTTGAGGATGGAGATCACGGGCGTGATGCCGCTGCCCGCTGCCCACAAGAGGAAGTCCGCGTCCAAGTCGCGGGGTGAGAACACGCCAGATGGTGGCAGTACCTCGATGGTGTCTCCGGCCGAGACGTTGTCGCAGAGCCAATTCGATCCGTAGCCGCCGATGGTGCGTTTGATGGTGACCTTGGGCGCGGGGTCGGTGTGCGGGGAACTCGCCAGTGAGTAACAACGTGCCACCGACCCCGTTCGCTCACTGGGCACCCGCAGCGTGAGGAACTGGCCGGGTCGATATGCGAATCGATCCAGTTGTTCGTCGGGGATGTCGAATACCAACGAGCGGGCATCTGGGCCCTCGTCGATGACTTCGGCCACCGTCAACGGCACACCTCTGCCTCCGCCGACCGTTTCGGTGGGGGTCTCGACGTTGGTCATGGCCACAGAGTTTGACTCCCAAGCCGCTGACTCCCACCCGCCGTGTCCGGTGGACGGGAAGCTGCGCCTCGACGTCCGGTCACCGGGAACTGGACCACTGCGCCGAACGTCGAGCGCCTACGGTGTGATCCGTGAGCAGTGGACCGAACGCTCGAGTTGACGTCGTCGTGGTGGGTGCCGGCTTCGGTGGGCTGTACGCGCTGCACAAGTTCCGATCGCAAGGACTGTCGGTGCGGGTCTTCGACGGTGCGCCCGACGTGGGCGGCACGTGGTACTACAACCGGTATCCAGGCGCGCGTTGCGATGTCGAAAGCGTGGACTACTGCTACTCGTTCTCGGACGAACTTCAGCAAGAGTGGACCTGGACCGAGAAGTACGCCACACAGGGCGAGATCCTGGCCTATATCAACTGGGTTGCCGACAAGCTCGACCTACGTCGTGACATTACTTTCGACACCCGGGTGATGAGTGCGGTGTTGGACGAGCAGACGCTGCGCTGGACCGTCACGACCGACGCGGCGGAATCCGTGGAGGCGCGGTTCGTGGTGATGGCCACCGGGCCGCTTTCGGCAGCCATCACTCCCGAGTTTCCTGGCTTGGCGTCCTTCGCGGGGGAGATCTACCACACTGCGCATTGGCCGCACGACAACGTGGACTTCACCGGCAAGCGCGTCGCCGTGATTGGCACCGGATCGTCTGGAATACAGTCGATTCCGATCATCGCCGAGCAAGCACAGCAGCTGTTCGTATTCCAGCGCACTCCCAATTACAGTGTGCCCGCCGGCAATCGGTTGCTAGACGCTGACGAGATTGCCCAGATCAAGGCGAACTATGCCGAGCGACGCAGAGTGTCGTGGCGCAGCGGCGGTGGGTCGCCGCACGTAGCTCATCCGAAGTTGACCATGGAGGCGACGCCCGAGGAGCGGCAAGCGGCCTTCGAGGAGCGCTGGGCACTCGGCGGCGTGCTGTTCTCCAAGACCTTCAGCGATCAGATGATCTCCATGGAGGCGAACGAGCAGGCACGCCGGTTCTACGAGGACAAGGTCCGTGCGCTGATCGATGATCCTGAGGTCGCCGAACTGCTGATCCCCGATGACCATCCGATCGGGACGAAGCGAATCTGTACCGATACGAACTACTTCGAGACGTTCAATCGCCCCAACGTGAAACTCGTGAGCGTCCGAAAGACTCCCATCGAGTCGATCGACGCGACGGGTATCAACACCACGGAAGCGCATTACGACGTCGACGCCCTGGTGCTCGCAACCGGGTTCGATGCAATGACCGGTGCGCTCGCCAAGATCGACATCGTGGGCCGGCGGGGGGAGAAGCTGGTTGACGACTGGGTCGACGGGCCTCGCACCTATCTGGGCTTGGGCACCGACGGGTTCCCAAATCTGTTCCTGGTGTCCGGTCCCGGCGCGCCGGCGGTGCTGGCGAACATGGTGCTGCACGCCGAGGCGCACGTGAACTGGATCGCCGACGCCATCGATCACCTCGACAGCCATGGCTACGCCGCGATCGAAGCGACGTCGGATGCCGTGGACGGCTGGGTTGCCGAATGCGCTCAGCGCGCTGACGCCACCTTGTTCACCAAGGCGAACTCCTGGTATCTGGGCGCGAATGTTCCCGGTAAACCGCGGACGTTCATGCTCTTCATCGGAGGCTTCGGCGTCTATCTCGACATCTGCAACGAGGTGGCTGCCGCCGGATACAAGGGATTCGATCTGCTGAAGGCGCCGTAGTGACAGAGCCTTTCGCCAAGGTCGTTCTCGTCACCGGTGACGGGGGCGATGCCGGGGCGACGCCGATGGTCGAGTCGACCGGGGCTCGCTGGTGAAGACGTACGCGGTAACCGGGTCGGCTTCCGGCATGGGTGCGGCAGTGGTCAACCGACTTCGGTCGGATGGACATCGTGTCATCGGCGTTGACCTTCACGACGCCGACGTCACCCATGACTTGTCCACACCGGCAGGTCGCTCCCGTGCGGCCGCAGAAGTCTTGTCCCATGCTTCCGGTCATCTCGACGGTGCAGTGCTTGCCGCTGGCGTCGGGCCGCGGCCAGGCGCCGAGAACGTGGCGGGCATTCTGTCAGTGAACTACTTCGGGGTCGTTGACCTGGTGACGGCATGGCGTCCCGCTTTGGCTGCGACGAGTACCGCCAAAGTCGTTGTCGTGGGCAGCAATTCGGCAACGACCATGCCGATGTTGCCCCGGCGCGCGGTACGGGCCCTGTTGTGTGACGACCTCAACGCCGCGGTGCGGGTGGCACGCCGGTACCGTTCGGCGGCATCGCCGATGGCGTACGGTGCATCGAAGCTCGCCGTCATGCGCTGGGTGCGTCGAACGGCGGTGCAGCCGCAGTGGGCCGGAGCCGGCATCAGACTGAACGCGATCGCTCCAGGGGCAGTGGACACGCCACTGCTCGGTGAGCAGCTTGCCACCCCACGCGAGGCGAAGGCGATCAGATCATTCCCCGTGCCGGTGGGCGGATTTGGCAACCCCGATCATCTCGCCGGGTGCATGCGGTTCATGTTGTCAGACGCGGCCGACTTCCTTTGCGGCAGTGTGATCTTCGTTGACGGTGGATCGGATGCGTACTTCCGATCCGACGACTGGCCGCAGCCAGTCTCGGTCACGGGAGTCCCGCGTTATCTACAAGGGTTGCTGGCATTTTCACGCGCACGCCGCCGATTGTGAATTTCACAACGCAACGTTCTCACCTGACGCACGATCGATCTAGCCGGCGGTTGCTTCTTGCTCGCGCTTGATCTCGAGGGCGATGTCGATCAGCTGGTCCTCCTGGCCACCGATCAGCTTGCGCTGGCCCGCTCGGTGAAGGAGCTTGTGAGCGGGCACGTCGTAGCGTTCGGACTGCCGGATGGCGTGTTTGAGGAAGCTCGAGTACACCCCGGAGTAGCCCATGATCAGCGCGTTGCGGTCGAGCAGGCACTCCGCGGGCATCGCGGGGGCGACGACCTCTTCGGCGGCGTCGGCGATGTCGAAGAAGTCGATGCCGGTCTTGACGCCGATCTTGTCGAACACCCCGATGAGTGCCTCGACGGGGGCATTGCCCGCACCAGCGCCGAAGCGGCGGCACGAACCGTCGATCTGCTTGGCGCCCGCGCGGACCGCCTCGATCGAGTTGGCGACGCCCAGGCCGAGGTTCTCGTGGCCATGGAAGCCAACTTGAGCGTCGTCTCCGAGTTCGGCGACCAGGGCGGCGACGCGGTCCGCGACGCCGTCCAAGACGAGCGCACCTGCGGAGTCGACGACGTAGACGCACTGGCAGCCGGCATCGGCCATGATCCGCGCCTGCGCGGCGAGTTTCTCCGGCGGGATCGTGTGGCTCATCATCAGGAAGCCCACGGTTTCCAGGCCGAGTTCACGCGCGAGGCCGAAGTGCTGGATCGACACGTCGGCCTCGGTGCAGTGGGTGGCGATCCGGCAGATGGAGCCGCCGTTGTTCTGCGCTTCCTTGATGTCTTCCTTGGTGCCGACACCGGGAAGCATCAAGAAGGCGATCTTGGCGTGCTTGGCGGTCTGGGCCGCGAGCTTGATCAGCTCCTGTTCGGGGGTCTTGGAGAAGCCGTAGTTGAAGCTCGACCCGCCGAGTCCGTCACCGTGGGTCACCTCGATGACGGGGACGCCGGCACCATCGAGGGCAGCAACGATGGCGCCGACTTCATCCGTGGTGAACTGGTGGCGTTTGTGGTGCGACCCGTCGCGCAGGGACGTGTCCGTCATCCGGACGTCCCACATCGGGTTGAAGTAGATGTCGTCGACACCACTCATGATTGGCCTCCTGTCACGGTGGTGGAAAGACTTTCCTTGGCGATCTCCTCGCCCACCTTGGTGGCCGCGGCGGTCATGATGTCCAGGTTTCCCGCGTAGGGCGGCAGGTAGTCGCCCGCACCCTCCACTTCGACGAACGTCGTGACGAGGGCTTGGCCGCCCGAGTGCATCGACGGGTCATCGAACTGCGGTTCGTTGAGCATCCGGTAGCCGGGCACGTAGGTCTGCACCTCGGCGACGACGTCGCGGATCGACTGAGCGATCGCGTCGCGGTCGGCATCTTCGGGAATCGCGCAGAAGATGGTGTCGCGCATGATCATTGGCGGATCGGCCGGATTGAGGATGATGATCGCCTTGCCGCGGCTGGCGCCGCCGATGGTCTCGACGCCCTTACTGGTGGTCTTGGTGAACTCGTCGATGTTGGCCCGGGTTCCAGGCCCCGCCGACGACGACGACACCGACGCCACGATCTCGGCATAGGGCACCTCCACGACGCGACTCACCGCGTAGACGATCGGAATGGTTGCCTGCCCGCCACAGGTGATCATGTTGACGTTCGGAGCGTCGAGGTGCTCGCGCAGGTTGGCAGGCGGGATCACGGCGGGACCGACGGCCGCAGGCGTCAGATCGATCGCGCGGATACCCGCCTCGGCATACCGCGGCGCGGCATCGCGATGGACGTAGGCACTGGTGGCCTCGAAGACCAGGTCGGGCTTCTCATCTCGGGCCAGCAACCAGTCGACGCCTTCGTGGCTCGTCTCCAACCCGAGCTTTCTCGCACGGGCCAGGCCCTCACTCTCCGGGTCGATGCCAATCATCCAACGTGGCTCCAACCAGTCCGAGCGCAGCAGCTTGTAAAGCAGGTCAGTGCTGATGTTGCCGGACCCGACGATCGCCACCGATGCCTTGTCAGCCATGTGTCGGCGCTCCTATCTCGAATGGGTCTTGTGCTCAAACGAACTCGACGTATGCGTCGAATTCGGCAACCCAAGTGCAACGCTACGACGAGTCCAGTGGAGCCGGAGGGCAGCGTTCCGCCCAGTGGGCGCAGGGAGCGATCGATACCAAGTCGCGCTCACCTGACGAAGGCTTGCGCCAACCAGTTCTCCCGATGGGCGGGACACCTCGTGCTCTGTCGGGCGAGTAGGTGCGAGTGTTCCCGGTCGAGACGTGACCGGAGTCACCACCACGCCCAGGAAATGGCCACGAATGGAGGGTCCATGGTGCAACGACAGCTCGCCGCCCCGATGGAGGCGGTGGGCGGGTTGTTCTCAATGGCATTGGACGCAACCAGATTTGCGATGCAGCGCCCCTTTCAGGGGCGTGAGTTGTTGGAGCAGTCCTGGTTCGTCGCGCGAGTGTCAATGGCCCCTACTTTGCTGGTCGCAATTCCGTTCACGGTCTTGGTGTCGTTCACCTTGAACATCTTGTTGCGCGAACTCGGTGCTGCCGATTTGTCTGGAGCAGGCGCCGCATTCGGCGCAGTGACGCAGGTCGGTCCATTGGTGACGGTCCTGATCGTTGCCGGCGCCGGAGCGACGGCGATGTGTGCCGACCTCGGCTCGCGGACGATCCGCGAAGAAATCGATGCCATGGAGGTATTGGGCATCAATCCAGTTCAGCGCTTGGTCACCCCGCGCATGCTGGCGTCTGGTCTGGTCGCGTTGCTGCTCAACAGTCTCGTCGTGATCATCGGCATTCTCGGCGGTTACTTGTTCTCGGTTTTCGTCCAGGACGTGAATCCTGGCGCCTTCGCCGCTGGTATCACCCTGCTGACCGGCGTGCCGGAGGTCATCATCTCCTGCGTGAAGGCGGCGTTGTTTGGCTTGATCGCCGGTCTGGTTGCCTGCTACCGCGGCCTCACCATTTCAGGCGGTGGCGCCAAGGCGGTCGGCAATGCAGTCAACGAGACTGTCGTCTACGCCTTCATGGCGTTGTTCGTTGTCAACGTGGTCGTCACCGCAATCGGAATCCAGGTGACGGCCAAATGACATCGTCCACCGTCGCCGTTCGGTCGACGCACCCGCACGTGTCTCGGGCCTTGCAGCGGCCAGCGAAAGTAATCGGCGGCGTTGGCGATCATGTTCTCTTCTACGGCCGAGCGCTGGCGGGCGTGCCCTACGCCGCCGCCCACTATCGGCGCGAGACCGTCCGACTGGTGGCCGAGATCAGCATGGGCGCGGGCACGCTCGCAATGATCGGCGGAACTGTCGTGATCGTTGGATTCTTGACCGTGGCCACCGGCGGGGTTCTGGCGATTCAGGGATACAGCTCGCTTGGAAACATTGGCATCGAGGCTCTCACCGGCTTCCTCGCGGCGTTCATCAACGTACGGATTTCGGCCCCGATCGTCGCGGGCATCGGACTGGCCGCCACCTTCGGCGCCGGTGTCACGGCGCAATTGGGTGCCATGCGGATCAACGAAGAGATCGACGCGTTGGAATCGATGGGCATCCGAGCCGTCGAATACTTGGTCAGCACTCGCATCGTCGCGGGCATGTTGGCGATAACACCGCTGTACTCGATAGCAGTGATCCTGTCCTTCCTCGCTAGTCAATTCACTACTGTCGTGTTGCTCGGACAATCAGATGGCTTGTACGACCACTACTTCGACACGTTTCTCAACCCGATCGACCTCCTCTGGTCCTTCCTGCAGGCACTGCTGATGGCCCTGGCCATCCTCCTCGTGCACACCTACTACGGTTTCTTCGCAAGCGGTGGACCCGCTGGCGTGGGCGTGGCGGTGGGCAACGCCGTTCGCACCTCTTTGATCGTCGTCGTATCGATCACGCTGCTGGTCTCGTTGGCGGTGTACGGCTCCAACGGCAATTTCAATCTTTCCGGATAAGTGGGCATTTGATGTCGCGTGACGCAGTACGCATCTTGGCGGGACTGGTTTCCGTACTGGTCGTCGCTGCCGTGGTTGCCGGGGCCGTCGTTCTGTTTCGCGGCGGAGTCACCAACACGGCGTCGGTGACCGTGATCGCGCCGCGCGTCGGCCTCGTCATGAATCCCGAAGCCAAGGTCAAACTTCACGGTGCCGAAGTCGGCAGAGTCGAGTCCATCGACCCGCTGCCCGACGGGCAGGCCGCCATCAAACTCGCCATGAATCCCGCTGACTTACAACTCATTCCGGCCAACACACTCGTACAGGTCGCCTCCACCACCGTCTTTGGCTCCAAGTACGTACAGCTGATCCCTCCGCCGAAACCGTCGGAACAGACGATGTACGCAGGGCAGGTGCTCAATGCGAACCACGTCACGGTTGAGATCAATACCGTATTCCAGCAGCTGGTTACGGTGCTCTCGCAGATCCAACCTGAGAAACTCAACGAAACACTTGGTGCGCTGGCACAAGCCTTCGATGGGCGAGGGGACAAGCTCGGCCAAACCATGGTCGATCTCGACGACCTCTTGGCCAAGCTCGACCCTAGCCTTCCGACACTGCGCCACGAGATTGCGACCGTCCCGCAGGTGATCGATGCGTACGCCGACGCAGCGCCCGACTTGATGCGCACCATTCAGAACACGACGCGACTGAGCGACACCATCGTTGAGCGCCAAACTGATCTCGACAGACTGCTGATCAGCTCAATCGGGTTGGCCGACACCGGCAACGAGGTGATCGGCGCCAACAGTGAACCCATCATCAACGTGATGCGCCTGCTCGTGCCGACGACGAACCTCACCAACCAGTACAACCCTGCACTTACCTGTGCGCTAGAGGGATTGGAGCCATTGGCGACGGGGCCGCCGCAGCCCTTGCCTGGCGTCATGCTGCTGGACTCGTTCCTCCTGGGCACCGAACGCTACCGCTATCCCGGCAATCTGCCGAAGGTTGCGGCAACGGGTGGACCGCAATGCATGGATCTGCCCAACGTGGGCTTCGGTCAACGGCCCCCCTTCGTGGTCACCGACATCGATGCCAACCCTGCACAGTATGGAAACCAGGGAATCCTGTTGAACTCTGATGCGCTCAAGCAGGCGCTGTTCGGCCCGATCGACGGGCCACCACGCAACAGCGCCCAGATAGGACAGCCGGGATGACGGGGCACCGCAGTCTCACCGCTGTCAAGTTCGGCGTCTTCGGCGTCACGATGCTGCTGCTGACGGCGGCGCTGTTCGCCATCATGGCGCAGTACCGCACCGGCTCGACCGATAAATATTCAGCGGTATTCACCGACGCGTCCAGCCTCAAGGCCGGTGATTCCGTACGGGTGGCGGGGATACGAGTCGGGACGGTAAACAACGTTGCGCTTCAACCCGATAACTCGGTTGTGGTGGACTTCGACGCGGATCGCGACATCGTCCTTACCGTCGCAACAAAAGTGGCGGTTCGCTACTTGGACCTGGTGGGCAACCGCTATCTCGAGTTGCTCGACAGTCCGGGATCGACCACCATTCAACCGCCCGGGTCGCAGATCGGCGCCGACAGAACCGAGCCTGCACTGGACCTCGACCTTCTCCTGGGTGGACTCAAGCCGGTCATCCAAGGCCTCAACCCGCAAAACGTCAACGCCTTGACCAACTCGTTGATACAGATCCTGCAGGGTCAGGGCGGCACGGTGGAATCTCTACTGGCCCACACGAACTCGTTTACACAATCGATCGCAGACAACGGGCAGACCGTGCAACAGTTGATCGACAACTTGAAGACCGTGGTCGCCACCGTGGCCAAGGACGGCGACAAATTCTCCGGGGCGGTTGACAAGCTTCAACAACTCATCACTGGACTGGCGCAACAGCGCGCTCCGATCGGCGATGCGATCACGGCCCTGGACAATGGAACCGCGTCCCTGGCAAGCCTATTGACGCAGGCGCGACCACCGTTGTCGGGAACGGTCGATCAGCTCACCCGCCTGGCACCGTTGCTCGCCAACGAGGACGACATGGCGCGCTTCGACCTGACGTTGCAGAAGGCGCCTGCGAATTATCGCAAGCTGGTGCGGCTCGGCGCCTACGGCAGTTTCATCAATCAGTATCTCTGTGGCATGAACGTCCGGGTGACCGACCTGCAAGGGCGCACCGCGTACTTCCCATGGATAATGCAAAACACCGGACGCTGCGGAGAGCCCTGATGCTGAAATATCGCGGTTCGCAACTCATTCGCAGCGGCCTCATCGGGATCGTGCTGATCGTTCTGGTCATCGCCGTCGGGTTGCAGCCACAAACGCTGTGGTCATGGGCCACGTCCATCAAGTACCGGGCACTGTTCGCCGAGGCGGGCGGACTGGCCATGGGCAACGACGTAAAGGTCTCCGGAGTCACCAAGGGCACCGTCACCGAGGTTTCGCTCAGCCACGGCAAGGCGCTCGTCACCTTCAACCTCGACAGCAGGGTGCGGCTCGGCGCGGAGACTACTGCTCACATCAGGACTGGCACGGTGCTTGGCGCCCGAATGCTGACACTGGAGCCTGCTGGATCGGGCGCCATGCATACCGCGGATACCATCCCGCTGACTCGAACCTCGTCGCCGTATTCGTTGACCGACGTCGTCACCGATTTCACCAACAATACCGCGGGCACGGATACCGAAGCCCTCACGCATTCTCTGGACACCCTTTCGGACACGATCGACCGCATGGCGCCGCAGCTTGGCCCAACATTCGATGGCCTCGCCCGGCTATCTCAAACGATGAACAGCCGCAACGAGTCTCTGGCCAATCTGCTGAAGAGCGCTGCAGACGTGACCGGCATTCTTTCTCAGCGGAGTCAGCAGGTAAACACGCTGCTGCTGGACGCCAACGCGTTGACTGACGTACTCGATCAACGTCGGTATGCGATCGTGAGCCTGTTGGCGAATACCGCGGCGCTGTCACAACAGCTGTCCGGTCTCATCAGGGACAACGAGCAAGAACTCGCCCCCACTCTGCAGAAGCTCAACTCGGTGACCGCGCTGCTGGAGAAGAACCGCGACAACATCGCCAAGGCATTGGCTGGCCTGGCCAAATATCAGGTGACACAGGGGGAATCGGTTAACAACGGCTGGTACTACAACGCATTCGTCGGCAACCTCATCCCGTCGCAGACGTTGCAACCATTCCTTGATTACGCGTTCGGCTTCCGCCGCGGTACCAACGCGGGGCAACCGCCCGACAATGCTGGCCCACGTGCCGAATTCCCATGGCCGCACAATGGTATTCCGGGAGGAAGCCGATGATCGCGCGTCACAGGACGCGGCTTAGTCGAACCACTCTGGTCGCGCTCTTGGTGCTCGCCGTCATCGGGGCCGCAGTGATCGTGCGGCTCAACGTGTTTCGTCCCACCACCATCACCGCGTACTTCACTTCCGCGACCGCGATCTATCCGGGCGACGAGGTTCGCGTCGCAGGAGTGAAGGTCGGCTCCATCTCCAGCATCGAACCGGCCGGCGGGCAGGCTAGGGTGACGGTCGAGGTCGAGCATGGGATCGAGATCCCGGCCGACGCGAAGGCGATCATCATGGCGCAGAACCTGGTTGCCGCGCGGTACGTGCAACTGACACCAGCGTATGAAGGCACCGGACCGACGATGGCCAACGGCGCTGAGATTCCCGCCAACCGCACCGCCGTACCTGTCGAATGGGATCAGGTGAAGGACCAGTTGATGCGGTTGACCACCGATCTGGGTCCGATCGACGGCGCGTCCGGGACCTCGCTGAGCCGGTTCGTTGACAGTGCCGCTGCCGCGATGGGCGGAAACGGTGACAAGCTTCGCCAGGCGATCGGCGAATTGTCCGGCATGGGAAGAATTCTGGCCGACGGTAGCGGCGACATCGTCAAGATCATCCAGAGTCTGCAAGTGTTCGTCTCGGCACTGCGCGACAGCAACACCCAGATCGTCGAGTTCCAGGACCATCTCGCCAGCCTGACGAGCGTCGTCGACGGAAATCGTTCCGATCTCGATGCGGCCCTGACGAACCTGTCGTCGGTGGTGGGTGACGTGCAACGGTTCATCGCTGGTACGAGGGACCAAACGGCCGAGCAACTCCAAAGACTGAACAACGTCACCCAGAATCTCGTCGACAACAGGCTGAAGCTGGAAAACGTGCTGCACGTAATGCCCAACGCAATCGCCAACGGTTACAACATCTACAGCCCTGACACCGGAACCGCGGTCGGTGCGTTCGCGCTCGCGAACTTCGCCGATCCGGTGGCCGTCGTCTGCACGGCAATCGCGGCGGTCAAGAACGCCACGTCGGCAGAAACCTCGAAGCTTTGCGCGCAGTACCTCGGTCCGGCCCTATCGCTGCTCAACTTCAACTACCTCCCGATTCCCTTCAACGCCTACCTACGGAACGCGCCCAGTCCGGAGAACCTGGTGTATACCGACCCCAACCTCGCGCCTGGGGGCGCGGGCGGGCGTCCGCAACCGGTCACCGAGCCTCCGGCGGTATCGGCCTATACCGGTGCCAATGACGTCCCGCCGCCCCCAGGGTTCGGCGCGTTGCCGGGCCCACCTGGTGCATACGCCCCCAACGGATTTCCGGCGACACCGTCGCCCGCATTGTTCCCAGGGGCGCCGATTCCTCCTGGCGTGCCCCCGCCGCCGGCTGCTTCCGATCCGTCACCACATAGCTGGAAGGACATGCTGCTACCCGCCGAGGTTCCCTTGGTTCCCGTACCGCCGGCACCTGGAGGAACTCCATGACGACCTCACAAGCGCTCACCCGCTGGTTGGCGATTGCCTCTTGTTTGGCGTTGAGCCTCACGGGCTGCGCCTTTCACGGGCTCAATTCGCTTCCGCTACCTGGCACCGTTGGTCGTGGCCATGACGCAACCCTCTATCACGTCGAACTCGCCAATGTCGGGACTTTGGAAGCGAATTCGCCGGTGATGCTTGGCGACGTGATCGTCGGCAGCGTGTCTCGATTGACCGTGCGGGGTTGGCATGCCGACGTGGAGATCTCGGTCAAGCCAGACGTGGTCCTTCCCGTCAACGCCGTTGCCACGGTTGGGCAGACCAGTCTGCTCGGATCCATGCACATCGCTCTCGACCCGCCGCTGGGAGAACAGCCGACGGGCCGGTTGGCCCCTGGGGCGAGGCTTGGGCTCGATCGCAGCTCGACGTATCCGTCGACAGAACAGACGCTGTCGTCGCTGTCCGTGCTCGTCAATGGCGGCGGCCTTGGCAAGATCGGTGATTTGGTCGCTGAATTCAATGCGGCACTCAGCGGTCGCGAGGACAAGATCAGGGATTTGCTCGTCAGGCTCGACGACTTCGTCGGAATGCTCGCCGACCAGCGAGACGACATCAATGGCACCATCGACGCGGTCAACAGACTGGCCGGGACGTTCGCAGGACAGAGCGACGTGATCACCAGCGCCCTGCAAAAGATCCCTCCTGCGCTGGATGTTCTGATCAAGGAGCGCCCGCGCATCACGACCGCATTGCAGAAGTTCGGTGACTTCAGTGATACCGCCACGAGGCTGATCAATGCGACCCAGGACGACCTGGTCACCAACCTGCGAAATTTGGAGCCGACGGTGCGAGCGCTTGCCGACGTCGGGCCGAATCTGGGTACCGTGCTGTCGTATGCGCCGTTCTATCCCTACCCGCAGAACTTCATCGACCGGGCTATCCGCGGCGATTACCTCAACGAATTCATCACGTTCGACTTCACCGTTCCACGCCTGAGGCGAGGCCTTTTCCTCGGGACGCGTTGGGGAGTGGAGGGCGACCCGCTCATTCCCGCGCCAGGCGACCCGTGGTACGCCACCTACACGAAGGATCCGCTGAACATGCCGGTGACGCCGCCAGCAGCGGTGGCCCCGATACCGCAGCTAGTCGACGGGGCACCAGCAGCTGGACAACCCGCCGAACCGGTGGCCGTGAACGGAGGCGGCAACTAGTGCTCACCCGCTTCGTTCGCATCCAACTAGGCTTGTTCACCGTTGCCTCCATCATCGGCATTACCGTCATGGTCCTTGTCTACTTACAGGCCCCCACGTTGCTGGGCATCGGACGAATGACGGTGACGCTGAAGCTCGCCGGGACCGGTGGGCTCTACCAGTTCTCGAACGTCACCTATCGCGGCGTACAGATTGGCAAGGTCACCGAGGTCCGCCCGACCCGAGAGGGAGCGGAAGCTACTCTGTCCCTTGATACTTCACCGAAAGTTCCCGCAGATTCGCATGCCGCGGTGTTGAGTGTCTCGGCAGTTGGGGAGCAGTACGTCGACCTCCAGCCACTAAACGAGTCGGGGCCCTTCCTGCACGACGGATCGGTCATCCCGGTGTCCAATACGTCGATCCCTCAAGCGGTGGGGCCGATGCTTGATCAACTCAGCGCATTCATCGGCAGCATCCCGAAGGACAAGATTGCTCCGCTGTTGGATGAAACCTTCAAGGGCTTCAACGGATCTGGGTACGACATGGGATCGCTGCTGGATTCCTCGTCCAGGCTGATCGCTGACGGGAATGCCAACGCCGATCGAATTCGTAAGCTGATCGACGACAGCGCGCCACTGCTCGACGGGCAGGCCGAATCGATCGACGCGATCCGAAAATGGTCGCACGGCGTCGCCGGAATCACCGAGCAGCTCGCTCAGAACGATTCGCAGGTGCGCACTTTGCTGGCGGCGGGGCCGGGCGCCGCCGACGAAGCCGCCCGTTTCATGAACCAGGTGAAACCCACGCTGCCAGTCCTACTCGCCAACTTGACCAGCCTGGGTCAAATCGCAGTGACCTACCGACCCTCGCTAGAGCAACTGCTGGTATTGCTCCCGCCGGTGGTGGCATCCACGCAGTCCTACGGTGCGCCCAGGAACAACCCAACTGGCATGGCGCTGGGCGACTTCACAGTCAACATGGGTGATCCGCCGGCGTGCACGGTTGGATTCTTGCCGCCGTCGCAATGGCGCTCACCGGCGGACACCAGCGACATCGACACTCCCGACGGGCTGTATTGCAAACTCCCGCAGGACTCCCCGATCGGGGTCCGCGGAGCGCGCAATTACCCGTGCATGGACAAACCGGGCAAGCGCGCGCCTACCGTCGAAATCTGTAACAGTGACCAGCCCTATCAGCCCTTGGCGATGCGCCAGCACGTCCTGGGGCCGTACCCCATCGATCCCAGTCTGCTCGCCGCCGGGTTGCCCCCGGATGCCCGAGCCGATCACGACGCGAGGATCTACGGCCCCCCGGAGGGCACGCCGCTTCCTCCCGGCGTGGCACCACCGTCTGCACTCGATCCCGGCGTGGCACCGGCACCGGCCGAACTACCGCCGGCTGCGCCTGCGCCAGCGCCCGAACAGGATCCCGGGGTCGTCGTTCCGAGCCCGGCACCGAGCCCACCACCCAGCCCCGAAGCTGCTACGCCGGGCGTGGTACCGGGCGCCTTCACAGGCCGAGAGCCGACGGGACCGTCGGTCGCGTTTGCCACCTATGATCCGACCACTGGGCGGTACGCGACCCCGGATGGCAAGGTCTATCTACAAGGCGATCTCGCTCCGCATGGCGCCAACCCCACCTGGAAGGACATGTTCCCGACCTGAGCGTCGTGATCTGCCGCCTGGAAGGTGTTGCGACCCTTGAGGACCCGTGCCGATCAGTCGGTCTTGACGAGCTTGAACGGCATCGTGATGTACAAGACCTTGCTGCTGCCACACGAGCCGCTGACTCCGGTGGTCGAGTCCTGGCCAACCAGTGTGGATGACGTTGGGTCGGCGGCGCTTCCATCGGCGTTAGAGGGATAGAAGAGGAACACCTGCAGGCCGGGTCCCGCGGTGCCGTCTCCGCACGGTTGCCAACCATCCGCAGTCCGCTTGACGTACCAGACGCCACTCTTCTTGTAGATCGGCGCGCTCCAGCCGCTGTCGCTGTCCACGGTGCCGGTGCATTCGCTTGGGTAACTGCATGTCGTGGAGATCGACCACGTGCTGCGGACGCTGACCTCGTCGTGATAGATGTCGTTGGTCTTCGCCCATTCACCGTTGGACGTCGCGACGAAGGTGCCATTGAGGCCCCAGGCGGGTGAAGCAGTCGCAACCGAGCCATTCGCACTCATCACCACCGCTGCGGCGGCACACGCACTCACCGATAGCCACGCTGGTGGCATTCGCATGGCCAGCTCCTCTGCAGACTCGCGACTCGCAAGGGGCGGAACCCCGGATGGGGGTCCACTTTGCAATGTTCCAAGCGTTTTGACACGCGGGCTCCCGCCTAGTGGGCACCATGATTGCGGAGTGCGATAGGCATGTCGCAGTCTCGTGCGTGCGCGCGTTCACGACGGTTGCGATCGGATTGCTCATGGCTGTGCTGTTCGCACCCGCAGTAGCGAGTGCCGCCCCTGACGAGTGCAACGAGCCGACATGCGTCGGCGGCATCACGGGGGGCGTGGTACTCGGCGCCACGTGTTCCAACACGGCCTATTTCGTCTTCGGCACGACATCATCGGGCCGGTTGGTGTTCTGTGGATCGCCCCGTAGGTATGGGCCTCGATACTTTCGTTCACCGCCGTTGGCGGGCGTCCGCGACGAGAACTCGTCATGCACTGGATCGGAGACCTTCGTCGCGCAAGCTCCGGACGGCCTCTTCCTGACGTGTGTGACGAAAGACGACACGAGTCGATGGCTTCGCGGCGACGTGTGATCGAAGGCAGACGACGATCGGTTGCTCCGCCGTCACCGAATCGAACGAAGAGCCCCTGACCGCTGGGTGGGAGCAGTGCTGCAGCTCGGAATAGACCCGCATTAGCGTGTGGCGGTGGTCACGATCACGACGGCTGACATCTTGCCGTGATCCGAATCTGGATGGAGGTGAGATTCAATGCCAAGCAAGGATTCTCCCGCAGCGACCGCGACTTTTGCACTCCACGACGATGACGATGAGTTGGCGAGCCTGGATCAGGCCGAAGCCGAGGCGATTGCCGCGCAGAGACAGGCCGCGAACGCGCGTGCCCGTGCACGAGAGTTCCGGCGGCGTGCAAGCCTGGGCCAGGGTGCGTCAGCCGACCGCGACGAGAATGCCGAATCCGAATCGGAGCCCACGGATTCGCAGCCCGCGGACACTCGTCGGCCGTCGTATCGGTCAAGACTTCTGCGACGTCCGGCTGCGGAGACGGTGGCGGGCTTCCTCGCGGTGTTGGCGATCATCGCGCTCTTGGCGGCAAGCGGATACATGGCGTGGTTCCATCAACAGGTTGGGCGTGAGGATCAACGCCGGGCAGAGTTCGCTGCAGCAGCCGCACAGGCCGTCGTCACCTTGATGTCGATCGACGGCGCCAATGCCGAGGAGAACGTCAAACAGATCGTCGCGAACTCGACCGGTCAGTTTCGAGACGACTTTCAATCTGCCACAGATGATTTCGTCAAGGCGGCTCAAGACTCCAAGTCCGTGACGAAGGCTACGGCGCGAGCCTCCGCCGTTGAGTCGATGTCTCCGGACTCAGCGGTGGTACTCGTCACCGCCGCCACCACCATCAGCAGCTCGGCCGGTGCAGACCAACAACCGCGCAGCTGGCGCCTGAGCGTCACGATGCTCAGAGAAGGTGCGCAGATCAAGATGTCGAAGGTGGACTTCATTCCATGAGCGCGGGTACGACTGACGTCGAGCTCGAGGGCGACGCCGTTGACGATGGCGACGCCATTGACGATCAGGGTGGCTGCGGAGCCAATCCGTCGAACGTCCGGCGGTCGATGCGGCGGTTGGCACGCCGATGGCGCTCGATTGCCGTCACTTGCACGCTAGTGGCGGCAGCGTGTGTCACGGCTGCTCTGTACTTCGACGTCTACCGCGTCGACCGCGCGGACTCCGGTGCGACGGCAGCGATCGAGGCCGCCTCGAAGGGATCGGTCGCACTGTTGTCCTATGCGCCAGCGACGTTGAACCAGGACCTCGCGACTGCGCGGTCCTACCTCACGGGCGAGTTCTTGACCTATTACAGCCAATTCGCCGATCAATTCGTGGTGCCCGCAGCGAAGGACAAGGAAATCCATGCCACCGCGTCAGTGCTCAGGGCGGCCGCCATCGACGTACGGCCCGAGTCGGCTCAGGTGCTGGTATTCATGAATCAAGAGACGACCAGCCGTGACAGGACCGCACCGGCACGGTCCGAGAGCAGCGTGAAAGTAGGTCTCACGAAGGTCGACGGAGCTTGGCGTATCTCGTCTTTCGACCCGCTCTGACAACGGCATGTGACCTGGTCGACTCCCGTTGAGTGAACGGTTCGTCGGTCTGCAGTCCTCGCGCGGCGCACATTGGTGGTTGAGACGACTGCTTGCGACGGAAGGTTGAAAATGACGACACTCGATGGCGACGTCGTAACTTACGAAGTGATAGACGGCATCGCGTTCGTGATGATGAATCGGCCCCGTTATCGCAACGCGCAGAATTCCGTGATGACCTACGCATTGGACGGAGCCTTCGAACGCGCCGTTGCCGATGACGACGTGTCAGTGATCGTGCTAGCTGGCAGTGGCGACCACTTCAGCGCCGGTCACGACATCGGAACTCCCGACCGCGACCATCACGTCACCTATCGCAACAAGGCCGTGCTGTGGTGGGACCACGTCGACAAGGCGGGCGGCGATCTCCGCTATGCCCGCGAGATGGAGGTCTACCTCGGAATGTGCCGCCGCTGGCGCGAGATCCCCAAACCGACCATTGCCATGGTGCAGGGCGCGTGCATCGCGGGCGGGCTCATGCTGGCTTGGGTGTGTGACGCCATCGTCGCCAGCGACGATGCGTTCTTTTCGGATCCCGTGGTGCGCATGGGCATTCCCGGAGTCGAGTACTTCGCCCACCCATGGATCGTGGGCCCCCGATTCGCGAAGGAGATGCTGTTCACTGGCGAAAGATTCAGCGCTCAAAGGGCTTACGAGGTCGGTATGGTCAATCGCGTCGTACCCCGGACGGAACTTCGCGACGCGACTTTCCGTATGGCGGAACGGATCGCGGCAATGCCCAGATTCGGCCTCGCCCTTACCAAACGAGCAGTGAACCAGTGTGAAGACCAAATGGGTCTTCGCAACGGTATGGACGCCGTCTTCGGGCTCCACCACTTCGCGCATGCGCACAACGCCGAAGTTGGCAAGGATTCGCTGGGCGGGATGGACGTACGGGCGATGTCCAAGGGTGACAGCATCAGCACGGCTGGTGACGCAGGTTGAGTGGCCCCTGAGTAGCGTGCGCTACGTGCTTACCGGCGTCGTCGGCTGAAGCGTCGACCGGCCGTTGTCGATGGCGAGTGATTCTGCGCGCGGCAGGAAAGGATCCGTTGTTGCCACCATTCATGGCTTGCTGTCACTGGCTGCCGGAAACCGTGCCCTGACCGCTTCTGGGGTCAATCCGTAGTCAGCCAGGGAATAACGATGTCTGGGCGCTCCCGGGCCTTCTTTGCTTTCGGCAGCGGCTTGTTGGATGGCCAGCTCAGCGTCATCCGTCAGCGGCAGTCCGAAGTGCCGATACACGTTGTAGGCGGTCGCGACGGGGTCCGCCACGAACTCGAAGTAGTCGACGTCGCAGAACTGCTCAGGGTTGTAAGAGGCGCGGGCCTTGTCGAATCTCTCGACTCCCAATGCCCATGTCTCTAGGACATCCTTGCCGATCTGCGCGCCGACGAAGGTGTTCGACCAACCCTCGGTGGCGTGTTCTGCGAGCGAACACATCGACGCGAGCAGGGTGTCTGGTGGGCGGTGGCACTGCACGATCAGTGCGTCCGGGTACACCGTGAGTATGGCGTCCAGTGAGAACAAGTGACTGGGGTTCTTGAGCACCCAGCGTTTCCCGACGTCGTTGAGGCCGATCAGCTGGAGATTGCGCCGGTGCCTTCGATAGGAAGGCGTCCAATCCTGTTTCTGCAGCCACTGTGCATAACTGGGGATATGTGCCAAGGATTCGTAGGACACCGAATGGACGGATTGGCGGAGCAACTGCCAGCATTCTTCGAGTACGTCTTCGGCGATGTAGTGCAGTCCCAAGAAATCGGGATTGTCCTGGTGTGCCTTCGCGTAGTACGCACGCAACCGGCAATACTCGGGGTAGGACTCCCACTCGTCACGGGCAGGACGGGGTTGCGGGTTCTCTGCGAGCCAGAGTTCAAGCCCCTGGTGGGCGGGGTCGGCGCCGAGCAATCGGTGCAGTGCCGTGGTGCCGGTCCGGGGTAAGCCGGTGACGAATATTGGACGCTCGATCGCGACGTCCGCCGAAGTCGGATAACGCTTCCAGGCGGCTTCGCTGAGCAGTCTCGCAACCAGCCCGCCGAGGAGATAATGCCGCGTCATGGTAGCGCCCAGGTGAGTGAAATCTGCTTCTCTGCAATAGGAGTCGAGTAGGACCTCCAAGGCGCCGCGAAAATTGTCCTCATCGCTGCCGAAGTCGTCGTGTCCGGCCTTCACGATCGCTTCGGTGCAGAGGTCGTCGACCGTGCCGACGTCGGTTCTCGTTGTCATGACTTGTACTCCCCACAGTTCACATCGAGGGTTTGGCCCGTGATACCGCCGGCCATACTGCTGATCAAGAAGAGGATCGCCGAGGCGACGTCGTCTTCGGTCACCAACCGCTTCAGGTCGGAGCCCGCTGCCGCGGCGTTGTAGACGTCGTCGATCGAGCACCCGGCGTCGTGGGCCTGCTGTGCGAAGTAGTCCTGAAGGACCTGGCCCCAGATGTATCCGGGAGCAACCGAATTGACTCGAATCCCCAAAGGTCCCAGCTCGCTGGCCAGTGACTGAGACATCGCCAGCAGCGCCGACTTCGCCAGCTTGTACGGACCGTACGTCGGATCGGAATGCCGAATGACCATCGAGCTCAGATTGACTATCGAACCGCGCGACTGCGAGAGCGCGGGTGTGAACGCCTGGGTGGTCCGTAACGCGCCCAGAACGGTCAGCTCGAGGGAATCCCTGATGTGGGAGAAGGCGGTACCGGAAAACGGCTTCATCGACGGATACATGAACGCGTTGTTCACCAAGCCGTCGACTTTCCCGTACGCGGCCATTGCAGTCTCGACCAGGTTGGCGACGTCGGCCTCGACGGTGATGTCGGTGGGCACGGCCAATGCCCGTCCCCCCGCGGAACCGATGTCGTCTGCCAACTCCTTGATGCGGGCGGCGGTCCGCGCAACCAGAACCAGGGTGGCACCCTCGTTGGCACATCGACGCGCGAGCGTGGTGCCCAGTCCCGGGCCCACGCCGGTGATTACGACGACGGCGTCGCTCAGCAGGCCGGTCATCAGTTCAGCCCAACATTCTCTCGCCGATTTGGCTTTGACGCAGCGCGATTCGAGCTCGCCAGTCGCTGTCGGAGATCTTATTGCTCTCGTAGAAGGGCAGCGCGTCGGGAACTGCGGCGACGTCGACCACCTCGACGTTCGGACCGTCGACCGCAGTCATCTCCCGTTCCAATCGCTGCCATCGGAACTGTAGATATCCACGGGTATGGCCCAATGTCTCGACCCAGTTCGTGATCCCGGGGTTCTGGTCGGCGACGACGATGCGAATCATGCCGTCTGGATCGACCTGTGTCTGAGCGCCGTTCAGCGATGTCTGGTGATTGATGTAGTCCAACGAGATGTACCACAGGCTGCCCAGCTGAAAGCCTTGGTAGGGAGCATCATTGGCCGGCAGGGAGATGACTAGCGCCTGGTCCTTGCTGATGTCGTAGTGGCCGGCAGAGGAGTATTGCGTGGTCAATCCGCCGGGCGTGGAGCGTGGCGCCACCAGGGTGTTGACCGGGAGGTTGAGATAGAACCACTTCGGGAACTGAAGCCAGGTCCGCACTCTGTTGATGAGTTCGTCTGCGGCGCTATCGAATTGCTTCTGCACGTCTTCGCGCGTCGGTTGCGGCGGGGCCGTGCCCACGGTGTCCGATCGGTGTACCGCCAGCGATCCTCGCCGTTGGGACCAGTCGTTGTACACCTCGCGGATCACCAACTGTCCGGACCTTTCGGGCTCGAATCGCCATTCGAAACTGCCGTCGGGGTCGATGTCGAGTTCGCGGTCGTCGAAGGCCACCTCGCTTTCGGGCACATTGTCTGCCGTGTACGCGCCGGCGAGGTACTGGAAGCTGAGGTCGGTGGTCGTCCCCCGGCGGCCGGTGACGACGTATTCGCGGCCCCCTTCCATCTTGGTGCCGAAGTAGAGCGTGTCCGGGTTGTCGAGCCCCATCTTGGTGAAGGGCCCAGTGCCCGAGAGCAGGAACGGGTGGTCCGGGTGCTGGTTGAAGGCGACGTGCGTGCAGCTGGCGATGCCGCCGGCCAGATACTGAAGACCTTCAAGAAGATCAGCGTCATTCTCGATGTGTGGTGCCGCTGCGATCAGTTCTTCGGCCTCGGCGATTGCGCCTGCGAGAGGATCGGAAAGCATGCTCGCGATGCTAGGAGGCCTGCGGGTCGATCTGCTGTAGAGACGTCCGCTCAGTGGCACGTTTTGTGGACAAACCTGGTCTTTTCACTGATGATTCACGGTCAGACCACGTGAGAAGCGCCGAGATAGGCTGTCGCAGCTAGTACTTCATCACTCCTCGGTCGATGGCGAGCTGCGAACCGGAGATGTATCTGGACCCGTCACTGGCGAGCCACGCGACCACATCTGAGACGTCTTCAGGTGTCATGAAGCCGGGGTCGGCCAGGCCGGCGGCAAGCTGGCTCGGCGGCTTGAGGGGCATGGGAGCGAAGCTGTGCAGGTAATCCGGATGCCTGGTGAAGATCTCGGTCATCGCGTCGCGCTCGATCATCGGGGTGTCGATCGAGTAGGGGTGGATCGAGTTGACGCGGATGCCGAATTCCCCGACTTCCAGGGCCAGGGCATTCGTGATTCCGACCATGCCGTGCTTGGCCGCGGAGTAATGGCCGTTGCCGGGTGTGGCCTTCAGGCCTGCCACCGAACTCACCATGATGACGGATCCCCCGTTGCCGGCCTTGATCATCGCGGGTACTGCCGCACGCACGGTCTTCCAAGCGCCGGACAGGTTGACCTCGATGATGGTGTCCCACTGCTCTTCTGTTAACTCGAACAGACGTCCCCAACTCAGCACGCCGGCGTTGACCACCAGGATGTCGAGCCGCCCGAATCGTTCGATGCCCTCGGCAACCACCTGTTGTTGAGCGGCAAGGTCGCGGACATCGACCGTGCGAGCGAGGATGTTTCGACCGGTGGCTTCGACACCGCTCACCGTGTCGGCAAGTTGCTCTGAGGTCGCCGGTGGGTAGGTGATGCTGTCGGAAACCGGCCCGCAGATGTCAATCGCGATGATGTCGGCGCCATCGTTTGCAAGACGGAGCGCGTGTGCGCGTCCCTGGCCGCGCGCGGCCCCGGTCACCAAGGCGACGCGCCCGTCCAACGGCTTGTTCGTGGTCATCGCTTCTGTCCTTCCGCTCGGCTGGCAGCGCTTGGCCGCAGCCGAAACAGTTGCTGCGAATGCCACTCCACCAAGGTCCTAGCTGTCTTTTCGGCTGGGATATTGGACCTCGCGCTACCCGAAACACGTCGTTCGCGAGGTTGCGACTACTGAATTGGTAGCGCGTTCGACGATGGGAGCCCGGCATGGACTAGTTCGCTACGACGTTTCAGCGCAACTGCAGTGTCATCGAAGGCCCGTTTCACCCATTCACCCGTTTCGGTCATGATGTCGCAAGCGAATTCGCCGAGGAAGGCATCAGTGGAGTAGTACCGGCAAGTGCCCTCGGTAGATGGTTCGATCACTTGGTCCCGCCTCGCCGCGTAGGGTGATTCTGGAGTTGCGCGGAGTTCCCAGGACAACAGGCGTTCAGGCACGAACGCGCACACGTACTCAGTGTTGAGGAACGTTCCGCCGTTACCGGTGTAGTCGGCCAGCACCATCTCGACCGATGCGCCCATTTCGAGACTGGACGTCGCCGACAAACAGAACGGGTTCCACTCGGGATACCGATCGAGGTCTGTCAGGACCTCCCACACGACTTTGCTGGGCGCGGCGATCTCGACCGTGACCGAGCGCACGAGTGTCGCCGGGTCATAATCGGGTATCGACAGTTCGGACATTGAGGGCCTCCGCTCACTCGGCTTCGGCTCAGCCTGGCATGGCGCCGCTAGTGGCGCGTCACTCCGTACCGCTGACCGGGATTCCTAGAGCGCGACGTGGGTGGGTCCGCGTCGTGGCGCCGTGCATAATGACCTGCGAGACAGTGTGATTCGCCCGCGGGTGCCGAACCATGACGTGAAATCGTGTGCGCCTGCCCGCAAGAGCAGGTGCTCGCAACCTGGCGCGAACGTGCGCACACGAGGCGGCATTACGGCCTACGGCAATGTTGCTAGGGCTGGCACACATGGTCGGTTCGACTTCGTGAACCCGGACGTCGCCGAGGTCCTGCCGGCCAGTGCCGGCTGGGTCTCACCCGAACGCGAAGTACCGCAACCACAGATATGGCGCCGAGACTCCAACGGTCAGCGCAGTGATGACCGCACCCTTGCGGGTGAAGTCCCAGAAACTGATCGGATGACCTTCTCGCGCCGCTATGCCGATCATGACGACATTCGCGCTGGCACCCACCGCGGTGAGATTGCCTCCGAAGTCGGCGCCGATTGCCAGCGCCCACCAAAGCGCTTGAGCCTGGGCGGGATCCGATATGCCTGCGACAAGGTCGCCGACCACCGGACTCATCGTGGCGACGTATGGAATGTTGTCGATGACCCCGGAGAGCAACGCCGATACGAAAAGGATGAGCATCGTCGCTGCGAGCGCATTGCCCCCGGTGACGTCTGCGGCCAGGTGTGCTAGCCCGGCTGTTGCGCCAGTCTTGACGAGTGCCCCCACCAAGATGAACAAGCCGACGAAGAACAGAAGTGTCTCCCACTCGACGCTTCCGAGATAGTCGTCGCGATCGACACCCGATATGAGGATCAGTACGCCAGCACCGAGCAGTGCCACAACGGACGGCTCGACGTGGATCACCGAGTGTCCGATGAATGCCGCGAACACGACGAGAAGCACCGCACCAGACTTCGCGAGCAACCGCGGATCGCGGATCGCCTCCCTTTCGTTCAGTGCCATGACGTCCGCGACTCGTTCCGGTGCGATGGTGAACGACCCGCGGAACAGCACGGGTACCGCCAACAGCAGCACGAGCATCGCGATCAGAGCGATCGGCGCCATGTGGATCAGAAAGTCGTTGAACGACAGGCCCGCTCGGCTTGCGATGATGATGTTCGGCGGATCACCTACCAGCGTGGAGGCCCCGCCAATGTTCGAGGCGAATACCTCGGCGATCAGGAACGGCGTCGCCTGAGTGCCGAGGCGGTCACAGACCAGCAGCGTCACCGGGGCGATGAGTAGCACCGTCGTGACGTTGTCGAGCAGGGCCGAGGCGGCCGCGGTGATGACGACCAAGAGCACCATCACTCGCATCGCGGAGCCGCCGGCACGTTTGGCCGCCCAGATCGCCGTGTACTCGAAAATGCCGGTCTGACGGAGAACGCCGACGATGATCATCATTCCGAACAGCAGGAAGACGACGTCCCAATCGATCCCGGTCTGGCGCGAGTAGAAGACGTCCTCGCTGCCGAGGATTCCGATGACGACGACCACCGCCGCGCCACCGAGGGCGGCCTTGACCTTCGAAATGCGTTCGGTGGCGATCAAGGCGTACGCGACGACGAACACCGCGACGGCGATCGCCGTCATCGTTCTGTCCTGCTGGTTCGCACGGTTAGGTCGTGTTCAGGGCGACCTCGAGAAGCCTCGACGCAGTTATCACGCCGATGAGTCGACCCTTGTCCACGACCGCCACCAGAGGCGCATGTTCGTGGGCCATCACCGCCGCAACCTCGACGATGTTGTCGTCGGCCTTCACCTTGGCCATCGTCGGCAATGGCTTGGGCAGTATCGCGGAAACCGGCTTGTCCCCGATGGCATCCGCGATCCGATCCGCCATCGACTCGTTGAGCACGCCGGCCAGCGATGGATCGTCCTGGACGTAGGTGGGCACCAGCAGTCGAACCACTTGCGATGCAGGAAGTATGGTCAGCGGCTTTCCATCGGTGTCGGTGACGACGAGACCCGGTAACCGGCGTTCTGCCATCAAACGTCCGGCCTCGAGCGCATTCGACGTCGCCGCGACGACCGGAAACTCCTCGACAATCTGTTCCGCGCGCACGACTGAACACTACGGTCTGGATCTCGCCGACCGGTCGGGCTTTACGCAATACCAAGACAAGCGCCACGTGTGCTCCCGCAGTCGTCCGAAATCGCGGCCAACGGTCGCGATTGCCGACCAGACTTCCCGGCGCTCCACCCGTAAAGATGCCGTACGGAACTGCGCGGGGCAACCGCATTGCGCGTCATAGGGTGGTAGACGATGCCGAAATCACTTCTCGCGCGCGGATCGTGGGCGGAGACGAAGCGCTTTGCCGAGATTCTCCGGAAGGAGACCGTCGGTGGCCTCCTGCTTCTGTTCGCGGCCTCGGTCGCCCTGGTTTGGGCGAACTCGCCGTGGTCGGCGACCTACCGCCACATGGCGGAGTTCGTCGTCGGGCCAGACTCGTTGCATCTCAACCTCTCCCTCGCGAGCTGGGCCTCCGACGGACTGCTTGCCATCTTCTTCTTCGTCGTCGGAGTGGAACTGAAACGCGAGTTCGTGGCAGGCGACCTGCGCGACCCTGCGCGTGCTGCATTGCCAATCGCCGCTGCGGTCGGCGGAATGGTCGTGCCCGCCGGCATCTTCATCACCATCAGTCTGGTGGGCGGTCAGCCGGAGAATCTGGATGGTTGGGCCGTGCCGATCGCGACCGACATCGCATTCGCACTTGCAGTGCTCGCCGTGTTGTCGACCCACCTGCCGACCGCGTTGCGCACGTTCCTGCTGACGCTGGCCGTCGTCGACGATCTGCTTGCGATCATCGTCATTGCGGCGTTCTTCACCGAGCACGTGTCGCCCATGCCCTTGGCGCTGGCGCTCGTTCCCGGCGGGCTGTTTGCGCTTGCCGTTCAACGGGGCGTGCGGCAGTGGTGGGTGCTGCTGCCGTTGGCGATCGGCACGTGGGGTCTCGTGCACGCCAGCGGTATCCATGCGACAGTGGCCGGTGTCTTGCTGGGCTTCGCGGTTCCGGTGCTGGGTCCACGTGCATCCGCGGAACACTTCGAGCATGCACTACGACCGGTCTCCGCAGGCTTCGCCGTGCCCGTCTTCGCATTCTTCGCCGCCGGGGTGACGGTCGGAGGTTGGACTGGGCTCGGCCAGGCGCTAGGGCATCCGGTCACGTTGGGCGTGATCGTGGGTCTGGTCGTCGGCAAGCCGCTGGGGGTTTGGTTGACGGCCTTCCTGTTGGCCAAGTTCACCCACGCCACTCTCGACGACGACCTTGCGTGGCGGGACGTGCTTGGTGTGGCTCTGCTGGCAGGTATCGGATTCACCGTGTCGTTGCTCATCGGCGAGTTGGCCTTTGCTTACGGAAGCGTGTCGGCTGCGGACGTGAAGATCGGCGTTCTGACCGGATCGGTGCTCGCAGGCACGCTGGCCGCGGTCGTCCTGGTCAGCCGCAACGCCGTGTATCGCCGAATCCACGAGCGCGAGATCACCGACGCGGACGGCGATGGTGTGCCCGATGTCTACGAACCTTGACAGGCGTCTTCTCGGGCCGCGTGCGTAAACTGGGCCAATGCTCCAACAGATCCGCGGGCCCGCAGATCTACAGCACCTGTCGCAAGCGCAGCTCAGCGCGTTGGCCGACGAAATTCGTCAGTTCCTCATTCACAAGGTCGCGGCTACGGGTGGCCATCTGGGCCCCAACCTCGGCGTCGTCGAGTTGACGCTCGCACTGCACAGAGTCTTCGACTCCCCGCATGATCCGATCATCTTCGACACGGGCCATCAGGCCTATGTCCACAAGATGCTGACGGGCCGCGTTGCCGACTTCGACAACCTCCGGATGAAGGACGGCCTTTCTGGCTACCCTTCCCGCAGCGAGAGCGAGCACGACTGGGTTGAGTCCAGTCACGCCAGCACGGCGCTGTCCTATGCAGACGGGCTTGCGAAGGCTTTCGAGCTCAGCGGCCACCGCAACCGCCACGTCGTGGCAGTCGTCGGTGACGGAGCGCTCACCGGCGGCATGTGCTGGGAGGCCCTCAACAACATCGCGTCGTCACGCCGCCCCGTCGTCATCGTCGTCAACGACAACGGGCGCAGTTATGCGCCCACCATCGGTGGCTTCGCCGACCACTTGGCGGGACTTCGCCTGCAGCCGGGCTACGAGAAGCTGCTCGAAAAGGGCAAGGAGACCGTGCGCGGCGTGCCGCTCATCGGCGAGCTCTGCTACCAGTGCATGCACAGTGTCAAGGCGGGCATCAAGGACGCGCTTGCGCCGCAGGTGATGTTCACCGACCTCGGCATCAAGTACGTCGGTCCCATCGACGGGCACGACGAACACGCCGTCGAGGTAGCGTTGCGCCACGCCCGCGGGTTCAACGCACCCGTCATCGTGCACGTCGTCACCCGCAAGGGGATGGGCTATCGCCCCGCCGAGGACGACGAGGCCGAGCAGATGCACTCCACGGGTGCGATCGACCCACATACGGGCCTCGCCACGTCGGAGTCGGCCCCAGGCTGGACATCGGTGTTCTCCGATGAACTGATCAAGCGCGCCGCCAAGCGCCGCGACATCGTCGCGATCACGGCCGCGATGCCAGGGCCAACGGGACTCAGTGCATTCGGGCAGCGTTACCCCGACAGGTTCTTCGACGTCGGCATCGCCGAGCAGCACGCCGTCACCTCCGCCGCAGGTCTGGCGATGGGTGGCATGCACCCGGTCGTGGCGATCTACTCGACGTTCCTCAACCGCGCGTTCGATCAGGTCATGATGGACGTCGCGCTTCACGGCCTGCCCGTGACCATGGTGCTCGACCGTGCCGGCGTTACCGGTTCCGACGGGGCCAGCCACAACGGCGTGTGGGACATGTCGATGCTCGGCATCGTGCCTGGCATGAAGGTGGCCGCACCGCGAGACGGTGCTAGTTTGCGCGAGGAACTCGGCGAGGCGCTGGACGTCAGCGACGGGCCCACGGCCGTTCGCTTCCCGAAAGGTGCTGTCGGCGATGACATCCCAGCGGTAAGGCGACTCTCCGGTGTCGACGTGCTCGCGGTTCCCGACGACGGCCTCGCCGACGACGTCCTGCTCGTTGCCATCGGCGCCTTCGCGTCGATGGCGCTGTCGGTCGCTCAGCGATTGCGCAAGCAGGGCATCGGCGTGACCGTCGTGGATCCCCGGTGGGTGATTCCGGTTCCCGAGGTGATCGGCGAACTCGCCAGGGCGCACAAGCTGGTCGTGACCGTCGAGGACAACGGCGTCAAGGGTGGCATCGGCTCGGCAGTCTCCGCGGCCCTACGCGCTGCCGAGATCGACGTGCCGTGCAGGGATGTCGGTGTGCCGCAAGAGTTTCAGGCGCACGCGTCACGCACCGAGGTGCTCAACGAAGTGGGGCTCACGGATCAAAACGTCGCGCGTCGGATCACGGGCTGGGTCGCCGCACTCGGGAGTTCGGTCGAGGCGCGCGTCACCGACCGCGTCGACTAGCCAGGAAAGCCGCCCGCCTCGGGGACAATCCCCTGATGGGACGGACGCGGTTTCGCCGTAGGCAGTATCCGCTCGGATGGTCGGCGCGCGCGCTGGTGGTGTCCGGCGCTGTCGGTGATGCTCGTCGCCGCCAGTGCGTTGACCGTCCACTTGTTCCCACACCAGCTTGCGTGGATCGTGATCGCCCTCGGCTCGCTGCAGGCAAGCCCCAACACGGTGCTGTGGATACCCGTCGAGGACGTGGCCGCATACAACGCCGAGTTGCTCGCCAAGGAGCACGGTTACTCGCGGCCCGGCATCGAAGACGACGGCCCTGGCGGCCCGACGATGACCGTCATCGACCCGTCGGGAAATCACTTGAGGTTCGCCCAGCCGAGCTAAGCCGCTAGGTCGGATGAAAGAAGATGCCTTCGGCCCGCACGGTCGCGCCGGCATCGTCCGCGATGTGCCCGACTACGAACGTCTTGACGCCCTCGACGCAGTCGATTCTAGCCTCGGCGCGCAAGTGAACTCCCAGTCGGGTTCCACGCAGATAGCGAACGGTGAGCGTTCCGGTGACTGCGGGCCTGCCCGGCTGGTGGGCCGTCGCGCCGAGCACGTGGTCGAGCAGCAACGCGCAGACACCGCCGTGCACGTGTCCGTCGGGGCCCTCGTAGGCGGCGCCCAAGGAGAACTCGCTCCATACCGACCCGTCGTCGTTCCAGTTGATCGTCAGTGGGGGAGCGACTGGATTCCTGCGCCCGATCACGACGTTGCCCCAGGCGACGGGGTTTCCATCAGGGCTCTGCTGGATACCGAATGACCCTGGGCGGGTCAATGTGCTCAGATCTTCTGTGGCGGAATCGATCTTGGCCTGAGCAGCAGCGACCGCGTCTGCGTCGACCTCGCTTCGGATGCTGACGTCGATCAATCGGCGCAGGGATGCGGCAAGCTGACCGTACCCGTCGGGATCGGTGGCCGTCACGTGGCCAGCATCTCCTCTGACGCGGCTGGATGGCAACATGGCATCCCGGCCAGTGGTCGGGTCGATAGTTCGTTTCGCGATCTACGCCCTGTGGCTCCGCCCACCTACAGCCGGGTCGAACCGGGAATTCCGCATGACGCGGTCCGGTGATCGGGAAGAGGGTACGGAAGATTGGCTTGCTGGCCTAGTTTGGCGTTCGTGAACAATGCTCGCCCCAGTGTGGTGGATGCGGGCGCCGTGCTGAAGGCGCCGTGATGTCGGGCTTGACAGACAAGGTCGTCGTCGTCACGGGAGCGTCCAAGGGAACCGGCCGGGTGCACTGTGAACGCTTCGCCGAAGAGGGCGCCGACGTGATCGCCTTGGACGTTGCGGACGCAGTCGACGAATTGACCATCACTGCGACGCGCGTGCGCGACCGCGGCCGCAGGTGCGTAGCGGCGGTAGCCGACGTGCGCGACGCCGACGCCATGTGTGCTGCGATCGACGCGGCAGTGGCCGAGCTTGGCCGCCTCGACGTCGTGATCGCCAATGCGGGAATCCACACCCCTGGCGCGCCTACTTGGGAGCTCACCGAGGTGACCTGGGGGCACACGCTCGACATCAACCTGACCGGGGTGTGGCACACCGTCAAGGCGACGGTGCCGCATATCGGATCCCGCGGTGGCTCCGTGGTGATCGTCAGCTCCACCAGTGGATTGCGTGGCAACGCCAATGCCGCGCACTATTCGGCGAGCAAGCACGCTGTGGTCGGGCTCGCGAGGACTCTGGCCAACGAGCTTGGGCCGCAGAGTATTCGGGTGAACACCATTCACCCTGGCGCGGTCGCGACGCCGATGGTGCGCAATCCGGCGACCTTCAAGCGGCTTCGGCCCGACCTGGAGAACCCGACCGAAGCCGACGCTGCTGAGGTGCTCGCCATCAGAAACCTGCTCCCGGTGCCGTGGGTGGAGCCGGTCGACGTCGCGAACGCCGCCGTGTTCTTGGCGTCCGAGGAAGGCCGCTACATCACCGGTACGCAGCTCGTCGTCGACGCCGGCCTCACGCAGAAGACGACGTGACCGGCCGGCTGGCGGGGAAGACCGCGTTCATCACGGGCGCCGCACGCGGGATCGGCCGTGCGCAGGCGGTGCGTTTCGCGCAAGAGGGTGCGGCGGTCGTGGGGGTAGACGTGTGCGGACCGGTCGAGACAGTGCGCGTCCCGCCCAGCAGTCCGGACGATCTCGCCGAGACCGCCCGCCTCGTCGAGGAGGCAGGTGGGGACATCGTCACCGAGGTCGTGGACGTGCGGGACGTCGATGGTCTGCAGGCGGCCGTCGAGCGCGGCGCCTCGAGGTTTGGTGGCCTCGACATCGTCTGCGCGACAGCGGGTATCACGTCGAGGGGGCTCGCGGTCGAGATGTCGGAGTCCACCTGGCAGACGATGTTGGACGTCAATCTCACCGGAGTGTGGCATACGTGCAAGGCCGCCGTACCGCATCTGATCGCGCGCGGCGCAGGCTCGGTGGTGCTGGTCAGCTCGATCGCCGGCATGCGCGGTCTGTTCGGGGTCGCGCACTACACGGCTGCCAAGCACGGTGTTGTCGGCCTGATGCGCTCGCTTGCGACCGAGTTGGCGCCACATGGCATCAGGGTCAACTCGATACACCCCACCAACGTCGATACCCCGCTGATCCAGAACCCGACCGTCAGTAGCGCGTTTCGGCCCGACCTCGACCGGCCGCCGACGCGGGAGGAGTTCGCCGCCTCGGCGACCAGGATGAATATGCTCGACGTCCCGTGGGTCGACGCGGTCGACGTCGCCAACGCCAGCTTGTTCCTCGTGTCCGACGAGGCCCGCTACGTCACCGCGTCCACGCTGACGGTCGACGCAGGCGCGACGCAGCGTTAGGCGCGGCGGAGAAACGCAAGCACGACCGACTCGAAGGCCTGCTTGGCTTCGATCATCGCCCAGTGCCCGCAGTTCGGGAAGACGTGGAGTTCGGCATTGGGGATGGTGCGCATCGGAAGCAGCGCCATGTCCAACGGGCTGACGCGGTCGTCGCGCCCCCACGTCAGCAGCGTCGGACACGTGACCTTGTGCATGATCGCCCATGGCATCGGCATGTCGGACTTCCGCATCATCGCCATCATCTGGGTGAAGGCAGCCTTGCCGTACATGCGGCGCGCGGACTCCAACGTCGGCGGGTCGGTCGCGAGCGCCCAACGCTCCTCGATCAATTCGTCGGTCACCAGTGCCTCGTTGAACACCATCGAACGCAGCCAGTCGACGAGGCGCTGCCTGGTCGGTTCCTCGGTGAAGTCCTGCAGCAGTCGGATTCCCTCGCTGGGCCCCGGGCTGAAGACGTTGGTGCCGATGCCTCCGATCGTCACGAGCTTGCGCACCCGATCCGGATTGTGGATCGCGAAGTTGATCCCGACACCGCCGCCCATGGAGTTGCCGACGATGTCGACCGCCGCTACGTCGAGGGCGTCCAGAAACGGTGCGACGGCTCCTTGCGCGGTGATCATCGGATGCCCGCCGAAGTCGTCGCTGACGCCGAAGCCTGGGAACTCGAGCACCAGACAGCGGAAGTGTTCGGCGAACGTCGGCAGCACTCCGCGGAAGTTGCGCCAGCCCGTCACGCCTGGGCCGGATCCGTGCAGGAACAGCACCACGGGACCGTTGCCTTCGTCGTAGTACCGCAATCTGCCTGCGGGCGTGGCGATCTCGCGCAATCCTTCGTCGGGTCCAGTGGTCACCGTCGCTCCGTTTCTCCGTGGTGGCGAGGCAGTGACGCCTCGCTGAGGCCACGCTAGACGGTGTCGCCGCGGTGCGGTGAACGTGTCCCGCCAGGCGGGCCGTCAGGGGTGCGTGAGCAGATACGTCTCGTTGGTCAGTCCGGCGGTGAGTTCGTTGACGTCGAAGGGTCGGCTGAGACGGGCCCGGAGTTCGTCGCGATCGACGAGCAGGCTGATCTCGGCCGTTTGCCTGGCGAAGAGGCGCGCGATGAAGGGGTAGAGCCTGCGCATGATCGCGCGTTCGGCACGTGAACACCGCGACGCGCAGTAGCCGACATGGCCAACCTCGTCGGTGAGGATCTCGCTGTATAGCAACGAAATCCGCTCGCAGACCTCTGGTTCGTCGGCGAACAGCTGGAGTCCGGCGCGACGGAGCTCGTCGAACATCACGCAGCCCGCCATCTCGGACGCTCCGACGAACATGAAGCCAAGTCGTTCCGGCATGAATACCGCGATCTTGACGAATTGGCGTAGGACGAACGGCGGAGGCACGACTTGGAAGGTCAGGTCGAACACGTCCAATGCGTATGCGAGCAAGCGGGTGTGGTAGTGCTCTTCGAGTTCGAGGTACACGCGCTCGGGCGGCAGGTCCGCGTCGCTGTTCATCCCGTAGGTTTCGCCAAGCCCGACCCCGAAGCGCTCGGCCTGATTCAGCTTCGCAGTGGCCAGCAGGAACAGCATCTTCCCGTCCAGGCCCGGCTCGGGGCGGCGCCTGCGGAGGTTCCGCAGGAACGTCTGCCGATCGGCTGGCCGGCTTGACCGGACGGGGTTTCGCTCGATGTCGTCGAAGAACTCCTCGCGATTCGCCAGTCGTCGATTGAGGAGGTCGGCTTCCCCGTCGCGCCTCACCAGAAAGTCGCGGTACCCCTCGATGCTCGAGATGCCCGTGCGGTTCATCGTTTCTCCATTCCCTTGACAATCGTTGTTACATAACGACTCAACGCTTCACCTGCGCTCGATGACTTGTGAGCGCCGATGGCGAGTAGTGCAAACAGTCCTGTCAAGAAGAACACCCCGAGCTCGCTGGCGTCGGCGTCCGACGGAACCTGCCCGCCTTGTTGCGCCTCGTTGATGAGATCCACGAGGAACACTGCCAGCGGATGCTCAGCCAACTCGTCTTCGACTGGTCGCGTCGATGTGAAGTGCAGTCCAAGCATGTCGCGGAACACCTTGGTTCCCAACCGAATTTCGGCATCCAACACGTGCCGGACCAACGAGTTGAGCACGGACTCCAAATCGTCCGACTCGGCCCGCCTTGCGACCAGATCGGCGACGATCTTGGCCTCTTCATTGCGCTCCAATTCCACCAAGACGTGTTCCTTGGTCGGGAAGTGAAAGTAAAACGTGCCCCGCACGACTCCGGCCGCAGTGGCGATTGCGGTGACGTCCGCGCCTGCCAGCCCGGAAGAGCTGATCTCGGCCAGCGCGGCATCGAACAGGCGCGCACGGGTTTCGAGTCGGCGCACCTCGCGAGTGCTTCCCACTACGGATCGGCGCGTCTCTGCGACATGAACGCACCCTACAACCAATGGCTGACGGTCGTCAATGACGGTCGCCAGCGAAAATTGGGTCTCGGATCGGGCGCCCCCACGAGACTCGCCGCACTCCTCAACCAAGCAGCGGATTAACGCATGTTGCACTCACCACTTGACTTCACGGCCAGTTTTCGTCGTGGATTGCACAAACGAGACGACGGAGCCCGGGGCCGTGCGAGTCTGAGCGCTGATGGGGCGAGGCGGACAGCCGCTTACGCTGGAGCCATGGACGCTGAACTCGAGACCTGGAAGGCCGCGGGGGAGTACTTCGACTACCTGGGATTCGACATCTTCTACCGGGTCGACGGCCCTCCCATCGGCGAGGCGCCGACGCTGCTCCTGGTTCACGGGTATCCATTCAACTCGTTCGACTGGGAGTTGATTTGGCCGACGCTGACCGAACGGTTCAGTGTGATCGCTCCTGACATGATCGGCATGGGCTTCTCCGCCAAGCCCGTGGCCTACCAGTACTCGGTGCTCGATCACGCGGACATGCACGAGGCGCTGCTGGCCCACCTCGGCGTCGATCGCTGCCACATGCTGGCGCACGACCTCGGTGACTCCGTCGGCCAGGAACTATTGGCCCGCCACGTGTTTGGCGAACACGTCTACGGCGATGTGAGCTACGAGTCGATCACGTGGCTCAACGGCGGCATGTTCAACGAGACGTACACCCCGAGGGCGATGCAGAAGCTGATGTCGGGAACCCCCTTGGGCGACATCATGAGTCCGTTGCAGGGCAGCCCGCTGTCGCGCCGTCTGCTAGAGCCGACGATCAACGAGATGTTCGGCCCGAACACCAAGCCGTCTCGTCAGCTGATCGAGAGGTTCCATCAGATCCTCGAGTACAACGACGGAAAGCGCGTGCTGCACAAGGTCGGTCGCTTCCTCGCCGATCGCTACACGCATCGCAACAGGTGGGTGCGGGCCATGCGCGAGACCACGGTGCCCATGCGGCTGATCGACGGTCCCATCGACCCAAACTCGGGTGCTCACATGGCGAGGAGATACGCCGAGGTCATTCCCGACGCCGATATCGTGATGCTCGCCGACGACATTGGACACTGGCCGCAGATCGAGGCGCCCCAGGACGTGCTCAGGCACTTCCTCGCCCACGTGGACCGGAGCGACTGAACGAGAGACCTATTCGGGTTCGGAAGACTCCGGGTCCACCGGCTCCTCCAGCGCCTTGGCAAGTACCGGAACCGCCAGTTCCCGTTGCCATGGTCGTGAGCCCGCGTCGACGAGGAACGCGTCGATCACGGCTGCGGGGTCGGCCACCGGTTGCCAATCCCAGCACAGCCTGCGCACGATCTCGGGTGTCAAGAGGTTCTCAGTCGGCACTGAAACTCGTTGGGACAGTTCGGAAAGGCCGTTGCGGGCCACCTCTAGGCGTGCCGCAGCCTCCGGCTTGCGCCGCACCCAGCGGGCCGCGGGCGGAGGGCCAGTCTGCGGTTCGGAGGCGTCGGGAACGTCATCGGTCGTGCGTGCGCGCGCGAGCGCGTCCAGCCAGAGTTGCGCGCTGCGGCGTTGCCGTGTTCCGCCGAACACGGGGAGTTCCGTCAACTTCTCGACGGTGTCGGGGTCTTCCGTCGCGGCGCTGATGATCGCCGCGTCGGGCAGGATCCGGCCGGGTGCGATGTCCCGGCGCGAGGCCACGCGGTCGCGCGCGGTCCACAGTTCTCGCACCGCAGCGAGTGTTCGCGGGTTGCGCACCTTGTGGATGCCCGAGGTCCTTCGCCACCTGTCGCGTCGCGTCGGCGGTGCAACGAACGTGCGGAGATGCTCGAATTCCTGTGCGGCCCAAGCTGACTTGCCTTGATCGTCGAGGACGCGTGCGATCGCCGTGCGCAGTTCGAGCAGCACCTCGACGTCCAGCGCCGCGTAGTTGAGCCAGTCGTCGGGCAACGGTCGCTTCGACCAGTCGGCTGCGCCGTGTCCCTTCCTCAGCTGCAAGCCCAGCAGCCTGCGCACCATCTCGGCGAGATTCACCCGGTCGAAACCGGCCAGCCGGCTGGCCAACTCGGTGTCGTAGAGCCGCGGCGGCGTCATGCCGAGTTCGGCTAGGCACGGCAGATCCTGATCCGCCGCGTGCAGCACCCACTCGTCCTGCGTCAGCACTTTGGCGACGGGCGCCAATGTCTCGACCGGGTCCGCCCCGTGGTTCACGGGGTCGATCAAAACCGTTCCGGCGCCTGCCCGGCGGATCTGGACGAGGTAGGCGCGGTTGGAATAGCGGAAGCCCGACGCGCGCTCTGCGTCGATCGCGAACGGGCCGGTGCCCGAGGCGAGAAGCTCGGCTGCTGCGGCGATCTCGCGGACGGATACCGATAGCGGTGGCACGCCATCGGCGGGTGCCAGCAGCTCGGTTGCCTCCGCCTCTGGCTCGTCGGGTGTGCCGCTGTCGACTGTTGGGGCGTCCGTCATCTCACGCGCGGGTGCGGGAACTGAGGTTGGTGATCCCCGCCGGGGGCAGGCCTGCGGCGTGCTCCAGCACCTCACAGAAAGCCTGGACGTGCGGGCCGAGCTCCGGGGAGGTGGCGGTCCACGATGCGCGCAACTCCAGCTGATGACCGCGTGGCGGACCGGATATGTCGCCGTAGCGCACGGACGTCGTCGCGGTGACCGTCCCACCGAGCGCCGTGACGTGTTCGTGGTGGGCTTCGAGCGCCTCGACGAGCCAACTCCACGCCACTTCTGGCAGGAGCGGGTCGACGGCCTCGCTGGAATCGAGGTCGGCCTGGACGTAGGCGACCAGCCGCATGGTGCCATCCCAGGCCTCGGCGCCCTCGGGGTCGTGCAGCAGGATCAGGCGTCCGAAGGCATCTCCCTCCGAGCGCTCGGGCACGATGTCGGATTCGACGTGCTTGACCTCAGCGCCGAGCGCATAGCTGAACGGGGCCAGCCGTTGCGGCGGGCGGATTGGGCCAAGCTCGATCTCCGGCCGGACGGTGGCGGCATTCATCGCCGCCACCGCGGCACGGAACTGAGCCGGCTCTGCGGAGGTCACGGCATTTGACGCTATCTGATAAGGGCAAGTCGCACGGCAGGCGCGCCGATCTTGCTCTCATACCGGGCATCGGCGCGGTCGTCAAATGGGTGGCCATCGGATGTGGCCGACTCGTGCAGTGGTACCTCCGCAAAGGATGAGACCATGTCCTCATGTCCGAGAGCCTGACCGAAGCCATCGACGAGCTCGCAAACCCCAACAAGGCTGACAAACCCCCCGAGCCCCAGAGTCATCCCGACCCTGCGGCACGCCGACCTCGGCTGATGCGCAGGACGCCGGCGCCGGTGATCGTGGCGGTGGCGCTCGTCGCTGCGGCAGCAACCGGTTGGGCGACTCGGTGGGCGCTCGGAATGCCTGCAGTTCAGGATGCCTTGGGCAAGCCCGTGCCGCCGCTGGCCCGAATCGCGCTCGCCGTGCTGGCCGGCGTTCTCGTTGGCGTGTTCATCGCGTGGTTGTTCCGGCCGGCTCAGACACTTCGCCGGGGGTTCCGCAGCTGGCTCACCTGGTTGCGGCGACGCACCGCGCGCGTTCCGCTGCTCGCATCCGTGCTCGTCGCGACCGTCGTCGGCCTGGCTCTCGCCGCATGGGCGACGAGGGTCATCGGCGCGAGGGCCCTCGCGCATCCGGCGTCGCCGACGCCTGTCGACGTCGTCAAGGCTGCCCTTCCCGCGATCGTCGCCGTGGTGGTGGCGATCGTGCTCGTCCTGGCATACCGGCGACAGAGGGATTCGGAGCGAGCTCAATTTGCGCAGCGATTCGGTGCCGCCAGCGCCCAATTGGGTAGTCCCGACGTGGCCGTACGCGTCGCGGGGGTCTATGCGATGGCTGCGGTCGCAGACGAGGGCAACAGCCACGAACGGCGGCAGCGGTGCATCGACGTGCTCTGCGGCTACCTGCGGCTGCCGTTCGATCCCAAGTCTGCGTCCAATCACCTGACCGAGTTCGTCTCGAAGACGACGTGGTCGGCGACGGCGCCCGCGACCAACATCGAGGAGCAACGCCGCCAGGCGATCAGGCAGAACGACGGTGAGGTGCGCAAGACCATCGTGCGTGTCATTGCGCGCCACCTGCGCCGCGACGCCGACACGTCGTGGTCGGCCAACGACTTCGACTTCACCGGGGTCCTCTTCGAACTGGCGCCCTTCGCCGAGACGCGATTCCGCGGCAGGTACGCGTCGTTCGACGGCGCGACGTTCGGCGACCATGACGACACCGCATTCGATGGTGCGCTCTTCGCCGCCGAGAGCGTCTCCTTCGACGGGGCGAAGTTCAAGTCCGGCTACACGTCGTTCGAAGGGGCTCGCTTCAAGTCCAGGAACACGTCCTTCGACGGAGCCACCTTCAGCGGTCCGACGATCTCCTTCGACGGTGCCCGATTCACTGGGGAGTACGTGTCGTTTCAGGAGGCGGCCTTCCTCGGCGGGGAGACCACGTTCGCGGGTGCGAGGTTCAAGTGCCTGCACGCTGCCTTCGATTCGCCGACTTCGTGGAACAACGTCGAATTCGACTGGGAGACCCCTCAGGAGGGCGGCAGCCCGGCGACGGTTCCCCGATGCATCTCGCCGCGACCCTGGCCGCCCGCCTGAGCTTGACCGCTCGGCTCGACCGCTGAGCCCGCATGGCAGCATGGTTGGCGATGAATGCCCGTCGCGACCTGCCGTCGTCGCCCTACCTCGCCGCTGCTCGTGGCCGCAAACCAGACCGCGTGCCGGTGTGGTTCATGCGCCAGGCTGGCCGCTCCCTGCCCGAGTACCGGGCGTTGCGGGCCAACACGAGCATGCTGGGCGCGTGCTTCGACCCGGAGCTCGTCTGCGAGATCACGCTGCAGCCGGTGCGCCGCCACGGCGTCGACGCCGCCATCCTGTTCTCCGACATCGTGGTGCCGTTGCGCGCGGCGGGCATTGAGTTGGACATCGTGCCCGACGTGGGGCCCGTGATCGCCAATCCGATCCGGACGGTCGCCGACGTCGCCGCGATGAAACCGCTTGAGCGCGAACAGGTCATGCCCATCGCCGATGCGGTCACGCTCTTGGTGGCTGCGTTGGGCGAGGTGCCGCTGATCGGCTTCGCGGGCGCTCCCTTCACGTTGGCCTCCTACCTCGTCGAGGGCGGACCGAGCCGCAACCACGAGCGCACCAAGGCGATGATGCTCGGCGAGCCCGATACGTGGCACGCGTTGATGTCCGCGCTCACCGACGTCACCATCGAGTTCCTCAGGACGCAGTTGGACGCGGGCGTCGACGCGATCCAACTGTTCGACTCGTGGGCGGGCACCCTTGCGCTCGCCGACTACTGCGAATACGTGCTGCCGCACAGCAGCCGAGTGTTCGAGACGTTGGCCGGCGCAGGAGCTCCGATGACGCACTTCGGGGTTGGCACCGCGGAACTGTTGGGCGCCATGGCCGATGCCATTCCGGATGGGGCGCCCGCCGTCGTCGGCGTGGACTGGCGCACGACGCTGACGGCCGCTGCGGGAAGGGTTCGGCCAGGCGTCGCGTTGCAGGGCAATCTCGACCCGGTGGTGCTGTTGGCGGGCTGGCAGGCCGTTGAGCGTGCGGTGCGCGGCGTCGTCGCCGACGGTCGAGACGCGGTCGCGGCGGGCGCCGCAGGTCATGTGTTCAATCTCGGTCACGGAGTGTTGCCCGCAACCGATCCGGGCGTCGTGACCGAAGCAGTGGCGCTGGTTCATTCGCTGTGAGTGCATCGTATTGTGTTGTCGGAGGTGGCATTTCGGGTCTCGTCGCCGCGTATCGGCTGCGCCGGGCCGCCGGTCCCGATGCGTCCATCACGGTGCTGGACCCCGCTGATCGGCTCGGCGGATGCCTGCGGACCGAGCGCGTCGCGGGTCAGGCGGTCGACGTGGGTGCCGAGGCGTTCATCGCACGCCGCCGCGAAGTTTCCGCGTTGCTCACCGAGCTCGGGCTCGGCAACAGGCAGATGGGGACGACGGGTGTTCGTCCGCTCATCTACAGCGGCGGCCGCCTGCACCCGATGCCGGAGGGGACGCTGCAGGGAATCCCCGCAGAAGCGTCGACGGTAGCCGGGTTGGTCGACGACGCGACCGTCGCGCGGATACTCGACGAACCGAAGCGACCGATGTCGTGGGACCGCTCTGCCGACCCCTCCGTCGCGGACGTCGTGGGTGACAGGTTTGGCGAGCAGGTGGTCACCAGGTCGGTCGATCCGCTGCTGGCGGGCGTGTACGCGGGATCGGCGGCGACGATCGGCCTTCGCTCGGCCGTGCCGGCGCTCGCCGCTGCCTTGGATCGCGGTGCACCGACACTGACCGACGCCGTGCGCGAGACGTTGAATGGCGCCGGGCTCTCCTCGATCCCTGGGTCGGTGTTCGGAGCGGTCGACGGCGGATACGCGGTCTTGCTCGCCGAACTAGTGGCCCGCGCCGACTTCCGGTGGGTACGGGCGGCGGTCCACCGCGTCGAGCGTGCTTCGGACGGCTGGTCGTTGATCGACGACGAGGGCACCGAGTGGCCCGCCGACGGGGTCGTGCTCGCGGTTCCGGCACCAGCGCTCGCGGGCATCGTCGAGGCGGTTGCGCCACGCACCGCGGCGGCCGCGCGACGAATCGAGGTGGCGTCGACGGCGCTGGTGGTGGCCGCCCTTCCTGGCGGAACTCCGTTGCCTCAGCAGTCGGGAGTGCTCGTCGCCAGCGGAGAACCCCTGCACGCCAAGGCCGTTACGTTGACCTCGCGAAAGTGGGGTCGGCGCGGAAACGTCGAGCTGGTGCGACTGTCGTTTGGGCGATTCGGTGACTCGCTCGCACGCAACGCAGGCGACGAGGCCTTGTTGTCGTGGGCTGCCGAGGACCTCGCCGAACTGTTCGGCGTCAACCAGGAACCCGTCGATTGCCACGTGCAGCGATGGATCGACGCCATGCCGCAGTACGGCCCGGGCCATGCCGACCTGATCGCCGAGGTGCGGGCCGGTCTACCCCCGACGTTGGCGGTCGCGGGCGGATATCTCGACGGCATCGGGGTGCCTGCGTGTGTCGCGTCGGGTACCAGGGCGGCGGCTGAGGTGAGTGCGAGCGTGGCACGATAGCCATATGGCCAAGCTCGATTACGACGCTCTCAACTCGATGACCCGCTACATGATGATCTCAGTGTTCGCGGCTCAGCCGGAGGCGTTGGGGGAGGACCGTTCGGCGGTGATCGACGAGACGGCGACCTTCCTGAAGCAGCAGGAGGACAACGGCGTCGTCGTCCGTGGGGTGTACGACGTCGCGGGCTTCAGGGCGGACGCCGACTTCATGATCTGGACGCACGCCGAGCGGGTCGAGGACCTTCAGGCGACCTATCGCGCGTTCCGGCGCACGTCGCTGGGGCTGGTGAGCGATCCGGTGTGGAGCGTCGTCGCCCTGCATCGGCCCGCCGAGTTCAACAAGAGCCACGTTCCCGCGTTCATCGCCGGCGAGCCCGCCGGCGATTACGTATGCGTGTACCCGTTCGTGCGCTCACTCGAGTGGTATCTGCTGCCCGACGACGAGCGGCGCAAGATGCTCGTCGAGCACGGCATGGCCGGACGCGAGTACCCCGACGTCCGAGCCAACACCGTGCCAGCCTTCGCGCTTGGCGACTACGAGTGGATCCTGGCGTTCGAAGGTCCGGATCTCGGCCGCATCGTCGAGCTGATGTGGAAGCTGCGTTACACCGATGCCCGTCGCCACGTCCGCGAGGAGATCCCGTTCTTCACCGGGCCTCGCGTTGGCGTGGAGCAGTTGGTGAATTCCTTGCCTTGACCTTCACGTCAAGTGGCCCCGTGCGCAGTCTAGGATTCTGCGGGCACCAGCTTCAGCGAGATCGAGTTGATGCAGTAGCGCTGGTCGGTCGGGGTGTCGTAGCCCTCGCCCTCGAAGACATGGCCCAGGTGGCTGTGGCAGTTTGCGCACAGCACCTCGACGCGGTGCATGCCGCCCGAGTCGTCGGGCCGCAGGATGACGGCGTCGGAGTCGGCCGGGTCGAAGAAAGACGGCCAGCCGCAATGGGATTCGAACTTCTCGGTGCTGCGGAACAACTCGGCGCCACAGGCCCGGCACTGGTAGACGCCTTCGGTCTTGGTGTCGGTGTACTCGCCCGTGAACGGTCGCTCGGTACCTGCTTGCCGGAGCACCGCGAACTCCGGCGCTGTCAGCCGCTTGCGCCATTCATCGTCGGAGAGCTCAACTTTGGGAGGAGTCGTCATGGGTTCACGCTAGCTGGCTTCGGAGCCGTCATCCAGGGCCGGTCGATGCCGTCGGAGAGCCTGCCTTCCGACTTGGCGTCGAGGTACCGGAAGTACAGCACGCAGAATACGACGATGAGCATCAGCGACCAGCCGTAGGTGATCCTCATGTACTCCAGGTAGCGGCCGGTGGTCGGCCAGTGCCCGAGCAGCCAGCGGTCCATCGTCATGAACCCATAGATCGCCAGCCACGCAGGCCAGTTGCGGATCACCGAGTTCGGTAGCACCACCGTCATCATGAAGGGAAACAACATCATCGAGTAGTAGCCCTGGCCGAGGGCCGTCACCAGGAAGGTTGCGATGAGAAGAACGCCGGATGACGTGAGCATCCAGAACAACGGGTCGCGCTCGCGGTAGTAGCGGTACAGCAGCCACAGACTCCCGACCGCCAGCAGCCCGAAGGCGATGCGCAGCAACAGGATCAGCCACCACGGCAACCCGTAATAGATGCCGTTGCCCTGGATCGAGCTGTTGAAGTAGTCGCGGACGCTGAAGATGTAGCGCAGTGTGCCGTGCACGAATTGCATCGGGTTGCTGACCAAGGGCCATGCGGCGAGGTTGAACAGCAACGGCACCACGAACGCGGGAACCAGCGCACGCCACTGCCGATTCAACAACGGCAACAACAGCAGCGGTGCAAGCGACGGCTTGATCACCAACGTCAGACCGACCGCAATGCCTGCAAGCCACTGATGGTTGACCTTGCCGTCGAGCAGCCAGCGGAAGAACAGCACCTCGCAGAGCAGGATGCAGCCATTGATGTTGGTGAAAACCAGTGTGTTGGTAACGCTTTCCGTGCAAAACATCGCCAGGAGCAGGGCGGGCGCCGCGACCGAGGACAGTGAGAACTTGAACAGCCGCAGCAAGAAGTAAGCCGCTATCACGATCGCGATGGTGTTGATGGTGATGAACCAGTACCGCGAGGCGTCGACGGGCAGGTAACCGAAGGGAGCGAGCAACAGCGTTCCACCCGGCGGGTACAGATAGTGCGGGTCCACCTGCTCGAAGTGCTCGTTGTAGATGTCGAGGCCGAGCTTGAAGTTGACGACGGCGCGGTACACCGGCCCGAAGTCGTCGGTGATGTAGCCATTGGTGCCGAGCACGTAGCTGCGATGGATCACCGAGATGATTGCCGCGGGCCACAGCACCGAGCGCAACACGGTCGCGGCGCTCGGCGCAGATGTGCGGGGTCGGAATGCGCTCAGGAGGGACTCTGGTACCGCCACCAGCGCACCGTACACCGGCCTCCGAGGGCCGTGAGCTAGGCGGGGCAGTACGTGTCTGTCGCAGGCAGCTTGCCGCTGTCGACGTACGCGAGCACCGGGGGCAGCGCGCACGGCGAGTAGATGCTCGCGCCGTGCCCGACGCCCTGCCAGATCACCCGCTTATTTGCCGCGCCTGCGTTGATGATGGTCGCGGCGACGGCGGCGACTCCTTCGTTGCCGACGATCGGGTCGTTCTGGACTCCGAGGAGCAGGACCGGGATCTTGAGCTCCTTCGGATCCGTCGGCGACGACCCACTCGGCCAGTTCAGGCACTTCACCAGGGTGAGCGCAGCGACGGTGCCGAACTGTGGATACAACTTGCCCCACGCGACGACGAGCTCGCGGACGCGGTCGGGGGTGGGGCGGTCCAGCGAGTCGCTGCACGTGTTGACGAACTGGCCGTCGCTGTGCCGCAAGGTTTCTGCGTCGGTGACGAGGCTCTGCAGCCGGCCGGTGTCGCCATCGCGGGCGGCGGCCAACGCCGAGGCAAGGGCGTTCGTCGAGGCGGCGCGGTCACCCTTGGGGAAACCGAGAGCAGTGGTAATCGCGCTGGCGACGCTGGCCGCCGATATGCCGCCGACGCCGTTGCTCGACCGAGCGGACTTCATCAGCGCATCGATGGCGCCCTTGGGATCGGGTCCGAGTGGGCAGGCCGCCGCTGCGCACTGGGCGGCGAACGCGTCGAGTGCTGCCTGTTGGCCCTTGACCTGTTGCTCGGCTGCGGCCTGAGAACCGACTGCGAGGGGCAGCGGCGAATCGAGGATCAAGCGCGCAACCTTGTTCGGATGCGCTCCGGCATAGGCGAGTGCGACCTGCGCTCCGTTACCAACGCCCAGGAGCGCCAGGGCAGGCACGTCCCAGGTGCTGCGAAGGCGCTCGATGTCCTCTGCGGCGTGGGCGTTGTCGTATGCGGAGTCGCCGGGAGCGATCGCGTCCGTGCACATCGTGGTTGCGGTCTGGGCGATCGCGCTCAGGTTGGCGACGGGATCGTCGCCGGATGCGAACTGCGCCTGGTCGAGCATCTCCCTGCGGTCCAGCAGGTCGCGGCAGTCCAAATCTCCCGACATTCCCATCCCGCGACGATCGACCGCGACGACTGGGTGGCTCTTGAGCACGTCGGCTCCGGCGTGGGACAGCCACACCGGGAGTTGGATGGACGACGGCATGTCGGCGCCGGTGGTCATCACCAACGGACCTGCATCGGTCGGGGTTGCGCTCGACCGCGCCCGCACCACGCCGATACTGACGGTGCCGGCGGCGCCGCTGATCGAGTCGAGGTCGGCGTCGTAGCTCGCGCACTCGAGCGTCACGCCGGGCATCGGTGCGACGGCGGCCGTGCTGAACGTCCGCGACGTGCAGTCCTGCCAGGACAACTCGTTCTTCGGAGCCACGATGGCTGGGGGACCTTCCGGCGGCTTGGCCGTGGTCTCCGGAGCTCCCTGGGGCTGGGCTCCCGAGTCGGTGGCATAGCGCGGGTTTGCGGCAAGGCCGGGTGCACAACCGGCGAGGATCACCGACGCCACGGTGGACAGGCAAAGGGCCCTGAGCAGGTGACGACGCGAACGCATGCTGACCACACTAGCGATCGTCGAGGTTCTTCCCGCTGACGCGCCGTCAGTCCGACTTGACGTAGCGCGCGTACAGATAGCCCTCGTCGTCGGTGAGCAGGTGGCTCCTGCGCATCATGGTGTGGGCTTCGCCGGGCCCGGTGGCGATGCGTCGGGCATGGCCGCCGACCAGTATCGGCGCGATGGTCATGCACAGTTCGTCGAGAAGGTCCTGCTCGATGAACAGGCTCAACAGGGAGGGCCCGCCCTCGACGAGCACGCGCCGCAGGCCTCGGCTGGCAAGGGTCGTCAGCACCGCGGTCGGCTCCACGCGATCTGGGTGGGATCCCGAGGCGTCGACGACGTCGGCCAGCCCGGTGAACCGTCGGGCTGCGTCGGCCGCCGTTTCGCGACTCGTCAGGATCAGCGGGAGTACCTCCGAGCGGGTGAAGAGCTTTGCGTCGTGGTCGAAGTCTGCACTGTGCGTGATGACGGCAATGGGCGGCACCTCGCTCTGGCCGCGGCTCTGGCGCTCCAGCCGCTGAGCGGCCGACATCTGTGCGCCGGAATAGTTCTCGATGCGCACGGTCGACGCACCGACGAGGATGACGTCGGCCTCTTGCCGCATCCTGGCGAACATCGCGCGGTCGCCGGGTCCCGCGAGGCCGCCCGACTTGCCGTCGTTGGTGGCTCCGCCGTCGAGGCTGGTGATCATGTTGGCCCGTACCCAACACCGGTCCCCAGGCACTTCGGGGTAGCCGTAGAACTCGGCAAGGCGAGAGTCGTCGTCGATGTCGAAGGCGTTGCCTGTCGCGCGAAGCTCCGTGAGCTCTGTCGCGGCGTCGGCGTCGGGCACGGGTCCATTTCAACACGTCGATATGGTGCCTGCATGCAGAGTGCCAGCACGGTCGCACATCTGACGGATCGTCACCCGACGGTGACACCGGAGCGACTCGTCCAGCAGTTGGTGCCACCGCCGACGTTCGCTGACGTCAGCTTCGAGAGCTATCGCCCCGATCCGAGTGAGCCATCGCAGGCCGCTGCGGTGCAGGCGTGCCTACGGTTCTGCGACCAAGCGGTGCAGCGTCGAGCAGGCAAGAAGAGGTTGTTCGGCAAGCGCCAGGTGCTCCCGGGTGTCGGCGTCTACCTCGACGGCGGCTTCGGCGTCGGCAAGACGCACTTGTTGGCCTCGATCTACCACGAGTTGTCCGAACACCGGGTGGCGTTCGCGTCGTTCGGTGAATTGACCCAGCTCGCAGGGGTTTTCGGTTTTCAGGAGTGCATAGAACTGCTCACCGACTACGTCGTCGTGTGCATCGACGAGTTCGAGCTCGACGACCCGGGCAACACCACCTTGGTGTCGAGGCTGTTGTCGCAACTGGTCGAACGGGGCGTGTCCATCGCGGCGACGTCCAACACGCTTCCCGAGCAACTCGGCGAGGGCCGCTTCGCCGCGCAGGACTTCCTACGCGAGATCAATACCCTTGCGGCGATCTTCACCACGGTGCGGATCGAGGGCCCCGACTACCGGCATCGCGACCTGCCGCCTGCGCCGGTTCCACCGAGCGACGCCGACGTGCGCGCCGAGGCCGAGAAGGTGGCCGGGGCGACGCTCGATGACTTCGACGCGCTGTGTGTACATCTCGCGACGATGCATCCGTCGCGATACCAGGCGCTGATCGAGGGTGTGAGCGAGGTGTTCGTCACCGGCGTCCACCGACTCGACGACCAGGCGGTCGCGCTTCGGCTGGTCTCCTTGACCGACAGGCTCTACGACGCAGGCATTCCGGTGATGGCGTCGGGGGTGAAGGTCGACGCGATCTTCGGCGAGGAGATGCTCGCAGGAGGCTTCCGGAAGAAGTACCTGCGCGCGACGTCGCGGCTTGTCGCGTTGACTGCGGCGGGCACGCCTAGAACGTCCGCACCATGACGTAGTCGTTCTCGACGTGACCGCCCAACCGAAAGGTCTTGGTGCCGTTGACGATGAAGCCATGCTTCGCGTAGAAGCGTTGTGCGCGTTGGTTTTCCTGATTGACGCCGAGCCACGTGCACATGGCGCCGAGGTTGCGCGCGGAGTCGAGCGCTCCAGTCATCAGGGCGGGGGAGACGTCGGCGCCGTGGTATTCGGGTGCGACGTACATCTTGGACAACTCGACGGCAGGCCGCAGTGGCACGGCGCTCGCCACGTCGGGGTCGTCGGCCACGCCCCGAATCAGCATGGCGTAGCCAAGGATTCGACCGGCTGAGCGCGCGACCAACACCACCCTGTCGGGATCGCCGAGGTAGTCCTCGAACCGGCTCGACGAGAGGTTCTTGGCGATGAAGTCGGCGACGTCGTCGGGCGCCACGCGCGGCGGGCACGCCAACGGGAACGTGCGCGCGGCGACGTCGGCGAGGTCGACGACGTCACTGCGGGTGGCGACGACGACCTCGACGGGCGCTAGAGGTTCCACTGAGCCAGGTGGGTGCCCGTCACCTTGTCGAGGAGCACGACGTTGGTGACCGGGTCGCGATACGCGTCCCACCACACGCCACCGCTCACGGTCGCTCCTGGCGGGGCGTTCTGCAGGGCGGACCGAAGGTCGTCGGGCGCGTCGGTGTTGCGGGAGTCGTAAGCGTCGCCGATCGGGTTGACGCCGCGAAAGTTGAAGAAGATCGACGTGATGAACGGGTTGGGCGCCTTGATCACGTGCACGGTGATGTCGGCGCGCTCGACCAGGTTGGCGGGTCCACGCGGCGGATAACCGAAGCCGGGTGGAATGTCGGCGGGAGCGACGCCGTGGACGGTGATGTCGGTGATGACGCCCATGTACTCGACGTGCAGAGTCTCACCGACCCTGCCGATCGGGGTGAGCCCTGCAGAGGCTTGCGGGGCGAGAACTCCGGCCAGCACTGCCATCCCAGCAAATACGAGCAGAATCCAGCGACGCATGCCTGGCATGATCGCACACCACCCGATGGCGGGTGCGCCTCTTAGACGCCGAAGCCGCCGACCTTGTCGATCCGAATCCGAGTCAGCAGGCCCGCGGGGGAGTTGGGCGGCGGGAAGTGCTCGCTGGAGCCGAGCATCACCTCGGCCAGCTCGGTGAGCAATTCGGGGGCGCCGCCCTCGACGATGCGCGCCGTCCCGTTGATCGACAGGTACGGGGTCTGTTGCCCTGGCGCGTCCTTGGACACGATGGTCAGGGCAACCCGCGGATCGCGCCGGATGTTGCGCGTCTTCTGATATTCGGAGAGATGCGCGCTGACCAGTTCGTCGCCGTCGGGCGTGGACTGCAACGCCACCCAGACGAGCGAGACCTGCGGACTGCCGTCGGCGTTGAGCGTGACCAGGGTGGCATCGGCGCCTGCACCGATGAATGCGCGAGCGGAGTCGTCGAGGTTCATGTCCCTGTTCTACCGAAGCGGCGGGCGTTTCATTCCCGAATCACGGTTGTGCGAGCAAGCGCAGTGCCTCGACGACGGCGTCCTCCAGTGATGGCTTGTCGAAGCCGAGCGTGGTCAGGGGGCCTTCGCCAGCTTCAGCCTCTAGGAGAGCCAACAGGATGTGCTCGGTGCCAATGTAGTTGTGGCCCAAGCGGAGCGCCTCGCGAAACGTCAGCTCGAGCACCTTACGGGAAGTTCCACTGAAGGGGATCAGCGCGGGGAGTTCGGCCACCCGATCGGGAAGAGTAATTGCGGCGGCGACTGCGTCCGCATCGACTCCTTGGCGCTCGAGCACGCGAACCGCGAGCGATCCGGGGTCGGCGAACAGCGCCAACAGCAGGTGTGCGGGCAGTATCTCGTCGTTGCCCGCGGCGTGCGCTCGGTTGGTCGCCTCCACGACGACGTTTCGAGCTCGCACGGTGAATCGGCTGAACCCGTCGTTCGCAGACATCGGGTCGCCCATTTGAAATGGGCCTGCCTTGGGCACGAAGCGCTTCTGGGCGGCCTGCTTGGTCACGCCCATGCACTGGCCGATCTCGGTCCACGAAGCGCCGGATCGACGAGCCTGGTCGACGAAGTGGCCGATGAGGTGATCGGCGACCTCGCCTAGCGCTTCGGCGGCCAGCATGGCGTCGGTGAGCTGTTCGAGCGGCTCGTCGTGCACCTTCTTGATTGCCGAGATGAGGTCGTCGAGTCGGACTGGGGTGGCGATCTTCGCGGAATCGGGCATGCGTCAACTGTAGGTTGACGACTGGCTGGCGTCAACCTTGAGTTGACGAATGGCTATCCGCGCGGGTAGCCCCGGCGCACGGTGCGTTCGAGGATTCCCAGCGTCGAGCGAAGTGCGAGCTCGGAGATGATCGGAAAGATGTTGGCCTCGCGCCAGTGCGGGTCGATGTTGGTCCAGTCGTAGAACGACGTGACGAGGGTGTTGTCGCCCTCGGGTTCGAGCCGGTAGCCGTACACGTGCCCGATCGGCGGCTTGATCTGTCCGTCGACCGTCCATGCGATCAGCTTGTCCTTCTCGAACTCGGTGATCCGCACGGTCACGTCGTACTTGCCGAGGGGAAAGTCGTTGAGGGACTCGCGATCCATGTGAACGACGAAGGTGTCGCCGACCGCCGCGGCGGGCTCGCCGTCGGCGCTCTGCAGCATGCCCGACGCGTCGATGGCAACGTGGCCTTGCGGATCGCACAGCACAGCGAAGATGTCGGCGGCGGAAGCGGGGATCGGTCGGGGTACTTCGATGCGGTCGGTCACGACCACGATGGTGTCAGACCGGATCGGCCGCGTCGGGCGTTTGGGGCTTGCGGCCGTGGAGTGAGTCCCAGTCGTGCTGCGCCTCCAGTTCGGCGATTCTGTCGCCGGTGCGGTCCTTCAACAGCAGCGTCACGCCGATGCCGATGACGATGGCTACGACGAGGGCGATCCAGGAGAACCGGGAGAGGTACTTCTCGGCGACTACGCCGAGGTAGTAGACGACGGCGGTGGTGCCGCCCGCCCAGACCAAACCGCCAGATGCGTTGGCGGCCAAGAAGTGTGGATAACGCATCTTGAGCGCTCCGGCGAGCGGTCCCGCGAAGATCCGCAACAGTGCGATGAAGCGACCAAAGAACACCGCCCACACGCCCCAGCGATTGAACAGCTGCTTGGCCAACGCGACGTGGCCAGGGCCGAAGTGCTTCGGGAAGCGCTTGCCCAACCGTTCGAACAACGACATTCCGTACTTGTGGCCGATGGCGTAGCCGATCGAGTCGCCAACGATCGCACCGATCGTCGCAGCGGCGCCGACCCCCACCGGGCTGACGTCGAGGGTATGGCGCGACGCCAGCAACGCGGCACTGACGAGCGCGATCTCGCCGGGAAGCGGAATGCCGAGACTCTCCAGACCGATGATCAGGCCGACGACCAGGTAAACGGCAAAGGGCGGAATCGATTGCAGTAAGGCGTCCACGTCCACGCGCTAAGGATGCCTCGTGCAGGGCCGCGACGAGCGGAGGTGCCACACAAACACTCGGCAAAGTGGATCCTCCGAGAGACGGCGTCCGACGCCAACACGTGCTTGGCTTGGCTTGGTCCGCTACCAAAGTCGCAGCAATACCGTTGAACTCCGCACCCGTGTCGGTGCCACCGACGTGAAAGGTGATGGATGGCGCTCAGATTGATCGGCGGGTGGGGCAATCGCCCAGATCCGCTCCAGTCATGCGCCCAGCGGCTCGTTCGCTCGCTGGAACTTTTGCCGCAGCAGCCGGAACGCTACGGACCGTGGGGCGTCTGGCACACCCGCGCAGAATCGGCCTACAACGACCTCGTGCCGCTCGACGTCGCCGACGTCGGAGTAGTTGCCGCTGCGATCAGTGCCGTCACCGAGCGCGTCAACCAGGGCCCGATGAGGACACCTGGGCAGCACGCGCAACTTGCCCGCGAAGTGATCGGCGTGCGCGCGGATGCTGACCCGCAGTACCTCGAGTACACGGTGCGCGCAGGGTTCGTCGACACACCACAGCCCTTCAATCACCTGCTCCTGCAGGCCGAGGACTCCACCAGGCCAGCCGAGCTGTTCGGGTACTTGAGTGCCATGGTGGTCGCCTGGCAGCCCGACTATCTCGGCTTGGCGACCCGCGCTGTCCAGCGCGCACAGGGGCATCGCCAGCCCGAGGCCGTCGCCGGATTCCTCACGTATGTACGCGCCGGAACAGCGCTGAATCGCAGTGTTCTCGGCGATCAGATCGACGTCGCGGAAGCCGATGGCGGACTGTACATCCGCGTACCCGGAACAGCGGCGGAGCCGAGCCTCGACCATGTCCGCCAAGTGCGCGACGCTCTCGGCTATTCAGGCGCGCAGACTTGAGCGCGATCTCTGGATGATCCACGGACAACGGTGCCACGCCGGGCGCCCCGCCAAGGTCCCGTATGTTCCTCGTCGGCCGCCAGTGGCATTTCGGAGAACTCTCGGCGGCAGTATCGCGGCTGCCCGTTGAGGTTGCCTGTGATGAGGCCGCTGATCCTCGGGAATGTTGACGGCGACGTTCGTCGCGCCGCGCTGGTGCCGAATGAAGAATCCGTCTTGAACTTCTCGCAGAGATTCCACGGCACGATCAACAACCGACATCGGCGTCTCGGCAACGTCCGGGGTCATTTTCGTCCGAATGTGTTTTGCCGTCCGTTCGGCGGTGTCGTAGGTGCACAGCTTGTCGAAGTCTCGTTCCTTGATGCGGTCGGCAAATGTGTCCAGACGAGTGTCATCAACGCACGCTGTATTGCGTGGTTTCGACCGGCGGACTGCAGAGCCGCAGTGAGACTGAAGATTTGGCTGACAGTCAGCAGCCAGTGTTGGTGTTGGCAGGGTAGAGCTAGAAATCGCCGCCCGGGTCAGAATCGGTCGGACCGTCCGTCCCATCTTCTGCGTCCGTCCCGCCACCCCAGTTCGCCGAAAGACCGTCTCCTGCTTCGGCTCCGAGGGCTAGGGTTAGGAGCACTGCAGCCGCAGTCCCTAGGCGCTTTTTCCAGGTTTTGGGCTTATCGGGCCGCAGTTCATCATCAGTCATCGTCGTTCGCTCTCGGGAGTTCTCGGTGCTGCGACTGTGTTAAGCAGCGCTTGTCGTGCGTATCGTGTGGGCGATGCCTTGACGGATTCTTGCTGCGCTGGTTGGCACCTCAACTTCGTTCTCGCAGGCGACCACAAACACCTCCGAGGGCCGGCCTGCAGTTGCACCGCAGAACGGGCAGACAAAGGGCCAGCGCTTCTGCCTCACGCGTGGCGACTTCGGCGTCGGTGGCCATGGGCCGGCTAGCCCCGATCGCGATCGTGACTCGACGAGCTACCGACATCACTTGGCACGTATCTAGCACGTGCTGCTGGTTGAAGGCTAAGAGAGCGCCTCTGACCCGGGTCTATCTGGTGCGCGATACTGGGATTGAACCAGTGACCTCTTCCGTGTCAGGGAAGCGCTCTCCCGCTGAGCTAATCGCGCGGGGTTCCAATCGGAGGTGGAGACGGGAATCGAACCCGTGTGCACGGCTTTGCAGGCCGTTGCCTCACCACTCGGCCACTCCACCGCTGGGGTTGATGCGTCTTGCACCATCGAGCGGATGACGGGATTCGAACCCGCGACCCCAACCTTGGCAAGGTTGTGCGCTACCAACTGCGCTACATCCGCGTGCTACGAGCGAGATCGTCGCCCGTTGCGAAGGACGACGATAGTCCACTCGAGCGTAGCCGCACAAATCCCTTCTCCGTGCGCCGGTGAGGGTCGGAACGGGGGAGGGGCCTCGCGTGCGATCGCGAAACCGTGTCCGGTTTCGGTGTCGCGGCGTGTGATTCCCGTTTTCGCACACTGGCAGATCGATGCGCCCCGACAGCCGCTCCCGTAGGCCAACGACTTCACGCCAGGCGTAGTCAACGGTGTCGAGCCCGCTGCCGCGGGGATTCCAGCCCTGCCGCCCCTTCGTGATAATCTTCGACCTCGTTCTGCCCGCCGATCTCGCGTCGGTGTGGTGCCCGGTCCCGTGGCTCAGTGGAAGAGCGTCCGCTTCACACGCGGAAGGTCGCTGGTTCGATCCCAGCCGGGACCACTCTTAAAAGCCCAGTTCAGAGGCCATTACCGATCGCCGAGCGATGTCTCGGGAAGAATACCGAGCAGGTCTGGGCACGAACAGGGCCAAATCTGCGGACTGGTCGGACGGGCTGTCGTCCCACCGCCGGCGCCAGCTCGACAGGCCACCGAGGGGTTGGCGTTCCGCAAGACATGCAGGCGGACCCGCATCTGCTGCAGAAGACGATGGGCCATGCATCGATCACGGTCATCGCTGCCGTCCGCGGTCCACGAGCATGGCAGCGAGGTATGACGGGGTATTGGACTCCTGCGAGATCACCTTCAGCATCGAGAACGCTCGACACGCTCGACGTCGAAGCGTTCCATGATCATGCCCGTGGCCTGTCCGATGATGTCACGGGAAGACAATGCGGCTCTGAATTGACGTTCGCGCCTTTCATGGATGAGTGCGATTGCGGCGTGATTGGCGAGCATCGCACCAATGGTTTCCGATTCCGCCCCGAATGCCTTGGCGCGGAAGCCGAAGAGGCTCAACGTCGCACCGGGATACCGCGTCCGTCTCGACGGGGGCGAGTCGATGGGGATTCCTACACCTCGGCCGGTTTTCGAAGCAGTACCGTCAACTGGTTCGGGCACGGCCCTCGCAGACCCTTCGTCCCTCGGACGGTCCACGTTGACCGGTGCGGCGGCGACGGTAGCGAAGGTTTCGAACCGCTCGATCACGTCGGCCGCGACGAGAATTCTCATAACTGGACCGTGCGGCGTCACGACCAGGGAAAAAGATGTGTCAGCCTCCCGCTAACGCCGACGGGGTTGCCTCTCGATATCCGGCGAGCACCCCGATGCTGTCCGATTTGCGTCACCTTGTCGCGATCGTGGTGGCAGCAGCCGTAACGTTCCCCAGGAAGGGATGAATCCTTCGTAAGTGACAGTCCAGCGTGCGCGGTGCTCGGTGGACGCAGGCTCGCCGAAACATGTTGTCGCTCATAACTTTAAAGTGCCTAGGATACGGGCTAATGATCTGTCGGGCGTTAGCGGTGCCGACTCATAGCCCGTGCCAATCCCAGCCGTCTGCCAGGCCCGGGCAAGTCGGGCGCGACGGTTCGAATGGGTGCGGCAGCGGTGAGTTTCGCGGGCAAGAATGCGGGTATGCCATTCACTGGCGTTGTGCTGAAGCGTTGTTTCGGCGCGGCGCACTGCCTGAGCTGGATTCGCCCGGAGGGAGGTGTGCGGCGCTCGGCCGAAGCTTTCACTTCTCGCAGCCGGGGTCTCCGATTTCATCCGGGTCTGCGCGAGTCGCTAGATGCGGCCAATCTCCCATCGCATCATGGACGCCGAATCGACGAGTGCCGACGATTTTAGAGCGACGGGCGTCGCCGCAGCGCTGGCACCGATCAACTTCCCATCTTTCGATCCGATGGAAATAGTGGCAAAGGCTATCGATGGAGCGGCCGCTTTGTGTCCGTGCCGCATTGAGGCGACGTACTACGCAATCGGCGAGACGATGAGGCGATGTCCGCCGACGCCGATACGACCGCACGCCGAGCTACTCGGTGTCGTCGCACTCGTCGACAATGGCGACGATCTCGACGACGATGACCTGTTCGCACTCCGGTACGGAAGCAACGCACTGGGCGTAGAGCTATCTCATCAGCAAAGTCTCGCCGAGATGCAGCCCAATCTGCGCCGAGAGCTGGTCGACGATCTGCTCGCGGGTACCGACGCCGAGGACGCCTACGCGCGCGCAGAGTCGATGGGTAACGACCTACGACGTCCGCACCACGTCATGGTCACCCCCGCTGGGAGAGTTGACACGGCCGATCAGGGGTCGGCAAGGCTGCAAGCGTGCACTGCAAATTCCGTCGACTCACCCCGAAGGCCGTTTAGGGCTGCAGGCCAAGGATATTCGGAGTCGCGATGACGGACGCACAGTCATCCGTTCTGCTCATCGCCGATCCCGGAGCTCCGGTGGCCATAGCGAAGCGGCTGTCCGGCTCGCTGCCTAGTGCGCTGGCAACCGTCGGTGGGGAGTGGAAGGTCTCCGTGCGGCGCGATGCGTTTCCAGTCGACGAGCATGCCGAGGTCATGGAAGTGGTCCACACCGTGGATCCGGCCAGCGAAGCTGAAGACATCGTGATTTACCTGACCGACCTCCCGCGACGTCGCGAGACGACACCTTTGGTTGCCGACATCAGCCTGGACGACCACTTCGGAATAATCTCGGTCCCCGGCGTTGGTGGTGTGGCCATCGATCGCCGGATCAAGAACTTGGCGCGGACCGTCGTTGCCGAGGTGACGCGACAGCCAGAAACGCGCAGCAGGTCGATCAAGCAGCTGACGCGGATACAGGACGATGACGTGGTTCACTACCTCGCGCCCACCGCGCTGTCGCGTCTGCGCCTATTGACGGGCATGGTCTACGCCAATCGGCCATGGCGGTTGGCCACTGGCCTGTCCAAGGTGATCATGGCAGCCTTCGCCACCGGGGCCGTGAGCCTCGCGTACCCAACCATGTGGCAGTTGTCCGACACGATGGGTCCCTGGCGGTTGAGCGTTGCGACGGTCTTGGCGACTACCGCGATGGTGACTTGGCTGATCCTCCACCACGAACTGTGGGAACGCCCGCAGTCCGCGAGCGAACGTGAACGTGCAGCGCTGTACAACGCGGCGACCGCCGTCACGCTGACGATCGGCGTTGCCATCTTCCACATGGGGCTATTCGTTCTGCTCTTGCTCACCGCCTGGTGGACACTGCCGCCGCAACTCGTTGCCCAGAGCATCGGCCACCCCTTCGGCTTCTCGAGCTTGCTGACGTTGGCATGGCTGGTGGCAGCGGTCGCCACGTTGGGCGGTGCCCTCGGCTCGGGGATGGAGGACGACGACGCCGTCAAGGCGGCGGCATACGGCGTCCGGCAACGAAAGCGGTTCGACAAGTCGAAATGAAGCACTAACCCGGGAATGGCTGCGGTGTGCTCGCATCCCAGCAGGTTTAGCGATGCAGCGCTGCAGGCGCTGGGACCGCGTTGGAAAGGATCGAATCAATGGGCGCGAGTTATGGAGTCCGGCGGCGGCAGAGATTCGGCACTGCCAATGACCGCAACCGTGGGCTGAACTGCAGCCAGTTGTCGCGGATCGAATGGCGCCGTCGGCCAGGAACCAACCGGCTCCTGGACAGCCCGACCCGACCTTCATCGTGGTGGCGACTGCCGCCGATCAAGCCCCGAAGTACTCGTGGATTTGGCGGACCGCCATCGATCCGTCACCGACCGCGGAGGCCCACCCCACACAGCGCAATCGACGGATGAGTCTGCGGTACGCGTCCCGAAGAGGGGAGTTCGCCGTGGCGCATACATTGCAGGGCAAGAGAGTCGCGATCCTAGCTGCGGACGGCGTGGAACGCGTTGAGTTGGAGACCCCGCGCGAGGCGGTGCAGAACGCAGTCGGGCAGACCAAACTGTTGTCGTTGATGGCGGGGGAGATTCAGGCGCGCAACAACGACCTCGAGTCTGCGGGAACGTTCCCCGTCGACCGAGCGGTCGCCGACACATCGGTCAACAACTATGACGCCGGGTGGCCCGAGAAGTGTTGGGACACATCGCAACTACGGCTGGGTTTTGCTGTACTTCAATTCATCCACCACTAAAAGGAAGATCACCATGGCTAAGAAGGCATTGCTCGTACGGCTCGAGGCCAAGCCCGGCAAGGAAAGCGCAGTCGAGGATTTTCTTGTCTCGTCGCTCCCGCTTGTCGAGCAGGAACCCGACACGAAACCATGGTTCGCGGTTCGGTTCGGCCCGTCGACCTTCGGCATCTTCGACGCCTTCCCAGACGACGCGGCTCGCGAGGCTCATCTCGGCGGGGCCGTTGGAAAAGCCCTCGCGGCGAAGGCCGACGAGCTGTTCGCCTCGCCGCCGGAGATCTCCAATCTCGACGTCCTCGCGAACAAGCTCTGAGGCCACGTCCACCGACGATTTCCGTCGGGGTCAGCGAAGAAGCGTAACTCCGTCGATCGGCGTCGGGACCGGGGATCGGCCCCGTGGTGCCGCCGTGACGGGAACACGCCGCCGGGATCGAGGCGCCATCCCAGTGCGAGATGGAACGCCTTGGCGCGGTCGACCTTGGCACCGGGAGCACGACAACTTGTAACTTCATGTCCGTTGGTCGAGGTTGTCTGTAGTGCGGTGCCGTTCGTGCCAGTCAAACACCCGGGCTGTAGGGACCTCACTCGTGCAATCGGGACGAAGCGCGGCGGTCAAGCACCGCATCGAGTTCCCGGCGAGAAGTGATTTCGAGTTTGGCGAAGATGTTGCGCATGTGCCATTCCACTGTGCGCGCGCTCAAGAACAGCTGCGCGCCGATCTCGGGGTTCGTTCGTCGGTCCCGTGCCAGCTGCGCTATCTGTTCTTCCTGGGGTGTGAGTCCGTCGGTACCCGGCGCGGTGCGCCGACGGACCTTCTCTCCGGTTGCCAGTAGTTCGCGCCGCGCACGCTCGGCAAACCCGTTCGCTCCCATGGCAACCAGCGCCTCGTGGGCGGGCCTCAGTTGGGCGCGCGCGTCGATGCGCCGCCTCCTCCGTCGGAGCCACTCGCCGTAACTTAGCCGTGCACGCGCGAGAAAGATCGCCATACGCGTGCGACTCAGGTGCTCGACTGCCTCCTGGAAGAGGGCTTCGGCAGCTTCGTCGTCTGCAACGAAGGCTTGACATTGCGCGGCCATGCCACGCGCGAAGTCACTGCCCGCCGCCGAGGCGACCTCCGCCATCTGCGCGGTTGCGGATCGGGCGCGATCCATCTGATCGCTTCGAGTTGCTGCCTCGACCAGTTCGTAGAGCGCACGAATCCCATAGCAGGGCACGGTATTCATCTTGGCGACAACGGTTTCCGCTGCGCCGGCCGCCAGTGCATAATCCGAGAGCCCGTTGTAGAGCACCGACTTGGCGTACTCCACGAAGTCGAGCAACCATCCCTCGCCGCCCTCCGACGTGGCCTCTCCCATTGCAGCCATCCGCGTGCTTGCGCCTGACGCGTCACCCCGCCATGCGTCCAAGAGCAGTGCGATGTGCAAAGACGTGCCCGCGGTAATGATCGGATCGATGCGGTTAGCCTCGCTCAGCAGCGCTTCCGCTCTGCTCAGTTCCCCCGCGTGAACGGAGAACTCCGCGAGCGAATCAAAAGCTAGCGGCAGCCAGCTCAGTAGTCCGTGCTCGCGCGCCAGGGCCACCTCGTCGACGACCATCCTGTGCCAGGCATCGTCGTCGCAGAGGTGCATCGCCATGACGTTGAAGGCCCAGCCGTAGAAGCCGGGATCAGTCGCTTCATTGCGGTACTGGCGCACAGCCTCATTGAGGATCGAAGCACCCGCAACGTAGCCGTCGGCGATCCACGTGGCGAAGCCTCGTACGAGAAGATGCCTCGAAAGCGGCGTTGTCGGCTCCATGGGAAGCGCCTGTGCCTGTCGGCAGATCTGCAACCGGACGTTCTCGTCGCCGAATCGGCCGGCATGGCAGGTAGCGATCAGTGCCTGGAGGTACGTGTCACGCGCGAGATCGACGTCCAACGCTCGCAGCCGGGAGGCGGCGCTCAACAGCAACGATGGCGCCTCTCCCCCTCGGTACATGGTGAAGGCCATCTGTCCGCGCAGCAACTCAACCCTCGCTTGGTCCAGTTCCGTCAAGGGACCGAGTTCGGCCTCCACCAGCAGTCGGTGCGCTGCGTCGATGTCCCCGGCCCCGTACTTGGCTTGCGCGGCGACCAGCGCGCGAGACGCGCGATCCCTACTGCCCGGAGTCACTGCTGCGGCACGCTCCCAGAACGCCGCGGCTGCGGCCAAGCCGCCGCGAGCCTGGGCACGATCGGCCGACCCGATCAGTTCCCGAGCCACGTCTTCGTCAGGTCCGTGCGATGCGTAAGCACGATGCCACGCACGTCGATCCGGTTGGATCTCAGAGTCACTAGCCGCGGCCAAGGCCGCGTGAGCGGCTCGTCTGCGTTCGATCGTCGCCGCACCGTAGACAGCCGATCGCAATAGGGGGTGTCGGAACCGCACGGATGCCCCCACGCCGAGCAGACCAGCGTCGACGGCTGCGTCGGCTGCATCGACGGCAAGCGTGAGTTCCCCTGCGGCGCGGCGGATTAGGGCAGTATCACCGATGGGTTCTGCGGCGGCGAGCAGGAGTAGATCTTGGGAATCCTGCGGCAACGCGTGCAGGCGGGTGAGGTACTCGTGTTCTATTCGATGGGAGAGGCTCGGCTGATCGACCGCAGCGAAACCTCCGGCGAAGTCGGGTGTCATCATCCTCGCCCCGAGTTCGAGCAACGCCAGTGGATTCCCTTGTGTCTCATCGATGATTCGGCTGCGGACGCTTGCGTCGACGGGTGTCACGCTCACCGAGTCCAACAAGGCGTTGGCCGACCGAGTGTCGAGTCCGTCGACGCGAAGTTCGGGCAGGCCGACGAGATGATCCGGCGCAGCAATCGAGGGGCGCGCAGCGAATACCAACGCCACGGGTTCGGCAAGTAGGCGTCGCCCGATGAAGCCGAGCACCTGAGCCGAAGCTTGATCCAGCCAGTGCGCATCCTCCACGATGCAAAGTACCGGAGTGGATTCGGATGCCGCGGCCAAGAGCCCCAGCGCGCCCGTGGCCACTAGAAACTTGTCGGGGCTGATGCCCGCCGTGAGGCCCAGTGCGGAAAGCATGGCGTCCCGCTGCGGGTCGGGTAACGAATCCAGTCCGCCGAGGAGTGGTGAGCACAGATCGTGTAGTCCCGCGAAGGCGAGCTCCATCTCGGACTCCACGCCAGCGCACCTCGTCACGGTGAACCCGTGCGCCTCCCCGCGCAGATGCTGAAGGAGCGCAGTCTTGCCGATGCCGGCTTCGCCTCGCAGCACCACGATGCCGCTTCGGCCACCACGCGCCTGCGCTAGAAGTCTTTCGAGGGTCGCGCGTTCGTGTTCGCGGCCGTGTAGCGGTGCCGACGAAGCGCCTGCCTTGCGTCGGTCGGTCCCCAACCGCACCACCTACCACCGTTTGCTCGCGCGAGCGCACTTGAGTTCGTCAAGCTGCTGCTCAACAAGGCTTTGTCGGCTGCCAACGCGGGTTTTCCCGCGTCACCACATTAGGCCAGGGTGTCTGACGGGTGCGAGTCGACTGCTCGACGTACGAGGCTCGATGCGACAAGGCCGTTAACCGAGCTCAAGGAGACTTTCATGGCCAAGATCCTGTTCGTCCTCACTGGTGCGAGCTATTGGACGCTTGCTGACGGCACCAGGCATGCCACCGGGTACTGGGCCGAGGAATTCGCTGCCCCCTACGGAGAATTGACCGGCAACGGCCACGAGGTGGTGGTGGCCAGTCCCGGCGGCGTCGTGCCCCATGTCGATTCGATGAGTCTGCGTCCCGCCATGGCGGGGAGCGCCGAGATCGCACTGCAACTGGAAGAGATCATTCTGTCGGCGGAGGAGCTGCGGCGGCCTCTCATACTGGCCGATGTCAGGTTGGAAGATTACGACGCCGTGTATTATCCAGGCGGTCACGGCCCCATGGAGGATCTGTGGCAGGACGCCGACTCGGGCAGACTGCTCACCGCAGCGCTCGCGTCCGGCAAGCCGCTCGCCATTGTCTGTCACGCGCCGGTCGCCATCATGGCGACGAGGAAACGTGGGGTATCGCCGTTCTCCGGTTACCGAATGACGGCCTATACCAACGACGAAGAGGACGCCGTGGGCCTGCGGGCACAGGCTCGGTGGACTGCGGAAGACGAATTGGTCAAGATGGGCGTCGACTACAGCCGCGGCGAAATCTGGAAGCCCTACACGGTCAGGGACCGCAATCTCTTCACAGGCCAGAACCCAGCGTCCGCGGGGCCGTTGGCGCGCGAGTTCATGAAAGAACTCGGTTAAGACCTTCCTCCTGCGAACCGGCCTGGCGAGCAGTGCGCACGCCGTGTGCCTGCCACCCGGCCGGGCGAGGCTATTGACGGCGACCATCCGCCAGCGCCTAAAAGCACCGCGCTGCATGGAGATTGGAAGATGTGATGTGATGGTGGAGGTCTTCGACTTTGGTGCGCTCCGGCGCCCCATCATCGTCGCCCCGATGGCCGGCGGCCCATCGACACCACAGCTTGCCGCAGCCGGAACCAACGCCGGCGGGCTCGGCTTCCTCGCGGGTGGATACCTCACTGCCGACGTGTTGGCCGAACGTATCACCGCCACGAGGATGCTCACGACGGGGCCGATCGGCGTCAACTTGTTCGTACCGCAGCCCAGCGTGGCCGTGAGACAGGAGATCGAGGCCTACGCAGTCGCACTGGCGGCAGACGCCGCACGACGCGGGACCGCTCTCGGCGACCCCCGCTACGGTGACGACGACGGTTGGCTCGCGAAGTTGCAGGTCGTTTTCGACGTCCGACCCGAAGTGGTGTCATTCACGTTCGGGCTGCCGGCAGCCGAAGAGTCCAGAAGACTCAGAAGATTGGGCATCGCGACGGTGGGAACCGTCACGACGGTTGATGAGGCCAGGCAAGCGAACGACCTCGTCGACGCCATCGCGGTTCAGGGGCCAGCGGCCGGTGGGCATCGTGGAACCTTCGATCCCGTGACGAAACCGGCGTCCGAATCGCTCGACCAACTGCTTGCCGCCGTGCTTGCAGTCAGCGAAGTACCCGTCGTGGCCGCCGGGGGGTTGATGACGGCAGCCGATGTGGCGAGGGCGCTCGAATCCGGCGCGGTGGCAGCGCAATTGGGCACGGCGTTTCTGTTGTCCGATGAGTGCGGCAGCAGTCCCGTGCACCGTGCGGCGTTGCAGGGCAGCGACTTCCCCGACACGGTCGTGACTCGCGCTTTCTCGGGACGTTACGCGCGGGGGCTACGCAACCGCTTCGTGAACGATCACGACAAGCAGGCGCCGCTGGGCTATCCCGAGGTGCATTGGTTGACCAGCCCGCTCCGTGCCGCGTCGGTACGCGCCGGTGATGCGAACGGTACCAATGTTTGGGCCGGAACGGGTTACCGCCAAGCAAGGACCGGCTCGGTCGCGACGTTGATGGATCTGATCGCTCCCTGACGCGGCGAAGGAGAGACGACGAGTGCTAGAACGTGAGCACCAGCCGCCCTCTGACGCCTCCCGATTCCAAGCGTCGATGTGCTTCAGCGGCCCCGTCGGTTGGATACACGTCGGCGACACGCGCTGAGATCCGACCCGCCTCCGCCAGTTCGCGCAGGGCATCCAACTTGTCTCGCGCGAACCGGTACTCGAGGACGACGACCTCGTGGATCACGATGTCTGCTCTGCCGGGTAGGGGAGTGGTGCCGTTCTGGCCCGCGCTGCGCAACGTGGCCAGTTGCCCACGCGTGCGGATTGCCGGCTCTATGCGACCGCCGAGCAGCGCCGCATCGATGACGGCATCGACTCCGTCGGCGTGGGTCTCGCGAATCTCGCGTGCGTAGCCATCACCGCGGAGAAGCACCTCGTCGGCGCCCAATCGCCTAATCAATTCGGTGTCAGCGGGTTTCGCGTCCGCTATCACGTGCAAACCATCGGCCTTGGCGATTTCGATGGCGAAACCGCCGACTGCGCCTGCAGCGCCCGTGACTGCCACCCACGTGCCGCTCGGGAGGGCCAGCAGATCCAGGGCGCGGCGCGCGGTGAGGCCATTCATCGGGATGGTGGCCGCCTCGACCAGGCTGAACCCCGCGGGCGTTCGTGTGACCTGGCGAGGATCGAGCGCGACATATTCGGCGTACGAGCCGCCGCTCGGATCCATCGGAATCACCATGCCCATCACCGCGTCGCCGACCGAGAGCTCGGTCTGGGCGCCTTCGCCAATCTCGTCGACGAAGCCTGCCAAATCCATACCGGGACGCAGGGGCCGCGGTACGACGTCGTCGAACCAACTGTCAACCTCGCCGGTGCGGATGTGGACGTCGGCGGGGTTCACCGCGGCCGCGCGCACGTGCACACGAATCTGACCTGGCCCCGCATGGGGCTGACTGACCTCGATGGCTTTGAGCACATCCGGACCGCCATATTCGGATACCACTACCGCTTTCATTTGCGATTCCTTACGCCCTCGGTCAGATCAAGTCGAACATCGTGCGGTCGGGGCCGCGGGCGAGAATTTCTTCGCGCGCCCGCAGGATTGCCGGCGTTCTGATGAGGTCGAGGACCGTCCGCGAGATGAGTTCGTCGACGTCGTCAGGTCCTCCGGATGCCGCGACGACGAGGCCGCTGGCGGGGTCCAGCGCGCTACCGAACCAACGAGGGTCTCCGGGGCGAAGTAGATCCTGACGGTCCTGAAGTACTACCCGCGAGGGCAGCCCGGTGCGCGCGGTCAATGCAGCCTTGCCCTGTGCGACGTCATCGAAGGGCGCCGGCCACTGATCCCTCAGCAGGTCCGACACCACCAACTGGCGTAGGGTCCGGCCAGCCAATACGACAACGACGACGTACGCCGGTGTGCAGACCCTCGGCCATTGAGAGACCGCGCGAATCAGCGGCTCGATGGCGACGAACGCCTGGCTGATTGCTTCGGAGAACCGATCGGAATCCGACATTGAATATCTCCTCGTTAGAGGTGGCTGGCCTCACCGGTCTGATGGGTGCGTACGACCACGAACCTCCGATCGCGCTATCACAGAGTGTGGCCACTGAAGCACCCTCGTCGCGCCCGTGTAACACCCTGGCTGGGCGCGTTGTTCACTAGGCCAGTGCGTGCAACGGCGTACCGTTGCCTGCTTTGATGGAGTCCACGAAAGTTCGGGATTTGAGCCTGGATCGCCAGTTCAAGCAATAGCTGAGCGGCGGTGACGACGTTCGCGCCAGTACGTGGCGGCCGCTGTATTCGACTGTGGCGAAAGCCAATTCGGACGGCAGGAGGCCGCCGGCCTCTCAGTTGGCGTCGGTGAGCCCTGGCCCCGCCTCGACGACGACATCGCGCGCGGTCAATTCGACGCCGCACCGATCGCACGCGTGGAGCACCTCGGCGTGTCCACCGCAGTCGCGGTGTCGGTACAGCAGGAATGGGCCGTCGGGCGCCATGTACTTGTCACCCCAGGTACGTAGCGCCATCAAGATGGGGTAGAGGTCCATGCCCTTGTCGGTCAACCGATACTCGTGGCGGGTGCGGCGCTCGTCCTTGTACGCCGTGCGTTCGAAGATGCCGGCATCCACGAGTTGCGCCAATCGCTGGGCGAGCACGGCGCGTGACAGGCCCATCGTGGTCTGGAATTGGTCGAACCGCCGGACGCCAAGAAAGGCCTGGCGCAACAGGATCAGCGTCCATCGGTCCCCGAGCAGCGCGACCGGACGTGCGATCGAGCACTGCTCGTCCTTCAAGTCGTCCTGCGCCACGTTGGCCAGGCTATCACTTGCGTTCGTTTTGCGAACTCAGTAAATTGAGTTCGGGATTAGAACTCAGCAATCCTGAAATGTCCGATAGCGCCTCGGACTCTCGAGGTCGAACCACTACCAAGCGAAACGAGAACGACATGCCGCTCTACCAGGTGATCGCACCCCAGGACATGCTCACGGACGACCTTCGTCGCCGGATCGCCGGCGAGATCACGAGGATCCATACGACGAATACTGGGGCACCGGCGGTCTTCGTCAACGTCTTGTTCCAAGACGCTTCCGCCGGCCGGCTATTCACCGCGGGCGAGCCGTCGCGCACCACGGTCATCGTCGGCAACATACGCGCGGGCCGCGAGCTCGCCGTGCGGCAAGCAATGCTGCGCGACCTTGCCGAGATGTGGACCGCGCAGACCGGACAGTCCAGCGCAGAACTGCTGATGGCGATTCAGGAGGTCGACCCCCGTGTGTCGATGGAGGCAGGCCTGATCATGCCCACACCGGGGGAGGAGGATGCCTGGTTTGCGGAGCATGCGGATCGGCTCCGCGAACTCGGGCTAACCGCGTCCTGACCACCCGTCCGCCGGTCGGCGGCCGCGGCGGCGGCCTGGTCGTGCCCGGCGGCTCAAGCTAGTCAGGGCGCCTCGAAATCGATTGTCGCCCATCGGCATATCGGTCGGTTTACCCTCGGTCGCCCTAGTTCCGAGCTGGGTCCACCGCCGCGCGCGCGTCGTCTCGTAGGCGCAACTTGACCTCGGTCAGCAGGTGAATCATGTCGTCGAGCGCGTACGTCGTCAGTCGACGCTCGGGGTCGCTCCAGGCAACCTGTCGCAGCCGGCGCGCGGCCGCCACCAGATCGTCGATATCGGTGGACAATCCAAGGATCGCGTGTCCGAGCTCGAATCGGTCCTTGTCACGGCTGAAACCCACCGTCATGTTCAACTCCCGTAACCGTGAGGCATCGTCTTCGCCGAAGTAGATGCGACCTTGTTGTGGACGACCACGGGCGAACGGTCACGGAGAGCCTTTTGCTAGACGGTTCGTCCGGAGCGTGAGAACGATTCTGCCGAATGTGGACGGCGCCAGCAACGATTTCGACACATTTCTCGTGTTGGATTCGACCCAAGCGCCTAAACCCGCCATGCACGTACGGCCCTCGAACGCAGACCGAGGCGTCGTCCGACGGCTGGACCGACGCAGTCGGATGTGTTGGAAGGGACAGTCGACGTCTCGGACAGGGGACTGACGTGACCCGACGTCTGGAAGACGCTCACAGGGTCGTCCCCCGCAAACACGAGTTCGAACGCGTTACGCGATCATCGGGTCGATCGCAGACCGCGGCGCGAGTGCCTGCAACGCCCCGTAGGAGGCGGGGAGCACCACACCTTGGTCGAAGAAGAAGATCACCCCGTCGTTGACCACCGCGAAGTTCTGATAGTTGGCGGGGTTGAACAGCGCGGCTTGCGCGAACGGCAACGGCGGTGGCGGTGGCGGCGGCGCTGTCGTCGTGGTGGGGGGCGTCGTGGTCGTGGTTGGCTGACCCGGGACAGGGGTTGGTGGCGCGGCGGGCGGCGGGGCCAGCTGCTGCTGCAGCTGAGCTTGAACGAGCGGCGCTACGACCTTCAGGGGATCGTCCACGCGCCATAGCGGCGTGTTTTGCTTGTCATCCGGCGCGGCCGTCCAGATGATGGCCTTGCGGTAGGTCTGGTCCCAGTTGAACGCCTTCCAGGTCGTCTGCGGACCCGCGCCGACGTTTTGGACGACCTTGAACACCAGGGCCTGAGTCCCGCGCGGGGGGATCGACGAGGTGTACTCCGTCGGCGTCATGGTCAACTCATACGGTGCCGTGCGGGCCGCGCCGGACTTGGCAGAATTGAGGAAGGCATCGCGCGTCTGGGAGACGTAGTCCGCGACGGACTTCTGGTCGGGGTAGTCCTGCGGAATGCTGATGTTGACGCTGTACCCAGGGTCAGAGAGTTGGATCACGCACGCGCTGCCGGTGTTGCCGCCCTTGAGGTCGGCGCAGTAATCCTTTGGCGCCGCGACTGCGATACCCGAAGAACCGAAGATTGCTGCGGCCGCGGCGAGCGCAGCCACGCTGAACGAGCGCATGGGTAATCCCTCCAGACCGAATCGCGGCACCGCGCCGCGAACGAAAGATTAGCCTGCAGCGTGCCAGCAAAGCCTGCCGGGCGGGAATTAGAGCTGCCTGCGGCTCATTTCTAGGGCCGTCGGTACGCATCCACGACGAGGCTGATCGGCATGGCTATCTGCGGGCACGCAGGAGTTCGTCCGTCGCTTCCCACAACCGCGCCTCACGAATCGGATCGTTGGCGAATGGCTTCACCTCGCGCACCTCGTCCTTGACGACGAACACTCCGTCGCGCAGGTGCGCCCAGCGGTCGTCGAGGACGACCGACGCGAGCATCGGTCCGGACCGCGACGGCGACGAAACGCCGGGGATCCGCTCGATCACTCGCCCGATCCGCTGCATGCCAGGCCCATGCCCGCGCGACAGGCCAGTACCCGGCATGAATCCCGGTTCGAACACCACGACGTTGATTCCGGCTGGAGCTCGGCGTTGCAGTTCGTGGGCGTAGTACATGATCGCGAGCTTGGAGTCGGAGTAGGCGACCCCACCGTTGCCGGGAGCGGGCCGCGCGAGCTCCACGGGGTCTCGCCAAGAGGCGGGTGGGACGTGCAAGATGCGGCGAAAGACGTTCTGGTGGTAGGTATTCGAACCCAGGAGTGCGATGCGTGCTGGCGCGACGAGCGCGTCGAGAACGTCGCCGATGAGCTGCGCGTGCGCGAGATAATTCACTGCGAACGTCAACTCGTATCCATCGGCGGAGGCGTCTTCGGTGTCGACGACGGAGACGCCCGCATTGGCCACCAGCCCACGAAGCGGCCGCACCGAGCCGTCTGCGACTAGGGTCTTGGCCTTCTGCCCAGCGGCTCGGACGTCGGCCAGCCGGGCCAGGTCGCAGCCAATGGCGTAGGCAACTGCTCCGGCGGTGCGAGCGGCGTCTGCCATCTCGTCCAAGGCGCGACCGGCCCTGCCGACTAGCAGCAGATCCGGCCTGCTCGCCGCGGGACGGCTCGCCATTGCCAGCGTCGTCGCCCGTCCGAGTCCTCCGGTCGGCCCAGTGATCAAGACGGTTCCGGTCGTGTCGATGGTCATGAAACGAGTCTGGGGGGACCGTTGCTTCTCAGGCAGTCGTCGGGATGTCGTAGGACTGCCAGGGCCAGGACAAGTGCTGCGGCCGAAGGCACAGTGGACTGGTGGAGGAGTGGGAGTTCGGCCGGACCATGCGCCAATGGCGCGACCGCGTCGCACCCGAAGTGGTCGGCATACCCGTCGGACGACGCCGTCGAGCAACGGGGCTGAGGCGCGAGGAACTCGCCGGCCTGGCTGGAATCTCGGTCGACTACCTGACGCGGCTCGAGCAGGGGAGGGCGAGGTCGCCGTCGGCTCAGGTGGTGGAGGCGCTCGCTCGTGCACTCCGTGTCTCAGATGCCGAGCGCGACCTATTATTCCGGCTTGCCGGGCTCGCCATGCCTGGGCGCGACGTCGTTTCCACGCGCATCAGCGCAAGCGTGCAACGCCTGCTCGACCGGCTGGCGAATACACCCGTCGTCGTCTACGACGCAACGTGGACGCTCGTCGTCGCCAATGCACCGTATGACGCATTGATGGGCGCGACCACTAGATGGCGAGGATTCGAACGAAACGCGTTGTGGCGCCATCTCCTTGGGCCGGGTACGCGGGCGGTAAGCAGGCCGGAGGAGCAAGCCGAACTCGAGGCTCGATTGGTCGCCGACTTGCGCATGACCGCCAGTCGGTATCCCGCCGACCCGCGGTTGCGGCAGCTGATCGATGAACTCCGTTCCCGCAGTGCGCGATTCGTCGAGTTCTGGGAGTCGACCGATGTCGTCAAGTCGCACCAGGACGCCGGGCGACGCAAGGTCATCGATCATCCTGACGTCGGTCACATCACGCTTGACTGCGACACGTTGATCGTTGCGGCCGACGACCTGCGCATCATGATCTACACCGCCGAGCCCGACACGGAAGACGCCGAGCGTCTGGCGTTGGCGATCGTGCTCGGAACGCAAGCACTCTCGGCCGAGGAAGCGCGGAGCCTCTGATCCTGCCGCCTTGGCACCCCGCTCGGTCGTGCACCGCACTGACGGCACGATCAAGCGCACTTGCCCACGGCTCGAGGTCGTCTTCCGATGCCAGCCTGGCGGGCGAGATTATCTGCAAGGCTGTTCCCCGTGCAGCTCTTGGTGAGTGCGTTTTGGATATCCTTCGCGGCACTGACGTTGGTGCTGGCGACGTGGCGTCTGCTCTCGGTCGGAAGTCGATTCGTGATTTCGCGGTACTTCTGGGTGGGCGGCGTCATTGGGTTCTCCGTCGAACCAACGGGACCCGTCGGAACGGGCGAGTACCGCGTGCGGTTCCAGGTCGCAGGCCCCGGTGTGTATCACAACGTCTCCGTTCACGTTCTCGGCCTGGCACCGACGCATGACGGTGAAAGGCCGATCGAGCCGGAGCGACGAACCACCATGAACGCAGGAGACGATCCGATCGAGTGGACGTTCACCCTGCCGGACCCCGAGGCAGCGTCGACGGCGTGGGTCGTCGCCACCTGGGTGCGCCCCTTCTTCGAGGGTGTCGAGTCGGAGGCCATCGCACGGTGGGTGGATCGCGACGACGTCTACGAATGGCGGTGGTACGGAAATTCGATTCGCCTGGTGCGCATCGCAATTCGAACATGGGCGCGACGGAATCCTCGGCGATCGGCGACGTTGCGCGAGCTGCCCCTTTTCGGACGGTGGCGGCTCACGGCGATCAGCAGTGGCATCGAGCTGATGGGTCCGACCGACAAGCCACTCCCCAAGACGAGGCCACGCTTCGCCGTGTGAGCTACAAGCCGCCCAAGTCGTCCGGCACGTCGACGGCATGCTCCTGTAGCACCGTCAGAGACACCACCTCGAGGGTGCGTTCGTGCGTCGCTGCCAGCACCACCGGTGCGGCGTAGCCGTCGCGCTGTGCCTGCAGCCAGTTGAGTGCCGTGACGCACCAGCGGTCACCTGGCGACAGACCAGGGAACCGATACTGCGGCATCGGGGTCGTCAAGTCGTTGCCGATCGAGCGCTGGTGCTCCAGGAATTCGCGGGTCACGACAGCGCAGATGGTGTGCAGGCCGCGGTCCTCTTCACCCGTAGTACAGCAGCCGTCACGGTAGAACCCTGTCATGGGATCGGTGCCGCAGGGTTCCAGCGGACCGCCAAGCACGTTGCGATCGGACATCTTTGGCCCCTAGGGAGGAGGAGGTCCGAGCCCGTCGAACGGGCTCCCGACGATGGTTGGCCCGTCGGGCAGAGGAGGGGCATCGGTGCCGTCGAGGTCACCGAGCAAAAGCCCGGCGTCGTCGGTTGCTCGTGGTCGCGTGGGAAGCACGATCGTCGGGCGGAAGTCGACGGCCTGGTTCGCAACGCCATTGGCGCACGCCATCCCGTACGCGGTGGGGGTGGGTAGTCCGGCGTTCTGCACGCAGCACGAGGTCACGACGCCGTCGAAGTCTTGGCCGGGCGTTGGGGCAGTCGTGGCAGTGCACGTGGAGTAGCCCTGGTCGTTGAACGTCGACGGGTCCGCAATGGCGACTCCTGGCAGGCCGACGCCGGCGGCGAGCAACGCCATCGTCGCCACCGAGACACGACCTGCCTCGACGTCTCCGATGGATCTCATGCTCGAGACGCTAGCTCAGAACGACCGCCGCAGACAGACCAAGGCGCATCTGCGGCGGTCTCCGTAGTGCTCAGCTGCTGCCTGCGGTCGTGGCGGCCTCCAGTTTGGCCATCACCTGATCCATGCTGAAGCTCGCCGACCTCTGCCGCTGCGGGAACTCGATCAACGACTTGAGCATCTCGGCGACATAGGCCTGCGCGGGTACGAACAGGTAGATGTGGTCGAGCATCCAGTCGTAATAGGTGTTCGACGTCTGGTCGGCCTTCTCGTACGGATCGGTCCGCAGGTTGAACAGCTTGGGCACCCGCAACTCGGTGAACGGCTCGGCCCAGATCTGCAGCGTGCCAGTGCAGCGTTGCTCGAGGAAGACGAATTTCCAGTTGTCGTACCGCAAAGCGGTCAGATCACCGTCGTCGGAGCAGTAGAAGAAGTGCTGACGCGGGCTCTCGTCCACCTCGCCGGTGAAGTATGGCAGCTGATTGTGGCCGTCGAGATGTACCTTGTACGTCGTGCCACCGAGGTCGGCACCCTTGGCGAGCTGTTCGGCGATGTCGGGCACGCCTGCGGCGGCCAGCAGCGTGATGAACCAGTCGTTGTGGCTCACGATGCCGTTGCGCACGCTGGCCGCAGGGATGTGGCCCGGCCAGCGGACCACTGCCGGAACCCGGTATGCGCCTTCCCAGTTCGAGTTCTTCTCATTGCGGAACGGAGTCATGCCGGCGTCGGGCCAGCTGTTCATGTGCGGGCCGTTGTCGGTGGAGTACATGACGATCGTGTTGTCGGCGATGCCGAGCTCGTCGAGCAGGTCGAGCAGGCTCCCGACCAGCTTGTCATGGTCAATCATCGTGTCGTGGTACTCGGACTGCCAACGGCCGGACTGCCCTATGCTCTCCGGCTTGGGATGCGTGCGGAAATGCATGTGGGTGGCGTTGAACCAGACGAAGAACGGTGTGCCAGCCTCGTGCTTGTCCTTGATGAAACCAACTGCGGCGTCATGGAATTCGTCGTCCACGGTCTCCATTCGCTTCTTGGTGAGCGGGCCGGTGTCCTCGATGCGTTGAGTACCGTCGCCGTTGGCCCAGGTGTGCAGTACGCCGCGCGGCCCGAACTTCTTGCGAAACTCCGGGTCCTTCGGATAGTCGGGCAACTCAGGCTCTTCCTCGGCGTTGAGGTGGTACAGATTGCCGAAGAACTCGTCGAAGCCGTGCATCGTCGGTAGGTGCTCGTCTCGGTCGCCGAGATGGTTCTTACCGAACTGCCCGGTGGCATACCCCTGCGCCTTGAGCGCGGTGGCGATCGTCGGATCCTCGGCCTGCAGGCCTAGGGGGGCGCCAGGCAGGCCAACCTTCGTCAGACCGGTTCGATAAGGGTTCTGGCCGGTGATGAACGCTGCGCGCCCCGCGGTGCAACTCTGCTCGCCGTAGTAGTCGGTGAACAGGGCTCCCTCGGATGCGATGCGGTCGATATTGGGTGTGCGGTAACCCATCACTCCGTTGCTGTAGCAGCTGAGGTTGCTCTGCCCGATGTCGTCGCCCCAGATGATCAAGATGTTCGGTTGGTCGGCCATGACCACGTCCCTTCGTTCGATGCGCCACGACTTGACGGTCGCGTCAGCGAGCGTAGACGCGGGCGTGCTCGAAATGGCGGATACCGGCGTATGAGTTCACGACTCGCAGGGCACACTGGATCCATGAGCGACGGCGAGGATTTCAACGCGAAGAACATCGCGGAGTTTCGGGCCAACCACGGAAAGGTCGGCGGCCAGTTCGAGGGCGCACCGCTGGTGATCCTGCACACCGTGGGCGCCAAGAGTGGTGAACCAAGGGAGAACATCATGATGTATCTCGCTGACGGCCAACGGTACCTGGTGTTCGCCTCCAACGCGGGCGGCGACAGTCACCCGGCCTGGTATCACAACGTCAAGGCCAATCCGCGGGTACGCGTCGAGGTGGGGGACGACGTCTTCGACGCCGAGGCGGTGGAGGTAGTCGGCGACGAACGCGACGAGAAGTACGCCGAACAGGCGCGCCGGTACCCCGGCTTCGCCGACTACGAGCGCAAGACGACCCGTACGATTCCCGTCGTCGCGCTCGACCCCGTGTAGTCCATCCTCGAATCCTGTCTGCCAGCATCACGATTCGATCACGAAGCCGCCAGCCCGTTCCTGAGCGAACCTTGAGAATTCTCAGAAAGGCGTGCGCTCTCTTGCCGGGCTGTCAGCAAACGCAATGAAATTGCGGCCAATCTCACGCCATGTGTCCGTAACACTCGAATGATCTTGAAGCACTGCAATTTTGGTGCGAGTTTCGTCATCTGCGCTGTGGGTAGCCTGAACGTGGGTCGGGGATTGACCCATTCGCAAGGCAAGGAATCAATGACTATGAAGTTTCGTGGATTAGCCGTGTCCGCATCCGTGCTCGGCGCGCTCGCGGCAGCGACCGTCGTCGCCCCCTCGGCATCGGCGACGTCCGACGGCTGTAGTGCCGAGGCGCTTGCCGGAACCGTGAGCAGCGTGACGGGATCGGCGCACCAATACCTCGACGCCCACCCGGATGCCAACGATGTCGTGACGGCCGCATACGGCCAGCCGCAACCGGTCGCCGCAGCCAACCTGCGGAGCTACTTCACGGCACATCCGCAGGAGTACGTCGAGCTACGGGGCATCCTCGCGCCGATCGGGGACAAGCAGCGCCAGTGCAACGTGTCGCTTCTCTCGCCGGTGCTCTCGTCGGCCTACGACCAATTCATGGCCGGCTGATTGGGCAGCCGCTCAGCATGGCCGAATCATCGGATGGCAAGCTGGTGAGGAAACTGTCCGCCATACGGTAAGGGGCTGAGTTGACCTCGCAATCGACCAACGTGATGCAGGGCGTTCGCGTTCTCGAGGTCGCCCAGTTCACGTTCGTGCCAGCCGCCGGGGCAATCCTCGCGGACTGGGGAGCCGACGTCATCAAGGTCGAACACCCGGTTCGTGGGGACACCCAACGCGGCTTCATCAACATGGGCGGCATACAACTGGATCCCAACCGTCACCCCCTGATCGAGCACCCGAACCGCGGGAAGCGCAGCGTGGGGATCGACGTGTCCAACCCGGATGGCCAGGAGGTGCTCTACGCGATCGCCAAGACGGCGGACGTATTCCTGACCAACTTCATGCCCGCCGTGCGGCAGCGGCACAAGTTCGACGTCGAGCACATCCGGGCGGCGAACCCGAACATCATCTACGCGCGGGGAAGCGCCTACGGCGACAAGGGTGCCGAGCGCGACACGGGTGGGTTCGACGGCACCGCGTTCTGGACTCGCAGCGGCGTAGGTCATGCGCTCACACCCGAGGAGCTGGGTGGCGCGCTGAGCCAGGGGATTCCGGCGTTCGGCGACTCGATCGGCGGCATGAACATCGCAGGCGGAATCTCTGCGGCGCTATTCCATCGCGAGCGCACCGGAGAAGCGGTGGAGCTGGACGTATCCCTGCTGAGCACCGCCTGGTGGGCGGCAGGCGCAAGCGTGACACAGGGCATGGAGGTCGGGCAGACGATGCGCTCGCCGATGCCGAATTCGGTTGGCCCGACCGTGAACCCGTTCCTTGGCAACTATCTGACGTCCGACGGCGGCACCATCAACCTGTGCATCGTGAGCCCGACGGGTTACATCCGCGACGCGTTCGAACATCTCGGTCTTCCTGACGCGGCCAACGATCCGCGCTTCTCCGAGGTGCTGCCGCTCATCGAAAATGCCGCTGCCGCAGCTGAATTGATCACCGAAGCGATCCGCAGCAAGCCGTTCGAGTATTGGCGCCAGCACCTGAAGACCATGAAGGGTCAGTGGGCGCCGTTCCAGAGCCTGATCGATCTCAGCACCGACGAGCAGGCGATCGCCAACGACATGATCGTCGAGGTAGACGCCTCAGACGGGGGAGCGCCGTTCAAGGTGGTCCGAGGCCCCGTGCAGTTCAACCATGAACCGCTGGAGACCACGCGTGCACCGCAGGCGTCCGAGCACACCGAGTTGGTGCTGATGGACGTGGGCATCGATTGGGATCGCATCGACGCGCTCAAGGCCTCCGGCGCGATCGCGTGATCGAATGAGTTACATGGGCTAGTATCCGTGTAACAGGACAGGGGACTACGGAGGGGTCGGTCGATGGCAGCGGTGCCGGATCTGACGTTCGGAGACGTCGACGACCCTGCGCGGCCGCTGGCCGTTCTGGTCCACGGCTTTCCCGATACCCCGTTCACCTGGCGACATCTCGGCCCCATGCTGGCCGACGCGGGCTACCGGGTGGTGGCGACGTGGTTACCGGGGTACCGCGAGGCGGCAGCTGGGCCGATAAGTGTTGGCACCTACGTCCGCCACGTGCTGGGAACCCGCCATGCGCTCGGCGGTGACGAGCGGTCGGTGCTCATCGGCCACGACTGGGGGGCCATCGCCGGGTACGGCAGCGTCGTCACCGACCCGACGGCGTTTCGCGCATACGTCGCACTCGCGGTACCTCCGACGCCCGCACTCGGCGCGGCGCTGTTCGGCTATCGGCAGCTCAGGCGGTCGTTCTACGTCTACTTCATCCAGCAAGTCGGCTTGGCCGAGATGGCCCTGCTCGAACCCGGCTTCTGGGAGTCGCTGTGGGCGGACTGGTCGCCCGGGTACGACGCCGTCGAGGACCTAGAGGCGCTTCGCCGGCACGTGACCGCCGAGACGATCGCAGGGGTCGTCGCTCCATATCGCGCGTCGTTCAACCCGGAGTTCGCCGATCCCGATGCGATCGCCGAGGCCACCGCGTCGTTCAGCGCGCCGCCAGTTCCCACTCTCTACCTGCACGGATCCAGCGACGGAGCGATGGGCGCGGAACTGCTCGACGGCCTCGCGCTCGACGTCGCGACGTATCTACCCGCTCCTGGATCACGCTTCGAGCTAGTCGATGGCGTCGGGCACTTTCTTCACCTGGAGCGCCCAGAGGTCATTGGCGCCAAGATCCTGGACTTCCTTGCCGGCTGAGTCGTCGGCGCTGCGGCCCCGGCGTCGACGGGGCGGCAACCCGGCGGCATGGCGAAGCTCGGCGAGGAAGCCGTTGCGGTCGTGTCCACCCACCAGATAGTGGCAAATGGCGATGCGCACCACGGCAGCTGCGGCGACGTCTGGATTGTCGCCAATCATGATGTGCCGCATGCCTTCTTGCATCGTCGGAAGCACTCGCACCATCTGTGCTATCGAGTATTCGGGCTCCATCTCGACCAGTAGGGCCAACGAGTGCGAGAACTGATGGTCGACGATGAACTGCAGCGCGGCTTCGACTCGCTCGGGTCCGCGCAAGCCTGCGGTGGCGCGCGCAACGCCTGCGGCGAAGTTGTCCTGCTCGTAGAGCGCAAACGCCTCCAGCAGGCCTTCCTTCGATCCGAAGTGCCGATACACCGTAGGCCGCGACACGCCTGCCTCGGCGGCGACCTCCATCAGCTGAAGCTTGTTTCGCCCCGTGCGTGACAGCACCACGAAGGTGGCGTCGAGCATGCGTTTCCTGATCGACTGCTCGTTCTCCGCGGCGATGACGTCCACCTCCCACGTGCTTTACACAAAAGCTCTCAAATGTCACACTGATCCTACTCGATGTGTCCCACGGAGGTAATCGCAAATGACGGACCTGGTGGTACGCAAGATTCGCTGGGAGTTCGACGAGACGGTGCCGTTCATGTGGCAGCCGGCCAATCCGAACTTCGCGATCTTCTGCAACGTGTTCACGTTCATCGCGGTGCCCTTCGAGCGCTACATCATCAAGGCCCTCCGCCAAGCCCAGGACAGATTCGACGCCTCCCCAGACATCGCAGCGGAGGCCGAGGCCTTTCTGCGACAAGAGGGTCAGCACGCCTCGGCGCACCGCAAGCACATGACGGCGCTCGTCACGCAATACCCCGAGCTAGAGCGCGCCTACGAAGAGGCGACGTCGGCGTTCGACAAGCTCATCGAAGAACATCCTGTCGAGTTTCACGCGGCCTACATCGCCAATCTCGAGGCGACGTTCACGCCGCTGTTCAAGGTCTTCCTCGACAACCGGGACGCGCTCTTCGGAGGATCCGACCAACGCGTCGCATCGCTGATGATGTGGCACTTCGTCGAAGAGATCGAGCATCGCAGCTCCGGGCTCATCCTCTATCGGCACCTCAACCCCGACGCGTGGTACCGCGTCAAGCGCATCCCCGACACGTTCAAGCACGTCGGCGAGATCACGGCGGCGATCGCCAAGATCATCGACGCAGTGGTGCCCTTCGAAGATCGAGGCGCATCAGCCGAGGAGCTGATGTCGATCGGCCTGTTGGTGGACGATCTCAAACTCCGCGGCCCAGGAGGCAAGCGACGCCGGGCCCGTCTTGGTGGAGTCCCCACGCTGTTCAGCGCAGTCCCCACCAAGGACCTCGCGAATATGGTGTGGCGACTTGCCTTGTCCCAGACGCCAAACCACGACCCGAAGGAACAGCCCTTACCCGACTGGGCGGACACCTGGATGGCTGAGTACGCCCGCGGTGTCGACATGACCGCGTTCGCGGGCAAGCCGTCCACTGGGCATTCGCAGTGAGCCTGGAGCATGCGAAGCCGACCGTCGGCGTGATCGGTGCGGGGCCTGGTGGCATCGCGATGGGATCACGCCTCAACGCGGGCGGCTACGACTTCACCATCTTCGACAGGGCGTCGGGCTTCGGCGGAACGTGGCGCAACAACACGTATCCGGGTGCGGCATGTGACGTACCGTCGCACTTCTACTCGTTCTCGTTCGCGCTGAATCCGCGGTGGAGCAAGACCTACGCCAATCAGCCAGAGATCCTCGACTATCTCGAGCGGGTCGCCGTCGACAGCGGGCTGGCCGATCGCCTTGTCGCGAACACTCGGGTGACCGAGCTTCGATGGTCGGATGCCGATCAGCGCTGGACCGTGGTGACCGACTCAGGCACGGCGTACGAGTTCGACGTCGTCGTCAGCGCGGTCGGCATGCTCGACGTGCCCAACATTCCCGACATTCCAGGAGCAGAACGCTTCCGCGGCAGGGCATTTCATTCCTCGACGTGGGATCACTCGAAATCGACTGCAGGGGAACGGGTTGCATCCATCGGCACCGGCGCCAGCGCGATCCAGTACGTTCCTGCCATCGCAGCGGACACCGAGCATCTGACGGTCTTCCAGCGGACGCCGATCTGGGTATCGCCGCGGTTCGACGAGCCGTTCACCGCTGAGCAGCAGGAGTTGTTCGAACGCGATCCGGAAACCGCCCTGGCCATCCGCAACTACGCGTTCGAGCAGTACGAGAACGCGAGCTTCGAGGCCAGTGCCGAGCAGACCGTCGACGCGACGGACCTCGCGCGCAGTTACCTTCACCGCAAGATCGCCGACCCCGACCTCCGTGCCAAGTTGACGCCGTCCTACCCGGTCGGATGCAAGCGTCCGCTGTTGTCGCGCACCTGGTTTCCGACGTTCACGCTCCCCAACGTCACGTTGGAGACCTCGCCCATCGTCGAGTTCACCGAGAACGGGCTGCGTACTGCCGACGGCGCCGAACACGTCGTCGAGACTGTCATCTATGGCACCGGCTTCAAGGCAGCCGACTACTTGTCCAGCCTCGACGTCTACGGCAGCTCGGGTATGCGTTTGCGTGACGAGTGGCGTGACGGCGCCGAGGCCTACCTTGGCACCGTCGTTCCCGGCTATCCGAACCTCTTCACGCTCTACGGACCGAACACCAATGGCGTCACGTCGATCATCTACATCGTGGAGGCCCAGGCGGGCTACGTCGGGCGAATGCTCGACGTGATGGGCGAACGGGGCTGGCGGACAGTCGAAGTCAAACGCGACGTCCACGATGCCTACAACGCGGAGATCCAAGCGGCGATGGAAGGAACCGTCTGGATGGCCAACTGCAACAACTACTATCGCCACGCGAACGGCAAGGTCGTCACCCAATTCCCCCACAGCGGCAAGACGTTCGCCGACCGGCTCGCCGACGTCGACCTCGACGACTACCACTGTGCGCCGCGAATCGAGACTCCAAGGGAAGTGCTGCTGCGATGAGTTCGGATCCTCGCCCCGTGCATCATGCCGCGATCGTGACCTCCGACGTCGGCCGGTCGCTGCGGTTCTGGCGAGATGGCTTGGGCCTGGCACAGATGCTCGACCACACCTTCACGGGTGATTGGTCAACGCTTTTCGACGTCGACACCGACGTGCTCCGCTCCATCTTTCTGGGCGACCCGCAGCGGCCCGACGCGGGAATCGTCGAACTCGTCTGCTTCGAGGGCGTCGACGCTGCGGACGCTGGCGTTCCTGGGACGGGTCCGCGGCCCGGCTTCTTCTTGCTGTCACTGGAACGTGACGTCGAACCGACTCTTACCGCGCTTGCCGAGCTCGGCTTCACCGACGGCGTGCGCCGCATCTCGATGCCCGCGCCCAAGGGCAAGACCGTCGCGATGGCGGTGATCACCGCGCCGGACGGTGTGTGCGTCGAGTTGATCGGAGCGCCGTCATGAGCGCCGTCGTCGTCGGGGGAGGGTCCGGTATCGGACTCGCCGTCGTGAATCGACTGCGCGCCGCCGACGAGACGGTGACCGTGTGGGATCTCATCGGCGGCGACATCGCCTGCGACATCAGCGATCCCGACTCGGTGTCCGCCGCGATGGCCGAGACGGTCAACGCCAGCGGCACGCCCGAGCGTTTCGTCACCTGTGCCGGCGTAGGTGCATCGGGGATGCTGCTCGAACAGAAGCCCGACGACTGGCGTCGCGTTCTGGACGTCAACCTCACCGGAACATGGCTCGTCATGCGGGCAGGCGCTCAGGCGATGATCGACGCAGGCATCGGTGGCTCGATCATCGCCGTGTCGAGCATCAGCGGCACGCTCTCCGACCGCGACATGGGCGCGTACTGCGTATCGAAGGCGGGAATCGACATGCTCGTCCGGGTCGCGGCCGCCGAATGGGGTTCGCACGGAATCCGGGTCAACGCGGTCGGACCGGGCGTGACCCGAACGCCGATGTTGGCCAAGCCCGAACAACTTCCGGGTTGGGTCGAGGGGCTGTCCGAACGGACAGCGCTCGGCCGACTCGGCGAGGCCGACGACGTGGCCGAGGCGATCGTCGGACTGTTGAGCATGTCGTGGGTCACGGGCCAGACGCTGTTCGCCGACGGTGGTCTGGCGTTGCAGAGTCCCATCGACGCCTACGGCCAAGTGCAACGACTGATGCGAAAGCAACGCTGAATCGCCCGTGAAAGGTGAAGGATTCGTGAGCTACGACCTGGTGATCCGCGGTGGGACCGTCATCGACGGAACGGGCGGTTCTGGCCGAACCGCGGACGTCGCCGTCCGCGACGGAGTCATCGCTGCGGTGGGCAAGGTCGACGAACGGGGCCGACGCGAGATCGACGCGGACGGCGCGATCGTCGTGCCGGGCTTCGTCGACATCCACACCCACTACGACGGTCAGGCAACGTGGGACAACAGGCTTCAACCCTCTTCGACGCACGGTGTCACCACGGCTCTAATGGGGAACTGCGGCATGGGGTTTGCGCCCGTCCGTCCCGACGATCACGACATCCTGATCGAACTGATGGAGGGCGTCGAGGATCTTCCAGGCCCGGTACTGCACGAAGGTCTGCCATGGACGTGGCAGAGCTTCGAGGAGTACCTCGACGCGCTGGCGAGCATGCCCCACGACATCGATGTCGCCGCTCAGGTCACCCACGACCCGCTGCGGTTGTTCGTCATGGGCCAAAGGGGCGCCGACCGCGAGGCCGCGACACCCGAGGACATCGACGAAATGGGTAGGCTGGCGGCCGCGGGCATCAGGGCGGGCGCGCTGGGGTTCAGCACCTCGCGCACCGAATGGCACAAGACCAGCCGCGGCGAACAGACGCCGTCCGTGCGGGCCGAGTTGAACGAGCTGGTCGGAATTGCCAAGGCAGTTGGCGACACGGGAACCGGTGTCTTTCAAGTGGTTTCGGATCTCAAGGGATTCGACCACGAGATGGCGGTCATGTACGAGATGATGCGAGTCTCGGGCAGGCCGCTGTCGCTCTCAGTCATGCAACACGATCCGGGCGACGGCTGGCGCAAGACCTTCGACGCCATCGAGAAGGCCAACGCGGAGGGATTGTCGATGACCGCCGTCGTCGCGCCTAGGGCGATCGGTGTCCTCGTTGACTTCAACGGGACCTATAACCCGTTCGTGCTATCCCAATTCTTCAGAACGCGACCGGATCTGCGGGACCCCGAGGTCAGGCGGCGCATCCTGGCCGAGGTCGAAGAGCGCGGCGGTCTGCGCGCGCCGCTCGATACGATCTTCGAATTGGGTGACCCTCCGCAGTACGAGCCTGCACCCGAGTCCTCGGTAGCCGCGATCGCGCGGCGTGAGGGCGTCGACCCCGCTGCCGTTCTGTACGACATCATGCTGAACGGCCCTGCGTACATGCCGGTGTTCAACTACTTCGGCGGCGACCTCGAAGTGGTGCGCGAAATGCTCTCACACCCGAACGCGATTCCCGGCCTGAGCGATGGCGGCGCGCACGTGTCGACCATTTGCGATGCGAGTTTCTCGACGACACTGCTGACTCATTGGGGCCGTGACCGAAGCAGCGGGCGGTTCGATCTCGAATGGCTGGTGCAGCGGCAGTGCCGGGATACGGCCCGCATGGTGGGGCTCGACGATCGTGGTGTGCTAGCGCCGGGCTTCAAGGCAGACGTCAACGTCATCGACTTCGACAAGCTTGCCCCGCGCTTGCCTCGGTTGGTGGCGGACCTTCCCGCGGGCGGTCAGCGCGTGCTGCAGGCCGCCGACGGCTACCTGCACACGCTGGTCAGTGGGGTCGAGGTCTATGCGAGCGGCGACGCAACGGGCGCGCGCTGCCTGGCAGGCTCGTCAGAGGCACGCAGTCGGCCGCGCCCGGCCGTTGACGCGCGGTTCGTCTAAGCGCTCGCCACGGCGTCGGCGAGTAACTTCGGGTCGTGTGCGGAGACGATCAGCAGATCGGGTTCGTGGCGTGCATACAGCTCCGCGAGGCGAGCATGGTTGTCGCGCACCATCTTTCGGTCGAAGGCGATCAACGACTCGGTGTACTTGATGGTGTTGGGTACCTTCGACCGCCCGTCGATGGTCCCCTTGTAGTAGAACGCGTCGCCGCAGTGCAAGATCCATCGGTGCCCGGCGTCGACGGCGACGCAGGCGTGACCCCGGGTATGGCCGGGCAGTGAGACCATGACGATGCCAGGGGAGATTGCGTCGAGCTCCTTGGCGGCGGCGAACCCACGCCACTTCTCGCCGGCGGGGTCGTGCTCGACGATCTTCGGGCCGTGCGCCAACTGCGCCGAGCTGTAGCGCAGTTTCTCGACGCTCGTCGGCGACTTCGTCGCGCCAAGCACCTCCGCAGAGGTGACGTGAACCTGCGCATTGGGGAAGTCGGCGAGGCCGCCGATGTGGTCTATGTCGAAGTGCGTCGCGATGACGTGGGTGACGTCGTCGCGACGGAAGCCGAGTCCCTCCACCTGACGGGCGGCCGTCTCGTTGGCGTCGAATATCGGCCGGATCACGTGACGGGTTAGTCCGACACGGGTCGGGTCGGCGCAATCCCGAAGGCCGAAACCGGAGTCGACGAGCACCAACCCGTTGTCGGTCTCGACGAGCAACACGTGGCAGACGATTGCAGCGCCTGGCGAATTCATGGTCCCGCAGTTGAGGTGGTGCACCTTCATGACATGACCTTATTGCCTTCCGCCGCCCGCCGTTCGGCGCTGGGCGGAGCTAGCGGTTCGATCCGCGCATCAGCGACGCGAGTGCTGCCAGCGCGGCCAGGATCGCCGAGGCGATGAACACGATCGTCAGGCCGTGCGCGAACGGTTCGGCTATCAGGTGGGGAAAGAACTCGCGGCCGGTGATCACCTGTTGGTTCGCCGCGGGCAGCGTGGCGAGCACGCCTGTCGGTGCAAGTAGGTGCTCGAGCGGATTCACGCCGAGAATCGCCGAGAACAGCGTCGCAACGGGAGGCATCGCGCCGATCTCGTGTGCGACGCCCGATGGTATGCCCTGCTGAATCAGGCCGCCCGACATGGCATCTGGCAGTCGTGCGGACAGGCCTGCGATCATCAGCGAGAAGAACACGCCGATCGACAACGCGGTCCCGGAGTTCTGGAACGTGGCACGCATCCCCGATGCGACGCCCCGCTGCTCCTGAGGCACGCTGCTCATGATCGCCGAGGTGTTCGGCGCTGCGAACATGCCGGTGCCAATCCCGTTGACCGCGATCAGCAAGGCGAAGGTCCAGTACGGGAAGTCGATCGGCAGCATCAGAAGCCCGATGAAGGTTGCACCGAAGATCGTCATGCCTGCGGTTGCGATGCCGCGCGAACCCAAGCGATCGGACAGCGCGCCGGAGAGCGGTCCTGCCACCAGGAAGCCCAGCGTTAGCGGCAGGAGGAAGATCCCGGCCCACAGCGGGGTGTCGGCATAGTCGTAGCCGTGCAGCGGCAGCCAGATGCCCTGAAGCCAGATGATGAGCATGAACTGCAGGCCACCCTGTGCGAGCGATGAGGCGAGGGTTGCAAGGTTGCCCGCGGCGAACGCTCTGTTGCGGAACAAACGCGGATCCACCATCGGATCGGTCACCCGCGATTCGATGACGACGAAGGCGACCAACAGAAGCGCGCCCACGGCGAGCACCAGATGCACGGCGGGGTTCTGCCACCCAGTGGCGTGGCCCCCGTGCGGCTGCAACGCGATGGTGATGGCGACCAAGATGGCGCTGAGGCCAATGCCGAACGTCGCATTGCCCCACCAATCGATGCGCCCGGCTCCTCGCTCCGCACCAGCCGAATTGCTCCTCGCGTCCGCGGCGGGTTCGCGGAGCTTGCGATAGGCCCAGATCGTTCCGAAGACGCCGACGGGCACGTTCACCCAGAACACGGCTCGCCAGTCCCATGCAGCGAGCAAGCCACCCGCCACCAGCCCGATGAACTGACCCGCCAACGCCGCGACCTGGTTGAAACCGAGTGCGAAGCCTCGACGTTCGGGTGGAAAGGCATCCGTCAGGATCGCCGCCGAATTGGCGGTAAGCATGGAACCGCCCGTCGCTTGCAATACGCGCCACCCGATCAACCACAGCGCCGCGTGGCCGCCGACGAAAGGGTCGAACGACAACATGATCGAGGCGAAGGTGAAGACCGTGAAGCCCGAGTTGTAGACGCGCACCCGGCCGAACATGTCACCGAGACGGCCAAGCGATACGACGAGCACTGACTGCACCAGGCGGTAGCCCATGATCATCCACAGCAGGTAGCCGATGTTGGAGGCCGCGAGCGGGTCGAGATCGATGCCGCGGAAGATCGCGGGCAGCGAGATGATGACGATCGAGCCGTCCAGAGCCGACATGAACACCGCTGCGGTGGTGTTGGTGAGGACGACCCACTTGTAACGCTCACTGGTCGCGGGGACGGCCGTCGACGCCTGGGTCATCTAGAGCCCGTCAGCCAGTCGCTCGATCAGCGGTGTGGCAGTAAGGATTTGGCGAAGCTCAGCCTTCGTGAACCCATCGAGGGCCGCGGCGATCTGCTCCACTCGTACGTCGCGCCGCCTGCCGACGGTCCGCAGGCCTGCCTTCGTGACCGACATGACCACGCGTCGCCCGTCGGACGGATCGGCGCTGCGTTCCACCAGCCCGCGCTCCTCCAATCCGGCGAGTGTCGCACCCATCGACTGCGGGCTGATCTGTTCGATTCTGGCCAGTTCGGCCGACGTCGCCGGGCCGCCGCGTTCCAGCCGTGCCAGTGCGGCGACCTCGGGAAAGGTCAGCTCTCCCGGTGAATCCGTGGCACGCAACCTGCGTCGCAACAGCCCCATGCTGACGAACAAGGCCCTGGCCACACGGTCGCGGTCGGGTTCGTCGGAGCGATCTGACGTCATCAGTTCAAACTTATCAGTCTGAGCTGATGAATTCCCCAACGCGGGTCTCCGCGAGGTTAGGAGACCGGTGTGTGCGTGTCGACGTGCACGATTCCGTCGGTGCTGGTGACTCGATAGGAGCGGACGGAGTCGCCACCCGAGACTTCGGCGCCGGTGAGCAGATCGTAGGTACGCCCGTGCAGGGGGCAGACGACGACGCGCTCGTCGATGAGTCCATCGGCCAACGGCCCACCCCGGTGGGGGCACACCGCCGCCAACGCACGCAGAGTTCCGTCGCGCAGCCGGTAGACGGCCACTTCGCTGCCGTCGACCACGTACGCACGCCCCTCGCCGATGGGGATCTCGTCGATCGGACCGATGCAGTGCTCGGTCACCGCACCGGCACCTTAGGCAGAACGGTCAGCGGCAACGACGTGCGGAACTGACCCTCGGTGGCGGGCAGTTCGCCTTCCTTCCACGGGTCGCGGTAGGCGTCGACAGCCTTCTGCATGGCCGCGTCCAGCCGCTCGGCGATCCCGTCGCGATCGTCGACCACCACGGCGCGGATCTCGTCGATGCCGAACCGCGGTACCCACGAATAGGTCCGCTCCAGCCAGTTGGCATTCTCGCGGTAGTACTGCAGGAAGCGTCCCGTCAGCCGGATCACCTCGTCCGGGTCGTCGACGGTCGCCAGCAGATCGCCCTTGCGAATGTGGGCTCCCGCGGCGCCGCCAACGTAGATCTCCCAGCGCCCGCCGTCGACGGCGACGACGCCGAGGTCCTTGCACAGCGCCTCCGCGCAGTTGCGTGGACAACCAGTGACGGCCAGCTTCATCTTCCCTGGCCCAGCGATTCCCTGGAATCGTCCTTCGATGGCGATGCCGAGTGCAGTCGAATCACCGACCCCGAATCTGCAGAAGTCCGATCCCACACAGGTTTTCACGGTACGGAAACTCTTGCCGTAGGCGTAGCCCGAAGGCATGTCGAGGTCGGCCCACACGGCTGGCAGATCCTCCTTGCGCAGGCCGAGCAGGTCGATGCGTTGCCCTCCAGTCAGTTTGATCATCGGCACGTCGTACTTGTCGGCGACGTCGGCGATCTTGCGCAGCTGCGCGGAGTTGGTCACGCCGCCCTTCATCTGCGGGACTACCGAGAACGTGCCATCGCGCTGGATGTTGGCGTGTACCCGGTCGTTGATGAATCGGGCGTCGCGTTCGTCGACGAACTCGTCGGGCCACATCATTTGCAGCAGCGAAGCAAGGCCCATCTTGGAGTTCGCATCGGGCTTGCCATCTGGTGCCAGCGCGGCGAAAACCGACGACACGGAATGCAATTGGAGGTCGCGGATGTGTTGCATCAACTCGGGCTTGGCATAGGGGATGCCAGGCACGTACCAGCTCGCCGACGCGTCCTCCTCGACGTCGCCGCCTGCGGCCCACTCGACGATTTGGGTGACCAGCGACTTACACGATCCGCAGCCCTTGCCTGCGCGTGTCGCGGCCATCACGCCGGCGACCGACTTCTCGCCGTTGTTGACGCATGCGACCAACGCCGACTTGCTCACGCCGTTGCAATTGCATACCTGCGCATCACCGGCCAACTCGGCTACGCCGACTTCGACGTCGGGGGTGCCGATGTCGAACATCAGCGAAATCCGTTCCTCCGGAAGGGGTAACCCGCGGTCGAACGCCTGCATCAGGAATGCGACCTTGCGGACGTCCCCGATGAGCGTGGCGCCGACCAACTTGCCGTCCCGGACGACGATCGTCTTGTAGATGCCGTGCTTGGGTTCGGAGAACTGTACGAATTCGTCGTCGGGATGCTCTGGTCCCTTGAGGCCCATGGCGGCGACGTCGACGCCCGCGACCTTCAGCTTGGTCGCCGTCCGCGAACCGTGGTAGGCGGCAGTCCTGTTGGCGTCGGTCAGATGATCCGCCAACACCGCCGCCTGCTCCCACAACGGCGCGACGAGGCCGTAGACCTGGCCCCGGTGCTGGGCGCACTCGCCGACCACGTACACGTTGTCGTCGTCGATGGAACGCATGTGATCGTCGACGACGATGGCGCGCTCTACGGTGAGGCCTGCGCGCTGAGCAAGGCCGACGTTCGGCCTGATTCCCGCCGAGACCACGATCATGTCGCAGGCGATCTCGCTACCGTCGGCGAAGGTGAGTCCGGAGACCGAACCATCTTGGTTGAGAACGCTTTTCGTCCGCTTCTCGGTGAGCACGCCGATGCCGATGTTCTCGACCGATCGCTGAAGGATCGCTCCACCGGCGTCGTCGAGTTGCGCGTTCATCAGGGTCGGGGGGGCGTGCACGACGTCGACGGCCAAGCCCCGGTTCTGCAGTCCGCGTGCGGCCTCCAAGCCGAGCAGGCCTCCGCCGATGACGACTGCCTTCGTCTTGGTAGCCGCGTAATCGATCATGGCGGCACAGTCATCGAGGCTGCGGAAGCCGAACACCCCTTCCGTGAGCGTCTTGTCGTCGGCCCACATCCCGTCCATCGGGGGGAAGAACGACCGGCTACCGGTAGCCAGGATCAGCCGGTCGTAGTGCATCGAGGTTCCGTCGTCGGCGAATACGACGCGAGCGAACCGATCGATCTTGACGACGCGCACCCCTGCACGCAGGTCGATCTCGTTGTCGACGTACCAGTCCAACGGGTTGAGGTAGATCTCCTCGGTGTCGTCGGCACCTGCGAGCACGTTCGACAGCATGATCCGGTTGTAGTTCCCGTAGGGCTCGTCGCCGAACACCGTGATGTCGAACAACTCCGAGCCGTTGCGAGACAAGATCTCTTCTACCGCACGGATGCCGGCCATGCCGTTGCCGACGACGACCAGCTGCATCTTCGACGTCATCAGATCTCGACGAGACCGAGGTCGATGATCACGGTGCTGCTCACCCCTGACGGGGCTGCCACGAAGAGTTCGAGGAGGGTATCGGCGAGCAGGTCCTCGACGACTCGCAGCGACACGTGCGTGGCGCCCTTCGCCCCGATCGGGAAGTAGCGCATGGGTGCGCCGTCGCGGAACAGAATGACGCTGATCATCTCGTCGCTGGCGTTGCCACCTCGAAAGTAAACCGGCTGAGTGGTCGAGCCGGGTGGCACGACATAGGTCATCGCGGCATCGATCGGAATCGGCGTGTCGAGGCCCTTGCCCTCGAACTCGAAGATGCCCTGCAGGAAACGTGGGGTGCTGCTGTCATTCATGAGTGGTCGACTTTCGTTGCGGGGAAGGGCAATACGTTCGACTCCCTCCTGGTTCCTTGCTACGGCAGGCATGTTTCTCGGCCATTAACTTCCGCTTTCTGCCATGTCACCGAGCGCATGGTGGCCACTCGCGGCTGCCCGGTTACCCGGTCGTCACGGTCTCCTCTTCCTCTTCCTCGGCGGTGGCGCCCGCCGGCGCCTCGACGGACTTCGCCGTCGGCTTGCGCACGTACGCGAACCACGTGATGACCGCACACAGCACGTAGAAGGCCAGGAACACCCAGAAGGCCATCGTCGCCGACTTCGCCGCGGATTGGTATGACGCCCGCAGGACCAGGTTGATGCCGACACCGCCGAGTGCACCGATGGCCCCGGCGACCCCGATCAGCGCACCGGACATCCTTCGCGACCATGCCGCCGCGTCGGCCCAGACTCCTTCGAGGCCGTGGGCCTTGGCCTCGAAGATCGACGGAATCATCTTGTAGACCGAGCCATTTCCGATGCCCGACAAAACGAACAAGAGCACGAAGCCCACGACGTACGCGATCATCGTCCCGCCCGTCGGGGCGCCAGGGGTGGAGTCGTCGATCACGCCAGCGCCGACCAGCCAGCCTGCCGACACGATCATCGCTGCGAACGTGTACAGGGTGATCTTGCCGCCGCCGATGCGGTCGGACAGCCATCCGCCGACCGGACGGGACAACGAGCCGAGCAGTGGCCCGAGGAACGCGATCTGCGCGGCGTGCAATGACGCCGCCGCCGACATCGCCGGGGTTGCGGTGCCGCCCTTCGCCAGCCCTGCCAGGAAGTTGATCTGCAGCACCTGTCCGAACGCGAAGCTGAAGCCGATGAACGAGCCGAACGTGCCGATGTAGAGCAGTGCGATGAGCCACGAGTCGCGATGACCCATCACTTCGACCATCGACTTCGCGTTGGTGCGTTGGTTGGTCAGGTTGTCCATGAACAGCGCTGCGCCGACGGCGGCGATGGCGATGAACACCAGATACACCGCACACACCAGATGAGGCGCCCGGTTGCCGGCGGTCGCGATGACCAGCAGGCCGACCAATTGGATCACCGGGACGCCGATGTTGCCGCCGCCTGCGTTGAGGCCAAGTGCCCAGCCCTTGTAGCGCTGAGGGTAGAACGCGTTGATGTTCGTCATCGACGATGCGAAGTTGCCACCGCCAAGCCCGGCGAACGCCGCGATCACCATGAACGTCGTGTAGGACGTGCCAGGTTGATTCATGAAGTACAGCGTCAGCAGCGTGGGTATCAACAAGACCAGCGCGCTGAAGATCGTCCAGTTGCGACCGCCGAACGTGGCGGTGGCGAACGTGTACGGAATTCGCAGGAGCGAACCGATCAGAGTCGGGATGGCGACCAGGAAGAACTTGCCTGCAGCGTCGATGTGATAGACGTTCTGCGGCATGAACAGGACCATGACCGACCATATGGACCAGATGGAGAAGCCGACGTGTTCGGCGATCACCGACCAGATCAGGTTTCGACGGGCAATCTTGGCTCCACCGTTGTTCCAGGCCTCGACGTCCTCGGAGTCCCAGTCGTCGATGTCGTGCTTGCGAGATGACATGCGCCGACGGTAGCCATCCGATATTGCGACCACACTGCGTGCGATGACTAGCGCGTGACGCTTATTTCACATCCTGTACGGCACTGCCGTGAGGTCGCATGGATCAGCCCGCCCGCTCTAGGGCGACAGCGCAGACCTTGAATTCGGGCATCCGCGAGTACGGATCGAGTGCGGGGTTGGTCAGAAGGTTGACGTTGCCCTCGCCGCCCCAGTGAAATGGGGCGAACACGGTGTCCGAGCGGATGTCATCGACGATGCGGGCCGCCATGACCGCTGTGCCGCGCCGCGTCCGAAGTCGCACCGGCTCACCGGTTTTGACGCCGATGCGGCGCGCCACGACGTCATGCATCTCGATCACGGCCGCCGGTTCCGCGTCGACGAGCGAGGTGACCCGTCGTGTCTGCGTTCCTGACTGGTATTGGCGCAGAAGCCGTCCGGTCGTCAGGTAGTACGGATACTCGTCGTCCGGTAGTTCGGCGGCCCCCTTCTGCTCGACGGGCAGAAAGTGCGCGCGGCGGTCCGTGGTGGGAAAGTCCTCGGTGAACAATCGCGGCGTGCCGGGATGGGTTTCAGACGGGCACGGCCAGAAGACGCCCCGTTCGGCGGCGATTCGCTCGTAGCTGATCCCCGAATAGTCGGCCTTGCCCCCTGCGCTCGCGCGACGCAGTTCCGCGAACACTTCTGCGGGCACGTCGGAGAAACCCTTGCGGCCCAGCCGTTCCGCCAACGCGCGCATCACTTGAAGGTCGGTCCTCACGCCGGGTGGTGGGGTCAGTGCGGCTTGCCTCAGGATGACCCTGCCTTCGAGGTTGGTCATCGTGCCCGACTCCTCGGCCCACTGCGCGGTCGGAAGAACGACGTCGGCCATCTCGGCGGTCTCGGACAGGAAGAAATCCGAAACCACCAGGAAGTCCAAGGTCTTGACTCGGTCGGCGACGTGCGCCGATCGTGGCGCAGAAACGACGATGTTGGACGCCATCACCCACAGCGCACGGACGCCGCCCTCGGTGCCGAGGCGGTCGAGCATCTCGTATGCCGACAGCCCGGGACCAGGCAGTTCGTCGGGATCGATCCCCCACACGGCGGCCACGTGCGCGCGGGCGGCGGGGTCGTCGAGGCGACGGTACCCGGGGAGCTGGTCGGCCTTCTGACCGTGTTCACGACCGCCCTGGCCGTTGCCCTGCCCGGTCACCGTGCCGTAACCGGAGAACCTGCGGCCCGGAAGTCCGAGTGCGAGGGCCAGATTGATGAAGGCGACGACGGTGTCGGATCCCGAGCGGTGCTGCTCGGCACCCCGCGCGGTGAGGACTATGGCATTCTTGGCGCCGGCGAGGGTGTGGACCGCGTCGACGATGTCCTGCTCTGGAATGCCCGTGATGCGCTCGACGCGGTCGGGCCAGTAGGTGCGTACGGCCCGGCGCACGGCTTCGAAGCCGGTGGTCCGCTCGGCGACGTAGGTCTCGTCGATCAACCGTTCGCGGATCGCAATGTTCAACATTCCGTTGGCAAGGGCGAGATCGGTGCCAGGAACCGGTTGAAGGTGCAGGTGGGCCCCGAGGGCGGTCTTGGTGGTGCGCGGGTCGACGACGATCACCTTCGCGCCGCGCTCGCGCGCGGTGTCGACGAACTGCATTGCCGGCGGCATGGTGTCGGCCGGATTCGAGCCGACCAGCATGATGGCATCGGCTTCGGCGAGGTCGGCGAGCGGAAAGGGCAACCCTCGGTCGATGCCCAGTACGCGGGTGGCGGCGTTGGCCGCCGAGGACATGCAGAACCGACCGTTGTAGTCGATCGCGGAGGTGCGAAGGGCAACCCTGGCGAATTTGCCGAATTGGTAGGCCTTCTCGTTGGTGAGCCCGCCGCCGCCAAAGCACCCGACACCGTCGCGGCCGTAGGTGTCCTGCGCTCGAATGAAGGCGTCGGCCACACGGTCGAGTGCGTCGTCCCAGTCGGTGGGTCGCAGGGGTTCGTCCCTGGAGTCGCGGACGAGGGGCTGGGTCAGTCGACCGGGATGCTCGAGAAGTTCTGCAGACGTCCAACCCTTGGCACACAGCCCACCGAGGTTCGTCGGGAAGTCCTCTTGGGCGCTCACGGTCGGCGGCGTGGTCGTCGCGTCGAGTGTCATGCCGCACTGCAACGAGCAGTACGGACAATGGGTCTTGGTCAGCATCGCAACACTCGGTTAGACCGTGCGGCTAGCCGACGAGTAGCCATGTCGACCTCCCAATCGTGGAATGCGGACGTGCCGGGAGGTAAAGCTAGATTAGCCACGTTTCGCGCATGTTGCTTGTGCGCGTCGCCATCGATTCCCTCGCCGTTGCCGAAGCGTCACGGGCACTCGGGGCAGGGTTGCCGCGTGCCGATTACTCCGCGGGTAATCGATTCCGGCAGACCGGCAAGCAATACTTTCCCGGCATGGACGCCGATCCGATGACCGAGAACCCGTCGATCTTGTTCTCGCACCACGTGTTTGGCAGACCATTGCCGTTGGCGTCCTACACCGCGGTCATGTAGCGGCCCGTCACCAGCCGTTGCGCAAGCGCCGTCACGGGGGCGCCCAACCGACTCCACCAGGTGCCGTGCCGCGAGAATGCCGTCACCTCGGCGTATACGATGTCGGTCGTCGGGTCGTAGCGGACCGCGAACAGTTCCTCGCCGGTCTCGGGGTGCCCTGGCAGCGTGCCGTAGGCGAAGCCGCGATGATCGTCGGTGTCCACGACGTACACGACCCGACAAGGTGCGTGAATCGGCCCGAGAGCGATGAGCAGCTCCGAGCCGACCTCGGCGATCTCCGTCGTCGCCTCGACTCCGATGCCCGCGCCGCGCTGCATTCCCCACCGCATGACCTTGTCGCCGGCTTCGGTGAACCGTTGGCGCCCCTTGCCGATCGCCTCCGATCGATGCAGGTGGTGGTAGCCGTCGGGCATCGGGCCTGCCGTGGCACCGACCTGGGAGTAGCTCAACGGGAGTGCGGCGAGGTCGCTCAACTTCACTCGATCAGCTTGTCATCATCGGAGTAGGTTCGTCTGTGTGACTACACAATCCATCGCGCAGGAGTCTGGGACCTTTGACCTCGGCGGCGACCTCACCGTCAACCGGCTCGGATTCGGTGCCATGCGCATCACCGGGAAGGGCGTCTGGGGTCCGCCCCGCGACGCCGACGAATGCATCCGGGTTCTGCGGCGCGCGGTCGAACTCGGGGTGAACTTCATCGACACCGCCGATTCCTACGGTCCGTTCGTGTCGGAGGAGTTGATCCGCACGGCGCTGCAGCCGTATGGGGACGACGTCGTCATCGCCACCAAGGCCGGTCTGCTGCGCACTGGACCCGACGTCTGGGAACCGCTCGGCTTCCCCGCATATCTGCGGCAGGAATGCGAGATGAGCCTGCGCAGGCTCGGCGTCGACCGCATCGACCTGTTCCAGCTGCATCGCATCGACCCGAAGTTTCCTGCCGAGGATCAAGTCGGCGAGCTCGTCGCCCTGCAGCAAGAGGGCAAGATTCGGCACATCGGGTTGTCCGAGGTCTCCGTCGACCAGCTCGCCGCCGCCCAGAAGGTCGCGACGATCGTCTCGGTGCAGAACATGTACAACCTCACCATGCGCGGCTCGGAGGCCTTGCTGGACAAGGTCACCGAGGAGGGCATCGGCTTCATCCCGTGGTTCCCTCTCGCGTCGGGACCTCTCGCGGCCCCCGGCGGTCCGTTGCAGAGCATCGCCGCCGACCACGACGCCAGCCCGTCACAGCTGGCACTCGCGTGGTTGCTCAAGCGGTCGCCCGTGATGCTGCCCATCCCAGGCACGTCGAGCGTCGAGCACCTAGAGGAGAACGTCGCCGCCGCCACGATCACCTTGTCCGACGAGGAGTTCGAGACGCTGAGCAAAGCCGGTGCTTCGGGCTGACGGCGCAGGCAATACGGTGTCTGTCGTGGCACCTGACGACGTCGACGAACCCGTAGGCGGTGGATTCAATCCGCCAGTGCCCACGAAGCGAGGTGGATCGGACTACGGACGGTTCGTCGAAGCCGTCCGTACCCTGCAGGACCTGGCGCGCGGCGCGGACGCGCCCGACGACGTCGTGACCAAGGTCGCGGATCTCGTCGAAAGGGCCAACGATCTGCTGGCGCCGCACCTGACCGACGAATGGCACTCTCCGTCCGGCCGCCGGTTCGACCTTCCCAACCGCGGCAGTATTCTCTCGATCCCCGTCGACTTGACCATCACCGAGGACGGCCACGTCCGCGGCACCGCACTGTTCCGGCGATTTCACCTCGGCCGCAACGGCGCGGTCCACGGCGGTTCGTTGGCGCATCTCTTCGACTCGCTGCTTGGGTTCACGGCCTTCAAACTGAGTGGGAGCCAGCGGCAGCGGACGGCGTTCCTACACGTCAACTACCGCAGGATCGTCCCGATAGAAACGGAACTGCAGGTGGACAGCTGGATCGAACGAATCGAGGATCGCAAGATCTTCGTCGCGGGCAGGGTGCTGGACGCCTCCGGAGAGCACGCACTGTGCGAAGCCGAGGCGCTGTTCCTCAAGCTGCTACCGGGCCAGCCGTGAGCGATCAGGAGGTGGGCGCGGAGCGACCGGGCAAGGGGGAGCGCACGCGACGATGGGCGCGCTGGCGGGAAGGCATCCGCGGTAAACCCGCAACCGAACTCGCCTACCGCATCGTCGTCGGCGTGGTCGGGCTGGTCATGCTGGTGGTCGGCATCATCGCCATCCCGTACCCGGGTCCGGGCATCGCCATCTGCTTCGTCGCACTGACGATCCTTGCGACCGAGTTCGCGTGGGCGCGCCGCGCGCACGGCTGGGCGCGACGGCGCGTCGATCCCGTCGTGGCGTGGTTCGCCACTCGCGGACGGTGGGGCCGGGCTCTTGGCACGGTGCTGACCGGCGTCGTCCTGGTGGGCTCGCTGTGGGTGTTCGGCGTGCTCGGTTGGACGGCCAGCATGTTGGGCTTCGAGCGGGACTGGTTGTACAGCCCCATCGGTCTGGGGGGCTAGCGCTCCTCACAGATAGCATGGTCGCGTCCGTGATCGCCCCCGCTTCGAGGAGAACCTGCGATGAGCCCCGCCGTCAGCCCCGCCCCTGCGGCCCCGATCCGGGTGACTGCCGGGACCACCGCTGGCGCGGCCGTTCGTGAGGCCGGATTGCCGAGCAGGGGAGCGCCAGACGCCGTGGTGGTCGTGCGGGACGCCGACGGTCGGCTGCGCGACCTGTCCTGGGTGCCCGACGTCGACGCCGACGTGACAGCCGTGACGGCCAACAGCGACGATGGCCGCAGCGTCATCCGGCACTCGACGGCCCACGTGCTCGCCCAAGCGGTGCAAGACCTTTTCCCCGAGGCCAAGCTCGGCATCGGGCCGCCGATCACCGACGGCTTCTACTACGACTTCGACGTGCCGCGCGCGTTCACTCCGGAAGACCTAGAGGCGCTGGAGAAGCGCATGCAGAAGATCGTCAAGGACGGTCAGCTGTTCGACAGGCGCGTGTACGCGTCGAAGGATCAGGCTCGCGAGGAGCTGGCCGACGAGCCGTTCAAGTTGGAACTCGTCGACGACAAGTCCGGCGACCCCGACGTCATGGAGGTCGGTGGCGACGAGCTGACCGCATACGACAACCTCAATCCTCGTACCCGCGAACGGATTTGGGGTGATCTGTGCCGTGGCCCGCACATCCCGACCACCAAGTACATTCCTGCGTTCAAGCTGACCCGCAGTTCGGCCGCCTACTGGCGTGGCAACCAGGACAACGCCAGCCTGCAACGCATCTACGGCACCGCATGGGAATCGCAGGAGGCCCTCGACGAGCACCTCGAACTCATCGAGGAGGCGCAGCGCCGCGACCACCGCAAGCTCGGCGTCGAGCTCGATCTCTTCAGCTTCCCCGACGAACTGGGCTCCGGTCTGCCCGTCTTCCACCCGAGGGGCGGCATCATCCGCCGCGAAATGGAGGACTACTCGCGGCGCAAGCACGAGCAGGCGGGTTACGAGTTCGTCAACACCCCGCACATCACCAAGGAACACCTCTACGTCACGTCCGGCCATCTCGAGTGGTACGCCGACGGCATGTTTCCTCCGATGCACATCGACGCCGAGTTCAACGAGGACGGCACGGTGCGCAAGCCCGGCCAGAATTACTACCTCAAGCCGATGAACTGCCCCATGCACCACCTGATCTACCGGGCCCGCGGACGCTCGTATCGCGAACTTCCCTTGCGGCTCTTCGAATTCGGGTCGGTGTACCGGTACGAGAAGTCCGGTGTCGTCCACGGCCTCACCCGGGTACGCGGCATGACCCAAGACGACGCGCACATCTATTGCACGCGTGAGCAGATGCGCGACGAACTGACGTCATTGCTGCAATTCGTCCTCGACTTGTTGCGCGACTACGGCCTCGACGATTTCTACCTCGAGCTGTCGACGAAGGATCCCGACAAGTACGTCGGCTCCGACGAGGTGTGGGAAGAGGCCACCGAGACGCTGCGCGAAGTCGCCGAGGCGTCGGGACTGGATCTGGTACCCGATCCTGGGGGCGCTGCCTTCTATGGGCCGAAGATCTCGGTTCAGGTGAAGGACGCACTCGGGCGGACCTGGCAGATGTCCACCATCCAGCTCGACTTCAACATGCCCGACCGTTTCGAGCTGGAGTACACCTCCCCGGATGGGTCGCGTCGACGGCCGGTGCTAATCCACCGTGCGCTGTTCGGATCCATCGAGCGGTTCTTCGGCGTGCTCACCGAGCACTACGCTGGCGCGTTCCCCGCGTGGTTGGCCCCCGTGCAGGTAGTCGGCATCCCCGTCGCTGAGAAGCACGCCGACTACCTGGAAGACATTGCCGCGCAACTCAGATCGCGAGGTGTGCGCGTCGAAGTCGACACCAGCGACGATCGGATGGCCAAGAAGATCGTCAATCAGACCAACCTGAAGGTGCCCTTCATGCTGCTCGCCGGTGATCGCGACGTCGAGGCGGGCGCCGTCAGCTTCCGATTCCCCGACCGATCCCAGATCAACGGGGTAGCACGCGACGATGCCGTGGAGGCAATCGTGAACTGGATTGCCGGACGCGAGAATTCGGTGCCCACGGCAGATCTGGTCAAGGTGTGACGGTGGACCCGGAGCGCTCGATCGTCGACCAGGGGGCAGGCGATCCCGATCTGCTACAGCGGCTGTGGACGCCACACCGGATGACCTACATCGCCGAGTCGGTCAAGGGCGGGTCGGCTGGGTCGTCGGAACCCTTCACCGACATCCCGAACATGCCCGACGAGGACGGGCTAGTGGTGGCCCGCGGAGAACTCGTCTACGCCGTTCTCAACCTCTACCCGTACAACCCTGGTCATCTGATGATCGTCCCGTATCGCCGGGTGGCTGAACTCGAGGAACTCACCGACGCCGAGAGTGCTGCGCTGATGGCGTTCGCGCAGAAGGCTATTCGCGTCATGAAGGCCGTTTCGCGGCCGCACGGATTCAACGTCGGTCTGAATCTGGGACACTCTGCGGGCGGCTCGCTCGCCGAGCACCTGCACATGCACGTTGTGCCACGCTGGGGTGGCGACGCCAACTTCATCACGATCATCGGCGGGTCAAAGGTGATCCCACAACTGCTGCGTGACACACGCGAACTGCTGGCCGCCGAATGGGCGAAGCAGCCATGAGCGACTTCTACCTGATGACTCGCGCGGCCTACGCGAAGCTGAGCCGCCCGTTGGCGAAGGGGGCGCTTGCGATAGGCCTCACGCCCGACAGCGTCACGATCATCGGTACGGCGGGTTCGGTCATCGCCGCGCTCACGCTCTTTCCCATCGGCCAGCTGTGGTGGGGTGCGTTCGCCGTGTTCGTCTTCGTTCTCGCCGACATGCTCGACGGGGCGATGGCGCGGGAACGCGGCGGGGGAACGCGTTTCGGCGCCGTTCTCGACGCCACCTGCGACAGGATCGCCGACGGCGCGATCTTCGCGGGCCTGCTGTGGTGGGCCGCCCTCGGCGAGCACGACGCATCGCTGATGGTGGCAACGCTGATCTGCATGGTCACCAGCCAGGTGATCTCCTACATCAAGGCGCGCGCCGAGGCTAGCGGGTTACGTGGCGACGGCGGCTTCATCGAGCGCCCGGAGCGACTCGTCATCGTGCTGGTCGGAGCAGGGCTCTCCGGAGTGTGGTTCCTGCACGTGCCGTGGCTGTTGCCGGTGGCGATGTGGGTGCTCGCGATCGCCAGCCTCGTCACCGTGGGGCAGCGCCTGCACGCCGTGCGAACCTCGCAAGGCGCCATGGCTCCGATGGAGTCGGCCGCCGAGTCGCAAGACGGCGCACGCGAGGAGGCGAGCGAGGCGTGAGCACGCCATCGGCCGGCCTGCCCAGCGTCAGGGGAATCACGATCCCGTTCACGGGTCAACTCACCGATCTCGGGTATGCCGCCGGCTGGCGGGTCGTTCGCGCCATGCCAGAGTTCGCCGCGCGCAACGTCTTCGACGCCGGAGCGCTCTACGCCGCGCGCGGCGGGGGACCAGAACAGCTGCGCAAGAATCTCGCGCGGGTACTCGGCGTGCCCGCGTCCGAGGTGCCGGGCAGCCTGATCCGTGCTTCGCTAGCCTCCTACGCCCGATACTGGCGGGAGGCATTTCGATTGCCCACGATGGACCATCAGGCCGTGGCGCGACAGGTTCAGCGGACCGGGAGCGGGAGCGAACACGTCGAAGACGCGCTTGCCGCAGGACGAGGTGCGGTCCTTGCACTCCCGCATAGCGGAAACTGGGACATCGCAGGAGTGTGGCTGACCAACACGTACGGCAAGTTCACCACCGTCGCCGAACGCCTCAAGCCCGAGTCGCTCTACCAGCGGTTCGTCGACTACCGCGAGAGCCTGGGCTTCGAGGTGCTACCGCTCACCGGAGGAGCCAGGCCACCGTTCGAGGTGCTGGCCGAGCGTCTTCGTGGCAACGGGATGGTGTGTCTCATGTCCGACAGGGACCTGACCCGCTCTGGCGTCCAGGTCGACTTCTTCGGCGAGCCGACCCGGTTCCCGGCGGGCCCCGCGAAGCTGGCGGTGGAGACTGGAGCGGCGCTGCTGCCGATCCACAGCTGGTACGAGCCCGAGGATTCGCGGCTCGACTTGTACCCGCCGCTCGACACGTCGTCGGGCGACGTCAACGCGATCACCCAGGCGTTGGCCGACCGCTTCGCCACCTGTATCGCGGCCCACCCTGCAGATTGGCACATGCTCCAGCCTCAGTGGCTCGCCGACCTGTCGGCCGAACGGCGGTCGCGGCTCAGCGATGACGGAACCGTCGGGGAGAGCGGCGGGTAGGTCTGATGCGCATCGGCATGGTCTGCCCGTATTCGTTCGACGTGCCCGGCGGAGTTCAGGCTCACGTGCTCCAGCTTGCCGAGGTGATGCGTGAATACGGCCACGACGTCAGCGTTCTCGCGCCGTCGTCGCCGCACGTCTCGCTTCCCGACTACGTCGTCTCGGGCGGCAAGGCGGTTCCCATTCCGTACAACGGATCGGTTGCCCGGCTGCGCTTCGGCCCGGCCACGCATCGACTCGTGAAGCGGTGGCTGCTCGATGGCGAGTTCGACGTGCTGCACGTGCACGAGCCCAACGCGCCGAGCCTGTCGATGCTGGCGCTGATGATCGCCGAGGGCCCCATCGTCGCGACGTTCCACACGTCGACCACGAAGTCGTTGACGCTCAGTGTCTTTCAGGGGATTCTGCGGCCGTGGCACGAGAAGATCGTCGGGCGGATAGCCGTGTCCGACCTCGCCCGGCGGTGGCAGATGGAAGCGCTGGGCTCCGACGCGGTACAGATCCCCAACGGCGTCGACGTCGCGTCGTTCGCGTCGGCGCCCCTACTCGCCGGGTACCCGAAGCCAGGTAAGTCGGTCCTGTTTCTCGGCCGTTTCGACGAACCGCGCAAGGGCATGGACGTGCTCATCGGTGCGCTGGCCGTAGTCGTCGAGGCGTTTCCCGAGGTGGAGATCCTCGTCGTGGGCCGCGGAGACGAAGACGAACTGCGCGAGAAGGCCGGCGACCTCGCCGACCATCTTCGATTCCTCGGTCAGGTCGACGACGCCGAGAAGGCGTCCGCGATGCGTTCTGCCGACGTGTACTGCGCACCCAACACTGGAGGTGAAAGCTTCGGCATCGTCCTCGTCGAAGCGATGGCCGCGGGCACGCCCGTTGTGGCGAGCGATCTCGATGCCTTCCGCCGGGTACTCGAGGACGGCACTGCGGGACGTCTGGTGCCCGTCTACGACTCGGAGGCGTTGGCCACGGCGCTCATCGAGGTACTGCAAGACGACGCGGTGCGCGAGCACCTCATCCACGCCGCCACTAGCGCCGTACAACGCTACGACTGGTCCGTGGTCGCACGCCAGATCATGCGTGTCTACGAGACGGTCGCGGGCGCTGGCGCCAAGGTGCAGGTGGCATCGTGACCTGGCTCTTGATCGTCGCCCTGGTACTGCTCGTCTTGGCGTTCGTCGTCGTCGGAGTGTGGGCCTACCTGACGGCAGCCCGGTTGGACCGCCTGCACATCCGATACGACCTTTCGTGGCAGGCGCTCGACGGTCTGTTGGCCCGACGCGCGGTGGTCGCCAGGGCCGTCGCCACCGACGGCTACGGAAACACCTCTGCGGGAAGGCATTTGGCGGCGCTGGCCGACGCTGCCGAGCGGGCGCCGCGCTCCGGGCGCGAAGCTGCCGAGAACGAGCTCTCGGCGGCGCTCGCGATGGTCGACCCCGCGTCGCTTCCCGTCGCGTTGGTCGCCGAACTGGCGGACGCCGAAGCCCGTGTGCTGCTCGCAAGGCGCTTTCACAACGACGCCGTTCGCGACACCATTGCGCTACGGGAGCGACCGATGGTGCGTTGGTTGCACCTCGGCGGCACTGCGGCGATGCCCAGCTACTTCGAGATTGCCGAAAGCGCGTCGCGGGACTCGGTGGGGCACGTCAACAGGCGCACGTCGGCGCGAATCGTGCTCCTCGACGAGAACGGGTGTGTCCTACTGTTCGGCGGGTCCGACCCGGCCGTCGACTCTGGCACGGCCCCCAGGTGGTGGTTCACCGTCGGCGGGGCCGTCCAACCGGGCGAGTCGCTGCCGGATGCGGCGGTGCGCGAGCTCCTAGAGGAGACGGGCCTGCGCGTCAGCCCTGCCGACATCATCGGACCGGTATGGCGCCGCGACGCCGTCATCGACTTCAATGGCTCGGTCATTCGGAGCGAGGAGATGTTCTTCGTCTACCGGACGTCCCGCTTCGAGCCATCGACGAGCGGCCACACCGTCCTCGAACGTCGCTACATCCATGGCCATCGGTGGTGCGACACCTCGGCGATCCAGCAGCTAGTGGCCGATGGTGAGACGGTCTATCCACTGCAGCTGGGCGAACTGCTCGCCGAGGCGAACGCGCTGGCGGCCACCGGCACGGACGGCCAGGCGCGGGAACTGCAATCGATACGCTGAAGTGCGGATTAATCCGATTTGGCCCGGCCACTAGACTGGATCGGTACTGAATTGAGGAGATGGCAGTGGATTCCCCCAACGGTTCGCAGACGGGCACCGCCCGTGTCAAGCGGGGCATGGCTGAAATGCTCAAGGGCGGCGTCATCATGGACGTCGTCACGCCGGAGCAAGCGCGCATCGCGGAGGCCGCTGGCGCGGTAGCGGTGATGGCGCTCGAACGCGTTCCCGCCGACATTCGCGCCCAAGGTGGCGTGTCGCGGATGAGCGATCCCGACATGATCGAGGGCATCATCGCCGCCGTCACCATCCCGGTGATGGCCAAGGCGCGCATCGGGCACTTCGTCGAAGCGCAGATCCTGCAGAGCCTCGGGGTGGACTACGTCGACGAGTCCGAGGTACTCACGCCTGCGGATTACGCCAACCACATCGACAAGTGGAAGTTCACCGTCCCGTTCGTGTGTGGGGCAACCAATGTCGGTGAGGCGCTGCGCCGGATCACCGAGGGCGCCGCGATGATCCGCTCGAAGGGCGAGGCCGGCACGGGCGACGTGTCCAACGCGACGACCCACATGCGGGCGATCGGCGGCGAGATCCGCCGCCTTGGTTCCCTGTCGGAGGACGAATTATTCGTTGCGGCAAAGGAATTGCAGGCGCCCTACGATTTGGTGGTCGAGGTGGCGCGCGCGGGCAAGTTGCCCGTAACGATGTTCACGGCCGGCGGCATTGCCACCCCCGCCGACGCAGCGATGATGATGCAGTTGGGCGCCGAGGGCGTATTCGTCGGCTCCGGCATCTTCAAGTCCGGCGATCCGGCCGCGCGTGCCGCAGCCATCGTCAAGGCGACCACCTTCTACGACGACCCCGACGTGCTCGCCAAGGTGTCGCGTGGGTTGGGGGAGGCCATGGTCGGCATCAACGTGGAGGACATCGCGCAGCCTCATCGGCTCGCCGAACGCGGCTGGTAAGGCCCGTGGCGATCGAACGAATCCTCGATCTCGAACAGTTAGAGGTCGACATCTATCGCGGTGGCGTGTTCAGCCCCGAATCCGGTTTCTTGCAACGCACATTCGGTGGTCACGTCGCAGGCCAGTCCCTGGTGTCGGCGGTGCGTACAGTTGAGCCGCAATTTCAGGTGCACTCGCTGCATGGCTACTTCCTGCGGCCGGGCGATGCCAAGGCCCCTGCGGTGTACCTCGTCGAGCGGTTGCGCGATGGTGGCTCGTTCTGCACTCGACGGGTGAACGCGGTGCAACACGGCAAGACCATCTTCTCCATGTCTGCGTCGTTCCAGACCGATCAGAGCGGCATCGAACACCAGGATCCGATGCCCGCGGCCCCGCCACCCGACGACCTGCCAAGCTTCCGGTCGACGGGCGGGGTCTTCGACGACGCGGGGTTCGCTCAGTTCGCAGAGTGGGACGTCCGTATCGTGCCGCGCGACCAGGTCGCCCGTCTGCCTGGCAAGGCCTCCCAACAGCAGGTGTGGTTCCGCCACACTGATCCGCTGCCTGACGATCCGGTCCTGCACATCTGTGCGTTGGCATATCTGAGCGACCTCACGTTGTTGGGCTCTGCCCAGGTCAACCACCTCGAAGAGCGCAAACATCTGATGGTCGCGTCGCTCGATCATGCGATGTGGTTCATGCGCCCGTTCCGCGCCGATGAATGGCTGCTGTACGACCAGTCGTCGCCGTCGGCGTGCGGCGGTCGAGCGCTGACGCAGGGAAAGCTGTTCAACCAGTACGGTGAGATGGTCGCTGCGGTGATGCAGGAGGGGTTGACCCGTTACCAGCGTGACTTCACGCCGCCCAACAAGTGACGCCCCGCGTCGGTGTCCTTGCGCTGCAAGGTGATACCCGCGAGCACCTCGCCGCGCTCACCGAGGCAGGTGCCGTAGCCATCAAGGTGCGCAGAGTTTCGGAGCTGGATTCGGTTGACGCACTGGTGATTCCAGGTGGAGAGTCGACCACGATGAGCCACCTGTTGCGCGAACTCGACTTGCTGGACCCGTTGCGAAAACGGTTGGCCGACGGCATGCCTGCCTATGGGTCGTGTGCCGGGATGATTCTGCTGGCCACCGAGATCGTCGATGCAGGCGTGCCTGGCCGCGAGGCTCTGCCGCTGGGTGCGATCGACATGACGGTTCGGCGCAATGCCTTTGGCAGGCAGGTCGATTCGTTCGAGGGCGACGTCGACTTCACTGGTTTCGATCTGCCAGTCCACGCGGTGTTCATTCGTGCGCCATGGGTGGAGCGAATCGGGCCCGACGTCGAGGTGCTCGCTCGGGCCGCGGGACATCCCGTCGCAGTGCGGCAGGGTCGCATGCTCGCGACGTCGTTTCACCCGGAGATCACGGGCGACCGCCGAGTGCATGCGATGTTCGTCGACTCACTCGCCTAGCGGAATCCTGCGATTCAGCCGACGTGGCGAATGCCCATGAGAAGCTGCGGCGAGTGGTCCAGGGGCAGCCGACGGACGAGTTTCAGCTGGGGTCAAAACGAAACGCGGCCGTCTGGCGCGGCGCTACATCGAGGACGAACTTGGCTGACGCGTTTCGGGCCTCGTCGAACCTGCACGTAGACTCAACGATTGGACTTCACGCCAGACAAGAAGAGGTAGTACCTGCATGAGCGGCCATTCCAAGTGGGCGACCACCAAACATCAAAAGGCCGTCAAGGACGCGCGCCGCGGCAAGGAATTCGCCCGGCTGATCAAGAACATCGAGGTCGCGGCGCGCACTGGCGGTGGCGATCCCAACGGAAACCCGACGCTGTACGACGCGATCCAAAAGGCCAAGAAGACGTCGGTGCCCAACGACAACATCGAGCGGGCCCGCAAGCGAGGCGCCGGTGAAGAAGCCGGCGGCGCCGACTGGCAGACCATCATGTACGAGGGTTACGGGCCCAATGGCGTTGCGGTGCTCATCGAATGCCTCACCGACAACCGCAATCGTGCCGCAGGTGAGGTCCGCGTCGCGATGACCCGCAACGGCGGCAACATGGCCGACCCCGGCTCGGTGTCGTACCTGTTCACGCGCAAGGGCGTGGTCACCCTTGAGAAGAACGACCTCACCGAGGACGACGTGCTGACCGCCGTACTCGATGCGGGCGCCGAGGACGTCAACGACCTCGGTGACAGCTTCGAGGTGATCTCCGAGCCCACCGATCTGATAGCGGTTCGTTCTGCTCTGCAGGATGCGGGCATCGACTACGAGTCAGCCGAGGCGAGCTTCCAACCGTCGGTCAGCGTTCCGGTCGACGTCGACGGTGCACGCAAGGTCTTCAAGCTCGTCGACGCTCTGGAGGACAGCGACGACGTGCAAAACGTCTGGACCAACGTCGATCTCTCCGACGAGGTGCTGTCCGCGCTCGACGAGGACTGACGAGCCGACGGGTTACCGATGGCCACCCACTCCGTGGCCGCCGCCCACGTGGTGGATGAAGATGGGGTTGCCGTATAGGTACGGGTACTGCGGTTCGTATGGAACGTACTGCGGTGTTGCGGTCAGTTGAACGTTGCCCGGCGACTCGCACACGCTATTGCCGGTGCTTTGGTACGCGCAGTTCAGATGGGTGTCGTCGGCGGCTGAGGCCGCGGGCGCGGCGATGACGGCGAGCGCGGCGGCACCGGCGAGAACGGCTGGGGCGAGGTGGCGGTAGGTGAGGGACATGATGGTTCTCCTTTTCAAAACTGAACGTTCAGTTTCGAAATGTGCAGCGCTGGGAAGGCGCACGATGTTCCCTCGGACGTCGTGGTTTACGTCACCGTGCGAGGCCGCGCATGACTGCCGCGATGACGGCGTCGGCGGTCGCATCGTCGAGCGGGTCGTGCGAGGCAACCAACCGGTACATCGCTGGACCGAAGATGAGATCGAGCGCGATCTCGACGTCGACGTCGGCGCGCAGTTCGCCGCGCTCGACGCCGCGGGACCAGATCTTTCGCCCCACATCGCGTCGGGACTGAATCAGATGCTCGCGCAACTCGACCTCGATCACGGGGTCGGACTGGGCCTGTCCCACCAGCTCGGCGAACACCCGACCGCCCTCGCTGTCATAGAACCGCATCACCCCGCGCAGGACGAGCCCGAAGTCGCGGACCGCGGACCCGGTGTCGGGATCCGCGGATTCGGTGTGAAGTTCTGAGAGAAACGCCTCCACCGCGACCGCGAACTTGTTGTGCCACCACTTGTAGATAGTGGCCTTGCTGGTACCGCTCTGGGCCGCAATCTGCTCGGTAGTCATCGCGCTCAGTCCGACCTCGCGCAGCAACCTCGACGTCGTTCGTAACACGGCCGTCTTGGATTGTTCGCTCCGGGGACGGCCAGGGGTAGCGCCAAAACGCTCATTGTTGTTGTGGCCGTTGGGCATTGCTCACCTCGTCAAGTTGTACCGTGGCGCGTGGTGCCTGGTATCACGCGGACCTCTGGGCACTTGGTGGAGAAGGCCCCATCCTGACTCATCGCGTGTGCCAGCCAACGCCATTACGATGCCCTTCCAGTGCGAGCGCAGCTCGGCCTTGCCGTAGGCCTCGCCGCCAGCGCCGGTGCGTCTGCCGTCCTCGGACCAACAGCCCAGATAGGTCTCGAGGTCCTGGCGCTGATGTCATGGATCGCCTCGCGCGGCCCCGTGAATGCCATGCCGAATGGTAAGCGGTGCGGGGGGTTACCGACCCAGGTCCGATACGGCGTCAGGAATCGGCGTGTCGCCCGAGATCAATTCGACCGTGGCGCCCACGGACTCGGGCGCGTCGAGCAGTTCGACGAGCACAGCTGCGACGTCAGCGCGGGGGATGCTCCCGCGCCCGGTTGACTCGGCAATCTGAATCCGACCGGTGCCCGGCTCGTCGGTGAGCAGGCCGGGCCGCACGATGGTCCAGTCGAGAGTGGTTCTCGCCCGTAACGCGTCGTCCGCGGCCGCCTTGGCGTGCAGGTACGCCGCGAAGACTTCGTCGCGTCCCTCGCCTGCGGTTTCGCCGTCGGCACCCATCGCCGAGATCATCAGGTACCGCACGACCCCGGCCACCTCCGCGGCGTCGGCGAGCAGGATCGCGGCGTCGCGGTCGACCGTCGCCTTCCTCGGGATCCCGCTTCCTGGCCCGGCTCCGGCGGCGAACACCACCGCGTCGGCCCCGGTGAGATGTCGAGCGACCTCCTCGACAGATGCACGCTCGAGGTCGACGACGAGCGCCTCCGCCCCCACTCGTCGAAGGTCGTCGACCTGCGCGGGATTGCGGATCAGGCCCGCAGGCGAGTCGCCACGCTCGGCGAGCAGCTTCTCCAGAATGCGGGCGATCTTGCCATGTCCGCCCGCAATGACGACCCGCTTCATCGAGTCGCCTCGACCGCGAAGATCTGAGAGTCATCGGCAAAGGCCTTGAACTCCAAGGCATTTCCCGCGGGATCGAGTAGGAACATGGTCCATTGCTCTCCGGTCTGCCCCTCGAAGCGCAGGTACGGTTCGATGACGAACTCGGCTTCGTGGCTGCGCAGTCGTTCGGCCAGTCGATGAAATTCCTCGATGCTCAGGAGCAGGCCGAAGTGCGGGACGGGGACGTCGTGGCCGTCCACCGGATTGTGTGCCCGCGGAGAGTCGCTCGGGGCCAGATGGGTGACCAACTGGTGGCCGTGCAGGTTCCAGTCCACCCATCGATCGGCACTGCGACCTTGGCTGAGCCCCAATACGTTTCCGTAGAAGTGTCGCGCTGCTTCCAGGTCATCGACGGGCATGGCCAGGTGAAACCGTGGCATGGCTGACGGGGTGGGGGAGTCGAGAGCGGTCACCCCTCCAAGCTAGCTCGCCAGGAACGCACCGAGTTCGCGGGCGGTCTGCTCGGGCGCGTCGAGCATGATCAGCACGTTGGCGTCGTCGACGTAGCGCAGGGTACCGCCGGTCAGGTCGGCCAGCCGTGTCGCGTGCTCGTCGGGCATGACCGGATTGTGGCTCCACAACACCAGCACCTCGCCATCGAAGTCCTTCAGTCGCTCGGTGGCGTTGACGAGTTCGTCCTTCACGAACTTGGTGCGGCAGTACTTGATGAGGTCACGTCGAATTCGCTTGTCCTGCAAGGCTATTTCGAACCAGCCATCCACGATGGGTTGGGGTATCGCCTTCTTGGCCATCATGCCGAACATCAGGTACTGCTTGCGTACCCAACCGACGCGCAGCTGGCGCATCGCAATCGACACCGTCAGGGGCGTGCGAGTCACCAACCACGTCACCTTGCCGGGGAAGCCGGGCGGGAAGTTCTCGAACGCCTCGGATGGGCAGATCACCATCTTCGATACGCGCTTGTCGCGCTGCATGTCGGTCAGGAAGATCGGGCCGCCCCAGTCGGTAACGACGAGTGTGACGTCGGTCAGGCCGAGGGCGTCGAGGAAGTCGGCGACGACCCCCACCATCGCGGGCATCGTCAGGTCGGCGTCTTCGCGCATCGGCACGCGGTGCCCGCCCAGCGGCAGGACCGGCAGGAGGTAGCGGTATCCGGTGGGCAGCAGCGGCAGCGTCAGGTCCCATTGGCGGTCGTTCATCAGCACGCCGTGAAGCAGGACGACCGGAGGGCCCATGGGATCGCCCTCCTCGCGGTATTCAATGGTCCCTGCCGTGACGTCGACGGAGTGCATCGTTCGAACCTCCATTAGAACGTTGATTCTAGAATGTATGCTCTAGTGTGTCCGGAGGAGGCGAAATTGGCAAGGTCGACGAGGGAATCGATTCTCACTGCCGCCGCGGAGTTGATGCGGCACAGGGGATATGCCGCCGTGGCGATGAAGGACGTCGTCGCTGCTTCTGGCGCGCCGATCGGATCGATCTACCACCACTTTCCCGGCGGCAAGACCCAGATTGCACGCGAAGCGCTGCTCAACGCCGGTGCAGCGTATGGCCTGCTGATCCCCACCATCGTCGACCATTTCGACGACCTCGGCGAGGCGATCGAAGCGGCGTTCGCTCAGGCCGCCGAGGACATGGCGTCGACCGGCTTCGCCAACATGTGCCCGGTGGCGAGCGTCGCTGCAGAAGTCGCCGACACCGTCACCGAACTGCGCGATACGACGTCGACCATCTTCACCAGCTGGCTCGACGGCGGCACGGCGTACTTCTGCTCGCGCGGGCTGCCCGAGCCGACGGCACGCGACGTCACGGTCGTGCTGATCGGCGCACTAGAGGGCGCCTTCCTCCTGGCGCGAACACTTCGCAGCACCGAACCACTTCTCGCCGCGGGCCGGGTCCTTTCGCCGCAATATCGCAGCGTCGCGCTGAAGCCGAGTCATTTGCGACCGTCAGAGCTGCCGTTGGAACCGACGAATTCGTCTTCGTAGGAGGCGCCCGCCACTGGTCACTGTTTCGCAGGCAGCCTGTCCATTTCGGAGCGCATGCCATCGAATGGGACCGACTACTCGACGTCGAATTCGACGGTGCCCATGATCTCGGTGACGTTGCGCGTCCACTTCTCGAACGGTGTTGCGGTACCGAATGTTGACCCTGGTGGCGTGTCTCTGCCGGAACCGGCCGCCCGGGGCCGTTAAGGTATCGAACAGTTGTTCGTGTCCGAGGGAGTCAACGTGCGCGTGATGGGCGTCGACCCGGGCCTGACGCGCTGTGGGCTTTCGGTCATCGAGGGCCGAGGCGGACGTCAGGTCATCGCGCTGGACGTCGACGTCGTTCGCACGCCGTCCGGTGACCCGCTGCAGAAGCGGTTGCTGATCATCAGCGACGCCGTCGAGCACTGGATGGATACGCACCGGCCAGACGTCATCGCGATCGAGCGGGTGTTCGCCAATCAGAACGCAAACACGGCGATGGGTACCGCGCAGGCAGGTGGCGTGATCGCGCTGGCCGCGGCGAGGCGCGACATCGACGTGCACTTTCACACGCCGAGCGAGGTGAAGGCGGCCGTTACCGGCAACGGACGGGCCGATAAGGCTCAGGTCACCGAGATGGTCACGAGAATCCTTGCGCTGCAGACGAAACCGACTCCCGCAGACGCTGCCGATGCGTTGGCGTTGGCGATCTGCCACTGCTGGCGGGCGCCGATGATCGCCAGGATGGCCAAGGCCGAGGCGATGGCTGCAGAACACCAGAAGAAGTACCAGGCGAAATTGAGGGCGGCGCGATGATTGCATCCGTGCGTGGCGAGGTCATCGACATCGCGCTGGACCACGCGGTGGTCGAGGCCGCTGGCGTTGGGTACAAGGTGATGGCCACGCCGTCGACCCTGTCGACCTTGCGTCGCGGCACGGAGACCCGGCTCATCACCGCGATGATCGTGCGCGAGGACTCCATGACGCTCTACGGCTTCGCAGACGCAGATGCGCGCGACCTGTTCAGCACGCTGCTCGGCGTATCGGGTGTCGGCCCAAAGATCGCGCTGGCGACACTTGCCGTGTACGACGCGCAAACCCTGCGCCAGGCGCTCGCCGATGGTGACGTCACCGCACTGACGCGGGTGCCCGGAATTGGCAAGCGCGGTGCCGAGCGGTTGGTGCTGGAGCTGCGCGACAAGATAGGGCCCATGGTGACTACCGGTGGCTCCCTGGCCGCGGTCGGGCATGCCGTGCGGAGTCCCGTCGTGGAAGCCCTTGTCGGCCTTGGCTTTGCGGCCAAGCAAGCCGAGGAGGCCACCGACAAGGTGCTTGCGGAGGAGCCCGATGCCACTACCTCTAGCGCGTTGCGGGCCGCACTGTCGATGTTGGGCAGGAAGTGATGGGCCGGTTCGACGATCTCGACGGTGCCGAGCACGAGGACACCAGCGATCGCGAGGTGTCGGCGGCGCTGACCGTCGGAGAAGGCGACATCGACGCCAGCCTGCGCCCCCGCACGTTGCGCGAGTTCATCGGCCAGCCACGTGTGCGCGAGCAGCTGCAGCTGGTGCTGGAGGGCGCAAAGAACCGAGGCGGCACACCGGATCACATCCTGCTGTCGGGGCCGCCAGGCCTGGGCAAGACGTCGCTGGCGATGATCATCGCCGCCGAACTCGGCACCTCGCTTCGGGTGACGTCCGGACCGGCGCTAGAGCGGGCGGGCGACTTGGCGGCGATGCTGTCCAACCTGGTCGAGCACGACGTGCTGTTCATCGACGAGATCCACCGCATCGCCCGGCCCGCCGAGGAGATGCTCTATCTCGCGATGGAGGACTTCCGGGTCGACGTCGTGGTCGGCAAGGGCCCGGGAGCCACCTCGATACCACTAGAGGTCGCACCGTTCACCCTCGTGGGGGCGACGACGCGATCGGGAGCGTTGACCGGGCCCCTTCGCGACCGGTTCGGGTTCACCGCCCACATGGACTTCTACGAGCCCGTCGAGTTGGAGCGCGTGCTCTTCCGCTCGGCCGGGATCCTCGGCATCGAGCTCGGCACCGAGGCGGGGGCCGAGATCGCACGCCGATCACGGGGCACCCCGCGGATCGCCAACCGGTTGCTTCGCCGGGTCCGTGACTACGCAGAAGTACGTGCCGACGGCGTAATCAACCGTGACATCGCCAAGTTGGCGCTTGCTGTCTACGACGTCGACGAGCTCGGCTTGGACCGACTCGACCGCGCCGTGCTGTCCGCGCTCGTCCGCAGTTTCGGCGGCGGACCAGTCGGCGTTTCGACCCTCGCGGTCGCGGTTGGCGAAGAGGCGACAACGGTGGAAGAGGTGTGCGAACCTTTCCTGGTGCGCGCGGGAATGATTGCTCGGACGCCGCGCGGACGCGTCGCGACGGCGTTGGCGTGGACGCACCTGGGGATGACGCCGCCCGTCGGCGCGGCCGGTTTCGGGCAGGCAGGGCTATTCGAGTGAAATTGGGAGCCAACGGATATGAATAGCACGGCGGTGCGCCTTGGTGGTCTCTGCGGGGTTGCCGCAGCGGCGACGGCCATCCCGGCGTACGTGGTGGGGTCGCCTGAGTTGCCCAATACCCCAGAGAAGTTGGCTGGCTATTACGAGAAGGCAGAATCGTTCATCGCCGCAAACGGGACGATTCCGTTGATCCACCTATTTCTCGGCATCGTGTTCATCGCCGTTCTGGTCGCCGTGCTGCGTGCGGCCATGGGACCCGAGCCTGCGGTCTACATGGCCGTCATCGGTGGCGCGGTCTTCATCGCGCTCACCGCCGCGGGACTCGCGACCGAAGTGGCCATTCCGGCGGTCATCGCCCGGTTCGGTGACGTGATCGAGGTCGGTGTCGTTCGACCGTTCCTCGCCCTGTCGGTTTGGCTCTACCACTACAGCCAAATCGGTTCGGCCATCGTGATGTTCGCGACGTCCTATGCCATCTGGCGCACGCAGGTCCTGCCCAAGTGGACGGCAGCGGCGGGTGTTCTGGGCATTCTGGCCTTGGCCCACACGTGGCTCGGCCTTCCCGCCGCGTACGGCACCGTCGCCTGGATGGCCCTGATGGGTCTGGTGCTGCTCGCCTTTCCGCCATCGGTGCAGGCGAAAGAGGCTGCCGTCAAGAGGCCCGCGAAGACATCCGAGCCAAAGAAGGCGGCCGCGAGCCCGGTCGCGATGCTCGCGTCGGAGGACGGTGCCGACGTGGTGCCACCCGCGGCCGATGCCGCAGCGGTGCCGACCGTCGAAGACCCGGTAGTCATTGCGGCCGCCGAAACGGTGGACGCGAAACTGCCGACCGAATCCACCGACGCCGACGACGAAGGTTCAAACAAGTGATCACAGCTGGAGTCGTCTTCGCGGCACTTGCCGCAATACTGCACGTCTACATCTTCGCGTTGGAGTCGTTGCTGTGGACCGCGCCCCGCACGCGGGCGACGTTCGGCACCACGGAGGAACAAGCCCTGGCGACCAAGGAGCTTGCCTTCAATCAGGGCTTCTACAACCTCTTCTTGGCGATCGTCACGGCAGCGGGCATTGCGTTCGCGGTCTCCGGTTGCGTTGCGGTGGGCCTCGCGCTGCTCTTCGCGGGCGTCGGGTCGATGCTCGCGGCAGCTCTGGTACTGGGCATTTCGTCGCCCAGCAAGGCCCGGTCGGCCGTCGTGCAGGGTACGTTCCCGCTGGTAGCGGTCATCCTTCTGGTGGTGGGCCTCCTTCTCTGATGTGACGCTGGCTGGATTGCCGTACCGGCATTGTGGGTAGACGGGACCCATAGGGCGGCTGACCATGCCGCCGCGCACATCACCGAGGAGGCCATCATGGCGCACGCGGATACCGAGACGACCCCGCGCGGAGGCAGGCTGACGATCGCGCGCAGTCGTGGCGCATTCAGTGGAATCGTTTTGATAGCGCTGGGGATTTGGGGCGCTGTCATCGCGTTCGCAGGGCCTTCGTTCGACTTCGCCTACAACCCCGACCAGGGCTCCGCCTGGAGCGCGGCGCGGGGCTGGCTCGAAGTGCTTCCGGGGGCCGTCACCGTCGTCGGCGGACTCCTCTTGGTGCGCTCGACCAATCGCGCCACGGCAATGCTTGGCGCGTGGTTCGCCATCGTCGCGGGTGCCTGGTTCGTCGTGGGCCGCGTCGTTGCCACCACATTGACGATCGGCGAAATCGGCGCCCCGGTGGCGCCGACCGAAGCCAAGGCGGCCTGGCTCGAGCTCACCTACTTCTACGGTCTCGGAGCGTTGATCATCTTCCTGGGCGCCACTGCGCTTGGGCGCGTTTCGGTTCGGAGTGTGCGCGACGTTGCTGCGATCGAACGTTCGGCCGTCGTGCACCATCCCCGTGACGAAGTCGTCCGCGAGTCTGACGTGGTGGAGCCGGCCGTCGGGACCGATACGACGGCTCGCGAACCCATCGTCGATCGCGACATCGACGATCGGCCGCGTCGGACCTGGCGCGACCGCTTCCGCACCCGGCGCCACGACAGCGTCGCAACGCCCGTCGCCCGCTGACGGCCACACGCGATAGATCGCCGCGCGAACGCTGGCACGACGACGGTTCTCACGTCCAATTCGGTCAGAGCGGTGTGGGTCAGCCGCGTGAGTCCCTCGGATCGAGGTCATCGAGCAGGCGTTGCATCGTGGCTGCCATGTTCTCAAAGTCCTTGCCACCCAGGGTTTTCGGCCAACGGCGCTCAATGTCAGCCACCCGGTCGCCCGCAGCGGTCATCAGATCGCGACCTCGCCCGGTCAGGTCGATGAGCTTTGCGCGCCCGTCGGTCGGATCCGGACGACGGGTCAGGTAACCCAGGTCGGCGAGATCGTTCACCAACTCCGAGGTGGCGGCAAGGCTGAGTTGGGCTCGCTCGGCCAGTTCGGTTAGGCGGATGCCACCCATCCGCGCCATCCGCGCGGAGATCATCGCCTCGTTCGCCAGTGCCGATCGCGACGGCATGTTTCACGCGATGCGTTCGATGATGCTCGGTCGCCAGGGAATCGCGGCGGACGTCGTGCAGATCAAGGTGCCGACCCTGTTCGTGGTCGCTCGCGACGACGCCATGGGGTGGCAGGTCGCCGACGTACAGGTGATCGCGTCGACGATGGCCGATGCCAAGGTGGAGGCAGTCACGGGCACCGGGCACGTATCGCCGTTGTTGCTCGACACGGTGGGCATCGAGAAGGCGGTTCGTGAATTCTGGCTCGCCACACAGTGATTTCGGCGCGGTTTCCACCCATATGTGAGCGGTTTGCGCGCCGAAATCGCAATTAGCCGGTGTACACCATGACGTGCTTGATGCGGGTGTAGTCCTCCAGGCCGTACATCGACAAGTCCTTGCCGTGCCCAGACGATTTGAACCCGCCGTGTGGCATCTCGGCGACGAGCGGGATGTGCGTATTGATCCAGACGCAGCCGAAGTCGAGCGCATTCGACATCCGGATGGCCCGCGAGACGTCCTTGGTCCACACCGACGACGCCAGCGCGTACTCGACGCCGTTGCCCCACTTGAGCGCCTGTTCCTCGTCGCTGAACGACTGCACGGTGATCACGGGCCCGAAGATCTCGTTTTGGATCATTCTGTCGTCCTGAAGCAAACCGCCCACGACGGTCGGCTCGACGTAGAAACCCTTGTCCCCCTGTCGGTTTCCGCCAACGACTACGGAAGCGTGGCTCGGCACGTCGTCGAAGAAGCTCAGCACTCGATCCATCTGGTTGACGTTGTTGACCGGGGGCACCCACGCATCCTCGTCGTCGGCGGCCTTGCCGAAGGTCGTCTCAGCGCCCTTGGCCTGCTCCGCCAACGCCGCCGTGAGTTCCTCCACCACCGAGGAGTGGGCGAGCACCCGGGTGGCGGCAGTGCAGTCCTGGCCCGCGTTGAAGTAGCCCGCGGTCGCGATTCCCTCTGCGGCCGCGGCGATGTCGGCGTCCTCGAACACGATCACCGGAGCCTTGCCGCCGAGCTCGAGGTGAGTGCGCTTGAGGTGGCCGCCAGCGCTGACGGCAATTGCGCGACCCGCCGCGACCGAGCCGGTGATCGACACCATCTGCGGGGTGGGGTGCGCGACAAGGGCGGCGCCCGTGACGCGGTCGCCCGTCACGACGTTCAGCACGCCAGGCGGGAAGTGCTTGGCAGCGAGTTCCGCCAGCATCACCGTGGTGACCGGTGTGGTGTCACTGGGCTTGATGACGACGGTGTTACCTGCCGCGACCGCGGGACAGAACTTCCAGATCGCCATCATCATGGGGTAGTTCCACGGAGCGACCTGACCGATGACGCCGACCGGTTCACGCCGTATCCAGGACGTGTGGTCGGTCATGTACTCGCCGGCGGACTTGCCCTCCAAAACCCTTGCGGCACCGGCAAAGAAGCGGATCTGGTCGACCATCGGCGGAATTTCTTCGGCCATCGTCACGTGGTTGGGCTTGCCGGTGTTGCGGCCCTCGGCAGCCACCAATTCCTCGGCGGCGCCTGCCACCTCGTCGGCGAAGTCGAGCAGCGCCTTCTGCCGGACCGACGGCGTCGAGCGCTTCCAGTCCTTGAAGGCCTCCGCAGCGGAGGCGTAGGCATTGTCGATGTCCTTCTCGTTGGAGATCGGCGCAGTGCCGTACTCCTCGCCCGTGGCTGGGTCGATCAACGGCATCGTCGCGCCGCTGACGGAATCGACCGATTCGCCCCCGATGAAGTTCTTGACGGTGGTCACGAGTTCCAACTCCTATAGATCCTTGAGGACGAGCGCGAGCACGTCGAGGCCCTCGTCGAGCAGTTCGTCGCTGATGGGCAATGGTGGCAGGAAGCGAAGGACGTTTCCGAACGTGCCGCAGGACAATACGATGACGCCCGCGGCGTGGGCCCCAGCACACAGCGCCTTGGTGAGGTCGGCATCGGGTTCGGTCGTTCCGGCCTTGACCAGCTCGACGGCGATCATTGCGCCGCGACCGCGCACGTCCCCGATGCGGTCGTCGTCGGCCTGCAGCCTGCCAAGCCGATCCTTCATCAGGGCCTCGATCTCGTTGGCACGCGCGACGAGGCCATCGGCTTCGATGGTCTCGATCGTCGCCAGCGCGGCCGCGCAGGCGATCGGGTTGCCGCCGTATGTCCCGCCGAGGCCGCTGACGTGTGGCGCGTCCATGATCTCGGCGCGACCCGTGACCGCCGAAAGGGGCAGGCCGTCTGCGATGCCCTTTGCCGTAACGATGAGGTCTGGGTCGATGCCTTCGTGCTCGCAAGCGAACATCGCTCCCGTTCGGGCGAATCCGGTCTGCACCTCGTCGGCGATGAAGACGACGTCGTTCTTGCGGCACCAGTCGAGCAGCGTCGGCAGGAAGCCCTCCGCGGGCACGATGAAGCCGCCTTCGCCCTGTATCGGTTCGATGATGACCGCGGCGAGGTTGTCGGCTCCGACCTGTTTGTCGATGACGCTCAGAGCGCGCTTGGCGGCGAGTTCGCCGTCGGTGGCCAATTCCTTGCCGAACTCCGCGTCGCGGAACGGGTACGAAAGCGGAGCCCGATAGATCTCGGGTGCGAACGGACCGAAGCCGTGCTTGTAGGGCATCGACTTCGCGGTCAGCGCCATCGTGAGGTTGGTACGGCCGTGGTAGGCGTGGTCGAAGGATACGACCGCCTGCTTGCGCGTATAGGTCCTAGCGATCTTCACCGCGTTCTCGACGGCCTCCGACCCGGAGTTGAATAGCGCAGAGCGTTTCTCGCCCTTGACGGGGGTGAGCCGATTCAACTGTTCGCAGACGGCCACGTACTCCTCGTATGGCGTGATCATGAAGCAGGTGTGGGTGAATTCGGCGGCCTGTGCCGACACCGCTTCGACGACCCGTGGAGACGCGTTGCCGATGGTGGTCACCGCGATGCCGGAGCCGAGGTCGATGAGGCGGTTGCCGTCGACGTCTTCGACGATGCCGCCGCCTGCGCGCGCCGCGTACACCGGCATGGTGGTTCCTACGGCGCGAGAGACGGCGGCGTTCTTCCTTCCGATCAGCTCCTGTGATCGCGGACCAGGAATCGCCGTTGCTAGGTAGCGACTCTGTTCGAGGGTGCTCAACTGACCGCCTCCTGAAGTGACCGATGGGTTTCGACGCCACACGCGGGGGAGCGAGGGGTCGCGGTTGAGCTTAGTCCGACGGACACCGATCCGATTGGAAACTCATGCAGCGTACGTCGAGATCATCAGCATTAGTGGAATGCAGCAACGGATTTCGTAGCTGCCAGTCAGTCTCGGTCGTGATGGCATACAGCCTCGAGCATCAGCCCCCACGGGTCGAGCCAGAACGTCGCGAAGTACGGCTGTGGGTATTCGGGAAACACGCGCGGCTGGTGCACGACCTGTCCTCCAAAACTCTGAACGAGGTCCGTGGCGGCGGCGTGGACGTCGACGACGGCCGTTCGGGTACGCACCATGAACGCCAGATGCTGCAGCCCGGTCCGGTGCCTCGAATATTCGGACGGCTCCGCAGACGGATAGAAGAACAAGTACGTGCCAGGTTTGCCGCCGGCGGGGCGGTACGCGAACTGGTCTGCGGCATCGAGATGCCGATCGAATCCGAGCAACGGCATGATCGCGTCGTAGTAGCGCTTGGCCGAGGCGAGATCGGGGACGTTGACACCGAGATGTCCGAGCATTCCGCGATTTCACCACGGATGGGCGGATAGCCTGGGCGCGCACCCGAACACCGCGGTCTTCACGCCCTGCGAGGCTCGGTCCGTGACCCGTCGTAGCAGTTCGCCGTGGTGGGGGCCAACTGCGCTCCGGTACCGCAATGGCACACTGGTGGACTACGAGGCCTTGCCGTGACATGCGTCCGGACGCCGTACCCAGCTTGACCGACACGAAAGACGATTGCTCCGATGGAACTGGTCACCTTCCTGCCCCTGCTCATCATCCTCGGCGCCTTCATGTTCTTCGCGTCCCGGCGCCAGAAGAAGGCCATGCAGGCGACGATCGACCTGCACGACTCGCTTCAGATCGACGATCGCGTGCACACCACGTCGGGATTGCAGGCGACGATCAAGGGCATCACCGACGACACCGTCGACCTCGAGATCGCTCCAGGCGTCATCACCACCTGGATGAAGCTGGCCGTCCGCGATCGCATCGAGGACGACGACGATGACGATTTCGACGCCGACGATGCCGATTTGGACGCTCACCTTGACGCGACCGATGCGACATACGAAACGACGTCGGCCGTCGAGGCTCCGTCCGACCCCGACAGCGTCAAGAAGGCGTCGGGAAAGACTGACGGCTGAGGGCTCAGCTCCACCACGTACCCTTTGCGTGCTGTCTTACTGATCTGAGGAGACCCAACCAACGTGGCATCGTCTTCGCCGCCGGTGCACCCGTACCGCTACCTGACGCTATTTCTGGTCCTGCTGATCGGTGCGTACCTTTTGGTATTCCTCACCGGCAACAAGCAGCCAGAACCCAAGCTCGGCATCGACCTTCAGGGCGGGACGCGCGTCACGCTGACCGCACGCACCCCCGACGGCTCCAGGCCGAGCCGCGAATCGCTACTCCAAGCGCAGGAGATCATCAGCGCCCGCGTGAACGGCCTCGGCGTCTCCGGGTCAGAGGTCGTCGTCGACGGTGACAACCTCGTCATCACCGTGCCGGGCAACGACTCCAGCGAGGCGCGAAACCTCGGCCAGACGGCCCGCCTCTACATCCGGCCCGTCATCCACTCGATAGCGGCAGCGGGCCAAGGCCAACAGCCGCCCGCTCAGGGGCAACCAGGCGCGCCACCTCCGGGGATACCGGGTCTGCCCCCCGGTGCACCCCCTCCCGCTTCCGGCGGACCTCTCTTCGACCCCAATGCGCCCCTCCCGCAGCCGAACGTCGTGCCTGCACCGGGATCCGAGGCTCCTGCCACGGAGCCTGCACCGCAGCCGCGTCCGTTCCCTGAGGAGCCGGCCCCGTCGCCGAGCCCGGCCCCGACCACCCCGGTTCCGGAGGGACAACCGGCCACCAATGAGGCGACGACGTCGCCTGCTACGCCGCCACCTCCTGCACCGCCAGCTCCCGTGCCGCCGCCGGCTCCGAAGCCAGGCGCGGACCGGGCGCAGCGCATCGCCGACGAGAAGGCACTCCGTCAGAGCACCGAGCAACAGATTCAGGCGTTGGCGATGCAGTTTCAGGCCACTCGCTGCGACAAGGAGGACGACCTCGCAGGCAACGACGATCCCAAGCTCCCGCTGGTGACGTGCTCGCAGGACCACAAGGTGGTTTACCTGCTCGCGCCGTCGATCATTAGCGGCGAGGGGATCAAGGACGCCAGTTCCGGGCTCGATTCGCAACGCGGCGAGTACGTCGTCGACCTCGAGTTCAAGGGTGACGCGGCGAACGTCTGGGCGGACTTCACCGCAGCCAACGTCGGTACGCAGACGGCGTTCACACTCGACTCGCAAGTCGTCAGCGCGCCGACGATCAACGAGGCGATTCCTGGCGGTCGTACGCAGATCACCGGATCGTTCAACGCCAATTCCGCGCGTGAGCTCGCCAACGTGTTGAAGTACGGCTCCCTGCCGTTGTCATTCGAGTCTTCCGAGGCCGAAACAGTTTCTGCGACACTGGGTTTGACGTCCTTGCGGGCGGGTTTGATCGCCGGTGCGATCGGTCTTGGGCTTGTCTTGGTGTACTCCCTGCTCTACTACCGCGTACTCGGGCTACTGACGGCGTTGTCGCTAGTGGCCTCGGGTGCAATGGTTTTCGCGATCCTCGTCTTGCTGGGTAGATACATCAACTACACGCTCGACCTGGCAGGCATCGCTGGTCTGATCATCGGCATAGGCACTACGGCCGACTCGTTCGTCGTGTTCTTCGAACGCATCAAGGACGAGATCCGCGAGGGGCGCTCGTATCGGTCCGCGGTACCGCGCGGTTGGGCGCGTGCGCGGAAGACGATTCTGTCCGGCAACGCCGTCAGCTTCCTGGCGGCTTTGGTGCTGTACATCCTGGCCGTCGGTCAGGTCAAGGGCTTCGCGTTCACGTTGGGTCTCACGACGATCCTCGACGTCGTGGTCGTGTTCCTGGTGACGTGGCCGCTCGTGTACCTGTCGTCGAAGTCCACGCTGCTGTCCAAGCCGGCCTTCAACGGGCTGGGTGCCGTGCAGCAGATCGCCCGCGAACGCCGTGCCGTCACGTACCCGTTGGGAAGGCGGTAGACCCATGGCCAAGAGCGACGCCAAGAGCGACACCGACGTGGTCGAGGTCGGACCCACCGGAGAGGAGCTGACGGGGTCGACCGCGACCCTGCCGAAGCATGGCTTCTTCGTCCGCCTGTACACCGGAACTGGCGCCTTCGACGTCATCGGCAAGCGCAAGCTGTGGTTCGCGATCAGCGGCCTGATCGTCGCGGTTGCGATCGTCAGCATCGCCCTGCGCGGCTTCACCCTCGGCATCGACTTCGAGGGCGGCACCAAGGTGTCGATGCCTCGTGGTGACGCGTCGACCAAACAGGTCGAAGAGGTCTTCACGAAGGCGATCGGTAAGGCACCCGAGTCGGTCGTCGTCGTCGGGAACGGGGCGTCGGCCACGGTGCAAATCCGGTCCGAGACGCTATCGGAGCCGCAGATCGAGCAGCTGCGTACGGCCCTGTTCGACGCGTTTCACCCGAAGGGCGGCAACGGCGAACCGAGCAAGCAGCAGATCAGCGACTCCAAGGTGTCGGAGACCTGGGGCGGTCAGATCACGCAGAAGGCGCTCATCGCCCTCGTCGTGTTCTTGGTGCTCGTCACCATCTACATCACGCTGCGCTACGAGAGATACATGGCGGCGGCGGCGCTTGCCGCATTGGGATTCGACCTGACGGTGACCGCGGGCGTCTACTCGTTGGTGGGCTTCGAGGTCACCCCTGCGACGGTGATCGGGCTGCTGACGATTCTGGGCTTCTCCCTCTACGACACCGTGATCGTGTTCGACAAGGTGGAAGAGAACACGCACGGCTTCGAGCACACCACCCGCAGGACCTTCGCCGAGCAAGCGAACCTCGCGATCAACCAGACGTTCATGCGGTCGATCAACACCAGCCTCATCTCGGTGTTGCCGGTGCTCGCCCTGATCGTCGTCGCGGTGTGGCTGCTCGGTGTCGGCACGCTCAAGGACCTGGCCATCGTCCAGCTGGTGGGCATCATCGTCGGCACGTACTCGTCGATCTTCTTCGCGACGCCATTGCTGGTGAGCATGCGGGAACGGACCGAACTGGTCCGTGCGCACACCCGTCGAGTGCAGAACCGTCGGCGTGGCGCGTCGGCCAAGTCGAGCGCCGAGACGGAGACGACCGTAACCGAACCCGCGACCGTCGCCGCAGCGAAGGTGGCCAGCACGGTCAGCACGGCGGTCGCGCCCGAGAAGCCCGCCCCAGGGGCGAAGCCGACCCGTCCGACCGGTAGGCCGTCGGGTAAGCGAAACACCAGGCGCTAAGCCGCGATGACGGCCCGATTCCGGCGAGGCGCTATTCCGGCGGCGATGCTGTCGTGCGTCCTGGCGCTGGGCCTGACGTCGTGCTCGGGCGACGCCGAGGGACAGATCGACTACGCCATCGACGGCACGGTCGTCACCTACAACACCAACACGGTGGAGGGTGCGGCGTCTGGGGGTCCGCAGGCGTTCGCCCGAGTGCTCACCGGCTTCAACTACCACGGACCCGACGGGCAGGTGGTCGGCGACCGCGACTTCGGGAGCATCTCGGTCGTCGGTCGAACTCCACTGGTGCTCGACTACCAGATCAACGATCAGGCCGTGTACTCCGACGGCAAGCCCATCACGTGCGACGACATGGTGCTCGCCTGGGCGTCGCAATCGGGGCGCTATCCGGCCTTCGATGCGGCCAGTCGGGCTGGCTACGGCGACATCGCGGCCGTCGACTGTGCGCCAGGCGCGAAGCGCGCGAGGGTCTCGTTCGCGCAAGACCGCCCGTTCGTCGACTACGGCCAGTTGTTCGCCGCAACCTCCCTGATGCCGTCCCACGTCATCGCCGACGAACTGGGCCTTGGCGACGGTGGCGTCACCAAGGCGCTGCAGGCGAGCGACCTCCCCGCGATCGATCGCATCGCCAAGGCATGGAACACCATCTGGAACCTGTCGCCGGACGTCGACCTCAAACGCTTCCCGTCCTCCGGTCCCTACAAGCTGAGCTCCGTCACGTCGGACGGTGCGGTCGTCCTCGTCGCGAACGACAAGTGGTGGGGTCCGAAGCCCATCAGTGCGACGGTCAAGGTGTGGCCGCTCGGCGCGGACATCCAGGACCGCCTCGTCCAGGGCAGCTACGACGTCGTCGACTTCGCGGTCGGCTCGGCGGGCACGATCAACGTCCCCGACGGCTACGCGCGCGCCGACAGTCCGTCCTCGGGAATCGAACAGCTCATTTTCGCCGCTGCAGGCCCGCTCGCGGATCCTGCGGTACGACGTGCGGTTGCGTTGTGCACGCCGCGCGACGTGATCGCGCGCAACGCCCAGGTGCCCGTCGCCAACAGTCGGCTCAACGCCGCAGCGGAGGAAGCGATCACCGCGGCCGAGGCGCAAGCCGAGGCCGGGCAATTCGGCGCTGCGAACGTCGACGATGCGCGCGACGCGATCGGCGGCAGGCAGATCGCGGTGCGGATCGGCTATCAGACACCCAACTCGCGTCTGGCCGCGACCGTCGGCACCATTGCCAAGTCGTGCGCCCCGGCCGGCATCGCCGTGACCGATGCCGCGGGCGCCGCGATCAGTCCGCAGGCGTTGCGGGACAACAAGATCGACGTCTTGTTATCCAGTACGGGCGGCGCATCCGGCAGTGGTTCGACTGGTTCTTCGACGATGGACGCCTACGCCTTTCACAGTGGCAACGGAAACAACTTGTCGGGCTACGTCAACGAGCGGATCGACGGGATCATCGACGCGATGGCCGTAACCTTCGATGCCAAGGAAATAGCGCGACTGTTGGCGGAGGGCAGTCCCGTCCTCTGGGGTGACATGCCCACGCTGCCCCTCTACCGTCAGCAGCGAACCTTGTTGACGTCGAAGAAGATGTTCGCCGTCAGCAGCAACCCGACTCGCTGGGGTGCAGGCTGGAACATGGACAGATGGGTGCTCAACAAATGACCGACCCCGCTCGCGACGTGTCGTCGTTGATCGACTCGCTGACTCGCGAGGTGGCGGACTTTCCCGAACCTGGCATCCAGTTCAAGGACCTCACCCCGGTGCTCGCCGACGCGCGAGGCCTCGCCGCCGTCGCCGACGCGATGGCCGAAATCGCCGCGGGCGCCGACCTGGTGGCGGGCGTCGACGCACGCGGCTTTTTGCTCGGCGGTGCGGTTGCGCTGCGACTGGGCATCGGCGTGCTCGCGGTGCGCAAGGGCGGCAAGCTGCCGCCGCCCGTGTTCAGCGAGACGTACATCCTCGAATACGGCAGTGCGACCCTGGAGGTGCCCGCCGACGGCATCGCACTCGCGGGCCGCAAGATCATGATCATCGACGACGTGTTGGCAACCGGCGGGACCCTCGCCGCGACGGCGCGGCTGATGACCGCCGCGGGCGCGGACCTGATGGGTGCTGCGGTCGTGCTCGAGTTGGCAGCACTCGGCGGAAGGGCGCTGCTGGAGCCTCTGCCGGTGACGAGCTTGCGGACGATCTGAACTGCGCCAGCTGCACGCTGGTCCTCCTGCGCATTCGGTACGCGATATCCTCGAAGCCTCGGGGCAACCTAGCGCGGCGATGCCGCATGATGTGCCGGGTGAGGAGGTGGTGACGTGGCCGACGATCACGCCCTGACGCAGACCCAGCCGATGCCGATCGTCGTACCGGATGCCACGCCGTCGGACGCCCCCAAGACCACGTCCAGCGCTTCGCGACGGGTGCGCGCGCGGCTCGCCCGCAGGATGACCGCGCAACGCGGTGCGGTGAACCCGGTGCTCGAACCGCTAGTAGCGGTGCATCGCCAGAAGTTCCCGAAGGCAGACCTCACGATTCTGCAGCGCGCCTACGAGGTGGCAGAGCAGAGGCACTCCGACCAACTCCGCCGTTCCGGCGACCCGTACATCACGCATCCCCTGGCGGTGGCCAACATCCTGGCCGAGCTCGGCATGGACACCACCACCTTGGTCGCCGCACTACTCCACGACACCGTCGAGGACACCGGCTATACCCTAGAGGCGCTGACCGCCGAGTTCGGCACCGAGGTGGGCCACCTCGTCGACGGCGTGACCAAACTCGACAAGGTCGAGCTGGGCAACGCCGCCGAGGGCGAGACCATCCGCAAGATGATCATCGCCATGGCGCGTGACGGGCGCGTGCTCGTGATCAAGGTCGCCGACCGGCTGCACAACATGCGAACCATGCGCTTCCTGCCCCCGGAGAAGCAGGCGCGCAAGGCTCGCGAGACGCTGGAAGTCATTGCGCCGCTTGCGCATCGGCTCGGCATGGCGACGGTCAAGTGGGAGCTGGAGGATCTTTCGTTCGCGATTCTGCATCCGAAGAAGTACGAGGAGATCGTGCGGCTCGTCGCAGACCGGGCGCCGTCACGCGATACCTATCTGGCCAAGGTGCGTGCAGAGATCGGCGCCGCGCTCGGTGCGATGAAGATCGACGCCTCGGTCGAGGGCAGGCCCAAGCACTACTGGTCGATCTATCAGAAGATGATCGTCAAGGGCCGCGACTTCGACGACATCCACGACTTGGTTGGCGTGCGGATCCTGTGCGACGAGATTCGGGATTGCTATGCGGCAGTAGGCGTCGTCCACTCGCTGTGGCAGCCCATCGCGGGGCGCTTCAAGGACTACATCGCGCAGCCGCGGTACGGCGTGTACCAATCGCTGCACACCACCGTCGTCGGGCCCGAGGGCAAGCCGCTCGAAGTGCAGATCCGCACCAACGAGATGCACAAGACCGCCGAGTACGGCATCGCGGCGCACTGGATGTACAAGGAATCCAAGGGCCGCAACGGAGTTCCCGCGGGCCACGCAGCGGCGGAGATCGACGAAATGGCGTGGATGCGCCAACTTCTCGACTGGCAACGGGAGGCCGCGGATCCTGGCGAGTTCCTGGAGTCGCTGCGCTACGACCTCGCGGTGCAGGAGATCTTCGTCTTCACGCCGAAGGGTGACGTCATCACGCTGCCTACCGGGTCGACGCCCGTCGACTTCGCGTACGCAGTGCACACCGAGGTCGGGCACCGCTGTATCGGCGCGCGCGTGAACGGCCGCCTGGTGGCGCTGGAGCGCAAGCTCGAAAACGGCGAAGTGGTAGAGGTTTTCACGTCGAAGGCACAGAACGCCGGTCCCTCGCGCGACTGGCAGACGTTCGTGGTATCACCGCGCGCGAAGGCCAAGATCCGTCAGTGGTTTGCCAAGGAACGGCGCGAGGAGGCGCTGGAGACGGGCAAGGACGCGATCGCCCGCGAGGTCCGTCGCGGCGGACTTCCCTTGCAGCGCTTGATGAATGGCGAGTCGATGGCTGCCCTGGCCAGGGAGCTTCGCTACCTCGACGTGTCCGCCCTCTACACGGCGGTCGGCGAGGGGCACGTCTCCGCACGACACGTCGTGCAGCGCCTGTTGGCGCAACTCGGCGGTGACGACGAGGCCGAGAACGAGATCGCCGAGCGGTCGACACCGGCGACCATGCCAGTGCGGCAGCGCACTAGCGACGACGTCGGCGTCGCCGTCCCCGGAGCACCGGGCGTCTTGACCAAGTTGGCCAAGTGCTGCACCCCGGTACCAGGCGACAACATCATGGGCTTCGTCACCCGCGGGGGTGGGGTCAGCGTGCACCGCACCGACTGCACGAATGCGACGTCGCTTCAGGAACAGGCCGAACGCATCATCGAGGTCAAGTGGGCGCCGTCGCCGTCGTCGGTCTTCCTGGTTGCGATCCAGGTCGAGGCGCTGGACCGGCACCGGCTCCTTTCAGACGTGACGCGCGTGCTCGCCGACGAAAAGGTCAACATCTTGTCGGCCTCCGTGACCACGTCCAACGACCGGGTGGCCATCAGCAGGTTCACGTTCGAGATGGGTGACCCCAAGCATCTGGGGCACGTCCTCAACGTCGTGCGCAACGTCGAGGGCGTCTACGACGTCTACCGAGTGACGTCGGCCGCGTGAGCTGACGGCGCCGATTACGGCGGCGGCGAGGCACGCAACCGCGACCAATCCGGCAAAGATCGGGAACACGGTTGGTAGCGGCCACCGCGTAGCCGCCCAACCCGCGGCGATGGTGGGCACTGCCATCGCGGAGCACGCCAAGAGGTAAAAGGCCGACATGGTCTCGCCGCGGCGGTCGGCAGGCACGACGTTCGACAGTTGCCGCAGGGAACCGCCGAAGCCGAGACCGAACGTCGCTCCGAGCAGTGCGGCCGCGACGAGAACGAGCCACCACCGGTGGGTTGCCAACGCGGGCACGGTCAGCACTAGTGCGATCGCCATGCCGACGTCACCCGCGATGGCTGCGCGCATCGCGGGCACGCGTGCGGCGAGCAACTGCACGAACGCGGTGCTTCCCGCGACCGCTCCGCCGAAGACCAGATTGTGCATCTGGGTCTGGTGAGACGCCAGCGACGGGTACAACGACAGCAGGACGCCGAGCACCGACCAGGACGCCATGGCGCCTAGCGCGGCGAACCAGAAATCAGCGCGAATATCCTTGGGCACAGCCGGTTTGGCGATCCGAATCGGTCCACGTGACTTCGCGGAATGTGGTTCCCGGAGCGCCACGACCCCGACACCGACTACCGCACACAGCACCGCGACCACAGCGTACGGCGTGCGCATGGGGTGCGGTGCGTACTGAGCAAGGACCGACGAACCGACGATCGCCACAGTCATGCCGATGTTGAAGCTCACCCCCGATGCGGTGGTGCGCGGACCCGCCTGAGCGCCGATCACTGCTTCTTCTCGCGCCAAGCCCTCTCGAATGGCAACCGCCAGGCATTCGGGGCGATGAGCTGATGGATGGCATTGGGCCCCCAGCTGCCTGGCGGGTAGCTCTTCACCGGCGGAGGGTCCTCCAGCAGCGGTGCGGACCGCTCCCATAGCGACTCGATGCCCTCGGCCGTGGTGAAGAGCGTGTGGTCGCCGCGCATGGCGTCAAGGATCAGCCGCTCGTAGGCCTCCAGGACGTCACCGACGGAGTCGGTTTCCTGGGTGGCGAACTGCATCGACAGCTTGTCGAGCTTCATGCCCGGCCCTGGCCTCTTGCCGTAGAAGGACAGCGACACCTTGGAGGCGTCGGCCAAGTCGAAGGTGAGGTGATCGGGCCCTTGCGAACCGACTCCCGAGCCTGCGGGGAACATCGTTCGCGGAGCCTCCTTGAACGCGATCGAGATGATGCGCTGGCCCTCGGCCATCTTCTTGCCGGTGCGTAGGTAGATCGGTACCCCCGCCCAGCGCCAATTATCGATGCCGACCTTCAGCGCGATGAACGTCTCGGTGTCGGAATCCTTTGCGACACCGTCTTCTTGGCGGTAGCCCGCATACTGCCCACGCACCACTTCGTTGCAGTGAATGGGCAGCATCGAGCGAAAGACCTTGTTCTTCTCCTCGCTGATGGCCCTCGGCTCCAACGCCGTCGGCGGCTCCATCACGACGAACGCCATCACCTGCATCAGGTGGGTGACCACCATGTCCTTGAAGGCGCCGGTGCTCTCGTAGAAGTTCGCCCTGGCATCGAGACCGAGCATCTCGGGGATGTCGATCTGGATGTGATCGATGAAGTTGCGGTTCCAGATCGGCTCGAACAGCCCGTTGGCGAAGCGAAACGCCAGGATGTTCTGCGCGGCCTCCTTCCCGAGGAAGTGGTCGATGCGAAAGATCTGCCGCTCCCGGAACGTTTCGTGCACGAAGTCGTTGAGCTCGATCGCGCTTGCGAGGTCCGTCCCGAACGGCTTCTCCATCACGACCCGAGACCGGTCAACCAGGCCGGCTTCCTTGAGCATGGTGATCACGGCGTGCGCGGCCTTCGGTGGGACCGAAAGATAGTGCAGCAGAAGGGTATTAGGGCCGAGCTTCTCTTCTGCGGCGGCTACCGCCTTGGCGAGAGCCTCCGGGCCTGCCCCTTGCGGGACGTAGGTGAGCCTGCTCGAGAAGTCCGCCCACTGCTGCTCGGTCAGCTTGTGCGTACCGAAGGAATCGATCGCCTCCTTGGCCAGCGCCCGGAACTCGTCGTCGGTGAGATCTTCGAGCGACGTGCCGACGATCTCGATGTCGGGCGCCAGTTCCGATTGGTCCAGATACGCCATGCCCGGAATCAGCTTGCGCTTCGCCAGGTCGCCGGTCGCACCGAACAGCACGATGACGTGGGGTCCGATGGCGTCGTCGTCGTGACGTTGTGGGCGCGCGCCGGGTGCGGGGTAGGCGATCGTCTGAGCTTCAGTCTTCTTGGTTGCCACCCTCGGCATACTTCCACCGCCGGATGGCCGGCGCTTGACGAAATCCAGTCCAATCGGGTGGATTTGCCTGTGAATGCCGTCTACGTCACCGTCACCGACCGGATGATCACCCTCGTCACGGGCTTGCCATCGTCGGCGCCGCCCTGCACTCCGGCCGCCGCGATCTTGTTCAGCACGTCGAGACCTGGTGCGTCGATGGTGCCGAACACCGTGTAGGTCGGCGGCAGAGTCGAGTCGCGGTAGACCAGAAAGAACTGGCTGCCGTTGGTGCCAGCGCCGGAGTTGGCCATCGCGAGCGTGCCCCGCGGATACACGACGGGCACCGCGAGCGCGGGGTCGGACAACCGGTACTGGTTCGTCGGGTACTCGTTGGGGAATCGGTAGCCGGGGCCGCCGGTGCCGCTGCCCGTAGGATCGCCGCACTGCAGCACGCCGAGCTCGGCCGACGTCGTGAGTCGGTGGCAGGGCGTCCCGTCGAAGTAGCCCTGCTTGGCGAGGCTGGTGAAGTTGTTCACCGTGCACGGCGCCTTGGCGTTGTCGAGTTGGAGACCGATGGCGCCCCCCGACGTGACGATCGTCGCGGCGACGATCGGCGGCGTGGTGGCGATGCGACCTGACTGCGGCGGCTGGGCTGGCTTGCTCGCAGGCTCGGTCGTCATCGGGTACTGGCAGTTGCTCCCGAGAGTCTTGGGCGGGACGAACGTCGGAAGGGGGCTCGCGGGGGCATTGGGCAACGCCGTGGCGTTGGGATAGCCCGGGTCGTCGTACTTGTCGCGCACGTACTTGTCGAAGGACTGAAACACGACCGCCGTCCAGACGACGACGAGTACGAGCGCGATGATGCCGAACGCGGTGAACAGGTAACTCAGCACCAACCCCGCGATCGCAATTCCGTGCCCTTCCTCGCCCGATCGCTTGATCTGTGACAGCGAGATGTGGCCGAACAGGATTCCGAGCGGGGCGAACAGAAACGCGCAGACCAGCGACGCGATGGCCATGCCGTTGGTGGGTCGCGGCGACGGCGAGCCGTACCCGCCTCCGGAGGTCACCGGAGGCGGGTACGGACCGTAGGGCGAAGGCGGGATCGCCATGACGACCTCGTTGGGTTCGACCGGATCAGTTGTCGAGCAGGACCGACTTGATCTGAACGGGCTGCTTTGGCGAGCCGTCCTGGCCGCCGTCCGCAGTTCCTGCAGCGGCGATCTTGTCCAGTGTCTTGAGGCCGGTGTCGTCGATGGTGCCGAACACCGTGTAGCCGGGAGGCAACTGCGAATCCTTGTAGACCAGGAAGAACTGGCTGCCATTGGTTCCCGGACCCGCATTGGCCATCGCCAGCGTGCCGCGCGGATAGGTGACCGGCTGCTGCAGCGCGGGATCGGCGGGCTGGAATTGGTTGGTGGGGTACTCGTTGGCGAACTGATAGCCGGGGCCGCCGGTGCCCTTGCCGGTTGGGTCGCCGCACTGCAGCACCGACAGGGTCGGCGACGTCGTCAGGCGATGGCACGGCGTGTCGTTGAAGAAGCCCTGCTGCGCGAGGCTGGCGAAGCTGTTGACCGTGCACGGCGACTTGCCGTTGTCGAGCTGTATGCCCACGTTGCCCTGGTTCGTTTCCATGCTGACGCTCACCTGCGCAGGCGTTGTCGGCACCTTGCCGGTGCGCGGCGGCTTGTTCGGCTTGCTCGCGGCCTCGGCGGCCGGGTACTGGCAGTTTGCGCCGAGGTCGGCCGGTGCGGCGAACGCAGGCAGCGGCGGAACCTTGCCGTCGGCGGGAGGTTGCGCAGCCCCGGAAGTCGGCGGCGTGCTGGTGGTCGCCGAGGCCGTGTTGCCGTTCGAGCCTCGGTTCGTGATGATCACGACGGTCGCGACCGCACCGATGACGAGGACTGCCCCGATGGCGGATCCGATGATGGTCAGGAGCCGTCGCCTGCGCGCCGCGGCGGCCCGGCGTTCGAGCTGGCGCTCCAGTTTGCGCTTAGCTGTCGCCCGTCGCTGTTCGTTGGTCGGCACTGCGGGATCCTCCTGATGATCGGCGTTGGTCGGCTCCGAGTGTGCCAGGCATTGCTGATCGTGGGCCCCGCGACCCGTCGTAACCAGGGATGGGAAACTGGACGTGTGTTGATCAAGGGATTTCCGGCGGGGATGTTGCAGTGCAACTGCTACGTCGTCGCGCTGCGGCCGGGCGCCGACGCGATCATCGTGGATCCGGGACAACGCGCCTTCGCGCCGTTGCGGCGGATCCTCGACGACAACCGCTTGACTCCTGCGGCCGTGCTCTTGACCCACGGGCACATCGACCACATGTGGTCGGCGCAGAAGGTGGCCGACACCTACGGCTGTCCGGTCTACATTCACCCCGAGGACCGGTTCATGCTGACCGACCCCATCGCCGGATTCGGTCCGAGGCTTGCGCAGGTTGCATTCGGCGCCTTGTTCCGCGAACCTCGCCAACTGGTCGAATTGGATCGCGACGGCGACAAGGTCGAGCTGGGCGGTATGACGGTCACCGTCGACCACACCCCGGGTCACACCAAGGGCTCGGTGTCGTTTCGGCTGGCGGGCGGCCAGCTCGACGGCTCCGGAATCGTCACCGACGGTCCGAACGACATGGTGTTCAGCGGTGACACCTTGTTCAAGCAGTCGATCGGCCGAACGGATCTGCAGGGTGGCAGCGGACGCGATCTACTGACCTCGATCGTCGAAAAACTGTTGGTGCTCGACGACGACACCGTGGTACTACCTGGACACGGCCCCCTGTCCACCATCGGCTCGGAACGCCGCACCAACCCATTCCTCGAAGGCTTGACCTAATGACCAGGATGCAAGCGCCGTGACGGAGTTTCAGGCGCCAAAAGGCATACCCGATTACCTGCCACCGGCGTCCGCTCAGTTCGTCGCGGTCCGCGACGGCTTGCTCGAAGCCGCGCGGCGCGCCGGCTATGGCTACGTCGAGTTGCCGATCTTCGAGGACACGGGCTTGTTCGCCAGAGGTGTCGGCGAGTCGACCGACGTCGTCTCCAAGGAGATGTACACGTTCGCCGACCGCGGCGAGCGATCGGTGACCTTGCGGCCGGAGGGCACCGCTGGCGTGATGCGTGCAGTCATCGAACACGGCGTCGACCGCGGCCCGCTTCCGGCCAAGCTCTGCTACTCGGGTCCGTTCTTCCGCTACGAACGCCCGCAGGCGGGACGCTACCGGCAGCTGCAGCAGGTGGGGGTGGAGGCAATCGGCGTCGACGACCCGGCGCTGGACGCCGAGGTCATCGCGATCGCCGACGCAGGCTTCCGATCGCTCGGTCTTGACGGATTCCGGCTGGAGATTACCTCTCTTGGCGACGACACCTGCCGCCCGCAGTATCGGGAGTTGTTGCAGGACTTCCTCTTTCGGCTAGATCTTGACGAAGAAACCCGTAGGCGCGCCGAGATCAACCCCCTTCGGGTTCTCGACGACAAGCGTCCGCACGTCCGCGAGATGACCGCCGACGCGCCACTGATGCTCGATCACCTCTCGGAGTTCGCCAAGGAACACTTCGAGTCCGTGCGCGCCTATCTCGACGCGTTGGGCGTCCCGTACGTGATCAATCCGAGGATGGTTCGCGGATTGGACTACTACACCAAGACCACCTTCGAGTTCGTCCATGACGGACTCGGTGCGCAGTCGGGGATCGGTGGTGGCGGCCGATACGACGGGCTGATGGCTCAGCTCGGCGGAAAAGACCTGTCCGGCATCGGGTTTGGGCTCGGGGTCGACAGGACCTTGCTCGCGCTGCAAGCCGAGGGCAAGACCGTCGGGCCGTCGAGCGCGGTCGACGTCTTCGCCGTGCCTCTCGGCGACGCGGCCAAGCTGGAGTTGGTCAAGCTGGCGGCAGCGCTGCGTGCGCAGGACGTTCGAGTCGACCTCGCCTACGGCGATCGAGGACTCAAGGGTGCGATGAAGGCGGCCAACCGATCCGGCGCCTCGATCGCCGTCGTCGCAGGGGACCGCGACATCGACGCGGGCACCGTCGGCGTCAAGGACCTGGCGACGGGCGAGCAGGTCGACGTCGCAGCCGATGCGGTTGTCGCAGAGGTTGTTTCCCGCCTTCGGGGATGACGGTCGTCACGCACCTTCGGAGAGAAGGGCCAGCTCCTCGGCGAGCACCTTCACGGCGAACCGAATCTGTTCCTCGGAATGGCAGCTGGTGACGAAGAACCGCAGCCGCGCCTCATCCTCCGGCACGGCCGGGTAGAGAATCGGATTCGCATTGATGCCGCGCCGCAGCAGTGCGTTGGACAGCTTCATCGCCGTGACCGAGCTCCCCACGATGCACGGGACGACGGGCGTTCCCTCGCTGATGCCCGTGTCGAGGCCGGCATCGCGGGCAAGCTCGAGGAACAGGGTCGACATCTTCTTCAGATGACTCAAATGCTCTGGCTCGCAGTGCATCACGCGGATCGCGGCGAGCGCCGCCGCGGCGATGGCTGGCGCCATGCCGCCACTGAAGATGAAGCCTGGAGTCGTGTACTTCAGGAACTCGATGAGTTCGCGGCTCCCTGCGACGTAGCCACCGCAACCGGCAAGTGCCTTCGACATCGTGCCGGACCACAGCTCGACGTCCGCGCGGTCGACGTCGAAGTGTTGGCCGATGCCACCACCGGTGGCGCCGAGCACGCCGATGCTGTGCGCCTCGTCGATCATCAGCAGCGCGCCGTGCTTGCGCTTGACCTCGATGAAGTACGGGAGGTCGGCGATGTCACCGTCCTGGCTGTAGACACCCTCGATGATGATCAACACCCGACGGTACTGGTGGCGGATGTTGGTGAGCAGCTCGTCGAGGGCGCCGGGGTCGTTGTGGGGGAACGGCCGGCGAGTTGCGCCGGAGAGCTTGCAGCCCTGCACGATGCTGTCGTGCGCGAGGCTGTCGTGGATGACGAGGTCGCCCTCGCCGAGCAGGTGCCCGATCACGGTGACGTTGGTGGCGTGACCGTTGACCAGGGTGAGCGCATCCTCGGTGCCGAGTAGCCGCGCAAGCTCGAGCTCCAGGTCACGGTGGACGGGCTTCTCGCCGGCAAGAATTCGCGATGCCGAGCACGAGCTGCCCCAGCGGCGCACCGCGTCCGCCATGGCGTCGGCCACTGCCGGGTGTCCCGACATGCCCAGATAGTTGAAGCTGGAGAAGTTGACGACCTCTTTGCCGTCGACGATCGACGTGGCACCGGTGACGCCGTCGTTGACGACGAAGTAGGGATTGTCGATCCCCGCCGCCTCGATGAGTGCCTTCCGGTCGGCGAGAGCCTTGACTTCCTCGAACTCTGCGATGAGTGTCTGGGGCTTTACTGCCGCGTCCTGCGGCGTCGCCACCACGGTCTCCTTGGCTTGGCCGCCCGCCATCGCGATCACGTCGTCGATCGTCGAATCCTGGCCGAAGCCGGAGGCGTCGATCGTCGACCCGGGAATCCTGCGCGTCAGGCCCGCGAACAGGTCGGTGACCATGATCGAGTCGAACCCAAGGTCGCCCGTGATGGTCTGGGCGCTGCGTAGGGCCCTGTCGGGAAATCCGCTGATTCGTGCGATCTCCGCGCGCACGATGCCGGTGACGTCCGCTTGGAGCATCAGCTCGGGTGCCGCGTCGACATGCGGTTCGACGGGCGCTGCGCCCCTGCCGTACGCGGCGAGTACGGCGGCCTGTTCGCGAAAGAGTGCGATGAGGTTGTCCATGGTCGAGTCCTTCGGGGTGGTTGCGGGCGTGGGCGTTGACGTTGTTGCCGACGTGGGGGGTGTGACGTTCTGCTCCTTGATCCAGAAGCGGTTGGCGGTGCTGAACGAATACCCGCTGAGCCGTTCGATGGTCAGAGATTCATTGGGGTACAACAGGTTCCAGCCCGGGTTCAATCCGCCGCGATACAGGGCGGCAACGACCTCGGTCGCGCCAGCCGCCACCGCCATCGCATGGGGTGCGCCCTCGTGCGACCTTGCGATCATCGGGCCGAGGGTGCGCTTGGCTCCGAATTCGACGAGATGGGTCGGCTCGGCCTGCATCGCTTCGGTGGTGGCGTCGGCGAACCGAACCGTCGCGCCGACGTGAGCGGTCCAATAGTCGGCGTCCATCGGTTCGTCGTCGCCGAGTAGCCGACCGTGCACCGTGGAGAAGATCGGGTACGCAGGCAGTTGGTAGGCGCAGTCGGCCGCGATCGAGGCGAACTCTGCCGTCATCGGCTCCATCAGCTGCGAGTGGAATGCATGGGAGACGTTGAGCCGACGGGTGGTGACTCCGTAGGCCGCCAACGCCTGCGCGGCATCTTCGATCGCATCGACACTGCCCGACAGCACGACCTCGTTGGGTCCGTTGACTGCCGCGACGTCGATGGGAAGGCCTCCCCAATGGTCGAGGTCCGCAAGGCCGGCGCGGACCGCAAGCATCGCGCCGCCGCCGGGTAACCGCTGCATCAATCGGCCACGGGCGACCACCAGGCGGCACGCATCATCGAGGCTGAAGACCCCCGCGATGGCTGCTGCGGCGTACTCGCCGATGCTGTGTCCGAGCAGCCACGCCGGTTCGGCGCCAAGCCGAAGCAGCGCTAGTGCCTGCGCGTACTGAAGTGCGAAGATCGCCGGTTGGGCGAACTCGGTGCGATCGATGCGGTCGTCGTCCATGACCTGACGGATCCGCATGCCGATGTGTGGCTGCAACGCGGCTTCCGCCTCGTCGAGCGCGTCGCGGAACGGTTGGCTGCTCTCGTATAGCGCCGTCGCCATGCCTGCGTACTGGGTGCCCTGGCCGCTGAACAGCCAGCCTGCCGACATTCCCGCCGCATTGCCGATCTCGAAAGCCTGATCGCGCAGCGCCGCAACGGCTTCGGCGCGATCGGAGACGACGAGTGCAAGCCTGCTCTTGCCGGAGGCCTTGATCCGGTTCGTGGACCGGCACAGCGTGGCGAGCGAGGCATCGCTGTTCTCGATGTCGGCTGCGAGCGCAATGGCGTTGCGACGCAGGGCTTCAGGGCAGTCCGCCGAGAGCGTGAGGATGCCGGCTCTGTGATCGTCGGCGAGCACCAAGGGTTCGGTCTCTGGAGCGGTCGCGACCACGACGTGGCAGTTGGTACCGCCGAGGCCAAAGCTCGACACGCCTGCGTATGTCGTGCCCGTCGACAACTCCATCGGTTCCGACAGCAGCCGCAACCCGCCGTCGGTAAGTCGCAGCTGTGCATTCCCTGACTCGGCGAACCGGGATGGTGGTACCACGCCGTGGTGCAGGCTCAGCACCGCCTTGATGAATCCGGCGATGCCGGCCGCACCCTCGGTGTGGCCGAGGTTTCCCTTGATGGAGCCGATTGCGCAGGGCTCGCCGCGATCTGAGCGGTGCAGGTCCGCAAGGGCTTTCGCCTCGATCATGTCGCCAAGCAGCGTGCCGGTGCCGTGTGCCTCGATGAAGCTGAGCTGGGCGGGCGTGACGCCGGCGGCCTTGTACGCCGTCGCCGTGACCTGTTGCTGCGCCCAACGATTCGGCGCCGTGATGCCATTGCTACGCCCGTCGCTGTTGACGGCACTGCCCTTGATCACGGCGTAGATCGGCAAGCCGGCGGACAGCGCATCCTCTAGGCGGAGCAGGACGACGACCGCAACGCCCTCACCTCGACCAATCCCGTCGGCCGATCCGCTGAACGGCTTGCAGCGTCCATCGGGGGAGGCCAACCCTGCCTTCGTGTAGAAGACGTTGAGTGCCGGGGTGAGCACCAGGTTGACACCGGCGGCGATCGCCTGGTCGCATTCCCCGTTGCGCAACGACTGCGCGGCAAGGTGAATCGCCACCAACGACGACGAGCACGCCGTGTCCACTGCGAGGCTTGGCCCTCTCAGGTCGAGTTGATACGACAGTCGGTTCGCTGTCATGAAGTACCCGTTGCCCGAACCATCCTGTGCGGTGATCTCTCGGTAGTCGCCCATATGCAGGTGAGCCCACTCGTTGGCCATCACGCCAACGAACACCCCTGTGGCCGACCCCGCCTGGCTGCGCGGATCGAGCGTCGCGTCTTCGATTGCCCGCCAAGTGGTTTGCAGGAGCAGGCGCTGCTGAGGATCCATCGCTGCTGCCTCCCTCGGGGTGATGCCGAAGAAGTCGTTGTCGAAGGCGTCGGCATTGGCGATGAATCCACCGGCCGAGTGGTTGATGACGCCATCTGCGCGCAGGACGGCGGCATTCCAACGAGCGGAGTCGATCTCGTCGATGCCTTCGGCACCGTCGAGCAACAGTCGCCACAAGGCCCGTGCGTCGTCGGCCTTTGGAAAGCGGCAGTCGAGACCCACCACTGCGATGTCGTTGGCGACGTCGTTCATGCGAAAACTCCTTCTCGACTGCGGATTCAGGCCAGTGCCGGGTCGAGGCTGGTGTGAACGACCTCGGTGAGTTCGGCGGCAACGAAGGCTGCCCGCATCGATGCGCGTTGCAGCTTCCCGCTAGTGGTGAGGTGTATTCCGCCGCGATCGACGAAGACCACGCTGGGTGCGGGTATCTCGAACGCGCGCGCGACGGCACCCTTGACGGCGGCAGCGAGTTGGTCGTAGGTGGTGTCGCCAAGTAGCTCGGTCTTGACGGTCTGCATCAGGACCACGCGCTCGGTGTCGGCGACGTCGATCGCGACGGCACATCCGCGGGCACCGTAGACCGCCGGGTGAACGTCCTGTACGAAGTCCTCGATGTCCTGCGGATACAGATTGCGGCCGTTGACGATCAGCAGGTCCTTGATGCGACCCGTGACGTACAGCTCTCCATCGTGGAGCAACCCCAAGTCGCCGGTGCGCAGGAACGGTCCTTCGCCTGCAGCGGTATTCACGTGGAACCGCTCGACCGTCTCGATGGGGCGATTGTGGTAACCGCTGGTGACGCTCTTGCCGCCCAGCCAGATCTCGCCGACGTGGTCTTCGGACAGCTCGCGGCCGGTGTCGGGATCGACGATGCGCACGTCGACACCGGGCGCAGGGGACCCCGAGCTGACCAGGCTGATCGAGTCACCGTTCGCAGGTGCGTAGCGGTTCTGCTGAAGGGCATGCGCGTCGGCGTCGAGGTAGCGATGAACACCGCTGCTGGCGGTGGCCATCAGTGTCACCTCGGCCAAGCCGTATGCGGGACGCATGGCCGACGGCGAGAATCCCGCGGGAGCCAGCGTCGCGACGATCTGGTCGACGGTGCGACGGCGAATCGGCTCGGCACCATTGAGCGCGATCTTCCAGCTGGAGAGGTCGAGGCCTGCCAGTTGTTCTGGAGTGACTCGGCGTGCGATCAAGTCGTACGCGAAATTCGGTGCTGCGCTGCCGGTTCCGCGATACTTGCTGATTGCCTCAAGCAGCCGTACGGGTTGCTTCAGGAACGCCAAGGGCGACATCGTGACGACGTTTGCACCCACGCTGAAGAAGGTCAGCGAGCTGATCAGGCCCATGTCGTGGAAGTGTGGAACCCAGCCGACGATCACGGACTCGTCGGTGAAGCCGAGAGCTCCGGCGATGGTTGCCATGTTGCTCACGAGGTTGCCGTGGGTGACGACGACGCCCTTGGGGTTACCCGTCGACCCCGAGGTGTATTGCAGGAATGCGACGGTTTCGGCGGTCACGTCCGGCCTTGTCCACGCATCGGCATCGGCGAGCCGTGCGTCGTCGGTGGCCACGAACGCGACGGAACGGGGGAGGTCGAGTGGCTCGATGCCGGCCGCGAGCAGGTCACGCAGCTTCGTGGTCGTGAGCGCCAAGGCGCTGTCCGCATCGCGAAGAATCTCTGCGACTCGCTTCATGCTCCGCTCGTCGATGGGCAGCGGCGTTGGCACCGCCACGACTCCGGCGTAGAGGCAGCCAATGAAGGCCAGCCAGAATTCCGTGCCTGGCTCGAATAGCAGCAGCACCGGTCGATCGGCCTCTGGCCGTGAGGTCAGCCAAGCGGCGATCTCGCGTGCACGGCGGTCGAGGTCGCGGAAGCTGGTCACCTCTTCGACGAGCTGTCGGCCGGACTCGATGAGAAAGGTCAAGCTGCGGGTGTCGGCATATACCTGGAACTGTGACGACAGTTGTGAGACAAGGTCTTCGTGCCGAGTGCTGATTTCGGTTGTCATAGTGTTGTCCCCCGGAGTAGATGGCTGTTACGTCAGAGCCGGCTGCCGCCCGGCGACGGCACCGCTGATGAATTCGGCGATGTGCGACAGGGTCGGATAGTCGAAGATCAGCGTCGGGTCGACGTCGATGTCGAAGTGCGCCTCGACGTCGCCAACGAGGCTCAGCGCGTGTACCGAGTCGACGCCCATTTCGGCGAGGGGAACCCTTGGGTCGATCGCCGTTTCCGGAAGGGCAAGGTAGGACCCGAGACGGGTGACGAGCCAGCGTTGGATGGGGCGGAGGTGTGTGTTCACGTTCGGCTTCCTTCTACGGTGTTGGTTCCGTGAGCGCTTCGGCGTTGAAGTGGCCACACGTCTCGTGCATGTTGGGCGACAGATTTCCGCAGGTGCCTTGACGAATTCTTGGAAGTTCGTGATCGGTAGGCGATCAGACGATGAGATCATCCGCGCTCGGTCCACCACGTTTGGCGACCAACGCATTTAGGCCGCTGATACGGCGCGTGCAGTCAGCTCGGGTTGAACACCGTTGCGGTGAGTACTTCGACGAGATTGCCTATTCCGCCGTTGAACGGATTGCCGCGCTTGAGGATCCGAGTGCCCCTTGGCGTCACCGCCACCAGCATTGCGGAGCTCGACCCTAATTGCGTCTTGCGCTGGAACCGTGTGTGTTCCAGTGAGGCAAGGACCACCCCGTCTTGGACGAACACGCGATCGGCCCGATCGAACACCGCGACGGGGGAGTAGTCGCTCAGTGGCTTCGCCTTGGCGCCGCGGATTCTCGCCACGACGGCGACGGCCGCTGCGCCAAAGGCGACGCCGATCAGAAGGAAGATCGTGTTCAGCCACCAGGGCGGTACGGTATTTCCAGTGGCGCCGAGCGATAGCGTCGCGGCACCGAAACCGCCGAATACCAGAGCAACGACGCCCAGTACGAAGGTGACCGTCGCCAACGGTCCGGTCCCACGATCGATGACGAGCACCAAAGGTCCCAGTTCTGCCACGGCGAGGCCCCCGACCTCGGCGACGACGCAGGGTTCGCTGGGTCCGGTCATGCCCGGAGTCTGCCACCGTCGACGGTCTCGCGTGGCAGCATCGTTGACCGTGCGGGTACTGGTGCAGAGGGTGTCGTCGGCGGCCGTGGTGATGGACGGAGTCGAGGTGGGTCACATCGCGCCGGATGGACAGGGTCTGCTGGCGTTCGTGGGAGTCACGCACGCGGACGGCGCTGCAGTCGCTCGGCAGATGGCCGAGAAGCTTTGGCGCATGCGGATTCTCGACGGTGAAACCAGCGCGGCCGACCGTTGCGCACCGATTCTGGTAGTGAGCCAGTTCACTTTGTATGCAGACACCAAGAAGGGACGCAGGCCGACGTGGAACGCCGCCGCCCCTGGATCGGTCGCCGAACCGCTCGTCGACGAGTTCGTCGCTGCGCTGCGGGAATTGGGCGCGCACGTGGCCACGGGCGTCTTCGGCGCCGACATGCAGGTGGCGCTGGTGAACGACGGGCCCGTCACCGTGATGCTCGAGGTGGAAGAGCTGGGGTGACGAGTGTTGCGCGATGTAACGATCCGGTAGCGTCGGTCGATGTGACTGGCATGCGAACAGCTGAATCGAAGGTCGGGGCGGTACTAGGTGCCGCGGTGTTGATGGCGTCAGCGGGTTTGGCCACGGGTGTGGCGACGGCACACGCCGATCCGACGGGTCACAAGGTCGTGTACACGCTCACGACGGACGCCTCCTACGAATTCGATCTGTACTACATGGCTGCTCAGCCCCCCAGTAAGGCGGCATTCAACGCCGACAGCTACTCGTTCCTCAAGAAGCAGTCGATCACCTTGGATCCGGGCGCGCCATGGACGTTCGAGACCACGCTCGAGGATCCGTCGTGGGCAATCTTGACGGTGAGCAGCACCCAACATGGCGGGCGCGGCGCGCCGAATCCGCATTGCGACATCAGCGTCGACGGCGTGTCGACAGTGGCATTGACCGATCCGTACAACCTGCAGTGCCGGATGCCCGGAAACCAGATCTAGAGTCCGCAGCGCCCGAAAACACGCACACCCACGCCCGTTCGCCGGAACGCAGCGGCAGCGATGTCGGCTGTTCTGACGGCGAAGACGGTGCCCTCTAGCGCGGCATCCGTGCCGACGCTCGGCTTCAAGACGGGATGGCCCCGGTGCTACCGCTCGCCGCGATCACGCACGGGTCGGTGATCGTGACCGAATCCAACGAGCGCATCTCGTTGAGCACGCCGGTGCTGACCTGAAAACGACTGTGGGCTGGCAAGGTTCAACCTTGCCAGCCCACAGATCGTCAAGTCTTTAGATCGCGGTCACTCCGGTGGCCTGCGGTCCCTTGGCGCCCTGTCCGACATCGAACTGAACGCGCTGATTTTCCTCGAGCGAACGGTAACCGCCGCCTTGGATCTCAGAGTAGTGGACGAAGACGTCCGGGCTACCGTCGTCGGGAGCGATGAAGCCGAAGCCCTTTTCGCTGTTGAACCATTTCACAGAACCCTGTGGCATATCTCTTCTTCTTTTGTCGATCACATACGGATGCATGAGTACATCCACGTGCGGATGTTTCCTACATCCTGAAGGCAGTCTACTGCACGAATCTCCTTCGGATTTCGTTTCCGTGCCCAAATGCTTGCCGTTCATTCGAATATATGTTCGACTATGCCAGTGCGGTGGGATGACCAAGCGGTGGGTTTCGACGACGGTGCGCTCCCGGGACTGCAGCGTATGGGCCTGATACGGACCGTTCGCACGCCTCAATTCGATGGCATCACGTTCCACGAGGTCATGTGCAAGTCAGCCCTCAACAGGGTGCCCGGTTCGTCAAATCTTCCGTTCGCGTTCACCGTCAACGGCTACAGGGGCTGCAGCCATGCCTGCCGATACTGCTTCGCAAGGCCGACCCACGAATACCTCGACTTCGACAGCGGTCACGACTTCGATAGCCAAGTCGTCGTCAAGGTCAACGTTGCAGAGGTGCTCCGTCGCGAACTTCGCCGCAAGTCCTGGACGCGCGAGACCGTCGCGCTCGGCACCAACACGGACCCCTATCAGCGTGCCGAGGGGCGTTACGGCTTGATGCCGGGAATTATTGGCGCGCTTGCTGATTCACGCACGCCTTTCTCAATTTTGACCAAGGGTGTGCTGCTTCGGCGTGACTTGCCACTGATCGTCGAGGCGGCGAGTCGCGTCGATGTCACCGTCGCGGTGTCGTTGGCCATCGGGGATCCGGATCTGCACCGAGACGTCGAGCCGGGAACGCCGACTCCGTCGGCCAGGCTCGGCCTGATTCAGTCGATCGTCGAGGCGGGCCTCGAGTGTCACGTCATGGTCGCGCCGGTGCTCCCGTTGCTGACCGACTCGGTCGAACATCTGGATGCCCTTCTCGGTCGGATCGCGGCGGCGGGTGCCACCGGTGTGACGGTCTTTGGTCTGCACTTGCGAGGATCCACTCGCGGTTGGTTCATGGCGTGGCTCGCGCGTGCACATCCCGAGCTGGTCGGCGATTACCGCTCGTTGTACGGCCGCGGTGCGTATCTGCCTGCCAGCTACCGAGACATGCTGCGGTCGCGCGTAGCCCCGTTGCTCGCCAAACACGGCCTTGGGCCCGACAGTCGTTCATTTGCGATGCGCAGCGCCCCGGCGGCTCCGCCCGCCGGGGCGTTGCAGCCCACCTTGTTTTAAGGCGTGCCGCGACTGGCTATTGAACATGTGTGGAAGTGAGCCTTGTGTCCTTCGGTACCAACGCGTACCGTTGCCGGTACTCCACCGTACCGAATCAGAGGGTGCGCAGTGACACACGAGGTGTTTACATGGCCGAGGCGACGACCGATCCAGTGCGGCTTCCGCCCGCGCCACGGATTCCGAAGGTCCTTCAGGGCATTGGCTTTCTAGCAAGCCGCGACAAGGCCGCAGCCACGTTGCGCGGACGGTACGGCTCCGAGTTCACGATCAACCTGCCGATCTTCGGCAGGACGGTGGTGATCAGCGATCCGGCGCTGATCAAGGAAGTGTTCACGATGAATACCGACTTGATCGCCCGTGGCGGCAACCTCGGGGCGGTCCTCGGCCCAGGGTCGACGTTCAGCCTCGACGGCATCGAGCATCGGCAGCGGCGCAAACTGCTGGTTCCACCGTTCCACGGCAAGCGGATGCAGGGCTATGAGCACATCATCGAGGAGGAGGTCCTTCGCGAAATCGCGACGTGGCGCGAGGGCGAGGAGTTCGCGACGCTGCCGTCAATGATGCGGATCACCCTCAACGCCATATTGCGTGCTGTGTTCGGCGCTGACGGTGCCGCACTCGCCGAATTGCGTGAGCTTCTCCCCTCGATGGTGTTGCAAGCGTCTCGGCTGACGGTGATGCCGCCCGCGGTGCGGCGTGGCATCGGTCCGTGGAGTCCGTGGGCGCGCGTCGACGCACTTCGAAGGCGCTACAACTCGGTCGTCGCCGAACTCATCGCCGACGCCCGCCGCGATGCTGCGATCGACGAGCGGAGCGACGTACTCGCGATGTTGCTTCAGGCGCGATACGAGGACGGTTCGCCGATTGGCGACGACCACGTGGCCGACGAGCTGCTGACCCTTCTTGCGGCAGGACACGAGACGACCGCCACCACGCTGGCGTGGGCCGTCGAACGCCTTCGCAGACATCCGAGACTGCTGACGCGTCTCGCCGAGGAGGTCGACTCCGGCGGATCCGAATTGCTACAGGCCACCATCTTCGAGGTGCAGCGCACGCGCCCGGTCATCGATGCCACGTCCAGAAAGACGAGAACGCGGATCAGGTTGGGCGAGTGGGTCATTCCCGAAGACCATGCGTTGCTGGTGAGCATCTCGCTGGCGCACGCATCGGAGTCGAACTACTCCGATGCGGCGGCGTTCAATCCGGACCGTTTCGTTGGCAACCCGCCCGACAACTACGCTTGGGTGCCCTTCGGCGGTGGGTTTCGTCGGTGCATCGGTGCCGCGTTCGCCAACATGGAGATGCTGGTCACCCTGCGAATACTGTTGCAGGAGTTTGAGTTCGGTGTCACCTATGGTGCAGGCGAGCCAGCACGTTCGCGCGGTGTCGCCATTGCGCCGGGCCGCGGCGGCGAAGCCGTGGTCTACCGCAGGCAGCCCGTGCTGACCAGTGCGGTGTCGGCTGATGCGGCGAGGGTGTCGGCGTGACGGCGACGGAGCTGATCGTTCCGGTCGGCCGCGGAATCGAGTTGTGCTACGACCAGTTTGGCGACGCGGGAGAACCTGCCGTGCTGCTGATCGCCGGTCTCGGCCAGCAGAAGCACACGTGGCCTGAAGACTTCGCGACGGCTCTGGCCGACCGTGGTTACCGGGTGATCCGGTTCGACAACCGCGACGTAGGCCGGTCGACGCATGCGCAGTTCAAGGCGCCGAACCCGCTGGCCGTCCTGCGCGGTGGAAACGACAAGCGGCAATATCATCTCGGCGACATGGCGCGCGACACCGTCGGTCTGCTCGACGCGGTGGGTGTGCCAGCCGCCCACCTCGTGGGTGTCTCGATGGGCGGCATGATCGCTCAGACGGTCGCAGCCCACTACCCGGGACGGGTGCGCACCCTCACCTCGATCATGTCGACCACCGGTGCGCCCCGGATCGGACGCCCCGCACCGTCGACCTGGTGGCGGATGGCGACTGCGAAGAAGGCCCGCACTCGGGAGGAGGCGATCGAAGCCGCGTTGGTGATCTTTCGCCACATCGCATCGCACGGGTTTCCGTTCGACGAGGCGGCCGTACGCGAGAAGGTCGGTGTCGCATGGGATCGCGACCCGGCCTCCGACGGAATGCAACGTCAACTCGCGGCTATCTTCGCATCGGGGGACCGGACGCGGGAAGTCGGCCAGATCGACGTGCCGACCCTCGTGATCCACGGCGACCGCGACCGGATGGTCAATCCCACTGGCGGCGCCGCAACCGCCCGTGCCATTCCTGGCGCGCGACTGGAGACGATCGTCGGCATGGGACACGACCTACCGGTCGCTGCGCGTGTCCGCATCCTCGACCTGATTACCGAACACATCGAACGAACATCCGTACCAAGCGAGAAGACAGGGGAGACACGATGAGCAAGTCATCGACATACGTCATCAGCGGCCGTACGGTGGTGATCACCGGTGCAGCGTCAGGCATCGGACGTGCTCTGGCCCAACGGCTTTCGTCCAAGGGCTGCCCGGTCGTGATCGCCGACGTCAACGAGGTCGCCCTCAAGGAGACGGAGGCAAGCCTGGTCGGTCCTACGCTGACGAAGGTGCTCGACGTCCGGGATGCCGAAGCGCAGTACGCCTTCGCCGATGAGGTTCGGCAGTGGACACCGGCCCCACTGGGCGCAGTGTTCAACAACGCGGGCGTGGCGGTGTCCTCCAGCGTGCTCGACACGGTGCCGGAAGACGATGATTGGCTGTGGGACATCAACTTCCACGGTGTCGTCAACGGCACGCGAGCGTTCCTACCCATTCTCGTCGAGCAGGACTCGGGCGCAATCGTGAACACCTCTAGCGTGTTCGGACTCGTCGGGATGCCCAATCAGAGCGCCTACTGCTCGGCGAAATTCGCCGTCCGAGGGTTCACCGACTCGCTACGACAGGAGTTGCGCGGCAGCGGCGTTCGTGCCATCAACGTGCACCCTGGCGGTATCAACACGAACATCGTGCGCAACGCGCGGTTCAGGAAGGATCCCGACGGCCGCGGTCGCACCCATGACCAAATGGTCAAGGAGTTCGCGGCCGTCACCATGACCGAGCCCGCCAAGGCAGCCGAAATCATCCATCGAGGAGTCGAGCAGGGCAAGGCGCGGATCCTCGTCGGCCCAGACGCGCGCCTCTTCGACGCCCTAGCCAGGCTTGCGCCCACGCACTACTACGACATCCTGAGCCAGTTCGAATCGCGATTGCGCGGACGAGTGCGGGCGGAGCTGGCGAAGGAGCCCGCACGGACTCGCTAGGCGAGTGTTTCCCAGAAGCGCATGAGCGCCCCGGCGCGACGGGCTGGGTCCTCCACCATCCACCAATGTCCTAGTCCCTAGGACTGCGGTGCTGGCGCCTGCCCGGTCCGCGGCCCGGCGGCGGTGGTCATCCTGCCCGATGTAGGGATCCTCGGTGGCGAGCAGGGAGAGGCCCGAGGGCGTCGACGAGCGGACCCCACAACGCATCAGTCTCCGGATTGCCGTGCACCAGTACGATCGTCATGGTTGCCATCCCGGCACGACGGCGCTCGCAGCTTTTCTATCTCGCGAATGACGTTGTCGTAGAGCGTAATTCGCGGCCCGCGGACCGATAGAGAAATGCTGGCTGGAGTGGGCGAGCGAGCAATCGTGCGGCATGCGGCAGACTAGGTGCGTCCGCGCTTCACCTGGTTGAACGGCACTCCGCGGTCGGCGGCGTACTCGCGGGGGAACCCGAGGATCCGTTCACCGATGATGTTCTTGGCGATCTCGTTGGTGCCACCGCCGAGCGACGCTGCCTGCCGCGACAGGAAGCGATCGCCGAAGCGTGACAAGTCGGATCCGTCGTCGACGACTCCGCCGGTACCTGCGATCGCCAGTGCCGAATCCATCTCGCACTGCACGGTTTCGGCGTGAAAGATTCTGATGATCGACCCACCCGCAGGCGGCAATGAGCCATCTAGGACCGCGTGATAGACGTGGTCGATCAGCTGGTCCTTGACGGCCCGATGCACCAGCGCCCTGCCCGCGATCTCCTGCAGACGCTCGTTGTCGGGTTGGCCTGCCGCTGCCAGCAGAGCGGGATAACCGATCGGCTGTTCCGACTTGCCCTCGGCGCCGATGCCACTTGCGAACTCGGAGCCACCGCCCACCGCGCGACGTTCGTGGTAAAGCTGGCGCGACGCCACTGCCCAGCCCCCGTTGACCTCACCCACGACCGCGTCGTCTTCCAGCTCTAGGCCGTCGAAGAACTCCTCGCAGAACTCTTCGCCGCCGTCGACCTGCTTGATGCGCCGCATGGTGATTCCGGGGCTGTTGATCGGCACTAGGAACATGGTCAAGCCCTCGTGCTTGGGCACGTTCCAGTCCGTACGCGCCAACAACAGGCCGTAGTCGGCGGCGAAGGCGCTGGTACTCCAGGTCTTCGCGCCGTTGATGATCCACTTGTCGCCCTTGCGGTCGGCACGCGTGATGACGCCCGCCAGATCCGAACCGCCGCTGGGCTCGGAAAGCAGCTGCACCAAGATCTCGTCGCCGCTCAATACAGCCCGAATGCGTTGCTGCTTCTGCTCTTCGGTGCCCGTGTCGAGAAGCGTCGCCGCGCAGATCGTGAACGTCGGCGTGTTGAGGATGATGGGCATCTCGTAGTTGCGCGTCTCGTTGTCGAACGCCTTCTGGTAGGCGTACGGCAGACCGAGGCCGCCGTATTCGCGCGGGAAGCAGATTCCCGCGAAGCCGCCCTCGAAGAGCTTCTTCTGCAGTTCCTTCGCGCGCAGCCATGGCGCTTCCTTGCCGCGGTCGACGTCGGGGAGGTCGGTCGGGTCGATCGGTGGCATGTTGTCGGCGAGCCACACCCGTGCGCGCCGCACGAACTCGGCGATCGACTCGCCAGTGTCGGCCTGCACGGATTCCGCTCGAACCGATCGGGTCTCGGTCACGAGGCGGACTCCAATTCCTTCGTCAGCGAATACACGCGCAGGTTGTGTTCTTCGGGCGTACCAAACATGGAGCGGTACAACGTCGTCCGGCGGAGATACATGTGAAGGTCGTGCTCCCACGTGACGCCGATGCCGCCATGCAACTGAACGCACCGCTGCAGCATGGGGGCGGCGTGTTCACCCACGTACGACTTGGCAACGCTCACGGACATCTCGGCGGAACTCGCCCGCGCGGATACGTCGGCGACGGCAGCACGCGTCGTTGCGCGGCAAGCCTCCAGCCAGATCTTCATGTCCGCGAACTGATGTTTGAGCGCCTGGTATGACGCCAACGGCCTACCGAACGAGTGGCGGTCGAAGCCCCACTGCACGGTGAAGTCCATGACGGTGTCGAGGATGCCGACGACTTCCGCGCACTGAAGAACCTGCGCGACCTGGCTCTGACGCGCGATCAATGCTTCGGTCTGCGCCGCGGTACCAACCGCAGCCGACTCGTCGACGTCGACGCCGTCGAACGTGACCTTGGCGTAGCGCTTGACGAGATCGATCGACTGCTGTGGTTCGACGGACACGCCGTGTGCATCCGCTGGAACGAGGAACTGGCGCAGTGCACCATCGGATTTCGCGACGACGAGGTAGACATCGCTCTCGGGGCCAGCTTCGATGCGATCCTTCACGCCGTCGATGCGAAACCCGTTCGCGGTCGGCGTGGCCGTCGCCGAGGGCTGTAGCGGTGACCACGCCTGCCCGGGTTCATATACGGCCCAGGACGCGACGAGTTCGCCGGAAACCAGCGCTTCGATGGTGTCCGAATGCCGCTCGACGTCATCGGCATCGACGAGCCCAGCCAGCACGGTGCTGACCGGGTGCAACGGTCCCGGCGCCACTGTTCTGCCGATCTGTTCGGCGATCAACGCGAGGTCCGCCACACCGTCACCGGAGACGCTTCCGCCGCCCAGTTCCTCGGGAACCAGGAGACTGGCCCAACCGAGCTCGGCAGCTCGTCGCCACCAGTCGGGCTCGAATGATCTTCCAGCGGCGTGCAACTCACGAACATGGCTCAGTGACGCTTCCTTCTCGAGGAAGGCCTGGGCCGTGGACGCGAAGAGCAGCCGCTCGGGGGAAGCGACGTCGGTCACGGTGTGGGAACCTCTCGTGTCTATCAGGTAAGGACGAGCGCGGGGACGTCGTGCTTGTAGACGATCTCGTTCGGAACCTTGAACAGGTCGATCATGTTGCCGCCCATGACCTTCCGTTGGCCCTCTTCATCGAGACCCTGCAGGTCGTCGACGAGCGTGATCGGATCGGACATGCCTTCGGGGTGGGGCCAGTCCGACCCGAAGATGATCCGGTCGACGCCGCACAGGCCGGCCATCTTCGCAAAGTCGTCCTCCCAGAACGGCGCAACGTACACGCAGCGCTTGAACGCCTCAATGGGGTCCTCGGGGAACTCTTGGGGCATCTTCGAGTAGACGTCCTTGAATTGGTAGAACAGGTGGGGCACCCACGATGCGCCGTTCTCGATGGACAGGATGCGCAGATCCGGGTTGCGGGTCAGCGCTCCGTGGCAGACGAGCGCCGCCATGGTGTCCTCGATCGCGCGCTTGCCCATCGCGACCATCCGGAAAGCCGTTGGCTTGAACGGCTTGTACTCGTCGCCCGGCTCCCAATCGTTGAGGTACTCGGCGTAGCCGCTGTCGGAAGCGTGCATCGAAACGGGGATTCCGGCCTTGACGCATGCGTCCCAGAACGGGTCGAACTCCGGCAGACCGAGGGAGCGGCTACCGCGGTAACCGGGCACCGGTGCGGGGCGCACCAGGACGGTCTTGGCGCCGCGCTCTAGGCACCACTCGAGCTCTTCGATGGCGCGGTCGACAACGGCCAGATTGATCACCGGTGTCGAGAAGATGCGGTCCTCGTAGTTGAATTGCCAAGTCTCGTACATCCACTCGTTGAGTGCGTGGATGATGTCGAGGATCAGGTCCGGATCGTCCTTGAGCCGCTCCTCGACGAGGCTGGCCAGCGTCGGAAACATCAGCGTGTAGTCGAGGCCGAGTGAGTCGAGCACCTCGAGCCGTGCGGCTGGGTTGCGGAAGGCAGGGATCGCCTTCATCGGCTTGCCCATCACCTCGCGGAAGCTCTTGCCGCCGCTGCCGTGCTTGAAGTACTCCTCTTGGGCGCCTGGTCGCGCGACGACCTCGAACGTCGGGTTGGGGATGTAGTCGCTGATGACGTTGCGGACCATGATCTTGGTGCGGCCGCGGACGTCGATGTAGTCGATGACGCCCTTGCGGTGATCCGGCAGGAATTGGGTCAGCGCTTCCTTGGGCTCGTAGAAGTGGTTGTCCGCGTCGAACACGGGATAGGGAAGCTCGCGTGATGGCATATCCGCCTCCTGGAAGTCTGATTTGCGGCAAGTGGTAATGACGTTACCACGTCCGGACGTAACGCATAACCACCCAGGTCTGACGGATACGTCACAGGTTGCGGCGCAGGTCAGGGCGATATCGCTGCTATTTCTTGACGGCGCGCAGGCAGAAGTCGTAGATGTGCTCAGCGTCGATCGGGATGCCATGGATTTCGGCGCCGAGCACTCTCAGGCGTAGTGCGCCCATCACCGTCTGCATGATCAGCGTCGCGGTGGTGTCGACGTTCAGACCGTCGTAGAACGTCCCCTCGGCGATGCCGCGCCTGATGATGTCGCCGATCAAACCGTGCAGGGGCGACAGGACCCTGGCGTACTCGCCGGGCAGCGATTCGGCAAGGTGATCGTTGTAGTACGTCAGCCCACGATTGATGCTGTCCTGCTTGGTCGACGCAGCGGGCGCACTGATCCGCTCGATGAGTCCGTGCAAGGCGGGGATGGCGTCAAGCCCGTCGGTGTCCTCCCGCCATCTCGCCGTCGACTCGGTCATGATCCGGTCGATCAGGGCGAGAAGAAGTTCATCCTTGGTGGAGAAATGCTGGTAGAAGGACCGAAGCGAGGTCTTCGAGCGTTCGACCACCTCGAGTACCGTGAAGTCGGTGCGTCCGGTCTCGCCCAGGATGGCCAGCGCTGATCGCATGAACCGGCTGGACCTGGACTCTTCGTCGACGGTGTCGGAGTCGGCCGCGCCGGCCCCGGTTCGTCCGCTCGGCTTCCCCATGAGAATGACGTTACCGCTTTCGTGGATCTGATGGTGCGGATGCGGCTAAGGTTCGCTCCGATGACTGAATGGTTCTTGTTCCTGCCCCAGGTTCGACTGGGCATCGGAGACATCGTCGAGCGTGCGGGCGCGGCCGAGGCCAGCGGATTTGACGGCATCGCATTCATCGACCACCTAGAGCCCCCTGGTGCTACCGACCAAAGCATCTGGGAGGCAATGACTATCGCGACGTGGGTGGCTGCGCATACCGAAACGCTGCGCATCGGTCATCTGGTGCTATGCGATGCATTCCGACATCCCGCAGTCCTGGCGAAGGAGGCCGTCACGCTCGCCGAGGCCTCTGGTGGACGCTTCGAGTTGGGCATGGGTTGGGGTTCCTGGCCGCAGGAGTTCGAAAGATTCGGCCTAGAGAACGGTGACGATCCACCTGCGAGGGTCGCGCGCCTTGATCGCGATCTTGCGCTGGTTCGGCAGTATTGGGGTGATGACTTTGGGTTCGGTGACCCCCCGGCCATCGTTCAGGAACCACGGCCGTCGAGCCGAATTCCATTGGTAGTCGGGGGAACCGGCAAGAAGACGATGGAACTCGTCCGCAAGTACGCCGACTGGTGGAACGTGCCATCACACCAACTGGACCGGCTACCGGCACTGCTTCCAACGGTCGGCTCGGTAAGGGTGTCCATGCAGCAGATGGTCGCTTTCGTCGGCCGCGACGCCGATCGCTCGGCAGTGACCGACCTCGCGACGCGGCGGTTCGGCCATCTCGGCATCGGACTTGTCTGTGGGGACGCCGCCGATCTCATCGAACACTTCGCCGCGCTGTCGAGCCAAGGCGTCGAACGCTTCTACGTCTGGTTCGCGGACTTTGCCAAACCAGACACCCTCGCCGAGTTCGGCGAAACCGTGATCGCCACAATGAGAGGTGCAACAGCATGACTGCGAATACCGAGCAATCCAATCAGTTCGAGTGGACGGTCGAGGGCCTGCTCGATCTGTTCGACGTCGAACCCGAGGGCGAGGCATTCGTCGGCCAGACGGGGATCGCGGGTGCCGACGAACGTCAGGTGGTCGAGGGTTCGCAGGTGCTGGCCCAGGCGATCGTCGCCGTGGCGAAGCGGTTTCCGGAGAAGTCGGTGCGCTCGGTGTACGCCGTGTTCGCACGCGCGGTCGTCGTCGGCCCGCCCGTCGAGCTCTCGATCGACGTTGTCGCCGAAGGCCGTTCGACTGCTACGGCGGTGGTCAACGTCACGCAAAACGGCAAGCGTTGCATCACCGTGACTGCGTTCACGGACGTCCCCTCCGCCGACGTGATCCGGCATCACCTGCCGCGGCCAAACGTGGCGACACCTGCCGATGCCAACGTTTCCGAGATGCCCATGGTCGGACGCCAGCTGCGGCTCGTCGACGTCGTGGACGTCAACAGCCCAGACGAGGTCGGACCGCCCGAGCTCTTCGCGTGGCTGCACTACGATCCGATCCCCACGCGCGACGAACTGGCCAAGGCGCTGATCGCCTATTTCACTGGGCACCTGGGTATTTCGACAACAATGCGGGCGCACGAGGGAATCGGGACTGCCCAGGCGCACTTGACGGTGTCCACCGCGCCCATGACTCTCTCAGTGAGCTTCCACGAGCCCTTCACGTGGGACGGCTGGCTTCTCTACTCGCACGAGAGCACCCAGGTGGGCGCGGGTATGTCCTACGTTCGTGGCGCCGTCCACACCGAGCAGGGGGAGCTCATCGCCTCCTTCGCTCAGGACGCGATGATCCGCCCGCTGCGCACCACCGACACGTCGATCGGCGCGGAGTCCCGCCTCTAGTCTCCACCCGCCGCTTGTCAGTGTCGATCCTGCGCGGCCTCCTGATGCTGCCGGGTGACGTCCCAGGCGTGGTGAACGATGTCGTGAAGGTGATAGAGCGCGATCGAGCCGACGGTGAACTCGCTGCCGTTGCTTCGCAGTCCGCGTCGCGACCACCCATCGCCGGAAACTCCCGCGTAGGTGTCGGCGACGGTTGTTGCCGCGGCGAGGAGTTCGCCCGCCACGGTGACGGGTACCTGCGACGCATAGTCATCGACGATCGCGGTCTCGTCTTGATCCCAGTTGGGAAAGAGCGGGTCATCCTCGGTCAGCATCAACTGGACTCGGTGCTCGAAGATCTGGTGGACGTCGCGCACGTGACAGCCGTACTCGAGGACGGACCACACGGTCGGCGCCGGTCGAGCACCGACGTCGGCCGAGCCGAGCCGATCGACCCAGGCGGCCCCATCGCGGCGAATGTGGTCGGGAACGTCCTCTCGGCGTATCGCCGACGCGTCGAAACCGCAATCAGGACATGGCCGTTGGAGAACCCAAGTCCAATCCTTGCCGTCCGGCTCGATTGCGTCGCCGTCAACCGTCATCGCGAGCCCAGCCGTTCTGCGCTAGCCGAGATCGCGCACCGCGAACGTGTCGCACTTGTTCGGATCGCCCGTCTGGTAGCCGATGGTGAACCACTTCTGCCGTTCCGCCGACGAACCGTGCGTCCACGACTCGGGGTTCACGCGCCCTGTCGATGCCTTCTGAATGCGATCGTCGCCAACCGACGACGCCGCGGACAGGGCGTCCTGAATATCCTTGTCGGACAAAGGCTGCAGGAAGGTTACGTCGGTTCCCTCCTGCTTGGTGATGGCGGCGTAGTGCGCCCATACGCCCCCGTAGCAGTCGGCCTGCAGTTCGGTGCGGACGCTGCCACCCGAGGCGCCCTGGGCGCCCTGCTGAGCCCGGCCGAGGGTGCCCTGGAGATCCTGGACGTGGTGCCCGAACTCGTGGGCCACCACGTACTCCTGCGCCAACGGCCCACCGCTGGAACCGAACTGGTCGACGAGCGTCTGGAAGAAGGTCGTGTCGAAGTAGGCGGTCTTGTCGACAGGGCAGTAGAACGGCCCAACGTCGGTAGTGGCTGGACCGCAACCGGTTTGGACTTGTTGGCTGAACAACCGAACGTTCGGACGCGTGTATCCCTTCATGAGCTGGGACCACACCCCATCGACGGAGTTGCCCGTCGCGACCACGCGGCACTCGACTATGTTGTTGGCGTCCGTGCCAGTCTTGCACTGGCTCAAGTCGAAGCCCGGCGCGTCGACGCCTTGTGTGTCGTATTGGTTGGGGCCGCCCTGCGGTAGCACCGAGCCGGGATCTACTCCGAGGAACAGCGCCAGGACCACGATCAGGAGTCCGCCGAGTCCGCCACCGATGGCGATCCCGCGCCCTCCTCCACCGCCGCCACCTCCGCTGGTCGAGGTGGTGCTGGTGTCGATCTGCATGCCCTCGTTGAAGGTCATTCCATCGGTCCTTCCGCTTCCGTACGCGACCTGTCGACACCCGCCCGCAAGGCTGAGCTTCAGCCGCGTTCAGCTTCCCACACTACGATTCGGACCGTGTCTGCCCAGGGCGAAACGTCTGATTCCCCCCTCGCTCCGCTCGACCCCCCCGGCGAGCCCTCGACCATTGCCCACACATCCGCGGGAACTCTTCGCGGTACCACGGAGGGCGGGGTAAACGTCTGGCGCGGAGTGGCCTACGCCGAGCAGCCGATCGGTGACCGACGCTTCCGCGCGCCCGCACCCTTGGAGCCGTGGACGGGAGCGCGGGACGCGGTCGAGCATGGGCCGCTACCACCGCAGGGCAGGTCCTTCGTCGGCGGTGGTCGCGACGATCCGAAGATCCGTGACGAAGCGTGCCTCACCGTGACGGTCTGGTCGCCCGACGTGACCGGTTCATTGCCGGTCATGGTGTGGATCCCAGGCGGCGCCTTCGTCTATGGCGCGGGCCAGCTGCAGCTCTACAACGGATCGAGGCTGGCACGCAACGGCAACGTCGTCGTCGTCAACGTGACCTACCGGCTCGGCGTGTTCGGCGGCTTCGAGCTCGGTGACCTCGGCACGGACTTCGACGACAACCTATGTCTGCGCGATCAGATCGCAGCACTCCGATGGGTGCGAGAGAACATCGGGGCATTTGGCGGTGATCCCGACAACGTGACGGTGTTCGGTGAATCGGCAGGTGCGACATCGGTGTTGGCGCTGCTGGCAAGCCCGGCCGCGACGGGGCTGTTCGCCCGCGCGATCGCCCAGAGTCCGGCGCTGCCACTGATCGCGGATCACGAGACAAGGGCACGCCAGGCTCAGCGCTTCGTCGAGCGGCTCGGCGTGCCCGTCGACGAAATCAAGGCGCTGCCTCAGCGTCAACTTCGGCGCGCTGCGGGCGAATTGCAGGCGATGAGTGCAGCGACGACGCCCACGTTGGCCTTCGGCCTGACGCACGGCGTCGACCTTCTGCCGCGGCATCCGATCGACGCGGCCCGGTCGGGGTCGGTGATGGGCGTACCGCTGATCATCGGTACCAACAGCCACGAGGCATCGATGTTCGCGTGGGGCAAGCCGCCGATGTTGCCGACGACGCCTGAAACCATCGACGCCTACTTCGCGCGGACGGCACCGGACAGCAAGGGTCGCGTGTTGTCGGCCTATCCGCGCTACCCACGTCGTACTGCCCTCATCGCAATCGGGTCCGACACCATGTTCTGCGCTCCCGTATGGGCGTTCGCCGATGCCTATAGCTCGCAGGCGCCGACCCACGTCTACCGCTTCGACCACACCACCTGGACGCTGAAGCTATTGGGCCTTGGCGCCACTCACGGTAGTGAGATCGTTCATGTGCAGCACAGCTATTCGTCGTACCTTGGCAGGAAACTGCATCCTCTCGGGCGTCAGGTGCTGCCCTCGGTGGGACGACGGATGCAGCGCACCTGGCTGAACTTCGCGAAGGGCTCGCTGGATCCGGAATGGCCGCTCTACGACGCGGACCGGCGACGTACCCGGGTCATTCGGTCGACGCGTGACGACACCGTCGCGGATCCCGACGGGGTCAGGCGTGCGGCGTGGGAGGGTCTGTACTGACGGGGTCCGGAGTGGTTGGCGCATAACGTTTGTCGGTGTAGCGACGAAGGTTGTGCAGGAACCGCTGGAACAACCACGACATCACGGGTTGACTCATCAGCATCCCAATCCGTCCGGCGAGACCGCTGGGCTTCATCGCCATCACCCAGGTGACGTGGCAGCCATCGGAGGTCTCGACGATTCGGTAATCCTCGGCGAACGCGGAGATGGCGTTCGACGTGCTTTCGTTGAACCGAAAAGCCATGTGGGAGAAGGGCTCCCACGCGAGAAACTCTTCGCCGCCTACGATGTTTCCGCGCATGCTGACGGTGCGGGTGGTCCCGACGCCACGAGGCTCAGGGCTCGTCCACACAACCTTGGTGATGACGGTGGCCCACTGCGGCCAAGAATCCGCGTCGGCGAGCACCTCGAACGCTTGCTCGGGGGTGATGGCGAGGCCGACGGTGCTGACGAACCGGAACGGGGCATGAGCGATGAAGCCGAGGTCGACGTGTTCGCACGGATAGGACTTGGCCACGAGTAGACAGACTAGGCGCAAGTGTCTACCGGCGGGAAGGCGTCAGCCCGGACCGTCGCTCGCGGCTGCGAGCAGTGGGACGACGACGTCGCCGATCGGAGTGGAGATTCCATGCACTGCGGCCTTGCGCACGACGACGCCGTTGCGGATGTCCCACTCCAGTGGCCTGCCGTGCTCGCGATCGGTCAGGATCGACGTCGTCAGGTCCTCGGGTAGCGAGGTGAACATGTCGATGACCTGATCGATGACCTCGTCACCCAGATCGGCGCCCTCGGCCCGCGCCACGGCGAGGCATTCGGCGAGGTAGCCGCGTCCGAGGGTGGCGATGTCCGCGCGGTGGAAGATCCCCGACTTCCGTCCCGTCAGGACCATGAGTCCGGCGACGGCGTTGACGAGCAGCTTGTGCCAGGCGTTGGCGACGAAGTCGGGATCGGTGTCGATCGACAGCCGTGGGCCGCGCAGCATGTTCGCGAGGCGTTCGGAAGCGGTTCCTTCGGGCAGGACGAGCCGAACGGGGGTACGCAGGCGAACCCAGCCTTCGGGCTCCGTCGCGGCCGAAAACCACACTGCACAGGGCAGGACCGTGGACTTGGGACACAGCGGACCGACCCGTTCGACCTGTTCGACGCCGTTCTCGAGCACGCACACGACGGTGTTCTCGTCGCACAGGCGAGCGAGCCACGGAGCCACTGCGTGGTTCTCGGTGTCCTTCACCGCCAGCATTACGACGTCGACGGCCGTGGTGATGTCGGTCGGATCGGTGTGCACTGGTCCCGGAACCACGATCGGGTCCCCATCGTCGGGCCTGAGCTCGAGCGAGGGCCGCGGCGTTCGGCCGCACAGCAGCACCGAGTGACCCTCGGCGTGCAGCAGCGCCGCGACGGTCGTTCCGATGGCGCCGGGGCCGATGAGCGCGATCGAAGGCGCCGCGCGTTCTGCAGGGTTCACCACACTGGCCAAATTACCGTTTTGGGGACACCTCTAGACTGTGGCGGTCCTCGTATCAGGTCTTTCCCAGGGAGTTTTTCGTGCTGCGCAGCCATGACGCCGGATCGTTGCGGTCCACCGACGCCGGCCAGAAGGTCACCCTGGCTGGTTGGGTGGCTCGGCGGCGTGACCACGGCGGCGTCATCTTCATAGACCTGCGCGACGCCTCGGGCGTGGCGCAAGTGGTGTTCCGCGACGCCGACGTTCTCGAGCAGGCGCACCGGTTGCGGACCGAGTTCTGCGTCCTCGTCGAAGGCGTGGTCGAAGTGCGGCCCGAGGGCAACGCCAACGCCGAGATCGCGACCGGCGACATCGAGGTCAACGCCACCTCGCTGACGGTGTTGAGCGAAAGCGCGCCACTGCCCTTCCAGCTCGACGAGACGCCTGGCGAGGAAGCGCGGCTCAAGTACCGCTACCTCGACCTCCGTCGCGAAGGCCCTGGCAACGCAATTCGGTTGCGGTCCAAGGTCAATGCAGCGGCACGCGGGGTCTTGGCCGAGCACGACTTCGTGGAGATCGAGACACCGACGATGACCCGGTCGACCCCGGAGGGCGCGCGCGACTTCCTGGTGCCTGCGCGCCTACAACCCGGGTCGTTCTACGCGCTGCCTCAGAGCCCCCAGCTGTTCAAGCAGCTGCTGATGGTGGCCGGCATGGAGCGGTACTACCAGATCGCCCGGTGTTACCGCGACGAGGACTTCCGCGCCGACCGCCAGCCCGAGTTCACTCAGCTCGACATGGAGATGAGCTTCGTCGACGCCGACGACGTCATCGCCATCTCCGAAGAGGTTTTGAGGGCTTTGTGGTCTTTGGTCGGCTATGACCTCCCGACGCCGATCCCGCGGATGTGTTACGACGAGGCGATGGGCCGATTCGGTTCCGACAAGCCCGATCTGCGGTTTGCCGTCGAACTCGTCGAGTGCACCGAGTACTTCAAGGACACTCCGTTTCGGGTGTTCCAGGCGCCGTACGTCGGGGCTGTGGTCATGCAGGGCGGTGCGTCGCAGCCCCGTCGGACTCTCGACGGCTGGCAGGAGTTCGCCAAGCAGCGTGGTCACAAGGGGTTGGCGTACGTGCTCGTCGCCGACGACGGCACGCTCGGCGGCCCGGTCGCCAAGAACCTCACCGACGCCGAGCGCGACGGCCTCGCCGCACACGTCGGTGCCGCGCCGGGGGACTGCATCTTCTTCGCGGCGGGTCCGGTGAAGTCGGCGCGTTCACTGCTCGGCGCCACGCGCATCGAGATCGCCAAGCGGCTGGACCTCATCGATCCGAAAGCGTGGGCCTTCACCTGGATCGTGAAGTGGCCGCTGTTCGAACCGGCCGACGATGCGACGGCAGCCGGCGACGTCGCGGTGGGGTCGGGCAACTGGACGGCCGTGCACCACGCATTCACCTCGCCGATGCCGGAGTCGGAGGCCACCTTCGACACGGATCCGGGGTCGGCGCTGGCCAACGCCTACGACATCGTCTGCAACGGCAACGAAATCGGCGGCGGCTCGATCCGCATCCACCGTCGCGACGTTCAGGAGCGGGTGTTCGCGATGATGGGCATCGACCACGACGAGGCGCAGGACAAATTCGGATTCTTGTTGGACGCCTTCACCTTCGGCGCACCTCCGCACGGCGGCATCGCATTCGGCTGGGATCGCATCACCGCCCTGCTTGCCGGGGTGGACTCCATCCGCGAGGTCATCGCGTTCCCGAAGTCGGGCGGCGGCGTCGACCCGCTGACGGACGCGCCTGCGCCGATCACCGCGCAGCAGCGCAAGGAGTCGGGGATCGACGTCAAGCCGAAGCAGCCAGAAGCCAAGTGATTCGTGCACGTTGGCCCGCGCTCACCGCGGGTGGACGTGCACGAATCGTCAGGCGGTCGGCCAGTCGCAGCCGGTGAGTTCGACCGACTGCTGCCACAACTTGGCCGCCACCACGGGGTCGACGGCCTTGGCGCGGAGCTTGGCGACCTTCGGCTGACCCCACTGGTTGAACCGCGGCGCGAAATAGGTGCCGCTGGGCTGGTCGGTCGACACTGCCTGGATGCTGGCCCGCGCGCCCTGCTCCGGTGTGTGGGTGAGGAACCGAGAGCCTGGAATCTTCTCGGCCCAGCGAACCAAACCCGTTGCGTCCCGGTAGATGTCGGTATCGGTTGCGCCAGGATCGCTCGCGTAGGCGCGCACGCCTCGCCTCGCCAACTCCGCGGTGAACAGTAGGATGGCGAGCTTGGACTCGCCGTAGGCGGCCCACTTCGAATACGGGCGGGTGTGCCAGTTCAGGTCGTCGAGGTGCAGGTTGCTCATCGCGTACATGGCGCTCGTCACCGAGATGACGCGGTCGGAGATCTTGTCGGCCAGTAGGCAGGTCAGTGCGAAGTGGCCGAGGTGATTGATGCCGAAGTGGGCTTCGAAGCCGTCGACCGTCCTGGTGAGTGGCAGGCCCATGACGCCTGCGTTGTTGATCAACACGTCGGCGTCGCCGATGGACGCGGCGAACGTCCGCACGCTCGCCAGGTCGGCGAGGTCAAGACCAGCGACCTCGACGTCGCCGGTCATGGCGGCGGCAGCCTGCTCCGCCTTCGGGATGGTTCGACACGCGATCACGACCGAATGGCCTGCCGCGGCCAACGCTGCGGCCGTCGCCTTGCCGACGCCGCTATTGCCGCCAGTGACGATGATTCTCACCCGGTGATTATCGGGCGGAAGCAACGGGTGAGGGAATACGCCGCTGGGGCTGCGGTTTGATTTACCCATGAGCGAGATACCCGACGCCAAGGCCATGCAAGCGTTCAACGAGAGCATCGTCGACGAGTTCCGTGCCAACGGCGGCAAGGTGGGTGGTCAGTTCGCGGGTGCAGACCTTCTACTACTAACCACGACGGGCGCGAAGTCAGGTCAGCCGCGACTGGCGCCGCTGGCCTACTTCACCATCGACGGCAAGGTGATCGTCATCGGCTCGAAGGCCGGAGCCGACACCAACCCGGACTGGGTGCACAATCTGCGGGCCAACCCGCGGGTGCACGTCGAGGTCGGTACCGACGCCTACGACGCGACCGCCCGCGAGTTGCCGCAGACCGAACGCGACGAGCTCTTCGACAAGGTTGTCACCGCCGCCCCGAACTTCGGTACGTACCAAGCGAATACGAAGCGAATCATCCCGTTGTTCGAGCTGGTGCGGACTTAGCGACTCGCTGCTAGAGCCGTTCGATGATCGTGGCGTTGGCCATGCCACCGCCCTCGCACATCGTCTGCAGGGCGAACCTGCCGCCGCGCTGCTCCAGCGCGTTCACCATCGTGGTCATGATGCGAGCACCGCTGGCTCCCAACGGGTGACCGATCGCGATCGCACCACCGTTGACGTTGGTCTTGGCGAGATCGGCCCCTGTGTCGCGGGCCCACGCCAGAACGACGGGCGCGAACGCCTCGTTGACCTCGAACAGGTCGATGTCGGCCATCGTCAGCCCAGCCCGTGCCAGCACCTTCTCCGTCGCGGGGATCACGCCGGTCAACATGTACAGCGGATCGGAGCCGACCGCGGTCATGGTGTGGATCCGCGCCAGCGGTCGCAGTCCCAGCCTGCGAGCGGTTGCTCCGCTGGTGATCATCACCGCGGCGCTACCGTCGGACAGCGGTGACGAGTTGCCAGGGGTGATCTCCCACTTGATCTGGGGAAAGCGCGTGGCGTAGGCCTCGCTGTAGAACGCGGGCCGCAGGCCTGCCAACGTCTCGACCGTCGTCCCTGGCCGGATGATCTCGTCGGTCGTCAGCCCCGCGATCGGAGCCAGTTCGTTGTCGAAGGAGCCGTCCTTGGTCGCGCGGACGGCCTTCTCGTGGCTGCTCGCGGAGAACTCGTCGAGTTCGGTACGCGAGAGCCCCCACTTGGCGGCAATCAACTCGGCGCTGATGCCCTGTGGGACCAGTCCGTCGGGGTAGCGCTCGGCCATCCCGACGCCGAACGGATCACTTCCGGGGAGCACGCTGGTGCCCATCGGCACCCTCGACATGGATTCGACGCCGGACGCGATCACGATGTCGTACGAACCCGCGAGCACACCCTGCGCCGCGAAACTTATTGCCTGCTGGCTACTTCCGCACTGACGGTCGACGGTCGTACCGGGAACGCTCTCTGGAAAGCCTGCGCCAAGCACGGCGTTGCGGGCAATGTTGACCGACTGGTCGCCCACCTGGGTCACCGCGCCTGCGATGACGTCGTCGACGTCGGCGGGATCGACCCCGGTGCGCTCGACGATCTCGCGAAGGCTGTGCGCAAGCAGGTCGACGGGCAGCACGCCGTGCAACGCTCCGTTCGCCTTGCCCTTGCCCACCGGGGTGCGGACGGCACCGACGATGACGGCGTCGCGATCGGAATATGCGGTCATGGTTTCTCCTAAGTAACTCGTCGCTGAGTACCGCTCTCTATACTTAGGTGTAACACCTAGGTCTACTCGTAACAACCCAGCTATGGAGTGATGTACATGACAGTCCTGCAAGGGATGCTTGCCGACCGCGACGCGTGGTCGCCGGTTGGCAAGTGCCCGATCGAGAAGACGATGGCTCTGGTGGGGACGAAGTCGGCGATGCTGATCATGCGCGAGGCCTTTTACGGCACCACCCGATTCGACGACTTCGCGCGCCGCGTCGGCATCACCAAGGCGGCAACGTCCACCAGGCTTGGCGAACTCGTCGATGCGGGGATGCTGACCAAGCGGCCCTATCAGGAGCCCGGTCAGCGCAGCCGCGACGAATATGTCCTAACCGAGGCGGGCACGGAATTCATGCCGGTGGTGTGGGCGATGTTCGAGTGGGGCCGAAAGCACCTCAACGACACGGCGTTACGGCTCACCCACCTCGGGTGCGGCGCCGTGGCGACCGTCGACGTCCGTTGCTCGGCGGGCCATGACGTGCCCGCCGACGAACTCGGCGTCCGGTTGGTCAAGCGTTCTCGGACAGAAACTTCTTGACCAAGGTCTTTGGCGCCTGAGCCAGCCAGGCGTCGGTGACGAGTTCGGTCAGCTCGGATTCGCCGATGGCCGCCAGTCGTACCAACACCATCGGGTATCCATCGAAGTGCGGCGTCGTGAAGAACACCGCAGGATCGTCGGCCACGAGCGCGAACTTCACGCCCTCGTCGGCAACCCGCGCACCGAGGATGTCGCCAGCGGGGGCGTCGTCACCCAGCGCCTCGTAGTCCGCCGGACGGAGGGGCCGCTCCCACACGATCAGCTTCTTGCGCACCCGCCACGTGCGCGGCGAGGTCTCCTCGGTCTCGGGGAGGGTCGCCACGACGCGGGACACGTCGGCCCAACTAGCCATGGCTCGATTGTCCACTCAGGGCCATGCGTTCTGCATCGGTGTGCCTGGTGTGGTGGGATCAGTCCCTATGGGTATCAAGGTGGCGCTGGAGCATCGCACCAGCTACACGTACGACCGACTGGTCACGTTGGAGCCGCACGTCGTACGGCTGAGGCCAGCGCCGCACTCACGGACCCCGATCGAGGCCTATTCGCTCACCGTCGAACCGGCCGACCACTTCATCAACTGGCAGCAGGACGCGTTCGGCAACTTCCTGGCCCGACTCGACTTTCAGAGCCGGACCCGCAGCCTGACGATCACCGTCGGGTTGATCGCCGACCTGAAGGTGATCAACCCGTTCGGGTTCTTCGTCGAGGAGTGGGCCGAACACATCGGGTGGAAGTATCCGAAGGACTTGATGGAGGATCTCAAGCCCTACCTGCGCCCGATCGACGAGAACGGTGAGGATTCCGGACCCGGCGAGTTGGTCACCGACTGGGTGAAGGACTTCGCCTACCGGCCCGGCACTCGGACCATCGACTTCCTCGTCACCCTGAATCAGGCCATCAGGCAAGACGTGGGATACAGCCTGCGCATGGAGCCCGGCGTACAAACACCCGATCACACCCTGCGTACCGGAATCGGATCCTGCCGCGACTCAGCGTGGCTGCTGGTCTCCATCCTGCGCCAGTTCGGGCTCGCGGCGCGGTTCGTATCCGGCTACCTCGTCCAACTCGCCTCCGACGTCAAGGCGCTCGACGGTCCGTCGGGCCCAGTTGCCGACTTCACCGATCTGCACGCCTGGACCGAGGTCTACGTTCCTGGCGCGGGCTGGATCGGCATGGATCCGACCTCGGGACTGTTCGCGAGCGAGGGTCACATCCCGCTTTCCGCCACACCGAACCCCGCCACGTCGGCCGCGATCACGGGTGCGCTGGCACTCGTCGACTCCGACGCCAAGGCCAAGATGGACTTCTCCAACACCGTCGTCCGGGTGCACGAGGATCCACGCGTCACGTTGCCCTACACCGAAAAGGCGTGGGCCGACATCAACGCTCTCGGCGCAAGTGTCGATGCCAGGCTCGCCGAAGCCGACGTCCGGCTGACCATGGGCGGAGAGCCCACCTTCGTGTCGATCGACAACCAGGTCGACCCAGAGTGGACCACCGCCGCCGACGGTCCGCACAAGCGCGAGCGTGCCTCCGACCTCACCGAAAAGCTCAAGGCGGTTTGGGCGCCGCAGGGTCTCGTCCAGCGCAGCGAGGGAAAGTGGTATCCAGGAGAACCGTTGCCGCGGTGGCAGATTGGTATCTTTTGGCGCACGGACGGTGAGCCGCTGTGGAGCACGCCCGCACTGTTGGCCGATCCATGGAAGCCAGGGGAGAAGCCGGCGATCGCCGCCGACGCCGATCGACGGTTGCTCGCCCACGTCGCAGACGGGTTGCGGCTGCCGTCGACTCAGGTTCGGCCGGCCTACGAGGACGCGCTGAGCCGCCTCAATGCCGCGGTCCGGCTCCCAGCGGGGCGGCCGGTCGTCGCTGAGGACGATCTTGCCGAGGACGACGCCGACGCCCGTGCGAAGTTGCTCGCGCGGCTAGAGGATCCGGTGACGGAGCCCGCCGCTCACGTGCTGCCGCTGCACCGCCGCGAGGACGACGGGGGGTGGGCGAGTTCGGACTGGAAGCTGCGGCGCGGCCGTATCGTGCTGCTAGAGGGCGACTCGCCTGCTGGGCTTCGCCTTCCGCTCAATTCGATCCGCTGGCATCCGCCTCGGACGACGTTTCCCGGCGACCCGCTCGCGTCCAGGGGACCCCTTCGCACCAAGGTCGAGGAGACCGAACCGGAGGCGCCCGACGACGAGGAGGCCCCGCCGCCGACGGCGATGGTCGCTCAGGTCCGCGACGGTCTGCTCTACGTGTTCCTGCCTCCGACCGATGAGCTCGACCACTTCATCGATCTCGTGACCAGGATCGAGGCCGCCGCGGTGGCGATCGACACCGCCGTGGTGATCGAGGGCTACGGTCCGCCGCCAGACGCCAGGCTCACCACGATGTCGGTGACCCCCGACCCCGGCGTCATCGAGGTCAACGTCGCGCCGACGAAGAGTTTCGCCGAACAGCGCGACCAGCTAGAGACGCTCTACGAATCCGCCCGCCTCGCCCGGCTGTCGACAGAGGCCTTCGACGTCGACGGCACGCACGGTGGCACCGGTGGCGGCAACCACATCACGCTGGGCGGCGTGTCGCCCGCCGAATCCCCGATGCTGCGGCGGCCCGACCTTCTGGTGTCGATGCTGACGTACTGGCAACGGCATCCCGCGCTGTCCTATCTGTTCTCTGGCCGGTTCATCGGAACCACGTCGCAGGCCCCCCGGGTCGACGAGGGTCGGTCGGAGGCGCTGTACGAGCTGGAGATCGCGTTCGCCGAGATCGACCGGCTCAGCCGTGAACAAGGTGGCGCAAACCGGGAACACGGTCGCTCCGCAAGCTCCGCTCCGTGGGTGACCGATCGCGCGCTGCGCCACCTACTGACCGACATCACCGGCAACACGCACCGCGCCGAGTTCTGCATCGACAAGCTCTACAGCCCTGACAGCGCACGCGGTCGCCTGGGATTGCTCGAGCTCCGCGGCTTCGAGATGCCGCCGCACTTCCAGATGGCGATGGTGCAGTCACTGTTGGTGCGGTCGCTGGTGGCGTGGTTCTGGGACGAGCCTCTGCGGGCGCCGCTGATCCGCCACGGTGCCAATCTCCACGGCCGATACCTGTTGCCGCACTTCATAATTCATGACATCGCCAACGTCGCCGCAGATCTGAGGGCGCACGGCATCGAGTTCGACACCAGCTGGCTGGACCCCTTCACGGAGTTTCGCTTCCCCCGGATAGGCACCGCGGTGTTCGACGGCGTCGAGATCGAGCTTCGCGGCGCGATCGAGCCGTGGAACGTGCTCGGTGAGGAATCCACGGCTGGCGGCACGGCGCGCTACGTCGACTCGTCGGTGGAGCGCATCCAAGTCCGCATCATCGGCGCCGACCGGCATCGCTACGTGGTTGCGTGCAACGGCTACCCGATCCCGCTATTGGCGACCGACAACCCCGACGTCCAGGTCGGCGGCGTCCGATACCGCGCATGGCAGCCGCCAAGCGCGCTACATCCGACCATCACCGTCGACGGGCCGCTGCGGTTCGAGCTCGTCGACGTCGCGGCGGGGATGTCACGCGGTGGCTGCACGTACCACGTCGCACATCCGGGCGGCCTGGCATATGACAAGCCGCCGGTGAACGCCGTCGAAGCCGAGTCCCGACGTGGCAGCCGCTTCGAAGCGACCGGTTTCACGCCGGGGCAGGTCGACATGTCCGACATTCGCGAAAAACAGGCGCGCCAGTCCACCGACGTGGGCGCGCCTGGCATCCTGGACATGCGCCGGGTGCGTACCGTTCTGCGTTGATGGTCCTACGCGCCAGCAGCTCGCCAGAGCCGCTTCCTCCCTTCGGCGGTGCCGACATTCCCGACGCCGACAACGTTCTTGCTGGATACCGCAGGGCCCGTGCCCAAGAGAGTCTCTTCGACCTGCGTGGGGGCGCCGGAACCGGGTACGACGAGTTCGTCGACCGCGCAGGCAACGTTCGGCCCGCGTGGCAGGAACTTGCCGAATGCGTGGGGGACCGGGGCCGCGGCGGGCTGGATAGCCTGCGGACTGTCGTGCGCAGGCTTGTCGACAACGACGGCATCACCTACGTTCAGGTCGACAGGCACGGCGACGCCATCACCGACGGTGACGGAACGGCCGCGCCGGGGCCGTGGCATCTCGACGCATTGCCGCTGGTGATCTCGTCGGCGGACTGGGACGTGCTGGAGGCCGGACTCGTTCAACGGTCGCGATTGCTCGACGCGGTGCTCACAGATCTGTACGGCCCGAGGCGGTCCATCACGAGCGGCGTCCTGCCCGCTCAGCTGCTGTTCGCCCATCCCGGCTACGTGCGAGCCGCACGTGGCATCGAGGTGCCGGGGCGGCATCAACTCTTCCTACATGGATGTGACATCAGCCGGGGCGGCGCAGGGGACTTTCTGGTCAACGCCGACTGGACCCAGGCGCCGTCTGGGGCAGGCTATGCGCTGGCGGACCGTCGCGTCATCGCACACGCGATTCCGGATCTCTACGAACGCATCGGTCCGCGGCCCGCGTCGCCGTGGGCGCAGGCACTGCGTCTTGCGCTCATCGACGCGGCGCCGGAATCCGCAGAGGAACCCGTCGTGGTCGTCCTCAGCCCAGGCATACACTCCGAGACCGCGTTCGACCAGGCGTACCTGGCGAGCGTCTTGGGCTTCCCATTGGTGGAGAGCGCCGACCTCGTGGTCCGCGACGGGAAACTCTGGATGCGTTCGCTCGGCACGCTCAAGCGCGTCGACGTGGTCCTGCGTCGGGTCGACGCAGCCTACGCCGACCCGTTGGACCTACGGGCCGACTCGCGCCTCGGCGTCGTCGGCCTGGTCGAGGTCCTGCGCAGGGGTGCGGTGACCGTGGTGAACACGCTCGGCAGCGGAGTGTTGGAAAGCCCTGGGCTACTTCGCTTTCTACCCGAACTCGCGCAGCTGCTGCTCGGCGAGACACCGCTGTTGTCTACCGCGCCTGCTTACTGGGGCGGCATCGACGTGGAACGCTCGCATCTCCTCAGCCGTCTCTCGTCGTTGTCGATCAGGCCGGTCACCGGTGGTGACGCGATCGTCGGCCCAGCCCTGTCCAACGCCGAGCGCGAGGAACTAGCAGCACGCATCGCGGCGACGCCTTGGCAGTGGGTCGGCCAGGAGCTTCCCCAATTCTCCTCGGCGCCAACGGACTATCACCCCGGCGGACTTTCGGCGGCTAGCGTTGGCATGCGGTTGTTCACCGTCGCGCAGCGCGGCGGTTATGCCCCGATGATCGGCGGCCTCGGCTACCTGCTCGCGCCGGGCAATGCAGCGTTACGATTGAATACCGTTGCAGCCAAGGATATCTGGGTGCGAACCCCGGCGAGGGTGACGGCCGAGCGGACCGCGACGCTCGCGGTGGACTTGCCCGCGATGACGCCGAGCCCGACTCGCGCCGTCAGCTCGCCGCGCGTGCTATCGGATCTGTTCTGGCTGGGCCGGTATTCCGAACGTGCGGAGAGCACAGCCCGATTGCTGACGGTCACCCGCGAGCGCTACCACGAATTCCGCTACCGCCGTGACCTCGCGGGCAGCGAATGCGTTCCCGTCTTGCTCAACGCTCTCGGCGAGATCACCGGCACCCAGACCGCAGCCCACGACGACGACGCCGAGACGGTCGCGATCGCCCCGACGACGCTGTGGTCGCTGACGGCCGACCGTCATCGCCCAGGCGCTCTCGCGCAGTCGGTGGAGCGCCTTGGTCTTGCGTCGCGTGCAGTGCGCGACCAAATGTCCAACGACACGTGGATGGTGTTGGCCGCAGTGGAACGGGCGGTCCTCAATTCCACTGTCGGGCCGCCGGAATCGCAGACTGAGGGGGAGGCCTATCTCGCTTCGGCGCACAGCCAGACCCTCGCGGGCATGTTGGCCCTGTCGGGTGTCGCTGCCGAGTCGATGGTGCAGGACGTCGGCTGGACCATGATGGACATCGGCAAGCGCATCGAGCGAGGGGCCTGGCTGACGGCGCTCCTGCGCGCGACACTGACCACCGTGCGCAACCCTGGCGCGGAACAGACGATCACCGAGTCGACGCTCATCGCCTGCGAGTCATCGGTCATCTACCGCAGGCGCATGCTTGGCAAGGTGAGCGTCGCCGCGGTGGCCGACCTGGTGCTCTTCGACGAGCAGAACCCACGATCGCTGGCCTTCCAGTTCGAGCGATTGCGTGCAAACCTCAAGGCGCTGCCGTCGTCGTCGGGTTCGACGCGACCCGAGCGGCTCGTCGACGAGATGGGCTCGCGGCTGCGGCGCCTCGATCCAGCCGATCTAGAGGACGTGAGTGCCGACGGCACCCGCTCGGTGCTCGCCGACCTGCTCGACGTGATGCATTCCGACTTGCGCGAACTGTCGCGCCTCATCACGGGCACACACCTGTCGCTACCGGGTGACATGCAGCCGCTGTGGGGACCCGACCAGCTTCGGGTGGTGCCGTGACGTCCTATTCCGACGGTCCGACCGGCGCGGTCGGTCGTTGCTACGAGATCACCCATCGCACCACCTATCGGTATTCCGACGTCGTCACCAGCTCCTATGGCCGAGGGTTCCTGACGCCACGGGACTCCACCCGCCAGCGGTGTCTGTCGCACGAACTCGTCATCGAACCGGAGGCCGCCGACAGTTCGACCAGCCGCGATGGCTACGGCAACGTCAGTTCGTACTTCCACGTCACCGAGCGCCACGACAGGCTCAGCGTCGTCAGCCACTCGGTGGTCGAGGTCGATCCGCCCCCTGCCGATCTGTACGGGAGCGGTTCGGCGACCGCGCCGTGGGAGATCGCCCGCCCGGTGGGCGCCGATGGCGCACTGGCAACCGAGTTCACCCTCGACCTACAGCCCGCCGAGATCACCGACGAGTTGCGGGCCTACGCCGCAGCAAGTTTCGTGCCGGGGCGGCCGCTGATCGACGTTCTTCGGGACCTAAATGCGCGGATCAACCACGACTTCACCTACCGGTCCGGCTCGACGACGGTCTCTACCCGGGTCTGCGACGTCTTGGCGGCCGGCGAGGGGGTCTGCCAGGACTTCGCCCGCCTCGCCATCGCTTGCATGCGCGCCAATGGTCTTGCGGCCAGCTATGTTTCGGGTTACCTGGCCACCGATCCGCCGCCAGGGCGGGAACGCATGGTCGGTGTCGACGCCACGCATGCGTGGGCGTCGGTGTGGACGCCGCAGAATCAGTGGCTCGGCCTCGATCCGACCAACGATCAAATGATCGACGAGCGCTACGTCGTCGTCGGTTTCGGACGTGACTACGCCGACGTGCCGCCACTTCGCGGAATCATCTACACCGACTCGGAGAGTAGCGTGATCGACGTGTCAGTCGATGTAGCGCCCTTCGAGGGTGGAATTCTGCGTGCGTGACTTCAACTGCCCCAACTGTGGACAGCGATTGGCGGTGGAGAACTCGCTATGCCTTTCGTGCGGCAGCGCGCTGGGATTCTCGTTGAAGGACATGGCACTTCTCGTCATCGCGCCGGGTTCGGAAAGCGACCACGCTGGCGCAGTCGATGAGAGCAAATATCAACTGTGCGCGAATCTGCATCTGGCCGAATGCAACTGGCTCGTCGAAACCGAGGAGTCGCGACAGCTCTGCGCTTCTTGCGCGCTGACCCGCACCCGCCCCGGTGACGGCGACACCAAGGCCATGGCGGCGTTCGCGATCGCCGAGAAGGCCAAACGCCGTCTCATCGTCGAACTCCACGAGCTCAAGCTGCCGATAGTCGGCCGTGCCGAGGATCCCCAGTTCGGTCTGGCGTTCGACTTGCTCTCCAGTGAGCACGCGAAGGTCCTGACGGGGCATGCCGACGGCGTGATCACGCTGGATCTGGCCGAGGGCGACGACGTGCACCGTGAACAGCTGCGCATCGCCATGGCGGAGCCATATCGGACGATGCTCGGTCACTTCCGGCACGAGATCGGGCACTACTACTTCTACCGGCTGGTCAGCACGTCGTCCGAGCGCACCGCGCAGTTCACCGAGTTGTTCGGTGACCCGAACGCCGACTACCAAGCAGCGCTTGACCGCCACTACCAGCAGGGCGCACCCGCCGGTTGGGAGAAGTCCTTCGTATCCTCTTATGCCACCATGCATCCCGCAGAGGACTGGGCCGAGACCTTCGCGCACTACCTGCACATCCGCGACACCCTGGACACCTGCGCGGCGTTCGGGTTTGCACCATCGGGAGCGACGTTCGATCGAAAGATGTTGGGCCCTAGCGGCTTTGACACGATCATCGAGATGTGGCTGCCGTTGGCTTGGGCGCTGAACATGGTGAACAGGTCGATGGGCAAGGAAGACCTCTACCCGTTCGTCCTGCCTCCGCAGGTGCTGGAGAAGATGAAGTTGATCCACACGATCATCGATGATCTGGCCTGAGCTCGTTGACCGCCAGGAACTGCGTAGAGCAACATGTCGCACCATGACCCCAACACTTCGCGATCGCGTCGGCGCTGCACTCTTGATCGGCGCGACCGTGTCGTCGCTCGCTGCGTGCAGTGACTTGCCAAAGCGGATCGATCCCGAGGGCCGGCGAAGTTCAAGCCCAGTGACGTCAAATGCCCAGACGGTGTCAAGGCTGAGGTTGGCGTCACGTTCGACTGCACGTTTACCGGTCCTGACGCCAACTACGTGGCGCACATGAAGATCCTCGCGGTGAACGGCGACGCGGTCCAATTCGACGTCAACTCCGAGCCAGTCAAGTAACGGACGAGCGGCGCGAGCCCAACCTTCTGATTGGCTAGGTTCCCGCGTCCAAGTCGGGGGCACAGGGCACGCGGCCCCCGCGCGTGCGACGGTGAATCCCTCGGCCCGGTGCAGCAGCAGAACGGACTCGCACACCGCAACCGCGTCGTCGCCGCCGACCGACACCACTGCAGGACCGAGGAAGTGGCAACAGCCTGTCCTCGCCACGGCGGGACGTTCGGGACTCTGACCTGGACCGTCGGCGGGGAGCTGGACGCCGTGCGTTTGGCATGTCACTCGCTAATCAGCGACGCGTTTTCATAACGACCCGGCGAGCCGCACCGAGTCATGGCACGACGTTCCTAGGATCGCTCGGGTGAACGATCGATACGGCTCCGACGTGCTGGCTCGCGACCCCCATGCCTCCAGGAGCGTCCGCTCCACCGAAACACCCGCCGACATCGGCTTGGTCGTCGAGGATGCGCAGACCGGTTACGTCGGCGCGGTCGTACGCGTGGAGTACGGCCGGGTCGAGCTCGAAGACCGCAACGGTCGCAGGCGTCCCTTTCCGATGGGACCCGGCTTCCTGATCGACGGGAAGCCCGTCATCCTCACCAAGCCCAAGGTGGCGACTCCTGCAGGACCCGTCAGGACGGCGTCGGGTTCGGTTGCCGTGAAGGGCGGTCGTGCTCGCGTCGCGCTGCCAAGCCGCATCTACGTCGAGGGCCGACACGACGCCGAACTCGTCGAACAGGTTTGGGGGGACGACTTGCGCATCGAGGGCGTCGTCGTCGAATACCTCGGCGGCGTGGACGATCTCGTCGACATCGTCGCCGAATTTCGACCAAACCACGAGCGCAGGCTCGGCGTCCTGGTCGACCACCTCGTCGCGGGATCGAAGGAGGCGCGCATCGCTGAGGCCGTTCGGCGCGGGCCTGGAGGCTCCGACACCCTCGTGGTTGGCCACCCGTTCATCGACATCTGGCAGGCGGTCAAGCCGGCGCGCATCGGGCTTGCGGCCTGGCCGCGGATACCGCGCGGAGTCGACTGGAAACACGGCGTATGCGATGCATTGGGGTGGCCACACGGTCAGCAGGCCGACATCGCACGCGCGTGGCAGCGGATACGCGGGACGGTACGGGACTGGAACGATCTCGAGCCCGAGCTCATCGGCCGCGTCGAGGAGTTGATCGACTTCGTCACCGCAACTTGAGGTAGGCCTTGCCGCGCGGTGAAATGCGGTATCCGACATCGAGACTGATCGTCAGACCGAGTCCCTTGAGCTGACGCACCCGGCGCTTGAATCGAGCCGTCTCCTGACCGACGCTGGTCGCGAGGTCGGGTGCGCGCACGGCTTCGTTGCCGGCGATCAACCTCAGGTATTCCACGGTCCACGGACCGTCGGAGCTCGCGGCGTCCCATGTCCGTAGGCGCGCGCTGATGCTCACGACCTCTCGTTCGGTCAATCGGTCGTCAGCGGCAAGGTCCGTGCGCTCGTCGGGTGCCACGAAGGACACCGCGATGACGTAGGTGTGTGCTGCTGGACGTCTATCGAGTTCGGCCTGAGCCGATTTCGCGTCCGCAAATCCTGCGGCACGGGCCTGCGCCGGGGTCACCGCGTAGTCGGCGGGATACTCGAGGACGCCGTCGATGCGAACGGTGCCCGCCGGAGTCCGCTGTGTGCCGCCCACCTTCGCGCGCGGTGCGTCCCAACGTCGCAGCACCAGAGTGACACTGCCGTCGGCTATCCCGGCGGCGACGGCCCGGTTGATGAGCATGTGACCATCGTCGCTCACCCGTGGTAAGCCTGAGAGGTGTCCGACGGTTTGTTCGACGTGTCCGTGGATCCGGGTGCACCGACCGGATTGCCTGCGCCGTCACCCTCATCGCCACTTGCGGTACGGATGCGCCCCGCGTCGCTCGACGAGGTCGTCGGCCAAGCGCACCTGCTCAAACCAGGTTCGCCGTTGCGTCGACTCGTGGACGGGTCGGGTGCGGCCTCGGTCATCCTCTACGGACCGCCTGGCACTGGAAAGACCACGCTGGCGTCACTGATCTCGCAGGCGACGGGCCGACGCTTCGAGGCGCTCTCCGCGCTGTCGGCAGGGGTGAAGGAAGTCCGTGCAGTCATCGAGGGCGCGCGCACCGCACTCATCCGAGGCCAGCAGACGGTGCTGTTCATCGACGAGGTGCATCGCTTCTCGAAGACCCAGCAGGACGCGCTCCTGGCGGCGGTCGAGAATCGTGTCGTCCTCCTCGTCGCGGCGACGACCGAGAATCCTTCGTTCTCCGTTGTCGCGCCACTACTTTCGCGTTCACTGATCCTTCAGCTTCAGGCGCTCGGTCCCGACGACGTGCGCGAGGTGATCGAACGCGCGATCGCCGACCCTCGGGGCCTCGGCGGCAAGGTCGAGGTCGACGTCAACGCGGTGGACCTGCTGGTGCAGCTGGCCGCCGGTGACGCACGTCGGGCGCTCACCGCGCTGGAGGTGGCGGCGGAGGTGGGCGAACGGGTGACCGTGGACGTCGTCGAGCAGTCGCTCGACAAGGCCGCCGTGCGCTACGACCGCGACGGGGACCAGCACTACGACGTCATCAGCGCGTTCATCAAGTCGGTGCGCGGGTCCGACGTCGACGCCGCTCTGCACTACCTCGCGAGGATGCTGACTGCGGGGGAGGACCCGAGGTTCATCGCGCGACGGTTGATGATTCTGGCCAGTGAGGACATCGGGATGGCCGACCCGACAGCGTTGCTCACCGCGGTAGCCGCAGCGCAGACGGTGCAACTGATCGGCCTGCCGGAGGCGCAGCTGACGCTGGCGCACGCGACCGTGCACTTGGCGACGGCGCCCAAGTCGAATGCGGTGACGACGGCGTTGGGCGCGGCGATGGCCGACATCAAGGCGGGCAAGGCCGGCCTGGTGCCGCCGCACCTGCGCGACGGTCACTACTCAGGCGCCGCGGCCTTGGGCAACGCTCAGGGCTACAAGTATCCACACGATGATCCGGATGGCATTGTGCCGCAGCAGTATTCACCAGATGAAGTCGCGGATACCGACTACTACAAGCCGACCTCGCACGGCGCCGAACGGGAGATTGTGGGCCGCCTCGACAAGCTCCGAGCCATCCTCCGCCAACGACGTCGTTAGCGAGGTGACCGCCGCCCCCACTCTGCGTTGATTGCGCAGAAGTGCAAGAGGGCAGCGCTGTCGCAGAGTGAAGACGGGCCGCGCGCGTGCCGCACCCCTTGACAGTCACTGGCAACCTCTCTACCTTGATAATCAATCAATTGGTTGATCAAGTGAGAGGTTGACTATTGAGAGGCGAGGTGAACTCGGAGGGCCTAGACCGTGCCTTTCTCGCGTTGGCCGACCCAGTCCGGCGGGCCATCGTGGCGCGGTTGTCGCGCGGTCCGGCGACCGTCAACGACCTCGCCGAGCCCTTCGAGATCACCAAGCAGGCGGTGTCCAAGCACATCGGAGTGCTCGAGCAGGCGGGACTGGTCACCCGGAGCCGCGACGCTCAGCGCCGACCGGTTCACCTGGACGCCGCCGCGCTGGAGGAACTCACGGCGTGGATCGACCGCTATCGGCTAGACGCCGAACGCAACTACCGCCGGCTGGACGACCTTCTGGCCGTGATGACCGAATCCGACGAGAGAGGAAAGACAACGTGACGAATGCACTCAAGCTGGTGGCACCAGTGGACACGCTGGCGATGGAGTTCACGCGCGACTTCGATGCTCCGATCGAAGCGTTGTTCCGCGCACACGCCGACCCCAAATTGGTAAAGCAGTGGCTGGGACCTGCACGCAATGAAATGTCCATCGCGCGTTGGGATTTCCGCACCGGCGGTGGCTACCGCTATCTGCACCTGGGCCCCGATGGCGACGAGTACTGGTTCAACGGAGTCTTTCACGTCGTAAGGGACGGTGAATTGGTCATCCAGACGTTCGAATTCGAGGGCGCACCGGACATGGTGAACATCGAGTTCGTGTGGTTCGAAGACCTCGGAGACGGCCGAAGTCGCCTGCGAGGCCGGTCGATTTGCCCCAACGTCGAGGCTCGCGACGCGCTGCTCGACTCGGGCATGGAGGGCGGTATGACCGAGGGCTACGAGCGTCTCGACTCGCTGTTGGTGAGCGTCTGATGGACTGGACTCTCGAGGTGGTTCAGATTCCGGTCCGCGACGTCGACGAGGCCATCGCCTTCTATCGCGATCAGGTCGGGTTCAACGTGGACTTGGACGTACGGCTGGGCGAGTCGCGGTTCGCGCAGCTGACTCCCGAGGGATCGGGCTGTTCCATCCAGGTGGCGGACCCTGCTCCGATGGCCCCTGGCTCGCTCCGAGGGTTGCAGCTCGTCGTTTCGGATGCCTACGCGGCGCATGCCTACCTCGTCGAAAGAGGCGTTGCCGCCGGGAGCATCAACGTCATCGATGATCGTGATGGGGGCACGATGTTCGACTTCTCTGATCCCGACGGCAACGCATGGGTGGTGCAGCAAATCAAGGCGAGGGGCGGAACGCCGTTGCTGCCCAAACGACTTGGTTAGCGGAACAACCCCGAGCGACGTCCACTGAGCACGCCGCCGCTGCGACGTCCGCCCATCAGGCCGGCTACCAGCGCGACGCCCAGTGCCGCGACGATGACCTGCACGAGAAGCTCCAGCCAGTCGATGCCGTTGGTAACCGTTGGAATGCCAAGTGCGCGAGCAATCGCAGTACCGATGAAGGCTGACACGATGCCGACGAGGACGGTAACGAGCATGCCAATCGGCTGTCTGCCTGGCAGTACGAGTCTGCCGAGCACGCCGACGACGGCGCCGATGAGAATGGCGGTGATGATGCCGGTGATGGTCATTGCTTCCTCCAGGGTGGGATGGTTCATGGGTGGTGCGGTTCAAGAGCAGTACCCCCGTCGGGTCGACAAATAAACACCAGCGTCAATCGGGTCGGCCGTAGGCTTCGTGACGTGCAGAGCGAGCTATTGGACGTCGACACCAGCCGTAGGCGCACGGTGGACCTCACCGACGCGGTCCGGACTTTCTGCGCGAATCGCGGGGATGGGCTGTGCAACGTGTTCGTTCCTCACGCGACGGCGGGCGTCGCTGTCCTCGAGACCGGTGCGGGATCCGATGACGACCTCGTCGACACGCTGGAGCGCTTGCTGCCGCGCGACGATCGGTATCGACACGCGCACGGTTCGCCTGGTCACGGCGCAGATCACGTCCTGCCTGCGATCGTGGCACCATCGGTGACGGTGCCGGTCGAAGGTGGTGTCCCGCTCCTCGGCACGTGGCAGAGCGTCGTACTCGTCGACCTGAACCGCGACAATGCTCGTCGCTCGGTGCGGCTGAGCTTCGTCGCCGGTTGACGGCCACGGAAAGGCCACCCGCGCCTTCCCATCGCCCGACTGCCGACCGGTACTGTAATGCGGTCGAGAAACTCCATCACCTAAGGACAACAGCACTGTGCAGACACACGAGATCAGGAAGCGATTCCTCGATCACTTCGTGAAGGCGGGCCACACCGAGGTGCCGAGCGCCTCGGTGATCCTCGACGATCCCAACCTGTTGTTCGTCAACGCGGGCATGGTGCAGTTCGTGCCGTTCTTCCTCGGCGCACGCACCCCACCGTGGGACCGTGCGACGAGCATTCAGAAGTGCATCCGGACCCCCGACATCGACGAGGTCGGCATCACCACCCGGCACAACACGTTCTTCCAGATGGCTGGCAACTTCTCGTTCGGTGACTACTTCAAGAAGGGCGCGATCGAGTTCGCCTGGACGCTGCTGACGAACCCGCAGGACAAGGGCGGCTACGGATTCGACCCCGAATTGCTTTGGGCCACGGTATATCTCGACGACGACGAGGCAATCGAGCTGTGGCAGGAGGTGGCCGGACTGCCGCTGGAACGCATCCAGCGCCGCGGCATGGCCGACAATTACTGGTCGATGGGCATTCCCGGCCCGTGCGGCCCTTCGTCGGAGATCTACGTCGATCGCGGACCGGAGTACGGCGTCGACGGCGGCCCAGAGGCCAACGAGGACCGCTACATCGAGATCTGGAACCTCGTGTTCATGCAGAACGAGCGGGGCGAGGGGACCTCGAAGGAAAACTTCGAGATCCTTGGGCCGCTACCGCGCAAGAACATCGACACCGGCATGGGCGTCGAGCGCGTGGCGTGCCTACTGCAAGGCGTCGACAACGTCTACGAGACCGACCTCATGCGGCCCGTCATCGATCTCGTCGCGAGCATCGCGCCCCGCGGGTACGGCGTGGGCAACCACGAGGACGACGTGCGGTATCGCGTCATCGCCGATCACAGCCGGACTGCGGCGATCATCATCGGCGATGGGGTCAGCCCAGGAAACGACGGTCGCGGGTACGTGCTGCGTCGGCTCCTTCGCCGCGTGGTCCGGTCGGCCAAGCTGCTCGGCATCGACACCCCGATCGTCGGCGACCTGATGGTCACCGTTCGTGACGCGATGGGGCCGTCGTACCCGGAATTGGTCACCGACTTCGACCGCATCCAACGCATCGCCGTCGCGGAGGAGACGGCGTTCAACCGAACGCTCGCTTCCGGGTCGAGGTTGTTCGACGAAGCTGCCAAGGCCACCAGGTCGTCTGGTACGACGGTGCTTTCCGGTACCGACGCCTTCGCGCTACACGACACGTACGGCTTTCCGATCGAGCTCACGCTGGAAATGGCGGCCGAGGCAGGGTTGTCCGTCGACGAGGCGGGCTTCCGCGGCCTGATGGCCGAGCAGCGAGCGCGCGCCAAGGCCGACGCCGCCGCTCGCAAGCACGCTCATGCGGATCTCACTGCATACCGCGAACTCGTCGACGCCGGCCCGACGGAGTTCACCGGCTTCGATGAATTGACCTCTGAAGCAAGGATTCTAGGCATCTTCGTGGATGGCCGACGAGTGCCCGTCGTCGCACACGGTGGCGAGACCGCCGGTGCCGACCGCGTCGAACTGATCCTCGACCGCACCCCGCTGTACGCGGAATCCGGCGGGCAGATCGCCGACGTCGGCGACATCTCCGGCACCGGATCCAATGCCACCGCCAAGGCTGCGGTCACCGACGTGCAGAAGATCGCCAAGACCCTCTTCGTGCACCGTGTGAACGTCGAGTCCGGCGAATTCGTCGAGGGCGACACCGTCGTCGCGGCGGTCGATCCCAAGTGGCGCCACGGCGCCACCCAAGGCCACTCCGGTACTCACATGGTGCACGCAGCACTGCGACAGGTGTTGGGGCCCAATGCCGTTCAGGCCGGGTCCTTGAACCGACCCGGATATCTGCGCTTCGACTTCAACTGGCAGGGATCGCTGTCCGACGAGCAGCGCACCCAAATCGAAGAGGTCACCAACGAAGCGGTCGAGGCTGATTTCGCGGTGAACACCTTCCATACCGAACTCGCTCGTGCCAAGGCGATGGGCGCGATGGCGCTCTTCGGCGAGAACTACCCCGACGAGGTCCGCGTCGTCGAGATCGGCGGACCATTCTCGATCGAGTTGTGCGGCGGTACGCACGTGACGAATTCGGCACAGATCGGACCGGTGACCATCCTCGGGGAGGCTTCGGTCGGTTCGGGTGTGCGACGCGTCGAGGCCTACGTCGGGCTCGACTCGTTCAAGTACCTGGCCAAGGAGCGTGCCTTGTTGGCCGGCCTCGCGTCATCGCTCAAGGTGCCGTCCGACGAGGTGCCTGCCCGCGTAGCGACCCTCGTCGAACGTCTGCGCGTGGCGGAGAAGGAGGTCGACCGCATGCGACTGGCGACGGCGCGGGCAGCTGCAGCGAATGCGGCCGCCGGTGCCGAGTCGATAGGCAAGGTGCGTCTGGTGGCACAGCGGATGGCGGGCGGGATGTCGGCGGCCGACTTGCGCAGCCTCGTCGGTGACGTGCGCGGCAAGCTTGGATCCGAACCGGCGGTCGTGGCCTTGATCTCCGAGGCCGACGGTGGTTCGGTGCCGTTCGTCGTCGCCGTCAACGCCGCGGGTGTCGACCTCGGCCTTTCGGCGAACGATCTCGTCAAGACCATCGGTACGGCGGTGAACGGGCGCGGCGGCGGCAAGGCCGATCTGGCGCAGGGCTCTGGCAGTGATGCCTCGGGCATCGACGCGGCGTTGGCCGCGTTGCGTTCCGAGGTAGGCCGGAGCTAACTGGGTGGAGCTGAACGAAGATCCGGCGGGCAGGAGCGAAGCGACCGGGGTTGTGCACCGCTCACCGGACAGGCCGGGTGGCCCGCTGGACCCCCCGGACCCCGGCCGCGGGCGGCGGCTCGGCGTCGACGTAGGCACGGTCCGCATCGGCGTCGCGGTGTGTGATCCAGACGGCATCCTCGCCACGCCCGTCGAAACCGTCCGGCGCGACCGCCATGATCGACACCTACGCCGGCTGGCCACTCTGGTGGACGAACTCGACATCGTCGAGGTCGTCGTCGGTCTGCCGCGCACCCTTGCCGACCGGACCGGACCGTCGGCACTGGACGCAATCGCAACGGCCGACGCACTGGCGGAACGCATCAGCCCGACACCCGTACGGCTCACCGACGAACGGTTGACCACGGTCACGGCGCAACGATCGCTGCGCGAAGCCGGCGTCCGCGCGAAAGGACAAAAGGCGATGATCGACCAGGTAGCGGCCGTCGGGATTCTGCAGAGCTGGCTGGACCAGCGTCGTGGAGCGGCCGATGCCTAGCGACTGGGGCCGTGAGCGCACGGAACCGGTTGCCGTTGGAGCACCGCGGCGCGGGATGAGCCGGGTCGAGCGAGTTCGTGCGCGGGAACGCCGGCGCAGGCGGCGCTTTCGGACCAACCTCGCGCTCGTCTCGTTGATCGTGTTCGTGGTCGGCGCGGTCTTCCTTGGATCTCGCCTGTGGCACGGGCTCGTCGGCGGCGACGACGACTACGCCGGTGGCGGCGTGAAGGACGTCGTCATCGAGGTGCACAACGGTGATTCGACGACGGTGATCGCCCAGACGCTGCTTGACCACGAGGTGGTGGCGACGGTCAACGCGTTCGTCAAGGCAGCCTCGGGCAGCAGTGCAATAGGCGCGATCCAGCCGGGCTTCTACAAGGTTCGCACCGAGATCCCCGCGTCGGATGCCGTTGCGCGCCTTTCGGATCCTCAGAATCGGGTGGGAAGGCTCGTCATCCCGGAGGGTCGTCAACTCGACGACATCACCGACGCGAAGACCAACGACGTCACCCAGGGCATCTTCTCGATGATCTCGGCGGCCACGTGCGTGGATCTCGACGGCATCCAACAATGCGTGAAGGCGGACGATCTCCGGCAGGCCGCCGAATCTGTCGATCCCTCGGCGCTGTCCGTGCCGGCGTGGGCACTCGACCCCGTCAAGGCGCTCGGCAAGGACCACCGACGAATCGAGGGCCTGATCGCTCCCGGCACGTGGAACGTCGACCCGTCCGGGTCCGCCCAAGGCATCATTGCCAATCTGATCGGTTCCAGCGCCAAACAGTACGAGGCGAACGGCCTTCTCGAAGCGGGCAATGCGACACACCTTTCGCCGTACCAGGTTCTGACCGTCGCGTCGTTGGTGCAGCGCGAATCCAAGCCCGATGACTTCGCGAAGGTCGCCCGCGTCATCTACAACCGGCTCAACGAGCCCGACCACCGTCGCTTGCAGTTCGACTCCACGGTGAACTATCCGCTGGACCGTCAAGAGGTCGCCACCACCGATGCCGACCGGGCGGCGGATACGCCTTGGAATACCTATGTGCGCGAAGGGCTTCCGGCGACGCCGATCTGTTCGCCGGGTCAACCCGCGCTTGCCGCTGCCGAGAATCCTGCGGCGGGCGACTGGCTGTACTTCGTCACCGTAGATCTGCAGGGCATGACGCTGTTCACCCGCGACTACCCGCAGCACCTGGCCAACATCGAACTGGCGAAACGAAACGGTGTCCTCGACAGCGCACGCTAGCGCTCCACGTCGGGCCGCGGTACTGGGATCGCCGATCTCCCACTCTCGCTCGCCCCAGCTGCATCTCGCGGCGTACCGCGCGTTGGGCCTCGCCGACTGGAGCTACGACCGCATCGAGTGCACGGACGTCGAACTACCCTCCCTCGTAAGTGGTTTGGGTCCCGAGTGGGTGGGGTTGTCGGTAACGATGCCAGGCAAGTTCGCCGCGCTGAGATTCGCCGACGAACGCACGCCGCGCGCAGACCTGATCGGCTCCGCCAACACGCTGGTGCGAACGGACACCGGGTGGCGCGCCGACAACACCGACGTCGACGGTGTCACGGGTGCGCTCGGATCTGCGGCGGTGTGCCGCCTCGGTCGCGCCGCGATACTCGGTTCGGGCGGCACCGCGCCTGCCGCTGTCGTCGGCCTCATTGAGCTTGGACTGCAAGAGATTTCGGTCGTGGCTCGCAATCCCGACAAGGCTGCGCCGTTGCTGGCCCTCGGCGCGCGGCTCGGGGTCGATGTCCGATTCGTCGACCTCGGCACGCGGGTGGCCGACGTCGACGTGGTGGTGAGCACCCTGCCCTCCGACGTCGCAGAGGAACACGTGGACACGGTCACGGGCGTGCCACTGCTGCTCGACGCCATCTACGAACCGTGGCCGACGCCCCTGGCGACGGCGGTCGAAGCGGCTGGCGGTGTCGTCGTCAGCGGTTTGCAGATGCTGTTGAACCAGGCCTTCGCCCAAGTCGAGCAGTTCACCGGTAAACCGGCGCCGAAAGAGGCGATGAGAGCAGCCCTCGACAGCCGTTAGCCTTCGATGATGGGGGCGGGGGTGTTCGGCGTGTGCGTGCTGGCGTGGTTTACGGCCTTGAGCGTCTACGACATTCGGCAACGTCGGCTGCCGAACTGGCTGACGTTGCCAGGGGGTGTCATCGTGCCTGCCGTCGCCGCGGTGTGCGGCCATGGTCGCGAGGCGTTGGCAGGCGCCGCCGTGCTGGCGCTGCTCTACCTCGTCATGCACCTCGCCACGCCTGCCGGAATGGGAGCCGGTGACGTCAAGCTGGCAATCGGTGTCGGCGCACTCACCGGTGCGTTCGGCTTCGACGCCTGGGTGTTGGCGGCTATCGCCGCGCCACTCCTCACCGCACTGTGGGCCGTCGTCGTCGCCGCCACGCATCGGGGCAAGACCGTGCCGCACGGTCCGTCGATGTGTGTTGCCTCGGTGGCCGCGATCGCGCTGGTGCACGGCTAGATCGACCTGTCGGTGGATGGTTCTAGTATCGAACACATGAGCGATCGAGCGCCGGACCCGGTGGAGGTGGCGATGGTGGCGCGGTTGGCGGAGTTGGAGCGGGAGAAGTCGGCTGCGGCGGCGGAGCAGGCTCGGGTTGCTGCGGGATTGGATGCTCATCGTCGGGCTCGGGAGGCTGCCGCCGGGGTGCCCGCAGGCAGGCGGGGCAAGGGGCTGGGCAGTGAGATCGCCTTGGCGCGGCGGGATTCGCCGAATCAGGGTGGTCGGCATCTGGGGTTCGCGCGAGCGTTGGTGTACGAGATGCCGCACACTCTTGCCGCGCTGGAGGCTGGAGCGCTCTCGGAGTGGCGGGCCACGATGATCGTTCGCGAGTCGGCGTGTCTGAGCATCGAAGACCGCGGCATCTTGGATGCCCGGATGTGCGCCGACCAGGCGGCGTTGGAGGGAAAGGGCAACAAGCGGATCGAGGCCGACGCCAAGGCGATTGCCTACGAGCTGGATCCGCACGCCGTGGTCGAGCGGGCTGTGCGGGCGGAATCCGAGCGCACCGTGACCAGCAGACCCGCGCCGGACAACATGGTGATCGTCTCGGCGTTGTTGCCAATGGCCAAGGGTGTTGCGGTGCACGCGAGCTTGATTCGGGCCGCCGACACCGCCGGCGACGGCCGTAGTCGCGGTCAAGTGATGGCCGATACCCTCTATGAGCGGGTCACCGGGCGCCCCGCCGAGGCGCCGGTCCCAGTCGCGGTGAACCTGGTGCTCTCCGACGAGACCCTGCTCGGTGGTGACCGGGCCCCGGCGCGGGTTCCTGGGTATGGTCCGATTCCGGCTGCGATCGCGTGCCGGTTGGCTGCTGATGCCGCCGGTGACGAGCGGTCCAAGGCGACGCTGCGCCAGCTGTATCGGCATCCGGCGTCGGGAGCGTTGGTCGCGATGGAGTCGCGGGCTCGGCTATTCCCCAAGGGGTTGGCCCGCTACATCGCCCTCCGTGATGACACCTGCCGCACGCCCTATTGCGACGCCCCGATCCGGCACATCGACCACGCCACAGCCCACATCACGGGAGGTAAGACGTCCGAGGTCAATGGCCGCGGCACGTGCGAAGCCTGCAATTACGCCAAGGAGGCACCCGGCTGGCAGGTCACGTCCAGCTGCGACCGCGACGGCACCCACACCGCCGACGTCACCACCCCGACCGGTGCACGCCACCGCTCCAAGGCCCCACCACTACCGGGCCCCCGACGATCATGGACAAGCATCGTCGAAATCGCCTTCGCCGAACGCCTCACCTGGGGGCGGGCAGCGTAACAGGCGCGGCTGAGCGGTCACGACTGCGCGTTTCATGGATTTCAATCGCGACACGCCGTCATGGGAGGATGGGACGCGTGTTGCGATGGACCACAGCTGGTGAATCCCACGGCCGCGCGTTGGTGGCCGTAGTCGAAGGCATGGTGGCCGGCGTCCATCTGACGTCCGAGGACATCGCCGCGGAGCTGAAACGTCGCCGACTCGGGTATGGCCGCGGCGCCCGCATGAAGTTCGAAGCGGACGCGGTCACGATCCTGGCCGGCGTACGCCACGGGGTGACCCTCGGTGGCCCGATCGCAATCGAGATCGGCAACACCGAGTGGCCAAAGTGGGAGACGGTGATGGCCGCGGACCCCGTCGACCCATCCGCGCTCGACGGCGACGCTGCCCGCAATGCGCCGCTGACCAGGCCTCGGCCAGGTCACGCTGACTACGCGGGCATGCTCAAGTACGGCTTCGACGACGCCCGTCCCGTCCTGGAACGCGCGAGTGCCCGCGAGACGGCCGCTCGCGTCGCCGCAGGGACCATCGCGAGGGCGTTCCTTCGCCAGGCGTTGGGTGTCGAGGTGTTGTCACACGTGATCTCGATCGGGGCGTCGAAACCGTATGACGGACCTCCGCCGCAACCGCAGGATCTGGCGGCCATCGACGACAGTCCCGTGAGGGCATTCGACGAGAACGCCGAACAGGCGATGATCACGGAGATCGAGGCCGCCAAGAAGGACGGCGACACACTCGGGGGCGTCGTCGAGGTGGTCGCAGCAGGACTGCCGATCGGGCTGGGGTCATTCACCAGTGGTGACAGCCGTCTGGACAGTCAATTGGCCGGCGCGGTGATGGGCATTCAGGCCATCAAGGGCGTCGAGATCGGCGACGGTTTCGAGACGGCGCGCCGCCGCGGCAGCGTGGCCCACGACGAGATGTACCCCGGTCCCGACGGCGTGATGCGCTCGACCAACCGGGCCGGCGGCCTGGAAGGCGGCATGACCAACGGCCAGCCGCTTAGGGTGCGGGCCGCGATGAAGCCGATCTCGACGGTTCCCCGCGCCCTCGCGACCGTCGACATGGCCACGGGCGAGGAAGCAGTGGCCATCCATCAGCGATCCGATGTCTGCGCGGTGCCCGCGGCAGGTGTGGTGGTCGAGACGATGGTGGCGCTGGTGTTGGCCCGTGCGGCACTGGAGAAGTTCGGCGGCGATTCGCTCACTGAGACGCGCACCAACATCGGGACGTATCTCGCTTCGGTGGCGGAACGCGAGCCAGCGCAATCCGACGAGCAGGCGTCGGGCTGATGCCTCCCAAGGCCGTGCTCGTAGGGATGCCAGGGTCGGGCAAGTCCACCATCGGGCGCCGCGTCGCCAAGGCGCTAAATCTTCCCCTGCTGGACACCGACGCCAAGATCGTCGAGACGACGGGCCGCAGCATCGCCGACATCTTCGTCGAGGGCGAGCAGGAGTTCCGTCGCATCGAGGCCGACGTGGTGTGCGCAGCGCTGGCCGAACACGACGGCATCGTCTCGCTTGGAGGCGGTGCGATCACGTCGCCCGAAGTGCGTGAAGCCTTGGCGGGCCACACCGTGGTGTACCTGGAAATCAATGCGGCCGAAGGGATTCGGCGTACGTCGGGCGGCGCTGGGCGACCACTTCTCGCCGGTGACCCCGCCGAGCGGTTCCGTACGCTGATGCGGCAACGCGTGCCGCTGTACCGTCAGGTCGCGACGATCCGGATCAACACCAACCGACGCAACCCCGGTGCGGTGGCCCGCCAGATCGTGCATCGACTAGAGCAATCGGGGTCGCAACAGCAGTCACGTCGCCGCAGGCGCTCAAACTGGCGAAGGCTGCCGACCGTCCTCAATCCCGAACCGACCAACGAGGCGCCGCCGAGTCCTGCGGCGCTCGCCCGCCAAGCGGAAGCCCGTCATGAGTGAACCCGTGACCGTCGACGTCCTCGTCGAGCGCCCCTACCCCGTGATCATCGGGACGGGACTGCTAGGCGACCTGACCCGCGTCCTGAGCGGCCGCCACAGGGTGGCGATCCTGCATCAGCCAGTGTTGGCCCAAACCGCCGAGGCCATTCGCACTCGTCTCACCGAGGAGGGCGTCGACGCCCATCGCATCGAGATCCCCGATGCAGAGGCAGGCAAGGAGCTTCCTGTCGTCGGCTTCATCTGGGAAGTGTTGGGCCGCATCGGTGTTGGCCGCAAGGACGCCATCGTCAGCCTAGGCGGGGGAGCGGCCACCGACGTCGCCGGGTTCGCCGCAGCCACGTGGCTGCGTGGCGTCGACATCGTGCACGTACCCACTACGCTGCTCGGAATGGTCGATGCGGCCGTCGGCGGCAAGACGGGGATCAACACCGACGCTGGCAAGAACCTCGTCGGCGCGTTCCACCAACCGCTCGCCGTGTTGGTGGACCTAGCGACCCTGGAAACGTTGCCGCGCAACGAGATCGTCGCGGGAATGGCCGAGATCGTGAAGGCCGGCTTCATCGCCGACCCCGTCATCCTCGACATGATCGAGGCCAACCCGGAAGTCGCGCTCGACCCGACGGGTGCCGTACTTTCCGAGCTGATCCGGCGTGCGGTTGCCGTCAAGGCCGAGGTCGTCTCCGCCGACGAGAAGGAATCCGCGTTGCGCGAGATTCTGAACTATGGCCACACGCTGGCTCACGCGATCGAACGGCGCGAGCGTTATCAATGGCGCCACGGCGCGGCGGTGTCCGTCGGCCTGGTGTTCGCCGCCGAACTCGGTAGGCTCGCAGGCAGACTCGACGACGATACGGCCGACCGGCACCGGTCGATCCTGACGTCGTTGGGATTGCCGGTCACCTATGATGCCGATGCGCTTCCTCAGCTGCTCGAATACATGGCGGGTGACAAGAAGAACCGTTCGGGGATACTGCGATTCGTGGTGCTCGATGGGCTCGCCAAGCCAGGAAGGCTAGAGGGTCCGGACCCGTCGCTGTTGGTGGCGGCCTACTCGGAGATCGGAGCCGAATCGTGACGGCCAAGGTGAACGTGATCAACGGGCCGAACCTCGGTCGCCTCGGCAAGCGCCAGCCCGAGGTCTACGGAAGGACCACGCACGACGACCTGATCGCTCTCATCGAGGCCGAGGCCGCCGAACTCGGGCTAGAGGTGCGGGTGCGCCAGAGCGACAGCGAAGCCGAGTTGCTGCAGTGGATCCACGACGCCGCCGACGCGGGCGAATCCGTCGTGCTGAATGCGGGTGCATTGACGCACACCTCGGTGGCGCTGCGGGACGCGTGCACCGAGTTGAAGGCGCCGCTCATAGAACTGCACATCTCGAACGTGCACGCACGTGAGGAATTTCGGCACCACTCGTATCTGAGTGCGGTAGCGACCGGTGTGATCGTTGGGCTCGGCGTGCAGGGATACCTGCTTGCCCTGCGTTATCTTGCGAGCCTCGACTAGCCGGGTTCGGCGATGTTCTAGGTGCTCTTCTCGTGCACCGCGGTGGCTTCTTCGTCGGAATGGACGGCGGCGAAGACGTCTGTGTCAGCGCGTTCCATGTCGGCTGCGCTGTGGCGTTGCACCGGCGGCGCCTTGCGGTCCACCAGATAGCGGCCGACCGTGACACCGATGATCGCGGCGACGAAGGTCAAAAGCGCCGTGAACGCGGCGAAGGTAGTGACCTCGTTGATGAGGCCCTCCGCGTACAGCCCCTCGTAGAACAGCGAGATGAACCACGCGACGAGCCCGCTGACCACGCCCGCGAACAGCCCGGCGAGCAGCCACGTCATCGCATAGTCTTCGCGACGATCGGGGTCGGGATTGGCTCGCGCGTCAGCGCGACCGTCGGCGAGCCCCCAGATCACTGCGCCTATTGCGAACAGGGTGACCAGCGTGAGACTGATCCACAGCGCCTGGGATTCCCACAGATTGATCAGAGCGCCCTGGATCAAGCGGACGATGACCATCGACGCCGCGAACACCAGTCCGCGCAGCAACCACCTACTCATGAGGGGACAGCCTAGCGAGTACCGTCAAGCGCTGTGACGATTTCCCAGCGCCGCGACCGCCTGCGCCGCCGTCTTTACGCAGCCGAACTCGACGCAATGTTGGTAACCGACCTGGTCAACGTGCGTTATTTGTCGGGATTCACGGGTTCGAATGCGGCGCTTCTGATTCACGTGGACGATGACGTTCCCGTGCTGGCCACCGATGGGCGATACGTCACGCAGGCGGCCCGCCAGGCTCCCGACGCCGAGATCGTGATCGAACGCGCCTGTGCGCCGCATCTGACCGGTCGTGCACGAGAAGCCAAGGTTCACAGGCTGGGCTTCGAGAGCCACGTCGTGACCGTGGACGGCTACGCGGTGCTGGCGCAAGCGGCGGGTGACGTCGAGCTCGTCCGAGCAGCCGGAACCGTCGAAGCGTTGCGCGAGGTCAAGGACGCCGGTGAGATAGCCCTGCTCCGGTTGGCGTGCGAGGCCGCCGACGCGGCCCTCACCGACCTGGTGGCGACCGGAGGTCTGCGTCCCGGCCGCACCGAGAAGGAGGTCGGTCGCGAGCTAGAGTCCCGGATGCTCGACCACGGCGCCGACGGCATCTCCTTCGAGACGATCGTCGCGGCAGGGGTGAACTCGGCGATCCCGCATCATCGTCCGACCGACGCGATCCTGGCTGCTGGCGACTTCGTCAAGATCGACTTCGGCGCCCTCGTCGCGGGATATCACTCGGACATGACGCGGACGTTCGTCCTTTCGCCTGTCGCGCAGTGGCAGAGCGAGCTGTACGACCTGGTCGCCACCGCGCAACGTGCTGGCCGCGACGCCCTGACACCCGGGGTGGCGCTCAGCGCCGTCGACGAGGCATCGCGCCAAATCATCGCCGACGCCGGGCACGCAGAACACTTCGGCCACGGGCTAGGACACGGGGTCGGCCTGCAGATCCACGAAGCGCCGGGAATCAGCGCGTCCGCCGCCGGTACACTGCTTCCTGGCTCTGCGGTGACCGTGGAGCCGGGTGTTTATCTGCCCGGCCGTGGCGGCGTCCGCATCGAGGACACGCTGGTCGTGGGCAGTGACGGAACACCCACACCCGAACTGCTTACCCGGTTCCCGAAGGAACTGGCAGTCCTCGACTGACCTCGAGACTGACGTCTAGGAGAGAAACACACCGTGGCATCCACCGCAGACTTCAAGAACGGCCTCGTCCTGCAGATCGACGGCCAGCTCTGGCAGATCACCGAGTTCCAGCACGTCAAGCCAGGCAAGGGACCTGCCTTCGTGCGGACCAAGCTCAAGAACGTGCTATCCGGCAAGGTCGTTGACAAGACCTACAACGCGGGCGTCAAGGTCGAGACTGCGACCGTGGACCGGCGTGATGCCACCTATCTGTATCGCGACGGCAACGACTTCGTGTTCATGGACTCTCAGGACTACGAGCAGCACCCGCTGTCGGAATCGCTGGTGGGCGACGCGGCCAACTATCTGTTGGAGAGCCTGCCCGTGCAGATCGCCTTCCACGACGGCGTCCCGCTGTACCTGGAGTTGCCGGTGACGGTGGAGTTGCTCGTCGCCAACACCGAGCCTGGCCTGCAGGGCGACCGCTCCTCGGCTGGCACCAAGCCGGCCACCATGGAAACCGGCGCGGAGATCCAGGTGCCACTGTTCATCAACACCGGCGACAAGCTGAAGGTCGACTCACGCGATGGCAGCTACCTCGGTCGCGTGAACGCCTAACACATGCCTGACCGAAAGCCTGCGTCGCACCGCAAGCCGGACAAGGGCCGCCATCAAGCCCGCAAGCGCGCGGTCGACCTGCTTTTCGAGGCGGAGGCGCGAGGGCTCACCCCTGCCGCAGTCGCCGAGGGACGAGGCTCCCTCGCCGAATCGGAAAGCGATGTCGCACCGCTGAATCCGTACACTGTCACCGTTGCCAACGGCGTCACCGAGCACTCGGCACACATCGACGACCTGATCTCGGCCCACCTCCAGGGGTGGACCCTGGAACGCCTGCCCGCGGTCGACAGAGCCGTCCTTCGTGTGGCGGTGTGGGAACTTCTTCACGCCGAGGACGTCCCGGAACCGGTTGCCGTCGACGAGGCGGTCGAGCTGGCCAAGCAGCTGTCCACCGATGACTCTCCGGGTTTCGTCAACGGGGTCCTCGGTCAGATCATGCTCGTCACTCCTCAGATTCGGGCGGCCTCGGCCGCCGTTCGCGGGGCCGCGGACGGTTCGTGATGGAAGTTCCACAGGACTGGGCGCCGTACTTCAGCGTGGAGGACGCCGCCAAGGTTTACCTGAGGGATTCCGAGCTGGCACTCGATCAGATCAGGGCGCTCGTCGACTTCGGCGCCGTCGCGTCGTTCATCATGTTGCGTGGCGTCACCGCGCTCTCACACTCGATGTAGCTGGCGCCGCGCGGCGACTAGGTCGGGTAGTCGGGCAGTGTGAAGTTCTCCGCCTTGCTCATCCACTTCCGATCGGCAACCGGCCGAAAGGGCCAGCGCTGCATCCACTTCATCACCTGTGCCGTTATCACGATGTCGGCGTTGGACTTTGGTGCGTAGCCGTCGATGCCCGCTGGGAGATCCTGGGCGCTCGCCACGTACGGGCGCACCAATCGTTCGTATGATTCGAGCCCAGCGCGCAGCCGCTCGGGTGACAGTTCGGCCGCCTTACCCAACTCGCCGGCCAGTACGTAGGCGCCGACGAGGGCCAGGGCGGTGCCCATCCCGCTCAACGGTGACGCGCAATACGCGGCGTCTCCGACGAGTGCGGCCCGCCCGCAGGACCACGAATCCATGTGCACTTGGACGAAGGAGTCGAAGTAGAAGTCGTCGGCGGTGCGCGCGGCCGCGAGCAAGGCCTGTGACTCCCACTTCGCATCGGCGAACCGCTCCTCGAGGATTGCCCGCTGCGAGTCGACGTCGCGTCGGTCGTACGTCAGGGGCTCTGAGCGAAATGCCAAGCCCGCCTTCGACAATTCCGGCGAATGATCGGGCCGCATCGAGGCAACGAGACCGGGCTCCTGGTAGATCAGGTACCAGCCGTCCAGTCCGACGTGATCGGGTGCGGTGAACCAGGCGTGGTAGCCCCCGAGCGGCGTGACGAACTGTTCCTCCGACCCCCACACCAACCGCCGGACCGCCGAGTGCGCGCCGTCTGCACCGACGACGAGGTCAGCCTCTACGCTGTCACCGTCCGACAGGGTCGCGGTCACGCCATCGGATTCCTGTACGAGCCCGGTGATCCTGGCGTCGAACCGGTAGTCGACGTCCGACGACGTGGCACCGTATAGCACGTCGGCAATGTCGCCGCGCAAGATCTCGAGACTGCTCACGAGCCCATTGCCGTTGAAGGCCTCGACCGGCATCTCGGCGCGGCGACTGCCGTCGGCCTTGACCCACGCCGCACCGCGCTGTTCCAGCGACCGCTGGGTCATGTCCTCGAGCAGCCCCATTCGGTCTACCACCTGGCGCGCTACGCCGCGGAGGTCGACGGTCTGACCTCCTGGTCGGATGCCCGGCGAGACTTCAACGACGACCACACGGAAGCCGTTGCGGTGCAACCAAAACGCGAGCGCCGGACCCGCCACCCCTGCTCCGCTTATGAGGACGGTCGGTTGAGGCATGGGGCTGAACCTATGACAAATGGAGTCGGCTGACAATCGAGATAGATGCGCAGTTGACCGATTGCGTACCAGGACGCCGTGCACCGCGGCGGTGCCGACCCGGTGGTCGTCCGGGATGTCGAGTGCGTATCACTGCACCGAAGACGGCAGTGCGCCGACGGCTAGAGTTCTAGCGCCTGATAGGTGCGGCGCACGAACCGCGGCTGGGCGGTTTGCAGCCTGGCGAGCGACGTGTTGCCGGCTATCGCGGCGCCTACGTCCGCACTCAGATCGGGCATGTTCTGGATCAGATAGAGCAGGACGAGGTCCGCCGAAGGGTCTGCCTGCCACCAGGTTCCATATGCCCCCGGCCACGTGAACGTGCCAAGTCCACCCGGCCCATACAGCTGGCGCGACTGTGCGGGATCGGTGACGACCGACAGGTTCAGCCCGAATCCGCGCCCGCGCCAATACGGCATGCCGAGGAAGGGGACCCGCTTCTGCTCCGCAGTCAGCCGGTCGGTGCGCATCAGCCGCACGGACTCCTCGGAGAGCACGCGCACACCGTCGACGGTGCCGCCTCCGAGCAGCATCCGGATGAAGGCGAGGTAGTCGTCGGCTGTCGACCACAGCCCGGCCCCGCCAGCGCAGAACTCGGGCGGCGTCACCTGGGCAGGGCCCATCGCGTCGTCACGAAGACTGCCGTTCGCATCGAGCTTGTACATCGTGGCGGCGCGCCTGCGGCCCTCCATGGAGACAGCGAAGCCGGTGTCGGCCATGCCGAGTGGGTCGAGTATCCGGGTCGAAAGCACTTCCGAGAGTGGCTTTCCCTCAATCCGAGAGATGGCGATGCCCAGCACGTCGGTGGCGTGGCTGTAGGTCAACCGGTCGCCAGGTTGATGGGCCAGGGGAAGCGCGGCGAGCTCGGCCAGCCAGCGGTCCTGATTCTGGCGGAACATCAGCTTGCCGTAGGCCTTGCCAAGCGGCGGGCCGACCGAGAACGCGTAAGCCAGACCGCTGCGATGGGTCATCAAGTCGTCGTAGGTAATCGGACGCTGCAGGGGCACGGTCTTGTCGAGCGGGCCCGACGGGTCGGCCATCACGCGAAGGTCGGCGAGCTCGGGCACGACGTCGGCTACGGGGTCGGTGAGCGCGAGCTTGCCCTCCTCGACAAGGGCCATCGCGGCCGCGACCGTCACGGGCTTGGTCATCGACGCGATCCGGAAGATGGTGTCGCGCTCCATCGGCAGTCCGGCGTGGACGTCGCGGTAGCCGAGCTCGCTGACCTGCAGCACCTTGCCGCCGTGCCAGACCATGGTGAGGGCGCCGGCGAGCAAGCCTCCGTCGATGACTTCGCGGATGGATTCCTGATTGCCGTCGAGATTCACCGGCCTAGCCTAGAGGCGACGGCAGAAAGACGTAGTCAGCGGCCGCTGCGTGGCCAGCGGGTGTTAAGCTGCCCGGCAGTTCGACGTCCTTTAACGATCCGTCCCGAGAGGCGGAGAAGGAGGTCCAGGTTCATGGCGGCTGCTCCCAGCCCCGACCGGGAATTGATGTCCGCCGCAGACGTCGGTAGGACCATCTCGCGCATCGCGCATCAGATCATCGAGAAGACCGCGCTGGACGGTTCCGACGCGCCGCGCGTCGTGTTGCTCGGCATTCCGACCCGCGGCGTCACCCTCGCTGCGCGGCTCGCGGACAAGATCCAGGAGTTCGCGGGCGTCATCGTGCCGCACGGAGCGCTCGACAACACGCTCTACCGCGACGACCTCGACAGCAAGCCGCCTCGCCCGCTAGAGGAAACGTCGATTCCCGCAGGCGGGATCGACGACGCGCTCGTCGTCCTCGTCGACGACGTCCTCTACACGGGTCGTTCCGTGCGCGCCGCCCTCGACGCCCTGCGCGACGTCGGCCGTCCGCGGGCGGTCCAACTCGCCGTGCTGGTCGATCGCGGCCATCGAGAGTTGCCCTTCAGGGCCGACTACGTGGGCAAGAACGTGCCGACGTCGCGCAGCGAGAACGTGAAGGTGCGGCTCGCCGAGAACGACGGCCACGAAGGGGTGTCGATTGCACCGTACGGAGGTCCCAAACGATGACGAGGCACCTGCTCTCCGCGGCTGATCTGACCCGTGACGAAGCGACCGCGATCCTCGACGATGCCGACCGCTTCCGCAAGGCCTTGGTGGGTCGCGACGTGAAGAAACTGCCGACGCTGCGCGGTCGCACGATCATCACGATGTTCTACGAGAACTCCACGCGGACGAGGGTGTCGTTCGAGGTCGCGGGTAAGTGGATGAGCGCCGACGTAATCAACGTCAGTTCGTCGGGGTCGTCGGTAGCCAAGGGCGAATCGTTGCGCGACACCGCGCTCACGCTACGGGCGGCGGGCGCCGACGCACTCATCATCAGGCATCCGGCATCTGGTGCGGCGCAACAACTTGCGGAGTGGACCGCAGAGGCTGAGCACGGTGGACCAAACGTGATCAACGCGGGCGATGGCACCCACGAGCATCCGACTCAGGCGCTTCTCGACGCACTGACGATCCGCCAACGTCTCGGCAGCATCGACGGCAAGCGGGTCGTCATCGTCGGCGACGTCCTGCACAGCCGGGTCGCGCGGTCGAACGTTCTACTGTTGGCCACGCTCGGCGCGGAGGTCGTGCTGGTGGCGCCTCCGACGCTGTTGCCCGTCGGGGTGGCTGGCTGGCCGGTCACGGTGTCACACGGTCTCGACGCCGAACTCCCCGCGGCCGACGCGGTCCTGATGCTGCGCGTGCAGGCCGAGCGAATGAACGGTGGCTTCTTTCCATCGGCCAGGGAGTACTCGACGCGTTACGGCCTTTCGGAGAAGCGGTTGGCGCTGCTGCCGGAGGACGCAGTCGTGCTGCACCCCGGTCCGATGCTGCGCGGTATGGAAATCTCGTCTTCGGTGGCCGATTCCTCGCAATCGGCTGTCCTTCAACAGGTTTCCAACGGGGTGCACGTCCGGATGGCGGTGCTGTTCCATCTGCTCGTCGGCGCCGACCAGGAGGCGATCAGCGCATGAGTGTCTTCATCCATGGTGTTCGCCCCTACGGCGAAGGTGACCCCGTCGACGTCATCGTCGACGGCGGACAGATCGCCGACATTGGCCCCGGTCTCGTCGCTCCCGAAGGCGCCGACGTCGTCGATGCCCAGGGCCAGATCCTGCTGCCCGGCTTCGTCGATCTGCACACCCACCTGCGTGAGCCAGGACGGGAGTATGCCGAGGACATCGAAACCGGCTCGGCTGCGGCTGCTTTGGGTGGATATACCGCCGTCTTCGCCATGGCCAACACCGACCCCGTTGCCGACAGCCCCGTCGTCACCGACCACGTCTGGCATAGGGGGCAGCAAGTCGGACTGGTCGACGTTCACCCCGTCGGCGCGGTCACGATGGGTCTCGCAGGCACCCAGCTGACCGAGATGGGCCTGATGGCAGCGGGAGTCGGGGCAGTACGGATGTTCTCCGACGACGGTATCTGCGTCCACGACCCATTGGTGATGCGTCGCGCCCTCGAGTACGCCACGGGCCTCGGTGTGCTCATCGCACAACATGCCGAGGAGCCACGGCTGACCGTCGGCGCCGTCGCCCACGAGGGTCCGAACGCCGCACTGCTCGGCCTGGCGGGCTGGCCTCGCGCCGCAGAGGAGTCGATCGTCGCGCGCGACGCATTGCTCGCCCGCGACGCGGGGGCGCGGGTGCACATCTGCCATGCCTCCACCGCAGGCACCGTCGAGATCATCAAATGGGCCAAGGACCAAGGTATTTCGATCACGGCGGAGGTGACCCCGCACCACCTACTGCTCGACGACAGCAGGCTGGCGACCTACGACGGTCGCAACCGGGTCAACCCACCACTGCGGGAGGCCGACGACGCCGTCGCGCTGCGCCGGGCCTTGGCCGACGGCATCATCGACTGCGTCGCCACCGACCACGCCCCGCACGCCGAACACGAGAAGATGTGCGAGTTCGCCACGGCGCGACCGGGAATGCTGGGATTGCAAACGGCGCTCTCGGTCGTCGTGTCCGCCATGGTCGAACCGGGACTGCTGACCTGGCGTGACGTCGCGCGCGTGATGAGCGAGGCGCCTGCCCGCATCGTCGGCTTGCCCGACCAGGGGAGGCCGCTCGAGGTCGGCGAGCCCGCGAACCTCACGGTCGTCGACCCAGCCGCGACGTGGACGGTGAGCGGTGCCGATCTGGCCAGTCGGTCGGACAACACGCCCTACGAGTCGATGACGTTGCCCGGTGTCGTGACCTTGACGCTGTTGCGGGGCAAGGTGACCGCTCGCGACGGGAAGAGCCCCGTCGCGGCCAGGGGCGTAGCGACCGGGGGATCGGCACGGTGAACACCCCGACGCTCATCGCCTCCCTGGTCATGGCGGCCGCGCTGGCCCTGATCATCGCCCTGCTGATCCGCCAGATGCTGCGCGGGTGGTTGCATCGGGCGCAGCGGCAGCTGGAGCTCGTCGGGCGCCTGCCCGCGCTTCCCGACTCCGTTGGTGCTGCGATCATCCCGACGACGAAGGGACTGTACGTCGGCAGCACGTTGGCGCCGAGCTGGCTGGACCGGATCGCCGTCGGCGACCTCGGCGATCGCTGTAAGGCCACGCTGACTCGCTATCCGGAGGGAATCATGGTGCAGCGCAGCGGGGCAACACCGATCTGGATTCCCGATGAGTCCATCACCGCGATTCGGACCGAGCGAGGGATCGCGGGCAAGGCGATGACGACCGACGGGATCCTCGCCATCCGCTGGCGGCTTCCGTCAGGCACGGAGATCGACACCGGATTCCGCAGTGACGATCGTCGTGAACTCGCGCTCTGGGTGAAGGAGGATGCTGCGTGAGCGGCAAGCGCATTGACGCCAGCAGGGCCGTACTGGTTCTCGAGGACGGAAGGGTGTTCACGGGCACCCCGTTCGGCGCGGTCGGACAGACGTTGGGCGAGGCGGTGTTCTCCACGGGGATGTCCGGATACCAGGAGACGCTGACGGACCCGAGCTACCACGGCCAGATCGTCGTCGCGACCGCGCCGCAAATCGGCAACACCGGTTGGAATCAGGAGGACTCCGAGAGCAGGGGAGACAAGATCTGGGTCGCTGGCTATGCGGTCCGGGACCCCTCGCCGCGTGCGTCCAACTGGCGTGCCACCGGAACCCTCGACGACGAGCTAACTCGCCAGGGAATCGTGGGAATCGCAGGCATCGACACCCGAGCCGTAGTGCGTCACCTACGCACCGCGGGCTCCATGCGAGCAGGCGTGTTCTCCGGGGAGGCCCTCGCACAGACCGAAGAACTCGTGGACCGGGTCCTCGGTCAACCGTCCATGCTCGGTGCCGATCTCGCAGGCGAGGTCAGCACCGATGCAACCTACGTCGTGGAACCCGAAGGTCCGCAACGGTTCACCGTCGCCGCCATCGACCTCGGCATCAAGACGAACACCCCGCGGAACTTCGCCAAGCGTGGCATCCGCAGCCACGTGTTGCCCTCCTCGGCGACGTTCGACCAGATCGCGGAATTGCAGCCCGATGGCGTCTTCCTCTCCAACGGCCCAGGGGATCCCGCGACAGCCGATCACGTCGTCGCCGTGACGCGCGACGTGCTCGCTGCCGGAATCCCGCTCTTCGGCATTTGTTTCGGCAACCAGATCCTCGGTAGGGCGTTTGGCCGTTCGACGTACAAGATGGTGTTCGGGCACCGCGGCATCAACATTCCGGTGATGGACCATGCCACCGGTCGCGTCGCCGTCACCGCGCAAAACCACGGCTTCGCGTTAGAGGGTGAGGCGGGTGAGGAGTTCGACACTCCGTTCGGGCGCGCCGTGGTCAGTCATACCTGTGCCAACGACGGCGTCGTCGAAGGCATCAAACTCGTTGACGGAAGGGCGTTCTCGGTGCAGTACCACCCGGAGGCCGCCGCGGGCCCTCGCGATGCGGAGTACCTGTTCGACCAGTTCGTCGACCTGATGTCAGGGGAGAAGTAGTGCCCCCAATCACCGCGAGCGAGCGTGTCTGCCCGCGACACGCCGGGCATTTCCGTACAAATGCGCACGCTCGCGCCGAAGAGGAGAAGCGCTAGATGCCGCGCCGGACAGACCTCAACCACGTCCTGGTCATCGGGTCGGGCCCGATCGTGATCGGGCAGGCCTGCGAGTTCGACTATTCGGGGACGCAGGCATGCCGGGTGCTGCGCGCCGAGGGCCTGCAGGTCACGCTGATCAACTCCAACCCGGCGACGATCATGACCGATCCCGAATACGCCGACAACACCTACGTCGAACCGATCACCGCGGTGTTCGTCGAGAAGGTACTTGCGCAGCAGGCCGAGCGCGGCAACAAGATCGACGCCGTGCTCGCCACACTCGGTGGCCAGACGGCGCTCAACACTGCCGTCGCCCTGTACGAGAACGGTGCGTTGGACCGTTGGGGGGTCGAGATGATCGGCGCCGACTTCGAGGCAATCCAACGTGGCGAGGATCGACAGCGATTCAAGGACATCGTCGCGAAAGTCGGTGGCGAATCGGCTAAGTCGCGCGTGTGCTTCACCATGGACGAGGTCCGCGAGACGGTCACAGAACTCGGACTTCCCGTCGTCGTGCGCCCCTCTTTCACGATGGGCGGGCTGGGCTCCGGCATGGCGTACTCCGCCGAGGACGTCGAGCGGATGGCAGGCGACGGGCTTGCCGCATCGCCGAGCGCCAACGTGCTGATCGAGGAATCCATCTACGGCTGGAAGGAGTTCGAGCTCGAGCTGATGCGCGACCACCACGACAACGTGGTCGTGGTCTGTTCCATCGAGAACTTCGATCCCATGGGCGTGCACACCGGCGACTCGGTGACCGTCGCCCCAGCGATGACGCTCACCGACCGCGAGTACCAGACGATGCGGGATCTGGGCATCGCGATCCTGCGCGAGGTCGGCGTCGACACGGGTGGCTGCAACATCCAGTTCGCGATCAACCCGGCCGACGGCAGGCTGATCGTCATCGAGATGAACCCGCGCGTCTCCCGATCGTCGGCGTTGGCGTCGAAGGCGACGGGCTTCCCCATCGCGAAGATCGCGGCGAAGTTGGCCATCGGCTACACGCTCGACGAGATCGTCAACGACATCACGAAGGAGACGCCTGCCTGTTTCGAGCCGACGCTCGACTACGTCGTCGTCAAGGCTCCCCGCTTCGCCTTCGAGAAGTTTCCCGGCGCGGACCCCACACTGACGACGACGATGAAGTCGGTCGGCGAGGCGATGTCGTTGGGCCGCAACTTCATCGAAGCGCTTGGCAAGGTGATGCGATCACTGGAAACCGGGCGGGCAGGATTCTGGACTGCGCCCGACCCAGACGTCTCCGTCGACGAGCTGTTGACTGGGCTGCGCACGGCGACCGACGGACGGATGTACGACATCGAGTTGGCACTACGGCTGGGTGCCAGCGTGGAAGTGGTGGCCGAGGCGTCCGGGGTCGACCCGTGGTTCGTCGAACAGATCGCTGGTCTGGTGGCCCTGCGCGCAGATCTGCTCGAAGCGCCGGTTCTCGACGAGTGGCTGCTTCGGCGGGCCAAGCACAGCGGTCTGTCTGATCGCCAGATCGCAGCCCTCCGCCCGGAATTGGCAGGCGAGATCGGCGTGCGGGCGCTGCGCAGGCGACTGAACATCCACCCCGTGTACAAGACCGTCGATACCTGCGCAGCCGAATTCGAGGCCAAGACGCCCTACCACTACAGCAGCTACGAACTCGACCCCTCTGCCGAAACCGAGGTCGCTCCGCAGACCGATAGGCCGAAGGTTCTGATCCTCGGCTCGGGCCCCAACCGGATCGGCCAGGGGATCGAGTTCGACTACAGCTGCGTACATGCCGCGACGACGTTGAGTGCGACGGGCTTCGAAACCGTCATGGTCAACTGCAATCCCGAGACCGTCTCCACCGACTACGACACGGCGGATCGGCTGTACTTCGAGCCACTCACGTTCGAGGATGTGCTAGAGGTCTACTACGCCGAATCTGCCTCAGGCGCAGGCGGTCCCGGTGTCGTCGGAGTCATCGTGCAGCTCGGTGGGCAGACTCCGCTCGGCCTTGCCCAGCGGCTCGCCGACGCGGGCGTGCCGATCGTCGGCACCAGCCCGAAGGCGATCGATCTGGCAGAGGACCGCGGCGAATTCGGCGAGGTACTCAAGAATGCGGGCCTGCCTGCGCCGCGCTTCGGGATGGCCACCAGCTTCGAGCAGGCCCGCCGGATCGCGGCCGACATCGGCTATCCGGTTCTGGTACGGCCGTCCTACGTGCTCGGCGGCCGGGGCATGGAGATCGTCTACGACGACGAGACGCTGCGGGGGTACATCACTCGCGCCACCGAGCTATCGCCCGAACATCCGGTCCTCGTCGACCGGTTCCTCGAAGACGCCATCGAGATCGACGTTGATGCACTGTGCGATGGCACCGAGGTGTACATCGGCGGCGTGATGGAGCACATCGAGGAGGCGGGCATCCACTCCGGCGACTCGGCATGTGCTTTGCCGCCCGTCACGCTTGGGCGTCAGGACATCGAATCGGTGCGTCGCGCAACTACCGCGATAGCCCACGGCATCGGCGTTGTCGGGCTTCTCAACGTGCAGTATGCGCTCAAGGACGACGTGCTCTACGTGCTGGAGGCCAATCCGCGAGCGAGTCGCACGGTGCCCTTCGTCTCGAAGGCCACGGCCGTTCCGCTGGCCAAGGCCTGCGCGCGAATCATGTTGGGGGCCACGATCGCCCAACTGCGCGACGAGGGGTTACTCGTCAAGTCGGGCGACGGTGCCAGCGTGGCGCCCCACGCCCCGATCGCGGTGAAGGAGGCCGTGCTGCCGTTCCACCGTTTCCGCAAGGCCGACGGCTCGCAGGTGGACTCACTGCTCGGGCCAGAGATGAAGTCGACCGGTGAGGTCATGGGTATCGACCGCGACTTTGGCAGCGCCTTTGCCAAGAGCCAGACCGCCGCATACGGTTCACTGCCGACGGAGGGCACGGTGTTCGTGTCGGTTGCCAACCGAGACAAACGATCGTTGGTCTTCCCCGTGAAGCGGCTGGCCGACCTCGGCTTCCGAGTTCTGGCCACGGAGGGCACGGCGGAAATGCTGCGCCGCAACGGGATTCCCTGCGACGAGGTCCGCAAGCACTTCGAGCCGCCAAGCCCGGGTCGCCCCGCTGCCTCGGCCGTGGATGCGATCAGGGCCGGCGACGTCAACATGGTGATAAACACGCCCTACGGAAACGCGGGTCCGCGCATCGACGGCTACGAGATCCGAGCGGCTGCGGTGTCCATGAACATTCCCTGCATTACGACGGTGCAGGGCGCCTCGGCTGCGGTGCAGGGTATCGAGGCGGGCATTCGTGGAGACATCGGAGTGCGGTCGCTGCAGGAGTTGCACAGCACACTGGGCGCACGCGAGGAGCAATGAGGCAAGGGCGCACGCGAGGAGCAACGACGGATTTCGGTGCACGGCTCGCCGCTTCGATGGCATCCCGAGGACCGCTGTGCGTCGGCATCGATCCGCATCCCGAACTGTTGACGGCATGGGGGCTGCCCACCAGCGCAGAAGGGTTGAGGAGGTTTTGCGACGTGTGCGTCGATGCGTTCTCGGGCTTCGCAGTCGTGAAACCTCAGGTGGCTTTCTTCGAAGCCCATGGTGCGGCAGGTTATTCGGTTCTGGAAGAGGTGATCCGGGCGCTGCGAGCCGCAGGAGTTCTGGTACTCGCCGATGCCAAGCGCGGTGACATCGGCACGACGATGGCGGCCTACGCCGCGGCGTGGTCGGGCGACTCACCCCTGGCCTCCGATGCCGTGACGGCGTCGCCGTACCTCGGGTTCGGTTCGTTGCGCCCGCTGTTGGACACGGCTGCTCAGAACGGTCGAGGCGTCTTCGTCCTCGCAGCGACGTCGAATCCCGAGGGGGCCAGCGTGCAGTTGGCCGAGGCGGACGGGCGCTCCGTCGCCCAGTCGATCGTCGACTCCGTTGCGAAGGAGAATCTCTCTGCGGGAACGGGTTCCATTGGCGTCGTGGTTGGCGCGACTCTATCCACGCTGCCGGATCTGAGTGCTCTGGCGGGTCCGGTGCTGGTCCCGGGAGTCGGAGCGCAGGGTGGCAAGCCTGACGCGTTGCGCGCTCTCGGTGGAGCAGCGGCTGGATCCATATTGCCTGCGGTGTCGCGCGAGGTGCTGCGCGTAGGACCCGACGTCGCCGCGCTGCGGGCAGCGGGGGAGCGCATGCGCGATGCGGTCGCCTACCTGGCCGAATGAGGCCCAAAACAGCGGCGGGCCACCAACATTGGTGACCGCCGCATCGTTTGTCGGTTTACAGCGGGATCCACATGCCCATGAACCAGAATCCCCAGCCCGCACCGTTGCCTGCGGGGATGGGGTTGACCTGTACGCCGTTCCAGTTGAAGGGTTGGTGGTCCTGGCGGCCCTGATCGATGCCGCGGCCGTGCCAGTCGGCCGGACCGCCGCCGTGGTTGTCACCGGGTCCGTTGTTCCAGTTGTTCCCAGGTCCGTTGTTCCCGTAATGCTGGTCCTGACCGCACGGCGGCTTGCCCGGCGCGTTGCACCCTGGGCCGGGATCGGCAGACGCCGTCCCAAGGCCGACGCCGAGTAGCCCCGCGAGTCCGACCCCTGCAGCCAACGTCGACGCGCATACGACTCGCTTGAAAGTCATTCAGTCACTCCATCTCTCGTCGGTGTGGCGATGTCCGCCTCACTGAAGGAAACGTTATGAGAGCAACGTGGGGTGGCTTTGTGCTGACCATGGGCACTGGCTGTGCAAGCGGTAACGGGTTGAAAACCGTTTACTCTCAGGCTGATTGCGGCAGCCGAGAAGCCAGGAAGAACAAGACCATCGGCAACGCGAGTTCGATGATCAGCATTACCGAATAGAACGCGTTGGGCGGTCCCGATATCGCAATCGAGAGAAGTCGGGCCAGGCCGCCCACCAGGAACGTAGCCGCCAAAAGGTTGATCTGCCGCTTCTTGGTCTCGGCGGCGGGAACGCACCACAAAAACGCCAATCCGTAGCACGCGAACAGAGCTGCGAAGAACCGGTGTTCGCCCTGTGCGGTTGCGTTGAGTGGACTACCGCCGATCACGGCCGCACCACCGAGCACTAGATGGAAGAGCCCGATCCCGACCGTCGCGACTCCCGTGATTGCCAAGAGGGCCTGAGTTGCACGTCGCATTGCGATCACTCCTCGGTATCTACTACGCAGCGTAGTTATGCGTGGGAGGGTACGCAACGACATGCGGCCGGTGCTGTGATCAGCACCGGCCGCATGTGGCTAAATCTCGGGTCAGGACGTCACAGGGGAATCCACACGCCGAAGAACCAGAATCCCCAATTGTTGAAGATCGGGCTGTAAATCGGCTCCACCCAGAGGCCGTTGTAATTGAACGGCTGGTGGTCGTAGCGGCCCTGATCGATGCCACGCCACGCGAGGCCGGGTGGCGGCGGTCCCCATACCGGCCCGCCGGGTCCGCCACGGTAGTCGGGACTGTGCCAGTCAGGGGGTCCGCCGGGACCGCCGTTGTGCCAGTCAGGGGGTCCGCCGGGACCGCCGTTGTGCCAGTCAGGGGGACCTCCTGGCGGTGGGCCACCGTGATCGCCAGGGCCGCCTGGGCCCGGCGGTGGGCCGCCGTGGTCACCCGGAGGTGGACCGCCCTGGTCGTGTTGAGGGGGTGGTCCGCCTCCCGGACCGCCGCCGAAACCTCCGCCAGGTCCGCCCTGGCAGCCCATCGGCGGGGGGCATGGAGGCGGAGCGGCGTTCGCTGTGGTGGCCCCGACGGTGAACGCAGATGCCCCGACCCCGATGGCGATGATGGACGCGTAGGTCACGCGTTTGATGAGCATGGCCAATTCCTTTCGTGGCCCTTCGGCACGTTGTAATCGACCCCGACGACCGCACGCTAAGTCGCGAACCTATGTGCGAGCTATCTCTTGGTTATGAGTGGCATTGGCGGTTGCTGATGTGACGGGCGTCACTCGAGTGACAGACGTGGTTTCGCCTGCCGCAGTCTGGTCGCGCCGACACGCCCGACACGCCGTGACCAGCGAAAATTTATCTGCAACTTTCCCCGTTGCCCCGGCCTAGAGGCTCCCGCCGATCGCGCTCGGCGACCCAACCGGCATCGACGGTCACCAAAACCCTTGATACGCAGGAGGTTCGATCCCGCGCACATCGTGTTGGTCGTCGGCAGGGGCGTTGTGCGACATCGATCGTCGATCGGCCGCGTGCACTACACGCTGCGCATTCGGTGCTTTTAGAGGGGGGTGGGGTTAGCTTTCGTCACCGGGCGTGGGTACGGTCGTCGTCGCTGGCTGGTTCGTTGACCAGTCGAGACACAAGGTAGATGACGGCTAGAGACGGAGGAACCCCGTGGCCCTTCCCCAGTTGACCGACGAACAGCGCGCGGCAGCGTTGGAGAAGGCTGCTGCCGCACGTCGAGCGCGAGCTGAGCTCAAAGATCGGCTCAAGCGTGGCGGCACCAACCTCAAGCAGGTCCTCAAGGACGCTGAGTCCGACGAGGTCTTGGGCAAGATGAAGGTTTCCGCGCTGCTAGAGGCGTTGCCCAAGGTGGGCAAGGTCAAGGCGCAGGAGATCATGACCGAGCTCGAGATCGCCCCGACCCGGCGCCTGCGCGGTCTCGGTGATCGTCAGCGCAAGGCCCTGCTGGAAAAGTTCGACTTCACGGCGGATTAGCGCCGGCGGAGGGCCGGACAGCGATGGACCGCTTGGGCGATGAGCCGTTGGCGGTCGCCACTGCTCGTGTCGTGGTGCTGTCCGGTCCCTCTGCGGTCGGGAAGTCCACTGTCGTTCGCTGTTTGCGCGAACGTGTTCCCGACCTTTACTTCAGTGTTTCCGCCACCACGAGATCGCCTCGCCCTGGCGAAGTGGACGGCGTCGATTACTCATTCGTCACGGCGGATCGGTTCCAGCAGCTGATCGATCGCGGCGCTCTGCTCGAATGGGCCGAGATCCACGGCGGGCTTCATCGCTCTGGCACCCCATCCGAGCCGGTGCGGGCGGCGGCTCGCGCAGGAAGGCCAGTGCTCATCGAGGTCGACTTGGCCGGCGCGCGCGCCGTGAAGGCGGCAATGCCGGAGGCGACGACGGTCTTTCTCGCCCCACCTAGCTGGGAAGCGCTGGAACAACGATTGGCCGGTCGGGGCACTGAAAGCCCCGCGGTAATGGCCCGACGGCTCGACACGGCAAGGGCCGAACTGGCCGCCCAGGATGGCTTCGACAGGGTGGTCGTCAACAGCCAATTGGAGTCTGCCTGCTCAGAATTGGTATCCTTGCTGGTGGGCCATTGAATGTCCGCGTGCAAACACGTGCGCTAAGCGGCCCGACAACTAGCTAGCCATTCGCGCAAACGCCAGGAGATTACTTCGTGACCACCCCAGTCGAGAGCATGGACTCCGACGCAGCCAACGCCTACGACACCCCGCTCGGCATCACCAACCCGCCGATCGACGAGCTTCTTTCGCGGGCGTCCAGCAAGTACGCGTTGGTTATCTACGCGGCCAAGCGTGCGCGGCAGATCAACGATTACTACAACCAACTTGGCGATGGCATCCTCGAGTACGTCGGCCCAATGGTCGAGCCGGGACTACAGGAGAAGCCGCTGTCGATTGCCTTGCGTGAGATCCACGGTGACCTTCTGGAGCACACCGAGGGCGAGCACACGGGCTAGGCCGGCATGAGCCACACGGGTGAAGCACGACGATGACCGAGCGCAAGCAGGTCGTCGTCGGCGTCGCCGGCGGGATCGCCGCGTACAAGGCGTGCACGGTAGTTCGGCAGCTGGCCGAGGCCGGTCACTCCGTTCGAGTCATCCCGACTGAATCCGCGCTGCGTTTCGTCGGCGCTGCCACGTTCGAAGCGTTGTCGGGCCAACCCGTGCGAACGGGCGTCTTCGAAGACGTCTCGGAAGTTCCGCACGTCCGAATCGGTCAACACGCCGATCTCGTCGTGGTTGCACCCGCGACGGCTGACCTGCTTGCGCGTGCGGTGGCGGGGCGCGCCGACGACTTGCTGACCGCCACGTTGCTGACGGCGCGATGCCCCGTGCTCTTCGCACCTGCGATGCACACCGAGATGTGGTTTCACCCCGCGACGATGGCGAACGTCCAAACTCTGCGCCGTCGAGGAGCGACCGTCCTGGAACCCGCGTCGGGCCGCCTCACGGGCGCTGACAGCGGTTCTGGCCGGCTACCGGAGGCCGAGGAGATCACCACCCTGGCGCAGCTCTTGCTGGACCGCGCCGATGCCCTTCCGTACGACCTGTCGGGCGTGAAGGTGCTCGTCACGGCCGGTGGCACACGTGAGCCGATCGACCCGGTGCGGTTCATCGGAAACCGCAGTTCGGGCAAGCAGGGGTATGCGCTCGCGCGCGTCGCCGCCCAACGCGGAGCCGACGTCACGTTGATTGCGGGACACACCGCGGGTCTCGTCGATCCCGCGGGAGTCGAGGTCATTCGCATCGGGTCGGCCGGTCAACTCCGCGACGCGGTTTCGAAGCACGCCCCCGACGCGCACGTCCTCGTCATGGCGGCCGCAGTGGCCGACTTCCGGCCGACCCATGTCGCGACGAGCAAGATCAAGAAGTCCCACGAACCTGGCCACACTGCCGACGCCCCTGCCATCGAGCTGACGCGCACCGATGACGTGCTCGCCGGTGTGGTTCGCGCGCGCAGCGATGGCCAACTACCCGACATGCGTGCGATCGTCGGCTTCGCCGCCGAGACGGGAGACGCCAACGGCGACGTGCTGTTCCATGCTCGGTCCAAGCTGCAACGCAAGGGCTGCGATCTGCTCGTCGTCAACGCCGTCGGCGACGGCAAGGCATTCGAGGTGGACAACAACGACGGCTGGCTGCTGGCGGGTGACGGTACCGAGGCCTCGCTGGAGCACGGGTCGAAGACTTTGATGGCCAGCCGTATCGTTGACGCGATCGTTGCCTTCCTCCACGGCGGTGGTGGGCACGACAATGGCGTAAAGAACATCGATGGGTGACGCGAAGCACACGAAACGCTGCACTTAAGGCTTGCGTGCCGACGGGGCCAACGCTTGGCTGCATCTGGGCGAACATATGATTCGCTTAACTAAGTATTGAAGGGATGAACCGTGAGCAATGGTCGGCTGTTTACCAGTGAGTCGGTAACCGAAGGACACCCCGACAAGATCTGCGACGCGATCAGCGACTCGGTCCTTGACGCCCTGTTGGCTCAGGATCCCAAGTCTCGCGTGGCGGTCGAGACCCTAGTGACGACGGGTCAGGTCCACGTCGTCGGTGAAGTGACCACGACGGCCAAGGAAGCGTTCGCCGACATTCCGAACACAGTGCGCGAGCGCATCCTCGAGATCGGTTACGACTCGTCGGAGAAGGGCTTCGACGGCGAGACCTGCGGCGTCAACATCGGCATCGGGCGTCAGTCGCCCGACATTGCGCAGGGTGTCGACACGGCTCACGAAACCCGCGTGGAGGGCGCCGCGGATCCGCTGGATCTTCAGGGTGCAGGCGACCAGGGTCTGATGTTCGGGTACGCGATCAAGGACACGCCCGAGCTGATGCCGCTTCCGATCGCATTGGCGCACCGGCTGGCGCGCCGGCTCACCGAGGTCCGCAAGAACGGAGTGTTGGACTACCTCCGACCCGACGGCAAGACCCAGGTCACGGTCCAGTACGACGGCACCACGCCGGTGCGCCTCGACACGGTCGTCCTCTCCACACAGCACGCCGACGGCATCGATCTGGAGTCCGGGCTTGCGCCCGACATCCGCGAGAAGGTCGTCAACACCGTCCTCGCCGACCTCAACCACGACACCCTGGACACATCCGATTTCCGACTGCTGGTCAACCCGACGGGCAAGTTCGTGCTCGGTGGTCCGATGGGCGACGCGGGCCTGACGGGCCGCAAGATCATCGTCGACACCTATGGCGGCTGGGCCCGCCACGGCGGCGGTGCATTCTCCGGCAAGGATCCGTCCAAGGTGGACCGTTCGGCGGCCTACGCGATGCGTTGGGTGGCCAAGAACGTCGTCGCTGCAGGACTGGCCGAGCGTGTCGAGGTTCAGGTGGCCTACGCGATCGGCAAGGCCGCTCCCGTGGGGTTGTTCGTGGAGACCTTCGGCAGCGAGGCCGTCGACCCTTCGCGGATCGAGAAGGCCATCACGTCCGTCTTCGACCTGCGGCCAGGCGCGATCGTCCGCGACCTCGACCTGCTTCGCCCGATCTACGCTCCGACAGCGGCCTATGGGCACTTCGGGCGCACCGACATCGACCTGCCGTGGGAGCGCACCGACAAGGCCGACGACCTCAGGGCGTCCGTCTAGTCCGTCCGGCATTACTCCACCGAGGAGTCACGAGGGGGAGATGGCCACAGCCGCCCTGGTGAGCGTCGCGGCAGTGCGAACGATGCTGCTCGTTGCGGCTTCGGGCGTGAGGCCGCTCAGGTCGATCAGTGAGAAGAGCGCCTCTGGGCTCACGACCACGGCAAGGTCCCTCTTGAGCTGGGCGAAGGCGTTCTCATCGCTGACGCCGAGCGTTTCGGCCAGTGGGGAGAGGGACTCGTCGATATAGGCGAAGCGGTGCCGCGGTCGGGCAGCGCCGAGTTCGGGATGGGCGATCGTGGCCGAGATCATGGCGCGTATCGCACCCTGATATGCCTGCACCCTGGTCAGGTAGAAGTCGGCGAGGAAGGTGACCCGTTCGACGGCATCACGGGAATCGGCGACTGGGCCGAGCGCGTCGGTTGGGCTCGGCCACAACCCGACGACGGCTTCGCTCAGCAGTGACGAGACGTCCGGGAAGTAACGGTAGGCGGTGGCCTCCGAGACCCGCGCCATGTCGGCTACTCCAGGCATGGTGACGGGATCTCCGGACTGGATCAGAACGCGACAGGCGTCGATGATCGCCATGCGGGTGCGCCGCTTTTGGTTGGCACGGCCTGCAGCGGGGTCGACGGTCATCACCTTACTTTCGCCTTTATGATACCTGACTCTCTTTATGAGAGTAGGTTCTCATAAACTCGTGCAACTGCAGAGGACGTAGAGGAGAACCGAACGTGAGCATGGCCTACATCGCTCAACCCGAGCAGCAGCAGCAACTGGAATGGCTCGACGGCGGCACGCTCGCAATGTTGCTCGACGGCAAGGCCACCGACGGACAGCTGATGGTCGGGCGATTCGACGTCAGCGAGGGCGAGGCGCCGCCATATCATCGCCATACCCACGAGGACGAGGTCTTCATGTTGATCAAGGGCACCGCTTTGGTGTGGGTGGACGACGAAGAAATGGAACTCGCCGAAGGCGGAATCGTGTTCCTGCCCAAGATGATTCCGCACGCTTACCGCATCACGTCGAAGAAGGCAGACTTGTTGATGATCAACACCCCAGCCGGTATCGAGGGGATGTTCCGGCATGCCGGTCGGGACAGGTCGACCCCGCGGCCCGACGGGTTCGAGATCTCGCCTGACCTGTTGGCCGAGGCCTCCGAGATGTACGGCAGCGTGATCGTCGGCCCGCCGCGCTGATCGGATCTCGACTCGTCGGCTCGCGGCGCCCTCGCGCTGGGTTTCCAGCAGGATGGTGGTCATGGATCACGTGAAGTTCGTGCCGACCGTCGACGAGATGACCTTCACCTTCGGGGGCGCGGCGGCGGTGCGGCGAATCAAACCCGGAACCGCCCTGACGCTGTGGACCGAGGATGCCTTCGGTGGCCGGATCACGACGACGGACGACGTCGCGAGCACCGTGTTCGACACCGAGGACCTCAATCCACAGACCGGACCGTTCTGGATCGAGGGCGCCGAACCTGGGGACACGTTGGCGGTTCACCTCGTCGATCTGACTCCGGCACGAAGCTGGGGCGCATCGACGCTCATTCCGTTCTTCGGTGGTCTCACCAGTATTCCGGTCAGCCCCACGCTGCAAGACGCGCTGCCCGAGCGCACCTGGATCTACGAATACGATTCGGCCACCGAAACGCTCGGCTTCTCCGCACGGGGCAGTGACTTCCACGTGGCGCTGCCCGCCAATCCGATGCTGGGTACCGTCGGCGTGGCCCCGGCGCGCCGCGAGGTGCGCACCTCGCTGGTGCCGGACTATTTCGGTGGCAACATGGATACCCCTGAAATGGCAGCTGGCGCAACGTGTTATCTCCGGGTGAACGTTGAGGGCGCACTGTTCTCGCTCGGCGACGGTCACTACCGGCAGGGCGAGGGCGAGTCATGCGGCACTGCGGTGGAGGGCGCCATGAACGTCACTGCGATCGTGGACTTGATCAAGGCAGCAGGGCCGGCCTGGCCCAGGATCGAGAACGACACCCACCTGATGTGCATCGGATCCGGCCGACCGCTCGAGGAAGCGTGGCGGGCTGGGCAGGTCGAGATGATCGGCTGGCTTGGTGAGCTCTACGGACTCGACCGGCTGGACGCCTACCAGCTGCTGAGCCAGATATCGCAGGTGCCGATCGCGAACGTCGTCGACACCAACTACAGCGCCGTGACCAAGGTCGACAAGCGGTTGCTACCGGTATCGCCGGCCTACGGCGGCATTCATGACGAAATGCGCAGTGCAGCAAGGGCACTCGGCGCGATCTCATACTGACACCTCTATCGAACGGAGTCGATGTGGAACTCGGATTGACTGGCAAGAGATTCCTGGTCACGGGCGGCACGCGGGGGATAGGGCGTGCGGTGGTGGACGGACTGCTGGCAGAGGATGCCGTCGTCGCGTACTGCGCCCGAACTGAGGCCGCCGTTGCCGATGCCCAGTCCGAACTCACGGCCGATGGCGCCACTGCGATCGGAACCCCGGTCGACGTCAGTGATGCCGTCGCGCTGGCGAAGTGGGTGAGCGATAGCGCAGCGACGCTCGGAGGCATCGACGGCGTCGTGGCCAACGTCAGTGCGCTCGCCATTCCCGACAACCCGGAGAATTGGCGCACCAGTTTCAACGTCGACCTAATGGGCACGATCGGTCTGGTCGAAGCGGCGTTGCCGCATCTGCTGCAGAGCGACTCGGGTTCGATTGTCACGATCTCGAGTGTGTCCGGCCGCGAGATCGACTTCGCCTCAGGCCCTTACGGCACGATGAAGGCCGCGATCATTCACTACACCCAGGGCCTGGCGTACAACCTGGCCGGCAGGGCAGTGCGAGCAAACACGGTCAGCCCCGGAAACACCTACTTTCCCGGTGGGGTGTGGCCTTCGATCGAGCAGAATGACCCGGAGTTGTTCGAGACGGCCCTCGGACTCAACCCGACGGGTCGGATGGCGACCCCGCGGGAGGTGGCCAATGCCGTTGTCTTCCTCAGCAGTTCGGCGGCGAGCTTCATCACTGGCACGAACCTGGTCGTCGACGGCGCACTCACCCGTGGCGTGCAGTTTTGAAATCATGCGCTGAACTCGTAGTCCCCGAGCGGAAACCGGCGGCTGCGCCAGTAGGCCTCCACCGTGGTCGTGGGTCTAATCGGGACGTCGCCGTTCTTGTCGAAGTAGTAGCTGTTGGCGTTGCCGCAGCTGTCCTGCCAGAAGACCTGTCTGTGCCGCTTGCTCATCATCTCGGCGAAGTAGCGGTCGTTGGCCACCTGGGACACCTCGACGCGCGTAGCGCCTTCGGTGGCAGCCTCCTTCAGGCAGCGAACGATGTGATGCGTCGAGGTCTCGATCAACGCGAAGAACGACGATCCCACGTACCCGTACGGACCCATCACCGAGAAGAAATTCGGAAAGCCAGGGACGCTGACGCCTTCGTAGGCCTGTAGCCGGTGCTCCGACCAGAACGCGGCCAGCGACCGGCCACCCGCGCCCGTCACCGGAAAGGTCGGCATGCTGTCGACGTCCGCCACCTTGAATCCCGTGGCGAGGATCAACACGTCCACGTCGCGGGTGGCGCCGTCGGTGGTCGCAACGCCCGATCCCGTGATCTTGTCGATCGGCTCGGTCACCAGCTCGACGTTGTCGCGGTTGTAGGTGGACAGGTACGTGTTGTGGAAGCCGGGACGCTTGCATCCCACGGCGTAGCGCGGCGTGAGCTTGTCGCGAAGGTCGGGATCCTTGACCGTCCGGCGCAGATACGCCCGCCCCATCTTCTCGCCACGCTTGACCAGCGGGAATACCGTGTAATACTGCGCGGCCAGGGTGAAAGTGAGCTCGACATAGGCTTGGCTGAGCCATCTCTGGATCGCCTTGCCCCCCGGCAACCGCATCGCCAACCGAGCAGGTGCGGGAAGCGGCACGTCGAACTTGGGCATGCACCAGATCGGAGTGCGCTGGAACACCTTGAGCTGCTTGACGATCGGCGCGATCTCCGGGATCACCTGAACCGCTGAAGCGCCGGTGCCGATGATGGCCACGTTCTTTCCAGTGAGGTCCACCGAGTGATCCCACCGCGCGGTGTGCATCGTCGTGCCCGCGAAGCTGTCGACACCGTCGATGTCCGGTAGGTTCGGCACGTTCAACGGGCCACACGCGTTGACGACGAACCGCGCGGTAATGGAGCCGCCCGAGTCCAAATCGAGCCGCCAGCAATCGAGTTCGTCGTCGAACGCCGCCCCGGTCACCGTCGTGTTGAATCGAATCTTGCGGCGGACCCCGTACTTGTCCACGCAGCGGTCGGCGTACGCCTTCAGCTCGCGACCGGGAGCGTAGGTGCGCGACCAATCGGCACTCTGTTCGAAGGAGAACTGATAGGAGAACGACGGAATGTCCACGGCGATGCCGGGATACGTGTTCCAGTACCAGGTTCCGCCAGGCTCCTCGCCAGCCTCGATGATCTGATAGTCGTCGAGCCCTGCCCTGTCGAGTTGGATCGCCATGCCGATCCCCGAGAAGCCCGCACCGATGATGACGGTGTGGAAGTCGGGTGTGCTCACTGGTCGGTTCCTCCCTAGTCGCCTTCGACCCGAACATATGCCGACTGCGGCAAATTCTCCAGCTTCGTCCGATACGACGTCGCTAGCCTGGCCAACGTCCGTCGGCCTTCGCCGCGTCCACCTGGCGAATACCGGCCGCGCGCATCCGCTTCGCGGCCGTGAGCCGTTGCACCCGTTCGACATTCGACGCCGACCACGGGCTCTTGGCCTTGCGCGGACTGAACCTTTGGATGCGTGATACGTCGTCGTAGCCCCTGGTCATGCTGTCGACCCAGCCGAAGCACAGAGCGATCTCGACCGATTCCGAGTAGGACACCGGGATGTCGCCTGCAGCCTTGTTGAACAACCGCAACCACACCTCGGACGCAGACTCGTGGTTGTGCTCGAGCCACTGCTCCCAGTGCTCGGGAGACCGAGCATCGAGTACGAATCGCTCGCCGTGGGCCGTGCTCACGGGTGCAATGCGGCATTGAGCGCAGCGAAGGCGCGATCGGCGGACTCGGTGGCCGCGGGAACGATGCCGACGTAACCGAGGTATCCGTGGACGAGGCCTACGGCGTTGTGTACCTCGACGGGAACCCCCGCCGCAGCGAGCAGTTCGCCGTACCGGACACCGTCGTCGCGCAGAGGGTCATGTCCAGCGACCGCGATGTAGGCGGGCGCCAGTCCGCTCAGGTCGGATGCGCGAGCGGGCACCAGCGTCGCGGGAGGATTCCTCAGGTCGACACCGGATGCGTACCACCTAGAGAAGTCGGCCGTCGCTTGGGTGGAAAGGATCGGCGCTTCGGCGTTCTCGGCGAACGACGGCAGCGAAGTGTCCCACGTCGTCGCGGGGTACCACAGCAGTTGAAAGCTGATCGGCGGCGCGCCCGTATCGCGAGCGAGTTGCGCCACCACCGCGGCAAGGTTTCCTCCTGCTGAGTCGCCCGCAACGGCCATGCGGTTCGGGTCGCCTCCGAAGTCCGTCGCGTTGGCGCCGACCCATTGCGTTGCCGCCCAGACGTCGTCGACGGCTGCGGGATAGGGATGCTCCGGAGCGAGTCGGTAGTCGACCGACACGACGATGGCGTCGCATGCCACGGCGTGCTGCTGCGCGGAAAGGTCGTAGGTGTCGAGGTCGCCGACGACCCAGCCGCCGCCGTGGAAGAACATCACCACCGGCAGCGGCGTCGAATCCGCGACCGTGGCAGGCCAATACAGCCGGACCGGTATCTGACCTGCTGGTCCGTCAATCGTCCGGTTCTCCACGCGGAGACGACTGTCGACGGGTGGGCGGGGCACGTCGCGAAACCGTTGTCGCGCAGCTTCTGGGCCTCCGTCGGCCGTCAACTGGAAGGGAACGGCTTCCAGTACCTTCTGCAGGATGGCATCGAGTGCGGGCTTGTCTTCGGAGACCGGCATGGGCCCACGGTACGCACCTCGTCGGACGGTGCTGCCGTGGGTCGCGGCGGCCATCGTCGCAGCCGGATACGGCGTCTTTCTCATCGTCACCGCGGCGCGGCTTCCCTCGGGTGCCGACCTCACTGGGCAGTTCGCGCTGCAGCCCGTGGTCAAGGCGGCGACGGCCGTGTTGCTCGCGGTCGCGGTCCTCGGCCACCCGCTCGCACGCGAGCGGCGATGGCTACTCGGGGCACTCCTCTTCTCCGCACTGGGCGACTACTTGCTCGCGATGCCGTGGTGGAAGCCGTCGTTCGTGTTGGGCCTCGCTGCGTTTCTGGTCGCTCATCTGTGCTTCCTGGTGGCTCTCTTGCCGTTGGTCGTGCGCAGCGTCCCGCGAATTGCGGCGGGCGCGGTGGTGATCGCCGCGTGCGTCGCCCTCCTGATCTGGTTCTGGCCTCGACTCACTGCCGAGGGGATGGCGTTGCCGGTCACCGTGTACATCGCGGTGCTAGCAGCGATGGTCTGTGCCGCACTGTCGGCGCGCCTTCCGACCCCATGGACGGCACTCGGTGCGGTCTGCTTCGCGGTATCGGACGGGATGATCGGGATCGGCAAGTTCGTCCTTCGATCGGAGGTCCTTGCGGTGCCGATCTGGTGGGCATACGCGGCGTCCATTCTGTTGATCACCGCAGGCTTCCTGTTCGGCCGATCGCGTCGTCCGTCGGACGACTCTGCTACACAGCCGGTGTGACCAAGACAAGGCAGGCCGCCGAGCACGAGCCGATCGCTCGGGTGCTGCCCATGCTCTCGGTGCCGCATCTCGATCGCGACTTCGACTACCTGGTTGCCGCCGATCAGTCGGACGACGCCCAACCCGGTGTGCGGGTGCGGATCCGTTTCCACGGCCGCCTCGTCGATGCGTTTATTCTCGAAAGACGTTCGGAGACAGATCATTCCGGCAAGCTCGGCTGGCTTGACCGGGTAATTTCCCCCGAGCCGGTGTTGACCTCCGACGTGCGCCGCCTCGTCGACGCCGTCGCTGCCCGTTACGCAGGCACCCGGCCGGACGTCCTGCGGCTGGCCGTTCCGCCGCGGCACGCAAACGTCGAGAAACAGGTCGTGCCCGGTCTGCCGCCGCTGGCTGCCGCGTCCGTGGACAGCACGGCCTGGTCGTCCTATGGGCGCGGCGAACAGTTCATCGCCGCACTGGCGCAGGGCCGGGCTGCGCGTGCGGTGTGGCAGGCGCTACCCGGCGAGCAGTGGGCCGACCGACTCGCCGAGACAGCCGCCGTGGTGGTGAACGCGGGCCGTGCCGCCCTGATCGTCGTGCCAGATCAACGCGACGTCGACGCGCTGCACGCCGCCGCGATCCGCTACGTCGACGAGTCGCGGGTGGTGGCATTGTCGGCGGGCCTCGGCCCGGCGGCGCGCTACCGTCGGTGGCTGGCCGTCCTCCGCGGCCACGCGCGACTGGTCGTCGGCACGCGCAGCGCGGTCTTCGCGCCGGTCGCCGATCTGGGCCTCGTCATCGTCTGGGACGACGGCGACGACAGCCTCGCCGAACCCCGCGCTCCGTACCCGCATGCTCGTGAGGTGGCGATGCTGCGCGCGCATCAGCTGCGGTGCGCGGCGTTGATCGGCGGCTACGCGCGTACCGCCGAGGCGCAGGCGCTCGTGCGCAGCAAGTGGGCGCACGACATCGTGGCCACACGCCCAGTGGTCAGGGCAAGGACGCCGCGCATCGTCGCGATCGACGACAGCAGCCATACCCAGGAGCGTGACCCGGCCGCTCGTACCGCACGGCTGCCGTCGATCGCGCTGAACGCCGCTCGGGCAGCACTGCAGGCGCAGCGACCGGTCTTGGTGCAGGTTCCACGCCGGGGCTACGTTCCCGCGTTGGCGTGCGCCAAGTGTCGAACCATCGCCAGGTGCAGGCACTGCACGGGGCCGATGTCGCTGCCGGATCGCGACACGGCAGGTGGCGTGTGCCGATGGTGTGGTCGGCACGAGCCTGCGCTGCGATGTGCCCGCTGCGGCTCCGATGCGGTGCGTGCCGTCGTCATCGGAGCCAGGCGCACAGCAGAGGAACTAGGAAGGGCGTTTCCAGGCACCAGCGTCGTCACCTCCGGGGGAGAAGCCGTCATCGGCGAGGTATCCGATGCGCCTGCGCTCGTGGTGGCCACGCCAGGTGCCGAGCCCGCGGCACATGGGGGGTACGGCGCAGCGCTACTCCTCGACGCCTGGGCGCTTCTGGGGCGACAGGACCTGCGCGCAGGCGAGGACGCGATGCGGAGGTGGATGGCGGCTGCCGCGCTGGTGCGTCATCGGGGCGACGGAGGTGTCGTCGTGGTAGTCGCGGAGTCGGCAATTCCGACCGTGCAGGCACTGATCCGCTGGGATCCGGTCGCACACGCCGAATCCGAACTCGACGCACGCGTCGAGGTGGGCTTGCCTCCCGCGGTCCACATGGCGGTGGTCGACGGCGGTTCGGCCGAGGCGGCGGCTCTGCTCGACACAGCGCGTCTGCCGGACGACGCGGAGGTGCTCGGCCCGGTCGAGCTACCGCCGGGGGCGCGACGTCCGCCAGGCGCGGAGGTCGGCGGCCCGATCATCCGCATGCTGGTGCGCGTGCCCACGGACCGCGGGTTGGCGCTCGCGGCTGCGTTGCGACGGGCGACCGGCGTCATGTCAGCGCGTCACGACCAGCAACCCGTTCGCGTGCAGATCGACCCGCTCCACATAGGGTAAGTCGGACGAAACGGGCCCTAGCTGAGCAGGAGGTGGCATGCGGCGGCTATTCGGCTGGCTCATCCTGTTCCTGCTCACCGCCGTTGGACTGCTGTGGCCGCTCGTCATCGGCAGCGGATCGAACGCGAGCACCACGACCGATCCCGTCGTCATCACCGACTTCCGCGTCGACTACACGGTCAGCGCCGACGGCCGACTCGACGCGGTGGAGACCATTACGGGTAACTTCCCGCCGGGCAGGCACGGCATCTTTCGCTATTGGGACGTCGCCAACCAAAACGATCCGCGGGTGCGACAGAAGCCGGACATCACCTCGATCCTGATGGACGGCGAGTCTGTCTCCTACCAGATGCTGTGGGAAGACGGGGAGCGCTTCCGCGTAGCCAAGATCGGCGATCCCGACAACACCGTGTCTACGGGTGAACACACCTACGAGCTTCGATACTCGATCCCCGGCGTGCTCGATTACGGGAGTATCGGCGAGAACCGGCAATTCGCAGACTCCGTTGGTAGTCAGAACTCGACTACGGCGTTCTACTGGAACGTCGTAGCCCCGTCGTGGAACAACTACATCAAGCATGTCGACGTCCACGTGACCCTTCCCGCCGACGTCGCCGGGGCCCAGTGTTCCGTCGGCGCCGGCGTCGGACGTACCTGCAGTGATCTGACCGTCACCGGCAACACGGTCGAGTTCTCGGCGAACCAACTGGAGCCGCGCACACCGGTCACGTTGCGCGCGGGCGTCGACGTGGCCACTCCGCCGCGTCTAAGCCTGCCGTGGCCGTTCACCTGGGATCGGATTCTCGGGCAGTCGATGACGGGCGTGGCATGGGTAGGGGGGCTGTGCGTCGCCGCTGCGCTCGGTGCCCTGCTCTGGTACCGAACGACCGTCGAACCAGAGCCCGGATTCCCGCTCCAGTACGCCCCTCCGCCTGGCCTCGGCCCGGTCCAGACGGAGTACGTCCGCACCGAGTCGGTTCCCAAGAACGCGCTCACCGCGACGTTGTTCCACCTCGCCGAGCAAAAGGTCGTCGAGCTCAGGCAGGTCAACGGTGCGCAGTGGAACATCCGAGGGCTCGTCAACAAACAACAGTGGAATCAGCTGGATCCGGTGGGCCGCATGGTTGGCACGGTGCTCGAGATCAATACGAAGGGTGCCGAGTTCGCAGCCAAGAAGTCGGTGAAGGCGGGCGAGCACCTCAGCGAGGCCAAGACCGGCATCGCCGAAGCCGTCGAGAAGTGGGCGTTCGACAACGGCCTGATGGTCAAGCGCAAGAAGGAACTGTGGGTCCGATCGGCGAACCTCGTCGCCGCGCTACTGGCCACCTGCGGGTTCTTTCGCTGGGGCTTCCCCACGACCATGTGGGGCCTGCCGTTCGTCGTGTTCTTCGCCCTCTCCGTCCGGTCGTGGAAGGACGGCGTCGGCACGCGTCGCGCGGAGGCTGGCCGCCAATTGTGGTCTCAGGCAGGTGGATTCCATCGGGTGCTTGCCACTGAATCGGCTGAGACGCGCTTCGACTTCGCCGCGCGAAAGGATCTCTACACCGCTTACATCCCGTTCGCCGTAGCGGCGGGTAGCGCGGCGGTGTGGGCCAAGAAGTACCGAGACACCACGGGATACGTTGCGCCACAGCCGGAGTGGTACCACACCTCATCGTCGAGTTCCAACATTGCTCGAGGCATCGCGGCCGGTTCCGACGGCCCGAGTTTGGATGACTTCGATTCGGCGTTGTCGTCGTCGATCGGCGCCTACACCGCGTCTCAGTCCAGCTCTTCCTCTGGGAGCAGCAGCAGCGGTGGCGGCTTCAGCGGCGGTGGCGGCGGTGGTGGCGGTGGCGGTGGGGGAGGCGGTTCGTGGTGACGTTCGTCCTTGTCGTGGTGCTGGCGATTGCGGTGGCTGTACTAGTCGGTTTCGTCTTGGGCTACAACAAGATTCGCACCGCAGACGTTCAGGTCTCCGAAGCGCTCAGCGGAATCGACGTCGAGTTGACCCGTCGTGCATCGCTGATCCCCAGCCTGGTCCAGACGGTGCAGGTGTTCGCGGCTCACGAGAAGGGAATCCTCGATCACGTAACCGATGCCCGTGGCGCCTTGACCACTGCGACCAGTGGAAGGTCGGTGGCACAGCGCGGTGCTGCGGAGAAGAACCTCGACACCGCTCTGGGGCAGCTGATGGCGCTCGGCGCGAGCTACCCGCAACTCAACTCGTCCAACAACTTCCTCAATCTTCAGGACAACCTTGCCGACACCGAGAACAAGTTGGCGTTCGCCCGTCAGTACTACAACGATTCGGTCGCCACGTTGAATCGCCTCATCGGCAACATTCCATGGAATCTCGTCGCGCCACTGACCGGGGTGTCGGCGCGCGAGTACTACAAGATCCCTGGCTGAGGACTTGAGACACATGCGCATCGTCTTCGCGGGCACTCCAGAAGCCGCCCTGCCATCGCTTCGCCGCCTGATCGACTCGCCGCGTCACGACGTGGTGGCGGCCATCACGCGTCCCGACGCCGCGTCGGGGCGACGAGCCAAGCCGTCGCCGTCGCCCGTTGCGACGCTCGCCCTCGAACACGGCATACCCGTGCTGCGGCCGGAGCGTCCCAACAGCGACGAATTCGTCGAAGAGCTCACCGATTTGGCGCCAGATTGCTGCGCCGTCGTTGCCTACGGTGCGCTGTTGCGTGACGGGCTGCTCGCGGTGCCACCGCTGGGCTGGATCAACCTGCACTTCTCGTTGCTGCCCGCGTGGCGCGGCGCCGCGCCGGTGCAAGCGGCCATCGCAGCGGGCGACGGCGTCACGGGTGCGACGACGTTTCGAATCGAGCCCAGTCTCGACTCGGGTCCGGTGTTCGGCGTCGTCACCGAGACGATTCGGCCGACCGACACCGCTGGCGATCTGCTTGATCGGTTGTCGAAATCCGGTGCAGGACTGTTGGAGACGACGCTCGACGGGATCGCCGAGGGTGTGCTACAGGCGGTTCCACAACCGGAGGACGGCGTGACCGTGGCACCGAAGATCACGGTCGACGGTGCGCGGGTGCGCTGGGACCTACCCGCTCATGTCGTCGAGCGACGCATCCGCGCCGTGACGCCGAACCCTGGCGCGTGGACGATGATCGGAGACCTGCGGGTGAAGCTCGGCCCGGTCCTGTTGACCGGACGAGAGTCGTTGCAGCCCGGCGAGATTCGCGTCGACCGCGAAGGCGTCCACGTCGGTACCGCAACGCAGCCCGTCCGGCTTGACCGCATTCAGCCGCCGGGAAGGAAGTCGATGGAGGCCGCAGCATGGGCCCGCGGAGCGCGCCTGGACGAGACGGTGCGCGCCCAATGAGCGGGCCCAGAGACCGGCGGGCTCCGCGACGCACGCCCCTGGACCCGGCACGCCGCGCGGCATTCGACGTGCTGCGTGCGGTCTCCGAGCGCGACGCCTATGCCAACCTCGTCCTGCCGGGGATCCTTCGTGAGCGGGGGATCACCGGCCGCGACGCAGCGTTCGCCACCGAGCTTGCCTACGGTACGTGCCGCAGCATCGGCCTGCTCGACGCCGTCATCGAGCGTGCGGCGAACCGCCCCACAGACCGGATCGATCCCGTGCTGCTCGATCTCCTGCGGCTGGGCGCCTACCAACTGTTGCGCACCAGGGTCGAGCCGCATGCCGCGCTCGACACCACGGTCGATCAGGCTGGTATCGAAATGGACTCTGCACGAGCCGGTTTCGTCAACGGTGTGCTCCGCACGATCGCGGAACGCGACGAGGCGGCGTGGGTCGCGGAACTGGCCCCCTCCGCCGACACCGACCCCGTCGGCCACATTGCCTTCGCGCAGGCGCATCCACGTTGGATCGCCCAGGCGTTCACCGACGCGCTCGGCGCGGACGCGGGTCAGTTGGGTGCCTTGCTCGCCAGTGACAACGACCGGCCGCTGGTCCACCTGGCCAGCAGACCCGGCGTCCTGACCGCCGAGGCTCTCGCCGACGAGGTCGACGGAAGCGTCGGCCGCTATTCGCCGTACGCGGTCTATCTCCCGGGCGGTGACCCCGGCCAGCTCGCCGCCGTCCGTGGTGGCTCGGCTCTCGTACAGGACGAGGGCAGCCAACTGGTCGCAAGGGCGCTGACGCTCGCGCCCGTCGATGGCGACACCGGGCGCTGGCTGGACCTGTGCTCTGGCCCTGGCGGGAAGACGGCGTTGCTGGCTGCCATCGGCAACCAATCTGGGGCACGGGTGACGGCGATCGAACCGGCCCCACATCGCGCGGACTTCGTCGAGCAGAACACGAAGGGCCTTGGTGTCGACGTGCTGCGGGTCGACGGGCGGGAGTCCGGCCTGCCAGCGGACTCGTTCGACAGGGTGCTCGTCGATGCGCCGTGCACTGGTCTCGGCGCGCTGCGACGCAGGCCCGAAGCGCGATGGCGGCGGCAGCCGAGCGACGTACCGGGCCTTGCGAAGTTGCAACGCGAGTTGCTCGGTGCGGCCATCGCCCTGACCCGGCCTGGCGGTGTCGTCCTGTACGCGACGTGTTCACCCCACCTGGCGGAAACGGCGGGCGTGGTGGCCGACGCCATTCGCAGGCATCCGGTGCGAGCCATCGACGCGCGACCGCTGTTCGATCCCGTCGACGACCTCGGTAGCGGTCCCTACGTGCAGCTCTGGCCACATCGCCATGGCACCGATGCGATGTTCGCCGCTGCACTGCAAGTAACCTGAGCGCCATGGCAACTCCGCTGATCGCGCCCTCAATCCTGGCAGCCGACTTCGCGCGGCTGGCCGACGAGACCGCCGCGGTGAGCGGTGCCGACTGGTTGCACGTCGACGTGATGGACAACCACTTCGTGCCGAACCTGACGCTCGGCCTTCCCGTCGTGGAAAGCCTGCTGAAGGTCACCGACATTCCCATGGATTGCCACCTGATGATCGACGACCCGGGCCGATGGGCACCGCCGTACGCCGAGGCGGGTGCTTACAACGTGACGATTCACGCCGAGGCGACCGACGATCCGATCTCCGTCGCCCGCGACATTCGCGCTGCAGGTGCCAAGGCAGGCCTGAGCGTCAAGCCGGGGACGCCGATCGACCCCTACTTGGAGATTCTTCGCGAGTTCGACACCCTGCTGGTCATGTCCGTGGAACCGGGCTTCGGTGGGCAGAAGTTCATCCCGGAGGTGCTGCCGAAGGTGGCGATCGTGCGCCGATTGGTCGACGCGGGTGAGCTGACGATAGTGGTGGAGATCGACGGCGGCATCAACGCCGACACCATCGAGGCGGCGGCGGAGGCCGGCGTCGACTGCTTCGTCGCAGGCTCGGCCGTCTACAGCGCCGCTGACCCAGCGTTGGCCGTCGAGTCCCTGCGCAGGCGGGCTGGCGCGGCGTCCAAGCATCTCACGGCATGAACGTCGAGGCCGCGATGCGGCTCGCGATCGAACAGTCCGAGCTGGTCAAGGGAATGACATACCCGAATCCGCCCGTCGGTGCAGTGATCCTGGACCGTGCCGGCGACGTGGCCGGTGTCGGCGCGACGGAGCCACCGGGTGGAGCCCATGCGGAGGTGGTCGCCCTGCGACGCGCGGGTACGCGCGCCGTAGGCGGCACCGCAGTGGTGACGTTGGAACCGTGCAATCATCACGGACGAACCCCGCCCTGCGTGGATGCCATTGTCGCAGCCGGGGTTTCGTCGGTCGCGTACGCCGTTGCCGATCCGAACCCGTTGGCCGCTGGGGGAGCGGCGCGGTTGGCGTCATCCGGCGTGAGCGTTGTGCCCGGGGTGCTTGCCGACGACGTCGCCGGCGGCCCCCTACGGGAATGGTTGCACAAGCAGCGCACCGGAAAACCGCACGTCACATGGAAGTTCGCGACGAGCATCGACGGGCGCAGCGCTGCGGCGGACGGCAGCAGTCAGTGGATCACCAGTGAGGGCGCACGAGCCGACGTCCATCGACGAAGGGCCGTCGCCGACGCGATCGTGGTCGGCACCGGCACCGTGTTGGCGGACGACCCGACGCTCAGCGCGCGGCCCGACGGCAAGCTCGCCGAGAAGCAACCTCTGCGCGTCGTCGTCGGTCAGCGCGAAATATCGCAAGATGCAAGGGTTTTGAACGACGACTCGCGCACGATGATTCTCCGAACACGCGATCCGCACGAGGTCATCAGGACGCTGTCGGACCGCACGGACGTGATCGTCGAAGGTGGCCCGACGCTGGCGGGGGCCTTCTTGCGAGCTGGGGTGATCGATCGGATCCTGGCATACGTCGCACCGATCCTCCTTGGTGGACCGATCGCCGCGGTCGACGACGTCGGCGTGTTGAGCATCGCCTCCGCCCAGCGATGGCGCTTCGACGGTGAGGTACGCATCGGGCCCGATCTCCGGGTCAGTCTGGTACCTGGCTGATCTTCGCTTTTCACGAACGGAGGTCTGGAATACCTTTCGCCGTCAACGTGACTCGCATCACCCCGAATTTCCATCCGTTAGGCGACTCGTTACCGCTTCGAAATGCTGGGTGGACGTTCGGCGCCCGTTTCCGACGGAGCCCACCGGTAAAATTGGGCCGTGCGCGAGTCAGGACTCGCTCGGCACATCGCGCCTTCACCGACGATGTCTTGCGCGGCGGTAAGCACGAACAAAGGACGAAGAGCATGACTGCACTGCAGGACTGGCTCAATTTTCGCCCAGTCGATCAGAACGCCATCAGAGAGTTGGTCTGCCGGCCATTCCGTGCGGTTCTCACCACCTTCGACGTGAACGAGGAAGGCGAAGAGCTGAAGCTGCTGACGCCGGGCGTCGAACGCTGCTGACGTATTGGCCTTATCACGCCACGGGTTTGCTGACGGTGACCGGTTCGTTCCAGTTCGAAAAGGCGAGCGTGATCGATCGCTGGGTATCAACATGGAGTGTGATCTTGGCTAGCGCGCCGGTGTCGGCGGCAATCCAAGTCGTCGCGGGTACGGGTTGCGTCGCGACCCCTCGCAAGATGTTGTTCACTGCTTCCGCGGGGATGGTCGCGTCGACCTCGACGACCCTTTGCCCATTGAGATCCGTCGTCGAGCCACCTGTCGCGGAGGTTGCGGTGGACAGCAGGTTGGCAACGCCGGTGGACGGGTTGAGAACGTTGGCGAACGCGAAGATGTCGGAACTCGGCCCCATGGACGTCCAATTGTTCGGTGTCAGCGCAAGGTAGAGATCATTGGCCACGTCGACGAAATCGATATCCGAGATCTTCTGACCGACAACCACAGTCGTCGTCTTCCCCTTGGCGGATCCGACGGGAACGTTGGTGGCATCCGCGTTCGCGTCGACGATCGGAAAGTTCTCGAAGTCACCGACGACGGTCAGGTCATAGTGACCGCTGGTGGCTGCTGCAGCCAACTTCGAGGCCTTTGCCAGCAAGTCGGCCGGCGCCGCCACCGCGGTGGTGTCGCTCGGCTTGGCCGACGAAGGGTGTCCAGAATCCTTGGTGCTCAATATGATCGAGACCACCGCGGTGAGCGCGACCGCAACGACTGCTGCCGCGATCATCAGCGGCCTGCGACCCGATCGTGTCGGGGAAGGCAGTGGCGCGTACTGCTGCCAGGACGTTGGCGTCGCCGCCGCGGGTACTGGTGCACGCGGCGGCGGGGGAGGAGGCGTCGGCGGGTACGCGAATGCGGCAGGCGAGGTCGGTGGCGCCGCGGGGCGGCCCTCGGATGCCGCCCGGGCTGCGCGCGCAAAGTCGAGGACTCTCGGGTACCGATCGTCTGGATTCTTGGCCATCCCCTTGGTAATGACGTCGTCGAAATCCGTTGGCACTCCTGAGAACGCCGAGGGATGAGGCGGAGGTGTGGCAACGTGGCCTGCAACCTGCTGTTCCACGGCGGTGCCAGGGAAGGGCAGGTCGCCTGTCAGGCACTCGTACAGGACGCTCGCCAGCGAGTAGGTGTCGGAGCGGCCGTCTATCGGACCTACACGGAATCGCTCGGGGGCCATGTACTGAAACGTGCCGATCATGTTGCCCGTGCCCGTCATCGACGTGCCCTCCGCCGTCCAGGCGATGCCAAAGTCGATGAGGTAGGCGAAATCGGAGTCCGTGACGAGGATGTTCGACGGCTTCACGTCGCGGTGCACGAGACCGGCGCGATGTGCGGCGTCCAATGCCGCAGCGATCTGCTCGATGATGCCGACGGCACGCGCCGTAGTCAGCGGCCCGTCGGAGAGAATGCTTGCGAGATCACGACCTTCGATGAGGCGCATGTCGACGTACAGGTGCCCGTCGATGTCACCGAAGCCGTGGATCGGAACGATGTGCGGTTCGGTGAGCGCGGCAATGGTATTCGCCTCCCTGACGAACCGCCGTTGAAAATCACTGTCGTCGGCGAGGTGGGGAGGCAACACTTTCAGCGCCACGGTCCGGTTGGTCACCGTGTCGTGTGCTCGATAGACCTGCCCCATGCCGCCCGCACCGAGCAGATCGAGGAGTTGGTATCGCCCTAGCGAACCGACGTCCAACGGCCTTCCCCCTGTGCCCAGTGCGCGTGCCCTCGAGCCGCTACTGAGTGAGTTCTGGTTCGTCCAAACTCGCGTCGTCGGTTACCTGCGCTGCGGGTTCCTCGGCGTGTTCGTGTCGACCGGCGATCAAGACGCCCAACACTGCGCCGACCACGCACACCACCGCGGTGATGGTGAAGATCGCGCCGAATTGGTGGATGTAGGCCTCCGAAAGCTGGTCGGCGAGGCGAATTCTCAGCGTGCTCGGATTGCCGGGCGGGATCGGATGGGTCCGGATGTACTGGTTGAAGAAGTACAGCCCGAAGGCGCTCAGAGCCGAGACGCCGATCAGCATGCCGATCATTCGGGCGACGACCACGGCCGCCGACGCGATGCCATGTTGGGCTGCGGGAACGACACGCAGTGTCGCCGCGGTCAAGGGTGCAATCACCAGACCCAGGCCGATGCCGGCCAGCACGAGGTCGGTGGCGAAGGTGGGCAGCGTGACGAAACCGAGGTCGTGGTGTGCCGACAGCACGTCAGGAGTCCAGTGGGACACCAGCCAGTAGGCGGCGGCCGCGATCAGCAGGCCCACCAGGGTCACGATGCGATCGCCCAACTTGCTGGCCAGGAATCCGCCGACGAGTGCGCCGACCGGTAGGGCGCCAAGGAACCACGAGAGCGAAAACGCAGCCTCGTACGAGTCCAGACCCAGCACGCCGCGTCCGAGCAGCTCGATGTTGACCAGCGTGACCATGAGCGCAGCGCCGGTGCACAGCGAGGCACCGAGAGCTGCGAGAAACGGCCGGAACCGCACGCCTGCGGGTTCGATCAACCGGGTCCGAGCGCGTCTCTCCCAAAGGAAGAAGAGGACGGCGACGACCAATGCGGCGCCCAGCATTGGCAGGCCCCAACTCGGAAACACCTGCTTGCCGTCTGGTGTCGGGTTGTACATCCCGATGACGGCGAGACCGAGAGCGACGGCGAGGAGGAGTCCGCCCACGACGTCGACCTTCTCGGGCGTATCCGTCTTCTCCCGTGCAGGGAGGCTGAACTGCACCATCACGATCGCCAGCACGGCGAGCGGCAAGTTGATCCAGAACACCGACTGCCAGTGGTGGAAGATCCATACGCCTGCGATGCCGTACAGCGGGCCAAGCACGCTGCCGAGTTCCTGTGCGGCACCGATGCCGCCGAGGACGGACGCTCGATTGCGTTGCGCCCACAGGTCGGCGGCGAGCGCCAACGTCACCGGCAGCAGCGCCCCGGCGGCGGCGCCTTGAATCGAGCGGCCGATCACCAGGACGATCAGGTCGCTCGACATCGCGGTGACCAGTGAACCGATCGCGAAGCCCGCCAGGCTGACCTGAATGAGGAGCTTGCGGCCGAAGCGGTCGGACGCCCTTCCCAACAGCGGCATCGCCGCGATGTAGAACAGCAGGTACCCGGTGATGATCGGGGTGACCTTCTGGAGCTTGTTCACCGGAATGCCGACGTCTTTCATGATGTCGGTCATGATCGTGACGACGACGTACGTGTCGAGCGCGCCTAGCAGCACGGCCAAGCCACCGGCGGAGATCGCGACCCACCGGTTGGTCCCAGAGGTCGGCGCTGCGGCGTGCGACATCACACCCCTTCGGGCTTGCTGACGGAGACGGGCTTGTCCCAGTCGGTCATCGTCATCTTGACGACGTTGCCGGGCGTCGGCTCTAGCTGCGCCTGGAGGAGTTGGCTGCCGTCCTCCTTGATCCATGCGATGGCGGGCACGGGTCCGGCGGCCTCGATCTGCGGTGCGATGGCGTTGACCGCGGCGTCGGTGACCTTGCCGCTGATCTTGACCGCCTCGACGCCGTTGATGGACTCGCGGCCATCGGCCTTCGCCTCGGAGAAGTTGGACAGGATGTTGGCGAGGCCCTTTTCGGGGCTGAGGATCGCGGAGACGTCGTAGATGTCGCTTGCCGGGCCATAGTCACTGAACGTGCCTGGCGAGAAGGCGTCGGCGTAGAGGTTGCCGTCGGTGACGACGAACGACACGTCGTCGAGCTTCTGGCCCATTGCCGTGAGACTGACCTTGCCCGAGGCGGCGACTGCCGGGACGTTGGTCAGGTCGCCGGTCAGGTTCGTGACCGGGAGCCGCTTGATCTCGCCGGTAACCGTCAGCACCAGATGCACGCTCTTTGCGGCCTTGGTGGTTTCCGCCGACTGCTTGAGCAACGTAGCGGCGTCCGGAAGTGGAGCATCGGACTTCGTCTCCGAGGACGAGCACGCCGAGGTGAGGACGAGAGCAGTCATCATGGCGGTGAACAAGGACAGGAGCACGGCAAGCCGAGGGCGCGTCTGCATGGTTGCATCGTAATGGGTCACGACGACTGGACCGGTTGCCCGGGCACCGGGTAGGACTGGATTCGTGGCTACTGAACTGGACTTTCGTCCGGTCCCCGTCGACGCGGGCGACGGTGCGGCGCTGGTCGAGGCGATGATCGACGAAATGCGTGAGCTCTACTGGGACGTCGGGGATGGCCTCGACCTCAATTCGCCAGACATGCCGAGGGCCGGGCCCGCGGAACTGGGTCCGCCCCACGGGGTGTTCCTGGTCGGTTACCGCAACGGCGTCGCAGTGTGCGGAGGTGGACTCAAGCGGTTGCCCGACGGTGCCTGCGAGATCAAGCGGATGTTCGTAGTGCCGTCTGCACGCGGGCAGGGGCTTGCTCGCGTTCTGTTGCACGAGTTGGAGGACGCCGCACGTCGGCTCGGCTACGAGGTGGCGCGGCTGGATACGGGGCCGCGCCAGGCACATGCGCAACGCCTCTACGAGGCCGAGGGGTACGTCGCCGTCGGCAACTTCAATGCCAACCCGGTGGCGACGTTCTTTGGCGAGAAGCGGCTCTAGGCACGCCGGCTCTTGCCGAACGTGCGCACGTGGCGAGATTGCGGGCCCGCATAGCGCCGTGAGCGCACGCTCGGCGGATTAACGGCTGCTCGGCTCTAAGCTTTCAAGCATGTTCACCGGCATCGTCGAGGAGTTGGGTGAGGTCGTCGGCAAGGAGGACCTCACCGACGCCGCCCGCTTCGTCATCCGCGGCCCGCTCGTCACCACCGACGCCGGCCACGGCGACTCGATCGCGGTCAATGGGGTGTGTCTCACCGTCGTCGACGTGCTCCCCGACGGCGCCTTCACCGCCGACGTGATGGCCGAGACGCTCAACCGGTCCAGCCTGCGTGGCGTCGACGTCGGCAGCCACGTCAACCTCGAACGTGCGGCCGCGCTGAACAGCCGCCTCGGCGGACACATCGTCCAGGGCCACGTCGACGGCACCGGCCACGTGCTCGCCCGCACGCCGTCCGAGCACTGGGAAGTGGTCAGGATTGCGCTGCCCACGTCGATCGCGCGGTACGTCGTCGAGAAGGGCTCCATCACCGTCGACGGAATCTCGCTGACCGTTTCTGGCTTGGGGGACGATTGGTTCGAGGTTTCGTTGATCCCGACGACGTTGCAATTGACGACGTTGGGTAGCGCAAGCGTCGGAACTCCGGTCAATCTCGAAGTCGACGTCATCGCGAAATACGTCGAGCGGTTACTGGGCGCACGCAATCAGTAGACGCGCACAATGGCCGCATGTCCCTTCGCGATGCTCCCGAGGTCCCGATCCCCGAGAGTCACGTGGGAATCTTGGAGACGGCCCTAGTGGCGATGGTGAGCACCGTCAGTAGTCGCGACGGGCTCATCTCGACGAACCCGGTGGGATTCGACTGGGACGGCAGGCATGTGCGCTTGAGCACGCTGAAATCGCGTCTGAAGTACCAGAACTTGGTCGCGGACCCTCAGATCACGTTCTGCGCCCTCGATCCGCGCGTCCCGTCGCGTTACGTCGAGATCCGCGGTTACGCCGAGATCAGTGAGGATCCCGACCGCGTGCTGAGCAAGAAGCTGGTGGGGCGGGGTACCGGCAAGGAAATCGACCTCGACGGGCCGGAGGCGGAACGGGTGATCGTCACGATCATCCCGAAGCGCGTATCGACGCCTACGTTGTACGGCGGCCGGCTCGACCAGCGCGTCGCCGAGCGCGTGAAGGAATCCGGCGCCTGACACTTCGTCGACCAACCCAGTGGTCGGGAGCGGGCAATAACCGACGCTACTTCGTGGTTCATACTGAAGTCGGTTGATCGAGGTCCCCGCGTTGGGGCGACGGGTAGGTGGCATACATGACGAGGCTGGATTCCGTCGAGCGGGCGATAGCCGACATCGCGGCGGGCAAGGCAGTCGTCGTCATCGACGACGAGGACCGCGAGAACGAAGGCGATCTGATCTTCGCCGCCGAGAAGGCGACCCCGGAGCTCGTAGCGTTCATGGTCCGCTACACCTCCGGTTATCTGTGCGTACCGCTGGCCGGCGACTCTTGTGACCGGTTGGGGCTGCTGCCCATGTACGCGGTGAACCAGGACAAGCACGGCACCGCGTACACCGTCACCGTGGACGCGAAATCCGGTGTCGGAACGGGCATTTCAGCGTCCGACCGCGCCACCACGATGAGGCTGCTCGCGGACCCGACGTCTGTCGCGTCGGACTTCACGCGGCCCGGTCACGTCGTGCCATTACGGGCCAAGGAAGGTGGTGTTCTCCGCAGGCCCGGCCACACGGAGGCCGCTGTCGATCTCGCCCGGTTGGCCGGTCTGCAGCCCGCCGGCGCGATCTGCGAAATCGTCAGCCAGAAGGACGAGGGCGCGATGGCCCAGACCGACGAGCTGCGCGTCTTTGCCGACGAACACGACCTCGCACTGATCTCCATTGCCGATCTCATCGAGTGGCGCCGCAAGCACGAGAAGCACATCGAACGCATTGCCGAGGCGCGCATCCCCACGCGATACGGCGTGTTTCGCGCCGTCGGCTACAAGAGCATCTACGACGAGGTCGAACACGTCGCGTTGGTTCGTGGCGACATCGCCGGCCCGGAAGGCGACGGGCACGACGTGCTGGTGCGCGTCCACTCCGAATGTCTCACCGGCGACATCTTCGGATCCAGACGGTGCGATTGCGGTCCCCAGCTGGACGCCGCGATGGCCATGGTCGCTCGCGAGGATCGCGGCGTGGTGCTCTACATGCGCGGGCACGAGGGCCGCGGCATCGGGTTGATGCACAAGCTGCAGGCCTATCAGTTGCAAGACGCCGGCGAGGACACCGTCGACGCCAACCTCAAGCTGGGTTTGCCCGCCGACGCGCGGGACTACGGCATCGGCGCGCAGATCTTGGTCGACCTCGGCATCCGGTCGATGAGGCTGTTGACGAACAACCCGGCCAAACGCGTCGGGTTGGACGGCTACGGCCTGCACATCATCGAGAGGGTGGCACTCCCGGTCCGCGCGAACTCCGAGAACATCCGTTACCTGATGACCAAGCGCGACCGGATGGGGCATGACCTTACGGGTCTCGACGACTACGACGAGTCCTTGACGATGAGCGGGTACGACGAAGGTGCCTATCTGCTCGGCGAACGCCTTCCGCCGACGGCAGCAGATTCGGGTGGGGCGCAGTGAGTGGCGGCGCGGGCGTTCCCGACCTCCCTGCGATCGACGGCTCCGGTCTGCGGCTGGGAATCGTTGCCAGCACGTGGCATTCGCAGATCTGCGACGCATTGTTGGATGGCGCGCTGAGGGTCGCCAAGGAAGCCGGAGTCGACGAGCCGACTGTCGTGCGGGTCCTCGGCGCCATCGAGATTCCCGTCGTGGCACAGGCGTTGGCCGCCGATCACGATGCGGTGGTCGCGCTAGGTGTCGTGATCCGTGGTCAGACGCCGCATTTCGACTACGTCTGCGATGCTGTCACCGCAGGACTCACTCGCGTCTCGCTGGACGAGTCCACCCCTGTGGCGAACGGCGTACTCACGACCAACGACGAGAAGCAGGCACTCGACCGTGCCGGGTTGCCGGGTTCGACGGAGGACAAGGGTGCTCAGGCCGCGGCCGCGGCGTTGTCCACCGCGCTGATCCTGGACGGCTTACGCGGCGCTCGTGAGCGAACCTGAGCTCGTGAGTGCGTCCGAGAACACCACCGCTGACTGGGATCTCGAGGTTCGTCCGCATCTGACGCCGTATTTCGCCTACGGCGCGGCGTTCGTCATCGCCATCGCACACGTCACGGTCGGGGCACTGTTGAAGATCAAGTCGAGCGGGGTGTTCTTTCAGACCGCCGACCAAATGGCAATGGGACTGCTCGGCCTCATCATCGCCGGTGCGGTGCTTCTCTTCGCGAGGCCGAGGTTGAAGGTTGGCGTGCAGGGGATTGCCGTGCGAAACCTGCTGACCTACAAGTTGATTCCGTGGTCCGAGGTCGTGGGTGTGTCGTTCCCCATGGGGGCGCGCTGGGCGCGGGTCGACCTTCCCGATGACGAGTACGTGCCCTTGATGGCCATCCAGGCCGTCGACAAGGAGCGCGCCGTGGATGCGATGGATAGGGTCCGCGAACTGGTCGCGCGGTACCGGCCAGATGTCAGCGGACGCTCAGCGACATCATGAGTTCGTCTGTTCGGACAGGGGATTCGGCCGCGGTAATGCGGAACCCGAGGCCTTCGTAGACAACCCGTGCTGCGGCGTTGTCGGTATTGACCCGCAGTGTTACGGAGCGGGCACGCTCGTGGCGCGCCCAATCGACGGCGGCGGCAACCAACGCCCGTCCGACCCCACGACCGCGCGCTCTTGGTTCCAGCCACAACGAGTACAGATAGACGGTGTCGGCGGTCTCTCGCTGTGCGCCGATGAGGCCGATCGGAACGGCGTCGACGATTGCGATGAACTGGGCGTGTGCACGCAGCCGTCTGCGCCACTGGGCGGCGGTGAACGTGATCTCTTCGCGGTACTGGGAGTCGTCGGCGCCCAGGGTATCGGTGAGCGCACGTAGCCGGAGTTCAGCGAAGACTCGCCAGTCGGCCTCGCTCAATCGAGCGATCTCGGGATCGCCCATCGCCTGTCCCTGGGGACTTCGATGTTCGATGCTCATGGCATCCAGTATCACCGGTTATCGCTGCGGTAGGATCGGCACGTCGATGACTACCTTGGATTTCACATCAACGTCGGCCGACGGAGTACGGCAAGCCGCTGAGCCAGTGATCTCGGTCACGACGATCGTCGCCAATCTCGGGGGCCATCCCGCTGTTACCGTCCCCATGATCACTGGCGAAACCCCAGACGTGAACTGGACGTGGGACTACCTCGCAGAGCCCGCTGGTTTCTTCGGCATCACGATGCCGACGAGGGATGCGCTGCGGTTCGCCCTGGAACGGTTCGATTCGTCGGCTACGTCACGTGAAACGCGTCGGCGAATCGTCGCCGTGACGATCATGCTCGTGGAGGTCAACGGTGGAGCGCAGTTCGTGATCACTGGGGTGCCGGTACGGCAGTTCGACCCGGCTGCGGTTTGCGTTGCCGTCGGCCCCGACTCGTCGTGGCTCGCGCCGGGCGCGGCCGAACCGTTGTGGAGACGAATGGCAGCACGAACGAGCAGTCAAGGGGACGTCGACCAGCTTTCGCGGTCGCTGAACGGCGATGACTTCGTCGACCAGGTGGGTCGCCTCGACCAGTCGATGATCGGGCCACCCGCATTGGGAGCGCTAGTCTTTGGGCACGGGGATGAGTTCATCGGGTTGGAGAGCCCGCGCGCGGCGAGCGTGCTCGCACTGATGGAGCGGTGTGGCGCCATCCTCTCCGGCACCATAACGCGCGCAAGTGATTTCGTTGCCCCAGCGGCGGCCTCGTCGGCGTGGTGGATCTCGCCGAGCTTCGAGGTACATCCGGCGGCATGTATCGGCGACGTGCACTACCTGCGCGACGAGATCGACTCCGGGCTGATTCCAGCGTTTCTCGGGAGTCTCGCATGAGCGCGAGGTTCAACCCCGAGGGCTACCGGGCCATGACTATCGATGGTTACGAAGTGACCGAGGGAAGATTCGCTGGCACCTACACGCTCCGCGGGACCGATCCGGCCGATGACGTCACCTTCTCGGAAGTCGTCGACTTCGGTGGGGGTCTACCCCGGCGGCCCAACGACCTGTTGCTGAGGCTGCTCACTCTCACGTGCTCGTTGAGCTACTTCAAGGCAGCGGCTCCGACTCGGATCGAGATTGCCTTCCCAACCTTCGAATTCGAGAAGGAGTACCTGCGCCAGCTCATTGCCGGCGGGCTTGGCGAATTCGCGTATCAAAACTCGCTGCCCGACGCTCTGACTCCAGATGTCAGCGGCCCCGAAGCGGAGAAGCCGCAACGGGTGGCCGTCGACGAGTGGGACGGTGACGGCGCCCCGCTAGTGCCCGTCGGCGGCGGCAAGGATTCCGTGGTCACGATCGAGGCTCTGAAGCGCCACAGTCTTGACCCGATGCTGTTCAGCGTCAACAAGTTCGCCCCCATCGACCGGTGCATCGAAATCAGTGGGCTCGACAGTCTGCGCGTGGCGAGATCGATCGATCGGCGACTGATCGAGGTCAATGCCGCAGGCGCCTACAACGGCCACGTGCCGGTCACCGCCATCAACAGCGTCATTGGCCTGATCGTGGCCGATGCCAACGGACTTGGGCCGGTGGTCTTCTCGAACGAGAGGTCGTCCAACGTCGGCAACGTCAGCTGGATGGGCCGCGACGTCAATCACCAGTGGTCCAAGAGCATCGAGTACGAGTCACTGCTGCGAAACACGTTGGCTGGTTACGGGTTCAACCCTGACCGGTATTTCTCGCTGCTGCGCCGCCTGTCCGAGTCGGAGATCGCCGATCGCTTCCGCGACTGCTCTCAATACTTCCGCGCGTTCATCAGTTGTAACCGGCCGTTCGCGCTGGACCCAGAGCGTCGTGCCGCGTCATGGTGCGGGCACTGCCCGAAGTGTCTCTTTGTCTTCGCATTGATGGCGCCGCGGCTTGGACGCCATGAGGTTGAGTCGATCTTCGGTCGGAACCTGTTCGCGGACAAGGACAATCGCGCAGGGTTTGAGGACATAGTCGGGCTGGGCGAACACAAGCCGTTCGAGTGCGTCGGTGAGTACTACGAGGCAGCCGAGTCGTTGGTGTCGGTACTCGACGACGACGAATGGCGTGGCCTGGTCTTGGTCGAGGAGTTCCGGTCGCGCCGCTCGGAGGTCGAGACGGTCGCCACCAAGCACGACGACGACTCCGAAGTCGATTACGTGCCTGCGCGATACGCCGCTGCTCTTGGCGGCTTCGATGGCTGAGTTACCCACCGACCTGAGGGGCCTGACCGTCGGAATCTGGGGATTCGGGCTGGAGGGCATCTCGATGGCCCGGACGGCTGCTGCCGCCCATGCTGCGAGCATCGTCGCGGTCGACGAGGCAGGCGATGGCACGTCGGGCGTGCCCGATGGAATCGTCGATCTCGAAGTCCTCAACGGACAGGAGCACCTCGGCCGCCTTCGCGAATGCGATGTCGTGTTCGTCAGTCCAGGAGTGCCGTGGCGCCATCCGTTCTTCGAGGAGCTGCGGAGGTCGGGCAAGAAGATTTCGAATGCCGCCGATTGGTACATGGCGCGCAACGGATCGCAAACGATTGGCGTCACGGGGACCAAGGGCAAGAGCACCACGGCGTCCTTTCTAGGACATCTGCTCTCGCGACTGGGCATTCGTGCCGTGGTGGCGGGCAACATCGGGACGCCGCTGTCCGACCTGGTACCAGGCGAGGATGTCGTCGTGGTCGCCGAACTGTCGAGTCAACAGTGCGCCTTGCTCACCACCTCGCCTGCCGTCGCGATCATCACCAACCTCTACGAGGACCACCTCGATTGGCACGGGGATGTCGGTGCCTATCACCTTGCGAAGTCGAACGTCTTTCGCAACGGAGCTCACTCGCTGGTGTGTACCCGTGACGTGGTCGGCGTTCTAGAGCGACTCGGAGTCACTTCCCTTCCGCCGGAGTTGCGCGTGGTGGATCCGGCGGACGTGTCGTGGCCCACGGTGGGCGACAACGTGGCTGGTGCGAGCGAAGCGACGGGAAGGGTGACGGGGGCGAGCGAAGCGACGGGAAGGGTGACGGGGGCGAGCGAAGCGACGGGAAGGGTGATGACCTATCAGCACAACGTGCTCAACGGCGCACTCGCGGTTGCCGCCGCCGAACTGATGATCAACCGTGAGATCACGCGCGCCGAGGTGGCCGAGGCCGTCGAGTCCTTCGGCGCCTTGCCCCACCGACTCCAAACCGTGCGCACCACTGGAAGTGGCGCACGGCCGACCCGGTGGATCGATGACACGCTCGCGACGACGGGAGAGAGCGTCGTCGCCGCCCTCTCGGCGATGCGGCCGGAGGACAACGTGGCCCTGATCGTCGGCGGAATGGACCGGCATCTCGATTACCAACAGGTCGACGCCTACCTGTGCAGCGGTGCTCGTCGGGTCGAGCTCATTCAGGCGCCCTCGAACGGGGTGTTGATCGGTCGCACGTACGCGAACGAACATCCGACCAAGACGCACGTCGTGGCGAGCCTCGAGGATGCCGTCCACACGGCGGCGGCGTTGCCCGACATCGACGTCGTGCTGTTGTCGCCAGGCGCCGCTAGCTACGACCTGTTCAAGAATTACAAGGCGAAGGCCGCTGCGTATTGCGGCTTCATCGACGGTCTGGCGGGACCAGTCGGTACGCGGAACTAATCTGGAACCCGTGCCCGATCCCGCTACGTACCGCCCAGCGCCCGGGTCCATCCCGGTCGAGCCGGGCGTTTACCGATTCCGGGATCCGCACGGCAGGGTGATTTACGTCGGCAAGGCCAAGAGCCTGCGTAGCCGGCTCAACTCGTACTTTGCCGACGTGTCCGGACTCGCGCCGCGGACTCGCAGAATGGTGATGACGGCTGGCAGCGTCGAATGGACCGTCGTCGGCACAGAGGTCGAGGCGCTCCAGCTGGAATACAACTGGATCAAGGAATTCGATCCTCGGTTCAACATTCGCTATCGCGACGACAAGTCGTATCCGGTACTTGCCGTGACGCTCAACGAGGAGTACCCGAGGCTGTTCGTCTATCGAGGGCCGCGCCGCAAGGGCGTGCGCTACTTCGGACCCTACTCGCACGCATGGGCAATTCGCGAAACGCTCGACCTGCTCACCAGGGTGTTCCCGGCTCGCACGTGCTCAGGGGGAGTATTCAAGCGCCACAACCAGATTGGGCGGCCCTGCCTGCTCGGCTACATCGACAAGTGTTCTGCACCGTGCGTCGGCCGGGTGAGTGCCGACGAGCATCGCAAGATCGTGCTCGACTTCTGCGACTTCCTCGCCGGCAAGACCGACCGGCTGGTTCGCGACATGGAACAGCAGATGAACGTGGCCTCTGAGCAGCTGGACTTCGAGCGTGCCGCCCGCCTGCGCGACGACATCGGCGCGCTTCGAAGAGCCCTGGAGAAGCAGACCGTCGTATTCGGTGACGGCACCGACGCCGACGTCGTCGCGTTCGCGGACGACGAGTTAGAGGCTGCCGTGCAGGTGTTCCACGTGCGTGGCGGCAGAGTGCGGGGTCAGCGCGGCTGGGTGGTCGAAAAGTCCGATGAGCCAGGCGAATCCGGCCAGAAGCAACTGGTCGAGCAGTTCCTCACCCAGTTCTACGGTGACCAGGCCGCGCTCGACGGAGCCAGCGATGGGGGTGGAGACGAGGCGACCAACCCGGTGCCGCGCCAGGTGCTGGTGCCGGTGTTGCCTGACAACTCCGAGGAGCTCGCGACCTGGTTGTCTGGACTACGCGGGTCACGGGTGCGGCTGCGCGTCGCCGTCCGGGGCGACAAGCGCGCGCTCGCCGAGACCGTGCATCGCAACGCGCAAGAGGCGCTCCAGCAGCACAAGCTCAAGCGAGCAGGCGACTTCAACGCGAGATCGGCAGCGCTGCAGAGCATTCAGGAGTCCCTCGGGCTGGCCGATGCGCCGCTGCGGATCGAGTGCATCGACATCAGCCACGTCCAGGGCACCGACGTCGTCGCGTCACTGGTGGTGTTCGAGGACGGCCTTCCGCGAAAGTCCGACTACCGCCACTACGGGATCCGCGAGGCCGCGGGAGACGGCCGCTCGGATGACGTGGCGTCGATCGCCGAAGTGACACGGCGTCGCTTCGCTAGACACCTGATGGATGTCGACCGCCCCTTGGTCGAGGACGGCAAGACGCGGCGATTTGCCTATCCGCCGAACTTGTTCGTCGTGGACGGCGGCGCGCCGCAAGTCAACGCCGCCGCTGCGGTGCTCGACGAACTCGGCGTCACCGACGTCGCCGTGATCGGCTTGGCCAAACGCCTCGAAGAGGTGTGGGTGCCGGCGGAGGCCGATCCGGTCATCATGCCGCGCAATAGCGAAGGCCTGTATCTGCTGCAGCGAATTCGCGATGAGGCACACCGATTTGCGATCACCTATCACCGCAGCAAGCGGTCGAAGCGCATGACGGCATCGGCGCTCGATGCCGTCCCCGGGCTCGGCGAACACCGCCGAAAGGCACTCGTGACGCACTTCGGTTCCGTCGCGCGGATCACCGAAGCCAGCGTGGAGGAGATCACTTCCGTTCCCGGTATCGGCGTCGCCACCGCGAAGGCGGTGCTAGAGGCGCTCGGCGTACGTGCCGAAACGGGCGCGCCCGCTGCCGTCATCGACAATGATCGACACGGGGCATCACGATGACGGGCCGGGGGATGGGCGAGGATCTGCAGGACGACGGGCACGGAGGCGGGTCCGCCGACCCCGCGGCCGGTGGCATCGACGTCGTCCTGGTGACCGGCCTGTCAGGTGCGGGCCGTGGTACTGCCGCGAAGGTGCTCGAAGACCTCGGCTGGTACGTGGCCGACAACCTGCCGCCGGAGTTGATCGCCAGGATGGTCGAGTTGGGGCTGGCGGCGGGCTCGCGGATCACCCGCCTCGCGCTCGTCATGGACGTCCGTTCGCGTGGATTCACCGGGGACGTCGAGTGGGTCCGGAACGACCTGGCCACGCGGAACATCACCCCGCGGGTGCTGTTCTTGGAGGCGTCTGACGACATTCTGGTCCGCCGCTACGAACAGAACCGTCGAAGTCATCCGCTGCAGGGGAATCAGACTCTGGCGGAGGGCATTACGGCCGAACGAACGCTGCTGTCACCGATCCGCGCGACCGCAGACCTGGTCATCGACACCTCGGCGCTCTCGGTGCCTGCACTGCGCGAGAGCATCGAGCAAGCCTTCGGCACCGAGTCGGTCGCGCACACCAACATCACCGTGGAGTCGTTCGGCTACAAATATGGACTCCCCATGGACGCCGACACCGTCATGGACGTCCGATTCCTGCCGAACCCGCACTGGGTGGACGAGTTGCGCCGCCACACGGGACAACACCCCGCAGTTCGCGACTACGTACTCGGCCAACCCGGGGCCATGGACTTCCTGGAGACCTACCATCGGTTGTTGGACGTTGTGATCGACGGCTATCGGCGGGAGGGGAAGCGATACATGACGGTGGCGATCGGGTGCACCGGCGGCAAGCATCGCAGCGTCGCGATCGCCGAGGCCCTTGCCAACCAGTTGAAGGATGACCAGCTGACCATCCGAGTGCTCCACCGGGACCTGGGTCGCGAATGAGTTCACGAATCGTCGCGCTCGGCGGTGGGCATGGGCTCTACGCGACGTTGTCCGCCGCCCGCAGGTTGACTCCATACGTGACAGCCGTGGTGACCGTTGCCGACGACGGCGGATCGTCAGGCCGATTGCGCAGCGAGTTGGACGTCGTGCCACCGGGTGATTTGCGAATGGCACTGGCGGCGTTGGCATCCGACAGCCCGCACGGTCAACTCTGGGCGACGATAATTCAGCATCGGTTCGGTGGCGATGGTGCACTCGCCGGCCATCCGATCGGAAACCTGATCCTCGCCGGGCTCAACGAGGTATTGGCCGATCCCGTTGCGGCACTTGACGAATTGGGCAGGCTGCTCGGGCTCAACGGTCGCGTGCTGCCGATGTGCCCCATCGCACTGCAGATCGAGGCCGACGTGTCGGGTCTGGATGCCGATCCGCGGATGAGCCGAGTCATCCGCGGCCAGGTCGCCGTGGCCACGACGGTGGGCAAGGTGCGTCGCGTTCGACTTCTGCCAGGCGATCCGCCCGCCACCAGGCAGGCGGTCGACGCGATCATGGCCGCCGATCTCGTCGTGCTCGGTCCGGGCTCGTGGTTCACCAGCGTGATTCCGCACGTGCTGGTTCCCCAGTTGGCCGAGGCCCTCGACCGGACGACGGCCAGACGCGCGCTGGTGCTCAATCTGGTGGCAGAACCGGGTGAGACCGCAGGCTTTTCCGCGGAGCGACACATCCACGTGTTGGCGCAGCACGCACCTGGATTCCGCGTCCACGAGGTCATCGTGGACGCCGCCGGTGTCCCCGGCGACCGCGAGCGCGATCAGCTCAGACGCACCGCGGCGCTCCTCGATGCTCAAGTGGAGTTTGCTGACGTCTCCAGACCTGGTACACCATTACATGACCCGGCGAGATTGGCGGCGGCGCTGGAGCGGGTGCGGTTACGAGGAACCTCACCTGCGCCCGCGGTCGCCCCGAGCCCTGCACGACCGATCGACGGCATCCAAATGGATCCGACTCTTCATGGACCGAGAGGTGGCGATTCGTGGCGATGACAGCCGAGGTCAAGGACGAGCTTTCTCGCCTGGTGATCAACTCGGTGAGCGCTCGTCGCGCGGAAGTGGCGTCCTTGCTGCGGTTCGCGGGCGGCCTGCACATCGTCGCTGGTCGCGTGGTGGTCGAGGCGGAGGTCGATCTCGGCATCATTGCGCGGCGGCTTCGCAAGGACATTCACGACCTCTACGGCTACAACGCCGTCGTGCACGTGCTGCAGGCGAGTGGCCTGCGCAAGAGCACTCGGTACGTCGTGCGCGTCGCTCAGGACGGCGAGGCACTCGCGCGGCAGACCGGACTGCTGGATCTGCGTGGCAGACCGGTGCGTGGCCTGCCGGCCCAGGTGGTCGGCGGCAGCGTCGGGGACGCCGAAGCCGCTTGGCGCGGAGCATTTTTGGCGCATGGCTCGCTGACGGAGCCGGGGCGGTCGTCATCGCTAGAGGTGAGTTGCCCAGGGCCGGAGGCAGCACTGGCCCTGGTGGGTGCGGCGCGCCGACTCGGCGTCAGCGCCAAGGCCAGAGAGGTTCGTGGCATCGACCGCGTCGTGGTGCGCGACGGCGAGGCCATCGGTGCGTTGTTGACCCGCATGGGCGCCCAGGACACCCGATTGACGTGGGAGGAACGCCGGATGCGTCGGGAGGTGCGGGCGACCGCCAACCGGCTGGCGAACTTCGACGACGCGAATTTGAGGCGCTCGGCCCGTGCGGCGGTGGCCGCGGCTGCACGGGTGGAACGCGCGCTGTACATCCTCGGTGACACCGTGCCCGACCATCTCGCGGCGGCCGGCAAGTTGCGCGTCGAGCACCGCCAGGCCTCGCTGGAGGAGTTGGGCCGCATCGCTGACCCGCCGATGACGAAAGATGCCGTCGCTGGCCGCATTCGGAGGCTGTTGTCGATGGCCGATCGCAAGGCCAAGCAGGACGGTGTTCCCGACACCGAATCGGCCGTGACGCCGGATCTGCTGGACGACGCATAGCGGCCCGTGTCCAACGACCCGGAAGACGTGTGTGACTACCCGGAGGATGCCGACGGTGATCGCGGTTCGAACATCCTCGCGCGCCTTGACCGGGTGCCGGTGTGGGCGCTTCCTCGTCGTTACCTAGCGATCATCGGGATCGGCTATTTCTTCGTCTTCTACGACATCGCCGACATCGGCTACGCACTGCCCGCCATTGCGAGGGACTTCGGTCTGAGCGGATCAGAGGCCGTGTTCGTCGCGGTCGCGGTGGGCCTCGTCGGCTACGTGGCCGGTTCGGTGGGAATCGGATCGCTGGCTGATCGATTCGGGCGGTACCGGATGCTGATCTTGACGATGTCGCTCACGGCCATAGGCGCATTCGGTGACGCCGCGGCTACGAGTCTCCTATCGCTCGTCGTCTTTCGCTTCGTCACGGGAATGGGAGTCGGTGCCGACCTGAACCTGGTCTCCACTTACGTCAGCGAGTTGGCGCCCGCTCGCGTCCGTGGCCGAATCACGGTGCTCACCTTCCTCGTCGGGATCATCGGCCAGGCAGTGACACCGTTCATCGCGCTAGCCCTGGTACCCCACGTCAGCTTCGGATGGCGGCTGATGTTCGTGATCGGGGGCGCCATCGCCGTGCTGGGCCTGTGCGTGCGCACGGCGCTTCCCGAATCTCCGCGGTGGCAGGTCGTGCACGGGCACCTCGACGACGCGGAGCGCACGATCGACAGAATGGAAAGAGCCTGCGAGGCAAGGGATATCAAGCTTCCTGCACCGGAGAGCCAGTCGGCGCCGCCCGACACCGACGGCCCCATCCGGTTCGGGCCAGTGTACGAACGACGACTAACCGTGCTCAGTGCCATGTGGTTTCTCTGGTACATCGGCAACTACGGATTCTTGGGCGACGCTGCCCAGCTGATCACCGACAAGGGCGACGCGATCGGCGGGTCCATTCTCTTTCTCGCCATCGGCGCAGTTGGATATCCCGTCGGCGCGGCACTGATGCTCGTGCTTGTCGATCGCGTCGAACGCCGTCTCCTGATACTCGGATCGAGCATCGTGTGGTTGGCCGGCATGCTCTTGATCGGATCGTTCGCCGGAGACATCGCGATCTCGGCGGGGGCCTTCTTGGCTGCCATGTCGTTGGGCTGCTATCTCCAGGTGGCGTATACCTTCACAGCCGAGAGCTTTCCCACCAGGATCCGGGCAACGGGATTCGCCTTGTCCGACGGTATAGGACACGGCGGTGGTGCGATCGGGGCACTCGCGTTGCCGCTCGTCGTGAGTTCGTTCTCGTTCTTCGCCGGGTTCGCCTTGATCGGAGTGACGGGCTTGCTCGCCGGGGTCATCGCCCTGCTGGGGCCGAAGTCGACGAGGCGAAGGCTGGAATCGGTGTCGGGCTGACGACCGAGTCATCCACAACGGCGGTTTCATCCACTGACCCCGTCCACCACGCGGACCGAATTGCTAGAGGGAAACGACCCCCCTGACGCAGCAAACGGGCAGCCATGCACTGCAGGGTGATGCGACAGTGGGGGACTAGCGTGTGCACGATGGCGACCTTGAGAGTCGGTGCGGCTCTTCCCGACCCACCGTTCAACGGCATGCCCGGCGACGGCGGTCTCGACATCGACCTGATCAACGCAATCGGTTCTGCCTTGGGACTGACGGTCGAGCTCGTCAGCTACGGCGGCGTTGACTTCAACGGCATCTTCGACGGTCTGAACTCCGGCAGCTACGACTGCGTCATCGCAGGAACCACCGTTACCGCCGCGCGCGAGCAAGAGGCCGCCTTCGCCCCGCCGTATCTGATCTCTGGACAGTCGCTCGCGGTCAACACCGCGATGCATCCCGATGTGAGGTCGGTCGACGACCTCACCGGCTTGACCATCGGCGTGCAGCGGGGAAACACCAGTCAACCGATCGCTGAAGAATTGGTGGCCCGCGGCAAGGCCAGCGCGGTGCGCCTCTACCCCTACGGAGACATCCGAAAGGCGCTCGACGATCTGAGTAGCGGCGCGTGTGACGCCTTCATGAAGTTGGCCCCCGTCCTCACCGAACTCGTGCGGGACGTGACGGATGTCGAAGTGGTGCAGCGCGGTATCAGTCGGGAGTCGATCGCGATCGCCGTCGCCCTCGGCGACGACGCCATGCTGGCGCGCATCGCCAAGGCCCAAGCCGGCTTGGAGGCCGACGGCACGCTTCAGGGGCTCCGTCGCAAGTGGCTGGGCAACCCGTACGTCGATCAAGGCCTTGCCGCACACTAGGCAGCCCGCGCGACGCCAACGGCGCACTACTAGGCTGGCAGCAGGTACTCATCAATGACCAAGGAGTGACGACAGTGACGGTTCGGGTAGGCGTTAACGGCTTCGGCCGAATCGGACGCAACTTCTTCAGGGCATTGGACGCACAGAAAGCGCTCGGCGCGAACACCGACATCGAGATCGTCGCTGTCAACGACCTGACTGACAACGCGACGCTCGCACACTTGCTGAAGTTCGACTCGATCCTGGGCAGGCTGCCCTACGAGGTTAGCCTCGAGGGCGAGGACGTCATCGTCGTCGGCGATACGAAGATCAAGGCTCTAGAGGTCAAGGCCGGACCGGCTGAACTGCCGTGGGGCGACCTTGGCGTCGACGTCGTCGTCGAATCCACCGGCATCTTCACCAACGCCGCCAAGGCCAAGGGCCACCTCGACGCGGGTGCCAAGAAGGTCATCATCTCGGCGCCTGCCACCGACCCGGACATCACCATCGTGATCGGCGTCAACGACGACAAGTACGACGGCAGCCAGAACATCATCTCCAACGCGTCGTGCACCACGAACTGCCTCGGCCCGCTGGCCAAGGTGCTCAACGACGAGTTCGGCATCGTCAAGGGCTTGATGACGACGATCCACGCGTACACCCAGGACCAGAACCTTCAGGACGGCCCCCACGGCGACCTACGTCGTGCCCGCGCCGCGGCACTGAACATCGTTCCCACGTCGACGGGCGCCGCCAAGGCCATTGGCCTAGTGCTGCCCGAGCTCAAGGGCAAGCTCGACGGCTACGCGCTGCGGGTGCCGATCCCCACTGGCTCGGTCACTGACTTGACGGTCGAGCTCGCCAAGTCCGGTACGGCCGACGAGATCAACGCCGTCTTCAAGGCCGCCTCCGAGGGCACGCTCAAGGGCATCCTCAAGTACTACGACGCGCCGATCGTGTCGAGCGACATCGTCACCGATCCGCACAGCTCGATCTTCGATTCGGGCCTCACGAAGGTCATCGACAATCAGGCCAAGGTCGTGTCTTGGTATGACAACGAGTGGGGTTACTCGAACCGACTCGTCGACCTGGTCGCCCTTGTCGGCAAGTCCCTCTAGTCGAGATGGCCGTCAAGACTCTCGAAGAGCTTCTGGCAGAGGGGGTTTCGGGCCGCGGCGTATTGGTGCGGTCCGACCTGAACGTCCCGCTCGATGCCGATGGCACCATCACGGACCAGGGCCGCATCATCGCGTCGGCGCCGACGCTGAAGAAGCTCGCAGAAGCAGGCGCGAAGGTCGTCGTCACGGCCCACCTCGGCAGGCCCAAGGACGGACCAGACCCGAAGTACTCGCTTGCCCCCGTCGCGGTTGCGCTCGGTGAGCAACTCGGCAGGCACGTTCAGCTCGCAGGCGACGTCGTCGGCACCGACGCCCTCGCCAGGGCGGAGGGTCTGACCGACGGCGACGTCCTCCTCCTGGAGAACATCCGCTTCGATCCGCGCGAGACGAGCAAGGACGACGCTGAACGGTTGGCGCTGGCGAAGGCGTTGGTCGAACTCGTCAGTGCTCCCGACGGATCGCCGGGGGCGTTCGTCTCCGATGGGTTCGGGGTCGTGCACCGCAAGCAGGCGTCGGTGTACGACGTCGCGACGCTGATCCCGCACTACGCGGGAGATTTGGTTGCCGCCGAGGTCAAGGTGCTCGAGCAGCTCACCAGTTCGACGCAACGACCGTATGCCGTCGTGCTCGGCGGTTCGAAGGTGTCGGACAAGCTTGCGGTCATCGAGAACCTCGCGACCAAGGCCGACAGCCTCATCATCGGTGGCGGCATGTGCTTCACCTTCCTTGCTGCACAAGGGGTTTCAGTCGGTACGTCGCTGTTGCAGGAAGAGATGATCGAGACCTGCAAGGGTCTGCTGGAGACGTACGGGGACGTCATTCACCTTCCCGTGGACATCGTCGTCGCAGAGAAGTTCGCCGCCGATTCGCCGCCAGAGACGGTCGCCTCGGATCGCATTCCGGACGGCACCATGGGCCTGGACATCGGCCCGGAGTCGGTGAAGCGCTTCACCGCGCTGCTGTCGAATGCCAAGACGATCTTCTGGAACGGCCCCATGGGAGTGTTCGAGTTCCCAGCGTTCGCGGCAGGCACCAAGGGCGTCGCGGAGGCGATCATCGCCGCCACGTCAAAGGGAGCGTTCAGCGTGGTGGGTGGTGGTGATTCCGCTGCCGCAGTACGCCAACTCGGTCTGCCCGAGGACGGCTTCTCCCACATTTCGACCGGCGGCGGCGCTTCGCTGGAATACCTCGAGGGCAAGACGCTTCCCGGCATCGACATCCTGGGATAGTCGCGTCCTGACCGGAAGGCCCATCACCGTGGAAAGGCCTATTGCATGAGCCGCAAACCGCTGATCGCAGGCAACTGGAAGATGAACCTCAATCACTTCGAGGCCATCGCCCTGGTGCAAAAGATCGCGTTCTCGTTGCCGGAGAAGTACTTCGACAAGGTGGACGTCACCGTCATCCCGCCGTTCACCGACCTGCGCAGCGTCCAGACTCTGGTCGACGGCGACAAGCTCAAGCTGACCTATGGCGCGCAAGACGTGTCGCAGTACGACTCGGGCGCCTACACCGGCGAGATCAGTGGGGCGTTTCTTGCGAAGCTCGGGTGCACCTTCGCGGTGGTCGGCCACTCCGAGCGGCGGACGTACCACGGGGAGGACGACGCCCTTGTCGCCGCCAAGGCAGCGGCGGCACTCAAGCACGGCCTCACGCCGATCATCTGCATCGGCGAGGGGCTGGACATTCGCGAGGCAGGCGACCAGGTCGCGTACAACGTGACGCAGCTGAAGGGCTCGGTGGCTGGCTTGTCTGCCGAGCAGATCGCGGCGTCGGTAATCGCCTACGAACCGGTGTGGGCGATCGGCACGGGGCGCGTGGCAAGCGCGGCCGATGCACAGGAGGTGTGCGCCGCCATCCGCGGAGAACTCGCTGAGCTCGCGACCCCCGCGATCGCGGACACGGTGCGCGTGCTCTACGGCGGTTCTGTCAACGCCAAGAACATCGGCGAATTGATCGCTCAGGCGGACGTCGACGGGGCCTTGGTCGGCGGCGCTTCCCTGGACGCGGAGCAATTCGCGACGTTGTCGGCGATCGCCGCAGGTGGGCCACTTCCTTGAGATGGCGCCGCACCCGGTAGGCTGACCAGCATGATGTTGGGTTTGCAGATCACGCTCATCGTCACCAGCCTGTTGATCGTGCTGCTGGTGCTGTTGCACCGCGCCAAGGGTGGTGGCCTCTCGACGCTGTTCGGTGGTGGTGTGCAGTCCAGCCTGTCCGGGTCGACCGTCGTGGAGAAGAACCTCGACCGTCTGACGTATTTCGTCGTCGGAATCTGGGTGGTGTCGATCGTCGGGGTCGCCCTGTCGATCAAGTACGGCGTCTAGCGACCAACCGTCCGGAGCCCAGCTAAGCCGGGCACACACGTCGTCCCGTTGTTAGGGTGTGCGTGTTCAGGGGTGCAGTGCCGACTGCCGCCGCCGCACGAGAGGCTTCGCGTGAACACTCCCCATGGGCAACAGCCGTATCAGCAAAACCCCTCGCAGTACGGCCCGCCCCCGCAACAGGGTCCTCCTCAGCAGTACGGTCCGCCGCAGCCGCAATACGGGGCACCTTCGCAAAATGGTCCGCCGCAGCAGTACGGTGCGCCGCAATACGGTCCGCCGCAGCCGCAGTATGGTGCGCCGCAGTATGGTCCGCCGCAGCAGTACGGTGCGCCGCAATACGGTCCGCCGCAGCCGCAATACGGTGCGCCCAGCGAGGGCATCGCGGTCACCACCCAGTTCTTCCCACTGGCGTGGCTGTTCTACTTTCTAAAGCCAAAGATCTTCGTCGACGGAATCGAGATGCCGCCCGCGCCCTGGGGCAGAACCGTAGTACCGGCTCGTCCGGGCCAGCACAACGTGCACGTCCACACGCCGTACTTCCTTCCACCTCGACTGGGCCCTGCGGACACCACCGCCTTCGTGCAGCCGGGCCAGATCGCCGAGCTCGAGTACAAGGCGCCCATGTGGTCGTACAGCGCTGGCTCGCTTGGGATTGGACCACAGAAGTACAACGGTGTGGGGATCACGATCGCGGTCTCAGTCATTCCGCTAGCACTCGTCGTGCTGTACATGATCGTGGCCATCGCCTCGTTTCGCTAGCCTCGTTCTGCGCTGAGGCTGCGCGCAGCCGATAATTGAACGATGCCCGACGTCTCCGACATTGCGCTCGAACCAATCGGGTCGGTTCGCCGCACTCAGGTAGGGCGCGAGGCCACCGAGCCCATGCGCGAGGACATCCGACTACTCGGATCGATCCTCGGTGACACGGTGCGGGAACAGAACGGCGACGCGGTGTTCGACCTCGTCGAGAAAGCCCGCGTCGAGTCATTTCGGGTGCGACGGTCCGAGATCGATCGGTCCGAATTGGCAGCGCTTTTCGACGGTATAGACGTTCACGAGGCAATCCCCGTCATCCGAGCCTTCACGCATTTCGCCCTGCTGGCCAACGTCGCGGAGGACATCCACAGGGAACGCCGCCGCGCGATTCACGTTGGCGATGGCGAGCCTCCGCAGGACAGCAGCCTTGCAGCCACCTACCTGAAACTCGATGCCGCCGATCTGGACGCGGCGACCGTGTCCGATGCGCTGGTGGGTGCGTTGGTGTCGCCGGTGATCACCGCGCACCCGACAGAAACACGGCGCCGCACGGTGTTCGACACGCAGCATCGAATCACCGAGCTGATGCGACTTCGCGAGCGCGGCGAGACCAAGACCGGTGACGGCGTCAACATCGAGTTGGAGTTACGCCGCCAGATTCTGATGCTGTGGCAGACCGCGCTAATTCGGCTGTCGCGCTTGAAGATCTCCGACGAGATCGAGGTCGGCCTCCGGTATTACCCCGCCGCGTTCTTCGAGGTCATCCCGCAGGTAAACGCTGAGGTGAAGGCGGCGCTGCAGGCGCGTTGGCCCGATGCGCATCTGCTCCCGGAGCCAATCCTGCGTCCAGGCTCGTGGATTGGCGGCGACCGCGATGGCAACCCCAACGTCACCGCCGACGTCGTTCGGCTCGCCACCGGCAGCGCGGCGTACACGGCGTTCGGCCGGTACTTCTCCGAACTCACGGCGCTCGAGCAGGAGCTGTCGTTGTCGGCTCGGCTTGTCAAGCTCAGCGAAGGCCTTGCTGCCCTTGCCGATCAGTGTGGCGAGCCGGCGCGCGCCGACGAGCCGTACCGCAGAGCGCTGCGGGTCATCCACGGCAGGCTCACCGCAACTGCGACCGAAATCCTTGATCGCCAACCCGAACACGGTCTCGACCTCGGCATGCCGCCCTATTCCACCCCGGCGGAATTCCGTGCGGACCTCGACGTCATCGACGCATCGTTGCGCGACAACGGCAGCGCCCTACTAGCCGACGATCGGCTGGCCCGGTTGCGAGAATCGGTGCACGTCTTCGGATTTCACCTCTCGGGCCTCGACCTGCGTCAGAACTCCGACGTCCACGAGGAGGTCGTGGCCGAACTCTTGGCATGGGCCGGAGTGCATTCCGACTACCGCTCGCTTCCGGAACCGGAGCGGGTCGAGTTGCTCGCCGCGGAGTTAGCGACCAGACGTCCGCTCACCACTGCCGACGCCGATCTGTCGGAGCTCGCGCGCAAGGAACTCGACATCGTCATCGCGGCGGCGCGGGCCGTCAAGGTGTTCGGTCCAGCCGCGGTCCCCAACTACATCATCTCGATGTGCCAGTCGGTGTCCGACATGCTAGAGGCCGCCATTCTCCTCAAGGAGGCCGGGCTGTTGGATGCCTCTGGCGAGCAGCCGTACTCTCCCGTGGGCGTCGTTCCCTTGTTCGAAACCATTGACGACCTGCAACGCGGATCGGACATCATGGAATCGGTGCTAGATCTTCCGGTGTACCGGGCCATGGTGACTGCTCGCGGCGAGAGCCAGGAAGTCATGCTCGGCTACTCGGACTCGAACAAGGATGGCGGCTATCTTGCCGCCAACTGGGCGCTCTACCGGGCTGAGCTCGAGCTTGTCGAAATGGCTCGCAAAACGGGAATCCGGTTGCGGCTCTTCCACGGTCGCGGAGGCACCGTGGGCCGCGGTGGTGGCCCGAGCTATGACGCCATCCTCGCTCAGCCGCCGGGTGCGGTGAAGGGTTCCCTTCGCATCACCGAGCAGGGTGAGGTGATCGCCGCCAAGTACGCCGAACCCCGGATCGCCCACCGCAATCTGGAGACGCTGCTGGCTGCCACGCTGGAGTCGACGTTGCTCGACGTCGAGGGTCTCGGCGACGCTGCGGGCCCCGCCTACGAGGTGCTCGACGATCTTGCCGCCCGCGCGCAGCGGGCATATTCCGAATTAGTCCACGAGACACCGGGTTTCGTCGAATACTTCAAGGCCTCCACGCCGGTGAGCGAGATTGGGTCGCTCAACATCGGCAGCAGGCCCACGTCGCGCAAGCCCACCACGTCGATCTCGGATCTCCGGGCGATCCCGTGGGTGCTGGCCTGGAGTCAGTCGCGGGTCATGCTCCCCGGCTGGTATGGCACGGGCACGGCATTCGAGGATTGGATAGCAGAGGGCGACGGTCGGCTAGAAGTGCTGCAGGATCTCTACCGGCGGTGGCCGTTCTTCTCCACCGTATTGTCGAATATGGCTCAGGTTCTTGCCAAGTCGGACATGGGTCTCGCGGCTCGGTACGCCGGGTTGGTCGACGACGAGACGTTGCGGAAGCGGGTTTTCGACAAGATAGTCGCGGAGCACGACCGCACCATCGCCATGCACAGGTTGATCACGGGACAGGACGATCTGCTCGCCGACAACCCCGCACTTGCGCGGTCGGTCTTCAACCGGTTCCCTTATCTGGAGCCGCTCAACCACCTTCAGGTGGAACTGTTGCGAAGGTTCCGCGCAGGTGACACGGAGGAATTGGTGCAACGCGGCATCCTGCTGACCATGAGTGGGTTGGCTACCGCGCTGCGAAACAGCGGTTAGCTTGCGGTTCTGCGCTTGGGTGGAGTAATGCTCGAGAGATGCCACGCATCCAACCCATTCCGATGGACGAGTTGAGCCCGCAGTCCCGCGAGATCGTCGAAGCCGGTGTCGCGGACGGCCTATATGCGACACCGGTGCCCCTGCAGCTGTTCGCCTACAAGTCCGCCCAACTCGCTCAGGTCAACATGGCGAGGACCTACATGGGTGCGGGCACGCTACTGGGTGGCCGTATATTCGATCACTGACGAGGACGTCGCGTGCTTGCTCGCACCTGGGAGCGGCACGCTCACCGAACAGGAGCCGATGGCCGTCGAATTCATCGATCTATCGCCGCCTCGGTGAACACTTCACCGCGGCGCAGATCATCGAACTAGGCTTCACCTGCGCTTCGTCGAGGGTCTGCACCGATTCCTGCACACCCTGGACGTGTATGGCGACGGCGCTCCCGTCATCGCCTACTCGCCGGATCAGGTGGACAGCGCCTTCATTGCGTGATGCCGATCTGTTCCTGAAATTCTCACTCCGGCAACGTATTTAGTCGCGCCTTAGGGCAAGTACTCGGTAGCCGAAACCAGCCAAGCGTTGACAATCGCGGCTGCAGGGTGTGATAGTCGACTCGTCCTAATGAAAACGGCATTTTCACTTATCGGCGCACGCTGGCCGATGGAGAAGGAGCAGACGTGACCGACGGGTCCAATCCCACGGCCTGGAAGAACCCCATGGCGTGGCTGCCCTTCTCCATCGCAGAGTTCGCGCTATCGGGGGCGGATGGCCAGGACCCGGAACTGCTCGCGGCCTGGGCTCACCTGCAGGAACGCCTCGCCGCCGCCCAGCAGCTCGTCGTGTCGACGCCAGTGAACAAGAACCGCGTCGACTTCGGGTCCGGTATGCGACACCTCATGGTGCTGCTCGCGGTCGGGATCGACATGGCGCTGCGCGTGGATCCCGATCCGGTTCTCGCCGTCAACCGCGCCAAGATGGACGACATCGTGACGTGGGGACTGGAGTGCCCGGACTGCGTGTACATGAACGCGAGCTTCCGGGCAGGCGAGACGTACCGCCTGTTCGGCAATCGGGGCACGGCCCGCTACGTCGGTCTGCAGACGATGGATGGGATGGCCGCCACCACCAACGTCCTCGCTGACGAGCTAGAGGTCGACGCCGACGGCAACTTCGAAGCCATCCTGTCGGCCGACGAGCACGACGGCAACTGGCTGAAGTTGGCAGGCGACCACCCAACCCTGACCGTCCGAAACTTCTTGTACGACTGGGACACCGAGGTGCTCGCGTCGTTGAAGGTCGAGCGCGTCGGTGACGAGGTCGAGCCGAAGGATCGTTCCGTGGCGCTGGACGTCTCGGTGGCGCGCCAGCTCTACGCGCTTGGGGAGTTCGTCTACGACAATCTCAAGTTCTTCCTCGACTTCGGTGCGATGCCCCAAGCCAACGACTTCGTGCCTCCGATGGACATGTCCTCGATGGGCGCGGCCGCCGAAAACCGACCTGTCATCGGACGATTCGAGCTCGAGCCCGACGAAGCGCTGATCCTCGAATTCGAACCGCCGAAGGGTGTCTACTGGAGCATCTCACTGGGCAATCCCTGGCTAGAGACCATCCACTATGGGCGCCACCAGTCCAGCCTCAACGGCCATCAGGCGGTGGTGGACCCCGACGGCAAGGTGCGTTTCGTCCTCGCCGCGCAGGACCCGGGGGTGGCGAACTGGCTCGACACGGCGGGGCACAGCAACGGCGCGATGCTCTTGCGTTGTGTGCGAACCGAAACCGCGCCGGTGCCTAGTACGCGCGTCGTGAAGTTCGACGACGCACGCGCGGCGTTGCCACCCGAAACCACGATGACCAGTCCGGACGAACGCGCCAAGGTCGTCGCCGCGCGTCGCCGTTCAGTACACGAAAGGTTCTACCGATGAGCTTCTCCGCCGACGAACTCGAAGAAGGCGCGCGCGCGGCGACGGGTCTCGACGACTTCGGAACCAAGTACTACCGCGAGGGTCTAGAGCGCACCGTCGACGGACTGAACAACGAGGCGGACCTCAACGAGTTGGGCAACGTCATTCAGCACGCCACCATCAGCAACGCGCTGATCCAGCGGCTCAAGGTCATCGATACCTACAAACAGCATCCGGAGATCGGTAACGAGGTCGTCGAGGGCCCGGTGGTGATCCTTGGTCTACCTCGAACGGGAACGACGGCGTTGGGCCAGCTGATCGCGAACGATCCGCAGTTCCGGTCGTTGCGCACCTGGGAGTCGCAAGCACCGACGCCTCCGCCAGAGGCCGCCACCCAGCACACGGATCCGCGCATCGCACAGGCGGCCGAGGGCACCGCGATGATCGACCAGATGTTCCCCGACTTCAAGGCGATGATGAGTACTGGTCCGGAGGTCGCGACCGAATGCCAGGACCTCATGGGGATGAGCTTTCGGACGTATCACTTCGACGGTGTGGTCCGGGTCCCCAGCTACATCGAGTGGCTACTGGAAACCGACATGCGCGAGACGTATGAATATCACGAGCAGGTGCTCAAGTTGCTGCAGTGGCATTGCAAGCCCAGTCTGTGGCACTTGCGGACGCCGGTGCACATGTTCGCGCTCGATGCCTTCGTCGAGGTATATCCGAACGCTAAATTCCTTTGGAGTCACCGAGATCCGGCGAAGGTGCTGGGTTCGGTCTGCAGCCTGATCTCCTACATCCGCAGCTGGAGCAGTGACCGCAGGGATCCGTACGAACTCGGCGTCGAGCAGCTGGCCTGGTGGGCCAAGGGCATCGGGCGTGCCATGGAATTTCGCAAGAAGTTCGGCGACGACCGCTTCGTCGACGTGTCGTTCGCGGACCTGCAGAACGACTCGGTCAAGACGGTGGCCGACAGCTATGAGCGGCTTGGTCTGGAGTTCAGCGATGCAGCGCGCGCGAAGGTGCAGGAGTGGGCGGACGAGCACAAGCCGGGTGCGCGTGGCACGCACAACTACGAGTTGGCAGACTTCGGGCTGACCGAAGGACAGGTGCGCGAGGCGTTCAGCGACTACCTCGCGACCTACGACGCTTCAGCGTGATGGACTCCCCACTCGACGATGCGGCTCGGTCTGGCCGCCGTCTCAACCCCGACCCGCGCGTCCGCAAGGCGATCGTGGCCGCGGCGACGGAGGCGGTTCGTGAGGACGGTGTGCGAGGCCTGAGCGTCGCGCAGGTGCTCGCGCGTGCAGGCATCGGCACGCGGGCGTTCTACCGGCACTTCGACTCCAAGGACCAACTGGTGTCGGCGGTGTTCCTCGACATGGCCCGCGCGGAGACGCGCAGGCTGAGGAAGCGGATGGCCACCAGCGCTGACCCGGTACTGGCGGTGGTGGCGTGGATCGATGGGCGACTCGATCTGGCGTTCAGTGACGAGATCAAGTCCGATCTGCGGCAGATGTCGCTGGAGGCGCAGTCGCAGATGTTTGCGTCCCCCGAGGTGATCGGAGATGCGTACGCCGCGATCCTGACCCCCTTGGTGGAGCAGTTGGAGCGGGGTGCGCAGCAGGGCTGCTTCACCGACGTCGAGCCTGCTGCCCATGCCCTGTCGATTCAGGGTGTGCTGTGGTCAAGCGTTGAAAGGCAATGGGCGACAGGCGATTGTGATCGCGAGCAGGTGCGGCGCGCCGTCCTGCAGTTCTGCTTACGCGGGTTGGGCGTCGCGCAGGCATCCATCGCAGGCGTTCTCGCCGAGAACACCACCCACCTTGCCGCGACGCGGCCCGACGGACAGTAGGAGAAGCATGGATCTGGGTCTGAGTGGATCAGCGGCAGTGGTCACCGGCGGAAGCAAGGGCATGGGCCTCGCGATCGCCGAAACCCTCGCCGCCGAGGGCGCCCGCGTCGCGGTGATGGCGAGAAGCCAAGGGGCACTGGACTCGGCGGTGGAGTCCCTGCTGTCCGCAGGGGCGCCCGATGCGGTCGGCATCAGCGTGGACATGACCGACGCCGATTCGATCGCCGCGGGTTTTGCAACGGTGTCCGATCGGTGGGGTCAACTGAACAGCCTGGTCCACACCATCGGCCCGGCCGACGGTTACTTCGAGGAGATGAGCGACGAGGACTGGGACGCGGCGTTCGCGCTGGGCACGATGTCGGGTGTGCGGTCGATCCGCGCTGCGCTCCCGATGCTGCGCACTGCCGATTGGGCGCGCATCGTGACGTTGTCTGCCCACTCGATCCAGAGGCAGAACCCTCGGATCGTCGCCTACACTGCCTCCAAGGCCGCGTTGAGCAGCGTCACCAAGAACTTGTCGAAAAGCCTTGCCAAGGACGGTATTCTGGTGAACTGCGTTTGCCCCGGGACCATCGTCACGGCCAGCTTCACGGAGAACCTCAAGGACATCCTCGCCGCCGACGGACTGGATGCCACCAATCCGGTCGACGTGATGAAGTGGATCGACGACAACTTCCATCAGCCGTGCGATCTCGGCAGGGCTGGCCTTCCCGAGGAGATCGCCTCGATCACAACGTATTTGGCGTCGCGTCGTAATGGCTACGTGACGGGCGCCACGGTCAACGTCGACGGCGGATCGGACTTCGTCTGACGGGTCACATCGCAACCGGACGGATCAGATCTTGGTGGGGCCGAGGACGTATTCACCCGTCTCGGGGTGGTGGGACCAACCGGACGATGCCTGCGTGCCGCCGTCGACGTGGATCGTCTGTCCTGTGATGTAGCCCGACATCTCGGAGGCGAGAAATACTGCAGCGCGGGCCATCTCGTCGACGTGACCCGGCCTACCCATCGGAATCATCAACCCGGCCCGTTCCTCGGTTCCAGCGGGGGATAGCGATCTGATGCCCTCGGTCATCGTCAGGTCGGGAGCCAGCGCATTCACCCGGATGCCGTACTGCGCGAGTTCGAGGGCGGCGGTCTTGGTGTAGTTGATGACTCCAGCCTTGGCCGCAGCATACGTGGCGTAACCCGGCGCCGCCCTTACCCCTTCGATCGAGGTGATGCTGATGATGCTGCCCGACAACTCGTGTTCGACCAAAGCCCTGGCCACGCGTTGCGTGCACAGGTAAACGTGGCGCAGGTTTGACTTGTACAAAGCGTCCCAACCGTTTTCGGTCGTATCGAGGATCCTCGACCAGAAGACGCCGCCAGCGTTGTTCACCAGGATCGTCACCTGGCCGAGTTCGGCGACCGTCCGTGCAAGTGCCGAATCGACCTGAGCGCTGTCGCGTACGTCGGTGGGGATGCCGAGCGCACCGACTTCGGCCGCTGCGGATGCGCACGTCTCCGGGTCGCGTTCCCAGATCGCGACCTTCGCGCCGAAGGCCGTGAGACCTGCTGCGATGCCACGACCGATTCCCGCACCGCCTCCGGTCACCACGGCGACTCGGTCGGTCAGTAGTACGTCAGATGGGGCAATGGACATGATCCGAATATAGGCGCCTCCGCTTCACCACCGCGATGTCGGAGGCCGTGTCGTCCAAGACTGGGGTAGCTCGCATCGAGGCGGCGATCGACGTGGTCGCGTCGTTTCTTGGGGATCAGCCGCCCCGCCACTTGATCGACCTCGAGCCCGGTTTCGTCAACGAACAGATGGCGCGGGTCTTGCCAATGGTTCAGGCCGCATTGGCCGAGATCGTGCACCCCGACGTCGCCGGTGCCGTCGCGCGAACGTCGCTGAGCCACTACATCTTTCCCGATCCGGATCCAGATGCGGCGCGACGTCAACTCCGTGCCGCGGCAGGCCTTGCGCCGGGCGGCTGATCACGTCGGCCCTAGCCTGGCGTAGTCGACCCGGCAAGGGTCCGCCGCGCGTGCGACCCCGCCAATCTGGGCTGGCACCGGCTGCGGATACTCGCCCCACTTCGGCGTCATGGCGTACCGCCCGAGCAGACGAGTCATCGCAATCGTCATGGCCGACAACGAAAAGAGCTGCGCCGGGCAGGAGTGTTTGCCATGGCCAAAGGCAGTCACCAGCATCGGCGATGCAAGGGCGCTGGCATCGGCGATGCGGTACCTGTGCCACCGGTCGGGATTCCACGTCTCCAAACCTGGTGCCGCCGAGGCGTTGAGCAACGGCAAGAGGGTCGCGATCGTCCATCCCGCGGGCACGAGCACGACCTCGGCGCCGGTGTCGAAGCTGACGGGTTGCAGTACAGCACGGGCCATGATCGACCGCTGAGCCAACCGCGTGCTCTCTAGGGCGCACCGCTGTGCGAGGTCGGCGTCGCCCGCGGCGACCAGCCGGAGCCGTTCCGGATGCGCCAGCAGGTCGACGATCGCCCAACCGAGTGCGGCCATGAGATTGGACATGGAGGCGATGTGGATCAGCGCGACATCCATGGCGATACCGCGGCTTCGGACGTCGGCAGGCTCGCCTGCCCACGCATCGACGATCCGGCCGAACAGCCCGCCATCGCGAGATGGTGACGAATCATATTTGCGCACAGAATCTTCGACGACGCCCGCGATCTCGTCGAGCGCGAGACGTTCGGCGCGCTTCCCAGATGCGGCCACGGTGGCCATGGCATCGGGGTCCTCCTCCACGAGTGCGTAGAACGACTCGACGCCGACGGGGGAGAACGTGAAGAGGTAATGGTCGCCGCCGCTTTCGACGAGGAAGGTGTCGCCACAGTGTTCGCGCGCCCCTGCGATCGCGGCTACCGCGTCGTCGACCGCCACGTCCCATGGCAGCCCGATGCCCTCGGCGACCGGCAGGACGTCACCTGGCGCGGGCACTTATAGGCCGGTGCTCTTCCGAACGGCGGTGACCGCTCCTCGAAGGGCATTCTCGGTAGCTGCCAACGGACTCATGAGTGTCTCGCCAATCCCGGCGATCCGCTCGAAACGTTCGACCAGGGTTTCGACCTGTTCGACCATCGCGACCAACGGAGAGGTGAGCTTGTCCAGCGTGCTGATCGAGTCGTTGAGTCGAGCCAACGTGACGTCGAGTTTCTCTAGCGAGGTATCGAGGCCCTCGATGCTGTTGTTCAGGCTGCCAAGGGTTTCGCGTAAGCCGGTCAACACGTCGTCGACCTGTTCGACGGTGACGTCGGCGTTGAGCGCGGCCTGCGTCAGCGTCTTGATGCGCTCTCGTCCCGTGCGGCGGGGAGGACGTTCGGTTCTGTCGGCCATGGCGATCAGTATGCGTTGGTTAGAGCTTGCTCGCGGCCGCTTCGTCGAGGAGCCACACCGTGGCGTCGCGTCCTATCCCGCCGGCCGCGGGCACGTCCACGGGTGCGGCGCCACCGATCGCGGCGGCGGCGGCATCCGCCTTCTCCGCACCCGCCACCACGAGCCACACCTCGCGGGACCGCCGAACCGCGGGCAGGGTCAGGGTGATGCGCCGGGGCGGTGGCTTCGGCGAATCGGTGACGCCAACCACGAACCGCACGGTCTCGCGAACCGCAGGCGTCCCCGGGAACAACGAGTTGACGTGGCCCTCTCCGCCCATGCCGAGCAGGTGCACGTCGAAATCTGGTGTGGGATTGCCACGTTCGGCGTTGGCGGCCAAGACCTGTTCGTAGGCAAGCGCAGCGGCGTCGATGTCATCACCGAATTCGCCGTCGCTCGCCGGCATCGCATGTACGTTGGCGGCGGGGATGTCGATGTGGTCGAGGAGGGCGTCGCGCGCCTGCTTGTCGTTGCGATCGTCGTCCGCCGCAGGTACGTAGCGATCGTCGCCCCAGTACAGGTGAACCCTCGACCAGTCGATCGCCTCGCCGTGGTCGCCGAGGTGCTCGAGCAGTTTGACGCCGGTGCCGCCCCCGGTCAGCACGATGTGCGCGACACCTCGCGCTTCGATCGCGGTGGTGATCGCTCCGACGAGGCGTTCACCGGCCGCCGTCACTAGCGCGTCGGCATCGGCGTACTTCTCGATGATCGTCGTCATACGTACTGCACCTTGTCTATGCCCTGCAATGCCGCCAGGTAGATCTCGTCCGCATCTAGCCTGCGGAGGTCTTCTGCCAGGCAGTCGCGGGTTTCCCTGCGCGCCAACGGAAGTTTGGCGTCGGGCGTCGAGGTTCGCGCCAGCGTGGCGGTGACGCCGTTCTGCGGTCGGCTCAGGGTGATGGTCTCGCTGGGACGCACCAATTCGACCTTCAGTTCGCCAACGGCTCGCTGTACGGGCCCATCGATCCGGCTCGCCAGCCAGCCGGCCAGAATGTCCAGCGCTGGCTCTTCCTTGCGGCCAGAGACCAGCGCGGACTGGATCGATTCCTGGGGGCCGTGGTCCACAGCGGACGTCAGCATTGCCCGCCAGTAGGTGATGCGACTCCACGCCAGGTCGGTGTCGCCTGCGGTGTAGCCTGCCAGCCTGCTCTTGATGCATGCAAGCGGATCGGTACCGTAGGTGGCATCGGTGATCCTGCGGATTGCCAACTGCCCCAACGGATCCTGTGCAGGAACGGCCGGCGCCACGTCAGGCCACCATGCGACCACGGGGGTATCGGGCAACAAGAACGGCGTCACGACGCTACTCGCATGATCGGCAAGTGGCCCGTGGAGCTTCAGCACCACCACTTCACCGGCACCCGCATCGTGGCCGACCCGGATTTGCGCGTCGAGCTTTGCGTCGGTTGCGTCTCGATCGACGGGAAGCACCACGATCACCCGGCAGGGATGTTCGCGGCTGGCAGCGTTGGCGGCTTCGATGGACTCCTCGAGAACGGTCTCGCTGTCGGGCGCGATCACCAGGGTGAGCACCCTGGCCATCGTAAAGGCGCCACCCTCTTCGCGAAGGCCGTCCAGCTTCTTGTTGACCGCGTTGGTGGTGGTTGAATCGAGATCGACGATCACGGCTCGACTCCTCCTCGTTCCGCTCCTCGCTCGTTCCTCACTGCGATGCTCACTCGTCGTCGCCTTCGCGGATCACGGCCGCCGCCATTCCCGGCCAGTGCGCGCCAGCATCTCGAATGCCGAGTCCGGTCCCCAGCCGCCCGACTTGTAGGGATCGGGTTTGCCGTTGGCTGCCCAGTAGTTGAGCGCGGGATCGAGTATCTCCCAGGACAATTCGACCTCCTGGTTCACGGGGAACAGCGACGGCTCGCCGAGCAGCACGTCGAGGATGAGCCGTTCGTAGGCCTCTGGAGAGTCCTCGGCGAACGCCGACCCGTAGGAGAAGTCCATGTTGACGTCGCGGACCTCCATCGCATGACCCGGCACCTTCGAGCCGAACCGAAGCGTGATGCCCTCGTCGGGCTGCACCCGGATCACTAGTGCGTTCTTGCCGAGCTCGTCGGTCATCGTCGCGTCGAACGGTAGATGCGGAGCGCGCTTGAAGACGAGCGCGATCTCGGTGACCCTGCGGCCGAGGCGCTTTCCCGTTCGCAGGTAGAACGGCACGCCTGCCCAGCGCCTAGTGTCGACCTCTAGAGTGATTGCGGCGAACGTCTCCGTGGTGGAGCTCGGCGAGAAGCCCTCTTCCTCCAGCAAGCCGACGACGGGCTCGCCGCCCTGCCACCCTTCGGTGTACTGACCTCGGGAAGTGTTCTCGTCCAACGGTTCTACCAGCCGCGTGGCCGAAAGCACCTTGATCTTCTCGGACTGGAGTTCGGCAGGCGTGAAGCTGACGGGCTCCTCCATCGCGGTCAGCGCCAACAGTTGAGTCAGGTGATTCTGAATGACGTCACGGGCGGCACCGACACCGTCGTAGTAACCGCCACGCCCGCCGAGCCCGATGTCCTCGGCCATGGTGATCTGGACGTGGTCGACGTAGTGCGCGTTCCAAATCGGATCGAACAACTGGTTGGCGAAGCGCAGCGCCAGGATGTTCTGCACCGTCTCCTTGCCGAGGTAGTGGTCGATGCGGAACACCGAAGACTCGGGGAAGACGTCGTTGACCACATTGTTGAGCGAGCGCGCGCTCTCCAGGTCGTGGCCGAACGGTTTCTCGATGACGACGCGGCTCCACCGACTGCCCTCGGGCCGGGCCAACCCCGACTTCGAAAGCTGCTCACACACCGTCGGGAAGGCCTTCGGCGGAATCGACAGGTAGAAGGCGTGATTGCCGCCGGTGCCCCGCTCCTTGTCCAGCGTGTCGAGCGTCTGCTTCAGCCGAACGAAGGAGTCGTCGTCGTCGAACGTGCCCTGGACGAAGCGGATGCCTTCGTTCAGGCGATCCCATACCTCTTGCCGAAACGGGGTGCGCGCGTGTGCGCTCACTGCATCGAGGACGATCTTGGCGAAGTCCTCGTGCTCCCAGTCCCGGCGAGCAAAACCGATGAGCGAGAACGTCGGCGGCAACAACCCGCGGTTGGCGAGGTCGTAGATCGCAGGCATCAGCTTTTTGGTGGCGAGATCGCCGGTGACTCCGAAGATCACCACTGCGCATGGACCCGCGATCTTCGGCAGTCGCTTATCGCGCTTGTCCCGAAGGGGATTCTGCCAATCGGTTGTCGACCCGCTCATTTCTTCGCGGCGTCGAGCTGACCTTGGGTCGCCTCTAGGAGCTCACTCCACGATTTCTCGAACTTGTCGACCCCCTCGTCCTCTAGCACCTTGAACACGTCGACCAGATCGATGCCGATGGCAGACAGTTCGTCGAACACCGCCTGGGCCGAATCCGCAGTGCCAGTGACGGTGTCGCCGGTGATGACGCCGTGGTCGGCGACGGCCTCCATCGTCTTCTCCGGCATCGTGTTCACCGTGTTCGGTGCGACCAACTCGGTGATGTACATGGTGTCCGAGTAGTCGGGGTTCTTCACGCCCGTCGACGCCCAGAGCGGACGCTGCACCAGCGCGCCGTCGGCCTTCAATGACCTAAACCGGTCGCCGTCGACGAATACGTCTTCGTAAGCCTTGTACGCCAGCCTCGCATTGGCGACGCCTGCCTTCCCACGCAGCGCAAGCGCCTCGTCGCTGCCGATCTCTTCCAGCCGCTTGTCGATTTCGGTGTCCACGCGCGACACGAAGAAGGACGCCACCGAGTGAATCTTGGCCAGATCGTGGCCCGCCTCCTTGGCCTTCTCCAGGCCGGCGAGGTAGGCGTCGATCACTGCCCTGTGCCGCTCCACGGAGAAGATCAGGGTGACGTTGACCGAGATGCCCTCCGCGATGACGGCGGTGATCGCTGGCAGGCCTGCAAGGGTGGCGGGAATCTTGATCAGGACGTTGGGACGGTCCACGATCTTCCACAGCTCGATGGCTTGCAGGATCGTCTTGTCCGTGTCGTGTGCGAGTCGTGGATCCACTTCGATCGACACGCGGCCATCGATGCCACCCGAGGCTTCGTACGCCTTGGCAAGCACGTCGCATGCATTGCGGACGTCGTCGGTCGTCACCGTGCGGATCGTGGCGTCTACGTCGGCGCCCCGCTCGGCCAGCTCCTTGACCTGGTCGTCGTAGGCGGTGCCCTTCGAGAGCGCAGACTGGAAGATCGACGGATTGGTCGTGACGCCGACGACGCTGCGAGTGTCGATGAGGTTCTGCAGGTTGCCCGTCTGCAGTCGCTCACGCGAGAGATCGTCGAGCCACACCGACACACCTGCGGCGCTCAGCGCCGCGAGATTCGGGTTCTGAGTCATGAAGCGCTCCTCGTGAATTGTTTGGCTAGTTGTCCATGGATCGTTCTGCGGCAGCTGCGACGGCCTCCGGCGTGAAGCCGAATTCGCGGAAGAGCGTCTTGTCGTCGGCGGATTCGCCGTAGTGCTCGATCGAGACGATTTCTCCCGTGTCGCCCACCAGCTTGTGCCAACTTTGGGCGACGGCCGCTTCTACTGCGACGCGAGCCGACACCGCCGGCGGCAGCACGCTGTCTCGGTACTCCTTCGGTTGGCTTTCGAACCACTCGACGCACGGCATTGACACCACGTAGGCCTTGATGTCCTTCTCCGCCAACAGCTTTTTGGCCTCGACCGCCAATTGCAGCTCCGAACCGGTGCCGATGATGATCACGTCTGCGTCGTCGGCCGGGCTACCACCGCCGAGGACGTAACCGCCCTTGGCGACGCCTTCGGCACTGGTGCCCTCCAGCACGGGGATGCCCTGCCTGGTGAGAATGAAACCAACTGGTCCGCTGCCGTTACCGCGCGAGAGGATGCTCTTCCAGGCGTACGCGGTCTCGTTCGGATCCCCAGGCCGCACCACGGACAGATTCGGGATGGCGCGCAGCGCCGCGAGGTGCTCGATCGGCTGGTGCGTCGGGCCGTCCTCTCCGAGTCCGATGGAGTCGTGCGTCCAGATGTAGATGGTGTCGATGTCCATCAGTGACGCCAGCCGGACGGCGGGCCTCATGTAGTCGGAGAATTGCAGGAAGGTGCCACCGAAGGCACGGGTTGGGCCATGCAAGACGATCCCCGACAGGATCGAACCCATCGCGTGCTCGCGAATGCCGAAGTGTAGCACTCGTCCATACCAGTCAGCAGTGAAGTCCTCGGTCGAAATAGACGGGGGCCCAAAGGATTTGACGCCTTCGATGGTGGTGTTGTTGCTGCCCGCCAAGTCTGCGGAGCCGCCCCAGAGTTCGGGCAGCTTCGGGGCTACGTCGTTGAGCACCTTGCCGAACGCGGCTCGGGTGGCCAAGGGCTTGGATCCCGGCTCCCAGTAGGTGATGTCGGCATCCCAGCCGTCGGGCAGTTCGCCGGCCAGGAGCCTGTCGAGCAACTTCTTGCGTTCTGGCTCGCGCTCGGCCCATGCATCGAAGCCGGGCTGCCACTTCTCGTGCGCCTCGCGCCCACGCTCCACCAACTTGCGGGTGTGCTCGATGACCTCCGGTCGTACCTCGAACTTCTTCTCGGGGTCGAAGCCGAGCACCTTCTTGGTGGCTGCCACTTCCTCGTCGCCGAGCGCGGATCCGTGTACGCCGCCGGTGTTCATCTTCGTCGGCGCTGGATAGCCGATGATCGTGCGGACCGAGATGAAGGAGGGCTTGTCGGTGACGGCCTTCGCCGCTTCGATCGCTGCTTCGATACCGGTGACGTTCTCGCCGCCTTCGACCTCCTGGACGTGCCAGCCGTAGGCGCGGTAGCGGGCAGGCACGTCCTCGGACAACGCGATGTTGGTGTCGTGCTCGATGGAGATCTGATTGTGGTCGTAGAACACGATGAGGTTGCCGAGCTGCTGTGTGCCCGCGAGCGAGGAGGCCTCGCTGGTGACGCCCTCCTCGATGTCGCCGTCCGAGGCGATCACGAAGATGAAGTGGTCGAACGGGCTCGTCCCTGGTGCGGCATCGGGGTCGAACAGACCGCGCTCGTAGCGCGACGCCATTGCCATCCCGACGGCAGAGGCGAGGCCCTGACCCAGCGGGCCCGTGGTGATCTCCACGCCCTTGGTGTGCCGGAACTCGGGGTGGCCAGGAGTCTTGGACTTCCAGGTACGCAGGGATTCGATGTCCTCGAGCTCGAGCCCGAAACCACCCAGGTAGAGCTGAATGTAGAGCGTCAGGCTGCTGTGGCCGCAGGAAAGAATGAACCGATCGCGGCCAAGCCAGTGCACGTCGGACGGGTCGTGGGTCATCTGACGCTGAAAAAGCGTGTATGCCAAGGGCGCAAGGCTCATCGCAGTGCCGGGATGGCCGTTGCCGACCTTTTGCACCGCGTCCGCGGCGAGCACCCGCACGGTGTCGACGGCGACCGAGTCGAGGTCGGTCCAATCGTCGGGGTGATGGGGTCGGGTGAGTTCGGAGATCTCTTCCACTGTGGTCACGAATTAACCCCTCCGGTCTGCGCGTTGGTCCAACACCACCCTAATGCGGATTGCTGTCCGGCTGCAGGCCGCCTAGGTCAAGTTTGGCGGCCGTTCATCCGAATCGACCCTGCGGTGTTCGCCGGACCCGAGCGCGGTCTACCATCGTCTGTAGTAGAAGCTGCGCGCTGCCGCGAAACAACGAGGAGTCAACTGCGTGAGCATTCGCGAGCGCCGTGTCTTCGGCGGAGCGCCGAGCCGAATACGCAAGACGCTCTTGGCGTACGTGGCGTTGACCAAGCCGCGCGTCATCGAGCTTCTGCTCGTCACGACGATTCCGGCGATGCTGCTTGCGCACCGAGGTGCCGTCGACCCGCTGCTCATCCTCAACACGCTGGTGGGCGGCATGTTCGCCGCGGGGGGCGCCAACACGCTGAACTGCGTTGCCGACGCCGACATCGACAAGGTGATGAAGCGAACCGCGCGGAGGCCGTTGGCCCTCGCCGCGGTTCCGACCCGGCACGCGCTGATATTCGGCGTACTGCTTTCGGCCGGGTCCTTCGCGTGGCTGTGGTGGACCACGAATCTGCTGTCCGGCGTACTCGCCGTCGTCACGATCGCCTTCTACGTCTTCGTCTACACGCTGCTGCTCAAGCGGCGCACGTCGCAGAACGTGGTCTGGGGCGGCGCCGCCGGGTGCATGCCCGTGATGATCGGCTGGTCGGCGGTCACGGGGACCATCCAGTGGCCCGCATTGGTGATGTTCGCGATCATCTTCTTCTGGACGCCGCCGCACACCTGGGCGCTCGCGATGCGCTACAAGGACGACTACCGCGCTGCAGGCGTTCCGATGCTGCCTGCGGTCGCCACCGAGGAACAGGTCACCAAGCAGATCCTGATCTACACCTGGCTGATGGTGCTGGCGACGCTCGCGTTGACCCCGACCACGGGCTGGCTGTACGCGGGCGTGGCGATCGCGGCAGGCGCGTGGTTCTTGGTAATGGCTCACCAGCTCTACAGCGGCGTGCGTCGTGGCGAAGAGGTCAAACCGCTGCGCTTGTTCCTGCAATCCAACAACTACCTTGCCGTCGTCTTCTGCGCGCTCGCCGTTGATTCGGCATTGGCGCTACCGCCCGTGTTCGGCCGGTAGCTAGGGCACCAGGACGACGGAGCCGACGGTCTTGCGGCCTTGCAGATCGGCATGCGCCTGGGAGGCCTCGGCAAGGGGATATCGGTTGCTCACCGTTACGTTGATGGTTTCATTCGCGATCGCGTCGAGCAGTTCGCCTGCACGCCAAGAGAATTCGTCTGGGCTGCGGATGTAGTGGGCGAGCGTGGGTCGGGTGAGGAACAGCGAACCCGCGCTGTTGAGTCGTTGCGGATCGAATGACGGCACCGGTCCGCTCGATGCGCCGAAGAGGGCCAGTGTGCCCCGGATGGCGAGACTGGCCAGGCTGGCGTCGAACGTCGACGCGCCGACGCCGTCGAACACCGCCGCGACACCGTTGCCACCAGTGAGTTCGCGGATCTTCTCGCCGAATCCCGCCGCGTCGTCGGGGTAGTCGAGTACTTCCACGGCGCCTGCCTGACGAGACAGGTCGGCCTTCGCGCGCGTCGACACGGTGGTGATCACCTTGACCGCCATGCTGGTCGCCCACTGCGTCAGGATCAGGCCAACACCGCCAGCGCCGGCATGAATCAGAACGGTGTCGCCTTGCTGGACTGGATAGGTGGACTTGATGAGGTAGTGCGCCGTCATGCCCTTCAGCAATGCCGATGCCGCGACGTCGGCGGGTACGGCGTCGGGTACGTAGGCGACGTAGTCGGCTGGGGCGACGCAGTACTCGGCGTACGCGCCGTTCGCCTGCGCCGTGACGACGCGGTCGCCAACGCCAAGGGCGGCGACGTCGTCGCCGACGGCGGCCACCGTCCCGCACACCTCGGTGCCGACGACGAACGGGAGTGGTCGCGGATACTGACCCGACCTGAAGTAGGTATCGATGAAGTTGACGCCGACGGCATCGGCCTTGATGAGCACCTCCCCGGGGCCGGGAGAAGGCTCGGGCTTCTCGACGTAGGTCATGACGTCTGGTCCACCCGTTTCGGTGACTTCGATGGCGTGCATGCCACCTATCATTCCAACGTGAAACTCGCTCGGCCCGATGTTCGGCATCCCCTCATCGTCTTCGCAGGATGCGGTGCCCTCGTGGACGGCGACGGGGACGACGCCGATCTCGTCGGTGCGTTGCGGCAACGGGGTCTGCACGCCCGGTGGCTGCCGTGGGACGACCCTGCGACGCTGAAGGCCGATCTGGTGATTCTTCGGGCGACGTGGGACTACACGGAGCGTCTCGACGAATTTCTCGCATGGACGACGCGAGTCCCGAACCTGCTCAATGCGCCGCACGTGGTGGCGTGGAACGCCGACAAACGTTATCTCGAAGACCTTTCGGCGGCTGGTGTGCCTACGGTGCCAAGCCGGTTCTTCGCCCCCGGCCAAGCCGTGACGCTGCCGAAGGGGGAGTTCGTCGTGAAGCCCGCCGTCGGAGCGGGATCGGTTGGTGCACAACGGTTCACCGACACCGGTCAGGCCGCCGACCATGCCGCGGCGCTGCAGGCGAGCGGGCGCACGGTTCTGGTGCAGCCGTACGACGCGAGGATCGAAGCCGGTGAGACGGCGATGGTGTTCCTCGGTGGTGAGCAGTCGCATGCGTTCACCAAGGGGCCCCTGTTGCCGCCGCCAGGCGGTAAGCCGTCGCTTGACGAGTCGGGCACGTTCGCCGAAGAGTCGCTACAGCCCGCCGAACCGGATTTCGAGCTGTGGGAGGTCGGCCACGCGGCACTGGCCGCCGCCGCTGCCGCAGTGGGCGTTGGCAAGGACGAGTTTCTCTACGCCCGTGTCGACGTCATCGGTGGACGCGATGACCCGCGACTTCTCGAGCTGGAACTGGTGGAGCCGTCTCTGGGCTGGCGTCAACTCGGCGAATTCGACCGTGCGCGGCAGCAGCGCACGTTCGCACTCGGCGTCGAGTCAGCCCTCGACAGGCTCGGGCTCGGCCCGTTCTCGCATCGACGCCCATAGCGCTGCGGTGGCCGCAGTGCATGCTGCGGCACCGCAGACGTGGACGGCGACGAGCGCGGCGGGCACCCCTGTGAGGAACTGCACCGTGCCGACGAGCCCTTGGGCGCAGACGAGCGCGAACAGCACGCAGAGTCGCAGCTTGACCGCTCGGGGCGCGTGTACGGCCAAGAGTCCGAAGCCGAGTCCGGCGACGAGCGTGAGGTAGACGACCAAGAGCGTCGAGTGCACGTGGACGAGCGTCGTGATCTCCACTTGGAGGCGCGGCACCGGTGCGGTGGCACTCTTGTCGCCGGCGTGCGGCCCCGCGCCCGTGACGAGGGTGCCGGTGAGCAGAACGGCTGACAGGGCAACGGCGGTCAACAACGTCAACCAGCGCAACGGTTTTGGCACGGTCAACGACACCACCGCGCTGTCGTCGGGTTCTCCGACCTTGACGTAGAGCAGCACCGCCAGCCACACCATCGTCATCGAAACCAAGAGATGGATCGCGACCGTCCACCACAAGAGGCCCGTCAACACCGTGATCCCCCCAATGACCGCCTGGGCGACCGTCGACGCGGGCATGAGCCATGCGTAGACCAGAACTTCTCTCCGCCGGCGGGCCCGTGTCACGGCGAGCACCGCCGCCGCTGCGGTCAGCACCACCAGGAACGTCAGCATGCGGTTGCCGAATTCGACCGCCTGGTGGATCACGGGCACCTCGGCCACCGGTACGGGTGTGAAGCTGCCTGGGAAGCACTGCGGCCAGGTCGGGCAACCCAGGCCAGAGGCGGTCACTCGCACGATCGCGCCCGTGACGGCGATGCCGCCCTGGCTGAGCACCACCGCCGCCGCAACGATCCGTTGTGTGCGGAGGCTGGGCATCGGCAGCACGTCGACGACCCTGAGCAGAAGTCGTCCGATGGGCATCGCCCGATCGTAGATCAGTGAAAACTACGTGCCGTAGTAGGGGAGTCGTTGTCAGGTAAAGCGGAACCAGCGCAAGGCGCACACCGAGGCGACCACACCCCATGCCGCCAGCACCGCGATGCCGAACCAGTCCACGGAAAAGGCAAGCGCCTGCGACAACGCCGAAGTCAATGCGCCAGAGGGCGTGAGGCGCGCGGCCCACCGCACTGCAGGCGAGATCATGTCACCCTCGATCGTCAGTGCACCAAATCCTGCGAAGACGAACCACAACAGGTTGGCGACTGCAAGTACGATCTCGGCCCGCAGCGTCCCGCCCAGGAGCAGGCCCAACGCGGCGAATCCCGCCGTGCCGAGCGCGATGATCACCGCACCCAGCAGCAGTCCAACGATCGATGGCCGCCAACCCAGGCAAAGACCTATGGCGCCCAACAGAATTGATTGAAGGAACACCACCGTCACCACGGCGAGTGACTTGCCAGCGATGATGCCCCATACGGGAAGGGCGGTAGCGCCGAGCCGCTTGAGCGCGCCGTACCGGCGATCGAAGGCAACCGCGATGGCCTGACCAGTGAAGGCGGTCGAGATGACGGCGAGCGCCATGATTGCCGGCACGAAGGTAGCGGCGCGGTTCTGGCCGAACGAGCCGAACGGCAACACCGTGAGGCCGATGAGCAACGTGATGGGGATGAACATCGTCAGCAGCAGTTGTTCGCCGTTTCGCAGCAGCAACTTGAGCTCGATGGCGAATTGCGCGGCAAGCATGGTCGCGATCGTCGCTGGTCGCGGATCGGGGGAAAACGTCCCTGGCGCAAAGCGATTCACGATCGGAGCTCCCGCCCGGTCAGGTCGAGGAAGACGTCCTCCAGGCTGCGCTGCTCGACGCGCATGTCGGTGGCCAAGACGTCCAGCCGCGCGCACCACGCCGTTACGGTAGCTAGCACCTGCGGGGCGATGTGGCCTTCGACGAGATATTCGCCCGGCGTGATCTCTGTCGCCGCGTGCCCTTCGGGTAGTGCGGTGATGAGCAAGGAGAGGTCGAGCTTCGGCGGGGCCGAGAACCTCAGCTGGTTCTCCGCGCCTCGTTGAGTCAGCTCGGCAGGGGTTCCCCTGGCGACTGCGGCGCCGTGATCGATGATGACCAACCGGTCCGCCAGTTCCTCGGCCTCCTTGAGCTGATGGGTGGTCAGGACGACGGTGACGCCGTCACGGCGCAACCCGTCGATCAACTCCCACACCACGATTCGCGCATGGGCGTCCATCCCTGCGGTGGGTTCGTCGAGGAATACCAGCTCGGGCCTACCGACGACGGCGCATGCCAACGCCAGTCGCTGCTGCTGGCCGCCGGACAACCGTCGATAGGTGGTCTTCGCGCATTCGACGAGGCCCAGCGTGTCCATCAGCCAATCGGGATCGAGCGGATTGGCCGAATATGCCGCAACGAGATTCAACATCTCGGCTGCCCGCGCGGCGGGATACCCGCCGCCGCCCTGGAGCATGACGCCGACGCGTTCACGAAGGCGTGCGTTGTCCGCGACGGGATCGAGGCCCAGGATTTCGATGGTGCCCGCGTCCGCGCGGATGAAACCCTCGCACATCTCGACCGTCGTGGTCTTGCCAGCACCGTTGGGCCCTAGCAGAGCGAGAACTTCGGCCCTCTGGACGTCGAGGTCGAGTTCGTTGACGGCCGTCGTCGACCCGTACCGCTTGGTGACCCCGCGTAGCAGCACGGGGACGTCGGAACGGGTGGTCACGGGGACTCAGCGTAGGCGTCCGCCCTTGGAGCCGACGGTGGGGACTCTGGAGTGCCGGGTTCGCTGTCGGCGGGGTCGGGCAGCGGCCGCCATGGCAGCCTGTTGTACGTAATCGCTACCAACGCGATCACGATCACCAGACTGGCGAGGGTGGCGTCGAAGATCTGGAATATGGCGAAGCGGTCACCATTGGCCGTTGGGCCAAAAATGCCGATGACCAGCGTGACCACGATGGTCGTCGTGCGGAATCCGCGCCGTGTGGCCCACGTGGCCAGAGGGATGATCGCCCACAGCAGGTACCAGGGCTGCGCCACGGGAACGAGGAGAACCGTCGCGCCGAGCGCAGCCCCCAATCCGCCGACGGGGTGGAGACGTCCGCGGAATACCGCGAGCAGCAGCCATGTGACGAGAATCGCAAGGATGAGCACACCGGTCACGCGGGTGATCGAGAGGATCGCGGTGGTGTGGTCGCCGAGACCCAGGAGGATGCCGACCTGACCGGTGCCAAGGGCGATCAACGTCGGCGGGGACATCCACGAGCGGACGACGTTCGCGGTGCCGAGGGTGAAGAGCCACCCGAAGCCGAGGCCGCTGATCCAACCGATCAGCACGATCACCACGACCGATACGGCGCTCAGCGAGGCGCTCGCCATCAGGAACGCCTTGAACGTCGAGCCCCAGCGGCAAGCCAGCGCCATCGCGACGAATCCGACCGCGAGCAGTGACGGCAGTTTCACTTGCGACGACATCGCTATCAGCACGGTGCCCGCGATCAGCATGGCCATCGGCGTCCACCGCGCCCACTCGTCGCGACCGCGAGGCCAGTCCACCGGTCGCGGAAGCAGGGGACCCGCGGCGTCGACACCGCGTAACGCAAACTCGAGGCCCACCAGCATGAGACCGAGCATCAGCGCTTCGTTGTGGATGCCCCCGAAGAGGTGCATGAAGACGAGCGGATTGCAGGGGCCCAGCCACAGCGCGCTCACCTCGGCGACCCCGCAGCGCACTGCCAACCGGGGTGTGGCCCACACGATGAGCAACACGCCGAACAGGACCACCAACCGATGCGCAAGCACGCCTGCGACGATGTTGTCGCCGGTGAGGGCTGAAATGCCTCGCCCGATCCACAAGAAGAGTGGACCGTAGGGTGCCGGAGTCTCGCGCCAGATGCTCGGCACGGAGAGCGTGAAGATGTGGTCTAGCCCCAGTCCGGGAGCGGGGCCGACACGGTAGGGGTCGAGTCCGATGCGTCCTATCTGACTTTGTGCCAGATAGGAGTAGACGTCCTTGCTGTACATCGGCGGTGCGATGAGCAGGGGCATCGCCCACAGCAGCAGGGTCCGGTCGAGCTGGCTGCGAGACATGCGCCGGTCGCCGAGCGCGAAGCGGCCCAGCATCAGCCACGCCAGCGCCATCATGACCGCGCCGGTGGTGGTCATGGTCAGGGAGACTGTCTGGATGCGAGACGGCAGGTTGAGCAGTCGCACTCCGAAGGTCGGGTCCTGAACCACCGGTCTGGCGCCTGCGCCCAGTGCGCCGATGCACATCAACACGGTGCCGGTCGCACCAAACACCCTGGTCCGTCGCAGTGAGGCGACCTCGGCGGCGTTGAGTGGCGAGCCGACAACCATCTCGTCGGCGTGCCAGCGCGCGATCGCCGGGCCGAGCGGAGGTAGGCGGGCTGCCATCACAGCAGCGTAGCCGGGCGCCTAAGGGTCACCTTGCTAGACCGCGTTGCGGAATTCCGACACAATGGTGTTGTGAAAATAGCGACGGAGGCTCCGAGTGCGGCATTGGCCGACACTGCCACCTCCGGTGTCGTGTCTACCCCCGATGGCCAAACCCGTCGTGCAATCGTTCAACTCCTGCTCGAAGGCCCCGTCACCGCTGGTCAGATCGGTGACTCGCTGGGCATCTCCGCAGCGGGAGTGCGCAGGCACTTGGATGCGTTGATCGAGTTGGGCGAAGCGGAGTCGAGTGCCGCGGCATCGTGGCAACACCACGGCAGGGGCAGGCCCGCCAAGCGATATCGGCTCACGGCAGCCGGGCGAGCCAAGCTCGGCCACACCTACGACGACCTGGCGAAGGCAGCGATGCGACATCTGCGCGAGATCGGTGGCGACGACGCCATCGAGACCTTTGCGCGGCGTCGTATCGACACGATCCTTACCGACGTTCCGAGGGCGACCGACGCGCGCGACGTCAAGGCCACCGCCGACAAGGTTGCCGAGGCACTGACCAAGGCTGGGTATGCCACGACCACCACGCCGCTGACGGGACCGATCGACGCCGTGCAGATCTGCCAGCATCACTGCCCGGTCTCGCACGTGGCCGAGGAGTTTCCACAGCTGTGCGAGGCCGAGCGGGACGCATTCGCCGAGATCCTCGGGACCCATGTCCAACGGCTCGCGACCATCGTCAACGGCGACTGTGCTTGCACCACACACGTTCCCATCGGTTCAGACAAGCTCGGTTCCCACACGCAACAACCCATTCGGCACTTAGCCCCCGCCGAAGCCATCCAGCAAGGAGCGTCGACATGACGGCAACCCCGGAGACCCAACTCAGCCAGGACGAGGCCATCGCCTCGCTGGGCAACTACGGCTACGGCTGGTCCGACTCCGACGTCGCGGGCGCCAGCGCGCAGCGCGGTTTGTCCGAGGCCGTGGTGCGCGACATCTCGGCGAAGAAGAGCGAGCCCGAGTGGATGCTGGAGATGCGGCTGAAAGCCCTTCGCACCTTCGGCAAGAAGCCGATGCCGAACTGGGGATCCAACCTAGAGGGCATCTTCTTCGACAACATCAAGTACTTCGTGCGGTCGAGTGAGAAGCAGGCCGCTACGTGGGACGACCTTCCTGCCGACATCAAGAACACCTACGACAAGCTCGGCATCCCCGAGGCGGAGAAGCAGCGCCTGGTCTCCGGCGTCGCCGCGCAGTACGAGTCGGAGGTCGTCTACCACTCCATCCGCGAGGACCTAGAGGCGCTCGGCGTCATCTTCCTCGACACCGACTCCGCGCTTAAGCAGCATCCGGAGCTGTTCAGGGAGTACTTCGGCACGGTGATCCCGGCCGGTGACAACAAGTTCTCCGCGCTGAACACCGCGGTATGGTCGGGCGGATCGTTCATCTACGTGCCGAAGGGTGTGCACGTCGACATCCCGCTGCAGGCCTACTTCCGGATCAACACGGAAAACATGGGCCAGTTCGAGCGGACCCTGATCATCGTCGACGAGGACGCGTACGTGCACTACGTCGAAGGGTGTACCGCTCCGATCTACAAGTCGGACTCGCTGCACTCCGCGGTCGTCGAGATCATCGTCAAGCCAGGTGGCCGTTGCCGTTACACCACCATCCAGAACTGGTCGAACAACGTCTACAACCTGGTCACGAAGCGTGCGCGCGCCGAGGCGGGCGCAACCATGGAATGGGTCGACGGCAACATCGGCTCCAAGGTGACGATGAAGTACCCGGCCGTGTGGATGACGGGTGAACATGCCAAGGGTGAGGTGCTTTCGGTGGCCTTCGCCGGCGAGGGCCAACATCAGGACACCGGCGCCAAGATGCTGCACCTGGCGCCCAACACGTCGAGCAACATCGTCTCGAAATCAGTCGCCCGTGGCGGCGGCCGAGCGTCCTACCGCGGACTCGTCCAGATCAACAAGGGCGCGCACGGATCGCGATCAAGCGTGAAATGCGATGCGCTGCTGGTGGACTCGATCAGCCGTAGCGACACCTACCCGTACGTCGACATCCGCGAGGACGACGTCACGATGGGACACGAGGCAACGGTGTCGAAGGTCAGCGCCGACCAACTGTTCTATCTGATGAGCCGCGGCATGACCGAGGACGAGGCAATGGCGATGGTGGTTCGCGGATTCGTCGAGCCGATCGCCAAGGAGCTTCCGATGGAGTACGCGTTGGAGCTCAACCGGCTGATCGAGCTGCAGATGGAAGGCGCGGTCGGCTAGATGGCTGAAGCGAATCTCACCGAGGCCGTCGAGGGCGGCGCCGGGATCATAGCCAACAAGGGCGAGCAGTTCAGCTCGTTCGACGTCGACGCGTTCGAGGTGCCCGGCGGCCGCGACGAACTCTGGCGGTTCACTCCGCTCAAGCGGCTACGCGGCCTGCACGACGGCTCTGCGCTCGCCACCGGCAGTGCGCTCATCGAGGTCACCGAACGGCCGGGTGTAACCGTTGAGACGGCGCACCGCGGCGACGAACGCCTAGGCCAAGGCGGCATCCCCGCTGATCGTGTTGCCGCGCAGGCCTTCTCGTCGTTCAACAAGGCGACCGTCGTCACCGTCGCTCGTGACACCGAGGTGGTCGAGCCCATCGAGATCACCGTCTCCGGTCCCGGACAGGGTGCCGTGGCCTACGGACACCTGCAGATCCGAATCGAGGAACTCTCCAGGGCGATCGTCGTCATCGACCTGCGTGGCAGCGGGACGTATGCAGACAACGTCGAGATCATCGTCGGTGACGCGGCGGCCCTCGGCGTGATCTGGATCGCCGATTGGGCCGACGACATGGTGCACGTCAGCGCGCATCATGCTCGCCTCGGCAAGGACGCAGTACTCGGTCACGTCGCCGTCACCCTCGGCGGGGACGTCGTGAGGAACTCGGCGACCGTGCGGTTCGCGGGGCCAGGCAGTCAGGCGCAGATGCTTGGCACGTACTTCGCCGACGACGGCCAGCACTTCGAGTCGCGGTTGCTGATCGATCATTCGCAACCGAATTGCAAGTCCGACGTGCTGTACAAGGGTGCGCTGCAAGGAGATCCGGACTCGTCGAAGCCCGATGCGCACACCGTGTGGATTGGCGACGTTCTCATTCGTGCCGCGGCAACGGGCACCGACACGTTCGAGGTCAACCGCAACCTGGTCCTCACCGACGGTGCTCGCGCTGACTCGGTGCCCAACCTCGAGATCGAAACGGGCGAGATCGTCGGCGCGGGACATGCCAGTGCCACGGGACGTTTCGACGACGAGCAGCTGTTCTATCTCAAGGCGCGCGGCATCCCCGAGGATCAGGCCCGTCGGCTGGTCGTGCGTGGCTTCTTCGGTGAGATCATCGCCAAGATCGCCGTGCCCGCCGTCCGTGAGCGTCTGACCGAAGCCATCGAACGAGAACTAGAAATCACCGAAGCGAGAAGCAACTGATCATGACCACACTCGAAGTCAAGGACCTGCACGTGTCCGTCGCCAACCCCGAGGGCGGACCCGACATCCCGATTCTCAAGGGCGTCAACCTGACCGTGAAGTCGGGGGAGACGCACGCGATCATGGGCCCCAATGGCTCTGGCAAGTCGACGCTGTCCTACGCGATTGCCGGCCATCCCAAGTACACGGTCACGTCGGGGTCCATCACGCTCGACGGCGAGGACGTGCTCGCGATGAGCGTCGACGAACGGGCGCGGGCCGGGCTCTTCCTCGCCATGCAGTATCCCGTCGAGGTGCCTGGCGTGTCGATGTCGAACTTCCTCCGGACCGCGGCCACCGCCGTGCGCGGCGAGGCGCCGAAACTGCGGCACTGGGTGAAGGAAGTCAAGGCCGCGATGACCGACCTCGACATCGACCCGTCGTTCAGCGAGCGCAGCGTCAACGAGGGCTTCTCGGGTGGCGAGAAGAAGCGCCACGAGATCCTGCAGCTCGGCTTGCTCAAGCCGAAGATCGCGATCCTCGACGAGACCGACTCGGGACTCGACGTCGACGCGCTGCGCGTGGTCAGCGAGGGCGTCAACCGCTACGCCGAGGCCGAGCACGGTGGCGTCCTGCTCATCACCCACTACACGCGGATTCTGCGCTACATCCAGCCGCAGTTCGTGCACGTGTTCTTCGACGGCAGGATCATCGAATCCGGCGGTCCCGAACTGGCCGACCAGCTCGAGGAAAACGGGTACGAGCGCTTCACGCAGGCCGCAGCCGCTGGAGCGTGACATGACGACCGCAGAAACGTTGGACGTCACCGGGATTCGCGCCGACTTCCCGATCCTGAGTCGCGTGATGCGCGGCGGGAAGCAGCTGGCGTACCTCGATTCCGGGGCCACTTCGCAAAAGCCGCTGCCGGTGCTGGACGCGGAGCGCAACTTCCTGCTCACCTCCAACGGTGCGGTCCATCGCGGTGCGCACCAGTTGATGGAGGAGTCCACCGACGCCTATGAACAGGGGCGCGAGGACATCGCTGCGTTCGTTGGCGCCGACGCCGACGAGCTGGTGTTCACCAAGAATGCCACCGAGGCCATCAACCTCGTGGCATACGGGCTGGGGGACAGGCGCTTCGAGCGTGTGGTCGGCCCTGGCGACGTCATCGTCACCACCGAGCTCGAACACCACGCCAACCTGATCCCATGGCAGGAACTCGCGCTGCGCACCGGCGCTACTCTGCGCTGGTATTCGGTGACCGAGGACGGCCGCATTGGCCTCGACTCGTTGCAACTGGACGATCGTGTCAAAGTGGTTGCCTTTAGCCATCATTCAAACGTCACGGGTGCTATCGCGCCCGTGGCGGAACTGGTCGCGCGCGCCCGCGCGGTTGGGGCGCTCACGGTGCTTGACGCCTGCCAATCAGTGCCCCATCAGCCCGTCGACTTCCACGCCCTCGACGTCGACTTTGCCGCGTTCTCTGGACACAAGATGCTGGGTCCCACCGGCATTGGCGTGCTATACGGGCGACGCGAGATGCTCGGCGCCCTGCCGCCCTTTCTCACCGGTGGGTCCATGATCGAAACCGTCACCATGGAGGCCACCACCTACGCGCCTGCGCCGCAGCGGTTCGAGGCAGGCACTCCGATGACCTCTCAGGTCGTTGGATTGGCTTCTGCAGCAAGATATTTGAGCGCCATCGGGATGACCGCCGTCGAGGCTCACGAAGACGAGTTGGTGCGGGCCGCGCTAGCGGGACTCGCCACCATCGACGGAGTGCGCGTCATCGGTCCGACATCGCTAGAGGGGCGAGGTTCGCCGGTGTCATTCGTCGTCGACGGCGTCCATGCCCACGACGTCGGACAGGTGCTCGACGACGAGGGCGTCGCGGTACGCGTCGGCCACCACTGCGCGTGGCCGTTGCACCGCAAGTTCGGCATCGCGGCCACGGCCCGCGCGTCGTTCGCGGTGTACAACACGCTCGACGAGGTGGACCGACTGGTGGCGGGGGTCAAGCGCGCCGTCGAGTTCTTTGGGCGGGACTAGTGCGACTAGAGCAGATGTACCAGGAAGTGATCCTCGATCACTACAAGCGTCCGCATCACCGCGGCCTTCGGGAACCGTTCGGTGCGGAGGTCAAACACGTCAACCCGACGTGCGGCGACGAAGTGACGCTGCGGGTGGCGCTGTCCAACGACGGCGAAACAGTCGAGGACGTGTCGTACGACGGCCAAGGTTGTTCGATCAGCCAGGCCGCAACGTCTGTGCTCGCGGACTTGGTGATCGGAGAGAGCGTCGGCGATGCGCTGAAGACGGTAGCCGCCTTCTCCGAGATGATCTCGTCCCGCGGCAATGTCTCTGGCGACGAGGACGTGATCGGTGACGGCATTGCCTTCGCCGGCGTCGCCAAGTATCCCGCGCGCGTAAAGTGCGCCTTATTGGGCTGGATGGCGTTCAAGGACGCGGTGGCCCAGGCCAGCCACGATGTGGAGGAGAAGCCATGACCGACGTTTCCGAAGGCAGCAACGAAGCGACTGATTCCGTGTTGAGTGACGAGGTCCTCGCCGACCTAGAGGAGGCGATGCGCGACGTCGTCGACCCCGAACTCGGGATCAACGTCGTCGACCTCGGTCTCGTCTACGGCTTGGACATCGAACAGGGTGACGCAGGCAAGGTCGCGCTGATCGACATGACGCTGACGTCAGCCGCATGCCCGCTGACCGACGTCATCGAGGATCAGTCGCGGGCGGCGCTCGTCGGTGCCGGACTAGTCAACGAGATCAAGATCAACTGGGTGTGGAATCCACCGTGGGGACCCGACAAGATCACCGAGGACGGGCGCGAACAGCTGAGAGCACTCGGCTTCACCGTCTGACGGTCCCGTCGCGACGTTGGGTCGGATCGTCGACCAAATTTCGCGACCGTTTCAGCCCCATCCGTCCCCAAAGACGGCAACAATCGCCCCGTGGTGACGGTGCCAGCGTTCGTGTGGCGTGGCGGCCGCGTCCGGAGGGCGTTGACGATCGGCGGCGCGGTAGGGCTCAGTTTGGGCGCGCTGGCCTGGATCGACTCCGGCGTCTGGTTCACCGGGGTGATCGTGCTGGTCGTACTTGCCGTCTTCTATGGCATTTGGATGTCGCGTCGGATGGCCAGGTACTGGCCGACGGCGGGCCAACTCGACGGCCCGGACCGGGAGAGGGTCGCCCGCACCGTCCGACGTGGCGACCCCATCGGGCACGAGCGGCTTGCGCAGCCCGGCATCGACTACGCCCGCGGCATGCGCGCGGCCGTGGAAGACGCTCGACCATTCCGATGGGTGGTGCCGCTGGTTCTCGTCGTCAGCGTGGCGACGGCGGTGTGGGACAGCGTGTTCGGGTCATGGGGGAATCTCGTCGCGTCGTGTATCTACCTGGTGCTGTTCTTCTTCGAGATCTTCTGGTGGCCGAAACGGCGGGATCGGCTGCTGGCCAACGCCGACCGCGCCGCCGACATCGCGCAGCAGATGCTCGACGAGCCGAAGACACCGTGACTGGACGGCTACTTCTTGGGTTCGGACGCGACCTTGAGATCGAACGCCACGTTGCCACCGTCGACCTTCGTGACCGTGACCGTCGCGTCGTAGCTCAGGCCCTGGTCGGTCAGTGTGCAGGTGAGGGTGGCACCCTGCTTGGCGTTCAGATTCGACGGGCATGCCACCGCGTCAGGCGGCCGTCCGACCTGCTGTTGCAACTGCGAGCTGATCCGTTGGGCAACGTCGACCCTGTCGACCTGGTTCGGGCCAACGAAAACCGAGCAACCGGTGGCGGCGAGGCCGACGGCGAGCGCGAGCACGGCCGTCGTCGAACCGGCAACCTTCATGGTCTCCCTAACTGTCGAGGGCGTGTTGCAGGGACGATACCGCGATGTGCCCGACGATCGGGGTGTGGCGGTCGACTCGTCGATTGGACGGCCCTGCATCAGGCGAGGCTTTGCCACGCCGTGCCGAGTGACGACATTGGCGAATGTGCACGGCCGCACGCATGGGCCGGCCCAGCGAACGTACGATTGCTGCGGTCGCGAATGTGCGAAACGACGGGTCCATGCCACGGGTTCGATGATGATTCGCCCACGTCGCGTGCCAGCGGAAGGTGCCGACGCCGTGACGGCGTCAAAGTCGTTGGGAGGCAATTCGCATGACGGATTCGGGACGAAGCGATCGCGAGCCCGAGGTGCAGCCGAGCAAGTCTGGGGTCGGTGAGCCTGCCCCTCCGCCTCCGCCTCCGCCGCCAACGACGCGTGACGCTGTGACCCAACATGCCGCGCCACCTCCGCCGCCTCCGCCGCCCTCGAACACGCCTCCGCCCCCGCCTCCAACGCGCTCGACACCCTCGCCGACGGGAGCGCTGCCCAAGATCGCGGTCCGCCCAAACGGCCCAGTCACGGGCGCGATCTCACCGCCGGATGCATCAAGACCTCAGATATCGCACGCAGCTTCTGCGGAGCCCGCCGCGGACATGAGCAAGAAGACGGACGTGCTGCGGCCTCTGGTATCGCGTGCACCTTCCGGCGCGCCTGCAGCGGACACGAGCAAGAAGACCGATGTGCTTCGGCCGCTGATATCGCGTGCACCTTCGTCGGTGCCTGCCGTCGCGAATCAAGGCACGGACGCACCCCGTCCTCAGATGACGGATGCACCACCGGTTGCGGAGCCTGAGCCGGGCCTGGGTGCGGAATCGGGGTCCAACACCCTCGCCAAGGTTTCAGTAGCGCTGGTCGTGCTCTTCGGCGCCGTCATCTCGCCGATCACCCTGATCACGGGATTCATCGCGCGTTCGCAGATCAAGCGCACCGGACAGGGCGGGGCAGACCTCGCCCTCGCAGCGATGGTGGTGAGCTTCGTCTTCCTCGGAATCGCGGTGCTCTCGTATGCCTTGGTGCGATACGGGGCCACGCAGTACAGCCCTTGATGCCGCGACCGAACGCAAAGTCATTGGGGCGCAATTCGTTCGCGCGGTGGGAGCTAGACAGCTTCGGGTCTCGGTACCGACGATTTGGTCGGCGACTGCCGTTTTAGCTCGCGGAGGCGCTGACTATTCGCGGTGCGCTCGTCTTGCGCGGAGTTGGAACGTCGTCCTTCGTGGCGTAGGCCTCGATCTGACGCAGTCGCAACGCTGCCGCCGCGACGAACAGGGCGAAGAGGCACAGTACGACGTGGAACGTGGCGGTGACGTGCGAAGCGGTCAAGATGATCTCGGCGATGAGTCGGGCGTCCGTCAGCACGAACAGCAATGCGCAGAGCACCACGGCAAGCATGGTCACCGCGGTGGCCTTGAGCAGAATTCGCAACCAGAAGGCCAGCGCCGCGGTCGCGACGTTGATGCCGATGAGCGCCGTCGTCACGGTCGGCGACAGGCTGACGTCGCCTGCCTTCGCGAGGCCGAGGTAGGCGAGTCGGACCGCGATCTGCCCGACACTCCACACACCGATCAGGAGGACGCCGTGACGAATTGCTTCAATCCACGGAGATGTGTCGATAGGTTTGCGCGACAAGATGTTTCGCAACGTCATGGGCGCAACGATCGCCGCCGTCGCCGTCCACATCAGGTAGCCCTGAAACCCAATGCCCGCAGTCGTGTTGTTGACGGCCCCACGGAAGGGGACGATGCCGAGTCCACGGTCGGATACCCACACCACCAGTGCTGTCGCCAGCGTGGCCGCGCCCAGGCCCACGACTGCCAGCCGTGATGCGTCACTGTTCTTGATCATCCAGGACGCTGCGATCACCACCGCCGCAAGGGACATGAGCCCGTAGACGGCTGCGGAGGCGACGAAACCCGCCTGTTGAGCGCCACCGGCTGCGGCCGCCGCCTGGGAGCCCAGGGATTGGATACGCCAGAACATGTTGAATAGGAACGACTGCACGCCGAAGGCTAGTGCGACGAACCCAAGGATCCGGCTCGCGCGGAACCAACGCTGCGCCGACACGTCGTCCGCCGGTTCGACTCTTGGCTGCGCAACCAGCAGTGAGCCCGCGACACCAAGCCACGCTCCTGGCCCGACGCCAGGCGGGATGGTGTCGACCGCCCCGAATATCACGCTGAAGACCGTGTCGCCCACGACGATGAACGCGACGAACAACAGATAACCGACGTTGAGCATCAGGCGGAGCCTTGCTGAAGGAACGACGACCGAGATCAGCGCCAGCGCGGTCACTGCGACGAGCACCACGTACGCCGCCGTGTTCGAGCCATCGACCCCGAACCCGAACCTCACGTTCCAAGGCAGGAATAGCGCGACGAGTAGCAACACGCCACCCAACACGTCCCAGCCGATGCGCCTTCGCGACGGCGCCGCGGCAGTGTCGCCTTGCTGAGTTGTCATCTCCATCATCTGAGGATGCCCTCCCGAGAGAGTGTCATGGTGTCGCTGCGCCTACCGGTCCGCACAGTTAACCGCACACGCGGCTCGTACGCCGCGGGTATCCCCACGGTTGCGCGTGGACGCCGTCCGAGCCATCGGTCTGACAAGATCACCCAAAAATACGACGCTGCCTGGAGGAACGCCGTGCCAGCAACCGAAACGTTCGGGTGCACGTGCCAATCGAAAGCAGGTAACCTCTTGGCAACCAGATCCGATACAGTTCACGGCGGGGTCAGCCGCCATTTCGAGGGTCACACGCACCGCACCACCACGGTGTAGCGCGAGGGCAGATACAACTGGGGAGACTCCATGGATGTCGCATTCACGGTAACTGTGAACGACGCGTCCGCGCACCTGACGCTTAGCGATGCAAGCGGCGGCGAGCGGTTCGACGACTCCTTCATCAACCTGTCCAACATGGCCGATCCGATCGGCGAGCTCGTCGCGACCATCGTCAACACCAACCAGGGACTCGCCGATGGCGGCCATCGACTGGTTCGCACCCGCGTGTCGTGGCCGGTCGTAGCGTGGGGCACGGCCCTGCAGGACGCCCTCGTCGCTGCGGGCATCCAAGGCGTGACGTACGACGCGGGGTCCTCGCAGATGGCGACTGCCTACGCGCCTGCGCTGGCCGGAGCGCGCGCAGATGGCGACGGTCCGCCGACCGCGCTTGGGTCACAAATCGGTTCGCAGCTGGCCTATTCGCAGGTGCCTGACGACCCCCAGGAAGGTACGTACGGATCTGGTTACGAAGACGTCCAGACACCGAACGATCCGGAAGCGACGCAATACGGATCGGCGTACGCGAGCACCGAGAGCGCAGCAGCGCTGCAGACGCCGGTTTCACCGTTTGCGGAGTCCGATGCCACCCCAGGTTCGCCTTCGGCGAAGCCGCGACTACTGCTTGTCGGGAGCACCCTGGCTGGCGTTGCGGTAGTCGCCGTTGCCGCCGCCGCAGTGTCGGTGGCCATCAACGTGCGGCCGACTTCGCAGGAAGTGGCACAGGAACCCGATGCGGTCCCGGTGAACTATGCGCCCTATGTCGGTTCCGTACCGGACACCAGCGGTCAGTCGGTCATTGCACTCGCCCCGCCCCCAGCAGACCTCGTCGCAAAGCCGCTGCCCGCAGTGGTGTACGCCGCCAACAACCTGCCGACCGTCGGCCGTCAGGGCGGTGGTGGCCAATTGCCGCAGGCTCGTCCCATAGATCCGGGGCCGGTGCCTCAACAGCTACCGCCAGGCGGCATTGTCCCTCCGGGTCAGGGTGGGCAGCTCAACCCCGGACCCCTACCGCCCGGTGCTTTCAGGCCCAACCCGTTTGCAGGCGTTCTCGTTCCTCAGATCCTGGGCACGATTACCACGGGCGTTGTCGGCGGGATCGCGGTGTTGCAGAACGTGCCGCATCCCTTCGGCCACGTCGGCCCCTTCGGTCAGAACGGCCCCTTCGGTCAGAACGGCCCCGTGCCCAACGGCCAACAATTCAATGGCCCTGGCCAAGTTCCCAACACGAATCCTCAGTTCCTCCCGGGCGGTCAGCAACCGGGATCTGGCCTGCCGGGCTCCGGGCTTCCTGGCTCCGGTCTGCCGGGGTCTGGTCTGCCGGGTTCGGGCCAGCCTGGTTCGGGTCTGCCCGGCTCTGGCCTGCCGGGGTCTGGTCTGCCGGGTTCGGGCCAGCCTGGTTCGGGTTTGCCGGGGTCTGGGTTGCCGGGATCCGGGTTGCCTGGCTCGGGTCTGCCGGGTTCGGGCCTGCCGGGGTCTGGTTTGCCGGGTTCGGGCCTGCCGGGGTCTGGGTTGCCGGGTTCGGGCCTACCGGGGTCTGGTCTGCCTGGCTCAGGCCTACCGGGGTCTGGTCTGCCGGGTTCGGGCCTACCGGGTTCCGGGTTGCCGGGCTCAGGTCAACCGGGCACCGGTCTGCCAGGGTCAGGTCAACCGGGCTCTGGTCTGCCTGGGTCAGGGCAGACTCCGCCAATCTTCAGGCCGCCATTCGGGCAGAACCCGGTTCCCGATACGCCGCCCGTGGTGACCCCTTCGCCGGTCGAGCCGCCGGTGGTGTCACCGAATCCGGTCTTGCCGCCGATCTTCCGCCCGCCTGCACCGGTTCCTACTCCAGTCGCTCCGCCGCCCGTGGTCGACGTGCCAGCCCCCGTGCCCGACAATCCTGCGCCCGTGTTCCCGAAGATTCCGTTGTTCCCGAGGGCAGATGGCGGAGGAAGCGGCGGGGGAGCGGTGTCACCACCCGTGGAATCGGGTGGGGGAGGCGGCGGTGTCGAAGCGCCGCCCGTAGTGTCGACGACGCTGCCGCCGCTGTTGCCGCGGTTTCCGATCTTCGGTGGAGGCGGCGGCTAGACCTCACGTGAATACCGTTGCATCCCTGATACATTCGCGGCTTCAACTCAGTCCAGCTGCTCTACCCGGTGGATCACGGTGGATTGAGAAGGAATCGATCCGTTCAGGCACGTGTTGGTCTTCTCCATGGCGTACGACGAACGCATAAGCGACCTGTTCAACCCGTTGACGGTGCGATCGATGACGATCCGAAACCGGTTCGCCATGGCGCCGATGACGCGTGCCGCTTCCCCTGATGGCATCCCTGGCGCCAACGTGGCCCACTACTACGCACGCCGTGCGTCCGGTGGCGTCGGTCTCATCATCACCGAGGGAGTGCGGTTACCCGATCCCTCAGCGGGCTTCCCCGACAGCATTCCCACCCTCGCAGGCGAGGCAGCGCTTGGCGGGTGGCGGGCCGTCACCAACGCCGTCCACGCCCGCGGTGCCGTGATCGCCGCTCAGCTGTGGCATCAAGGGGCTGAGCGGGACGAGCGCGACGGGGTCGTCGCGCTCAGTCCATCCGGCGTCAACGGGGCAGGTGAACCCAAGGGGCGCGCGTTGCGCACCGACGAACTAGCAGGACTCGCCGAGACCTATGCGACTTCGGCTCGCAACGCGCGTGCAGTCGGGTTCGACGCCGTGGAGTTGCATGGCGCACACGGCTATCTCTCGACGAATTCTTCTGGGCGAGAACGAATCTGCGTGACGATCGCTATGGTGGCGGTCTGGGCGATCGGACTCGCTTTCCCGCCGAGGTCGTCGCGGCGGTGCGGGCCGCGGTCGGTCCGGACTATCCGATCATCTTCCGCTTCTCACAATGGAAACAAGCCGACTACACCGCCTCGATCGTCGAGGACCCCACTGAGCTACAGGAGCTGTTGGGGCCGCTAGTAGACGCGGGCGTCGACACGTTCCACCCATCGACGCGCAGGCACTATCAGCCGGCGTTTCCCGACGCCGATCCCGTGCTCAGCCTGGGCGGTTGGACGAAGAAGGTCACGGGGGTGCCAGTCATAGCGGTCGGCTCAGTGGGACTGGAGACCGAGTTCAGGCCCGGTACGGCGGACGGACCGATCGCGCCGGCACCGATCGACCGTGTGCTGGAGCAGTTCGCGAACGGCGAATTCGACGTCGCCGCGCTGGGGCGCGCGCTTCTGAGCGACCCGACGTGGGTCAACCGGCTGCGCAACGACACATTGGACGAGTTCAATGGTTTCGACGCCCAAACCGCGTTGGCGCAGCTGAGTTAGCGACCTTTAACCGAGACTGGAGCGGGGAACAACCCGTTCGGTCGTGACGTTGGGATTTGCGTGAGTACACGAGACATAACCGCTGCCGAATTTGGCGATACCCTCACCGACAACGACATCGTGCTCGTCGATTTCTGGGCGTCATGGTGCGGGCCGTGTCGCGCATTCGCGCCGACTTTCGCTGCGTCGTCGGACAAGCATCCAGACGTCGTGCACGCCAAGGTCGACACCGAGGCCGAACAAGGGCTGGCGGCTGCCGTCGAGATTCAGGCGATCCCGACCTTGATGGCATTCAAGAAGGGCCACATGGTCTTCCGGCATTCAGGGATGCTCCCCCCTCAGCAGCTCGACGAAGTCATCGAGACGATCAAGGCATTCGACATCGATGCCGCCATCGCCGCGAAGGCCGAAGAGGCCGAGCAGGTCTGAGGCGCCACGCCTCACCGGTGGCCTTTCTGCCTCCGATCGAGGATCGCCTGTCCCGAGCCGTTACGCCAGTCCGGAACGCGGCAATGTGTAACGCTGCGGACCATCGGGTGAACACAATTGGTGAAGCGGCAAGGAGCAGGGATGACTGACGGGTCGAACGCCACATACATCGCCACCCGCCGACAGTTGCGCGGGGTCGCCGAGAGCCTCATCGCTGGTCCGCAGTACCGCGAGACGGGGACCATCAAATTGGCCGTGCGCGCGGACGGATTCACCGGGGTGTCGGTGCGGCTCAGTGTGCACGGCGACCAATTCGTCTCCGGCTCGCACAGTGTGCCGTTGGCGGGTCCGGTGAGTGCGGTGGCCGACGAGGCAGACGTTCAGGCAGGCCCTCCCAGCGGGGTGTACGAAATCACCGATCCGTTGGCTGCCGACGCAGTTTTGGACATCGACCATGCTTCTGCGGAATTGTTGTACCGCAGCCTGTATGCGGGCGGCTTCGCGCTCGGACGGGTGTTGCCTGGCGGGCATCCGGTGCTGTGGCCCGAACACTTCGACGTCGCCGTCACCGCGGACGAGGTCAACTACGGCGTCTCTGCTGGAGACGACTACCATCCGCTTCCCTACGCTTACGTGGGTCCGTGGGCCCCGCGGACGGGCGAGTTTTGGAATGCGCCGTTCGGTGCGGTCCTTTCGTTGGACGCGACGCTCGACCTCGACGACCTCACGGCGTCCGTCGCCGACTTCTTCCTCCGAGGCCAACGCGAACTGGGTGCCGCGGGGTGACGACGGACCGGGCGGGTTCGGAGACCGACGACTTCGTCGACCCGAAACCGCTTTTCGTCGTCTGCAGGCTGCCTGCCGTCGCGACGGCTTCACCAACCCCGAATGCCGAAGAGGCGTTAGCATCAGGCCTTGATGACCGAGACCGTGGAGGACGAGTCGGCGTTGATCGCCGCACTGCGGCGAGGCGACGAGGCGGCGTTCGCCGCGGTCGTCGATCGGTATACGCCTGCGATGTTGCGGGTCGCCCGCGGCTACGTCCCGAGCCAGGAGATCGCCGAAGAAGTGGTCCAGGAGACGTGGATCGCGCTGATCAAGGGCGTCGACAAGTTCGAGAGTCGTTCCTCGCTGCGCACTTGGCTTTTCGCGGTGATGATCAACATCGCGAAGGGGCGCGGCATTCGCGAACGCCGCGATGCCGATGCTGAAGTCGCGGCATACACCGGCGGCACAGTGGATCCGACGAGGTTCCGCGGTTCGGACGACGAGTTGGGCGATTGGAAGAATCGGGAGGAGGCTCCCAAGCCATTCCCGGAGACTCCCGAGAGTTCCTTGCTGGCAAGCGAACTCGTCGACGTGGCGAAATCGGGACTCGACCGGTTGCCCGACCGACAGCGGATGGTCGTCACGTTGCGCGACATGTTGGGATTCGATTCCAACGAGGTGTGCGAGCTACTCGACATCAGCGCGGCCAACCAACGGGTGTTGCTGCACCGTGGACGCGCTGCACTGCGGCTCGCCCTCGAGTCCTATTTGGGGGTGGCACCGTGAGCGATGAAGAGATGACCTGCCAGGAACTCGTCGAGCTCATCACTGCCTATCTCGAGGACGCGATGGACGGCCCGACGTTGGCGAAGTTCGAGGAACATCTCTCGTGGTGCGACGGCTGCGGGCACTACATCGAGCAGTTCCGCGTGACGATCCGCACCGTCGGCCGGATCAAGGACGAGGACATCGAGCCCGCGTTCCGCGATCGCCTGCTCGAGGCGTTCAGGAGCTTCGGCTAAGCGACGGAATCTGGGCGCGATAGCGTGCAAACCGTGACTGCACAGAACGCCGACGCGAACCCATTCGTCCTCGTCGACCGCCCAAGGGCCGGAGTGGCGTTGGTCACGTTGAATCGGCCGGAGCGAATGAACTCGATGGCCTTCGACGTCATGGTGCCGCTCAAGTCGGTGCTCGACGAGCTGACGCACGACAACGACACCAGGGTCGTGGTTCTCACCGGTGCAGGCCGTGGATTCTCGTCTGGCGCCGACCACAAGTCGGCCGGATCGGTCCCTCACGTTGCGGGGCTGACCAGGCCTACGTTTGCCCTGCGGTCGATGGAGGTGCTCGACGACGTCATCCTCGCGCTGCGGAAGATGCACCAACCGGTGATCGCCGCCGTCAACGGCGCGGCGATCGGGGGCGGATTGTGCCTGGCCCTGGCCGCGGACATCCGCATAGCGGCGTCGAGTGCCTACTTCCGCGCGGCGGGCATCAACAACGGGCTGACGGCCAGCGAGTTGGGATTGTCCTACCTTTTGCCGAGGGCCATCGGCACGTCCCGCGCCTTCGAGGCCATGCTCACGGGTCGTGACATCACGGCCGAGGAGGCCGAGCGCATCGGCTTGGTATCGCGCACCGTTGCGGGCGAGGACCTTCTGGACACCTGTTACGACATGGCGCAACGGATCGCCGCATTTTCGCGGCCGGGCGTCGAGTTGACCAAGCGCACGCTCTGGAGTGGACTGGACGCAGGTAGTCTAGAAGGTCACATGCAGGCCGAGGGCCTTGGGCAGCTTTTCGTGCGTCTACTCACCGCCAACTTCGAGGAAGCGGTTGCCGCGCGCGCGGAAAAGCGTCCCGCGGTCTTCACCGACGACAAGTAACGACGAGATGGGTAGGCGCAGAGCGTGATCACGGCAACTGACCTCGAGGTCCGCGCAGGCGCGCGCACGCTGCTGGAGATCGAAGGCTCGGCGCTGCGGATTCAGCCCGGTGACCGCATCGGCCTCGTCGGACGCAACGGCGCAGGCAAGACCACGACCATGCGCATCCTCGCGGGCGAGGGGGAGCCCTACGCGGGCACGATCGAACGCACCGGTGAGATTGGCTACCTTCCACAGGATCCACGCGAGGGCGACCTCGACATGCTGGCTCGCGACCGGGTCCTGTCGGCTCGCGGCCTTGACACTCTGCTCGCCGACCTCGAGAAGCAACAGGCGATCATGGCCGAGGTCGCCGACGACGTTGCGCGGGACAAGGCGGTCAAGCGATACGGCCAACTGGAGGAGCGCTTCGCCGCACTCGGTGGATACGCTGCCGAGAGCGAGGCGGGGCGCATCTGTGCGAGCCTCGGCCTGCCGGAACGGGTTCTGACACAGGCGTTGAGGACCCTTTCGGGCGGACAGCGCCGCCGCGTCGAACTGGCTCGCATCCTGTTCGCGGCTTCGGACACTGGTTCAGGCTCGGACACCACCTTGCTGCTCGACGAGCCGACCAACCACCTCGACGCCGACTCCATCGGCTGGCTGCGCGCCTTCCTGCAGAACCACACCGGGGGACTGGTGGTCATCAGTCACAACGTGGATCTGCTTGCCGACGTCGTGAACCGGGTGTGGTTCCTGGATGCGGTACGTGGCGAGGCGGACGTCTACAACATGGGTTGGCAGAAGTACCTCGACGCCCGGGCCACCGACGAGCAGCGTCGCCGCCGCGAACGGGCCAACGCCGAACGCAAGGCCAGTGCGTTGCGCACCCAGGCCGCGAAGATGGGCGCCAAGGCGACGAAAGCCGTTGCCGCGCAGAACATGTTGCGTCGGGCCGATCGGATGATGGCGGCGTTGGATGAAGAGCGCGTCGCCGACCGAGTTGCCAAGATCCGGTTTCCCACGCCCGCGGTGTGCGGCCGCACCCCGCTGGTCGCCAAGGGTTTGACGAAGACGTATGGGTCGCTAGAGGTGTTCACCGGCGTCGACCTCGCAATCGACAAGGGGTCCCGCGTCGTCATCCTCGGGCTCAACGGTGCTGGCAAGACGACGATGCTGCGCATCCTCGCGGGCGCTGAGACACCGGACGCCGGAGAAGTCGAACCTGGCCACGGCCTCAAACTTGGCTACTTCGCCCAGGAGCACGACACGCTCGACGACCACGCCACGGTGTGGGAGAACATTCGTCACGCGGCGCCCGACACGGGAGAGCAGGATCTCCGATCGCTGTTGGGAGCGTTCATGTTCAGTGGTCCGCAGCTCGAACAGTTCGCGGGAACGCTCTCCGGTGGCGAGAAGACGCGCTTGGCGCTGGCCGGCCTGGTGGCGTCCACGGCAAACGTGCTGCTCCTCGACGAGCCGACCAACAATCTCGATCCCGCATCACGGGAGCAGGTGCTCGACGCATTGCGGAGTTACCAGGGTGCGGTCGTGCTGGTGACACACGACCCGGGCGCCGCCGAGGCCCTCGATCCCCAGCGTGTCGTACTACTGCCCGACGGCACAGAGGACTTTTGGTCGGACGAGTATCGCGACCTCATAGAACTTGCGTGACGACGGTCACACCGTAAATCTAGCGAGTCGGAGTAGTTGCACGGTTGAACGAAAGCCGTCCTGGGTAACCGGGCAGGCATGGGGAACACCGAGGAAATGCCGACGCTGACACCCGATACCGACCGTGACCAAATGCTGGTGGAATTGCGTCGCGCCTACGAGGGCGGCGCGAGCATCCGCACCCTCGTGGCAACCACCGGAAGGTCGTACGGAACCATCCACAGCATGCTGCGCGAATCAGGAGCAGCGATGCGCGGCCGTGGTGGGCCCAACCACCTTCGCAGACACTGACCTCAAGGCTGACGGACCGACGCCTCCACGAGGTCGAGCACGGCTGCGAGTCGTTCTGGGTCGTCTCCCGAGGCAAGCCGCGCGACCAGGCCGTCTAGCACCAGGTCCAAATAGGTGTGCAATACGGCGCTGGGTACGTCGTCCCTTAGCCGCCCGGATTGCTTCTGTCGCAGCAGTCGCTCCGTCGTCGCCGTTGCCAACTCAGCAGACCGTTCCGTCCATCCTCGGTTGAATGTCGGATCGTTGCGCAGCTTGCGTGCGATTTCCAGGCGAGTGGCGAGCCAGTCGAATTGCTCCGGTGCCGCCAGCATGTCCCTCATCACCTGGATCAAACCCTCTCGCGACGCCACTTCCGCCATCCGCTCGGCATCCTCGTGCGCAAGCTCGAAGAACAGCGTGTCCTTGTCCTTGAAATGATGAAAGATGGCACCGCGCGACAGCCCGATCGTCTGTTCGAGCCGCCGCACGGTCGCCTTGTCGTATCCATACTCCGCGAAGCACCGCCGCGCACCGTCGAGAATCTGCCGACGGCGCGCAGCTAGGTGATCCTCGCTGACTTTGGGCATGTCGGGACTGCGATATCTGCCGAGATCCGCAGCTAGCCGGACTTCAACATGTTGCGCAAGACGTATTGCAAGATGCCACCGTTGCGGTAGTAGTCCGCCTCGCCGGGAGTGTCGATCCGGACCACCGCGTCGAACTCCGTCTTGGTGCCGTCGGCCTTGGTCGCAGTGACGTGCATGGTCTTCGGCGTCTTGCCATCGTTGAGCTTTGCGATGCCTTCGATGTCGAACACCTCGGTTCCGTCGAGCTTGAGTGAAGCGGCCGACTCGCCGGGCGGGAACTGCAGCGGGACGACGCCCATGCCGATCAGGTTCGACCGGTGGATGCGCTCGAACGACTCGGTGATGACCGCACGCACGCCAAGCAGGCTGGTTCCCTTGGCCGCCCAGTCCCTCGAGGAGCCCGACCCATACTCCTTGCCGCCGAGCACCACGAGCGGAATGCCTTCTGCCGCATAGTTTTGCGCTGCATCGTAGATGAATGCCTGCGGACCGTCATCCTGGGTGAAGTCCCTGGTGTACCCGCCAGACACGTCGTCGAGAAGTTGGTTGCGCAGGCGGATGTTCGCGAACGTTCCGCGGATCATCACCTCGTGGTTGCCGCGTCGCGACCCATAGGAGTTGTAGTCCTTCTTGTCGACGCCGTGCTCGTCGAGGTACTGCGCCGCGGGGGTCCCCGCCTTGATGTTGCCTGCCGGCGAGATGTGGTCGGTGGTCACCGAATCACCAAGCATCGCAAGCACTCTCGCACCCTTGATGTCCGTGACGGGCTCGGGCTCGGCGGGCATCCCCTCGAAGTACGGCGGCTTCCGCACGTACGTCGACTCCGGGTTCCAGTCGAACGTCTTGCCCTTGGGCGTCGGCAGATTCTGCCAGCGCTCGTCACCCTTGAACACGTCGGCATAGCTGTCGGTGAACATCTTCTGGTTGATCGACGACGCGATCACGTCGGAGATCTCCTGCGACGACGGCCAGATGTCCCTGAGGAAGACGTCGTTTCCGCCGTCGTCCTGGCCGAGCGGTTCGGTTTCGAAGTCGAAGTCCATCGTGCCCGCGAGGGCGTAGGCGATCACCAGGGGCGGCGACGCGAGGTAGTTCATCTTGACGTCGGGGGAGATGCGGCCCTCGAAGTTGCGGTTGCCCGAGAGCACCGCGGTCACCGAAAGGTCGTTGTCGTTGATGGCCTTCGAGATCGCGTCCGGTAGGGGCCCGGTGTTGCCGATGCACGTGGTGCAGCCGTAGCCGACCAGGAAGAAGCCCAGCTTCTCCAAGTAGGGCCAGACGCCTGCCTTGTCGTAGTAGTCGCTGACGACCTGCGAACCGGGGGCCATCGACGTCTTGACCCATGGCTTCGACGTGAGGCCCTTCTCCACTGCGTTCCGCGCCAGCAGGGCCGCCCCGAGCATCACCGACGGATTCGACGTGTTCGTGCAGGACGTGATGGCGGCGACGACGACTGCGCCGTGATCGAGCACGAACTCGCCCTGCTCTTCGGACTTGACGGTCACCGGCTTGGAGGGCCGGCCCTCGGCGCCGTTGGCCGCAGACGGGCGCACGTCGCTCTCCCCATCGTCGGCGAACGACAGCGAGACCGAGTCGCTGGCCGGGAAGGATTCCTCGACGGCCTCGTCGAGCTTGGTCTCCGGTGTCGGGTGCTGCTCTTCGACGTAGTTGTGGATGTCCTTGCGGAACGCGACCTTCGACTCCGACAGCAGGATTCGGTCCTGCGGGCGCTTTGGTCCTGCGATGGACGGCACGACGTCGCCGAGGTCGAGCTCGAGGTATTCGGAGAAGACTGGCTCCTTCACGGGGTCGTGCCACATGCCCTGGGCCTTGGCGTACGCCTCGACGAGCGCAAGCTGATCCTCGCTACGGCCGGTCAGGCGCAGATAGTCGACGGTGACCTCGTCGATCGGGAAAATCGCTGCGGTGGAACCAAATTCGGGGCTCATGTTGCCCAGCGTTGCGCGGTTGGCGAGCGGAACCTCTGCCACGCCCTTGCCGTAGAACTCGACGAACTTGCCGACGACGCCGTGCTTGCGCAGCATGTCGGTGACGGTGAGCACCACGTCGGTGGCAGTCACGCCCGGCTTGATCTCGCCTGTCAGCTTGAAGCCGACGACGCGGGGGATGAGCATCGAGACGGGTTGGCCGAGCATCGCTGCCTCGGCCTCGATGCCGCCGACGCCCCACCCGAGCACGCCGAGGCCGTTGACCATCGTGGTGTGGCTGTCCGTGCCAACACAGGTATCGGGATATGCGACCTGGATCTCTCCCGCCCCATCTTCGCCCGCCCGGCCGCGAACCATGACGGTGCGGGCGAGGTACTCGATGTTGACCTGATGAACGATGCCGGTCCCGGGTGGCACGACCTTGAAGTCGTCGAATGCACCCTGGCCCCAACGCAGGAACTGATAACGCTCGCCGTTTCGGGAGTACTCGATGTCGACGTTGCGCTCGAAGGCGCCTGCATTGCCGAACACGTCGACGATGACGGAGTGGTCGATGACCATCTCGGCGGGCGCGAGCGGGTTGACCTTCTCGGTGTCGCCGCCGAGATCGCCGACCGCCTCGCGCATGGTCGCCAGGTCGACGATGCACGGCACGCCGGTGAAGTCCTGCATGATGACGCGGGCGGGGGTGAACTGGATCTCGATGCTCGGGTCGGCCTTGGGGTCCCAGTTGGCGATCGCCTCGATGTGCTCCTTGGTGATGTTGGCACCGTCCTCGGTGCGGAGCAGGTTCTCCGCCAAGACCTTGAGGCTGTACGGGAGTTTCTCCGTGCCGGATACGGCGTCCAGTCGGTAGATCTCGTAGCTCTCGTCCCCGACCTTCAACGTGTCGCGGGCTCCGAATGAATTAACGGAATCCTTGGTGCTCACATCAACTCCCGGTTTAGTTGTCGCCGCAGCGGGCTGTGCCGCGGCACCGTCAAGTCTAACAGTACGCTTGTCCTGTTAACCATCGGGTTGGTGATTCTTAGTCTTGTCCTGTTCTGCTGACACTGCCAGTCGCCGAGCGAGTCGCTGCGCTGCCCGCAGCTCCGAGCGCGTAGCGTGCGTCATGTGTCTGGACCGCACGTCATACCCTTCCTGCCCGCCTACATTCCGCCCGACGTCGACATGAATGCCGTCATGGCGGCCATCGGCGCGGACGGCGTCAGCGCACCAGCGGCCAACGTCCCGGCGCTCAAGCAGGTCGTCGCCGACGCCCGCAAGGAGGGCATCGATCTCAAGATCGTCGTCATACCGACGAACCCGCCGATCGATACCCCACTGCGCGACATCGCCACCGAGGTCGGCCACAGCTACCCGGACTCGACCGTGTTGGCGATCAGCCCATTCTTTGCAGGCACCTACAGCAAGCAGTTCGATCGCGTCACCCTTGAGGCCGGCCAGGACGTAGCGAAGACCGGCGATCCGGTGCTGTCGTCCAAGAACTTCGTCGGCGAGTTGACGAGTTCGGAATTTCCGTGGACGGGCTTGACCATTCTGCTGGTGCTCGCCGTGGCCGCGGCGGCCGTCGTTACCCGGTTGTTGCAGGTTCGTGCCAAAGGTGTAGTCGAAGCCGAAACTTCCTCGCCCGCTGTCGATTAGCGCAAATTCGCATTCTTCTGAATTCGAACATCACCATTCGGTAACGGCCGATTCAATTACAACTCTGTAATTCATAATTGACGTTTCCTTGGCGCTTGAAGTGACGTACGGTGCAGAAGGTATCCCATGTTGCAGATGTGGTTTTTGTGACTTCTGTGACTGAAGATCCGCCGAACGTGCCGACGCGTTCGCTTCGAGCATTAGGAGACTCAACGCCGATGAGACGCATCCTTGGCGCCTCTACATCCCGACTGCGGGCGCAATTCGGCGCCTGCTGTCTGGCGCTCGGGGTATTCGCGGCAACGGTCTTCGGTCAAGGTGGGGGGATTGCCGCTGCGCAGCCCGGACCCCCCGACAGCGTGGGCGTATTGGTCGCCGCCGTGGCGAACGCCAACCAGAAGCTGCAGGACCTCGGCGCCGAGATCCAGTCCCAGCAGGAGAGCGTCAACAGGGCGATCGTCGACGTGGAGTCCGCGCGTGACGCAGCCGCGGCGGCGCAACGTGAGGTCGACGCGAGCCAAGCGGGTCTCGCCGATGCGAACGAGGCCATCGCGGCCGCACAAAAGCGATTCGACACCTTCGCAGCGTCGACATACGTCAATGGACCGTCCGCGGCCTACGTCACCGCCCGCGACCCGTCGGACGTCCTCGATACCGTCGCCACCGGCCAAGCGTTGTCCGTCAGCTCGCAACAGGTCATGGCAGATCTGCAACGGGCCCGCACCGAGCAGGTCAACCGAGAGTCGGCAGCGCGTCTTGCGAAGCAGAACGCCGACTCCGCGGTGGTGGCTGCAAAGACCAGCCAGGACGCCGCCGTCAACGCGCTGAGGGCAGCACAGCAGACGTTCACCTCTCAACAGGCCGAACTCGACCGAATCAATGCGGAGCGAGCCGCCGCGCAGGCGAAGCTCGACCAGGCCCGGCTGCAGTGGTCGGCTCCCGTCAACGGTCAGCAGGCGGCGCCACCCCCCGCGGCAGGGCAGACCGATCCGTCGGCCAACTGGGATCGTGCGCCAGCGGATGGGGCACCCAGCGGTGCGAAATGGGACACGGGATGGGATCCCACGCTGCCCGCCATCCCCAGTGCCTTCGTCAGCGGTGACCCAATCGCCATCATCAACGGATTGCTCGGGATCGCCTCTACCTCGTCGCAGCTCACTAGCCAGATGGGCCACAACTTCCTCTCCAAGCTTGGCCTCCTGCCGACGCCGAGCGGCTTCACCAACGGCGCGATCCCACGCGTCTATGGCCGCCAAGCCGTCGAGTACGTCATCAAGCGAGCCGGTTCGCAACTCGGGGTTCCGTACTCGTGGGGTGGCGGCACAGCGGCCGGCCCGAGCAGGGGCATCGATTCGGGGGCGGGAACGGTCGGATTCGACTGCTCTGGCTTGATCCTCTTTGCGTTCGCCGGCGTGGGGATCAAGCTGCCGCACTACTCGGGTGCCCAGTACGACTTGGGACGCAAGATCCCAGCCGCCCAGATGCAGCGCGGAGACGTGATCTTCTACGGGCCAGGGGGTGCCCAGCACGTCACGCTCTACCTCGGCAACGGTCAGATGCTAGAGGCGCCCTACACCGGATCGACGGTCAAGGTCTCGCCCGTTCGCACCAGCGGCATGACCCCCTACGTCGTCCGCTACATCGAGTACTGAGGGTGATTGTCTTGCACTCCAGCGTGTTTCGCTGCGCAAAGGTTTTGGCACCATTGCTATGCGCGCTTGCCTTGATGGCCGGCGTCGCGTCGACCGCAACGGCGGACCCCGACGCCGGGCAGTGGGACCCCACATTGCCGAAGGTCGCCAGTTCCGGCGCTCCCGGCGACCCAGTCGCCATCGCCAACGCCTCGTTCCAGGTGAGCCAAATCGCGTTGCAGACCACCCAGAGTCTGGGTCAACAGTTCCTGTCGAGCATCGGACTCGGCGGAAGCCCTTCGAACGCATTACCCGGCGGACGGGTGCGGGGACCGCAGGCGATCGAGTACGTGATCCGTCGCGCTGGTTCGCAAATGGGCGTGCCGTACTCGTGGGGCGGCGGCTCGCTCAACGGGCCGAGCGGTGGAGTCGACTACGACAAGGGAAAGATCGGGTTCGACTGCTCGGGCTTTACGAGGTACGCCTACGCCGGCGTCGGCGTCCAGATTCCGAAGTACTCGGGCGATCAGTACAACACCGGTCGCAAGGTGCCGCAGTCGCAGGCCAAACGGGGCGACCTGTTGTTCTACGGACCAGGTGGCAGCCAGCACGTCGCGATTTTTCTTGGCGGCGGCAAGATGCTGGAGGCCTCCGGCAGCGCTGGCAAGGTCACCGTTAGCCCGATCCGGACAGCAGGTCTGCAGCCCTACCTCGCCCGCATCATCGAGTCCTGAATCGATGCGCCACGGGACCCGGCACGTCGACGGATTCCTAACTGCCTGGAATAGTTGGGGAACGGCGTCCGCGACATCACCCGGACACCGGCATGACCAGCGATCAGTAGTGAACTACCTGGAAGGTGCTTGATGACGTCACCGAGTGGGCCGCCGCAGGGCGCCGGAGGCTATCCCAGCCACGGCCCGAATCAGGGCTACCCTGCAGCCCCAACGCAGAACCAGCCGGTCAACGGCGGTCTGCAGAACGAAGTGCACACGTTGGAACGAGCGATCTTCGAGGTCAAGCGGATCATCGTTGGGCAGGACCTCCTCGTCGAGCGGATGCTTGTTGGCCTTCTCTCCAAGGGGCACGTCCTCCTCGAAGGCGTACCCGGCGTCGCCAAGACCCTCGCGGTCGAGACGTTCGCCAAGGTCGTCGGCGGCACGTTCGCGCGCATTCAGTTCACCCCCGACCTGGTTCCCACCGACATCATCGGTACCCGCATCTACCGGCAGGGCAAGGAAGAGTTCGACATCGAAGTCGGCCCCGTGATGGTCAACTTCCTGCTCGCCGACGAGATCAACCGCGCCCCCGCCAAGGTGCAGTCGGCCCTCCTGGAGGTGATGGCCGAGCGCAAGGTGTCCATCGGCGGGAAGACCTTCCCGCTGCCAAGTCCCTTCCTGGTCATGGCGACTCAGAACCCGATCGAGCAGGAGGGCGTCTACGCACTGCCCGAGGCGCAGCGCGACCGCTTCCTGTTCAAGCTCAACGTCGGCTATCCCTCACCGGAGGAAGAGCGCGAGATCATCTACCGGATGGGTGTGACCCCGCCGCAGCCCAAGCAGATCCTCGACACGGGAGACCTGCTTCGCATGCAGGAGGTCGCCGCCAACAACTTCGTGCACCACGCGCTGGTGGACTACGTCGTGCGCATCGTCACCGCCACTCGCGAGCCCGAGAAGTTCGGCATGCCGGATGCGAAGGCATGGATCGCCTACGGCGCCTCGCCTCGCGCGTCGCTCGGCATCATCGCGGCGTCGCGTGCGCTCGCCCTGATCCGCGGCCGCGACTACGTCATCCCGCAGGATGTCGTAGAGGTCATTCCCGACGTGCTCCGGCACCGTCTGGTGCTGACGTACGACGCACTGGCCGACGAGATCTCCGCAGAGACGGTCGTCAACCGGATCATGCAGACCGTGGCCTTGCCTCAGGTGAATGCGATTCAGCAGCAAGGCCATACGGCCGCCGCCCCGATGATGCCCACCGCGGCAGCGGCTAGCGGTCGGTGACCGAGTCTGGAGGCTGGTCGGTCGATCTGCCGTCACTGCGTCGTGGCCAGATCCGCGACCCCGAGCTGACTGCAGCGCTTCGCAAGCTCGAACTGACCGTCCGCCGCAAGCTTGACGGGGTGCTTCACGGCGATCACCAGGGTTTGATACCGGGGCCTGGCTCGGAGCCGGGGGAGTCGCGCGTCTACCAACCAGGTGACGACGTGCGGCGGATGGATTGGTCGGTGACCGCTCGGACGACGCATCCGCATGTACGCCAGATGATCGCCGACCGCGAGTTAGAGACTTGGTTGGTGGTCGACATGTCGGCCAGCCTGGACTTTGGTACGGCGGGCTGTGAGAAGCGCGACCTCGCAGTCGCTGCGGCAGCTGCCATTGCGTTCCTCAACAGCGGTGGCGGCAACCGGCTCGGGGCGGTGATCACCAACGGTGACGCGACCAGGCGCGTGCCTGCGCTCTCCGGCCGCAGTCACGAGCAGGAGCTGTTGCGTGCGATCGCGACGATGCCGAAGGCGCCCGTCGGGGTCCGCGGCGACCTTGCCGTCGCCATCGACGCCCTGCGGCGACCGGAGCGGCGACGGGGCATGGCCGTGATCATCAGCGACTTCCTTGGGCCGATCAATTGGATGCGGCCGCTGCGGGCAATCGCGGGCAGGCACGAGGTCCTCGGCATCGAGATCATCGATCCGCGCGACGTCGAGTTGCCCGACGTCGGCGACGTCATCCTGCAGGACACCGAAACCGGGGCGACCCGCGAGTTCACGATCGATGCGGCGCTACGGGACGACTTTGCGAAGGCGGCGGAGGCTCATCGGGCCGAGGTGGCTCGTACCCTGCGGCGGTGCGGCGCGCCTCTGTTGACGTTGCGCACCGACCGGGATTGGATCGCCGACGTGGTCCGGTTCGTGGCGAACAACCGGCGACGGGGTGCCCTTGCGGGCCGATGAACGTGGCGAGCGCTTGCCCGTCGACTCTGAAATGACAAGCAGCACATGACTTTACCCTTGCTGGGGCCGCTGAGTTTGGCAGGCTTCGAACACCCCTGGTACTTCCTGTTCCTCTTGCCAGTGCTGGCGCTGATCGGTGTTTACATCGTCGTTCAGTTGGCCCGGCAGAGACGGATGCTGCGCTTTGCCAACATGGAACTGTTGGAGAGCGTGGCTCCGAAACGCGCCACCAAGACCCGACACCTGCCCGCGATCCTGCTCGTCCTGTCGCTGGTGTTGTTCACGATCGCCATGGCCGGACCCACCAACGACGTCCGGATACCGCGCAACCGCGCGGTGGTGATGCTGGTGATCGACGTCTCGCAGTCGATGCGAGCCACCGACGTGCCGCCCAGCCGGTTGGCCGCTGCCCAGGAAGCGGCGAAGCAGTTCGCCGACCAACTCACCCCGGGCATCAATCTCGGCCTGGTCGCGTATGCGGGCACCGCGACGGTCTTGGTGGCGCCGACGATCAACCGCGCATCAACCAAGGCGGCCATCGATAAACTGCAATTGGCCGACCGCACGGCGACCGGTGAGGGTATCTTCACCGCGCTGCAGGCCATCGCCACCATCGGCGCCGTGATCGGCGGCGGTGACGAACCGCCCCCGGCACGCATCGTTCTGCTGTCGGACGGCAAGGAGACCGTGCCGTCGAATCCGGACAATCCAAAGGGTGCCTATACGGCTGCACGAACTGCGAAGGACCAGGGCGTGCCCATCTCGACCATTTCGTTCGGCACCCCGTACGGCTACGTCGAGATCAACGACCAGCGCCAACCGGTGCCCGTCGACGACGAGACGCTGAAGAAGATCGCGGAGCTGTCCGGCGGCACGTCGTACAACGCCTCCAGCCTGGAGCAGCTCAAGCAGGTCTACTCCACTCTTCAGGAACAGATCGGTTACGAGACGACCAAGGGCGATGCGAGCGTCGGCTGGCTGCGACTCGGCTCCCTGCTCCTAGCCCTGTCTGCGCTGGCGGCTCTGCTGCTGAACCGACGCCTCCCCGGTTAGCCGATTTCGGTCTTGGTCGGCCGAGACGATAGGTTGGCGGGCATGCCTGAGTTCGTTTCGCGCTCCGTTCTGGTCACCGGCGGCAACCGCGGCATCGGCCTCGCGATCGCCCAGCGGCTGGCCGCGGACGGTCACAAGGTGGCGGTCACGCACCGCGGCTCGGGCGCCCCAGAGGGCCTGTTCGGCGTCGTCTGCGACGTCACCGACAGCGAGGCGGTCGACCGTGCGTTCAAGGAGGTCGAGGAGCACCAGGGTCCGGTCGAGGTACTGGTGTCCAATGCAGGCATCTCGCAGGACGCGTTCATGATCCGGATGACCGAGGAGCGTTTCGAGAACGTCATCAATGCCAACCTCACCGGTGCGTTCCGGGTAGCCCAGCGGGCGTCACGCAGCATGCAGCGCAAGCGCTTCGGCCGGATCATCTTCATCGGGTCGGTCTCGGGCATGTGGGGCATCGGAAACCAGTCCAACTACGCTGCCGCGAAGGCCGGACTGATCGGCATGGCTCGGTCGATCTCGCGCGAAATGGCCAAGGCAGGCGTCACCGCGAACGTGGTGGCACCCGGCTACATCGACACCGAGATGACGAGGGCGTTGGACGAGCGCATCCAGGAGGGAGCGCTGGACTTCATCCCAGCGAAGCGCGTCGGCACCGCAGAGGAGGTCGCCGGGGCGGTCAGCTTTCTGGCATCCGAAGATGCGAGCTACATCGCGGGTGCCGTGATCCCGGTCGACGGCGGCATGGGCATGGGTCACTGATACTCATCGAAATCGTTTGAACAGTAAGGAATTTCACATGGCAGGGCTTCTAGAGGGTAAGCGAATCCTCGTCACGGGCATCATTACCGACTCCTCGATCGCGTTCCACATCGCAAAGGTCGCGCAGGAGGCGGGCGCCGAGTTGGTGCTGACCGGCTTCGACCGGATGAAACTGATCCAGCGCATCGCAGACAGGCTGCCGTCGCCCGCGCCGCTACTCGAACTCGACGTGCAGAACCAGGAGCACCTCGACAGCCTGGCCGACCGAATCACCGAGGTCATCGGCGATGGCAACAAGCTGGACGGCGTCGTGCACTCGATCGGCTTCATGCCGCAGACCGGCATGGGCATCAACCCATTCTTCGACGCCCCATACGAGGACGTCGCCAAGGGCATCCACATTTCGGCGTACTCCTATGCCTCCCTGGCGAAGGCGACGCTGCCGGTGCTCAATTCCGGCGGCTCCATCGTCGGCATGGACTTCGACCCGTCCCGGGCCATGCCCGCATACAACTGGATGACCGTAGCCAAGAGTGCGTTGGAGTCGGTGAACCGGTTCGTCGCGCGTGAGGCGGGTCCGTTCGGCGTAAGGTCGAATCTCGTTGCGGCAGGCCCCATCCGCACGCTAGCGATGAGCGCCATCGTCGGCGGGGCGCTCGGTGCAGAGGCTGGCGACCAGATGCGACTGCTCGAAGAGGGCTGGGACCAACGCGCTCCGGTCGGTTGGAACATGAAGGATCCGACCCCGGTCGCCAAGACCGTCTGCGCACTGTTGTCCGACTGGTTGCCTGCGACCACCGGGACGATCGTCTTCGCCGACGGCGGCGCGCACACGCAGTTGCTCTGACCCAATGGACTTCGATGCCCTTCTGCTGCTGTCCTTCGGCGGTCCCGAAGGGCCGGAGCAGGTTCGGCCGTTCCTAGAGAACGTCACACGCGGACGCAACATCCCGCCGGAGCGGCTCGATGACGTTGCGCAGCACTACCTGCACTTCGGTGGAGTGTCGCCGATCAACGGGATCAATAGGGCGTTGATCGAGCAAATCCGCGCAGAACTTGACAGCCGCGGAAACGACATCCCGGTCTACTTCGGCAACCGAAACTGGGAGCCGTACGTCGAAGATGCCGTCATTGCGATGCGCGACAACGGGATTCGTCGTGCTGCGGTTTTCGCGACGTCTGCGTGGGGCGGTTACTCGGGCTGCACGCAGTACGTCGAAGACATCGCAAGAGGCCGTGATGCGGCGGGCGACGAGGCTCCCCATCTGACCAAGCTTCGCCAGTACTTCGACCATCCGCTGTTCGTCGAGATGTTCGCAGAGGCAATAGCCGAGGCCGTCGCGACCCTTCCCGAAGGTCTCCGCCAAGAGGCGCGGCTGGTGTTCACCGCGCACTCGATCCCACGGCGCGCGGCGTCTCGCTGTGGAGCGGATCTCTACAGCCGCCAGGTCGCCTACGCGTCGGCTCTGGTGGCGGCGGCCGCCGGATACTCCGAGTACGACCAGGTGTGGCAGTCGAGGTCGGGGCCGCCGCAGGTGCCGTGGTTGGAACCCGACGTGGCTGATCACCTCGCGACGCTGGTGGAGACGGGAACGAAGGCCGTCGTCGTCTGTCCAATCGGATTCGTCTCCGATCACATCGAGGTGGTGTGGGATCTCGACACCGAACTCAGCGAGCAGGCGTCGGCTGCGGGGATCGCCTTCGCGCGCGCTGCCACTCCGAATGCCCAGCGACGCTTCGCCAGGCTCGCCGTCGACCTCCTAGACGAACTCCGTACCGGCGAGGGCGCAGCGAAAGTCGTTGGTGCCGAGCCTGTTCCTGGTTATGGGTTCAGCGTCGATGGGTCGCCGTGCACCCCCGACTGCACCGGCCTGACCCCGTCGAGCGCGACCTCTGGCTAGATCGCTGGGACGGTCAGTCCTGCCAAGCAGACCACAGGATCGCATTGACGGCTGCCATCCGGGCTGACCGCACCACGCTGGCCAACGGTCGGAGTGCGTCGTTGGCGATCTGGATCTCGGAGGACGTCTGCAAGCCGATCGGCATCAACCCTGCGCTCACGGTCATGATCGCGTCGACGTGAGCGGCGTTCTCCAGCACGCGCAACGCGCGCGACGGTGCGTGGTCGGGGACGAGATGCTGGTGGCCCGCCTCCAACAACTGCTCGACGAGACCGCGTGGGTCATCGATGTCGGCGCCCGCGGCCCCGGCCCGCAGAGTTCCGAGCGCATCCGCAGCCGAGCGCACCGCGGCACGCAATTCGTACTCGGCCTCGCCGAGGTCGAGGGGGACGTCTACCGGCACCGCGGGCAACGAGTACACCGTCCACGACAACGCCGTTGGCTCGGACTCGTAATCGGAGTCCTCGTCGGCATCGGCGTACTCGAAGTCTGGAACGAGGCCGACGGTGGTGCCTCCACGCGCCGGATCCCCCGACACGATGATCGCCTCGCCGACGGTCACGGCGTCGCGCTGGAACTGGGTGCCCGCTGCGAGTCCGCGAACGTCACCAGGCACCGGCAGTACCACGGCGATCGACGTTCTGTTCGGCGCGGGCCCCGTCGCGGTCCGCAGCGTCTGCAGCATCGAGACCGCGCCTGCGTTGGTGAGATCTGGCCACGGCAAGCCCGTGCAGCCGGCAGCGACCGAGTCGTAAGCCGTGACGGAATGCCTTGGCGCCCAGAGTGACAACGCGTCGAGGACGTCGTCTGGCGCGGCAGCGCCAGCGAGCCAGGCGTTGGCCCACACGGAGAGCGAGACACTAGGGCACCACATGATGCTCGCAGTGTAGTTGTTGCCGACCCCACCGGCCTTACTAGGAGATAGTCTGATCACATGCCTGTCTGGTTGATTTGGCTCGTCGTGGCGTTGGGGCTCGCCGGCGCCGAGGCATTGACCGGTGATTTGTTCCTCCTCATGCTTGGCGGCGGTGCATTGGCTGCCGTCGGGTCGAACTTGCTGTTCGACGAATTCTGGATCGACGGCGTCACGTTCGCCGTCGTGTCAGTTCTTCTCTTGGTCCTGGTGCGGCCGATGTTGCGGCATCGATTCACCGCGGGGATCGGTTTGCCAGAGCCGGCCAAGGCTCTGGAGGGCAAGAGCGCACTGGTGCTGCAGGCCGTGGAGCGTCACTCGGGTCAGGTCAAACTCGACGGCGAGGTCTGGACAGCGCGACCGCTCAACGACGACGATGTCTTCGAACCTGGCGACCACGTCACCGTCATGCGCATCGACGGCGCTACCGCAGTCGTCTACAAGTCCGTTTGAGTTCGGGAGGGAACCAAGGTGGGAGCCATAGCACTGCTCGTCTTCGTCGCCGTCGTCGTGATATTCACGATCATCGTGGTGGCGAAGGCGGTCGCGATCATTCCGCAGGCCGAGGCCGCGGTGATCGAGCGACTCGGTCGTTACAGCAAGACGGTCTCGGGACAGCTCACTTTGCTGGTCCCGTTCCTGGACAAGATCCGGGCCAGGGTCGACCTGCGTGAGCGCGTGGTGTCCTTCCCGCCGCAACCGGTCATCACCGAGGACAACCTGACGGTCAACATCGACACTGTCGTCTACTTCCAGGTGACCAACCCGCAGGCGGCCGTCTACCAGATCAGCAACTACATCGTGGGTGTCGAGCAGCTGACCACGACCACGCTTCGCAACGTCGTTGGCGGCATGACGCTGGAGCAGACGCTGACGTCGCGTGACCAAATCAATGGCCAGTTGCGCGGTGTCCTCGACGAGGCCACCGGCCGATGGGGTCTTCGCGTGGCCCGCGTCGAGCTTCGCTCGATCGATCCTCCACCGTCGATTCAGGACTCGATGGAAAAGCAGATGCGCGCCGACCGCGAGAAGCGCGCGATGATCCTCACCGCTGAGGGCAACCGAGAGGCGTCGATCAAACAGGCCGAAGGCCAGAAGCAGGCGCAGATCCTTGCGGCCGAGGGCGCCAAGCAGGCCGCGATCCTCGCCGCAGAGGCCGACCGTCAGTCCCGGATGCTGCGCGCGCAGGGTGAACGCGCCGCGTCGTACCTCCAAGCACAGGGCCAGGCGAAGGCGATCGAGAAGACCTTCGCCGCCATCAAGGCGGGTAGGCCGACACCCGAAATGCTCGCATACCAGTACCTGCAAACTCTGCCCCTGATGGCAAAGGGCGAGGCCAACAAGGTGTGGTTGGTGCCAAGCGATTTCGGGTCGGCGCTGCAGGGCTTCACCAAACTGCTGGGTGCACCGGGTGACGACGGCGTATTCCGCTACACGCCGTCGCCCGTCGAGGAGGATCTTGCTCGGCCGGAAGATGACAGCGACGACGTGAAGGACTGGTTCAATACCCAGACCGACCCCGAAATCGCTCAGGCCGTCGCCGCGGCCGTTGCCGACGCGCGCTCACCGGGTGCGATCGCTGCCCCTCCCATTGAGCCGCCGCCCCCGCCGATGCACTACCCGCCCCTCTCGCAGCAGCAGCCGCCGCCCCCTGGCGGCGGCGGGCGCCACGGCAGCTGAGCCAACCACCGATGTCGGCCTTGGTGGCGTCGTTCCACGTGAAGGCAAAGGACTGGAGTCCCGGACTCGCCTTGGCTTCGGCGGTGCTGGTTTTCTGGGGTGCGATGACGGTGACAGTGCCGTCGACTTCGTCCTGACTAGGTCGAGACGACGGGCTGGGCGCCCTCATCGTCGGCCCTTTGGGTGTGGCGCCGATGCGTGCGCAGCTCGTGCACCAGACCCGCGATGCCCAGGCTCGCGGTGCATGCCGAAACCAGCAGGAGCAGTGGGCTCGCGTTGCCAGTGAGTGCATCGCCGAGGACGACGACTGCGGCGGTGCCTGGGATCAAGCCGACCAGTGAAGCAAGCGTGTAGGGCAGCACGCGGACCGCCGATGCGCCCGCCGCGTAGTTCAGCACCGAGAAGGGCACGGCCGGGATCAACCGCATCGACAGGATCGCGGGCCAGCCTCGCGTGCGTAGTCGCGCGTCCAGGACGGCGACCTTCGGATTCGGGACGAGGCGGCTCAGCTGCCAACCGACCGCTCGTACCAGGAAAAGCGCGAGCACCGCGCTGATGGTGCTGGCCGTGACGGCGATCGCGATGCCCAACACTGGACCGAACAACAGCCCCGCTGCGAGCGTGAACGCGGTTCGGGGGAACGGGAAGATCGTCACGACGACGTGGGCCACGAGGAAGGCGGCGGGAAACCACGGCCCGACGGACGTGGCCCAGTCGCGGAGCTGAACTGCGGTGGGTATCGGCACGAGGAGGGCAAATGCGACGAGAATCACAATCGCGGCCGCGGTCGCCAGCGCGCGCCGCGGAGAGACCTGGGCAGCCGTCGCGACAACCGCGGCGCTGACTGCGCGCAACGTGCTGACGACGGCCTTCACGCCTGTCAACAGTACGTGGCATGGCCGACCGCCTCTTGCCACCGCGCTGCATTGCTCGTTGCTCCGGCTCCCCAGAAGGCCGGTCGTGCGCCCGCCGGACTGCTGGTCGAAGGCGATCATTTAGCCTGAGGGCCGGATAGTTAGTCACACGCTGCAACTACGGGAGATGTCAGTGTCGGATATGGCAACGGATCTTGCGCGTTGGCGCTCCGGCGTGGCGGGCGTACTGGCCAAGAGCAGCAGGAGGGACCCTGCCGATCTCGGATCCGAGCCAGAGAGGTTGCTCGATTCGCCGACCTACGAGGGGTTCCCGATCCGACCCCTCTACACCGGGCTGGACGCGCTACCGGAACCTCCTCTGCCCGGCACGTGGCCGTTCGTCCGCGGCGGCGACGCGCTGCGTGACGTGAAGTCGGGTTGGAAGGTGGCCGAGTCATTTCCCGTCGCAGGCCAATCTGCCGTCACCGATGGCAACGACGCGGTGTTGGCCGCACTGACCGACGGCGCAAGCGCACTCGTCCTTCGAGTCGGTCGCGACGGGGTTGCCGTCAAGGAACTCGATCGAATGCTGGAGGGCGTCTTCCTCGATCTGGTGCCCGTGATCCTGAACGCGGGAACCGATTACGTCGCAGCGACGGATGCAATTCTGGCGCTCGTCTCCGACTTGGACGATGAGCGGCGAGCACGGCTCTCCATCGACCTGGGCGCCGATCCGTTGACGGCTACGTTGGCTTCGCGACGGGACGCAGACCTCGACGACGTCCTCGCCGTCGCCATCAGGACGACTGCGTACGACGGTGGTGTTCGCGCCGTGACTGTTGACGGCAGCACGTTTCACGACATCGGCGCGAGTGCGTCGTGGGAGCTGGCAGGCGCCGTGGCTGCCGGGGTCGAGTATCTTCGCGCCCTCAGTGAGGGCGGCATGTCGGTGCGAGATGCCTTGCAGCAGATCAGTTTTCGACTCAGCGCCGATGACGACCAGTTTTTGACCATCGCCAAGTTCCGTGCGGCGCGTCGACTTTGGGCCAGGGTGGCCGAGGTTGTGGGGCAGCGCGACGCCGGAGCGGCGACGGTGCACGCGGTGACGTCGGCGCCCATGATGACCCAGCGCGACCCGTGGGTGAACATGTTGCGCACCACGCTTGCCGTGTTCGGGGCTGGTGTCGGGGGAGCGGACAGTGTCCTGGTTCTGCCCTTCGACGCAGCCATCGACGGCGGAATGCCCGGCACCGCGCGGAGTTTCGCGCGAAGAATGGCGCGCAACACCCAACTGCTCCTCTTGGAGGAATCGCACGTCGGCCGTGTGCTCGACCCCGGTGGGGGGTCGTGGCTCGTCGAGGACCTGACCAAGCAGCTCGCGGAGACGGCGTGGACACACTTCCAGGACGTCGAGTCCCGAGGGGGCTTCGTAGCCGCCCAAGACCACGTCGCCGACGAGATCGCACGGGTCAGCGACCGTCGCAACGACGACGTCGCGCATCGACGGACGGCCATCACGGGCGTCAACGAGTACCCGAACTTGGCTGAAGTCCCACTGCCGGTGTCGGATTCGGTCCCCGGCGTCAGTCGGTACGCCGCCGCGTTCGAGGCCCTGCGCGACCGGTCCGACGCCCACCTCGCGGCAACGGGTTCACGGCCGACCGCCGTGCTGTTGCCGCTCGGCCCGATCGCGGAACACAACGTCCGAGCGACATTCGCTGCGAACCTGCTCGCCTCGGGCGGGGTCTACACCGTGAACCCCGGCACGGTGGACGCCGCCGGAGTGAGTCAGGCCGTCGCCGAAGCCGGCAGCCCCACCGCGGCCGTGATCTGCGGCACCGACGGCCGGTATGGAACCGACGTCTCCGACGTGGTGGAAGCCGCACGCGCAGCAGGGGTTTCACACATCTACCTCGCCGGGCCGGAAAAGGCGGTCGCCGAGGCGACCGCCAAACCGGACGACTACCTCACCGCCAAGATCGACGCAGTCGCCGCGCTGTCGAAACTGCTCACCCGATTGGGGGCCTGACATGACCGTATCCAATGTCGCCGGCGGCCCGGCTCCGACATCCAATGTCGCCGGCGGCCCGGCTCCGACATCCCCTCTTCAGACACCCGCCATCGCCAGCTTCGCCGACGTCCCCCTGTCCGCAGAGGGGGCCTCGGAGCCCGCCACCGTCGCAAGCGTCGACGAGTTCGTCGCGTCCGCTGCCGCCGCCCACGGTTACACCGTCGATCAGATGGACTGGGCGACGCCAGAGGGCATCGACGTCAAGCCGGTGTACGTCGAAGCCGACCGGGACGCCGTCGTCGAGGCCGGCTACCCATTGGACACCTTCCCCGGCGCGCCGCCGTTCGTCCGTGGGCCCTACCCGACCATGTACGTCAACCAGCCGTGGACCATCCGCCAGTACGCGGGCTTCTCCACCGCCGCCGAGTCAAACGCGTTCTACCGCCGCAATCTGGCAGCGGGTCAGAAGGGCTTGTCGGTGGCGTTCGACTTGGCCACTCACCGCGGTTACGACTCCGATCATCCGCGCGTGGCCGGCGACGTCGGCATGGCCGGCGTCGCGATCGACTCGATCCTCGACATGCGCCAATTGTTCGACGGCATAGACCTTTCCACTGTTTCGGTGTCGATGACGATGAACGGCGCGGTGCTTCCGATTCTGGCGCTCTACGTAGTGGCAGCCGAGGAGCAGGGCGTGCCGCCGGAAAAGTTGGCTGGGACCATCCAGAACGACATCCTCAAGGAGTTCATGGTCCGCAACACCTACATCTATCCGCCCAAGCCGTCGATGCGGATCATCTCCGACATCTTCGGCTACACCAGCACGAAGATGCCGAAGTTCAACTCGATCTCGATCTCCGGCTATCACATCCAAGAGGCCGGAGCCACGGCCGATCTCGAACTCGCGTACACCCTGGCCGACGGCAAGGAGTACATCAAGGCGGGACTGGCGGCAGGGCTCGACATCGACAAGTTCGCTCCGCGGCTGTCGTTCTTCTGGGGCATCGGCATGAACTTCTTCATGGAGGTGGCGAAGCTGCGGGCGGGTCGACTGCTCTGGAGCGAACTGGTCGCAGAATTCGACCCGAAGAGTGACAAGTCGCTGTCCCTGCGCACTCATTCGCAAACCTCGGGCTGGTCGTTGACCGCGCAGGACCCGTTCAACAACGTCGCTCGCACTTGCATCGAGGCGATGGCCGCCACGCAGGGACATACCCAGTCGCTGCACACCAACGCTCTCGACGAGGCGCTGGCGCTGCCCACCGACTTCTCTGCCCGCATCGCGCGCAACACCCAGCTCGTACTCCAGCAGGAGTCGGGGACCACTCGACCGATCGATCCGTGGGGCGGTTCGTATTACGTCGAGTGGCTGACTCACCAACTGGCGGAGAAGGTTCGGGCCCACTTCCGCGAGGTGGACGAGCACGGCGGCATGGCGCAAGCGATCGACGATGGCATTCCGAAGTTGCGAATCGAGGAGGCCGCTGCCCGTACGCAGGCACGCATCGACTCCGGCGCGCAGACGGTGATCGGAATCAACAAGTATCAGGTCGACGAGGACCAGGAAATCGAGGTCCTCAAGGTCGAGAACAGTCGGGTGCGGGCCGAGCAACTGGACAAGCTCGCCAGGTTGCGAGCCGATCGCGACGAGAGTGCGACTCAAGCGGCGTTGGCCGAATTGACCCGTGCCGCAGGTGCTTCTGGTCTCGCGGGCGACGACGGCCTTGGCAACAACCTCTTGGCCCTGGCGATCAACGCCGCGCGCGCGAAGGCCACCGTCGGCGAGATCTCCGATGCGTTGGAGAAGGTCTACGGACGCCATCAGGCCGAGATCCGCACGATCGCGGGCGTCTACCGGGATGAGGTGGGGAAGGTCAGCAACGTAACTGCTGCAACCGAACTGGTGAAGAAGTTCGCCGAGGCAGATGGTCGTCGCCCACGCATCCTCGTCGCGAAGATGGGACAGGACGGGCACGATCGAGGTCAGAAGGTCATCGCAACCGCCTTCGCCGACATCGGCTTCGACGTCGACGTCGGGACGTTGTTCTCCACGCCCGACGAGGTCGCCCGGCAGGCGGCCGACAACGACGTCCACGTCGTCGGGGTCTCGTCACTGGCCGCAGGTCACCTCACCTTGGTACCCGCGCTCCGTGACGCGCTCGCCGAGGCGGGCAGGCCCGACATCATGGTCGTCGTCGGTGGTGTGATTCCGCCCGGCGACTTCGAGGAGCTCTACGAGGCGGGGGCAACGGCGATCTTCCCGCCGGGCACGGTGATCGCCGACGCCGCGATCGGCCTGCTGGAGAAGCTGGCCGAACGACTGGGTTACGACCTGGAGGGCAGGAGCGGAGCGACCGGGGAATCGACCCCGCCTAGATGAGCCCCTCCGACCTCGCGGCGGCCGTCCGCAGCGGCGACAGGGCCGCTCTGCCAAAGGCCATCACGTTGGTCGAGTCGACCCGCGCCGATCACCGCGATCAGGCCCAGGAACTGTTGCTGGAGCTGATGCCGCAGGCAGGCAGCGCGCTGCACGTCGGCATCACGGGTGTACCAGGCGTAGGCAAGTCGACGACGATCGAAGCGCTCGGGATGTACCTCATCGAGCAGGGGCACCGGGTGGCGGTGCTGGCCGTCGATCCGTCGTCGACCCGCACCGGCGGCTCCATCCTGGGCGACAAGACCCGGATGGCGCGGTTGGCCGTCCACGAGAACGCCTACATTCGACCTTCGCCGACGTCGGGCACGCTCGGAGGTGTCGCCAAGGCGACGCGCGAGACGATCGTCCTGCTGGAGGCTGCGGGCTTTGACGTCATCCTGGTGGAGACGGTGGGCGTTGGTCAATCAGAAGTCGCCGTCGCCAACATGGTCGACACGTTCGTGTTCCTGACCCTCGCCCGTACCGGCGACCAGCTTCAGGGCATAAAGAAGGGCGTTCTCGAGCTCGCCGACGTCGTCGTCGTGAACAAGGCCGACGGCAAGCACGAGGCAGAGGCCAAGAGTGCGGCACGTGAACTCTCCGGCGCGATTCGGCTGATCTATCCACGCGAAACACTATGGCGTCCACCGGTTCTCACCATGAGTGCGCTGCACGGCACGGGTCTGGCAGAACTGTGGGACACCGTCGTCGAACACCGCCGAGTACTGACGGACGCCGGTGAGTTCGACGCACGCCGCCGGACCCAGCAGGTCGACTGGACGTGGTCGATGGTGCGCGACACCGTGCTCGACCGAGTGACGTCGAGCCCGGGGGTCAAGGCGATTCGCGCCGAGGTCGAACGGCAGGTTCGCGACGGCGAGTTGACGCCTGCGCTCGCCGCGCAGAAGATCCTCGACGCGATCGAGTGATGGCGCCGTCGACGATGCCCGAGAGTGTGTGCTGACCGCCGAGGCTGCCGTATCGCTCCGCATTACAGCGGCCGTCGAGAGTGTCAACGGAAGCGTCGCGAATGTCATTCTTACGGCAGGCGGGGAACGAAGTGGGCGACGACGTTGACGGTGGAGTTAACGAATCGGTAACCCCCTAAGTAGTTAGCCAGGGTTCCAGGTAAATTGGTTGAATTGTGACCCAAGCAATGTCTCGGGAGCGCAGCGCGGCGCTCTCGAATGGTGTGCAAGGCTCGAATCGCGTCCAAGGGGCAGCAGACCCCAACTTTGCGTGCGCCGTCAACGCGTTCTCCCGACTGTTTCCCCATCCTCGCTTCGGTGGAGGCGCACTCGCCGTATACCTCGACGGGGTTCCCGTGGTCGACGTGTGGACAGGTTGGTCCGACCGCAAGGGCAAGAGGCACTGGAACGCCGACACCGGAGCCATGGTGTTCTCGGCAACCAAGGGCATGGCCTCGACGGTCATTCACAGGCTCGCCGATCGCGGTCTGATCGACTACGACGCACCCGTTTCCGAGTACTGGACGGAGTTCGCCGCCAACGGCAAGGCCGACGTCACCGTTCGTGACGTGATGCGACACAGGGCCGGGCTCGCGCATCTCAACGGCGCGACCAAGACCGACCTGATGGACCACCTCCTGATGGAGGAGCGGATGGCCGCGGCGCCGATGAGTTGGATGAAGGGTCGCTCCGCCTACCACGCACTCACGTACGGCTGGCTGATGTCCGGCCTGGCGCGCGCCGTGACGGGCAGCGGCATGCGTGACCTCGTTCGCACCGAACTGGCACTCCCGCTGAATACCGACGGCCTGCACCTCGGCAGGCCTCCCCGCGACGCGCCGACGCAGCCGGCTCGAATCATCGGCCCACAGACGCGGTTCCAGAATCCGATCGTCAACATCGTCACGCCCCGCGTCGCTGCGCTGCCGATCTCGGTCGGCCTCGGCTCGCTGTACTTCCCGGGCATGAAATCCGTTGTGCAGGGTGATATCCCGCTCCTCGACGCCGAGATCCCTGCGGCCAACGGGGTGGCCACGGCCCGCGGCCTCGCCAGGATGTACGGCGCTATCGCCAACGGCGGACGGATCGACGGCGAACAGTTCCTGTCCGCCGAACTGGTGGCCAGTCTCACCGGGGAGCGCAGCTTGCGCCCCGACGGCGGCATCTTCATGCCGATGGCCTTCCACCTCGGATACCATGCGCTTCCGCTTGGCGGCCTGTTGCCAGGCTTCGGGCACGTCGGCCTCGGCGGGTCGCTCGGCTGGGCGGACCCGGCCACGGGGCTGTCCTTTGGGTTCGTGCACAACCGACTGCTCACGCCGTTCGTCATCGCCGATCAAGCCGGGTTCGTGGCCACCGCAGCCTTGATCAGGCGCGGCGCATCGCTGGCGCGCAAGCACGGGTTCGAGTCGGTTGGCGACTTCGGCGCACCGTTCGCGAAGCTTCGACCCGTCGCAGGCTAGTCGACTCAAAGTTCGCACGGGAACCATTCGGTTGCTTGTACGTTGGGGTCGCACGCGCGGAGTCGTCCCCAATCCTCCGTGGCGGAGGAAGGGAGCTTCTGCGTGACCGATGCGGCGCTCGGCTTCGATCCAGAAGCGTTGCGGGAGCGCTACTCCCAGGAGCGAGCACGACGCCTGCGAGCCGATGGCGTGGCGCAGTACGTCGAGGTGGCTGGACGGTTCCGGCATTTCGCCGACGATCCATGGGCCGACCCGGACTTCACCCGGGCACCGCTGTTCGACGAGGTGGACGTGGCGATCGTCGGAGCCGGCCTTGGCGGACTACTCACCGGCGCACGGCTGCGTGAACTCGACGTCGAGCGGCTGCGGCTGATCGACAAGGCCGCCGACGTGGGCGGAACGTGGTACTGGAACCGCTACCCAGGGATCGCCTGCGACGTCGAGTCCTACGTGTACATGCCACTTCTGGAGGAACTGGGTTACGTCCCGACGGAGAAGTACGCCAAGGGCCACGAGATCTTCGCTCATTGCCAACGCATCGCGGAGCACTACGACCTCTACCGCGACGCCTGCCTTCAAACCGAGGTCCGCGAAATCCGCTGGAGCCAGGATGATTCGCGCTGGATCATCTCGACCAACCACGGAGACGCCATCCGGACACGGTTCGTGTCGATGGCCAACGGCTACCTGCAGCGGCCCAAGCTGCCTGGCATCCCCGGCATCCATGCCTTCGGTGGGCACACGTTTCACACGAGCCGGTGGGATTACGGCTACACCGGCCCGGATCTGAACCGGCTCGCCGACAAGAGGGTCGGCCTGATCGGCACAGGCGCGACTGCCGTGCAATGCGTACCGCACCTCGCGGCGGCGGCCAAGCACCTTTCGGTGTTCCAGCGGACGCCCTCCACAGTCGACGTCAGAGGCAATGCTCCGACCGACGCATCATGGGCGGCCGGGCTGGAGCCGGGATGGCAGCGTCGCAGGATAGAGAACTTCCAGGTACTCACGGCAGGCGGCGAGTCCGACGAGGACCTCGTCGGTGACGCATGGACGAGCATCACCAAGTTGTTGGTCGGCGCTCCCGAGCTGGCCGACTTCGCAAAGATGGAGCAGATTCGGGCGCGCGTGGACGCAATCATCGACGATCCCGCAACTGCCGAAGCGCTCAAGCCGTGGTACGGCTACTTCTGCAAGCGGCCCTGCTTCCACGACGACTATCTGCAGTCGTTCAACCGCGACAACGTGGAGCTAGTGGACACCCACGGACTCGGCGTGGAACGCATCACCGAGTCCGGCGTCGTCGTAGATCGAGTCGAATACGAACTCGACTGCCTCATCTTCGCTACCGGTTTCGAAGTCGGCACCGAATACAGTCGGCGCGCGGGCTTCGAGGTCATCGGGCGAGACGGTGTGACTTTGACGGAGGCCTGGCGCGACGGCGTGCACACATTGCACGGGTTGCACGTTCGGGGCTTTCCGAATTGCTTCATACTCAGCATCGCTCAGTCCGGGTTCACGGTGAACTTTCCCTATCTGCTTGACGTCCAGTCCACTCACGTGGCGTGGCTGGTGGCCGAGGCGCTGGCCAACGAGGTAGACGCGCTCGAGGTCTCCGCCGACGCCGAGGCCGCGTGGGTGAACACCGTCATGCAGCGCTCCGTCGGCAGCGCCGATCGGGCGAAGGCATGCACGCCGGGGTACTACAACCGTGAGGGTGAGTACACCGCCAAGACTCGGCAGGGGAGCTTCTTCTTCGGCGGCCCAACCGAATACGCGGATACGCTTCGGGCTTGGCGAGAGGCACGGGACTTCCAGGGGTTGGAGATCAGTGAGGCGAGTCGCGTGGGTAGGGAATGAGCGGGAGGCGCCCGCCGCGGGTGGCGATCATCGGAGCGGGTTTCGGCGGACTGGCCGCCGCGGTCGCGCTTCGTCGGTCGGGCATCGACGACATCACCATCGTCGAGCGCTCCGATGGAGTCGGTGGGACTTGGCGGCGTAATACGTATCCCGGTGCTGCGTGCGACATCCAGAGCCACCTGTACTCGTTTTCGTTCGCGCCCAATCCCGCATGGAGTAGGACCTACGCAGGACAGCCGGAGATCCTCGCCTACCTCGAGTGGGTAGCAGAGGACTTCGACCTCCTGCGCCACCTGATGCTGGAAACGCGGTTGCGCCGCGCGACGTGGGACGAGCAGGCGGTGCAGTGGGAGCTGGAGCTCGAATCAGCCAAGGGCACAGTGCAACTCGTCGTGGACGTGGTGGTGAGCGCGGTCGGTTTGTTCAATGAGCCTGCGCTACCCGAGATCGACGGACTCGCCGACTACACCGGCCCGCTGGTGCACACCTCTCAGTGGGACGCCGACATCGAGCTGGACGGCAAGAAGGTGGCGGTGATCGGGACCGGCGCCAGCGGAGTTCAAGTGGTTCCCGAGCTCGCGAAGCTCGTCGGCCAGCTGACCGTCGTCCAGCGCACGCCACCTTGGATGGTGCCCAAGGACGACCGTCCGTTCACCGATGAGGAACTGAAGCGGTACCGCGATCACCCCGGCGCCGTCCGGCGGGAGCGGCGCCGACTTTGGGTCGAGCAACACGGCAACACGGCACTGACGATGGATGACCCGCGGATCACCGACCGCCAGCAGCTGGCCGAGGGATTCCTCGAAGCTCAGGTCGGCGATCCTGGCCTTCGCGAGGCACTGACGCCCGACTACCCCTTCCGCTGCAAGCGGGTGTTGCTTGGGTCGAACTATTACGAGGCCCTTCAGCGCGACCACGTCGAACTGGTGTCGGAGGCCATCCGCATCCGCGATCGCTCGATCGTCACGGCCGGCGGACGAGTGATCGACGTCGACGCCATCGTCCTGGCGACGGGGTTCGAGACGAGCCGCTATCTCGCAGGGATAGAGGTCGTCGGCCTGGACGGTCGAGATCTGCACGATCGTTGGGGTGACGATCCGAGCGCATACCTCGGCGTTGCCGTGAGTGGCTTTCCCAACTTCTTCATGCTCTACGGCCCAAACACCAACCAGGGCGGCAACTCGATCGTGTACATGCTAGAGGCAGGTGCCCGACTGATCGTCGACGCGGTGCAGCGGTTGGCTCGCCGCGGTGGACACTTGGAGGTGCGCGCCGACGCCGAGGCGAAGTTCAACGAGAAGATATCGGCCGACCTCGAACGCACGGTGTGGACGCAGTGCAGCAGCTACTTCCGTTCGCCGAGTGGCCGCGTCGTCACGCAGTGGCCATACACCGAACTGGACTATGCGCGAGCGACGCGGCGATTGCGTCGGCGCGACTGGATCCATCGAACGGGTTAGCTCAGTCCGAAATCGATTACACCGCTGATCAATTCGCCGTTGAGCAGCCAGACCGGTCACGACGCAGTTGCCCCCCTTGCGCGTGAGCGAAAGCGCATCGTGGATGTCGTCTTCGCCGACGAGCGCGGGGGAGAGCACGACGCCGTCGGCCATCACGCCGCGCGTCAGGTCGCGGACCAACTCCGTCGCTTCCTCGACGCTGCTTACCGCGTGAGTGGCTCCGAAGCCGAGCGACGAAGTGCGCTTGAACTCAACGGGATCCACCGCGACGATGATCGCCGCGCCGCCAATGTGCGCGCTTGGATTGCGGCCGTTCCGATGCCTCCAGCGCCGATCACGACGACAGTGTCGCCGCCGCGCACCCCGGCCTGATGGATCGCCGAGCCGTAACCGGTCGGAATCGTGCACGCGAGCAGTGCAGCGGGAACCAGCGGAAGGCTCTGGTCGACCTTGACGATCGAGTTCACCGAAACGACCGTGTGCTCCGCGAAGGCGCCGATCTTGGACACGTGTCCCAGGTCCAGGCCGTCGAGCGTGTGGTGGCGGAAGGTGCCGTCGGTCGGCATGCCCGGTTGCATGATCCCTGCTCCGAGATCGCAGAGATACTCCATTCCCGTTGTACACCAACGGGATTGACCGCAGGCAGGTACGAACGACGTCACGACGTGTCGCCGGGCGCGAACCGTGTGACGCCTTCGCCGACTTCCACGACGATGGCCGAACCCTCGTGGCCGCCGATGGTCGGTGGCCGGCGCGGTGTGGGCTGACCTGGCTCCGCCGGCACCGTTACGTAGCCATTGAGGTAGTCACCCACTAGATGCACGCGGCAGCTACGGTCGTTGTGTGACAAACCCGTTGGTGGACCGGGCGCGCCAAATAGCCGACACCGTGCTCTTTCCGGCCGCGGTCGAGATCGATGAAACCGCGCACATACCCGACACCCACTGGCAGTCTCTCGCCGACGCAGGTTTGTACGGAATCGCGGTGTCAGCCGAGTACGGCGGACCCGGCCTCGACCTTGCCGACATCACCGAGATTCTCGAGGTCATGGCGGGCGGGTGCCTCGCGACGGCCTTCACCTGGATGCAGCATCACGGGGTCATGGCGTCGTTGTCGGCATCGGCCAATGCGCCGCTCCGCGATCGCATTCTGCCTGCGGCCGCTGCAGGCAGACTGCGATGCGGCGTCGCCTATGCGGGAGCGGTGCCCGTCCCGCCGCGGATGCGTGCCGAACGGGTACCGGGTGGCTGGCGGCTGTCAGGGCACGCGCCGTTCGTCAGTGGCTGGGGCATCATCGACCTCGTCCAGGTTTCCGCGGGCGACACCGATTCGGGTGACATCGTCGCCGGAATCGTGCCAGCCGAGATGCAGCAGGGCATCGCGACCGTCACCCCGCAGGCCTTGTTCGTCGCTGACGCGACCAGAACGGTGTCCCTCGATGTCGACGGCCTACTGATCGCCGACGAAGACGTCGTCAGCCGGGTTTCCCGTACCGACTTCATGGCGAACCAGAATTTCGGATCGAGGCTGAATGGCACACTGCCGCTCGGTGTCGTGAGGCGTTGTGCCGACTTGCTCGACGGGGCGGGTCAGTTCGACGCCGCGAAGGCGCTGCGCAGGGACGCGGACGCCGTGCGTGCACTACTCGACGCCGGGTTGGCGGATTCGGCGAAACTGCTAGTCGGCAGGGCCGATGGTGCTGAACTCGCCATGCGGGCTGCGGCAGCGCTCATTGCAGGAGGTGGGGGATCGGCGATTCTGCGCTCATCGACGGCGCAATTGCTCGCACGTGACGCGATGTTCACGTTGGTTGCAGCCAGCAGACCGGAGTTGAAGCGGTCCCTCTTGCAGCGTTTTTCGCGAGCCGACTAGTTGCTGGCCCTGCTGAACCACCTGGTACGAATGCGCCAGGAATGTGCGGACGCGAGCGCGAAGCCTGCACCGCAGCCGCACGCGAAGATCCACACCAGCGCGGTGCCTGCGACGGACTGCAGCGACGGTACGAAAGCGGTGGTGATGCGAACGACGCACGCGGTGATGCCGCTGAGCGATGCCACCATGTAGACGTTCGCGATCCTTCGCGAGCGGGGATCCTTGCGAAGGATCCGCAGTGCCCGACAGCAGTACACCAACAGGTAGATGAGCATGCCGCACAGCAGCAGCCAGTACATGTTCAGCCAGAAGTCCGTCGGCACCAGGAAGAAGTCGGGTTTGTAGATCTTGGAGCCGTTGCCGAGGGTGAACGCCGCCAGGAGCAGTGGAATGCACAACGTCGCTGGTCGCTCGACGTACAGCTTGAAGGTGATGCTCATCGCGTGATCGTCCTGCAGCCGCCCCAGAGTGTTGTAGACGACGGCCGAGGCGGCGACGATGTACATGTCGTGGCCGATGTAGTCCTCGAGGTTCCACAGACCCGTGACGGCGTGCAAGACGTGGCCGATTGTCTCAGAGGCCCACGGGGACATCAAGACGACGGCTGCGCCCTGCAGGGCGATGTTGAGAGTTGCTGCGACTTCCCATCGACATGACCACGTCACCCGGCGAATCCACAAACTCCATGCGATGCACGCGATGGTGATCGCAATGAGCACTGTGAGAGCCATGAGATGTCGCCTTTGGGCAGATTTCCTGTGCTCAGATCCTACAGCTAACGGACTTAGAGTGGAGGCGCGTCGAGTCGTGGTTTGAGTTCCGACAGCTTCGGCCGCCGGACGATTCGGGTGTCCGTCGTGGTATCAGTGGCCGTCGCCACCATCACCGGTGCGGACTCGAGATAGCTCCACACTTCTTCGCGGCTCATCAGGCCGAACCGAACCTGAAGGTCCGGATAGCTAAGCCCGAATCGGTCAGCTACCCCGCGCAATTCCTCTGCATTCGGGTAGTCGGCTTCCTTGATGCGCCGGTAGTACGTACTGCTCGAAGTACCCAAGGCGTCATAGATCGCCTTTGCGTCAACGTCACCATCGAGCAGGTAGTCGAGTAACGCTTTCAGCTGCCGGCCGTTCTCGTCAGTGCGGGGCATCCCTACAGCTTAGGACAGGCTTCCTGACTTTGGGTAGTAGCAACCGCAAAAAGGACACCTTGCTCATAATTGACGTGTGCGTCGCAGTTTTGGCAGATCATTCCCATTTTTGGGAATCTGTGCCATATTTGTGACATGACTCACGCAAACATGCAGGTGGCGGACTACAACGCAGTTGGACGTCCCCAACTCGATGACCTATCCGTCCTATCTGCTCCGCTGTCAGACGTTCTGACTCAGGAACTCGATGGCGCGTGTGTGGCGCTCGGGTTAACTCCCGACGAGATTCTCCTCGCGGCGTTGGGACGGACGATTCACCGCTGCATCGGCAGCGGTGTGGTGGCCGTCGACCTTCCCGGCTACGGCACCAAGGTCTACCCGGTGGCCCTGACGTGTGACGAACCGGACCACGTGCCTGCGCGCGAAATGCTTGCCTCCGTGCACCACACGATCGCTGCACTCTCGGTTCACCAGGTCGTGTACGGAGTGCCCGACGACTTCCAGACGCAGGCAGAGTCCGACGTTCTCTTCGCGTACGGCGAGGCGGCAGCTAATTCTGCGGCAGCCGGACATCTGCTTGAGCTTCGTGCATACCGAAGGGAGGGCGTCCTCGTCCTCGACTGGCGCTACGACACGCGCAGCTTCGAGGCCTACACCGTCGAGGAACTCTCGGAACAGTTCGCCTTCGGTCTCATCGAGCTGACCTCGGAGGCGACGTCGCCGATCTTGGAGTCCGCCGAGTTGGCGATGGCGCGTTAGCCACTACACTCTTGGCAACGGCGTCGATCCGGTGATCACCGGGGAGCCTTCGGAAGAACGGTGTTTTCGCTAGAGGCGGCTGCGCCAAGTAGAACCGAACGGGTGGGTCCGTCATCTCCCATGAATGAGCGGCGTGCCTCGGCGCGCAAGCGGGGTGGTACCGCGGCTTTTGCGCATCGCGCGCGACGTCGTCCCCGTGCCTGAACGAACCTGGGCACAGGAGACGACGAGCGTAGTGACTACATATCCGAAACCGGCGGGCGGATCGCCGCACTTTCCGTCCATGGAAACCGACGTCCTCGAGTATTGGGCCGCCGACGGCACCTTTCGCGCCAGCATCGAGCGCCGAGAGGGCGCGGAGGAATACGTCTTCTACGACGGTCCTCCCTTCGCGAACGGGCTGCCGCACTACGGCCACCTTCTCACGGGATACGTCAAGGACATCGTGCCGAGGTATCGCACGATGCGCGGATACAAGGTCGAGCGCAGGTTTGGCTGGGACACCCACGGCCTACCCGCCGAGCTAGAGGTCCAGCGGCAACTCGGCATCACCGACAAGTCGCAGATCGAGCAGATGGGCATTGCCGAGTTCAACGACGCGTGCCGTGCCTCGGTGATGAAATACGCAGGAGAGTGGCAGGCGTACGTCACTAGGCAGGCGCGCTGGGTCGACTTCGACAACGACTACAAGACGCTGGATCTCGGCTTCATGGAGTCGGCGATCTGGGCCTTCAAACAGCTGTGGGACAAGGGTCTGGCGTACGAGGGCAATCGCGTGTTGCCCTACTGCTGGAACGACGAGACCCCGCTGTCGAGTCACGAGCTGCGCATGGACGACGACGTGTACCAGAGCAGGCAGGATCCTGCGCTGACGGTCGGCCTTCAGATTTCCGACGGCCCACTGGCCGGCGCGTATCTGCTGATCTGGACGACCACGCCATGGACGCTGCCGTCGAACCAGGCAGTCGCGGTCAACCCAGACGTCACCTATGTCGAGGTTCTGGGTCCCGACGGGCGCCGCTACGTGCTCGCCGATGCCAGGCTTGCCGCCTATGCGCGCGAACTCGGCGACGACCCAGAGATCGTCGGTACCCACACCGGGGCCGAGCTACTCGGTACTGGCTACTTGCCGCCGTTCCCGTATTTCATGGACTCGGCCAACGCATTTCGCGTCTTGCCCGGAGACTTCGTGACGACGGAGGACGGCACGGGCATCGTGCACATGGCGCCCGCATACGGCGAGGATGACAAGGCCACCGCCGATGCGGCGGACATCGTGGCCGTCACACCGGTGGACACCAAGGGCCGGTTCGACTCGACGGTGCCCGACTATGCCGGTCAGCACGTGTTCGACGCCAACCCCCAGATCATCCGCGACCTGAAGAACCAGGCGGGACCGGCTGCGGTGAACTCGCCGGTGTTGCTCCGGCACGAGACGTACGACCACTCCTATCCGCACTGCTGGCGCTGCCGCAACCCGCTGATCTACCGGGCCGTCTCGTCGTGGTTCGTCAAGGTGACGGAGTTCCGCGACAGGATGGTCGAACTCAATCAGCAGATCACCTGGTATCCCGAGCACGTCAAGGACGGCCAATTCGGCAAGTGGCTATCCAACGCGCGCGATTGGTCGATATCGCGAAATCGCTACTGGGGCACGCCGATTCCCGTATGGACGTCCGACGATCCTGCCTATCCCCGGATCGACGTTTACGGCAGTCTCGACGAACTCGAGCGCGACTTCGGCGTGCGGCCGGACAATCTGCATCGCCCCTACATCGACGAGCTGACCCGACCCAACCCCGATGACCCGACGGGCCGGTCGACGATGCGTCGCATCCCTGACGTCTTCGACGTCTGGTTCGACTCCGGGTCGATGCCGTATGCCCAGGTGCACTACCCATTCGAGAATCAGAAGTGGTTCGACGGCGTGAGTGGGGCGGGGGCTTCGGCAGGCGAGGATGCGCACTTCCCTGGCGACTTCATCGTCGAGTACATCGGCCAGACGCGCGGCTGGTTCTACACGTTGCACGTGCTCGCCACTGCATTGTTCGACAAGCCTGCGTTCAAAACCTGTGTGGCACATGGCATCGTGCTGGGCGACGACGGGCAGAAGATGAGCAAGTCGCTGCGCAACTACCCGGATGTCACCGACGTGTTCGACCGCGACGGATCCGATGCGATGCGCTGGTTCTTGATGGCGTCGCCAATTCTGCGGGGCGGCAACCTCATCGTCACCGAGCAGGGCATCCGCGAGGGCGTTCGCCAGGTGCTGCTGCCGTTCTGGAACGCCTACACCTTCTTGACCCTCTACGCGCCGAAGAAGGGCACCTGGCGGACGACGTCGACGAACGTGCTCGACCGCTACGTCCTCGCCAAGCTGTCCGTCCTGCGCGACGACCTGACCCAGTCCTTGGACGTCTGCGACATCTCCGGTGCTTGCGAGCAGCTCCGTCAGTTCACTGAGGCGCTGACGAATTGGTATGTGCGGCGGTCGCGTTCGCGTTTCTGGAACGAGGATCTTGACGCCATCGATACGCTGCACACCGTGCTGGAGGTCACCGGAAGGCTTGCCGCTCCGCTGCTGCCACTCATCGCCGAAGTCATCTGGCGGGGGGTAACCGGGGAACGGTCCGTGCACCTGACCGACTGGCCCGAGGCAGGCGTCGTCCCGGCGGACCCCGATCTGGTTGCCGCGATGGACCAGGTGCGCGATGTCTGCTCGGCGGCGTCGTCGCTGCGCAAGGCCAAGCAGCTGCGTGTGCGGCTGCCTCTACCGAAACTGACTGTCGCCGTTGAGGATTCGGAGCAGCTGCGGCCGTTCGTCGAGCTGATAGCCGACGAGCTCAATGTCAAGAGCGTTGTACTGACCGACGACATCGACGTCTATGGGCGCTTCGAGTTGACGGTCAATGCGAGAGCCGCAGGTCCCCGAATCGGCAAGGACGTACAGGCGGCGATCAAGGCCGTGAAGGCGGGCGAAGGCGTCGTCAATGCCGACGGGACGCTGACGGCCGGACCCGCGACGTTGTTGCCCGAGGAGTACAGCTCCAAACTGGTCGCGGCCGATCCCGAGTTCACCGCTGCGTTGCCAGATGGCGCGGGACTCGTCGTGCTCGACGGCACGGTGACCGAGGAGTTGGAGGCCGAGGGATGGGCCAAGGATCGCGTGCGTGAGCTTCAGGATCTGCGCAAGGCCAGCGGACTCGACGTCTCCGACCGAATTGGCGTGGTGATTGCCGTCCCTGCAAAGAGAGAAGCATGGGCGCGGACCCACGCGGCGCTGATAGCCGGCGAAATCCTCGCCACCAGTTTCGAGTTCGGCGAGCCCGAAAATCCAGTCGAGATCGGCGACGGCGTTCGGGTGGAGATCGCCAAGGCGTAACGGGCGGCTATCCTGCGACGCGGGCGGATCGTTCCCCCAACGCCACCGTGTCGCCGCGGCGCAACTGGCGACCGCGGCGCGTTTCGACGGTGCCGTTGACGAGTACCAGTCCGTCGGCGATCGCCACCTTCGCGTCGGCTCCGCTGTCGATCAGTCCCGCGAACTTGAGGAACTGGCCGAGTCGGATCGAGTCGTCCCGAATCGGAACGTCGTGGGCGTCTGCCATGGACGTCAGGCTAGCGCCATAGCATCGGTGCTCGTGGACGGTCGCTGGGTGCTGCACTTCGACATGGATGCGTTCTTCGCATCCGTCGAGCAGCTGACACGCCCCACGCTCCGCGGACGACCTGTCCTGGTGGGCGGGTTGGGCGGTCGCGGCGTCGTCGCGGGTGCCAGCTACGAGTCCCGCGTGTTCGGCGCCAGGTCGGCCATGCCGATGCATCAGGCGCGCAGGCTGATCGGTGCAACGGCGGTCGTGTTGCCTCCCCGCGGCGTCGTGTACGGCGTTGCGAGCCGTCGCGTCTTCGAGACCGTCCGCGCCTCGATACCCATCCTGGAGCAGCTCTCGTTCGACGAGGCCTTTGGCGAGCCCGTCGAGCTGGCCGGGGCGTCCGCTGACGACGTCGAGACGTTCTGCCACGACCTGCGCGCCACGATTCGCAGCGCAACCGGTCTGGTCGCCTCGGTCGGAGCGGGTTCAGGAAAGCAGCTCGCCAAGATCGCGTCGGGAATGGCCAAGCCCGACGGCATTCGGGTGGTGCGTCGCGAAGAAGAGCAGACCCTGCTCGCGGGCCTGCCCGTCCGACGGCTTTGGGGGATCGGCCCGGTCGCCGAGGAGCGCCTGCACAAGCTGGGAATCGATACGGTCGGCGCCCTGGCCGCGCTGACCGATTCCGAGGTGGCCGACGTACTCGGTGCGACTATCGGTCGTGCGCTGCACAGGCTGGCCCTAGGCATCGACGACAGGCCCGTCGCGGAGAACGGTCCTGCCAAGCAGATCAGCGCAGAATCGACGTTCGCGGCGGACCTCGTGACGCTGGACGCGCTCCGCGATGCGGTCGGATCCATCGGCGAGCACGCCCATGCGCGGCTAGAGAGGGACGGCCGCGGTGCCCGCACCGTCACCGTCAAGCTCAAGAAGTCCGACATGAGTACGCTGACCCGCTCCGCCACGTTGCCCTACGCCACCACCGACGCCGCGACACTGACGGCCATGGCCAGGCGGTTGCTCCTCGACCCGGTTGACGTCGGCCCCATTCGCCTTGTCGGCGTTGGCTTTTCGGGCCTCTCCGAAGTCAGGCAAGAGTCTCTGTTTCCCGATCTCGAGCTGATGGCTGAGGACGTGTCGGATACACGGCTGCCGCCGGTCGCCGTCGAAGCCTCGACCACTGCTCCGGCGTGGCGCATCGGTGACGACGTCGCGCACCCTGCACATGGACACGGCTGGGTCCAGGGTGCGGGGCACGGCGTCATGACAGTGCGATTCGAGACGCGCGGCACCGGACCCGGACCCGTTCGCACCCTTGCCGTCGACGATGCCGACGTGACGAGGGCGAACCCGGTCGACAGCCTGGACTGGCCCGAGTACGTCGCGAATCTCGCGGCGCAGGCTTGATTCAGCCGAACGCCGCGAACGTCTCCTCGACCGACCGGCCCGCCGCCAGTGCCGCCATTAGCAGGACACGCGCCTGAGGCGGGCGAAGGCGGCCCACGTGCACGGCTCCTGCGTCGGCGAGCATTTGGCCTGGTCCATATCCCGGGCTCACCCGTGCGCCAGGAACTCTGCTGGAGACGACGACCGAAACGCCTGCGTCGCAGGCACGTCGCACGCCGTCGATTACCGCGTCGCCGGCGTTTCCCGACCCGAGCGCCTCTAGAACGATTCCTCGCGCGCCCGCCCCGACGCACGCATCGATCGCCACGGCATCGCCGCCCGCAAAGGTGGCGATGACGTCGACGCGTGGTGCATCGGCGGCCGACAGTGCGGCCAGGTACGGCCGCTGCCGCGGTCGCACGGCAGTCTCGGTGCCGATGAATCCTGCGCTGGTCTTGCTCAGCCCCAACGGTTCCCAGAGTTGGCCACCCATGCTCACGACCACGCCAAGGCCTCTCGCGTCCGGGTTTCCGGCGACCGACAGCGCGCCGCGAAGGTTGGCTGGCCCGTCGGCGTCGGGAGCGTCGGAGCTACGCATGGCACCGGTGAAGACGACGGGCGTCGCACCTGCGTAGGTGAGCTCGAGCCAGAGCGAGGTCTCCTCCATCGTGTCGGTTCCGTGGGTGATCACCACGCCATCGGCGCCTGCGTCGGCGGCCGTGGCAACGGCAGCGCCGATCCGGTCCCAGTCCGCAGGGAGGAGTTGCGAACTGTCGACCGACATCAGGTCGATGACCTGCAGATCTCTGCTGGAATCGACGTCGGTGATCAGGTCGGCGCCTGCCAGCATCGGCCGTGCCACTCCGTCGGCCCCCGTCCTCGTCGCAATGGTCCCTCCGGTGGTGATCACGACGAGGCGGCTCATGCGCCGATTGTTCACCATTGTCTGTTTGGGATGATGTCTGAGTGACGGATGAATCAACCGGCTCTGCCGAGCCCGTGATCGCGGCCGAAGTCCAACCGGCGCCGCGGCGTCGGCTCCGCCTGTTGTTGTCGGTCGCCGCCGTCGTGCTGCTCCTCGACATTGGCACCAAGGTGCTCGCGGTTCGCTATCTGACGCCTGGTCAGCCCGTGTCGATCATCGGTGACACGGTGACCTGGACACTGGTGCGCAACTCCGGTGCGGCGTTTTCGATGGCCACTGGATATACCTGGGTTCTGACGCTGGTCGCCGTCGGCGTGGTGGTCGGCATCCTGTGGATGGGGCCTCGGCTGGTGTCGCCGTGGTGGGCCCTTGGGCTTGGGATGATTCTCGGCGGTGCCCTCGGGAACCTGGTCGACCGTTTCTTCCGCTCGCCAGGTCCACTGAGGGGTCACGTCGTCGACTTCCTGTCGATCGGCTGGTGGCCGGTGTTCAACCTCGCCGATCCGGCTGTGGTCGGAGGGGCGATCCTGCTGGTGGTGTTGTCGTTCTTCGGCTACGACTTCGACACCGTCGGGCGGGCGGGCAAGCAGGGTCAGGTCTCGGACCCAGTGGATTCAGACGCAGTGGATTCAGCGGACGCCGCCGAGTGACCACCCGTTCGATGCCCGTCCCCGAGGGGTTGGCGGGGATGCGCGTCGACGCCGGCCTTGCGCGGCTGCTAGGGCTGTCGCGGACCGTGGTCGCCGCGATGGCCGAAGAGGGCGGTGTCGATCTCGACGGCGTGCCCGCAGGCAAGTCCGACCGACTGACGGCTGGCGCCTGGCTTGAGGTCAGGTTGCCCGAAGCGCCTGCGCCACTGGAGAATCCGCCCGTCGACATCGAGGGAATGACGATCCTCTATTCTGATGCCGACATCGTCGCGGTCGACAAGCCCGCAGGCGTCGCTGCCCACGCTTCGGTCGGTTGGACGGGTCCGACGGTACTCGGCGGCCTTGCCGCTGCGGGCTTCCGGATCACCACCTCCGGCGTGCCGGAACGCCAGGGCATCGTGCAACGCCTCGACGTCGGCACCTCTGGGGTGATGGTCGTGGCAATCTCGGAGCGGGCCTACACCGTGTTGAAGCGCGCCTTCAAGCAGCGCACCGTCGACAAGCGTTACCACGCGCTCGTTCAGGGACATCCCGATCCATCCAGTGGGACCATCGACGCACCCATCGGTAGGCACAGGAGCAACGACTGGAAGTTCGCCGTCACCGAGAACGGCAGACACAGCATCACCCACTACGACACGGTCGAGGCGTTCGTCGCCGCAAGTCTGCTCGACGTGCATCTGGAAACCGGTCGCACACACCAGATTCGAGTCCACTTCGCCGCTCTGCACCATCCATGTTGCGGTGACCTAACCTACGGCGCCGATCCGACATTGGCGAAAAGGCTTGGGCTGGAACGCCAGTGGCTGCATGCCAGGTCGCTGGCATTCGCTCATCCTGCCGACGGTCGGCGCATCGAGATCACCAGTCCGTACCCCGCTGACCTTCAGCACGCGCTCGACGTGTTGCGACACAACGAATCGTGAGCGAAGAGCCCGCCGCCTCGCAACGCTCCGGCGTGCTGTTCGGCGTCGGTGCGTTCGCGTGGTGGGGGCTGTGCCCGGGGTTCTTCCCCCTGTTGCTGCCTGCGGGCTCCATCGAGGTGCTGGCTCACCGCATCGTGTGGAGCGCGCTGAGCCTCGTCATCGTGCTCTTGGTGGCACGCCGGCTCGGTGACCTGCGGACGCTTGGTGCGCGTACGTGGTGGCAACTTGCGGCAGCGTCACTGCTGATCTCGATCAACTGGGGCATCTACATCTACGCCGCAACCCACGGCCACGTCGTCGACGCCGCGCTCGGCTACTTCATCAACCCGCTCGTCACGGTGGCGGTGGGGGTGCTGGTCTTCCGGGAGCGCATCGGCCGCTGGCAGTTGGCCGCGCTGGCGCTCGCGGTTGTCGCAGTGGTGGTGCTGACGATCGAGGTGGGTGAGCCGCCGTATCTCGCCGTCGGACTCGCGCTGAGCTTCGCGCTGTACGGCGTGGTGAAGAAGGTGGTGACTGCCGATCCGCGGGTCAGCGTCGCCGTCGAGACGTTGATCGCACTGCCACTGGCCTTGGCTTATTTGGGCACGCTGCAGGTGCTCGGCGATGGCCACTTCCTGAACCACGGCAGTTGGCACACCGTGCTGCTGATCCTTGCGGGTCCGGTGACGGCGATCCCGCTGCTGTTGTTCGCCGCTGCGGCCCAGCGTCTCCCGCTCGTCACGATGGGTCTGTTGTTCTACCTGAATCCTGGGCTGCAGATGGCGTGGGGTGTGCTCGTCGGACACGAGCCGATGCCGGTGGGCCGTTGGATCGGCTTCGCGTTGATCTGGGTAGCTCTGATCGTGCTGTCGCTTGGATCGCTTCGGAAGAAGACTCGAGATCCGATTGCGGGAAGTGTCGATTCGGCCGCGCCTTGATCGTGATCACGGTGGCAAGCTCGACAACTACGAACACGTGAGGACGACACGATGCGTTACTGCCTGCTCATGCATTACCAGGAGGGTTCATCGATCGGTTTGACCGAGGAGGACATGGCCCCGGCCATGGCAGCGTTCGCCGCATACTCCGACGATCTCTCAGCCGCCGGGGTGCTCGTCACCACCGAGGTGCTCGACACGGTGGACGCCACCACAACGGTGACCGCCCGCAACGGCACGCCCGAGATTCAAGACGGTCCGTTCGCCGACACCAAGGAGAAACTCGGCGGCATCTTCGTCATCGAGGTGCCCGACCTCGACGCGGCGCTCGAGTGGGCCCAACGGAATCCCGCGAGCGGCTGGGGCTCGGTCGAAATCCGTCCGGTGGCGCGGACCTACCAGGTGGACCGCGGGTGGTTCGCCCCCTAAATGCCGACGGGTCGCAGGTGAGTGCGGCGCTGTCAGCGCTCACGCGCGATTCGTATGGCCGACTGGTGGCCCTGCTGGCCGCGCCGGGTCGCGACATCGCGATGGCGGAGGACGCGTTGGCCGACGCCATGGAACGAGCCCTGACTGAGTGGGCCGACGGCGACATCCCGGCGAATCCGGAGGCATGGTTGTTCACCGTGGCTCGAAATCGATTGCGCGACATGTGGAAATCGGCCGCGTACCGACGAAGTGCTCCGCTCGATGGCGACTACTTCGGCTGCCACGACATCGCCGTGCCGCCCTTCCCCGACCGTAGGCTCGAACTGATGCTGGTGTGCGCGCACCCGGCGATCGCGCCGTCGATCCGCACGCCCTTGATGTTGCAAGCCGTACTGGGGGTTGACGCCGCGGCAATCGCGACGGCGTTCGTCGTCGAACCGGCGACGATGGCGCAGCGCCTCGTTCGCGCCAAGAAGCGAATCCGCGACGCTGGAATTCCCTTCGTCGTTCCCGAACCCGAGGACCTCGCCGCCCGACTGCCCGCGGTGTTGGAGGCCGTCTACGGCGCGTACGCCATCGACTGGCAGGGTGCCTCCGCCCGGCATCCGATCGAATCGTTGGCCGCCGAGGCGGTTCATCTGGCGATGGTGCTCGCCGAGTTGTTGCCCGACGAACCCGAGGTGCTCGGGTTGGCGGCACTGGTGTGCTTGTCGGAGGCGAGGCGGCCGGCACGGCGGGCTGACGACGGATGCGTCGTGCCGCTCGACGAACAGGACACCTCGCGATGGGACCGCGAGTTGATCGACCGCGGTGAGAGGTTTCTCGTCGTGGCCCATGCGATGGGTCGCCCGGGCCGGTTTCAGTACGAGGCCGCCATCCAATCGGCCCACTGCAGCAGGCTCGCCAACGGCCCGGTGAACGCGCAGACGCTTCGCACGTTGCATCGTGCGCTAGTCCGGGCCGCGCCGTCGCTGGGTGCCGCGGTGGCACTCGCGTCGTTGGACGGTGAAATCGGTGGAGCTCCAGCGGGTTTGCGGGCGCTGGACGCCATCACGGACCCCGCTGCCGAGCGCTTTCAACCTGCGTGGGCCGTTCGCGCCGAGATGCTCGCCCGGTCGGGCCGAACCGCCGAGGCGGCAGCGGCGTATCGGCGGGCGATCGAGCTGACGAAGGACGGGGGAGTTTCCGAATTCCTCCGACGGCGACTGCGTGCGCTGACAGCTTGACCAGAATTGCGTTCGGGACGCCGCCGGCTTCGGTGTGCAGAGATCATGGCAGGCGGTGTCGCCTGACCCGACGCGGCGGTCGCGGCCGTCGACGTCGCTGCCGGCTTCATCGACGTTGCTCCCGGCAGAGCCCCGTGACCAGGCAACTCGACAGGCTTTTCTCGGATGGCCTGCGGTCCGGATCGTCCGCCGCGGATTCGTCGCACGACACGTCAGGCGACACGCCGAGAACCGTCGTAGCTCAGCCCTAGACTGGCCCGTCTATGGCCGATTCGACTCCTCTTCTCCCGAGCGCTCCCAGTTCGTCCGTGCGTAACGGCGGGTCGTTCGTGCACCTTCACAACCACACCGAGTATTCGATGCTCGACGGCGCTGCAAAGGTCAAGCCGATGCTGGCCGAGGCGCTGCGGCTGGAGATGCCCGCGATCGGGATGACCGACCACGGCAACATGTTCGGGGCCAGCGAGTTCTACAACGCGGCGACCGAAGTCGGAATCACCCCGATCATCGGCGTCGAGGCCTACATAGCTCCAGGTTCCCGGTTCGACACGAAGCGCATCCTCTGGGGAGATCCCGGACAGAAGGGTGACGACGTCTCGGGCAGCGGGTCCTACACCCACATGACGATGGTGGCGGAGAATGCGACAGGTCTGCGCAACCTCTTCAAGCTGTCGTCGCTGGCGTCGTTCGAAGGACAGCTCGGCAAGTGGTCTCGGATGGATGCCGAGATCATCGCCGAGAACGCTACGGGCATCATCGCCACCACCGGGTGCCCTTCCGGCGAGGTGCAGACCCGTCTGCGGTTGGGGCACGACCAACTCGCGCTAGAGGCGGCGGCCAAGTGGCGCGAGATCTTCGGACCCGAGAATTACTTCTTGGAGCTGATGGACCACGGTATCGAGATCGAGCGCCGCGTACGGGAGGGCCTGCTCGACATTGGTCGCAAGCTCGGCATACCGCCGTTGGCCACCAACGACTGTCACTACGTCACGCGCGAGGCCGCCCACAACCACGAGGCCCTGCTGTGCGTCCAGACCGCCAAGACCTTGTCGGACCCGACGCGCTTCAAGTTCGACGGCGACGGCTACTACCTCAAGTCGGCCGCCGACATGCGGGCGATGTGGGATGGCGAAGTTCCCGGCGCCTGCGACTCGACGCTTCTGATCGCGGAAAGGGTGCAGTCGTACGCGGACGTGTGGGCGCCCAAGGACCGCATGCCCGTGTTCCCCGTACCGCACGGGCACGACCAATCGTCGTGGCTGCGCCAAGAGGTCATGGCTGGCCTGGAGCGCCGCTTTCCTGGCGCGGTCGGACAGAACTACGTAGAGCGCGCCAATTATGAGATCAAGGTCATCTGCGACAAGGGTTTTCCTTCGTACTTTCTGATCGTCGCCGACCTGATCAACTATGCGAAGTCGGTCGACATCAGAGTCGGGCCGGGCCGCGGCTCTGCGGCGGGCTCGCTGGTCGCCTATGCACTCGGCATCACCAACATCGATCCGATCCCGCACGGCCTGCTGTTCGAACGGTTCCTCAACCCGGAACGGCCATCGGCTCCCGACATCGACATCGACTTCGACGACCGGCGCCGCGGCGAGATGCTTCGCTATGCCGCGAACAAGTGGGGCAGCGACAGGGTCGCGCAGGTGATCACCTTCGGTACCATCAAAACCAAGGCAGCGCTCAAGGATTCGGCCCGCGTGCACTACGGGCAGCCTGGGTTTGCCATCGCGGATCGCATCACCAAGGCGTTGCCGCCGCCGATCATGGCCAAGGACATCCCGCTGTCCGGCATCACCGATCCGAGCCACGAGCGATACAAGGAGGCCGCCGAGGTCCGCGGTCTGCTCGACACCGATCCCGACGTGCGCACCATCTACGAGACCGCACGCGGGCTCGAAGGCCTCGTCCGCAACGCGGGCGTGCACGCATGTGCGGTGATCATGAGCTCCGAGCCGCTCATCGAGGCGATCCCATTGTGGAAGCGCCCGCAAGACGGCGCCGTCATCACCGGCTGGGACTATCCGTCGTGTGAGGCCATCGGGCTGCTCAAGATGGACTTCCTCGGGCTGCGGAACCTGACGATCATCGGCGACTGCATCGAGAACATCAAGGCCAATCGAGGCATCGACCTCGACTTGGAGGCGCTGTCGCTCGACGACCCGAAGGCATACGAGTTGCTCGGCAGGGGCGACACCCTCGGGGTGTTCCAACTCGACGGTGGGCCGATGCGGGATCTGCTGCGGCGCATGCAGCCCACCGAGTTCAACGACATCGTCGCCGTGCTCGCGCTGTACCGGCCTGGACCGATGGGCATGAACGCCCACAACGACTACGCCGACCGCAAGAACGCTCGCCAAGCCGTCAAGCCGATTCACCCGGAGCTCGAGGAGCCGCTTCGCGACATCCTTTCCGAGACATACGGATTGATCGTCTACCAAGAGCAGATCATGTTCATCGCCCAGAAGGTTGCGGGCTACTCGATGGGCAAGGCCGATGCGCTGCGCAAGGCCATGGGCAAGAAGAAGCTCGAGGTGCTGGAGGCCGAGTACAAGGGCTTCCACGAGGGCATGACGGCCAATGGTTTCTCAGCGGCTGCGGTAAAGGCGTTGTGGGACACCATTCTTCCGTTCGCCGGCTATGCATTCAACAAGTCGCACGCGGCGGGTTACGGGCTGGTCTCGTACTGGACTGCCTACCTCAAGGCCAACTATCCGGCCGAGTACATGGCGGGTCTGCTCACCTCGGTGGGTGACGACAAGGACAAGGCGGCGGTCTACCTCGCCGATTGCCGTCGGCTCGGCATCACGGTGTTGCCACCCGACGTCAACGAGTCCGAACTCAACTTCGCGTCGGTGGGTACCGACATCCGCTTCGGACTCGGCGCCGTGCGCAACGTCGGGGCGAACGTCGTTGCCTCGCTAATCAAGACGCGCACCGAGAAGGGCAAGTACACCGACTTCTCCGACTACCTCAACAAGGTGGACATCACCGCGTGCAACAAGAAGGTGACGGAGTCGCTGATCAAGGCGGGGGCGTTCGACTCGCTCGGACACTCCCGCAAGGGCCTGTTCCTGGTGCACACCGATGCGGTCGACTCGGTGCTCGGGACCAAGAAGGCCGAAGCGATGGGGCAGTTCGACCTCTTCGGCGGTGCCGACACTGCCGCCGACGCGGTGTTCACCATCAAGGTGCCTCCCGACGAGTGGGAGGACAAGCACAAGCTGGCCGTTGAGCGAGAGATGTTGGGCCTCTACGTTTCCGGCCATCCGCTCAACGGGGTCGCGCATCTGTTGACCGCTCAGGTGGACACGCAGATTCCGGCCATCCTCGACGGCGACGTCCCCAACGACGCGCAGGTGAGGGTCGGCGGAATCCTGGCGTCGGTCAATCGCCGCGTGAACAAGAACGGGATGCCCTGGGCGTCAGCGCAATTGGAAGACTTGACCGGTGGAATAGAGGTGATGTTCTTCCCGCACACCTACTCCACGTTCGGTGGCGAGATCGCCGACGACGCGGTCGTCCTCATCGGTGGCAAGGTCAACATCCGTGACGATCGGGTCTCCCTGATCGCCAACGAGCTCGTCGTCCCAGACTTTTCGAACGCTCAGGTGGATCGGCCCTTGTCGGTCAGCCTTCCGACGCGGCAGTGCACCATCGAGAAGATCAGTGCGCTCAAGCAGGTGTTGGCCCGTCATCCCGGCATATCGCAGGTACACCTGCGGCTGATCAGTGGCGAGCGGATCACCACGCTGGAACTCGATCAGTCGCTGCGGGTCACGACGTCGTCGGCGCTGATGGGCGACTTGAAGGCGCTACTGGGACCGGGCTGTTTGGGCGGGTAGGCGGCGTCAGCCGAGCACGTTCACGGCTCTGGCGATGACGAGCGCGACCGTCGTCAGTGAGACCAATGACTGGACGGTCATCAAGCCCTTGGCCCAGCGGGACAGTGGCAGGGTGTCGGTGGGGGAGAACGCCACCACGTTGGTGAAGCTGACGTAGAGATAGTCGACGAAGGTCGGCCGCCAGTCGGGCTTGGCGTTGTGCGGATCCGACATCTGCGGGAAGAGAAAATCCGGGTAGGGCTGTGTGCCTTCGCGTCTCGCGAACGGCCCACCGCGGTCCAACTCCCAATACCACAGTCCGAACGCGATGATGTTCGTGACGAAGACCGCCGCGCCGCTGCCGAGCAGGACGGCCGCGTTGTTGCTGACTTCACCGGACAGAATTCGGCGGTCGAGAACGACGGCAGACAACGTGTTGTCGATCGTGATGGCCGCGGTGAGCACGAGGCTCGCCCACCTGCCGACCGTCGTCCGCCGACACAATCTGACCGGATTGATGATCGTCAAGACCAACAGCAACAACAACTCCATGACGGTCAGGGGCCAGCGGGGAGCCACCGTGTACTGCACGGGTATCGAGTGCTGGATGACGATGACCGCGAAGATCGCGATGAGGACGGGCCAACGGTTCTCTGGATCGCCTGGTCGCAACCAAGACGGCACGTGATGTTCGGCTCCGGATGCCATCTGCTGGGCTCGCCGGACGAACGCCTCGACCGGTGGCACGGTGTCGGGAGTGTCGCTCATGAGCCCAGTGTGTGGGCCACCATGGGGAGATGGACGACGACACGAGCGACTTCACAGCAGATCCCCATCCTTCGGCGCACGTCAGCGTGTGGATGAACGTCCCGGCGGATGTGGTTTACCGACTGGCAAGCGATGTCGGGCAGATGCCGCGATGGGCGGCTGGGCTCGCTGACCCGGCGCTCGGCGACGCCGACGTGCGATTCGTCCCCGCCAATGAATACGGAGTGCTCGACCATGTCGTACGACTGCCGTCTGGAAAAGAGTTCTACAACCCGATGCGGGTAGTTCCAGAACGGGTGGGTGCCGATCGATGTGAGGTGGTCTTCACCGTGCGGCGGGCTCCGGAAGCGACGGACGACGAGTTCGCAGCCGACGTCGCGGCGGTGACCGCCGACTTGGAGACGCTCAAGCGGTTGGCAGAGGGGGTTAGCGGTTCGACCGGCTGAACGGGCTGAGGCCCACCCAGACGACGGTCGTTGCGAGTGATGCCGCCAGCACGGGCGGACCGGCCGTGGTCGCGACGAGGCTGACCAGGATCAGCACGAGCACGCCGACCGCGAGCGCAGCCAGCTTGTACGTGGGCCAGGGCACTCCAGCAATCCGAACTTCGGTAGGAGTGGTCATGAATTGACGATAGCTCGGATCCGAGATTTCGGGAAACCGAAACACCGGATGGATGGCGTGACTTCGGCCGCGTCACGAGCTGACCGGATGCCACTTTCTGGAGAATACGAACCAAGCCCATGGGACTGGGTCCGCGAGCACGCCGACAAGATCGTGGAGTCCGGCAGCACCGCGGGTACCGGCATGAAGGGCAAGCCGCTCATCCTGCTGACCACCACCGGCGCCAAGACCGGCAAGATCCGCAAGACCCCGGTCATGCGGGTGGAACACGAATGGCGAATACGCCGTGGTGGCCTCGCTCGGCGGCGCCCCGAAGAACCCGGTTTGGCACGACAACATCGTCGCGCACCCCCACGTCGAGCTGCAGGACGGCGAGGTCACGAAGGACTACGACTCGCGGCAAGTGTTCGGCGACGAGAAGGCCACCTGGTGGGAACGCGCCGTCGAGGCGTGGCCGGACTACGCCGAGTACCAGACCAAGACGGACCGCCAGATTCCGGTCTTCGTGCTGACCCCGAGGGACTGAACGCGCCTTCGCGGCATAAACGTTTTTCGCAACGCGTGGGTCAAGTGGCACGATTGACCGGTGTCCGCTGAGCTGAGCCAGAGTCCTCGAACGTCGTCGCCGCTGTCGGCGGCCGACATCGACGAGGCCGCCCGGCGAATTTCGAGCGTGGTGGCCGTGTCGCCCTTGCAGCTCAGCGACCGCTTGTCGGCCGCGGTGGGGGCGCAGGTCTACCTCAAGCGCGAGGACCTGCAAGCGGTGCGGTCCTACAAGCTGCGCGGCGCCTACAACCTCTTGAAGCAACTGACCCCGGAGGAGATCGCCGCAGGAGTGGTGTGTTCATCGGCGGGCAATCACGCGCAAGGGTTCGCACTCGCGTGCAAGTCGATGGGCATCCACGGCCGGGTTTACGTACCCGCCAAGACGCCCAAGCAGAAGCGCGACCGAATCCGCTACCACGGTGGCGAGTACATCGAGTTGATCGTCGGTGGCAGGACCTACGACCTGGCAGCCGCGGCGGCACTGGACGACGTCGCACGGACCGGCGCCACGTTGGTACCGCCCTACGACGACCTCCGCACGATGGCCGGTCAGGGCACGATTGCCGTCGAGATCCTGGCTCAGCTGGACGCCGAGCCAGACCTAGTGATCGTTCCCGTCGGTGGTGGAGGGTGCGTCAGCGGCATCACGACCTACCTTGCGGCGCGCACCACCAACACCTCGGTCCTCGGCGTCGAGCCTGCCGGTGCCGCTGCGATGGTCGCTGCGCTGGCCAGCGGGAAACCGGTCACCCTCGAGCACGTCGATCAGTTCGTCGACGGCGCCGCCGTTGCGCGGGCAGGGGCCCGGCCGTATGCCGCCTTGGCGGCTGCAGGTGACATGGTGTCCATCACCACCGTCGACGAGGGTGCCGTCTGCACGGCGATGCTCGACCTGTATCAGAACGAGGGCATCATCGCCGAGCCCGCCGGTGCGCTGTCCGTCGCGGCACTCCTCGAAGCCGACATCGCGCCGGGGTCGACCGTGGTGTGCCTGATCTCTGGAGGCAACAACGACGTCTCCCGCTACAACGAGATCCTGGAACGCTCGCTGGTTCACCTCGGTCTCAAGCACTACTTCCTGGTGGACTTCCCGCAGGAGCCGGGTGCGTTGCGCCGCTTCCTCGACGAGGTTCTCGGCCCCCAAGACGACGTCACGCTGTTCGAATACGTCAAGCGCAACAACCGCGAGACCGGTGAGGCGCTCGTCGGCATCGAGCTCGGGTCGGCCGCTGACTTCGACGGCCTGCTGGAACGCATGCATGCTTCCGACATTCACGTCGAGGCGTTGGAACCGGGTTCGCCCGCGTATCGCTATCTGACCTAGACGGGCTCGACCAGTAACAGTGCTTCGTCGTTGGCCCGAAAGATCGGCTCGATGGGCACGTTGAATTCGCCGGCGACGCGGGTTAGAAGCGTCGACCATTGCCGGTCGCCATCGGTGATGGGGCCTACTCCTGGCCTGGTCAGCAACAGCGCGACGGTGGCGCCCTCGCCCTCGCCCTCGCCTGCCTGATGCGTGATCTCGCTCAGTGCCGACATGAGGTTCCGGATCGTGGCAGGGTCCGCGTGTGCGCCGACGGGAAATTCGCCGAGCACCTTGATCATCCTTCGATCCGGCCCGATGAAGACGAATCGCAGCAGTCGTTCGCCAAAGCCAAGCGGGCCCATGAGTGCGCGCCACCACTGTCGCAAGTCGGCGACGGAATGGATGGGGGCCGTTGCGGTTTCAGTGTGGGGGATGGGCAGGAGGTCGTTGTGAGTCATGCCGGAATGTTCTTCGGGTGCGTGGCACTCGGCAACCGGCCATCCACAGGCCGACACGCTGTGGATGGCTACTTGACAGTTCGCAGTATCGCGAACGAGTGGCCCGGCAGCGTGGTGGATTCGTCGACCGTGGGTGAGTCCCACGCCAGCATGAGGTCGCCTGCGACCGGCACCGACACCGGTTCCTCGCCAAGGTTGCAGGCCACTGCGACGGCACCGCGGTGCAACACGATCCAGCGCTGCTCCTCGTCGAAGTCGATGCGCATGTGGTCAAGCCACGGGTCGGCCATGTCCGGCTCGCGGTGGCGCAGTGAGATCAAGTCGCGATACAGCGCGCGGAGTCGGGCGTGCTCGCCGTCGTCGACTTCTTCCCACTTCAGCTTCGACCGCGAGAACGTCTCGGGGTCTTGAGGATCGGGGATCTCGTCGGCATCCCAGCCGTGTTCGGCGAATTCAACCTTGCGTCCCTCCGCGGTGGCCCTCGCCAACTCGGGCTCCGGGTGGGAGGTGAAGAACTGGAACGGACTCGACGACGCCCACTCTTCACCCATGAAGAGCATCGCGGTGTAGGGCGACGCCAAGACCAGAGCCGCCTTGACTGCGAGCTGGCCGAAGTCCAGGTACTGCGACGGTCGATCACCGACCGCCCGGTTGCCGACCTGATCGTGATCGGAGGTGTATGCCAGTAACCGGGTCGCAGGAATCGTCGCCGTGTCGAGCGGACGACCGTGCCGCCGACGCCGGAACGACGAGTAGGTGCCAGCGTGGAAGTAGCCGTGTTTCAACGTGTCCGAGAGAGTCTTCAGGGAACCAAAGTCCGAGTAATAGCCTTGACGCTCACCCGACACCGCCGCGTGGATCGCGTGGTGAATGTCGTCGTCCCACTGCGCGGTCATACCGTACCCGCCGCGGTCGCGTGGAGTGATGAGCCGCGGATCGTTGAGGTCACTTTCTGCGATGAGTGACAACGGGCGGCCCAATTGCTCTGATAACGAATCGGTTTCGGTCGAAAGCTCCTCTAGGATGTGAATCGCAGTGTGGTCGGCAAGGGCGTGCACTGCGTCAAGGCGTAGACCATCGGCGTGAAAGTCCCTCATCCACCGCAGTGCACAGTCGAGTATGTAGTTTCGCACTTCGTCGGCGTCGGCTCCGGCGACGTTGATGCCTTGGCCCCAGCCGGTATTCGCCTCGGTCAGGTATGGGCCGTATCTGGGTAGATAGTTGCCGGAGGGGCCGAGGTGATTGAATACCGCATCGATCAGTACCCCCAGTCCGCGTGCATGACATGCGTCGACCAGACGAATCAATCCGTCTGGCCCACCGTATGTTTCGTGAACGCTATACCAGAGCACGCCGTCATAACCCCAGCCATGCGTTCCGCTGAACGAGTTGACCGGCATCAACTCGACGAAGTCGATGCCCAGGTCGACCAGATAGTCGAGCTTCTCGATCGCCGAATCGAAGGTCCCGTCCGGCGTGAAGGTGCCGACGTGGAGTTCGTAGATGACGGCGCCCTCGATCGACCGTCCCGCCCAGCCTGCGTCAGTCCAGGCGGACTCCGTGGGCCGCCACAACTGCGAACGGGCGTGCACACCGTCTGGCTGGCGGGCCGACCGGGGATCGGGCAGGACCGTCTCGTCGTCGTCCAGAACGAACCCGTAGCGCGCATTCGGAGCGGCATCCACTGTGGCGCGCCACCATCCGTCGGCGGCTCTTGCCATCGGATAGAGCCTGCCCTCGACGTCTAGTTGAACGCGATCGGGAATTGGCGCCCACACGGCGAATTCGTGGTCAGGCACTGGCTCGCTCCAATAGCGCGGTGGGTAGCTCGGCGAAGAGTGCGGCTGCCTCGACGCGGCCGCTGAATCGGCGCCCCGTCAAGCGATCCGTCCAATCTCCCCCGGGCAGTTCCACTGTCGTGTCGCCCCAGCCGACGTCGGCGAGCCTCACCGTCCACCGGCTCACCGCAACGAGAACGTCGTCGCCGCGTAAATAGGCAACTACGTGCTCCCGTGCGTCGCCTCTGGCGAGCACCGGTCGATGGCCGCCTGACATGAAGGTCTCCGGCCGCTCCTTCCGCAGCCGTAGCGCGGACGACGTGATTCGAATCTTTGGATGGTCGAGGGCCGACAACGCCTCGCGACGTGCGGCGTAGTCCACCGCTCTGCGGTTGTCCGGGTCGACGAGGCTGTCCTCCCAGAGCTCGGTGCCCTGGTATACGTCCGGTACACCGGGGGAGGTCAGCTGAATCAGCTTCTGCCCCAACGCATCGCTGCGCCCATACTGGTCGAGGCGCGTGACCAGTGACGTGAGCTCGACCGCGACGGGGCCGTCGAAGACGTCGTCGAGCCAACCATGCACGGCCGCCTCGAATCTCTCGTCGGGGTCGTTCCACGTCGTGTTGGTACCCGCTTCGCGAATCGCCTTCTCGGCGTAGGCGTGCAGGCGCTCGCGCAAGGCATCGGTCACCTGACCGTCCGAAGGCCACACGCCGAAGACGTTCTGCAGCAGGAACAGCGCCGTTGCCAGATCCGGTGGTGGCGCAGCGCCGACCCACTTGCCCACGAGCTCCCCCCACAGTGACGGCACCTGGGAGAGCACGCCGATGCGCGCGCGGACGTCCTCGCCGCGTTTGGTGTCGTGCGTGGACAGCGTCGTCATGGCCGACGGCCACAGCCGCGCTCTGACGGCGGCGCGATCGTGAAACTCCGCAGCGCCGACCCCGAACCACTCTGGTTCGCCGCCTACTTCGTTGAGCGAGACCAACCGCGCGTCGCGGTAGAACAGACAGTCCTCCATCGACTTTGCGGTCGCGGCCCCGCACAGTTGTTGCAGTCGTGCGGCGACCTCGGGGCTGGTAGCGACCGCAACGGCAATGATCGCGAGTGGCTCTGCGAATTGTGCTGCTTCGGAAGCAGTTTCGGCCAGTGCTACCGGCAACACCGTTGCCAGCGACTTGTAGTCAGAGCGATACACGCCGATGTGACTGAGAAGCAGGGCGACCGCCGCCGCAAGGTCTGGATGATCGCGGTCGGTGGCAGTGACGATGGCTCGGCACAGGCGGCCCAACTCGCTGTGCAACGTCTTGTCTACCGCGTCGATCTTCAGTTCGCGCGCGACCTCCGGCGTTGAGCCGTAGTCGAGGCCCGCGGATTCGACGAGCTCCGTCAGTGCCTGCCTCCCGGTCGGGTCGACGAACAGCCCGCCGATCTCTCGAAGCGCGTCGTAACCTGTCGTGCCTGCCACGGGCAGGGTCGGGTCCAGGGCCTCGTCGACCGCGAGGATCTTCTCGATCACGATCCACGCCTCGGGTCCGGTGAGCTCTCGCAGCCAAGTCAGATACCCGGCGGGATCCGACAGTCCGTCGGGGTGGTCGATGCGAATGCCGTCGACCAAACCGTCTGTGAACCAACGCTTCACCTCGACGTGCGTGGCGTCGAAGACCGCGCGGTCCTCCTGCCGAAGTCCGGCCAGCGAGGTGATGGAGAAGAAGCGCCGGTAGCCACAGACGTTGCGCTTCCAGCCGATCAGCCGGTAGTGCTGCCGGGCGTAGACGTCCGGTGCCGAACCGTTCCCGGTGCCGGGTGCGATGGGCCAAGTGCGGTCGCCTAGTCGCAGCACGTCGCCGTCGACGGTGAGGTCGTCGATGTCGCCGTCGTCACCCAAGACGGGTAGGACGATGCGCTCGTCTGGATCCAGGGTCCAGTCGATGTCGAAATACGATGCGTACGCCGAATCCCGGCCGTGGGTAAGGAGATCCCACCACCATGCGTTCTGCGTGGGATCATCGACGCCGACGTGGTTGGGCACGATGTCGACAATGAGGCCGATCTTCCGACCACGCAGCTCCGCAGACAGCCGCGCCAGTCCCTCGGGCCCGCCGAGCTCCGCCGAGACCGTGGTGGGATCGGTGACGTCATACCCGTGCGAAGACCCCTTGGCCGCCGTCAGGATGGGTGAGAGGTAGACGTGTGAGACGCCGAGTTCGGCGACGTAGTCGACCAATTCCACCGCGTCGTCGAACGTGAACGCCTGTCCGCTGGCCGGTCCGCGCATCTGAAACCGGTATGTCGAAAGGACCGTCACGGAATCAGGCTGTCTTGCGCAGGACGACGACCGAGCGTCCGTGCAGCGTCAGCTTCTCGCCTGCCTTGACGATCAGGTCGCTGGCACCGCACGAATCGGCGGTGTCCAACTCGGCGGTCCACTCGTCGGCATAATCGCCCTCCGGCGCAACGAACTCGACTGAGTCGGCGTGGGCGTTGAAGCACAGCAGGAAGGTGTCGTCGATGACCCTTTCGCCGCGTGCGTTGGGGGCAGGTATCGCATCGCCATTGAGGAATACCGCCAAGCTCTTGAAGCCCGAATTCCAGTCCTCCTGAGTCATCGGTATCCCGGCCTTGGTCAGCCAGGCGATGTCACGGATCTCCTCGTCGCCGCTTCGAATCAGCTTGCCGTCGAAGAACCTTCGACGCCTAAACACCGGATGGTTCTTGCGCAACCCCGTGACCTTGCGAGTGAACGTCAAGAGGTCGGCGTTCGTCTCGCACAAACTCCAGTCCATCCACGCGATTTCGGAGTCCTGGCAGTACACGTTGTTGTTGCCGCCCTGGGTACGACCGATCTCGTCGCCGTGGCTGATCATGGGTGTGCCCTGGCTGATCATCAGGGTGACGAGGATGTTGCGCATCTGCCTGCCACGCAAGTCCAGGATCTCGGGGTCGTCGGTGGGACCCTCGACTCCGCAGTTCCACGACCTGTTGTGACTCTCGCCGTCGCGGTTGTCCTCGCCGTTGGCTTCGTTGTGTTTCTCGTTGTAGGACACCAGGTCCGCGAGAGGGAAGCCGTCATGGGCGGTGACGAAGTTGATGCTCGCGCTCGGTCTGCGGCCCGTCGCCTCGTACAGATCCGAGGAGCCGGTCAGCCGCGAGGCGAACTCGTTGAGTGTTGCGGGTTCGCCCCGCCAGTAATCACGCACAGTGTCGCGGTATTGCCCGTTCCACTCGGTCCACAAACCTGGGAAGTTTCCGACCTGGTAGCCGCCCTCACCGATGTCCCACGGCTCGGCGATGAGTTTCACCTGGCTGATCACCGGATCCTGCTGCACGAGATCGAAGAACGCCGACAGGCGATCCACGTCGTAGAACTCGCGCGCCAGCGTCGAGGCGAGGTCGAATCGGAAGCCGTCGACGTGCATGTCGAGCACCCAGTAGCGCAACGAGTCCATGATCAGCTGAAGAGAGTGGGGGTGGCGCACGTTGAGACTGTTGCCGGTGCCGGTGAAGTCCTTGTAGAGCCTCAGATCGCCGTCGAGCAGCCGGTAGTAGCCGGCGTTGTCGATGCCGCGGAAGTTGATCGTCGGGCCCAGTTGGTTTCCTTCGGCGGTGTGGTTGTAGACGACGTCGAGGATGACTTCGATGCCCGCCTCGTGGAAGGACCTGACCATGTTCTTGAACTCGGCGACGGCGCCACCCGCGCTCTGGTTCGCTGCGTACTGGTAGTGCGGAGCCAGGAAGCCGAAGGTGTTGTATCCCCAGTAGTTTCGAAGGCCAAGGTCGATTAGCCGATGATCGTGCATGAACTGATGTACCGGCATGAGCTCGATTGCCGTGATGCTCAACGACTTCAAGTGCTCGATGATCACCGGATGGCACAACCCCGCATACGTGCCGCGCTGGTCCTCGGGGATGCCGGGATGCGTCTGCGTCATGCCCTTCACGTGGGCTTCGTAGATCACCGTTTCGTGGTACGGGATGTTGGGCGGACGATCCGAACCCCAGTTGAAGAACGGGTTGATGACGACGCTGGTCATCGTGTGTCCGAGTGAGTCGATCATCGGGGGCGTGCCGGTCGCCGTCGGGTCGGACTTCGCCACCTCGAGGTCATAGGAGAACAGGGCCTGGGTGAAGTCGAAGTCGCCGTGAAACGACTTGCCGTACGGATCGAGCAGGAGCTTCGAGGGATCGCACCGGTGCCCCGCGGCCGGATCCCACGGACCGTGGACGCGAAAACCGTAGCGCTGGCCCGGCGTAACGGTCGGGAGGTAGGCGTGCCAGACGTAGCCGTCGACCTCGTCGAGCGGGATCCTGGTCTCCGAGCCGTCCTTTTCGATCAGGCACAGCTCAACCTTCTCGGCGACCTCGGAAAACAGCGAGAAGTTGGTGCCAGCTCCGTCGTAGGTGGCGCCAAGGGGGTACGCCGTACCCGGCCAGACGGTCGTGACCATCGACTACCACCATCCGGTGGCGGCGGCGATCTGTCGTCCTAGCTCGTTCGTCATCGAGCGCATGTAGGTGGTCGTAATGTGATGAGCGTCGCGGTATATCAACACGTTTCCCTCCACGGCGCGGCAGAAGTCTGGACGGCACACCGCATCACTAAGGTCGAGCGGCTTCAGTTGCGGAAACTGCGCGACGAAGTCCAGAGTGGGGTTGTGGTCGGACAGTACCTTGGACCGATCGATGCCGCATGACGTCGCATCGCCGCCGTTGGCGAGGCAGTCGGACGGGAAGAACGGCTTGTCGTTGCGCACCAGCCACGGGGTGTCGCGCATCGCGAGGACGGGAATGTTGGCATCGGCAAACGCTTGCCAGATACCGATGTACGTGCCGGGCATGACGTCGCCGGGCTTGATGTTCCACGGCCGCGTCGAGGTGGTGAACACGAAGTCGGGGTGATCGCCGATCAAATCGCTCATCACGCGCTGATTCCACTCGTGGCACACCGGGTATGGCCGGTTGTCGCCCATCACCAGCGGCACGGTCTCCGTAGTCAGCGGACAGCCCATCTTCAGATAGGTCACGACCTTGAAGTGGTGCGAGCGACCCAGCGCGTCGAGCGCGGTGATCCAATGCTCGGCGTGAGACCCGCCTGCGAGCGCCATCGTGCGCGTAGCCGTCTGGTCTCCGTAGGTGCACTTGACGACGTCGACCCCGTCGAAGTCGGTGATGCATCCGTCGGTAGTGGTCTCGGGAATCTCGTCCTTGGCCTCTAGCACGGTTGGCCGCATCGGCAGCTTCGCGACCCTGGCGTGGTTGAGCAGTGCGCGAGCGCCTGGGTAATCCTGGGGCGACAACGTCGCAAGCTCGCCGCCCTTGGCCCGCTGAAGCGTCACGTGTTCGCGCCACGTGAACGACGTCGCTGTCAAGGCGACGGCCAGCAGCGTCACCGCCGTGCCGAGTCTGATCGTCGGGCGGCGCCACCGTGGTTCGATCGTCACGGCGACGGACTTCTTGGGTTGGGCATTTCCTCGCAGTCGAAGTGGATCCTCCACGTACCTGGTGGTCAACCACGCCAGCACGCCCGACACGACGAGCACGCCAGCGCCGACGAGGAAGGTCGCCTTGGTCTCGCCGGTGTAGGCCAACCAGAAGATCAGGAGCGGCCAATGCCATAGGTACAGCGAGTAGGCCATGGCGCCGAGTGCGACGAACGGGCCTGCCGCAAGAAGTCGGTTGGGGGCGGGCATGCGCCCATCGACGTGCGGATCGGCCATCCGGTTTGCTGCGCTGAGGATGAAGAGCATCGTCGCGCCGACCGGCACCAGCGCCCACGGGCCGGGAAATTCCTTGACGCCGTCGATCAGCGCGCCGCACGACAGGATGGCGGCCAGTGCTACGACTGCGGCGGTGGTACGCAGCCACATGGGCCAGCGGACATAGGGCACGACGGCACCGACGAGCGCCCCGAGGAGTAGTTCCCAGCCGCGCGCGAAGCTGTTGTAGTACGCGGTCACCTGGTCGGTGTCGTGCGCGATGATCGCGTATACGAACGACGCGATCGTGAGGACGCTCAGCAATGCGATGAGGACGGTACGGCCATGTCGGCCGAGACGCCGCCGGAGCAGGTACGCCGAGCCGAAGATCATCGCGAGGAATGCGATGTAGAACTGGCCTTGAACCGACATCGACCAGATGTGCTGCAGCGGGCTGACCGCCTCGCCTGCGCGAAGGTAGTTCGACGCGGTGTTGGCCAACTCCCAATTCTGGTAATAGCCAAGGCTTGCGATGCTCTGGTCGGCGAACGCCTCCCAGCGCGTCTCGGGTTGCACCAGGATCGTCAACAGCGTTGACGCCGCGAGCACGACGATGAGAGCGGGCAGCAGCCGACGGACGAGCCGCTTGATCTCGGGGAAGGGCGATAGTGACGCGCTGGAGTTCAGCGCCGCGCGCAGCAAACGACCGCCGAAGAAGAATCCCGAGAGAGCGAGGAAGACGTCGACACCGCCGGACACCCGGCCGAACCATATGTGGAATACGGCGACGAGCAGGATGGCGACGCCGCGAAGCCCGTCGAGATCGTGTCGATAGAAACCCGACGTTCGGGTGCCCATGACGGCGGCGGGGGCGGACCCGGAAACGTCGGTCGGAGCCGTCCGGGGTGGGGCGATGGTCAGCATGGTCGACGGTCAATCTACCGAACCAGAAGAGGTATCGCGTTTTGCGATCAGTAGGCGTGTGCGCACAAGATGTGCTGATGAGCCCGCTGACGCCTGCCGAGATCCTTGCGGTCGACGCTGCGCACGTGTGGCATCCCTACAGCAAGGTCGGCGCCGAGGCGTTGCCGCCGGTCGTCGCGGTTGGTGCGTCAGGCGCCTCGTTGACACTGATCAACCCCGAAGACGGTCGTCCGATCGAGGTGCTCGACGCCATGAGTTCGTGGTGGACCGCGATCCATGGGCACGGCCACCCTGCGCTAGACGCCGCGATCACCCGTCAACTGGCCACGATGAACCACGTCATGTTCGGCGGCTTGACCCACGAGCCGGCGGCACGGCTCGCCCAGCTATTGGTGGAGGTAACCCCGGCGGGCCTCGAAACCGTCTTCTTCAGCGACTCCGGCTCGGTGGCCGTCGAGGTCGCGGTCAAGATGGCATTGCAGTACCACCGCAGCCTCGGGCGCGGCGGGAAACACCGACTCATGACGTGGCGTGGCGGTTACCACGGTGACACGTTCACCCCCATGAGCGTGTGCGACCCCGACGGCGGCATGCACGAACTGTGGACGGGTGAGCACTCGGTCCTCGCCGCGCAGGTATTCGCGCCGCAGGTGCCGAACGACTACGACCCGGCGTACAGCGCTGCCTTCGAGCGGCAGCTCGAACAGCACGCCGACGAGCTGGCGGCCGTCGTCGTCGAGCCGGTGGTGCAGGGCGCCGGAGGCATGCGCTTCCACGATCCGCGCTATCTGGTGGACTTGCGCGATGCCTGCTCCCGGCACGACGTGCTGCTGATCTTCGACGAGATCGCAACGGGATTCGGGCGCACCGGCGCGCTGTTCGCCGCCGACCATGCCGGCGTCAGCCCGGACGTCATGTGCGTTGGCAAGGCGATGACGGGCGGATACGTCACGCTGGCCGCGACCCTGTGTACGGAGGAGATCGCTCGCACGATCAGCTCCGGCGAGCCGGGCGCCCTCATGCACGGACCAACGTTCATGGCCAACGCGTTGGCGTGCGCGGTGTCCGTCGCCTCCGTCGAGCTGTTGCTGGGCCAGAACTGGCGGCAGCGCGTTCTCGAAATCGAACGCGGACTCGTCGATGGGTTGGCGCAGGCACGTTCGGTGCCCGGTGTCACCGACGTTCGGGTGCTCGGCGCCATCGGGGTGATCGAGATGGACCGGCCGGTGGACATGGCGGTGGCGACCGCGGCGGCCTTGCGCCACGGCGTGTGGTTGCGGCCCTTCCGCAATCTCGTATACGCAATGCCGCCGTACGTGTGCACGCCGGATGAGATCGACACGATCACCTCCGCGATGGTCGCCGTCGCCCGTGCTCTAACCTGAACGGTGTTCAAGAACCCGATCTGGCACCGAGGAGAGCGCGCGTGACACGCACATGTCCATCGCCGTTGGCCTGGCTGGACGACGTCGCCGAGCAGCGCACGGCCGCGGGTCTGCGCAGGACCCTGCGCACTCGTGCAGCGGTCGGCACGGAGGTTGACCTCGCCTCCAACGACTATCTCGGGTTGTCACAGCACCCCGACGTGATCGATGGCGGAGTCGAGGCGTTGCGTACCTGGGGCGGCGGCTCCACGGGTTCGCGACTGGTCACCGGCAACACCGAACTTCACGAGGGCTTCGAGGCCGCGTTGGCCGACTTCGTCGGCGCCGAGTCCGCGCTCGTGTTCTCGTCGGGGTACACCGCCAATCTGGGCGCCGTCGTCGCGCTGTCAGGTGCAGGCTCGCTGATCGTGTCCGACGCGTTCACCCATGCGTCGCTCGTCGACGCCTGCCGGCTGTCACGCGCGCGCATCGTGGTCACGCCACATCGCGATGTCGAAGCCGTCGACGCGGCCTTGCGAACCCGCCGCGAGGAACGCGCCGTCGTCCTCACCGACTCGGTCTTCAGCGCCGACGGGGTGATGGCACCGCTGAGGTCGCTTCACGACGTGTGCCGCAAGCATGGCGCGCTGCTGATCGTCGACGAGGCGCACGGGCTCGGAGTGCGCGGCGACGGCGGCCGCGGGCTCGTCCACGAGGTGGGCCTCGCTGGCGCCAAGGACGTCGTGATGACGACGACGCTCTCGAAGGCGCTCGGCAGCCAGGGCGGCGTGGTCTTGGGAGGCGCAGCCGTGCGCGCTCATCTGATCGACGCAGCCCGGCCGTTCATCTTCGACACCGGTTTGGCTCCTGCCGCCGTCGGCGCGGCGTGGGCGGCGTTACGAGTGCTGATCGCCGAGCCGTGGCGCGCCGACGCGGTGTTGACGCATGCCGCGACGCTTGCGGATGTCAGCGGCGTGTCCGAGATTCCGGACTCTGCCGTCGTCTCCGTGATTCTGGGAGAGCCCGAGGTGGCGTTGACCGCGGCCACCGGCTGCCTCGACCGCGGTGTCCGCGTCGGTTGCTTTCGCCCGCCGACGGTGCCTGCGGGTACGTCGCGGCTCAGGCTCACTGCCAGGGCATCGTTGACCGAGGACGAGATGGCGGTGGCCGCGCGGGTGCTGACCGAGGTTCTCGCGACGGCCCGCAATTGACCGTCGTCGTCGTCACTGGCACTGGCACGGGCGTCGGCAAGACGATCGCGACCGCGGCGTTGGCATGCCATGCGCGACTCGCAGGTGTCGACGTCGCGGTGTGCAAGCCCGTGCAGACGGGATCCGCTGACGGCGACGACGACCTCGCCGAGGTGTCGCGGCTGGCGAGCATCGCAGAACTGGTCTCGGGGTGGCGCTACCCCGAACCGCTGGCGCCCGACGCGGCCGCGTCGCGTGCTGGCATGTCGCTGCCAACGCGAGCGGAACTCGGGGAACTGATCTCGAAGGTAGATCGCCCGGGCAGACTCACCCTCGTCGAGGGTGCTGGGGGTCTGCTGGTGGAAATCGGTTCCGGCGGCGTCACGTTGCGAGACCTGGCAGTAGACCTGTCCGCTCCGGTGCTCGTCGTCTCCGCAGCGGGGCTGGGTACCCTCAACCACACGGCTCTCACCATTGAATCGATTGCATCGCAACGTCTTTCGTGTGCAGGCGTGATTGTAGGCTCGTGGCCTCAGTCGCCAAGAGTCGTCGAAACCTACAACCGCGAGCAGCTTGCCCGCCTGGCGCCGGTGCGCGCATTGCTGCCAGAAGGCGCCGGCGCGCTGACCGCCATCGAGTTCGGGGCGATCAGCGAAGCGGCATTCGACACCGCGTGGGTGCGCGGTCTGGTGGGATGACGTGGTGCATTCGATCGAGCTGCTCTTCGATTCCGACACCGAGGCAGCGATCCGCCGCGTCTGGGACCACCTCGCAACGGCGGGGTTGCCGAGTCAGGCGGGGGTCAAGGCTGCGACGAACAGGCCGCACGTGACGCTGACGGTTGCCCAATCGATCGCGCTTGCCGTCGACGAACTGCTCGCCCCCGTCGCAGCGCGATTGCCCATGCGGTGCGTCATCGGTGCGCCGCTGCTGTTTGGCTCGGGCAAGCTGACGCTGGCGCGTCTGGCGGTCCCGTCGGCCGAGATGATCCTGATGCAGGCTGAGGTGGCGCTGTCGTGTCTGGAGCATCAGACGCCCGGTCCACTCGATCACACGCTGCCGGGAGCGTGGACTCCGCACGTCACGCTAGCCAGGCGGCTGGCGCCCGCGGACGTCGCGGCAGCGCTGGATGTCGTGAGTGGTGACGACGTCGTTGGCACATTCGGTGGACTGCGGCGCTGGGACGGCGACGCACGCGTCGACCACCTGATCAACTAGGGGACGGTCGCCGAGACGCTCTTCGGTACGCACATTCGCCAGGCATCGACGATGAATTCGTGGAGCTCGTCGAGCCCGATGGCGTCCAGCCTGACCATGACCCAGTTGTACCGCATCTCGGATTCCCTTGGCAGCATGAACTTCTCGGGTTCAGAGGCGACGAGCGCTGCGCGTTCTTCCTTCGGGAAGCCGAACCCGAGCACGGTCTCGTCGGGTGAGAATGCGAGATACACCAGGCGGCCGGCGCGAAATCTGATCGAGTCGCGCACGACGGCCTCGTGGGACCTGGGCAATGCCAGGGCGATGGGTCGCACGTCATCGACCGTGATCATGTCGGTGACGGTAGTCGTGGACCCCGACAATGCGTCTCGATCCTCGACGTGGCAGTGGCTAGTGGCGGGGCATTCGGTCGTGTGCGCCTATGCCATCGACGAGCAGCTGCAGTCCGAAGGCGAAGCGGCCGTTCGGGTTCGTCCCCATCACCGACTGGCCATCGTCGATCGCGCCTGCGGCGTCCCACTGAAGCCTGGACTGTTCGTCGGCGGTGAAGCCGAGGACGTAGTAGATCAGCGTCCGCGCCGTCAGATCTGCATTCACCGGGCTCATGCCTGCCTCGGCCGCCGCAGCGGTCAAGCTGGCGAGGACGTCCGCGAGACGCTGCGTCTGTCCGGCGGCGAAGCTCGCGGACACGAGCTCTGCTCCGTCGGTGAACGACAGCAGCGCATCACGGACCGCCGAACAGGTCGCGAGCATGCGTTCGGTCCACGGCGCATCGCCGGTGGAGGAGACGCAGTCGAGGATGCGGTCGGCGACGGCACCGAGTAGCTGCTGCTTGTTGGCGAAGTGCCAGTAGAGCGCTCCAGGGGTGACGTTGAGCTCCTTGGCCAGTCTGCGCATCGTCAGGTCGGCGATGCCGTAGTCATCGAGGAGCTGGGTGGCCTTGTCGACCACGTCGTGTCGGTGCAGCTGCACCCCTGTAGCCTAAACACCGTTCAAGTTGGAGTTCTACGGAGGTTCGTGTGACGCAGGCAGCTGTCGACGTGTTGGGCTTGGCGCGCGAGCAAGTGCTGGAGCGCGGCGAGGGCTTGACGCAGGATCAGGTGCTCCAGGTCTTGCAGCTGCCCGATGAGGCGTTAGAGGATCTGCTGGCGCTTGCGCACGAGGTTCGGATGAAGTGGTGCGGCCCCGACGTCGAGGTCGAGGGCATCATCAGCCTCAAGACCGGCGGCTGCCCCGAGGATTGCCACTTCTGTTCACAGTCGGGTCTGTTCGCCTCGCCGGTCCGCAGCGCGTGGCTCGACATTCCCAGCCTGGTGGAGGCCGCCAAGCAGACCGCGAAGTCCGGGGCGACCGAGTTCTGCATCGTCGCCGCCGTGCGCGGGCCCGACGAGCGCCTGCTCGCTCAGGTCGCCGCAGGAATCGAGGCGATCCGCAACGAGGTCGACATCCAGATCGCCTGCTCGCTGGGCATGCTGACTCAGGATCAGGTCGAGAGGTTGTCGGCGATGGGCGTGCATCGCTACAACCACAATCTCGAAACTGCCCGTTCGTTCTTCGGCAACGTCGTCACCACACATACGTGGGAAGAGCGTTGGGGCACACTGGAAATGGTTCGAGAAGCGGGCATGGAGGTGTGCTGCGGCGGCATCCTCGGGATGGGCGAGACGCTCGAACAGCGCGCCGAGTTCGCGGCCAACCTGGCCGAACTCGATCCGCACGAGGTGCCACTGAACTTCCTCAACCCGAGGCCGGGGACCCCGTTCGGCGATCTGGACGTCATGCCCGCCTCCGAGGCGTTGAAGGCCGTCGCGGCGTTCCGACTGGCCCTGCCGCGCACCATGTTGCGCTTCGCCGGTGGTCGCGAGATCACACTCGGTGACCTCGGCGCCAAGAAGGGCATCCTCGGTGGCATCAACGCCGTCATCGTCGGCAACTACTTGACGACGCTGGGCCGTCCCGCCGAGGCAGATCTCGAACTGCTGGACGATCTCCAGATGCCGATCAAGGCGTTGAACGCCAGCCTCTAGTGACGCTGCGGATTTCGACGACGGTGCCAAAGTTCAACGTCCACACCGGCGAACCCGTTGGCGGTGAGACCCCGATGGCCGCTCGACTCGGTTTGGAACCGCCCCGCTTCTGCTCCGACTGCGGTCGCCGGATGATCGTGCAGGTGCGTCCAGACGGCTGGTCGGCCAAGTGCTCGAGACACGGGACGATGGATTCGAAGGACCTGGAGGAGAGGCGATGAGCGCTTGCGCGAAGAGCAGAGTGTGGCGATGAGCGCTTGCGCGAAGAGCAGAGTGTGGCGATGAGCGCTTGGGAGGAATCGCGTGGCGCATTCGCCGGTGCTGAGGTGGGTGCCGTACCGAGCCAACAAGTCCTGCCGACAGAAACGCCGAACGATGCTGAGCGGCCACGTATTTCAGTGCGAAGCGCCGCCGTTCGCGTCGTGATCGGTCTGATTCTCGCTGGCGTTCTCGTCGGCGCGACATGGGCCTGGATCGCTCCGCCGATTCAAGGCATCGTTGCGCTGACGAAGTCGGGCGAGCGGGTCCGCGGATACCTCGGCGACGACTCGGATCATCTGTTCCTCGGACCGCTCGTCATGACGGGCTTGCTCGTATTGCTCGCCGTGGTGTCGGCCGCGCTGGTCTGGCAATGGCGGGCACACCGCGGGCCGGTGATGGTCGCGGCGCTGGCAGTCGGTGGGATGGCTGGCGCAGGCGCTGCGACGGGCGTCGGCGCCGCGTTGGTGCGATGGCGATACGGCACCGTCGACGTCGGTGGTGCTCCGATCTCGCCCGAGCATCGCGTGCACTACGTCACTGAGGCGCCCGCCGTGCTCTTCGGGCATTCGCCACTTCAGGTTGCGGCGATGATCATGGTGCCGGCGGGTGTGGCCGCCTTCGTCTATGCGTTCTGTTCGTTGGCGTCGAAGCGCGACGACCTCGGCGCCTGGCCACCCATCGAACCGAACTGGGCTATTGGTCCAATGCCGAGAGCGGTCGACGCTCCACTCGCTGACCCGTCATCACCTTCGCAGTGATCAAACCGAGTCGCAGAATCCCTCGATAAGTCGAGGGATTGAGCATCGTCGGCCATTTGGTCCGCGTGCGATGTGTGGACAGCGGTCGGCCAGCGAAGCGGTCGCGCAACCATCGCAGGGTCATTGGTGCGGACAGCGGATGCAGCAGAAGGTGTTCGCTCAACATGTCGCGGTGGTAGGTGACTTCGGTTCCACCCGCGGAGTAAAGGTCGGCCAGATCGTCGATCACCTCGACTGAGATGAGTTCGTCGTGGACGGCCTGGACGATCAGCACGGGGATGCTCGGCGCCGCGGTTCCTAGTTTGATGCTGTCGAAGACGTGTTGGACGGCCGGGCTGCCGAGAATCTGCTCCAGCGGTTGGTCGACCAGCGTGCCCATGTCCTTGCGCGCCATCCGGATCACCGCGCCGGAGGTGGTCATGTCCTCGAGGCTCCGCAGGATCGCCTTGCCCTCGTCGGTGACGTGGTCGGCGATCACCCGATCGAGGTCGGGGTACACGTGCGCGAGGGCGGCGACCACCAGGGCAGGTAGCCCCGAGAACAGGGTCCCGTTGAGTCGGCGGAACGTGTGTCCGAGATCGCCAACCGGCGAGCCGAGCACCGCGCCGACGACGTTGAGTTCAGGGGCATAGTCGGAGTAGACCTCCGAGGCCCACGCAGTGGCGAGGCCGCCGCCCGAGTAGCCCCACAGCCCGATGGGGCTCTCTCCGGAAAGGTTGAGCGCGTCGTGATTCAACGCGGCTCGCAAGCCGTCCAGCACGTGATATCCAGGCTCGTGCGGTGCGCCCCAAATCCCTTGGGGACCTTCGTGGTCGGGAATGGAAACTGCCCATCCCTCCGCGAGTGCGGCCGAGACGAGGAGGAATTCGAACTGTGCCATCGCACCGACGGCCTTCGACCACCTGCGCAGCGCGTACGAGGGAAAGCAGCGTCCGGCTACCGCATCGATCGCGCACTGGTACGACACGATCGGGGTCGCGCTGCCTGCGTCCCGTTCGGTGGGGACGACGACGGTCGTCACGGTGGCCTGCGGCAACCCGTTGAGATCGGTCGAGCGGTACAGCAACTGCGTAGCCGTCAGCTTCTGCGGAACGAGGCCCAGGAACGCGAGCTCGACGTCGCGGGAGCGCAGCACCGTGCCCGGCATGGCGTGTTCGAAACCCTGCGGCGGGAGGTAGAACGGGTCATCGGCGGGTAGCTGAGGTCGCACGCTGCGGCGCAGTGCTTCGTGGATGGGTTGGCCGATCCATTCGGCACCGGTCGACCTGGCTGCACTGCCAATATCCATCCCGGCATTCTCTCTTAACGAAACCTTAAAAACCAATTGGGGTCGGCTTTACGGCGGCGGTCGTAGCGCGGCAAACTCGTCCGTCACGCGGTACTGCGACTCGGTGAACCTGTAGACGGCCGCGGGCCGGCCGCCGCTGCGGCCCGATCTCGCGGTGGTGCCGGTCGGCGTGATCACGCCGCGGCGCACGAGAACGCGCTGCAGATTGGTCGCGTCGACTTGGTAGCCGAGCGCGGCACCGTAGATGTCGCGCAGCGTCGATAATACGAATTCCTTTGGGGCCAAGGCGAATCCGATGTTCGTGTACGAGAGCTTCGCCACGAGTCGAGCGTGTGCGTGCAACACCATCGGCTTGTGATCGAACGCCATTGGGGGCAGGGCGCTGACGGGATGCCAACGAGTGTCTGGGGGAAGTTCGGGGGTGGCGGGGGAGGGCACCAATCCCAGGAACGTCGAGGCGATGGTGCGGGTGCCCGGTACGCGGTCGGGCTCGGAGAACACCGCGAGCTGTTCGAGGTGGGTCACCTCGCGCAGGTCGACCTTCTCGGCGAGTTGGCGCCGAACTGAACTCGTCATGTCCTCGTCGTGACGCAGGCGCCCGCCTGGCAGCGACCATGCACCGCGCTGCGGTTCCATCGCCCGCTGCCACAACAGCACGCTGAGCTGCGGGTTTCTCGTTGACAGCTGTCGAACTTGGAACACTACGGCGAGTACTTCGTGCTCGGTGCTACTATTGGGCATGTTTTCGATCATAAGTCGAAAACCCCGTCAGGATCAAAGGAGACGGCCATGACGGTTTTGGACCTCACCACGGAGTCGGGTGGCAGCTGGGCTGCCCAGATCACGAATGGCCCCGGTGGATACGGCGGCGTCGTCGCCGACGAGGAGTGGGCTGCGGAAGTCCGCCGGCTCGCAGACAAGCGCAACGCCACGATCCTCGCGCACAACTACCAGTTGCCCGCCATCCAGGACGTCGCGGATCACGTCGGTGATTCATTGGCTCTCTCCAGGATCGCGGCAGAAGCCCCCGAGAGCACCATTGTGTTCTGCGGCGTGCACTTCATGGCCGAGACCGCAAAGATCCTCAGCCCGGACAAGACCGTGCTGATCCCCGATCAGCGCGCCGGGTGCTCGCTGGCCGATTCGATCACGGCCGACGACCTGCAAGCCTGGAAGGACGAACACCCCGGCGCAGTGGTGGTTTCGTACGTCAACACGACGGCGGCGGTCAAGGCGCTCACCGACATCTGCTGCACCTCCTCGAACGCCGTCGAGGTCGTGGCGTCGATTCCGGAGGACCGGGAAGTCCTGTTCTGCCCCGACCAGTTCCTTGGCGCACACGTTCGGCGCATGACCGGGCGCAAGAACCTCCACGTCTGGGCAGGTGAGTGCCACGTCCACGCGGGGATCAACGGTGACGAACTGACGGCGCAGGCGCGCTCACATCCAGAGGCCGAGCTGTTCGTTCATCCCGAATGCGGTTGTGCCACTTCGGCCTTGTACCTCGCGGGCGAAGGCGCCTTCCCGGCGGACCGGGTGAAGATCCTCTCTACCGGCGGCATGCTCGACGCGGCGCGCGAGACCAATGCGCGTCAAGTGTTGGTCGCCACCGAGGTGGGTATGTTGCATCAACTGCGCCGCGCCGCACCCGACGTCGACTTCCGTGCCGTCAACGATCGGGCGTCGTGCAAGTACATGAAGATGATCACGCCCGCTGCCCTGTTGCGATGCCTGGTCGAGGGTGCCGACGAGGTCGACGTCGACGCGGCGACGGCCCGACTGGCCAAGCGCAGCGTGCAGCGGATGATCGAGATCGGTCAGCCCGGCGGCGGCGAATGACGCTCGACTGGCACCAGCATGCAGACGTCGTCGTCATCGGCACGGGCGTGGCCGGGCTAGTAGCCGCGCTCACCGCGCACCGGCAAGGACGCCGGGTGATCGTGCTCAGCAAGGCGGCCGAGACGGCGACGTTCTACGCCCAAGGCGGTATCGCGGTGGTGGTACCCGACACCGACGACTCGATCGAGGCTCACGTCGCCGACACGCTCGCTGCCGGCGGAGGGCTGTGCGACAGAACTGCGGTGGAATCCATCGTGGCCGATGGCTACGCGGCAGTCGCCGAATTGGTCAGCGAGGGTGCGAGATTCGACGAAGCCGCGCCGGGGCAATGGTCACTGACCCGCGAAGGCGGACACTCGCGTCGTCGGATCGTCCACGCCGGTGGTGATGCCACCGGCGCCGAGGTGCAGCGGGCGCTCGACCGAGCAGCCGCGACGGTGGACATCCGTCGTAATCACGTCGCGCTGAGGGTGCTGTCCGACGATGGCGCGATCACCGGTGTGCTGGTGCGAAACGAACACGGCATCGGCTTCGTGCACGCGCCGTCGGTGGTGCTGGCGACGGGCGGGCTCGGGCACCTGTACTCGGCGACGACGAATCCCGAGGGTTCGACGGGAGACGGTGTCGCGCTTGCGCTTTGGGCTGGGGTTTCGGTGAGCGACGTCGAGTTCGTCCAGTTCCATCCGACGATGCTCTTTGACGGACACGCAGGTGGACGCCGGCCCTTGATCACCGAGGCAATCCGCGGCGAGGGTGCGGTTCTGGTCGACCGACAAGGCAGGTCGGTGACCGCGGGCGCGCATCCGATGGGTGACCTGGCGCCACGCGACGTCGTCGCTGCCGCCATCGATGCCCGCTTGGCTGAAACCGGCGATCCCTGCGTCTATCTCGACGCCCGTGGAATCGCCGGATTCGAACGGCGTTTCCCGACCGTGACCTCGTCCTGCCGTGCTGCCGGCATCGACCCGACGACGGAACCCATTCCGGTTGTCCCTGGCGCGCATTACAGCTGTGGTGGTGTCGTCACCGACGTCGACGGCCGGACCAGCCTGACGGGTCTGTTCGCCGCGGGCGAGGTTGCCCGCACTGGGATGCACGGAGCCAATCGCCTTGCGTCGAACAGCCTGCTGGAGGGCCTCGTCGTCGGCAGCCGCGCCGGTCGAGCCGCCGTTCGACACGCCGTCGAACACGGGCCGTCCGAGGCGGCCGCGCCGCCACCGATCACCACGCATGCGTTGCCTCGTCCGGAACTGCAGCGAGCGATGACGCGTGAGGCCGGTGTGGTCCGCAACGACCAAGGGCTGCAACGTCTTTCGCAACTATTGGCCGCTGCTCCGGAACGCGAGATGCGTGATCGCGGCGACCTGGAGGACGTCGCGCTCACCGTCACCGCGAGCGTGGTGGCTGCCGCGGCGAGCGCCCGCGCCGAGTCCCGCGGCTGTCACCACCGGTCAGACCATGCCGGTACCGAGCCTACGCAGGCCGTCAGCACTCACGTACAACTCGACGCCGCTGGACGCCCGGTCGTCGCGCTACCCGCAGGTGTCGGCTGATGCGGCTCTCCGACGACGAGGTCGTGGAGGCCAAGGGCGCGATCATGCGTGGACTCGACGAGGACCTGAGGTACGGACCAGACGTGACGACCCTCGCGACGGTGCCCGCCGACGCGGTGGTGACCGCGTCGATGGTGACCCGTGAACACGGAGTGATCGCCGGCGTCGACGTAGCGCTCTTGGTGCTGGACGAGGTCCTCGGCACGGATGGCTATCGCGTACTGGAGCGCGTCGAGGACGGCGCGCATCTCGCCGCTGGGGATTCACTGTTGACGGTGCGGGCCGATACGCGTGGTTTGTTGACCGCCGAGCGCACGATGCTGAACCTGCTGTGCCACTTGAGCGGAATCGCTACCGAAACGGCGCAGTGGGTCGCGGCGGTCGAGGGGACCAAGGCCGCCGTCCGTGATACTCGCAAGACTCTGCCGGGCATGCGCGTGTTGCAGAAGTACGCGGTAAGGGTCGGTGGCGGCGTCAACCACAGGATGGGTCTCGGTGACGCGGCGCTGATCAAGGACAACCACGTCGCGGCCGCGGGCGGCGTCGTCGCAGCGCTCCAAGCGGTGCGTGCGGTGGCACCCGACCTACCGTGCGAGGTCGAGGTGGATTCGCTGGAGCAGCTCGACGAGGTTCTCGCAGAGGACGTCGAGCTGGTGCTTCTTGACAACTTCCCGATCTGGCAGACGCAGATGGCAGTGCAGCGCAGGGACTCTCGCGCGCCCGACACCAAGTTGGAGTCGTCGGGCGGACTGTCACTGGAGACGGCCGCCGACTACGCCGGCACCGGTGTCGACTTCCTCGCCGTTGGCGCGTTGACCCACTCGGTGCGGGTGCTGGACGTGGGATTGGACGTCTAGTAGAGCGCCAGCAAGCGCTGTTCGTTGCATGGCCTTTGGGTTTCGCGGCGTTGTTATCGTTGGCCCCGTGCCGACATCAAGCGAGCGTGGTCATGGTCCGGATAGCTCAATCGAAGGTGGATCGGGAAGGGGTACGCGATGGGCGTTGGTGGCCGTAGCCGTCATCGCCGTGGCGGCGCTGAGCCTGGGTGGATGGTCGTTACTGAAGCCTGCGCATGACGCAACGTCGACTTCATCCGACTTCACCGACGCTCAACGGGCCGATGCCAAGACGAAGATATGCACGGCTCACGGCGTCGTCAGCAACGGTGTCAGTTTGAACACCAAGATGACACCACCAGGTGGAGATGGTGATATCACGGGAGCTCTTGCCGTCGCAGCAAACGCTCGTATGTCTTTGTTCTTCGGTGGCCAGTACCTCTTGGCCAGACTCGATCCGGCAACACCGCCCGAGCTGGCGGACCAGGTGAAGACATTCGCGAACAACCTGATGGACATCGGCGCCGCGGCAACGGCTGGGGTACCGAACGCCGACCCGACGCAGTCGACCCGGCTGAAGGACACTGACGCGATCAACAACAAGATCATCGAGCTGTGCAAATGAGGGCCGCATAGGCGCCGCAACGCCTCACCAGGGTCTACCGGCAAATATGTTTCAGTTTTAGGCACGGCTCGCCGGATGCGCGCAGGCGGGCACACCAGAATTTGCCATGTCGACGTCTACGCAGAGAAATGCGGCCACGTCAGCACCTTGTGAGGGACACTATCGTCGATCGAGGAGCTTTGCGGCTGCCGCCTTCGCCGAGTCCAGCGTCGTCCGGTCGCCCGCCACTCGCGACAGGACGAGCGCTCCTTCGATCAGGGCGATCACCGACCGCGCCGTTTGATCCGCATCGATGCCGGGCCAACCGTCGAGGCGCAACCTCTTGGCGACGGCGTCGCACCAACTCGCGAAGGCGCGCGCCGATGCTGCGCGGACGTCATCGCTCGCGTGGACGGATTCGGTGGCTATCGGTTCGATCGGGCAGCCGTCACGGCCGTCCCCCGCCAGGCCTGCGGCCAGGAGGTCGATCCACCGTTCGACGACGACGGCGACGGGTGTGTCGGATTCGAGAAACCGGTTCAGCAGTCGTTCGATGTCGGCGCCAACGCCATCGACGACGGCCGCCGCCAATTCGGCCTTTCCGTTGGGGAAGTGGTGGTAGAGCGAGCCAGCCTTGACGTCGGCGGCCTCGAGGATCTGGTTGACGCCGGTCGCCGCGTACCCCTGCCTGCGAAACAACAGCGCCGCACTCTCGACGAGGGCGGTGCGACTGCGATCGGGGCGAGGCATCCCTTGACAATACTAGAAAGGTCACTCAAGAATACTTGAACGACCACTAAAGAAGGGCTGCGATGAGAGAGCTGACGATCGAAGCCGCGGACCGCTGCTCGTGGCGCGAGGCGCCCGACCCACGGATCACCGCGCCCGAGCAGGCGTTGGTGCGGCCACTCGTGGTCGCTTGTTGTGACCTCGACGTCGCGGTTGCCGAGGGACGGCTGCCCATCGTGCCTGGCCACGCCGTTGGGCACGAGGGCGTCGGCGAGGTCGTGGCGATAGGCGACGACGTTACGTCGGTCAAGGTTGGCGACCGCGTCGTCGTGCCCTTCCAGATCAACTGTGGAACCTGCGCCGTGTGCAGGCGGGGCGCGACCGGTTCGTGCGCGTCGTTGCCTCTGATGGCCATGTACGGCATGGCCAACATCGCAGGTCTGGATGGCGGCGGCTTCATGGCCGACCTGGTGTTGGTGCCGTTCGCCGACGCGATGCTCGTTGCGCTACCCGACGGCGTGGACCCGGTGGCACTCGCCTCGCTGTCCGACAACATTCCGGACGGCTGGCGCACGGTGGGCCCGTACCGCGCTCAGATCGCTGCGCTGGTGCCCGGCGAGCGGCGCATCCTGATTGCCGGACGCTTGTCGATTGGTCTTTACGCGGCAGCGTTTGGGACCGCGCTTGGCGCGCACGTCGACTACGTCGACACCGACCCTCAGCGCCTCGCCGTCGCCGAGAAGCTCGGGGCGACGGTCCACGACCGCGAGAAGCCGGACCGGTCGTGGGACCCCTACCCGGTGACCGTGAACACGACGGCCCGAGCCGATGTCCTGTCGGCGGTGCTGCGGTCCACGTGGCCCGATGGCGTATGCACCGACACCGGGCTCTACATGGCGCCGGTCGAGCTGCCGCTGCTTGCGATGTACACCAGGGGAGTCCGGTTCGTCACCAGTAGGGTCAACGCCCGTGCGGTGATCCCAGAGATCCTCGAATTGGTCTGCGCTGGTTGTGATCTCGCTCCCATCGTGGATCGCGTCGTGCCGTGGGACGAGGCGGACTCGGCGTGGCCGACGATGACCGGCAAGACGGTGTTCAACCGAGGCGAATAGTGGTCAGGCCGTGGCCGCGCGGCGAAGCAGTGACAGTGCCACGGCGGTGGCGGCGAACAAGCCCGAGAACGTGCGGTTGGCAACGGTCTGTTGACGCGGAGAGTTCAGCCAGCCGAGAAGTCGCGAAGCCAGCCCGGTGTAGAGACCCATCACGACGAGGTCCACGGCGATCATCGTTACTCCGATCGTCGCGTATTGCGGCATCAGAGGAGCCGTGGGTACGACGAACTGGGGCATCACGGCCAAGAAGAACATCAAACCCTTGGGATTGGTGGCGTTGACGAGAAAACCCCGCACCCACAGGCCAGTCCGACCGCCGTCGACTGACCGGCCGATCTGTTCACGCAAATCGCTTGACACGGTGCGCCATTGGCGGAACGCAAGGTAGGCGAGGTACGCCACCCCCACCCACTTGATCACGTTGAACACGACGATCGAGTTCGCGACGGCAGCCCCAAGCCCGATCGCGACGAGTGTGAGTTGCAGCATCAGCCCGGTCTCCAAGCCGAAGATGCTCCAGTAGCCGCGTCGCACCCCGTGAGTCAGGCCCGTCGCCATCGACTGAATGGCACCAGGGCCGGGGAACACCGCGATCAGGATCGCCGCGCCGAGGAACGTCAGCCACGATTCCCACGCCATCTCCGGAGTCTGGCAGGTGCGCCGAACTCAGATCAAATGGTTTTCAGGCGATGTCGGCGACGAAGGTGCCCTGCCGCTTCGCCAGCATCTGGGAAATCCGCGGGAGCGTGGGATCGGCGGTGCCGAGGGGGAGCACCCGAGGATTGGTCAGGTGGAGATCCTTGCGCCCGACGCGGATGTCCGCCTCGCCGGCCGCCAGCACGTTCTTCACCCAGTTGGTCTTGCCGTGGATGAGGCCAATCGCCAGCACGTTGCCCTTGCGGTAGGCGGTGACGATGGTCTCGTAGTCCTTGCCAGAGGTGCGGCCGCTGTGCTTGATCACGGCGAAGCCCGGCATCCACTTCGAGAACGGCCGCATCAGCGGGTTCATGTACTTGATCTGGAACCGCTCCAATGCTGGCGGGACCAACATGGGCACACCAGGGGCGTTGTTGGGGTGTTCTTCCCGTGACGATGACGCTGACATGACGGCTCCCGAATTCGATTTGTGCTGCTCTGGGACAATAGTCTGCGTGAACGTGTCGTCCCCGCTACTGTCCCGCATCGACCTGCGAGGCGAGCGGCTGTCCACCGCCGGCCTGCGTGCCGTGCTCCCACGCGGTGGCGTCGACGTCGAGTCGGTCATTCCCACGGTACGACCGATCGTCGACGCCGTCGTGGAACGGGGCGCGGACGCCGCCCTCGAGTATGGCGAAACCTTCGACCGGGTGCGTCCACCGACGGTCCGCGTACCCGCGGTGACGCTTGCTTCGGCGCTGGCCAACCTCGATCCCTCCGTGCGCACGGCACTGGAGGTGGCGATCGAGCGCACCCGCGCCGTCCACGCCGACCAGAAGCGCACCGACACGACGACGACGCTCGCGCCGGGCGCCACCGTCACCGAGCGCTGGGTACCCGTAGAACGGGTCGGCCTGTACGTGCCGGGCGGGAACGCCGTCTATCCGTCGAGCGTCGTGATGAACGTCGTACCGGCCCAGACGGCTGGCGTGGATTCGCTGGTCATCGCAAGCCCGCCGCAGTCCGAGCCCGGTCCATTCCACGGATTGCCGCACCCGACGATCCTTGCCGCGGCCGCTCTCCTTGGCGTCGACGAGGTATGGGCCGTGGGCGGTGCGCAATCGGTAGCGCTCCTCGCATACGGCGGCACTGACACGGACGGTGCCGAGCTAGCTCCCGTCGACATGATCACCGGACCTGGCAACATCTATGTCACTGCCGCCAAACGGATTTGCCGTTCGCAGGTCGGGATCGACGCCGAGGCCGGACCCACCGAGATCGCGATCCTCGCCGATGACACCGCAGATCCCGTGCACGTGGCCGCGGATCTGATCAGCCAAGCCGAGCACGACGAGATGGCGGCCAGCGTTCTGGTGACGCCCAGTGCCGAGCTGGCCGACGCCACCGACGTCGAGTTGGCCGCGCAACTTCGGACCACCGTGCACCGTGAGCGTGTGACCGCTGCGCTGACCGGGCGGCAGTCGGCGATCGTGTTGGTCGACGACGTCGACGCAGGCGTTCGCGTCGTGAACGCCTACGCGGCCGAACACCTCGAGATCCAGACCGTCGATGCTTCCGGCGTAGCGGGCCGGATCCGTTCTGCTGGTGCCATATTCGTCGGAGCGTGGTCGCCGGTGAGCTTGGGTGACTACTGCGCAGGCTCGAATCACGTGCTTCCCACCGCGGGGTGCGCTCGGCATTCCAGCGGACTGTCCGTACAGACGTTCCTGCGCGGCATTCACGTCGTCGACTACTCGGAGGCGGCGCTCAAGGACGTGTCCGGCTACGTCATCACGCTGGCGCAGGCCGAGAACCTGCCGTCGCACGGAGAGGCCGTGCGCAGGAGGTTCGAGTCGTGACGAGCGACGGAATCACCCGCCGAATCACTTTGGATGACCTTCCGCTGCGGGAGAACCTGCGCGGCAAGTCGCCTTATGGCGCGCCGCAACTTTCGGTTCCCGTGCGGCTCAACACCAATGAGAACCCGCACCCTCCGACGCAGGCACTCGTGGAGGATGTCGCCGCATCGGTACGCGACGCCGCCTCCGAACTCCACCGCTACCCGGACCGAGACGCGGTCGCGCTGCGGGCCGACCTGGCTGCATATCTGTCGGCCCAGACCGGAGTGCCGACTGCCACCGAAAACGTCTGGGCCGCAAACGGATCCAACGAGATTCTGCAGCAGCTGTTGCAGGCCTTCGGTGGGCCGGGGCGCAGCGCGATCGGCTTCACTCCGTCCTACTCGATGCACCCGATCATCTCCGATGGAACGCAAACGTCCTGGCTCGAAGCGGCAAGGGCAGAGGACTTCGGGCTGGACGTGGACGCCGCCGTCGCAGCAGTGAAGGCGAACCAGCCCGACGTCGTCTTCGTCGCAAGCCCGAACAACCCATCCGGGCAAAGCGTTTCGCTCGACGACCTCGCGCGGCTGCTCGACGAGGTTCCGGGAATCATGATCGTCGACGAGGCGTACGGTGAGTTCTCGTCACAACCGAGCGCCATTCATCTGTTGGAGCGTCATCCCGCCAAGCTCGTCGTGACGCGCACGATGAGCAAGGCGTTCGCCTTCGCAGGCGGCCGCCTCGGTTACTTCATTGCGGACCCGGCGGTCGTCGACGCGATCCTGTTGGTGCGGTTGCCCTATCACCTCTCCTCGGTGACGCAAGCGGCCGCACGCGCGGCCCTGCGCCACGCCGACGACACCCTCGGCAGCGTCGCGATGCTCATCGCCGAGCGTGAGCGGGTATCAACGGAACTCGCCGAGTTGGGTTTCCGCGTGATCCCCAGCGATGCCAACTTCGTGTTGTTCGGCGACTTCGCCGATGCGCCGAGGGCATGGCAGCGATACCTCGACGAGGGCGTCCTCATCCGCGACGTCGGCCTGCCGGGATATCTGCGCGCGACCACAGGACTCGCAGAGGAGAACGACGTCCTGCTCGACGTGAGCGGTCGGCTAGCCGCTAGCGAACTCGTCCCCGCCCAGCACCTTCAAGGAGCAAAGTGACCCGCCGCGCGCGTGTGGAACGCAAGACGAAGGAATCCGACATCGTCGTCGAACTCGATCTCGACGGCACCGGTCGGACGGACATCAGCACCGGCGTGCCGTTCTTCGACCACATGCTGACCTCCCTGGGCAGCCACGCAAGCTTCGACCTGACCGTGCACGCCAAGGGTGACGTCGAGATCGAGGGTCATCACACGATCGAAGACACCGCGATCGTGCTCGGGCAGGCGCTTGGCCAGGCCCTCGGCGACAAGAAGGGCATTCGCCGATTCGGCGACGCCTACATTCCGATGGACGAGACGCTTGCCCACGCCGCGGTCGACGTATCAGGGCGGCCGTACTGCGTGCACACCGGGGAGCCGGATCACCTGCTGCACTTCACGATCGCGGGCAGCGAGGCGCCGTATCACACGGTGGTCAACCGGCACGTCTTCGAGTCGCTGGCGATGAACGCCAGGATCGCGCTGCACGTGCGCACCCTCTACGGTCGCGATCCGCACCACATCACCGAGGCCCAGTACAAGGCGGTCGCCCGTGCGCTGCGGCATGCGGTCGAGCCGGATCCGCGGGTTTCTGGCGTGCCGTCGACCAAAGGCACTCTGTGACAAGGAAATCGGTGGTTGTCCTCGACTATGGGTCGGGCAACCTTCGTTCGGCTCAGCGCGCCCTGGAGCGGGTCGGCGCCGACGTCGAGGTGACGACGGACCCGACGGCCGCAGCGGCCGCCGACGGGCTCGTCGTACCGGGTGTCGGCGCTTACGAGGCGTGCATGACAGGACTGCGTGAGGTCCACGGTGAGAAGATCATCGCCGATCGACTGGCGGCCGGCAGGCCGGTCCTCGGAATCTGCGTCGGCATGCAGATCCTGTTCGCCCGAGGCGTCGAATTCGGCGTGGAGAGCACCGGGTGCGGGCAGTGGCCGGGAGCCGTCGTTCGACTCGATGCACCGGTGATTCCCCACATGGGCTGGAACGTCGTGAACGCTGCGCCGGGTAGCGCCTTGTTCAAGGGCCTGGACGCCGACACGCGCTTCTACTTCGTGCATTCCTATGCGGCGCAACGCTGGGAGGGCCGCGACGACGCACTGCTGACGTGGGCGACGCATCACGTGCCGTTCTTGGCGGCGGTCGAGGATGGTCCATTGTCCGCCACGCAGTTTCATCCCGAAAAAAGCGGTGACGCCGGAGCGGCGTTGCTGAGGAACTGGGTCGAGGGACTCTGACGAATAGTGAGTGACGTGCCTGCAACACAACCCCTAATACTCTTGCCAGCCGTCGACGTCGTCGACGGCAAGGCCGTGCGCCTCGTCCAAGGCGTGGCGGGCAGCGAGACCGACTACGGCTCTGCGCTCGATGCCGCCATGCAGTGGCAGCGTGACGGTGCCGACTGGATCCATCTGGTCGACCTCGACGCGGCGTTCGGCCGTGGCTCGAACCGTCCACTGCTCGCCGAGGTAATCGGCAAGCTGGACGTCGCCGTCGAACTCTCGGGTGGCATCCGCGACGACGATTCGCTCACGGCGGCACTGGAGACGGGTTGTGCCCGAGTCAATCTCGGCACTGCGGCGCTGGAGAACCCGCAGTGGTGCGCCCGCATGATCGCCGAGCACGGCGACAAGGTGGCCGTCGGGCTGGACGTGAAGATCGTCGATGGGCAGCACCGGTTGCGCGGCCGCGGCTGGGAGACCGACGGCGGCGATCTCTGGGAGGTCCTGGAACGTCTTGATGGAGAAGGCTGTTCGCGGTTCGTCGTCACCGACGTCACCAAGGACGGCACGTTGAACGGGCCGAACGTCGACCTGCTAGCCGACGTCGCCGGGCGCACGAACGCGCCGGTGATCGCGTCAGGCGGAGTCTCTAGCCTCGACGACCTTCGGGCGATCGCGGCCCTCACCGACAGGGGAGTCGAGGGGGCCATCGTCGGAAAGGCGCTTTACGCGGGGCGGTTCACCCTTCCCGAGGCGCTCTCCGCGGTGAGTCGGTAGCTCGCCATGGGCAAGGACGCCGCCGACCTCGACGCGTTGGTGGCTCAGGCCGCGAGCGTGCTCGACGGCGTCGCCGAGTCGTTCGTCGCGGGACACCGCGCACAGTCTGCCGTCGCCAAGATGGGGAACGACTTCGCCACCGAAGTGGACCTCGCCATCGAACGTCGCGTCGTCGAGGCGTTGAACACATCGACAGGGATCGGCGTTCACGGTGAGGAATTCGGCGGCGCGCCGATTGATTCCCACATGGTGTGGGTGCTCGATCCCATCGACGGCACCTTCAACTACGCGGCCGGTCTGCCGACGGCGGCAATCCTGCTGGGCCTGCTGCGCGACGGGGAGCCGGTCGCCGGGCTGACCTGGCTGCCGTTCACCGATCAGAGGTATACCGCGGTCGTTGGAAAGGCGTTGCACGCCAACGGCATTGCGCAAGAACCCTTGGCGACGACGAGCCTGTCCGACTCGGTGGTCGGACTTGGCACGTTCAACGTCGACTCCCGTGGACGTTTCCCCGGCCGCTATCGGTTGGCCGTGATGGAGCAACTCAGTCGCGGATGCTCGCGGATGCGGATGCATGGCGCCACGGGGCTGGACCTCGCCTACACGGCAGCCGGAGTACTCGGCGGCGCCATCAGTTTCGGTCACCACGTGTGGGACCACGCGGCAGGCGTCGCACTGATCAGAGCGGCGGGTGGCATCGTGACCGATCTCGCGGGCGACGAGTGGACGCCGTCGTCACGGTCGGCCTTGGCGGGCGTGCCTGGAGTGCACGCCGAGATCTTGGAAATCGTCACGTCCGTTGGACTGCCGGAGGACTTCTGATGAGTGTCGCAGTGCGCGTGATCCCGTGTCTTGACGTCGACGACGGTCGAGTGGTCAAGGGCGTCAACTTCGAAAACCTCCGAGACGCAGGCGATCCCGTCGAGCTCGCCGCTCGCTATGACACCGAGGGCGCCGACGAGCTGACCTTTCTGGACGTCACGGCGTCGTCGTCGGGTCGGGCCACCATGCTCGACGTGGTAGCACGCACGGCCGAGCAAGTCTTCATCCCGCTGACGGTAGGCGGCGGCGTGCGGTCGGTCGCCGACGTCGACACCCTCCTTCGAGCGGGGGCAGACAAGGTGTCTGTGAACACCGCGGCCATCGCACGGCCCGAGTTGCTCGCGGAGCTGTCGCAGCGATTCGGATCGCAGTGCATCGTGCTGTCCGTCGACGCGCGCACCGTTCCAAAAGGGGCGGAGCCGACGCCCTCGGGGTGGGAGGTGACCACGCACGGTGGTCGCACGGGCACCGGCATCGACGCGGTGGAGTGGGCAGCGCGTGGCGCAGAGTTGGGCGTCGGCGAGATCCTGCTGAACTCGATGGACGCCGACGGTACCAAGGCGGGCTTCGATCTGCGGATGCTGCACGCAGTCCGCGAAGCCGTGACGGTACCGGTGATCGCCAGCGGTGGCGCAGGCAGTGTCGACGACTTCGCGCCAGCGGTCGAGGCGGGAGCCGATGCGGTGTTGGCCGCCAGCGTGTTTCACTTCGGCGAGCTGACCATCGGCCAGGTAAAGGCGGCGATGGCCGCAGAAGGGATCGTGGTGAGGTGACCCTCGAAGCGAGCATCGCATCGCGTCTCAAGCACGATGCCAATGGGCTGTTCGTCGCCGTCACTCAGGAACGTTCTACAGGGCGGGTCCTGATGGTGGCGTGGATGGACGACGACGCGCTGGAGGCCACGTTGGCGACGCGCAAGGCAACGTACTACTCACGCTCGCGGGCCCAACAGTGGGTGAAGGGTGAGACATCGGGACACACGCAGTACGTGCACTCGGTCCGACTCGACTGCGATGGCGACACCGTGCTGCTGGAGGTCGACCAGGTCGGTGCCGCCTGCCACACCGGTGAGCACACGTGTTTCGACGCCGATCTGCTGCTGGGGCCAGAAAACGCCGACTAGGCGTGCACTCGACCGCATCGCCCTCGCAGAGGATCACGCTCGGATGTCCGACGCGCCCAAGTACGCCGCCTAGACCTCGTAGCGAGTTGCCTTGGCCCTGGCAGTCCAGCGGCCGTCGTCGTAGCCGACCTGAACGGGGTGTGCGAAGGCGGCCGATACGTTGTCCGTGTTGACGACGTCCCGCGCGGAACCGCTTGCCACCGTGCGGCCTTCGGCGATGAGCAGCGCATGCGTCGTCGTGGTCGGTAGCTCTTCCAGGTGGTGGGTCACCAGGATCGATGCCACGTCGGGATGCGTGTCGCCAAGCGAATCCATGGTCTCCAGGAACTGCTCGCGCGCTGCCACGTCAAGCCCGGTGGTCGGCTCGTCGAGGAGTAGTAGCCGCGGGTCCGCGATGAGTGCCCGCGCGATGAGGGTGCGGCCGCGTTCGCCCTGCGACAGCGTCGGCCATTGCGCCTCGGCCCTATGCGACAACCCAACGGACGCGATCATCGCGTCGGCCCGTTCCAATTCATCAGAGCTGGCGGTCCAGCGCATCGGCAGGTCGATCGTGGCGGTGATTCCGGTCAGCACGACCTCGCGGACGGTGAGCGAATACTGAAGCCGGTGACGGGGATTCACGTGGCCGATGGAGCGGCGGAGGCGGGCCAGGTCGACCCTGCCCATCTGTTCGCCGAGCACGTGCACGGTCCCCGTCGTTGGAAACGTCACCGCCGCGCAGAATCCCAGCAGCGTACTCTTGCCAGCGCCGTTGGGGCCCAGCAGCGCCCAGTGCTCGCCTTGGCGCACGGTCAGCGAGATCCCGTGGATGATCTGCTTGCCGTCACGACGGAACGTGACGTCCGTCAGCTGCAAAACGGTGGTGGTCATTGTCGGTTTAGGCCGACTGACGCTGGCGGAGCACCTCCAGGGCGCTGTCGGCATGCTTCTCCATGCTGACCTCGCTGGCGATGACCTCGAGGACCGTGCGATCCGTGTCGATGACGAACGTGGTCCGCTTGACGGGGATCAGCTTGCCGAGAAGGCCTCGCTTGACCCCGAACTGCGTGGCTACGGTGCCGTCGGAATCGGAGAGCAGGGGATAGTCGAACTTCTCCTTCTCGGCGAACTGGGCCTGCTTGTCGACCCCATCGGTGCTGATTCCGACTCGGCTCGCCCCGACGGACGCGAACTCCGACGCCAGGTCACGGAAGTGGCAGGCTTCCTTCGTGCAGCCCGTCGTCATGGCGGCGGGATAGAAGAACAGCACGATCGGACCGTCGGCCAGCAGGCCCGTCAACGTCCGTACCGTACCGGTCTGGTCGGGCAGTTCGAACTCGTCGACCTTGTCACCACGTTTCATGGGTGTCACGCTACCTGCGGCTCGTCTCCACCGGTCTGGGAGGATTGTGCCGTGCAAGCACCTACCGCCAACTCATCGCTCGCCGCGACTACTTCGCGCGAGGACTTCAGGGCGTTGGCCGCCGAACATCGCGTGGTGCCCGTAACGCGCAAGGTGCTCGCCGACAGTGAGACGCCGCTGTCTGCGTACCGCAAGCTGGCTGCAAACCGGCCTGGAACGTTTCTGCTCGAGTCCGCGGAGAACGGGCGATCGTGGTCGAGGTGGTCGTTCATCGGTGCAGGGGCGCCGTCGGCGCTTACCGTCCGCGACGGCGAAGCCGTCTGGCTCGGCACGACGCCGCGCGACGCGCCAAGCGGCGGCGAACCGCTGGACGCCTTGCGCGCGACGCTGGACCTGCTGGAGACCGCCGCGGTGCCTGGTCTACCGCCACTGTCCAGCGGGCTGGTCGGCTTCTTCGCCTACGACCTGGTGCGACGCCTCGAGCGGCTACCGGAACTCGCGGTGGACGATCTCGGCCTCCCCGACATGCTTCTCCTGCTCGCGACCGACGTGGCGGCGGTCGACCACCACGAGGGCACCATCACGCTCATCGCGAACGCCGTGAACTGGAACGGCACCGACGAACGGGTCGACTGGGCCTACGACGACGCCGTCGCACGGCTGAACGTCATGACCGCCGCGCTCGGCGAGCCGCTCGGTTCCTCGGTGGCCACGTTCGGGCGGCCGACACCGGTGCACCGGGCGCAGCGCACGGTCGAGGAGTACAGCGCGATCGTCGAGAAGCTCGTTGGCGACATCGAGGCGGGGGAGGCGTTTCAAGTCGTCCCGTCGCAACGGTTCGAAATGGATACCGGGGCCGACGCGATCGACGTGTACCGAATGCTGCGCGTCACCAATCCCAGCCCCTACATGTATCTGCTCAACGTACCGAATGACGTTGGCGAATTGGACTTTTCGATAGTCGGGTCCAGCCCTGAGGCGTTGGTGACGGTTCAGGACGGCAAGGCGACCACCCACCCGATCGCAGGAACGCGGTGGCGTGGCGAAACCGAGGAAGAGGACGTCCTGCTCGAAAAGGACTTGCTCGCCGACGAGAAGGAACGCGCCGAGCACCTGATGCTCGTCGACCTCGGTCGCAACGACCTGGGTCGAGTGTGCGTGCCAGGGTCGGTCCGAGTCGAGGACTACAGCCACATCGAGCGGTACAGCCACGTCATGCATCTGGTCTCGACGGTGACGGGTCAACTCGCCGAAGGGAAGACGGCCCTCGACGCCGTTACGGCGTGCTTTCCGGCTGGAACGCTGTCGGGCGCGCCGAAGGTTCGTGCGATGCAGCTCATCGAAGAGGTCGAGAAGACCCGCCGCGGGCTCTACGGCGGGGTGTTGGGCTACCTCGACTTCGCGGGCAATGCAGACTTCGCGATCGCCATCCGGACCGCCCTGATGCGCGACGGCACCGCGTACGTGCAGGCGGGTGGCGGAGTCGTTGCCGACTCGAACGGCCCCTACGAGTACAACGAGTCGGCCAACAAGGCGAAGGCGGTATTGAATGCGGTCGCCGCCGCGGAAACCCTCACGGAACCATGATCAGAATTGCCCAACTACTCCTGGTGATCGCCGCAGGAGCGTTGTGGGCGGCATCGCGGCTCACGTGGGTCGAGGTGAGTTCGTTCAACGGACTCGGGCAGCCGAAGACGGTGACGCTCTCCGGCGGGGGGTGGTCGACTCTGCTGGTGCCGCTGGCCGCCGTCCTCTTGGCGGCCGCGGTCGCGGCGTTCGTCGCCAAGACGTGGCGCTTACGGTTGATGGCCGTCGTCATCGCGGCCATTAGTGCGGTGCTGGCGTATCTGGCGATCAGCCTGTGGGCAATCCGTGACGCTGCGGTGAGGGCCGCTCACCTCGCCGACGTGCCGGTCGCCGACCTCGTCGGCACGCAGCGGCACTACGGGGGTGCCGTCGTCACCCTGTTCGCGGCGGTGGTCACCCTCGTGGCTGCCGTGCTCTTCCTGCGCTCGCGGGCCAATATCGGTTCGGAGAGCGACAAATACTCGGCTCCCGCGAGACGTCGAGAGGCTGCTCGGCGGCAGGATCCCGGCAGCGCGACATCCGAGCGGATGATGTGGGACGCGCTTGACGAGGGGCGAGATCCGACCGATGCCGACAACGAGGGGCGGTGACGGCCGATGCGGTGCTTCCGGCTACCCTTCGTTGAGGATCTTCCGGGATGACCCGGAACACCTTGGAAGGGAATCGACGGCTCATGAGTTCGGGGACCGTGCTCGACTCCATCATCGAAGGAGTCCGCGCCGACGTTGCCGCTCGCGAGGCGGTCATCGGCCTCGCCGAGATCAAGGAATCAGCCGCGAAGGCCGCGCCGGCGCTTGACGTGATGGCAGCGCTCCGCGAGCCGGGAATCGGCGTCATCGCCGAGGTCAAGCGGGCCAGCCCGTCAAAGGGTGCGTTGGCGTCGATCTCCGACCCCGCCAAACTGGCACAGGCGTACGAAGACGGCGGCGCCCGCGTCATCAGCGTCCTGACCGAACAGCGGCGCTTCAACGGGTCGCTCGACGACCTCGACGCCGTGCGCGCCGCGGTCTCGATTCCCGTGTTGCGCAAGGACTTCATCGTCGGCCCGTATCAGATTCACGAGGCGCGCGCGCACGGCGCGGACATGCTTCTGCTGATCGTGGCTGCGCTCGAACAACCTGCCCTCGCATCGATGCTCGACCGCACGGAATCGCTTGGCATGACGGCGCTAGTCGAGGTCCACACCGAGGCCGAGGCCGACCGCGCGCTGCAGGCAGGCGCCCGCGTGATCGGCGTCAACGCCCGTGACCTGAAGACCCTGGAGGTGGATCGGGATTGCTTTGCGCGGATCGCCCCCGGTTTGCCGTCGAACGTCATTCGCATCGCGGAGTCGGGCGTCCGTGGCACTGCCGACCTGCTCGCCTACGCGGGCGCGGGTGCCGACGCGGTGCTCGTCGGTGAGGGGTTGGTTACCAGCGGTGACCCGCGAAGCGCCGTAGCTGACCTCGTCACCGCGGGAACGCATCCGTCGTGCCCGAAGCCATCCCGCTGAGGCAGCGATGAGCGTTTGCAGAAGCACCGTCCATGGCTGACATCGCAAGTCCGGATCTACCGCTTGCCAGCGCAGGCGTCGCCGAACCAACTCCTTACGACCCCGATGCCAAGGGCCACTTCGGCGCGTACGGCGGACGGTTGGTACCCGAGGCCTTGATGGCAGTGATCGAAGAGGTAACCGCTGCCTACGAGAAGGCCAGGGCGGACCAAACGTTCCTCGACGAATTGGACCGACTGCAGCGGCACTACGCGGGACGCCCCTCACCGCTGTACGAGGCGACCAGGTTGAGCGAGCACGCGGGAGGCGCGCGGCTGTTCCTGAAGCGAGAAGACCTCAACCACACCGGCTCCCACAAGATCAACAACGTGCTCGGGCAGGCTCTTCTCGCGAAGCAGATGGGCAAGACCAGGGTCATCGCCGAAACCGGCGCCGGTCAACACGGCGTAGCCACCGCAACGGCCTGCGCCCTCCTCGGCATCGAATGCGTCATCTACATGGGTGCCGTCGATACCGCTCGACAGGCACTCAACGTGGCCAGAATGCGGCTGTTGGGTGCGCGGGTCGTCTCAGTGGAGTCGGGTTCGAAGACTCTCAAGGACGCCATCAACGAGGCGTTCCGCGACTGGGTCGCCAACGCCGATGCCACGTATTACTGCTTCGGTACGGCCGCGGGGCCGCACCCGTTCCCCGCGATGGTGCGCGACTTCCAACGGGTGATCGGCTTGGAGGCGCGGGCTCAGATCCTGCATCAGGCTGGCCGGCTCCCCGATGCCGTGACGGCTTGTGTCGGCGGGGGATCCAACGCGATTGGCGTATTCCACGCCTTCATTGACGACCCCGGCGTTCGACTCATCGGCTTCGAGGCCGCCGGCGACGGTGTGGAGACGGGCAGGCACGCCGCGACGTTTACGGGAGGGTCGCCAGGTGCATTCCAGGGTTCCTTTTCCTACCTGTTGCAGGACGAGGACGGGCAGACCATCGAATCTCATTCCATTTCAGCCGGTTTGGACTATCCGGGCGTCGGCCCCGAGCATGCCTACCTCAAGGACCTCGGTCGTACGGAGTACCGACCGATCACCGATACCGAGGCTATGGATGCCTTCGCGTTGCTGTGTCGTACCGAGGGCATCATTCCGGCCATCGAATCGGCACACGCGGTAGCTGGTGCCCTGGCGCTCGGCGTCGAGCTCGGCTCCAGCGCAATGATCTTGGTGAATCTGTCCGGCCGTGGCGACAAGGACGTTGCGACGGCGGCCAAGTGGTTCGGGATCCTCGACGACGACGCGGCGGCTTCGTCGTGACGAGCAGACTCTCATCGGTGTTCGAGGCATGCCGGGCCGAGAACCGTTCGGCGCTCATCGGTTATCTGCCCACTGGTTTCCCCGACGTCGCGACGTCGATCTCGGCAATGACGGCGCTCGTTGAAAACGGCTGCGACATAGTCGAAGTCGGTGTGGCGTACTCGGACCCGGGAATGGACGGTCCGGTGATTGCCGCCGCGGCCGAAGCCGCGCTGCGCGGAGGAGTCCGGGTTCGCGACACGCTTTCCGTCGTGGAGGCCATCAGTAATGCCGGCGGCCGTGCCGTGGTCATGACCTACTGGAATCCCGTGCTGAAGTGGGGCGTGGACGCCTTCGCGCGCGACCTCGCCGCGGCGGGCGGCGTTGGTCTCATTACGCCAGACCTCATTCCCGACGAAGCGGACGATTGGATGGCGGCGTCGCAGGCGCACGATCTGGACCGGATCTTCCTAGTGGCGCCGTCGTCCACGCAGGAGCGGCTGGCTGCCACGGTCGAGGCGTCACGCGGATTCGTCTATGCCGCTTCGACCATGGGCGTCACTGGCGCGCGGGACGCGGTATCTGATGCGGCCCCAGAACTGGTCGGGCGGGTGAGGGCGATATCGGACATCCCCGTCGGAGTCGGCCTCGGCGTGCGGTCGGGTGCACAGGCGGCCCAGATCGGCGCCTACGCCGACGGCGTCATCGTCGGCTCTGCACTGGTATCCGCCCTCGAAGACGGAATCGAAGCCGTACGAACGTTGACCCGCGAACTCGCCGATGGCGTGAGACAGAGGATTTCAGCGTGACGACAACCGTACTGGCGTACATCCCGAGCCCGCCGCAGGGCGTTTGGCATCTGGGATTCCTGCCAATCCGGGCTTATGCGCTGTGCATCATCACGGGCATCATCGCGGCGCTGATCATTGGTGACCGTCGCTGGGTGGCCCGTGGCGGGCAGGCAGGCGTCATCTACGACATCGCGCTGTGGGCGGTCCCATTCGGTCTGATCGGCGGCCGGCTCTATCACGTCATGACCGACTGGCCCACGTACTTCGGCGACAATGGCGCTGGATTCCTCGCCGCACTGCGGATCTGGGACGGCGGGCTTGGCATATGGGGAGCGGTGGCGCTCGGCGGCGTCGGCGCGTGGATTGCGTGCAAGCGTCGCGGCATACCGTTGCCCGCCTTCGGCGACGCGATTGCGCCGGGAATCGTGCTGGCACAGGCGATCGGCCGCCTCGGCAACTACTTCAATCAGGAACTGTACGGGCGAGTCACGACACTGCCCTGGGGTCTAGAGATCTTCGAGCGACGCGACGCCAGCGGGGCGCTCGACACGCTCAACGGTGTTTCGACTGGCGTCCAGATCGCCGTGGTCCACCCAACGTTCCTGTACGAACTCCTATGGAACTTATTGGTTTTCGCGTTCCTGATCGTGGTGGACCGACGGTTCAAGATTGGCCACGGCCGCCTGTTCGCGCTATACGTCGCAGCGTATTGCGTCGGCCGATTCTGGATCGAGCTGATGAGGAGCGATCACGCCACCGACTTCGGTGGGATCCGCGTCAACTCGTTCACGTCGACGTTCGTCTTCATCGCTGCCGTGATCTACGTGATGGTCGCGACCAAGGGGCGAGAGGATCCGGCGTCATTGGCAGGCAACGACCTGAACTTTGACGCCGAGGGCTCACTTCTCGATGAAATTGGCGAGGACGTGGCGGCTGCCGCGGCAACGTCTGGCCTCGTCTCCGCGGTCGTGGTGGCCGAAAAGGACGACGCAAACGAAAAAGCGGTAGGTGCCGAGAAGGACACCGTCGGCGAGGCCAAGACCGTGGAAGCGGCCAAATCCGAGGCCGACGAGACCAATCAGGCTCCCGAGGAATCCAACGATCGCGAGGACACTGAATTGCCCGAAGAGTCCAATCCAGAAACCGACGAGACAGAGGGCCTGGGTTCGGTCGAGGGCGACGAGGTCGCGGATGCGGTGTCGGCGGCGCCGGAAGTCCACGAGGCTTCGGTCGAGGAGGCTGGGGACGCCAAGGACCTGGAGGCCAAGGTGGCCGTCGAGCCAGAGGCCATCGAACCAGAAGCGCTAGAGCCCGAGGCAGTCGAGCCAGAGTCGGTCAAGCCGGAGGCAGTCGAGCCAGCGGCCGACGAGGCCGAGGGGGAGGCCGAAGGCGTGGGCTCTGTCGAGGGCGACGAGATAGCGGATGCCGTCGCTGCCGCGCCCAAGATCCACGCTGCGGCCACCAAGGGAGCCGCAGAGGCCGAGGCCTTGGAAGAGGAAGTCGACGCCGAAGCGGAGGACGCCAAGGACGGCGAGGACGCCAAGGACGGCGAAACCACGTAGGAGATCGAGCGGCGATCTCACATTCGTCGTTCGCCGATGTGAGCACACCGTGACGGCCGCTTCACACCACGCAACACTGCCCGCAATATCGCCTCCCTAGCGTTCCCTGCATGGTTAGAGGCAGGAACGTCGTGGTCGTCGGCCACGGGATGGTGGGGCATCGGTTCGTCGAGGCGTTGCGAGCCCGCGATTCCGACGGCGCGTGGCGGGTGACGATCCTCGCCGAGGAATCCGACGCCGCGTACGACCGGGTCGGTCTCACCGGCTACACCGAGCATTGGGACCGTTCGAGGTTGGCGCTGCCCGGCAACGACTACGCAGGCGACGATCACGTCGAGGTCTTGCTCCGGGACCGCGCAACGAGGATCAATCGGGTCGACAAATACGTGACGACGATGTTGGGCAGACACGTCCCGTACGACGTGCTGGTGTTGGCCACGGGGTCGTACGCCTTCGTGCCCCCGGTGCCGGGACGAGACCTGCCGAACTGCCACGTCTATCGCACGCTGGACGACCTCGACGCCATCCGTGCCGCTGCCACGGCCACACGAGCATCGAAAAGGCCTGTCGGTGTGGTGATCGGCGGCGGTCTGCTTGGTTTGGAGGCTGCGAATGCCTTGCTCGGCTTCGGTTTGACGACCCACGTGCTGGAGATGTCCCCGCACTTGATGGCGGCCCAACTCGACGAGGCAGGCGGCACGGTGTTGACCCGGATGATCAAGGGGCTGGGCATCGAGGTGCACACCGGAGTGAGTACCGAGAGCATCAGGCCGGTGCAGAAGAACGAGCCGTTGCGGAAGTCCGATTCGATTGACGCCGTGCGGGTCTCGCTCGATGACGGCAGCAGCATCGAAGCGGGCGTCGTCATCTTCGCCGCAGGCGTCCGCCCGCGTGACGAACTGGCTCGCCGCGCCGGCCTCGAGATAGCTCAACGTGGCGGCGTGATGACCGACCTTTCTTGTGTCACCAGCGATCCCAACATCTATGCGATCGGCGAGGTCGCCGCGATCGAGGGCAGGTGCTACGGCCTCGTGGGTCCTGGTTACAACAGCGCCGAGGTGGTCGCCGACAGGCTGCTCGGCGGCGAGGCCGAGTTTCCCGAGGCCGACATGTCCACGAAGCTCAAGCTGTTGGGCGTCGACGTGGCGAGCTTCGGTGACGCCAAGGGGCATACTCCCAACAGCCTCGACGTCGTCGTGAACGATCCGGTCAAGCAAACCTACGCAAAGCTGGTTCTCTCCGACGACGCCAAGACGCTCCTCGGCGGCATCCTGGTCGGCGATGCGTCGGCGTACGGACTGCTACGGCCGATGGTCGCCAGCGAGTTGCCCGGCGACCCGTTGTCCTTGATCGCGCCGGCTGCCGAGGGTGGAGCAGGGGCTGGTGCGCTGGGGGTCGGCGCCTTGCCTGACATCGCACAAATCTGCTCCTGCAACAACGTCACCAAGGGTGATCTGAAGGAAGCGATCTGCGGTGGCTGCACCGACGTCGCCGATCTCAAGAAGTGCACGCTTGCGGGCACCTCGTGTGGATCGTGTGTGCCGCTGCTCAAGCAATTGCTGGAGGCCGAGGGCGTCGAGCAGTCGAAATCTCTGTGCGAGCACTTCTCTCAATCACGCGCCGAGCTATTCGAAATCGTCTCTGCTACGTCGATTCGTACCTTCTCGGGTCTGATCGACCGTTTTGGCACCGGAAAGGGTTGCGACATATGCAAACCCGTCGTCGCATCGATTCTCGCCTCGACGAGCTCCGAGCACATCCTCGACGGCGAGCAGGCGTCGTTGCAAGACACCAACGATCACTTCCTGGCGAACATCCAGCGCAACGGCAGCTATTCGGTGGTGCCCCGGGTGCCCGGCGGCGACATCACCGCCGAACAACTCATCCTCATCGGCGAGATCGCCCGGGACTTCAACCTGTACACGAAGATCACGGGCGGACAGCGAATCGACATGTTCGGGGCTCGCGTCGAACAGCTGCCACAGATATGGCAGCGACTCATCGACGGTGGCATGGAATCCGGCCAGGCATATGGAAAGTCACTTCGGACCGTGAAGAGCTGCGTTGGCAGCGACTGGTGCCGCTACGGCCAGCAGGACTCCGTGCAGATGGCGATCGACCTCGAGTTGCGCTATCGCGGACTGCGTTCCCCGCACAAGATCAAGATGGGCGTGTCGGGGTGCGCCCGCGAATGCGCAGAGGCGCGCGGCAAGGACGTCGGCGTCATCGCCACCGAGAACGGTTGGAATCTCTACGTCGGCGGCAACGGCGGCATGACGCCCAAGCACGCTCAGCTGTTGGCCAGCGACCTCGATGATGAAACGTTGATTCGCTACATCGACCGATACCTGATGTTCTACATCCGTACCGCCGACCGCCTCCAGCGCACCGCGCCGTGGGTCGAGTCCCTGGAGGGCGGAATCGAGCATCTGCGCGATGTGGTCTGCAACGACTCGCTCGGCCTTGCCGAGGAGTTCGAAAGCGCGATGGCCCGCCACGTCGAGGGCTACTCCTGCGAGTGGAAGGGCGTACTCGACGATCCCGACAAGCTGTCGCGGTTCGTGTCGTTCGTCAACGCTCCCGACGCGGCCGACCCGACCGTCGCGTTCACGCGACGCTCCGGCAGGCTCGTCCCGATCGGAATGCCGCAGGTCCGCGCGTGATCAGCGCCCACGCGAAGAACGGAGAGCCGTGACACTCCTCGATGACATCCGGATCTGGACGACCGCCTGCGAGTACGACTACCTGATACCTGGCCGCGGGGTCGGGGTGCTCCTGGACGACGCCACCCCGGTGGCCTTGTTCAGGCTCGACGACGGATCACTGCGTGCGATTGGCAATGTCGACCCGTTCTCTGGCGCGTCGGTGCTGTCGCGCGGCATCGTCGGGGACCGCCGCGGCAGGGCGATGGTGCAGTCGCCGATCAAGAAGCAGGCCTTCGCGCTCGACGACGGGACCTGTCTCGACGTGCCGGGCGTGTCCGTCGCGGTCTATGAGACCCGTATTTCAGATGACGGCATGGTGCAGGTCGCGCGATAGGTGCGCACGACGGAAGCGGTCGGCGGTCAACCGGACGGTGCCCTCGCACAGACCGAGCGGTTCGGTGACGACGTCCGCTCCGCTTTCCCGCAAGCGATCCTGGAACAGTCCGTCGGCCAGCAGGTAGGACGCGACGACGATCCGACGAGCGCCTTGGCCCCGCGCCGTCGCGACCGCATCGGCTACCCGAGGCGAACCCGTTGCCGCGAAGGCGAGTTCGACCCTCGCGCCCACGATGGCGGACAACAGTGCCGCAGTGGCGTGCAGGTCGCCGTTGGCGGCTCGGTCTGACGTTCCCGCAGCTCCGAGAATGACCGAATCGCCTGGGCGCCAGCCGCTTTCGACGAGTCGTCGAAAGACGACCCGAGCCATCTGCGGGCTGGGGCCGAGCGCTGCGGTGACCGTCACGTCGGGGTGTCCGCTAGCGCCGACGTGCGCGGGTAGATCGACGTTCACGTGGTAACCGCGCGACAGAAAAGCCGGTACCACGAACGTGGGACGATCGAGTATCTCGGCAGATCCGAGGACCTCGGTGGGAGTGGGGCCTAGCACGTCGAGGAACGCAACGTGGACGGGTCGCCGCAGGGTGGTCGACACCTTCGCGGCTAGGTCGCCGATCATCTCGAGACCACGGGACTTGCGGGTGCCGTGGGCCACCAAGACCAGATTCATCGCGCGACCACCAGGGGAGCGCGGTGCTCGTCGGGGTCCTCGTCGAGAGCAAGTCGGTAGCCGCGCTTCACCACCGTCGCGACGATGTTCTTGTCGCCCAAGGCCGTCCGCAGGCGCAGCACGGCGGTCTCCACCGCGTGTGTGTCGGTGCCGCTTCCCGGCAGAGCGGCGAGCAGATCGCAACGCGACACGACTGCGCCAGGGCGGTGCGCCAACGTGCGGATCGTCGCCATCGCCGCTGGCGACAACGACTTGACCGCGTCGTCCACCAACACGCAGGTCCCGCGGATCTCCAGCACGTGTCCCGCCACCCGGATGGTCCGCGTCTGCAGTAGCGGAAGCTCGTCGGTGATGTGGCGGGCCAGTGCACCGAGGCGCATCCGTTCTGGGGCCGACGTGGGCACGCCAAGGCGCACCAGCGGTCGCGCCGTGACCGGCCCTACGCACATGGCGTGCACTCCGTTGCGGAACGCCGAGAGGACGTCATCCTCGATGCCCAAGTCCTTGGCGCGCAACAGAACCGCGGCGACGGCTGGCGCCGACGTGAAGCTGACTGCGTCGAACTTGCGTTCGGCGATCTGCGTCACGAGTTGATCGAACTCGCCGTCCCGGGGAGCAGGCCGCCACCGGTACACCCGAATCGGCACGATCTCGGCGCCCGCCCCGCGAAGCTCGTCGAGGAACTCCGGAAACGGATCCCAGTCGTCGGTGGCACCGTGCAACTGCACCGCGATCCGTTGTCCGGCGATACCGCCTTCGACCAGGTAGCGCAGGACCTCGCGCGACGATTCGGACTCGGGTGACCATTCCTCGGGCAGTCCAGCGGCGCGCAATGCGCCAGTGGCCTTTGGCCCGCGCGACACGACGCGCGCCCTGCCGAGAGCCGCGATCAGTTCGTCCGCCAGACCCCAGCCGTCGGCGGCAGCGACCCAGCCCCGGAAGCCAATGCCCGTCGTGGTGACCACGATGTCGGGCGGCGCAGCGATGAGGGATTCGGTGTGCCCGCGCAGTTCGTGGTCATCGGGTAGCGGCACCATCCTGATCGCCGCCGCACTCGTCACCGTGGCACCGCGCTTGCGCAGGAGGGTACTCAACTCGTCGGCACGCCGCGCGGACGTGACCGCCACCCGGAAACCGGTGAGCGGTGCCCAGGCCGGTGTGTCTGATGGCGTTTCGGTCATGTCGCCGTGTCTATGCATCGAAAGTTTCCATGTCGTTACCCAGCTATTGCCGAGAGGTGTCGCGGTCCGTCGGTGGTGACGGACTGCTCGGGGTCGACGGTGCTCAGCCAGCCGCAGATACCGTCGATCGCAGAGGTACAGCCTCCGCAGCCGGTCGTTGCACGGGTCGCGTCGGCCATCGCCGAAACCGTTCTATGCCCAGCCTGCCAGGCCTTGGTGAGTGATCCCATGGTCACCGAGTTACACCGGCACACCACGGCAGAGGACGGAATGGTCGAGGGTTCCGGCGTGTGACCGACCTCGGTGGACGCCCCGGTCAACAGCGCGACGCGGTCGGCTGGCACTGGTAGGCCTGCCTCGAAGATCTGGGTCAGGGTGCCGACCACCTCGGGACAACCGAGCAGGATCGCGCCCGCGACGCGGCCTTCTCGAACGACGAGTTTTGCATATCTGCCTGCCGCGGGGTCGGCGAAGGTGGTGACTTCGTGGGCGCGGTCGTGCATCGAGACGTGCACGTCACCCATGCTGGCGAGGTCGATGCCGTGGGCCTTGAGGCGCGTGATGTCGGGGGTGCCGGTGTATCGGGCCAATTCGTCGGCTCCGGTCAGGCGATCGGCAAGGACGGCGGCCTGTTCCCACCCGGGTGCCACTAGCCCGCAGGTCGTGCCGCGGTGCTCGGCACACTCGCCGACGGCACTGACGTGCGCAACGTTGGTACGGAGCTGATCGTCGACGATGAACCCACGTCCGACCGCGACGCCTCCCGACCGTCCCAGCGCGGTGTCGGCAACGACCCCTGCCGATATCACGAGCACATCACAGGGGAGTGCCGAATCGTCGTCGAGAAGCACTGCCCGCGAAGACTTTCCGCTGCGATAGCCGGTGGCGCGGTGGCCAAGCCGGAGCGTGACGTCGAGCTCCTCGAGAAGTCTGCCGAGCACGGCGCCTGCGTCGTGGTCGAGCTGGCGGTCCATCGGGAAGGGCTTGGGATGGACGACCGTGACCGAGGCGCCCCGCATGGCCAACCCGCGTGCGGTCTCTAGTCCGAGCAGACCGCCGCCGAGCACCACGACGCGATCGCCTACCCCGGCGGCCTCGATGATGGCGCTGCAGTCCTCGAGTGTCCTGAACGCGTGAGCGCCCTCGGCAAGTGAACCGTCGGCGCGGCGGAGACCTTCGATTGGCGGCACGAATGGGCGCGAGCCGGTTGCCAATACGAGCTCGTCATAAGGCGTGCCGTCGCCGCGGTCGGTGTGGACGACCCTTGCGGTCGAGTCGATGGTGCGCACCGGTTCCCCCGTGCGCGTGGTGATTCCGCGTGCCTCCCACCACGCAGGAGCGTGCAGGAGCGTCTGATCGGCGGTGAGCTTGCCTGCGACCACCGTCGACAACAGGATGCGGTTGTACGCGTCATGCGGTTCGGCGCCAAAGACGGTAATGGCCAGCCGGTCCGGATCGGGCTGGCGATGGCGTAGCTCCTCGGCGAGGCGCGAACCCACCATGCCGTTGCCGACGATGACGATCGACCTTCCCGTCGCTTCGCTCGCCCCGATCGACCTTCCCGTCGCTTCGCTCGCCCCGATCGACCCGCGCGTGCTCACTGCACCACCTCCAACCGCACCGCGCACACCTTGAACTCGGGCATCCTGCTCGTCGCGTCCAACGCCGGGTTGGTGATGAGGTTGGCGCGCTCGGCGCCAGGCCAGTGGAACGGCAGAAACACTGTGTCGTAACGCATTTCCGGGTCGCAACGGACTACGGCGGTGGTCACGCCCCGTGCGCTGACGACGGCTGCCTGCGCGCCGTCGGCCAGCCCGGCTCTCGCCGCGGTCTCGGGGTGCACCTGGACGAACATGCACGGTGCTGCGTCGGTGAGCTCGCGGACGAGGCGTGTCTGCGCACCCGATTGGTAGTGCGCGAGAACCCGACCCGTTGTGGCCCACAACGGATAGTCAGCGCTGGTCTTCTCCGCGGGACCGCGAGCGTCGACGCCGAAGAACACGGCGCGACGATCGGCGGTGGCGAACCCGTCGAGGAACAGCCTCGGTGTCCCGTCAGGCCCCGAGTCCGAAGCTGGCCAATGCAATGCCTCGCCGGAATCGAGGCGCGAATAGCTGATCTGCGAGTAGTCCGCGGGACCGCCCGCCGAGGCACGACGCAACTCGGCGAAGACCATCTCCGGGTCAGTCGGGAATCTCTCGGCTGGCTGGCCAAGGCGGACCGCGAGGTCACGCCAAATGGCAAGTTCGTCGCGGACCCCAACGGGCGGCTCGATCGCCTTCCGGCGGCGCAGCACGCGACCCTCCAGGTTGGTCATCGTGCCGTCTTCCTCGGCCCACTGGCACACGGGTAGTACCACGTCGGCCATCGCTGCAGTCTCGGACAGGACGAAGTCACAGACGACGAGCATGTCGAGGGCTTCGAGCCGATCGGTGATGCGCATCGAGCCGGGCGCCGACACCGCGATGTTCGACGCGTGCACCATGAGAAACGTCGGGCCGTTGTCGGTACCGAGTGAGTCGAGGAGTTCGTAGGCGCTGAGGCCTGCTCGCGGAATGTCGTGCTCCTCCACGCCCCAGACGCCCGCAACGTGCCTGCGCGCCTCGATGTCGGTGATCTTGCGGTAGCCGGGCAGCTGGTCGGCCTTCTGCCCGTGCTCACGGCCGCCCTGCCCGTTCCCCTGACCGGTGATCGTCCCAAATCCGCTGCCGATGCGGCCAGGCAGCCCCAATGCCAGCGCCAGCGCGATCAGCGCCGAAACGCTGTCGGTCCCCGTCGAATGCTGTTCTGCGCCGCGGGCGGTGAGCAGATAGGCGCCCCGACGGTCGGACGCTGCGTCGGCCAGGATGCCCACCGCACGCGTCATCGTCGCCACCGACACCCCGGTGACCCGTTCCGCCCGTTCGGGATGCCACTGGGCAGCCGCCTGCCATGCGACGTCGAAACCCGTTGTCCGAGAATCGATGTAGTCTCGGTCGATCATGTTCTCGACGACGGCGACGTGGAGCATGCCCAATGCCAGTGCCGCGTCGGTGCCCGGCCGAAGCGCGAGATGAACGCCGCCGCCGTCCAGTGCCCGTCGAACCGTCGGGGTGAGTCTCGGATCGGCGACGATCAGTCCGCCCGCGTCGGCTGCCGTGGTCAGATGAGCCATGAACGGTGGCATCGTCTCGGCGACGTTGGCTCCAAAGATGCAGATGGCCTGTGCGTCGTCGAGATCGGACAACGGGAACGGCATGCCACGGTCGACGCCGAAGCTGCGTTGCCCGGCGGCGGCGGCGGACGACATGCACCACCGGCCGTTGTAGTCGATGTTGGCGGTGCCGATCGCTATCCTGGCGAACTTGCCTAGCATGTAGGCCTTTTCGTTGGTCAGGCCACCACCGCCGAACAGGGCAACTCCGTTGTTGCCCTGTCGGCCGCTGCGTGCCCGCTCGATCCCGGCGGCCACGGCGTCCATCGCGGTGTCCCAGTCGCACGGCTTCAGTTCACCGCACGCATCGCGCATCAGCGGTGTGCGGATGCGTCCGGGCGTGCGAAGAAGCTCGGCGCTCGTCCATCCCTTCTGGCACAAGCCGCCTCGATTGGTGGGGAAGTCCCGGCCCGACACCGCGAGGTCATCTCGACCGGTTCCCGTCAACGTCATCGCACACTGCAAGGCGCAGTACGGACAATGCGTCGCAGTGGATTTGACGTCGAGAGTCCGTGAATCCCGGTCTCTCGGCTGCGCTACGACGGTCACGCCGGAGCCAGGTTGGCGGGCTCCGGTTGCGCAGTCCTGGTAGCCGAGGAGTCTCCCGCGGGCCAACGTACGTACATCAGCCAAGTGACGCCCGTGCCGATGACGAGAAACGACGCGAACATCCAGAACGCCGACGTCGCCGAACCGCTGGACAGGTACGACTGCCGCAAGGCCAAGTTGATGCCGACGCCACCGAGCGCACCGATCGCACCGGCAAATCCGATCGGAGCTCCGGACATCGCGCGAGACCAGTTCCTGCGGGTCGCGTCGTCGGCGTCCTCGTTACCGGCCTCCCAGAGCCCAGTGTCTTCCGGGTCCCAGTGGGAAATCGTTCGTTTTGGCATGGCCACACGCTAGAAATCCTTTGTTGCACCGACGCGCCACGCCGTGACCCCATGGTGAATTTCCCCTCACCTGCGCTTGACCTTGTCTGTGAGAAGTTCGGATCCTTCTCACTGCAGTCTCAACGGCAACCGTTCTGGCATGCTGAGAACATGACCGAGCCTCAGTTCGGTGGCTACGAGTCCGGAGCCACGCCGCCGCCTCAGCCACCGCCCGGATACCAACCGTCGGGCTACCAACCGTCTGGTTACCAACCGTCTGGTTACCAACCGCAGTATCCGCCGCCACTGGGCCCGGCATACACCGACCCGTCGGCCCCCTACGGACGCCATCCCCAGACCGGCGAGCCCTACTCGGACAAGTCGAAGGTGGTTGCGGGCCTCCTTCAATTGATCGGCTTGTTCGGCATCGTTGGCATCGGCCGCCTCTACCTCGGTGAGACCGGTCTCGGCATCGCGCAACTCTTGGTCGGCCTCGTCACGTGCGGTATTGGCGCCGTCGTCTGGGGCATCATCGACGCGATTCTGATCCTCACCGACAGGGTCCGAGATCCTCAGGGGCGTCCGCTGCGCGATGGAACCTAGCAACACCACCACCGACGGCCGGGCACGGCTGTACACCGCGCTTGGCACCGGCGCGGTGCTGACGGGTGCGGTTGCCTACGTCGCTCTCGCCGATCCGCACCGTCCCGGCTTCCTGTTTCCCGGGTGCCCTTTCAAGATGCTTACCGGGCTGAACTGTCCGGCCTGCGGCGGACTACGCATGACTCACGACCTCTTGCACCTCGATTTCGGTGCAGCCGTCGTCGACAACGTCTTCCTGTTGGTCGCATTGCCGTTGCTTGCCGCCTGGTTCGTGGTGCGGTGGAGGTTGGGTCAGAAGCTGATGCCTGTCGCAGCGACGGTGACGCTCGTCGTCGCCGCGTTCGCGTGGACCGTGCTCCGCAATTTGCCGGGATTCCCGCTGGTCCCGACGTTCGTCGACGGGTGACCCCGCTGCACCGCTGATACAATCTCAAATCGGGCCGGCGCAGTCCCGGACACATCGATTTAGGACTGCGGAGGTATGCCAATGCTGTTCTCGGCATTGCCCGAAGCCCAGGGTCTGTACGATCCCGAGCGTGAATCCGACTCGTGTGGCGTCGCCATGGTCGCCGACATTCAGGGGCGCCGGACGCACTCGATCGTGGCGGACGGGCTTACTGCCTTGGAGCACCTCGAGCATCGCGGCGCGGCGGGCGCCGAGCCCAACAGCGGCGACGGCGCTGGCATTCTGTTGCAACTTCCTGCCGAGTTGCTACGCGCCGTAGTCGACTTCCCGCTGCCGGAGCCGAAGGCAAACGGCGACAACACCTTTGCAGCGGGCATCTGTTTTCTGCCGACCGACCCCATCAAGCGTGCGTCGGAGCAAGGTCGCATCGAGGAAATCGCCGCAGAAGAAGGCCTCGACGTCCTCGGCTGGCGAGAGGTTCCCGTCGATCCCGACGGCGCCGAGGTCGGGGTGACGGCGGTCGGCTGCATGCCCTACATGGCCCAATTGTTCGTCGCCGCAACGGAAGGCGACGGGATCAGACTCGGCGGCATCGACCTTGATCGGCGGGTCTACCCGTTGCGCAAGCGCGCCGAGATGGGTGAGGTGTACTTTCCTTCGCTGTCGAGTCGGACCATGGCCTACAAGGGCATGCTCACGACGATGCAGCTGCCGAGGTTCTTTCCCGACCTCCGCGACGAACGATGTGTGAGCGCGATCGCGATCGTGCACAGTCGGTTCTCCACCAACACGTTCCCCTCTTGGCCGCTTGCACACCCGTTCCGCTTCGTGGCACACAACGGAGAGATCAACACCGTTCGCGGTAACCGGAATCGGATGCACGCCAGGGAGGCGATGCTGGCGAGCGCGCACATCCCCGGCGATCTGAGCCGCCTCTCGCCCGTGTGCACACCCGGCTCCTCCGACTCGACGTCCTTCGATCAGGTCCTCGAACTGCTTCATCTGAGCGGCCGGAGCCTGCCACACGCCGTCCTGATGATGATTCCCGAGGCGTGGGAGAACAACGTCGACATGGATCCGGCTCGCCGAGCCTTCTGGCAGTTCCACGCGTCCTTGATGGAGCCGTGGGACGGGCCTGCATGCGTCACCTTCACCGACGGCACCGTCGTCGGAGCAGTGTTGGACCGCAACGGATTACGGCCGGGCCGCTGGTGGCGGACCGTCGACGACCGGATCATCCTTGCCAGCGAGAGCGGCGTGCTGGACGTCCCCTCCGCCGAGATCGTCGCGAAAGGGCGTCTTGAACCGGGACGGATGCTCCTGATCGACACCGCCGCGGGGCGGATCGTGTCCGACGACGAGATCAAGGACGAACTCGCCGCCGCCGAACCCTACGACGAATGGCTGCATTCGGGCCTTCTCGATCTCAAGACCCTGCCGGATCGGCAACGGGTCGTGCCCAACCACGAATCGGTCGTGCGTCGGCAGATCTCGTTCGGTTACACCGAGGAAGAGCTGCGGATCATGCTCACTCCGATGGCGGCCGCAGGAGCGGAGCCATTGGGATCCATGGGAACCGATACCCCGACGGCGGTGCTGTCGCAGCGATCGCGGTTGCTCTACGACTACTTCGTCGAACTCTTCGCCCAAGTGACGAACCCACCGCTCGATGCAATCCGCGAGGAGGTCGTCACGTCGATGGCCCGGGTGATGGGGCCAGAACACAACCTGCTGGAGCCGTCGGCCGCATCGTGTCGGCAGATCATGCTTGCCTGGCCGGTGCTCGACAACGACGACTTGAACAAGATCGTTCACATCAACCACGATGGCGAACAGCCGGGCCTCAAGACCAAGGTGCTGCGCGCGCTGTACGACGTCGAACGCGGTGGCGAGGGACTGGCCGACGCGTTGGAGGATCTCCGCATCCGCGCGTGTGAGGCAATAGCGAAGGGCGCAAGAACCCTCGTCATCTCCGATCGGGATTCGGATCACACCAAGGCGCCCGTACCGTCGCTGCTCGCCGTCTCGGCGGTGCACCACCACCTGGTGCGCACCAAGCAGCGCACGATGGTTGGCCTGGTGGTCGAGAGCGGCGACGCTCGGGAGGTGCACCACATTGCAATGCTGATCGGGTTTGGCGCGGCAGCGGTGAATCCGTATCTCGCGTTCGAGTCGATCGAGGACCTCGTCCGCGAGGGCGAGCTCACTGGCATCGAAGCCCCCGCCGCGGTGCGCAACTACCTCAAGGCGCTCGGAAAGGGCGTCATGAAGGTGATGAGCAAGATGGGCATCTCCACGGTCGGGTCTTACACCGGCGCACAGGCTTTCGAGGCCATCGGGCTCAACCGCGACGTCCTCGACGAGTACTTCACGGGAACGCCGAACCAGCTTGGCGGCGTCGGCCTCGACGTCCTCGCCGAAGAGGTCAAGCTACGCCATCGTCGGGCATACCCCGAAAACCCGACCGAGCGGGTCCACCGTCGACTCGAGGTCGGCGGCGAGTACGCGTTCCGCAGGGAAGGTGAGCTACACCTCTTCACCCCCGAAGTGGTCTTCCTGCTGCAACATTCGACGCGTACCGGTCGGCACGACATCTTCAGCGACTACTCCGAAGAGGTGAACAGGCTCGCCCGCGAGGGCGGCGCATTGCGCGGACTCTTCGAGTTGAAGGAGGGTGTTCGGCCTGCGGTCCCGCTGGACGAAGTCGAGTCGGTCGAATCCATCGTCAGTCGATTCAACACCGGCGCAATGAGTTACGGGTCGATCTCTGCAGAGGCGCACGAGACGATGGCGATAGCCATGAACAAGATGGGCGGCCGTTCCAATAGCGGTGAGGGCGGCGAAGACACCGATCGCCTCTATGACCCCCGCCGTCGCAGCGCTGTAAAGCAGGTGGCGTCTGGACGCTTTGGCGTGACCAGCGACTATCTCGTCAATGCGACCGACATCCAGATCAAGATGGCCCAAGGCGCCAAACCGGGCGAGGGCGGCCAGTTGCCTGGCTACAAGGTGTATCCGAACATCGCGAAGACGCGGCACTCGACGCCTGGGGTGGGACTGATCTCGCCACCTCCGCACCACGACATCTACTCGATCGAGGATCTGGCGCAGCTCATTCACGATCTGAAGAACGCCAACTCGCAGGCACGCATCCACGTGAAGTTGGTGAGCTCGGTCGGTGTCGGCACGGTCGCAGCTGGGGTGTCCAAGGCGCACGCCGACGTCGTGCTGATATCGGGCTACGACGGTGGCACCGGCGCTGCCCCGCTCACCTCGCTCAAGCACGCAGGGGCGCCGTGGGAGATCGGCCTCGCGGACACGCAACAGACGCTAGTGCTCAACGGTTTGCGTGACCGCATCACGGTGCAGTGCGACGGCGGCATGCGGACGGCGCGAGACGTCATCGTCGCGACATTGCTTGGCGCCGAGGAGTTCGGCTTCGCGACTGCACCGTTGGTGGTGGCGGGCTGCATCATGATGCGCGTGTGTCACCTCGACACCTGCCCGGTCGGCGTCGCGACCCAAAACCCCGAATTGCGAGCCCGTTTCAATGGCAAGCCCGAGTTCGTCGAGAACTTCTTCACGTTCATCGCCGAGGACGTGCGGTCGTACTTGGCCGCGTTGGGCTTCCGCAGCATCGACGAGGCCGTCGGGCACGCCGAAATCCTCGACACTGCACCGGGCATCGCGCACTGGAAGAGCAAGGGCCTCGACCTCACGCCGATCTTCGCCGTGCCAACGGATGCCCACGGTGCGAAGCTCACCCAGAGGCGGCGGCTGCGCGACCAGGATCACGCCTTGGCTCAGGCGCTCGATCAGACCATCGTGGCTCTGGCAGAGGGTGCGTTGGAGGATGCGCACCCCGTGCGGCTAGAACTACCCGTGCGCAACGTCAACCGCACGGTCGGCACGCTGCTCGGCTCGGAGGTCACCCGTCGATACGGAGCCAGCGGACTACCGGACGACACCATCTACGTGAAGCTGACCGGCTCAGCGGGCCAGTCACTTGGTGCGTTCCTACCGCCCGGCGTCACCCTCGAGTTGATCGGCGACGCGAACGACTATGTCGGCAAGGGACTTTCGGGTGGACGGGTCATCGTGCGGCCGGATGACGACGTGCTGTTCCTGCCAGAGGACAACGTGATCGCGGGCAACACGCTGATGTTCGGTGCGACGTCGGGCGAGGTGTTCCTGCGGGGTCGGGTCGGCGAGCGGTTCTGTGCGCGCAACTCCGGCGCTCTCGCCGTCGTGGAGGGCGTTGGCGACCACGCGTGTGAATACATGACTGGCGGGCGCGTCGTGGTACTCGGCAAGATCGGCCGCAACATGGCGGCAGGCATGTCCGGCGGCATTGCATACGTGCTGGGGCTCGACCCGTCGAAGGTCAACAAGGAGATGGTTGAACTGCAGCGTCTAGACCCCGAGGATCTGGTCTGGCTGCACGACGTCGTCACGCGACACGCCAAGCACACCGACAGCACGGTGGCGAAATCGCTCCTCTCTGATTGGCCAAGGCGCAGCGCACAATTCACCAAGATCATGCCGACCGACTATCAGCGCGTCCTGCAGGCCACCCGAATGGCCAAGGCAGAGGGTCGTGACGTTGATGCGGCAATTATGGAGGCGAGCCGTGGCTGACCCGACTGGATTTCTCAAGGTGCCGAAGGTCGAGGCGTCCAAGCGACCCGTCGACGAACGCGTCGGCGACTGGCGCGAAGTGTACGAGAGCCAGAACCCGCATGACCGTGCCGGCGAGGTCTCTCAGCAGGCCCGCCGGTGCATGGACTGCGGAATTCCGTTCTGCCACTCGGGAACTGCCGGGTGTCCGCTCGGGAACTTGATTCCAGAATGGAACGACCTGGTTCGGCGGGGGAGATGGGACGCGGCGAGCGATCGTCTGCACGCCACGAACAACTTCCCGGAGTTCACTGGCCGCCTGTGTCCTGCCCCCTGCGAGGCGGCGTGCGTGCTGTCGATCGCCGAAGATCAGACCGGCGGCGCCGTGACGATCAAGCGGATCGAGCAAACGATCGTCGACCAGGCATGGATGGACGGCACCGTCGAGCCGCAACCCGCGGCAATCTCGACGGGCAAGAGCGTGGCGGTCGTGGGCTCCGGGCCTGGTGGCTTGGCGGCGGCGCAACAGTTGACCCGAGCCGGTCACCACGTCACCGTGTTCGAGCGGGACGATCGCCTCGGGGGACTCATGCGCTACGGAATTCCGGAGTACAAGCTGGAGAAGGCGACGCTCAATCAGCGACTGTCACAGATGCGGGCCGAGGGGACGCGCTTCGTCACCGACTGCGAAGTCGGGGTTGACCTGACCGTGGCGCAACTCAGGGCCCAGTACGACGCGGTGGTGCTGGCGGTCGGCGCGCTGCGCGCGCGAGACAACGACGTCGAGGGTCGCGATCTGAACGGCGTCCATCTTGCGATGGAACACCTGGTGCCGGCCAACAAGGAGTGCGAGGGCGACGGGGCGTCACCCATTTCGGCCAAGGACAAGCACGTCGTCATCATCGGTGGTGGTGACACGGGTGCGGACTGCCTAGGGACGGCCCATCGGCAGGGTGCTAAGTCGGTCACACAACTGGACTACAACCCCGAGCCGCCTGGACAGCGAGACGACTCTCGCTCGCCATGGCCGACCTGGCCGCTCGTGCTCCGGACCTCCCCGGCGCACGCGGAGGGAGGGGCGCGGCGCTACGAGGTCGCCGTACAACGGTTCATCGATGACGGACGCGGCAACGTCTGCGCGATGGAGATCGCGGAGGTCAGGGTCGAGCGAGGTGGCGATGGGCGTCGACATATCACCCCGATCGGTGAGTCATTCGAAATCCCTTGCGAGCTAGCGCTTCTCGCAATCGGATTCGAGGGGGTCGAGCACATGGCGTTGCTCGACGGCCTTGATCTCGAGCTGAACAAGCGCGGGGCACTGTCGTGCGGATCCGACTGGCAGACGGACGCTCCAGGGGTGTTCGTCTGCGGCGACGCTCATCGCGGCGCCTCGCTCGTCGTGTGGGCGATCGCGGAGGGTCGCAGCGCCGCCCACGCGGTCGATTCCTACCTCATGGGCGAGTCCGATCTCCCCGAGCCGGTCAAGCCGGGCGCGCTCCCGCTGGCCGCCGTCTGAATCGATTAACGACTATGCTCATGCGACGTGAATAGACGCGGAAAGATCGTCTGTACGCTCGGCCCGGCCACGTCGTCCGTCGAGATGCTCCGAGCGCTGGTCGAGGCCGGGATGGACGTAGCGCGCCTGAACTTCAGCCACGGTGACTACCCCGACCACGAGGCCAACTACAACAAGGTCCGGGAGGCTTCGAACGTCACCGGGCGTGCAGTTGGCATCCTGGCCGATCTGCAGGGACCAAAGATCCGGCTAGGTCGGTTCGCCGACGGACCGACCGTCTGGGCCGCAGGCGAGACCATCCGGGTCACCGTCGAGGATTTCGCGGGTACGCACGACCGAGTGTCGACGACGTACAAGCGGCTGGCCCAGGATGCCAAACCGGGTGACCGGGTGCTGGTCGACGACGGCAACGTCGGCCTGGTGGTCGAGCACATCGACGGCAACGACGTCGTGTGTACGGTCACGGAAGGCGGCAAGGTCAGCAACAACAAGGGCATGTCCCTGCCAGGGATGGACGTGTCCGCCCCCGCACTCTCCGAGAAGGACATCGAGGACCTCGAGTTCGCACTGCGCCTTGGCGTGGATCTCATCGCCCTTTCGTTCGTTCGCTCACCTGCCGACGTCGAGCTGGTCCACGAGGTGATGGACAGGGTTGGGCGCAGGGTCCCGGTGATCGCAAAGCTGGAAAAGCCCGAGGCGATCGACAACCTGGAGGCGATCGTGCTGGCGTTCGACGCGGTGATGGTCGCGCGGGGCGACCTCGGCGTCGAGTTACCGTTAGAGCGGGTTCCCCTGGTGCAGAAGCGCGCCATCCAGATAGCGCGGGAGAACGCCAAGCCGGTCATCGTCGCGACGCAGATGCTCGAATCGATGATCGAGAACTCGAGGCCAACGCGGGCGGAAGCCTCCGACGTGGCCAACGCCGTGCTCGACGGCGCGGACGCGGTGATGCTGTCGGGCGAGACGTCGGTCGGCAAGTACCCGCTGGAAGCGGTCAGGACCATGGCGCGCATCGTGTCCGCCGTCGAGGAGAACTCCACGGCCGCGCCGCCGCTCACGCACGTGCCACGGACCAAGCGCGGCGTCATCTCGTACGCGGCCCGCGACATCGGCGAACGCCTCGATGCCAAGGCTCTCGTTGCCTTCACACAGTCGGGCGACACGGTCAAGCGCCTCGCGCGGCTGCACACGCCTCTGCCGCTCCTGGCGTTCACCCCGCTGCCCGAGGTGCGCAGCCAGCTCTCGCTGACCTGGGGCACCGAGACGTTCATCGTGCCGCACATCGAGACCACCGACGGCATGATCCGCCAGGTCGACGAGTCGCTGCTGTCGCTCGGCCGCTACAAGCGGGGCGACCTCGTCGTCATCGTCGCTGGTGCGCCACCGGGCACAGTAGGCTCGACCAACCTGATCCACGTTCACCGGATCGGGGAGGACGACCACTAACCGGGGCGAGCGAAGCCACGGGAAATCAAGGGGAGATCGAGTGTCCAGCAGTGATCTGGCAGAACTGCTGGCCGTGCTCGACCTCCGCCGGGTCGATGACGACACGTTCGTCGGAACTCACCCGAGCAAGAATCCCGTGCGGACGTTCGGTGGGCAGATGATGGCGCAGGCCTTCGTCGCAGCAAGCCGAACGCTGCTCCAGGACCTATCGCCGAGCGCGGTGTCCGCGCACTTCATCGCCGGTGGAGATCCACGGAAGGACCTCGAATTTCACGTGGTTCGGCTTCGCGACGAACGGCGGTTCGCCAACCGTCGCGTCGACGTCGTCCAGGACGGTGTGTTGTTGACCTCGGCGTTGGTGTCGCACATGAACGGCGGCCGCGGACTCGAACACAACGTGACGGCTCCAGAGGTGCCGGACCCCGTCACCCTGCCGAAGATCGGTGAACTGTTGGCGGGGTACGAGCAAACCGTGCCGCACTTCGCCGGTGCGCTGCGCCCGATCGAATGGCGCTACACCAACGATCCGGCGTGGGTGATGCGTGACAAGGGGGAGCGGCTCGCGTACAACAGGGTCTGGATGAAGACGGAGGGGCTCATGCCCGACGATCCGGTCATGCATGCCGCCGCGCTGATCTACTCGTCGGACACCACGGTCCTCGACTCGATCATCACGACGCACGGGCTGTCGTGGGGATTCGACAGAATCTTCGCCGTGACCATGAACCACTCGGTGTGGTTTCACCGTCCCGTGTACTTCGACGACTGGGTGCTGTACTCGACGTCCTCGCCCGTGGCGGCGGAGTCCAGAGGTCTGGGTAGCGGGCACTTCTTCGATCAGTCGGGGAAGGTGCTCGCCACCGTCGTGCAGGAGGGGATCGTCAAGTACTTCCCAGGTTCCGGCTAGCCGTGCGGGGTTACCGGAGGGACGCTGAACTGACTACTGAGCCGACTCTCTAGCTGACTTGCGCAGCCCTCCACCTCGGTTCGGTCTGATCCCGCCCTCGAGACGCAGTCGAGATAGTCGGTGCCGCCGACGTCGCTGAACGCGCCGTACCAGATCGCGATGAACGCGAATGACACGACGACGGCCAGCGCTCCAAGGACGATGCCCGCAAGCGCCACACCGCCATTGGACGCCTCACCACGATTGGCCTGCCCGCGGCCCACGAACCCGAGGATGACGGCGACGACGCCGAGCAAGACGCCCAGCACCACCGACCAGCTGAAGAACAGGCCGAGGATGGCGGTGATCAACGCGCCGATGGCAATGCCGCCCTTGGCGGAGGCGACCGGCGCGGGAGGGTAGGCACCGTATGGCTGAGGTGGCGGGTAATAACCGCCGGGGTACCCGCTCATGCCTGACGAGAGTACTCGGAACTCTCCATCCGCAGGATGGGGAAGTTGCCTTCCTCGGGAAGGTGGTGCGTTGCGACGACTACGGTGCGGTCCGGAGCGAAGAGCCCGCCGGGCGTGAGTAGGCCGGTGAGCAATTCGTCCGAGGTCGCGGCGTCGAGGTGCTCGGTCGGCTCGTCGAGCAGCACGATGGGAAGGCGTGAGATGAGTGCGCGCGCAAGCAACAACCGCCTGCGCTGCCCTGCCGACACGGCGGCGGCCCCACCGATCAACACGGTTGACAACCCATGCGGCAGACCGTCGAGCCACTCCCGCAGCCCGACGCGATCGAGGGCGACCGTCAACTCGTCGTCGCCGGCATCACCGCGCGCGACGAGTAGGTTGTCACGGACGGTAGTGGCGAACAGGTGGGCGTCCTCCGCGAAAAGTCCTGCGGTCAAGGGTGATTCATACCTCTCGGCAAGCATCATGAGGAGGGTCGTCTTGCCGCTCCCGCTCGGGCCGATTACCGCCAAGCGGTCACCGGGTTGGAGATCGACGTCCGTGACCACTGGGCGTTCGCGGTACAAAGGGCGGGAGTCGGTCAGCTCGGCGAGCCGGATGGCAGCGATTCGTGCCCGGGTGAGGTGGATGGCAGCCTGCGGCAGCGCGGCGCTGGCCTCGAAGGCGGACAGGGGTAGCAGCATCAGGATCGCCAGCGTGGTCGGCGAAACCGTCTGAGCCAGAGTGATTGCTGCGATCAATGCGCCGAGTACGCTCACGCCGACGGCGGCGGTCGGGGCTGCCGACGCGATCGCAGCGGGCAGTGCGGCACGGTCGGCTGCACGACCCCAGTTGCGTTGTTCGGTATCCGATTCCAAAATCAGTCCGTCGAGGCGTCCGCTCACCCGGAGCTCTGGCGCGTGCTCCAACGCGAACACCGCCGCCGTGTCGCGTAGCGAATGATGCTGTACTGCAATGAGTTCGGTTGCTGCGGTCGCTCGGGCCACGAGCAGAGGCGCCGCGACCCCGGCAACGAGCAGGCAGCAGGCGAGCACTAGTGCCGCGACGGGGGAGATGACGGCGATCACGGCAACGGCTGTCGATGACAGGATGGCTGAGACCACGATCGGTAGGGCGGCCCTGACGAGTACGTCGGCGACCTCGTCCACCGATGCGCCGATGCGGGATACCAAGGCGCCGCTAGACATCCGCAGAACGGCGTCCACGGGCGCTGCGGAGAGTCTGCGGTAGAGCTGGGTCCGTGCCGTGCCTGCCGCTCGAAGCGCAGTGTCGTGAGAGGCGAGCCGCTCGCAGTAGCCGAGCACGCCCCGCGAGATGCCGAGCGCTCGGACAGTGACGACGGCAATCGCAAGGTCGAGCACAGGCGGCATCTGCCAGGCCCGTGTGATCAGCCACGCGGAGACCCCCGCTAGAGCCAGCGCGCTGCCGAGTGCGAACACGCCAAGCACGGCTGCCAGCGCCAGGCGCGGGAGCCTGGGGCGCAGGAGATGGAAGGCCGCGGCCAGCGGGTGGTCCCTAGACAACGATCGACTCTTTGCACGAGCGCTGATCGGCGGCAGCATCCATCAGCCGAACCACCTCGTCGCCAATCGACACCACGGAGGAGCGGTGACCGACGACGACCACCGTCGAGCCCTGGCGCGCCCGCGTGACGATGGCGTCGAGAACCGTGGACTCCCTGGCGGCGTCCAGATGCGACGTCGGCTCGTCGAGGAGAACGACCGGGGCGGAAGATCCCAGGACGCGTGCGAGTGCCAATCGCTGGCGTTCGCCAAGCGATAGTCCGCTTCCTCCGCGCCCGATGACGGTGTCGAGGCCTGCGGGCAACGACTCGAGGACGTCGTCGAAACCCGCGAGTTGGCACGCGCCCTCCAGATCGTCGAGCGGACCCAACAGCTCGAGGTTGTCCCGCAGCGTCCCCGCGATGAACACCGGACGCTGTGACAGCCATGCGACTTGGCTCCACCAGGCCTGCTGGTCGAGTTCGGCGACGTCGGTGCCGGCGATCGATACGCGGCCCTCGTTTGGCGGCGTCAGTCCGAGGATGGCCTCGATCGCGGAGCTCTTTCCAGCCCCGTTGGGACCGGTCAGCACCGTAACCGCGCCGGGTATCGCTTCGAACGAAAGACCCTGCGGGGCCATGCCATCGCGGCAGGCAATGCCGAGATTCTCGACCCGGATCGACGCACCCTTCGCCGCCACCGTTCGAGCGCCGGGCTGTCGGCCGGAGCTCGTGGCGGCGGCGTCGATCAGGTCGTAGGCGCGCCTTGCGGCGGCTTGGCCGTCCTGTGCGGCATGGAACTCGGCACCAACGCGTCGAAGCGGCCAGAACACCTCAGGGGCGAGGAGGAGCGCCGTCAGCGCGGCGGCCAGCGTCACGTCGCCGTCGACCAGCCGCAAACCGACGTCGACCGCAACGAGCGCGACACCGAGCGTCGCGAGCAGTTCGAGCACCAGCGCCGAGAGAAAGGTGATTCGTAGCGTTGCCATCGCCGAACGCCGATGTGCCGCACCGAGTTCGTCAATCCGTCCTGCCGATCCGTCAGCTCTACCGAGGGCTCTCAGGGTCGGGATCCCCGCGATGAGATCGAGGAGACGGGCCTGCAGGGTGCCCATGGCCTGAAGGGATGCCGCCGAGCGCTCCGCGCTGACCAGTCCGATGAGCACCATGAACAGCGGTACCAATGGCAGTGCGATCAGGACGATGATCGCAGACCGCAGGTCATAGCACGCCATCACCAGCACCGCTGCGGGAGTCAACAGGCCGGCCATGATCGCCGACGGCATGTAGCGAGTGAGGTAGGGCCGCAACCCGTCGAGGCCGCGCGTCGTGAGCACCGTCGCGTCGTCACGGCACGCTGCAAGCTCCCGTGGCGGCAGAGCGGTCACGGTGCTCAGAACCCTGCCGTTGAGCTCGGCGATGACCGCGGTGGCGCCACGCTGGCTCAGACGTCCTTGCAGCCACTGGGCGAGCACTCGAACGATCCACAGGCCCAACAGGATCGACAGCTGACCCCGCCACTGATCGAACGTCCGGGTCGTCGGTTCGGTGATGATGCCCGCGACGACGTGCGCCACGACGACCGCGATCGCGATGGCGGTACTGGCGATGACGACGCCGCAGCACACCGATGCGACCAGAAAGCGTCGCATCGCGGTGGGGGTGTGCAGCCCGTTCACGTAACTCGGGGTGCAAGCCCGATCGAATCGGGAATCGACTTCGCCGAAATGCGTTGCCGGAAAACCCAATACGTCCACGCTTGGTAAGCGATCACGAGGGGCGCAAAGATCAATGCTGCCCAGGTCATGATCATCAAGGTGTAGTGGGACGAGGACGCGTTGCGAATGTTCAGGCTCCACTCGGGATTCAACGTCGATGGGATGAGATTCGGATAGAGGCAGGCGAACAGAAGTGCTACCACCGCCGCGACGACCAGTGCCGTGGCGGCGAACGCCAGCCCATCGCTACCGGGGGTCCGAACCCACATCACCGCCGACAACTGTGCTACCACCGCAAGTCCCAGAATCAACCAGGTCCAGTCGTTGCCATGCGCCAACTGGGTCCAGATTCCGAAGGCGGCAACCACTGCGGTCACCGGTAGTGCCAGCAGGTTGGCGAAGCGAGTCGCGTCGGCCCGTATCGCCCCCTCCGTCTTCAACCTGACGAACACGGCGCCGTGGAACGCGAACAAACCTGCCGTGGCCACGCCTCCCAACAGCGTGTAGAGGTTCAGGATGTCGCCGAAGGACAGCTCAATCTGCTTGTCCGCGTTCACCGGAAGCCCGCGGACGAGGCCAGCGAACGCGACGCCCCACAGCACGGCCGGGACCCAGGACCCGACGGCGATCGCGGCGTCCGCGGTTCGACGCCATCTCGGGTCGTCGATCTTGCCGCGCCATTCGATTGCGCAGATTCGGACGATCATCGCCACCAGGATCGCCAACAGTGGCAGGTACAGGCCAGAGAACAGCGTGGCATACATGCCGGGGAAGGCCGCGAACATCGCGCCGCCTGCGGTGATCAGCCATACCTCGTTGCCGTCCCACACGGGGCCGATGGTGTTGAGTGCTGCACGCCTGTGTTGCTCGGCATTGCCGGGTTCTGCCCTTGCTCGCCTGCCGAAGAACTCCATGAGCATGCCGACGCCGAAGTCGAAACCCTCTAGCACGAAGAAGCCGACGAACAGTACCGCCAGTGCGATGAACCAGAAGTCCTGTAGTTCCATCACTCCTCCTCTAGCGCGAAAGGCTCAGTACGCAAACGACAGTGGGGCAACCTCGTCGTCCCCGGGTGGAGCAGGGGCGGCGGGCTCCGAATCGTGCTCCTGAGGGCCCTCGATCACGTATCGCCGCATCAGCCAGAACCATATGACCGCCAGCGCGCCGTACAGCAGGGTGAATACCGTCAACGACGTGACGACCATGCCCACCGAATGGCCCGAGACTCCCTGATCGACCGTGAGCCGGATCATCTGGTCGCCGGTCGGATTGGGAGCGACCACCCATGGCTGCCGGCCCATTTCCGTGAACACCCACCCCGCACTGTTGGCCAGAAATGGGGTAGGCAACGAAATCAGGGCGAGCCAGGAGAACCATCGTTGTTGAGGAATTCGTCCTCCGCGAGTGAGCCACAGCGCGACCAGTGCGAAAAGGACTGGTATGGCAAGGAATCCAATCATCGCTCGGAATGCCCAGTACGTGACGAAGAGGTTGGGCCGGTAGTCGCCTGGCCCGAACTTCTTCTGGTACTCCGCTTGCAGGTCCTGCACTCCGTGCAGCGTCACCCCGCTGAAGCGGCCCTCGGCGAGGAACGGCAGGACGTAGGGCACCTCGATGACGTGAATGACGCCGTCGCAGTCGTTGTGCGTTCCGACGGTCAATATGGAGAAGTTCGGGTTGGTTTCGTTGTGGCACAACGATTCTGCGGAGGCCATCTTCATTGGCTGTTGCTGAAACATCAGTTTGCCCTGTGCGTCGCCGGTGGCGAGCAGTCCCACGGTGGCGACGAGGGCCACCCAGCAGCCGAGGACCACCGCGGGCCGATACAGCGTCCTGGAGTCTTCGGTGGCACGCGCCCGCACCATCAACCAGGCGCTCACTGCTGCGACGAACGTTGCCGCGGTGAGGAAGGATCCCGTGACGGCGTGCAGGAACGCCCACTGCGCGGTGTTGTTGGTGAAGAGTCCGACGATGCTGGTCAGTTCGGCGCGGCCGGTCTCCGGGTTGTACCGCGCGCCTACCGGATGCTGCATGAACGAATTCGCCGCGATGATGAAGAAGGCCGACATGTTCACCGCCACGGCGACGATCCAGATGCATGCCAGGTGGACGTACCGATTGAGGCGGGTCCAACCGAAGATCCACAAACCGATGAACGTCGACTCGAAGAAGAATGCGACCAGGCCCTCCATCGCAAGAGGAGCGCCGAATACGTCACCGACGAATCGTGAGTACTCGCTCCAGTTCATGCCGAACTGAAACTCCTGCACGATGCCGGTAGCGACGCCGAGGGCGAAGTTGATCAGGAACAACTTGCCGAAGAACTTGGTCAGCCGATACCAGGCGGTGTTGCCGGTGGCCACCCACGCGGTCTGCATGATGGCGATCAGCGGCGCCAAGCCGATCGTGAGCGGAACGAACACGAAGTGGTACACGGTCGTGATACCGAACTGCCACCGCGATACGTCGAGCGCTTCCATCTGCATCCTCTCCTACGACGCAGTGTAGTAAGCAGAGGAGGAAGAGGACTAGGGGTCTTTAGTCCCCAGTTCCGCCCCGATCGCATTCCCGAACGTCGCCCTGGCCTTGCGCATGCCCAAGCTCGCGACGACCTCCATCACGCCGACGACGATCAGCGAGAAACCAACGAAGAGCGCCAGGGTCTTCAACGAGTTGTACGGGACGGCCATCACGATGATTCCCGCTACGAGGCTAAGGAGGCCTACCGCAATGTTGAACACGCGACCAGGCAAGGTCGGGTCGCTGATTGCGGACAGGGTCGTGGACACACCCCGGAAGATGAACCCGATGCCGATCCAGATGGCGAGAATCTGCCACCCGTCGTAGATGCTGCTTAGCGCCATCACACCAACGATCAAAGTGGCCGCGCCAGTGACGAAGAGCAGCAGCCGCCCGGCGAACGGAGCGCGCATGGTGAACCCAAAGATGATTTGCTCGATGCCGGTAAACAGCAGTGCGACACCGAAGAAGATGGTTGCGATGCTGATGGAGATGCCGGGCCACGCGACGATGGCGATGCCGAGCGCAACGGCCAGGATGCCGGACACCAACACGGATTTCCAGAGGTGCGGCAACAACGTTGGGGCAGTAGGGGTCGTCATGCGGGCATCGTCCCACAGGGGATGCCGTCGATAGGCCAACTTGTACGTCTCGGCTTGAGCCGATCCGGCCTGCCGGCCTGCAGCTCCGTTCGCACGGCGTTCTCTGGCGACCAGCTGTAGGTTTTCCAACCATGGCGTTCTCTATGTCCTAATGTTCGGGATACCGGCAATGTGCGCTGGGTCCACGGTCGTCAACGTCAGCCATTTGGAACAGATCAATGACGGCCCGATGCAGAAAGTTGAGGCAACCGTGTCAATTGGGTGTCAGAGCAGTCGGGGGAAGGTGTGGCGTTTTGCGGTGGTATTCGCCGCAATAGGGGCCTTGGCCCTTTCGGGGTGCACGAAGAACACCGATAGTTCGGGCCCAACTACCTCGACGACGGCAGTCGCCGCGGCGAAGGTCGATTCCATCGCGGCGACCGTGCCCGAGAACATCAAGTCCAGTGGCAAGCTCGTCGTCGGCACGGATCCGACGTATCCGCCCAATGAGTACAAGGACGAGGGCGGCAAGATCATCGGCTTCGACGTCGACTTGGTGAACGCCATCGCGGCGACTCTTGGACTGACCGCGGAGTACCGCCCCTCGGCCTTCGACAAGATCATCCCGTCGATCCAGGGTGGAGCGTTCAACGTCGGCATGTCCTCCTTCACGGATTCGAAGGAACGCGAGCAGCAGGTCGACTTCGTCACCTATTTCTCGGCAGGATCGTTGTGGGCGCAGCGGCCGGGTTCGCCGATCGATCCCAACAACGCGTGCGGCAAGAAGGTTGCCGTGCAGGCGACGACCGTGCAGGAGACCGACGAGCTTCCCGCGAAGAACAAGGCGTGCACCGACGCTGGTAAGCCTGCGATCCAGGTCCTCAAGTTCGATGCGCAGCCCGACGCCACCAACGCCGTCATCCTCGGCCAGGCCGATGCGATGACGGCCGACTCGCCGGTGACCTCGTACGCGATCAAGAAGAGCGACGGAAAGCTGGAGGCCGCGGGGGAGATCTTCGACTCTGCGCCTTACGGATTGGCGGTTCAAAAGGGTTCACCGTTGGCGCAGTCGCTCCAGCAGGCCCTTCAGCACCTCATCGACTCCGGTGAGTACAAGACGATCGCAACCAACTGGGGTGCCGAACAAGGGATGATCGACAAGCCGGTCATCAACGGTGCGACGAGCTGAGGCGACGTAGTTCATGACTGCTGACGTATCGACCCCATCTGCCATCGACGCGGTACCGCTTCGCCACCCTTGGCGGTGGGTGGGGTCGATCGTCATCATCATTCTGGTCTTGCTGTTCCTCTACGGTGCGGCGACGAACGAGGCCTATCGCTGGGAAACGTTCCGCAAGTACCTTTTCGACGAACGCATCTCGACCGCGGCGCTCAACACGATCGCGCTGACCGTGCTATCGATGCTGCTTGCACTCGTCCTCGGCGTGATGTTCTCGGTCATGCGGCTTTCGCCGAATCCCGTCTTCAGATCCGTCGCATGGGTCTACCTCTGGATCTTCCGAGGCACGCCGGTATACGTGCAGTTGGTGTTCTGGGGCTTGCTCCCAGTCCTCTACGCGCACATGCAGTTCGGCGTTCCATTTGGGCCGAGCTTCTTCCATCTCGACTTGGGTGACTTGTCGATCCCGTTCACACTGGCCGTCATCGGGTTGGGTCTCAACGAGGCCGCCTATATGTCCGAGATCATCCGGGCGGGCATCAGCTCGGTCCCCGAGGGACAGTCGGAGGCCTCGACAGCTTTGGGCATGTCGTGGTGGATGACCATGCGGCGCACTGTATTACCGCAAGCGATGCGGGTGATCATCCCGCCGACCGGCAACGAGGTCATCAGCATGTTGAAGACCACGTCGCTGGTGATCGCGGTGCCGTACAGCTTCGATCTCTATGCAAGGGCCAAGGACATCTCGGTCTCGTTGTTCCAGCCAATTCCCTTGCTCCTGGTGGCAGCCACCTGGTACCTCGCGATCACCAGCGTCCTCATGGTCGGACAGTTCTATTTGGAGCGGTACTTCTCTAGAGGTGCATCCCGCAAGCTGACGACCAAACAACTAGAGGTGCTCGCGAAGGCACAGCTTGGAGAGGCGCACATATGACACCAATGGTTCGCGCCGAGTCCGTGTGCAAGAACTTCGGCGCGCTCAACGTGCTCAAGGGCGTGACACTGGAGATCGAACCCGGGCAGGTCTTGTGCATCGTCGGGCCGTCGGGCTCCGGCAAGTCGACGTTCCTGCGTTGCATCAATCACTTGGAACAGGTCAACGCTGGCCGCTTGTATGTCGATGGCGAGCTCGTCGGCTACCGCGAGCGCGGTGGCAAGCTCTATGAAATGTCCCCGGGCGACGCCGCCAAGCAACGGCGCGACATCGGGATGGTGTTTCAGCACTTCAACCTGTTCCCTCATCGCACGGCGCTGGGAAACATCATGGAGTCGCCGATCAAGGTGAAGGGCGTCAAGAAGGAGACGGCGAGAGCCCGGGCCCTTGACCTGCTCGAACAGGTGGGCCTTTCGGATAAGGCATCTGCATACCCCGCTCAGCTATCGGGTGGACAACAGCAGCGGGTGGCTATCGCGAGAGCTCTGGCGATGGATCCCAAGTTGATGTTGTTCGACGAACCCACCTCCGCGCTGGACCCAGAGTTGGTCGGCGAGGTGCTGGCCGTCATGAAGAAGCTTGCCTCAGAGGGCATGACGATGGTCGTCGTGACCCATGAGATGGGCTTTGCCCGCGAAGTTGCGGACACCTTGGTCTTCATGGATGGCGGCGTGATCGTCGAGAGCGGCGACCCGCTCGAGGTGATGAACAATCCGAAACACGAACGCACGAAGGCGTTCCTGTCGAGCGTGATGTAATCCCAGCCGCGATTCGTGGAACGGGCCCCTAGCGAGTCTACTTCAGGGCGGCGAGCCGCTCGGCCACCGCGGCTGCGGTCGGCGGCCGGTTCTCCGCAGGCGCCAGGCATTCGCGAACCAGCCGTGCCTCACCATCGGTGAGCTTGCTCGACACCGTGGCCGATCCGGACATCACGGCCCTGATCGCCACAAGTGGCTGGCCGGCCGGGAGTTCGCCGTACAGGCCGTCTCCGGTCAGAGCCCGATTGATGGTCGCGCCGAGTGCCCAGATGTCGGTGGCTCGTGAAGGCAGCGCTCCTTGCAGCAGCTCGGGGTCGATGAATTCGACCGCCACCGACATCGCAGGCGCAAAGCTGGTGACCGTGGACTCGGATTTGAGCGTACGGACCAGGCCAAGGTCGGATAGTTTGCCACCGGTCCCATCGAACATGATGTTGGCCGGTTTGACGTCGCCGTGGACCAGTCCGTGCTCGTGCAGCTCGTGTACGGCGAGCGCCGCATCGTGAAGCGCCTGGATCTTCTCGGCGTGGCTTAGTTCGCGAGCGGGTGAGTCCAGCGAACCCAACGGGAAGTACTCCATCGCGTAGAAGAAGCGCTCGTCGAGCACCGCGTCGAAGATTTGAACCAATCGGGGCGACTTGACTGCCGCGAATGCCCGCAGCTCCCTTACGCCGCGCCGGTAGGCGTCTTCGGTGATCTCGTTGTGGAACACCTTCAGCGCAACTTCACCGTGCGTCAATCCAAGGCGTGCAGGCGCTTTGGCAAGATAGAACTTGCCGTGGTTCCCATCGGCCAGCAGGCGCACGATGCGGTAATCCGCAATCGCGTCGGGGATGGTGGTCGAGTCGGTGGGCATCGCAGGTCTCCCAGTTCGTCGGGAACTCAAAGCATGGCTGCTTACCTTGATGTTAACTGTAACGCGTGGGGCATACGTTCGCGTTCGTCATCCTCGACATCGCAGTAATCATCGTAGTGGCACGCCTTTTCGGTCGGCTAGCCCGCAAGCTCAATCAGCCCGCAGTAATCGGCGAGATCGTCGCGGGCATCGCGCTCGGTCCCAGCCTATTGGGTTTGCTGCCCGGTGACCTCGATGGTCACCTGTTCCCATCTGAGGTCATCGGACCGCTGAACATCCTGGCCAAGCTGGGGCTGGTGCTGTTCATGTTCATCGTCGGACTCGAACTCGACGTCGGGCTGATCCGTGGACGCGGACGGCGTGCCGGGATCATCTCGTTGTCCTCCATCGTCCTGCCGTTCGCGCTCGGAGCTGCCGCGACCCTCGTCCTGCATCCGCTGCACGACGTAGTCGACGGCAAGGGTGTTTCACTCACCGCACTCATGTTGTTCATGGGCGTCGCGATGTCGATTACGGCGTTTCCCGTCCTTGCCCGCATCCTGACTGACCGCGGGATGCACCGAACGAGCGTGGGCGTCATTGCACTGGCCGCTGCGGCGATCGACGACGTCGTAGCGTGGACCTTGTTGGCCTTCGTCTATGCCGTTGCCAGTGGAAACAGCCCACTCGGAGTCGTCCGGATCGTCGCGCTCACAGCGGTATTCGCCGCAGTGATGTTTCTGGTCGTCAAACCCCTGCTAGCGCGACTTCCCAACTGGTACAAGGTATCTGGGCGCATTACGCCTGACATCTTTGCGGTGGTGTTAGTGGGCATTTTGCTGTCGGCGCTCGCGACCGAACGAATCGGCATTCACGAAATCTTCGGCGCGTTCGTGTTCGGAGCGATCATGCCGCGGGAAGGTGCGCAGGAGTTCACCCGGGAGGTCTTGGAGCGACTGGAGCAGATCAGCGTGTCGCTACTCCTGCCGATCTTCTTCGTCATCGCTGGGTTCGGCGTGGATCTGACGCAGTTTCGCGACGCGAGCCTGGTGTGGCAGCTTCTGCTCATCTTGGCCGTCGCCATTGGCGGCAAGTTCTTCGGTGCGTTCTTCAGCGCACGGTCGCAGCGCATGCCGGTCCAGCAGAGTGCCGCCGTCGGTGTGCTGATGAACACGCGCGGATTGACCGAATTGGTGATCTTGCTGATCGGCAAACAGCTCGGCGTCCTCGACACCGCCATGTTCACGATGATGGTCGTGATGGCACTGGTCACCACGATCATGACCGGACCGTTGCTGAGCCTCGTCTACCCGCCGAAGGCCGTACAACGTGACATCGAGGCAGCCGAAAAGGCGGCGTTGGGCGACGCCCAGACGTATCGCGTTCTGGTACTTGCCGATTCGGCGCCAAATGCGTTGACGGACCGGATGCTGCAGTTGGCAGACGCGGCGCTTGCCGAAAGGCAGCCGGGGGAGATCCTGCTTTCCCGGTTCCTGGAAGCCGACGACACGACGCTCGAAGTGGGTTCAGGTGGATTGCCCGACCTCGCTGGGCTGGCAGAGGCCGTCGACGGACTGAAGCGATACCTCGCCGGGGTGACAGCGACCACCGCGACCGTTCGACCCCTCTGCAGATTCAGCTCCGCTGGCGGCGACGACCTGTTGCGCCAAGTCGAGTCCACCGATACGGACGTCGTGGTCGTCAGCGAAGACTGGGTGCGTAGGTATCCGGCAGCCTTCGACGCGCTGGACGGAGTCCTGGTGCTGATCGTGCCCGCCGAAAGTCCGTCGGTCTGGCTGCAATCGGGAACCTCGCCGGCCGTCGCCGTTTCTGATCGGGAACTCATGGCCAGAGACGACGGCACGGCGACCGGCGCTCGCGCGGTGGTGGTGGCGGCTCGGGCGGCGCTGAAGTCCGGTAGTTCACTGAGCATCGTTGTGGCAGAAGGTGACTCACGTGCACAACGTAGACTCCAACACGGTTTGGAGCCATTGGAGTCGACCGGCATCGCGACATGGGTAGGTCCGGCGGCGCGATGCGACGCCATCGGGAAAGGTGTCGTCGTGGCGGCGGGTCGAGTAGAGGACCGCGTCGGCGGTTCCGAGGTCGGTTTGCGCGACGACGTGAGCGACGTCGTCGAGAAGCTTCAACCGAAGGCGTGAATCGAGACGCTCAAATCCGGGCGTTCGCCGAATCGAACTTCAGCGTCCTTCCACCGATCTTGAGTTCGGCTCCTGGGATCAGCGTCATTGCCGTTCCAGGGTTGAGTCGGCGGGGTTGATGATCACCGGGCAGTCGCACGAACGTTCCGTTCGTGGAACCGAGGTCGACCACCATGACCTCCCAGCCGACCAGGCGAATCTCGGCGTGAGCGCGCGACATCTGTCCCGAGTGGTCGGCGAGTCGAATGGGCGTGGCGCCTCGCCTGGCCGGCTCGGATCGCTCGGGCTCACGGCCGAACACACAGCCGCCGTGGAGCACGATGGCGCTCCCGTCGTCGACCACCAGCACCCCGAGCGCGGGGCGTTCGCCCTCGACGACGATCTTGGTGTGGTCCATTCGGCGCCCACAAACGCGGCAGAATGCGGCGACGGGATCGTTGAGATGCCCCACGGCGCAGAGGACGCCCTGAACCAGGCGGTCGTTCGGCGGTGCGGGCGGGCGGTCTTGCGGCGGCGCCTGCGGAACTCGGGGATCCGGTGGAGGCAGCACGGGGTGCGGAGGGGGGCGAGGCGCTTCGCGCACCGGAGGCAGCGGGGGACGCTTCGGCGGCGGGTTGTCCTCCGCGCTGAAGCTTTCGAACACCTTCGGCGGCTGCAGTTCGACGTTCGGGAGTGCGAATGCAATGTGGCCAGGCAGAGTGCCCATGTTGCCGACGTCGCGCGGAGCGACGGGAGCCTTGGGGCTGGGGAACGGCGGAGGCTTGGGAGCGGGAGCGGGAGCGGGAGCGGGAGCGGGAGCGGGAGCGGGAGCGGGCGGAGGCTCGGGCTCGGGCTCGGGTGTCGGAACGGGCGGCGCGACGGCAACGGGGTCTTCGGCAGGGTCGCGGTCCCGCGTGCCCGGCTCGACCTTGCCCTTCATCTCGACGTCAGCCATCCAGACCACGGCGCCCGTCGCCTGAGCGATGCCTTCGACGAGTGAGCCGACCCCAGCCTCGTTCGGAATTTCCGGATCGGCGCCGGGTTCCATGATGAACACTGCAGCCCGGCCGCCAGTAAGCGGGATCAGGTCGACGAAGGGCTCGCCCTTGGTACCGATGAGTTCCTCGGAGCCACGCGGATGTTTGACGGAGACGCCGACCTCGCCACGCAGGTAGATCGAGATTCCGGTGGTCGCGGGCGCAACACCTGCGAACTCGACGTCGTCGTCCTTGTCCGCCGACCAGCGGTCGACCAACCGGGTGAACGTCTCGCCGAACTGCTCGCCGCCGAGCTCCCTGGCCTCGTCGACGATGCGCAGCAGCGCCGTTGCGGTGATTGCCGCGGCCGACGACTTGTCGAGCTTCGATCCGTCGCGGTGCGCGACGACGATCACCGCGCCTGCCTTGACGGCGACGAGGTGACGCCCGGCGATGAGTTCGATCTGAAAGGTGCTCAGAGGTATCGACCGCCTTGAAAGCGCCATCGATGGAACGGAACTCGCATCGGTCCGTTGACGATCAGCCAGAACGTCAACCACGTCAGGACGAATTGGACGATGAATGCGGCGAACGGCGGTCGCAAGTGCTCCGGCAGGATGATCGTGGTGTAGCGCAACAGGATCCAGATGAGGATTCCCTCGTTGATGGCCGTCACCAGCCCGAACAACGTCGGCCAGTCCTTCTCCCAGCGGAACTGCTGCAGGAAGTGGTACAGGAACTCCCACAGCACGCCCACCAACATGACCGCCAACAACACGCTGAACGTGACGCGGTAACTCTGCCCCAGCGTGAGATCGCCCGTCGGCAAGAAGGGCGTGATGAACAACGCCACGAAGAAGCCGATGATGCCAAGGGCGATGAGGCGTATCTGGATACGGCCGTTCAGAGTGGGGAGCATCGTCAGATCTTCTTGTTCTGTACCCAGGCCAACCATTGTTGGGTCGAGCGTATCGGTCCCATCCGCTTACAGAAGCCGATCGCGGCGAGGTCGTCGGCGATCTCCTGTGCGGCGATCTGTAGACCAAGGAAAGTGTCTACGCCAGGAAAGGGGCCACCCAGCGTCGCAGTGCCTGACGCGTAGATCCGGCCGGTGCCACTGCGGGTACCGATCAACTCGAACGTCGTGTCGACGTCCAGTCGGTCCTTCGGGTTGCGGCCGGCACCCGAGTGGTCGAGCAGGTCGGCGAGCAGGCGGTGCTCGCGGATGTCCGCCTCGAGGCCCGTGCAGTCGACCACGTAGTCCACGCCGACGTCGAACGGTTGGCTCGGCGGTGGATACGGCAGCGGTGCTCGCGGGTCGGGGACGATCGTCGTGACGACACCGGACCCATTCGGCGCCGGCCTCAGGTCTCGCGCGGTACCCGCCATCACGTGGTACCACCCCTCGCGGCGGCCACGACCGAGTTGCTCCTGCCAATCCTTGCGGACCGGAGTGTTGGTACCGCCCATCTCGTCGTACGCCTTCAAGCGCTCCTGGCCCTGAAGCTTGCGCATCTTGGCCTTGAGCTGTCCGCCCCACACCGACTTGGGATAGTTGAAGCCCTGGTATGCCCAGCCGTCCTTGCCCTTTCGCCGGTTGAAGATGTTGGGGCCGTGAGACGAAGCGACGTAGGTCCGGAACAGGTGCAGGATCCTGGTCTGAAGTCGGTAGTTGTCGCGATCGTCGATGAGGCGTTGAAGGATGCGCGATGCGACGATGCCGCTGCCGCGGATCATCACCGTCCCTTGGCGGCGCTGCAGCGACTGATACATGTGCTCGTGCGGTTCGTAGGCGTTGACGACCTTCGTCGGGTCGTTGTACTTCTCGCGGTACTCCTGCAGGTCGGGCAACATCTTGAGGCCGGGATAGCCGACGGCGATGTGCACGAACTGGCTTCGGTAGGCAATCCGCTTGGTAGGCGTTGCCCCCTCTGGTGGCGTGAGAATCGTGAAGTAGCCGCCCCCGTGCCTGCGGCGCACCATTCGCACCGAGCCCTTGCGCAGCGACGCCGCATAGCCGACGCGGTGATACTCGCGCTCCATGGATTCGAAGGCGTGGCCGGCCTTGGGCGTGTAGTAGTTCGAGAAGATCGGCTCGGTGAGGACGTTCCACAGCGGGCTCACGAAGCCACCGAACGACTTCGCTGAGAATGCCTCGCGGACCGCATACGACGGAAAGCCCCAGATGTTGTCGGGGGTCGAAGCGGAGTCCGACCTCAACCGCTCGCCGCGAGGGATCTGCGAGTTGCGGGTCAGATACTCGTAGCTGGACCACGGCACGGTCTGGGTGCCAAGGACGGCCATCGCCTCGGCGGGGACACCATAGATGCGCAGCGTGTCGAAGGTGACGAAGGAGCCGATCCCACTGCCGACCGTGACGAAAGGGACGTCGACGATGGGGATCCCAGCCTGCTGCACCAACTCATCGGTCCATACGTCGGTTTCGATCATGACCGGAGTGAGATCGCCACGCACAGGCGAATATTACCGGCAGGGTCCAATCGTGCCGTGTGGTTGGTGGTTGCAGATGTGACGCGCTGAGGACACGCCGACCTATGCTGGCGTCATGGCGGCTGGTCCCGATCCCGCGACGCCGTTGTGGCGGGCAGCGCAGGTGTTCCGCCTGTTGTCGTGCATCTACGCGCTCGGGTTTCAGGTCGCAGTCAACGGCGACCTCGCCAGGCCTGCCTTGGGATGGGCGCAGTTCGCCGTGCTGGCCGCCTGGAGCGCGGCATGCGCGGTCGCCTACCTCTCGGGTTTCGGACGTCGACGGGCTTGGGTGACCGCCGAGGTAGCGGTGGTCGTCCTTCTCGTGCTGTCGACCCGGTTGGTGGCGTCGCCTCACTGGATGTCGGACAACCAGTCGCTGCCCACCACGCTGTGGGCGACCAACGCGACGATCTCGGTCGCGATCTCGTGCGGACCGGTCTTGGGGATGTCCACTGCGCTGTTGGTGATGGGGGTGAGCGCCACCCTCAAGGAGCACCTGACGATCGACCTTGGCCGCAACGCAAACATCATCGTCGAACTCGCGGTCGGCTTGGCTGTAGGCATGGCGGCACAGACGGCCCGACGTGCGCATACCGAACTGGACCGGGCCGCACGACTCGCTGCCGCAACCGAGGAAAGGGAGCGGTTGTCGCGAGAGGTGCACGACGGCGCGATTCAGGTACTCGCCTTGGTCTCTCGACGGGGACGCGAAATCGGTGGTGCCACAGCCGATCTCGCCGAGCTGGCGGGACAACAGGAACGTGCGCTGCGGCGTCTGGTCAGCTCCGAGAACGGCAGCCTTTCGCCGGGTGAGGGGACGTCCATCGACCTCGCCGCCCTGCTCCGTGCGCGCGATTCCGATCAGGTGTCGATCAGCCTGCCCGCCGCCCCCGTTCTGCTGGACGGCGTGGCCGCAGCGGAGGTGAACGCCGCGGTGGGCAATGCTCTGGACAACGTCGTCGCACACGCAGGCGCCGGCGCGAAGGCGTTCGTCCTATTGGAGGACCTCGGGGATTCAATCGTGGTGACCGTCCGCGACGACGGGGTGGGCATACCGGCGGGCCGACTCGAGCAGGCGGCCGACGAGGGACGAATGGGCGTCGCGAAATCTATTGTGGGACGGATGAATTGGTTGGGCGGCAGCGCGAGGTTGACGACGAGCCCTGGGGCCGGCACCGAATGGGAGTTCACTGTGTCTCGGAATGGTCGGCACTGACATGCACGGAGCCGACCCGGACTACACCGTGATGGTCGTCGACGACCATCCCATCTGGCGCGACGCGGTGGCCCGCGACCTGGAAGAGGACGGCTTTCGAGTGGTCGCGACTGCCGACGGCGTCGGATCGGCTGCACGGCGCGCAGGAGTGGTCAAGCCCGACGTCGTGGTCATGGACATGCAGTTGTCGGACGGCACCGGAGTTCAGGCGACGGCCGAGGTGCTCGCGGTGTCGCCGTCGTCGCGAGTCCTGATCCTGTCGGCATCCGGCGAGCGAGGAGACGTGCTGGAGGCGGTGAAGGCGGGGGCAACGGGCTATCTGGTGAAGAGCGCGTCGAAACAGGAACTCGCAGAGGCCGTCCGTGCGACCGGGGAGGGACGGGCCGTGTTCACCTCGGGCCTGGCCGGGTTGGTGTTGGGGGAGTATCGGAGGATGGCCACCGATGCCACCCCCGACGTGGCGACACCAGTCCTGACGGAACGGGAGACCGAGATACTCCGGTATGTGGCCAAGGGATTGACTGCCAAACAGATCGCGCAGCGATTGACGCTCAGCCATCGCACGGTGGAGAACCACGTACAGGCCACCTTCCGCAAGCTTCAAGTGGCGAATCGCGTCGAATTGGCTCGCTATGCCATCGAACACGGTCTCGACGAGTAGCCACTTCGGGTAGTACTACTCATCCCTGGCTCGGGTGCGCGATGCGACCATGGCGACATGACTGAACCGGATCAGGCTCTCGTCGCGAGGCTCTCCAACGATCTCGCCGTCATCTCGAGCTACATGGCGCGCGCGACGGCTGACCTCGGCGAATTGCAGCGCATCGTGATGACCCGTGCGCCGCACACCGCTCAGTACGTTCCGCCCGCAACGCCCGTCAACCAGTGGCAGCCGCAGGCCGCTCCAGCGGTGATCCCGGCCCCATCGCCTGCTCCTCCTGGTCCCGCTCCGGCTCCTCCGGCTCCCGCTGCTACTCCTCGGGCGCCGCGCTCCGACGGCTGGATCGGCAAGGCGCTAGCGGTCGCGGGCGTCGCCGTCACTCTCGTCGGGGTGGTGCTGCTCGTCGTACTCGCCGCGCAGGCGGGCATCCTCAAGCCGGAGTTCCGGGTGGCTGGCGGTGCGGTACTTGCCCTCGCCTTGGTCGGTTCAGGCTGGTGGCTGAATCGACGACCGGGCGGCCGGGTCGGCGCGATCGCGTTGGCCGCCACCGGCATAGCCGCCGCCTACATCGACGTCATCGCCGTGACGACGATCTATCACTGGGTGGCCGCACCCTTCGGATTGGCTTTGGCCGCTGCCGTTGCGGGTGGCGGGCTGACGGTGGCCCGTCGATGGGACACCGAACACCTGTGCCTGCTGGTGCTGGTGCCGTTGCTCGTCCTCGGTCCCGTGGTCGTCGGTGGGATCACCGTCTTGCTGATCGGCTTCATGCTGGCGCTCTCAGCGGCCTCGCTCCCGGTGCAGCTGGGCAAGGACTGGACCGGCATGCACGCTGCCCGCATCGCCGTCGTAACGCTGCCGCTGTTCGTCGCCTTGGTATCCGTGAATCATGGCTCAGGACAAGCTCTTTGGCTTGCAGGCGGGTGCGCGGTCGCGGCGGTACTCGCTCTTGGGAGCGCGCTGATCCTGCTGCCGAAGAGCAGTCATCCCTTCGGCATGGCACTCCTCACGTCCGTCGGAACACTGCCCGTGCTGTTCGTCTCGGTCGCCGTGGATCGCGTGGTGGCTGCGCCGATGGCCGCGACGCTCGCCGTGGTTCTACTGGCGATCGCGGTCGTCGGCGTCGAGAAGTTCGGCATCGCTGACTCGGTCGCGCAGATCTGGGCCGCGACGTCGACGGTCGCCGCTCTGGCAGCCGTCACGGTCGCGTTCGACGGTCCGGTCGCGAGTCCGGTGCTGCTTGCCATGGCGCTTGCCGTCGCCGTCGCTTGGCGCGACAGCGGGGTAGCGCGCTGGTCGGCCGCGGGCTTCTGCGTCGTCGGCGTCGCGAACTACCTCGGATACGCTTCGCTCGCGACGCTGGTCAGCGCGGAGGCATTGCCAACGTCGACGGCGGCGTCGGCCCTGATCTCCAGCTTGCTCGTCGTCGCGTGCGCCGTCGTGCTGCCGTGGTCCTGGGTCGGCGGCAAACACAGCGACGTCGTCGACGACGACGTCGAGCGCATCCTGTTCGTGGCGGCGGCGGCCGTCGCGGTGTACGCGATCACGATGTTCACCGTCACGGCGGGCGTCATGATCGGCGGCGAGCAGTCGGGCTTCTTCGCGGGCCACGTGGCAGCCACAATATGCTGGATTGCGTTGGCGGCCATCGTGTTCCGCTATGCCGCGAAGCTGCCGAGAGCTCAGCGCTCACTTCCGATCGCCGGAGGCACGGCCCTGGTGGCGGCATCGATGGCCAAGCTGTTCTTGTTCGACCTGGGAACGCTGGATGGCATATTCCGCGTGGTCGTCTTCATCGTTGCAGGGCTGGTTCTGCTCGCAATGGGCGCGGGCTACGCGCGGATGCTGTCGGCGCAGGACCAGGAGTCGTGACGCTATTGCGCGGCGTCGCGCCGCTTCCCCGTCAGGTACCACGTGTGCATGACACCCTTCCCCTTGATGTCGATCTCGCCGCGCTCCTCGAAAGCGAAGTCACCGCTGAGCCGTTCGTAGACGTCGTTCGGCACCTGGATTCGGCCTTCCACGTCGGTGGACTCCATCCGCGATGCGACGTTGACGGCGTCGCCCCACACGTCGTAGAAGAACTTGCGCGCCCCGACCACACCCGCGACGACCGGGCCCGCCGCCATGCCGATGCGCAGCGGAACCTCACGACCCTCGGCGTCGGTGAGGCCGCTGACTATCTGGGCCATCTCCAGGGCCAAGCAGGCGAGCGCCTGTAGATGATCGGGTCGTTCGCGGGGCACGCCGCTGACCACCATGTAGGAGTCACCGCTGGTCTTGACCTTCTCGAGGCCGTGCCTGTCGACGAGGGCGTCGAGGTCGGTGTAGAGGGCATCGAGGAAGCGGACCAGATCGGTCGGTGACGTGTCGCTGGCACGCTTCGTGTACCCGGCGATGTCGGCGAACAGAATCGACGCGTCGTCGTACTTGTCGGCAATCACGTTGTGCGCCGGGTTCTTTAGCCGCTCAGCGATCGTCGCTGGCAGGATGTTGGCCAGCAGCGACTCCGAGCGTTGGTATTCCGCCTCCATGGCCCGTTCGGCGCGTGCGGTCTCGCGCATGGCGAACCAGATGGTCGCGACGATTAGCACCCACACCGAGATGGTGTTGACGACGAACGCGAGTTGAAACGCCCAGAGCGGCTGCACGCCCGTGTTGTGGGGCACCGTGAACTCCAGCGTGATCACGATCGCCGCGCCGAGTGCGGAGATCGCGATGGCGATGGCCATGTGGTCGGTGCCAATGATCAGCACGCTGATCGCCGCCGCGACGACGAAGTAGAAGTGCAGCCCGATCCCGCTTCCGATGTACGCGCTGACGACGGTGACCACGGTGTAGGCGGACGCGACGAACACCAGTGGTCCGACGAGGTCCCCGAATCGGTAGAGCTTGGGTATGGCCACGAAGATCACCGCAGCACCGAGGTTGACGAACCCCACCCAGTAGGCGCTCTGCACGATGACGAACTGCTGAAGTCCGAAGAACACGCTGACGGCGGCGCCGATCCTGGTGACCAACGTCAGGATGCGCAACTGCCGCGAGGTGGTTCGCGCGTGATGTTGGTCGTGACCCTGCTTCAACGCGTCCATGGCGACGGTCGGAAGGCACGTCGAACGGCGGAGCTGTACTCCGAAGCTGCCCGGTGCAGCGCTGGCGTCGTTGACCGCCACGTCGTCAGCGTAGCCATTTGCTGGCACGGTCGAGGCGGGATCCGCCCAGCGCATCCGAGTGCGCGTGAACCTCCGAATGCAGCGCTAAAGACCCGTACGGTCCTTGATGCGTTGCCGGACAGCCGCTTTGCCGAGGGCCAACGTCGCTAGACCGAGCCGGGTCGGGCGCCAAACTTCGTTCTCGCTGGCCATCTTGTAGAGCATCTCCGAATGCTCCAGTAGCTGGGCAGCATCCTCGATCGGCCAGTAGGCCGTGTAATCCATCATCAGGGGAGGGTGCGGATACCCATGGGCCGCAAACAATTCGCACATCAGGTCTCGTACGCGTTTCCATTCGCGCCCATCGCGACCGAACGACCCCATGACTTCGGTGGCGAGGTCTGCCGCTGGCACGTTGCCGAGCCACGGATGGCCATCGAACCACCCGTCCGGAGAACGGTAGTGCCCATGGCCGCCCAACCTCCTAGGCTGGCGGTGCTGTGAGTTCGCTGGGGAGGAGGCGGCCTGGTGTTGATGGCGATGTCGATATTGGCCAGGTACCACTACCGGGGCGGACACGGTGGTCCCCTGACGCTCAGAGGTCTTCTCATCGTCATCGGCCTCCTGCTGGCCTACTACCTGGTGCGGTACTTCGTCCGGGCGCGGCGGGAGAGCCGAGACGAGCAGGCGGGACGTCCACACGCGTCGTTCCCCCACGTCGATTCTGAGGGGTGGTATCCCGATGCGGTCGACCCTGCGCAGCTGCGCTACTTCAATGGCGAGAACTGGACGATGACCACCAAACCGCGCGAGTAGCGGTGGGCACGGCCGCCGTCGAGTGTGCCGATTCGTCTGCGGCTACTCGGGATTTGCGTCCCGATCCGCACGTTCGGCGACGCGCCTCTCGGCGATTCACCACTTGTCCTGGTGCCCTCGGTGAGATTCGAACTCACACTGCACGGGTTTTGAATCCGTTTCCTCTGCCAGTTGGGATACGAGGGCCCCGATCGGCGTGTAGCCGATGCGGATTCCCACCTTAGAGGATTGCCGAATGTGGCCGTAACAGCCCCGAGGTCGCTGATCCGCCTGCGCCACGGGACAATGTGCGACATGACCGGGTCACCGACCGACGCCGTAACGGCGCGCCGTGTTCTCATCGCCGAGGACGAAGCTCTCATCCGCATGGATCTCGCCGAGATGCTCCGCGAGGAGGGCTACGAGGTCGTCGGCGAGGCTGGCGACGGGCAGGAGGCCGTCGAGCTGGCCGAGAGCCTCAAACCCGACCTGGTGATCATGGACGTGAAGATGCCTCGCCGCGACGGCATCGACGCCGCGTCGGAGATCGCGTCCAAGCGCATCGCGCCGATCGTCGTGTTGACCGCCTTCTCGCAGCGTGACCTCGTCGAACGGGCCAGGGACGCCGGGGCGATGGCCTACCTGGTCAAGCCGTTCTCGATCACGGACCTGGTCCCGGCGATCGAGGTGGCGTTGAGCCGGTTCAGTGAGATCGCAGCCCTGGAACTGGAAGTAGCCACGCTCGGCGACCGCCTCGAAACCCGCAAGCTCGTCGAACGCGCGAAGGGTTTGCTTCAGGCCAAGCAGGGCATGACGGAACCCGAGGCCTTCAAGTGGATTCAACGCGCCGCGATGGATCGTAGAACGACGATGAAGCGGGTGGCCGAAGTCGTGTTGGAGACGCTGGAAGCCCCTGCTAGCGAGTAAAGACTGCGTTTCCGGACCTGCTGTTTGGCCCGGTCACACAGCTGTTGTCCAGCTCGCATTTCCCAACATCACGCACTACGGCCATGGGTTGGCTATGTTCTACCCGAAGCATCGACGCCCGAGCGGTCAGCCGCCGAATCGTCGACGCCGATGACAACACTTACACGGAGGTAGAACGTGCGCGGTCGCATTGCAATGAGGGCGTTTGCTCTCGGTAGTGCGGGCTTGATTGTGCTTGGCGTTGCCGGCTGCAATCAGTCCAAGCCCGAGGAAAGCTCGTCAGGCGGTGATCTCAAGATCGTCGAGCAGGTTCAGATCGACCAGAACGGCGCAGAGGTCAAGCCCGCCGAAGGCGCCAAGCCCGCTGATCCCAAGGGTGACGGCAAGGCGACCTGCCCGCCGTTGTCGATCGCGATGGCCGGAGCACTCACCGGTCCCGACGCGGCGCTCGGCATCAACATCAAGAACGGCGTGCAGCTCGCCATCGATCAGCACAACGCCGCCAACCCCGGTTGCCAGGTGCAGCTGAAGCCGTTCGACACCGAGGGCGATCCGCAGAAGGCGACGGGCATTGCCCCCCAAATCATCGACGATCAGTACACCGTCGGCCTGGTCGGACCTGCCTTCTCGGGTGAGACCAAGGCCACCGGCACGGTGTTCGATCAGGCGGGCTTGGTTGCGACCACCGCGTCGGCCACCAACGTCACGCTGAGCGAGAACGGCTGGAAGACCTTCTTCCGCGGGCTGGCCAACGATGGCGTGCAGGGACCGTCGGTCGCCAACTACCTGAAGAACACGCTCGGCTACAAGAAGATCTGCGTCGTCGACGACAGCAGCGACTACGGCCTCGGTCTGGCACAGGCGGTCCGGCAGACACTCGGCCCGGTGGCCGACTCCGGCTGCAACATCTCGACCAAGAAGGACGACAAGGACTTCTCGGCCGCGGTGACGCAGATCAAGGGCGTCGGACCCGACGCGATCTTCTACAGCGGCTACTACGCGGGTGCCGCGCTGTTCGCGCAGCAGCTCAAGGACGGCGGAGTGACAGCGACGTTCGTCAGCGCCGACGGCACGAAGGACCCGGAGTTCGTCAAGCAGGCGGGAGCGGCATCCAAGGACGCGATCCTTTCGTGCCCGTGCGGTCCCGCCACCGGCCAGTTCGCCGAGGACTACAAGAAGGCCTTCGGACAGGACGCAGGCACCTACAGCATCGAGGGCTATGACCTCGGCACCATCCTGCTGAAGGGCATCGACTCCGGGGCCATCACGCGCCCGGCACTCCTCGACTTCGTCAAGAACTACGACGGTCAGGGCGTGGCACGCAAGTACCAGTGGACGGACAAGGGTGAGCTCACCACTACCCTCATCTGGATCTACAAGGTTCAGTAAGCACTGACATCGAGGCGCGTCCGAGCCGTAGCGCTCGGGCGCGCCTCGTCATCGCAGCCATTGCCCGTCTTCCGCTAGGAGCCGCCCCCGGATGATTCACGAGTGCGTCGACCAATTCGCCTGTCAGGCAGCCAACATCAACTTCAATGTCGATGGTCTGCTCAACGGCTTCTGGCAGCTTTCGATCGACGGCCTGTCTTGGGGCGCGATCTACGCGCTGGTCGCGGTCGGGTACACGTTGGTCTTCGGCGTGCTGCGACTGATCAACTTCGCGCACTCCGAGATCTTCATGCTCGGCATGTTCGGTGCGTACTTCTGCCTCGACTTCATCCTCGGCTTCAGCCCGAGCGGCAACGCCTACAACAAGGGCGTCCTGCTGACGATCCTCTATCTCGGCGTCGCCATGATCTTCGCGATGATCGTGTCCGGTACCGCGGCCGTCGGGCTCGAGTTCGTGGCCTACCGCCCGCTGCGAAAGCGCAACGCCAGAGGCCTCACATTCCTGATCACGGCCATCGGAATGTCCTTCGTGATCCAGGAATTCGTGCACTTCATCCTGCCGCACATCATCAAGGGGTATGGCGGATCGAACGCGCAGCAGCCAATTATCCTGGTGCAGCCCAAGACTCAGTTCACCGTGTTCGGTGCGACGGTGAGCAACGTGACCCTGGTCATCGTGTTTTCTGCGCTCGTTCTCGCGGTGCTTACCGACATCGCGATCAACCGCACCAAGTTCGGCCGCGGCATCCGCGCCGTGGCGCAGGACCCGACCACCGCAACGCTCATGGGCGTGTCCCGCGAGCGAATCATCTTGTCCACGTTCCTAATCGGTGGTCTCTTGGCGGGTGCCGCAGCGCTGCTCTACACCATCAAGGTGCCTCAGGGCATCATTTACTCCGGCGGCTTTTTGTTGGGCATCAAGGCGTTCTCGGCCGCAGTGCTCGGCGGCATAGGAAACCTGCGTGGGGCGCTGCTCGGTGGGCTGCTCCTCGGCATCATGGAGAACTACGGGCAGGCGGTCTTCGGGACCCAGTGGCGCGACGTCGTCGCGTTCGTGCTCCTGGTGCTGGTGCTGCTCGTCCGCCCAACGGGCATCCTTGGTGAGAGCCTAGGAAAGGCACGCGCATGACCGGCAAGCGTCGCGCCGAAAGCGAATCGACCGTCAGCCGACTGCTGGCGCCCGGCGACGGCTTGCGCGAATGGTGGTCCGGCCTCACCCGAGTGACCAAGTGGGGAATCGGCGTCCTCGGCTTCGCGTTGTTGGGACTGCTGCCGCTCTACACACCGGCCTTCCTGGACACGCCGGGCATCAGCTTCGGTGGCACGATGGCGCAGTTCGCGATGGTCGCGATCATCGCAATCGGCCTCAACGTCGTCGTCGGACAGGCGGGCCTGCTCGATCTCGGGTACGTCGGCTTCTACGCCGTCGGTGCCTACACCGTCGCGTTGCTCACCAGCCCGGACAGCCCGTGGAATCAGGTGGGCGTCGGATTCCTGACGAAGGACTGGGCGTGGTTGGCCTGCGTCCCGCTTGCGATGGCGGTAACCGCCTTGGCGGGCCTGATCCTCGGCATTCCGACATTGCGCTTGCGCGGCGACTACTTGGCGATCGTGACGCTCGGTTTTGGTGAGATCATCCGGTTGCTCGCGGACAATCTCTCCGACATCACCAATGGCTCGCGCGGCTTGAACCAGATCGCCTACCCCCGGTTTGCGGAGAACGAGAAGCTGCCGAACGGTGTCTTCTCGAACGCCAACTCGGGCGGTGACGCGAACTACGGAACCTGGTGGTTCTGGCTGGGCCTCATCCTCATGGTCGGCATCCTGCTGTTCGTCGGAAACCTCGAGCGCAGCCGGGTGGGCCGCGCATGGGTGGCGATCCGCGAGGACGAGGACGCCGCAGAAGTGATGGGCGTCAACACCTTCCGATTCAAATTGTGGGCCTTCGTCATCGGCGCGGGGATCGGTGGCTTGTCCGGCGCGATGTACGCGGGTCAGGTGCAATACGTCGCACCGACGAACTTCAACATCATCAACTCGATGCTGTTCCTCTGCGCGGTGGTGCTCGGTGGCCAGGGCAACAAGCTTGGCGTGATCTTCGGCGCTTTCATCATCGTGTACCTGCCCAACCGACTGCTCGGCGTCGAGTTCCTCGGGATCAACATGGGTGATCTGAAGTATCTGTTCTTCGGCCTTGCCCTCGTAGTGCTGATGATCTTCCGGCCCCAGGGTCTGTTTCCCGTTCGCCAGCAGCTGCTCGCATACGGCCAGACGGCGCGAAACCTGTTGCGCAGCAGCAGCGAGACCAAGGCGGAGGCATGACCGAACCCGCTGGCGACGACGCGCCCGTCATCGATGAGGAACTCGCGGCGCTGCACCGCGACGTTCACGCAGCTGAGGGTGAAACACTCTTGGCAACAAAGGATCTCACCGTCAAGTTTGGTGGCTTGACCGCCCTCGATTCGGTGACCTTCGACATCAGGCGCGGCGAGATCCTCGGCCTGATCGGGCCCAATGGCGCAGGGAAGACCACGTGCTTCAATGCGATCACCGGCGTCTACCGACCCAGTTCGGGCACCGTCATGTTCGACGGGGCCCCGCTAGGCAAGATCAAGCGCTACGAGATCACTCGACGCGGCATCGCGAGAACGTTCCAGAACATCCGCCTCTGGGGTGAGATGACCGCGTTGGAGAACGTGGTCGTCGGCACCGACGCGCGACACAAGACGTCGGTCCCCGGAGCGGTGTTCAGGACGCCGCGGCACCGCCGCGAGGAGCGCGACGCGATCGAACGTGCTGCTGCGCTACTGGAATTCGTAGGAATCGCACAGAGGGGCGAAGAGAAGGCCAAGAACCTTCCCTACGGTGATCAGCGACGGCTGGAGATCGCTCGCGCGCTGGCCACCGAACCGAAGCTGCTGTGCCTGGACGAGCCTGCGGCGGGCTTCAACCCCAGCGAGAAGGCTGCGCTGATCGACCTGATCCGCAAGATCCGCGACGACGGCTACACGGTGCTGCTCATCGAGCACGACATGCGCCTCGTCATGGGCGTCACCGACCGCATCGTCGTCCTCGAGTTCGGGCGCAAGATCGCCGATGGCCTGCCCGCCGAAATCCGCGACGACCCCGCCGTCATCGCCGCCTACCTGGGAGTGCCCGATGACGAGCTCACCTGAAACAGAGCGGCCAGTCCTCCTCGAGGTGCGCGACGTCGTCGTGCACTACGGCCGCATCGAGGCGCTGCACGGGGTTTCGCTGACCGTGCGTGAAGGCGAACTGGTGACGTTGCTGGGATCCAACGGCGCTGGCAAGACCACCATGATGCGTGCCATCTCGGGGCTCAAGCCGCTGTCGTCGGGCTCGGTGTGGTTCGACGGGGTGGACATCTCGCGGGTCAAGGCGCACCGCCGAGTCGCCGACGGACTCATCCAGGCGCCAGAGGGCCGTGGCGTTTTCCCGGGGATGACCGTCACGGAGAATCTCGAAATGGGCTGCTACGGAAGGAAGTTCCCTTCGAAGGCTGAACATCGCGAGCGGTTTGATTGGGTCATGGAGACCTTTCCGCGGCTGGCCGAACGTCGCAGTCAGGTCGGCGGCACGCTGTCCGGCGGTGAGCAGCAAATGCTTGCCATCGGCCGAGCGCTGATGGCAAGGCCCCGGGTCTTGCTGCTCGACGAGCCGTCGATGGGGTTGGCGCCGATGGTCATCTCGCAGATCTTCAAGATCATCTCCGAGATCAACAAGCAGGGCACCACCGTCCTGCTGGTCGAGCAGAACGCGCAGCAGGCACTGAGTCGATCCGACCGGGCCTACATCCTGGAGACCGGCAAGGTGACGCGAGACGGAGTGGCGCGAGACCTGTTGGCCGACGACAGCATCCGCGCCGCCTACCTGGGCGTGGCGTAGCCTCACTCGGGGACATGTCGAAGCGTAGGGGGCTTCGTTGGACGGAACGACGCTTGGCCGATACGAGTTGCTGGAATTGCTCGGCGAGGGCGGCATGGGTCAGGTCTACAAGGCATACGATCCTCAGGCGCGCCGGGTCGTCGCCTTGAAAGTCCTGCCACCGCACATGGCCCAGGACAAGAACTTTCAAGAGCGTTTCCGGCGCGAGGCGTATGCCGCAGCATCGCTCAACGACCCGCACGTCGTACCCATCCACAGCTTTGGGGAGATCGACGATCGGTTGTACCTCGACATGCGTCTCATCGAGGGCATCGATCTACAAGCACTGCTCGCATCCGGCGAACTCCCAGGGCCTGCTCGCGCTGTTCATTTCATCGATCAGGTGGCGAGTGCTCTCGATGCAGCACACGCGGCCGGGTTGGTGCATCGCGACGTCAAGCCGTCGAACATGCTGATCGCGGCACGCGACTTCGTTTACTTGATCGACTTCGGGATCGCGAGGGCCGCTAGTGAGGGCGGCTTGACGACCACGGGCACCGCGATCGGCACATTTCCGTACATGGCGCCGGAGCGTTTCAGCAGCGAAGTCCCCGACCACCGTTCCGACATCTACGCACTCGCGTGTGTGCTGTGCGAATGTCTGACGGGTCAGCGGCCATTCCCTGGCAGCAGCTTCGAGCAGCAGATCGCGGGACACATGATGAAGCCTCCGCCGCGGCCGTCGGACATCCGAGGTGACGTGCCGCGTGGGTTCGACGACGTGATCGCGAGGGGAATGGCGAAGGACCCGGCGATGCGATATCAGTCCGCGACGGCGTTGGCCGACGCAGCCCGCGCAGCGCTGACATCCATGGTTCCGAATGTGCCTGCACCACCGTCGTATTCGGATGCAGCACCAACGCAATGGGCGAGCGCGCCCTCGACGAGAGTCGGCGGCCAGCAGCGAATCCCCTCGGCGCCACCACCCCAACCCCCGAATCGGCCGCCGACCCAGCACGGATGGGCGGAGGGCCCGCCGCCCGTATATCCAAGTCGTCCGACCGGGACCACGGGTGATGCCAACGGTTCGTCGCGAGCGGTCTGGGTGATCGGGGGTGTCTTGGCGGTCGTCCTATTGACGGTTGGCTCCATCTTGGTCGTGTCGCGGTCGACGACATCGACATCGACATCGACATCGGCTTCGACATCGGCGTCGACATCGCGATCCAACGGAGCCTCGGGCGTCCCGACGGCCGGCGGGCCACTACAGATCGTCGCAGTGACACAGATCGACCTGAATGGCGTGGAAGTTAAGACCGACGCCAACGCCACACCTGCCAACCCTGCGGGCGACGGCAAGGCCACCTGCCCGCCGGTGGCCATTGCGATGGCCGGTGCGCTCACTGGTCCCGACGCAGCGCTTGGCATCAACATCAAGAACGGTGCGCAACTCGCCGTCGACCAGCACAACGCCGCCAATCCAGGCTGCCAGGTGCAGCTGAAGCCATTTGACACCGAGGGCGATCCGCAGAAGGCGACGCTCGTGGCTCCGCAGATCATCGACGATCAATTCACCATCGGCCTGATCGGGCCTGCCTTCTCCGGTGAGACCAAGGCCACCGGGACGGTATTCGATCAGGCGGGGCTCGTCGCCGCCACCGCCTCGGCCACGAACGTCACATTGAGCGAGAACGGGTGGAGGACCTTCTTCCGTGGCCTGGCCAGCGACGGCGTGCAGGGTCCATCGGTGGCGAATTATCTGAAGAACACGCTCGGCTACAAGAAGGTCTGCGTCATCGACGACAGCACCGACTACGGTCTCGGTTTGGCCCAGGCGGTCAGGCAGACGCTCGGCTCGATCGCCGACTCGGGCTGCAACATCTCGGTCACGAAGGGCGACAAGGACTTCTCCGCAGCGGTGACGCAGATCAAGGGTGTCGGACCGGACGCGGTGTTCTTCGGCGGGTACTACGTGGAGGCCGCGCCGTTAGTCCGACAGCTCAAGGACGGCGGCGTCACGGCCACGTTCGTCAGCGCCGACGGCACCAAGGATCCCGAATTCACGAGCCAAGCCGGCCAGGCATCGCGAGACACCCTGTTGTCATGCCCATGCGGACCAGCCACTGAGTCGTTTGCCGATCAATATGCCAAGGCGTTCGGACAAGACCAGGGAACGTACTCTCCCGAGGGCTACGACCTGGCCACGATCATGCTCAAGGGCATCGATTCGGGTGCCATTACCCGACCCGCACTGCTTGACTTCGTCCGTTCCTATCAAGGTCGGGGTGTCGCTCGCAGCTACCAGTGGACCAGCACGGGGGAGCTGACGACGCCCTTCATCTGGATGTACAAGGTCCAGTGATCAGGAACGTGTGTCGGTCGCACATCGATCACGGCGAGCGAAACCCTCGTCGCCACGGCGCCGTAGCGGCAACATGGTCATCAACGCGGGTGTGGCTGAGTGGCTAGGCACCGGCCTGCAAAGCCGTTTACACGGGTTCGAATCCCGTCACTCGCTCGCATGTTCCGCCGCCGGGTTGCCGCTGCATCGCTACCCGCTCGAGCGGTGCGCTGATGCGCACCGCGCCTCCTAGGAAGGTGTCGTCGGCAAGGTCCTGATCGACGTGACGTCTTGAGGAGAGCCGTCACATTCGTTGTTGCCCAACGGGTTACGCGTCAGCCGTGAGCTGAGTCATGGCGGCGACGCGGAAGTCTGGCACCAGCTCGTTGGCCTCGCCGACGCGGTTGATCACCACGACTTGGCACGGGTCGATTCCCTTGATCGGAATGGCGGCGATGTCGGGGCGCAAGCTGAAGCGGCGGTCGCCAGCGGGCAGAATCGCAATGGCCTGGCCGGCCGCGACGTGCTCCAGCTTGTCCTCGAAGCTGTAGGCGACCACTGGACCGACGGGCGCAGGTTGGCCGTCGCTGCGCGGCTCTAGGCGCCAGAATTCGCTCCATTCGGCGGGGGCGGTGACCGGACAGGGCACCAGTTCGTCGTCGGCGAAGTCTTCCACGATGACCGACGCTTGATCCGCCAACCGGTGAGAAGCCGGCACCACCAGCATCCGTGGCTCGTCGTAGAGCACCGTGACCTCCAGGTCGTCGGTACCGAACGGGAACGGCATCCGGCCCAGCACCGCGTCGACCCGGTGTTCGAGCAACGCCTCACGCGCATTCACGCAGTGAAGATGGCGGGTCTTGATCTCCGCATCCGGGTGTCGCTGGCGCATGTCGCGCACCGCAGGGGTGATCACGAGGTCCTCGACGAAACCCAGGGTGACGGTCGCGGGCGCCGTCGCCTCGCGTGCGGTGAGGGCGGCGCGGCGGGCCTCGTTCAACAGCACCCTTGCCCCGGGGAGGAACGCGCGTCCCGCCTCTGTGAGGTGGCTGCCCTGTGGGGTGCGATCGAAGAGACGAACGCCCAAATGGCTTTCGAGACGCTGGATTTGGCGGCTCAACGCAGGCTGGGCCACGTGCAGTGCGGCGGCCGCCTTGCCGAAGTTCAGGTGTTCGGCGACCACGGTGAAGTAGCGCACCAGCCGCAGGTCGAAGTCCACGTCGAGGTCGTATGCGACGGGAACGGCAGCTGCCTTCGACATGTAGCCAGGTTACGCGCGTCATGCCGCCGCGGCATGACGACGTGCGAGACGGGTCTTGGACACCGCTGCGCGGCCGGCCTTGACTCGAAGTGCAGGTATTCGACAATGCGAAGGGACGTCCGACATGGGCAAGTACGACGACAAGGCGATCGTCATCACCGGAGGCAGCAGCGGGCTCGGACTCGAAACGGCCAAGCTGTTCGTGGAGGAGGGCGCGAGGGTGCTGATCACGGGCCGCACCCAGGACACGCTCGACGCGGCCGCCAAGGAACTCGGGGGCAACGCCGTTGCCGTCCGCAGCGACGCGGCGGCTTCGGCAGACATTGCAGCGCTGGCCGACGTCGTGAGGGCCGAATTGGGATCAGTTGACGCCCTTTTCGTCAATGCGGGCATTACCCAATTCGTGCCCTTCGAGGACATGACCGAGGAGATCTACGACCAACTGCTCACCGTGAACGCCAAGGGCCCGTACTTCACCGTGCAGAAGCTCGCCCCACTGTTGCGCCCTGGCAGCGGCGTGGTGCTGACCACCTCGATCGTGAACGTGCTGGGGATGGCGGGGATCAGCGCCTACTCGGCAAGCAAGGCGGCGCTGCGTTCGATGACCCGCAGCCTTGCCCGCGAACTGCTTCCGCACGGCATTCGCGTCAACGCAGTGAGCCCGGGGCCCATCGACACCGGCATCCTGGACAGGTCCATGCCCAAGGAGGAAGCGGAGCAGACGAAGGCGCAGCTGATCGCCGATATCCCCATGCTGCGGTTCGGCGAGTCGAGCGAGGTCGCCAAGGCCGTCGCATTCCTGGCGTTCGACGCAACGTACACCACGGGTGCGGAACTCGCGGTCGACGGCGGTGGCTCTCAGCTGTGAACGGGCGAGGCCGCTGTCGGGTGGCCGAGGTTCAAGCGACGCGGGTGCGACCGGTGGTTGCCGGCCCGCGCCCGCGTGCGCATGGGGACCAGACCCTCAGTGGGTCGCGGCGCCGCGGCCCGACCGCCGGCGACGTGCACCCGCGATCGCCAGCCAGGTGGCCGAGATCAAGAAGTAGAACGCGCCGAATGCGGCGTAGGGCGCGATGTCGGCAATGCTGGGGATCGCGGGGGCGTTCGCCTGCTTGATGAACAGCACGCCAACCAGCATCGACTGCCCACCGCTGAGGATCATCGCCCATTGCGCGCCGTGGCTTCTCCAGCGGCGGACGGCGGTTGCAAGCTGCAACAGACCAGCGAGCGAAGCCCACACCCCGAACACCCCGAGAACGGCGTGCATGCCCATCGTGAGTGCGACGGCAACGGCAACCGTGGTCAGGACGCTGACCACGACGTTGATTGCCTGAGTGGGGTTGCGCTTGGCTCCTCCGTGGCGCCGCGCGTCCATGACGTTGGCGGCGGCGTCCCATGCGGGATAGGCGAGAAGTAGGGCGGCCGCTAGGGCGGGGACGCTCGCGCCGAACGCGAATGCGGCTGCTACCCAGACGCCCGCCACGGCAGCGCGCACGAGGTAGTAGGACTGCAGCCACCGTTCGTCTTGGGTTGAGGGCAGCTTCTCGAGGGTTTCGTTGGTCATGTTCTTCTTCTTTCTCCGGGTCTTCTTCTCTTCGGTCGGGGCGTGTGGGGGAGTAGTGCGGGCGACGGCCGTGAGCCAGTGGCCGATCGGATCGGTGGCAGACGCGACGGTTCGGGAATTGCGTCTGTTCTGAGCCCTCCTCGTCGGTATTCGGGCGCGCGCAAGTTCGGCTGTGCGCGCAAGCTTTGGCGACCTACCGGCTGGCAGATGAATGGTTGGAGTCGACGGTTCGGGCGTGGTTAGGGCTTGGCGATCAGACGTTCGATCGCAGGTCTGGCGATTTCACCGAAGAGGCCTGGATCCCCATGTGCCCGCGCCGAGAGCATGGCCCCATGCATCGTCGCGATGAACGTCTCCGCTTCGGCTCGCGGGCTGCCGGACAAGGCGATCGCGCCTTGTTCGACACCTCGGTCCAGCAGCGCCGTCAGCCACCCGGAGAGCATGCGAAAGTAAGCCCTCACTTCGTCCACGATCTCGTCTGGCAACACGGGAATTTGACTGGCCAGTAGCGCGCATACGCAGAAGCTCGTGGTCGGATCGCCGATGCAGCCCTCCCAGAAGCCGACGTAACTTCGGAGCTGATCGACCGGATTCTCCGAACGGCGCCCGAACTCGCTGATTCCCAGTTCGGCCTCTTCCCGATAGCGCTGTAGGAGCGTGCGGACGAGGTCGACCTTGGTGGGGAAGTGGTGGTGAATGCTGGCCTTGCGAATGCCGACGACGGCGGCGATGTCGGCATAGCTGAATCCGTTGTACCCGCCGACGACGATCAACGTGCGGGCGCAGCCGAGGATGTCGTCAGAGGTCGCGGTGGTGGCAGGCATGAGACTAACCTACCTACTAGTAGGTAGGGCGTCAAGTTCGGGAGGCGCTGATCCCGTTCATCACGATTTCTAGAAGCCTGGCACGGTGTGCCTCGTCGCGTTCGGGTTGCTCGCCCACCCACGCGATGGCCGCGGCCAGGTCCAGCACGTCTGCGATGTTTGCGTCGTCCCGGATGGCGCCTGCGGCCACGGCGCGCCTGACAAGTTCCGCTCCGGCCTCGCGGGACATGCGGCACGCGGTGATGGACTCGGTGGGCGCGCTGACCAGCGTGTTGGCCAGGCCGTCGAACATGCCTGCCTGGGCGATGTACGCGGCAAGCCATTCTCGAAGGGCGCCAAGCGGATTCGCGGAATCCATCAGAGTCGCGCCAAGCCGGTGCAGCTCCATCAGGCCATCGTCGATCACCGCGAGCACCAGGGCATCCCGACTGGGGAAGTGGCGGTACAAGGTTCCTGGGCCGACGCCCGCCGTCTTGGCGACGTCGTCCAGCGAAGCCGTCACCCCGCTGCGGGCGAACGCCTGTCGCGCAGCATCCAGCAACAGTCGCCGGTTGCGTGCTGCGTCGGCGCGCATCGGCCGAACAGAGGTCATCGGGTCCTCCCGTGGACAAACGGAGATAGTCTCCGTATATTGACCGGAGACCGCCTCCGCATCTTATTCGAAGGAAGGGCCATGAAGATCACTCTCGGCGCATTTCCTGCCGTCGGCGGCCTGGCCGCCCTAGTGGAGTCCGCGCAGGCCGCGGCCGACGCGGGCTTCTCGCGCGTGTGGTTCCCCCAGATGCCGCCCGCGAGCGACCTTCCTAGCTGGGATCCGCTGACGACGATCGCGCTGGCGGGCATCCGAACCCCCGGCATCGAATTCGGAACCTCGGTGATGGTGGCACAGACGCAGCATCCGTTCGTATTGGCCCGCCAAGCGCTCACGGCCTCGGCTGGCATCGGAGGCCGCGTCACGTTGGGCCTCGGGGTCAGTCATCAGGCCGTCGTCACCGACATGTTCGGTCTGTCCTATGCCTCGCCCGCCGCGTATCTGCGCGAGTATCTCGAGGTGCTGCTTCCCGCGTTAGCGGGCAAGCCGGTCGACCATCACGGCGCCCGAATCACTGCGGTCGGGCAACTCGAACTCGGCGGCGCACCGGTACCGCCGGTCATCATCTCGGCGTTGGGCCCGCGGATGCTGCAGCTGGCCGGTGAGCTCGCCGAAGGCACGGTAACGGCTTGGACCGGCTTGAAAACCGTTGCAGAGCACATCGTTCCACGAATCAACGCTGCAGCGAGCGATGCGGGCCGGCCCACGCCACAGGTGGTTGTGGGCGTGCCGGTGAGCGTGACCGCCGACGCCGACGCCGCGCGTCAGCAGATTGTCGCCAGCATGAGTCCCGGTGACTTCCCGGCGTACCGGGCGGTGCTCGACTTGGAGGGGGTGGACAGCGTCGCCGACGTCTGTGTGTTCGGTGACGAGACCGAGGTGGCTGCCCAACTGCGTAGGTTCGCCGACGCGGGGGCGACAGAGTTCTCGGCGTTCCCGATCGGCGACCCGGCCACCGTCACGCGCACCCTGGGCGTGCTTGCCGGCCTATCGGCCTGACGAAGGCCGGCGCGCTTCACGCCTTCGAGCGGCCAGAGGTTCACGAGCCAAGCCGGCCAGGCATCGCGCAATGCGCAGTCATGCCGCCACGTCGACTCGAGAGGCGTGCCTGGCCGTCGTCATCAGCACCGTTACCAACGCTGCTGCCGCTGCGACGTAAAACCAGCCGAGGGGCGCCTGCGACCGCTCGGGCAACCATGCCATCAGCGCCGTCGCGAGCGTCATAGACACGTAGCAGAACGTGCTAATCAGTCCTGTGATTAGGCCGATGTTGCGCGAGAACACGCCCATCGCCAAGCCCTTGGTGAGCGGGTCGAGGGTACCGATGCTGAGCAGTGCCAGCGCAGCGCCACCCGTGATCGCCACCGCCGACAGCCCGACGAAGTGCGCGGAAGCCAGCATGAGCAGCCCGGCCAGCGCCAGTACCGCGGATCCGCCGATGGCCAGGCGCCGCGTGGTCGTCCGTAGCACCATGGCCCCGCACGTCGCCGCCCCGAGGAAGTTCGCGGCACCGACGCCGAGCGAGATGAAACCGTATGTAGAGGAGGAGAATCCAAGCCCGACCTCGTATAGGAACGGGCCGACGACCCCGAACACAGTCTGCGCGGCCGCGACCAGACCGAACATCATCGCGAAGGCGACGAAGGCGCGATGGCGCAACGCCTCGCCGAGAACGCCTGCCGCGGCGCGCAGGTTGATCGGCGAACGGCGTTCCCGTCGAAGGGTTTCCGGCAGAATCAGGGCAACGAGGAGCCCGACCGTCGCCGTCAATGCGGCTAGCACCACGAATACCAGTCGCCAGGATCCGAACTCGGCGATGACGCCGCCGACGGCGGGCGCGACCACCGGGGCCGACCCCCAGGCGGCGCCGAGCAAGCCCAACACCGAGACCAGCTTGGTGCCACGGAAGCAGTCCGCCGCGACGGTCGCAGCCAGCAAGAGGCACGTCCCGGCGCCAAGTCCCTGCACGAAGCGCAACCCAATCATCATGGGCAGGCTGGCTGTCAGCGCGCAGCCGATGCTCGTCAGCGTCATCAGGCTCAGGCCGGCTAACAGCACGCGCTTGCGCCCGATCGCGTCCGCGATCAGTCCGGCAGGGAGCACCACCAGCGCCATGCCCAACACATAAGCGGTGACGGTGTTCTGCACCAAGGTGTTGGAGGCCGCGAAGTACCCGGCGATCTTCGGCAGCGACGGGGTGTAGATGTCGAACGCAACTTGTTCGAGGGGAGCGACCAATAGCAGCACGCCGATGATCCGCCGTGCGCCGGCAACTCCTCGCGTTCGAGCTTGCACGTCGAGCCGCTCGGGACGTCGATCCGACGACGCATTCCGCCTGTCCAGCAACGAGATTGGCATTGTTCTCTCCGTCCTTCATCGACACCTCCAGCGTTGTCGCGTCGAAGTTACGGAGGCGCGGCGACGATGTCGTGCTTGTGCGCACAAGGAGGATAAGCAGCGTTGAACACCGTTGTGCGCTTTGTGCTCGTGCGGTGGCGGAAGCCGGTGTCTGGACCGTATGCGAGCGTAGGAGGACACCTACCCGTTGACGTATGCGGTGAGCGCTACGTGCAACGCTTCAAATCGCTGTGCACCAAAGGCTCTGGGCGACAGCCATTTGCGGCGGCGCCAACCAAGCGCGAGAAATGCTGGCCGTTCGCCGACGACTGCTCGGGCTCGGATTCCTGTCACCACCCGGCTTCTTGGTGGGGACCCGTCCAGGCGACGCCAGTGCTCACCGGCTGGCGGCTCGGTGATCAGCCTCCCGCTCAAGAAAACAAGACCCCTGTCAAGGACACGCCGATCAGTCCGTCCCCGTTAGGCACAGGACTCGATGAACACAGGCCAGTACAACCCCGTCGAGCGGATGGCGCGGCGCAAGGCTAACAAGGCCGTGCTGAGCAGCAAGGGTGACGGGGTGCTTCGCGAGGTGCGGCTGGCCCGCGTTCGGGCCCTGGGGAAGGGCCGCACGACATTGAACTGTTCGCCCGCCGGGCCTGTCTGCGGTAGGTCGTCGCGACGTGGGTGCCCGATGTCACCGTCATTACTGTTCAATTGAACGCATGGGGGGCGACAGATCGACCGGGCGCCCGCGTGACGCTTCGATCGACGAGCGGGTCCTCGAGGTGACGCGCGAGCAGCTCGTGAAGACGGGCTGGGACGAGCTGAGCATGCGGCTGATCGCTACCCGTGCCGGGGTCAGTCGATCGAGTCTCGACCGCAGATGGTCGTCGAAGGCGGAACTCGTGCTTCATGCAATTCTTGGCGCCACCCCCGATCTTGCCCCGTTCGCGGGTACCGACAGGGCCGGCTGGGTGGACTGGGTGGTGCGCGGCAGCCGTCAACTCTTCGCACGTCCGGAGGTCAAGGCGGCGGTACCCGGGTTGCTGCTGGCCATGGCCGAGAACCGCGAGCTCCGCAGACGGCTGTGGGCCGACTTCAGCGGGCCCGCTGCGGCACTGTTCGTCGACGGTCGGGACGGCGACCGAGCAGACGCCGAACGCGATGCCCGTGCCGTGATCGCGATGGCTGCGGGCGCGGCCCTTTTCACGAGCACCGTTGCGGTCGAGGACGACAGCGACGCGTTGCACGCTCGGGTTGCGGAGATCCTCGTCGCCGCCGTGGCGCCCCGCGAATGACGCAACGATCGCGGCTGTCGGGCTACGCCACCTGATGCCGAGGTCGAACCGTGCTAGCTTACGATGCCAATGGCATCGAAACTGTATTCCGCGCCCGACCTTCCAGGCGGCGCTACCCCGTCCTCGGCATTCACACAGATGAGGCTGGGTCCGCTGACATTGAAGAATCGGTTCATCAAGGCCGCGACCTTCGAGGGCCGGATGCCGCGCGGTGAGGTCACCGAGGACCTGATCGACTTCCACGTCGAGGTGGCGCGCGGGGGCGTGGCGATGACGACCGTCGCCTACTGTGCGATCTCGCCTGGTGGCCGAGTTCATCGCGACACGATGGTGCTTGACAGTCGGCGCGCCGTGGCCCTGCGCCGGTTGACCGACGCCGTGCACGCCAGCGGAACGTTGGTGGCTGCCCAGATCGGTCACGCGGGCCTGGTGGCCAACACCCGATCGAACCGCGCGAGCACTCTGGCACCTTCGACCCGATTGAGCGCTCCCGCAATGGCGTTGGTACGCGGCGCGACGGAGGGACAACTCGGCGACGTCATCGATGACTTCGGCGCTGAGGCGCGCAACGCCGTCGACGCGGGCTTCGACGCCATCGAGGTGCATCTGGGGCACGGGTATCTGGTCAGTTCGTTCCTCAGCCCAAATCTCAACAAGCGCAAGGACCGCTACGGCGGCGACACGGTGCGACGAGCCGAACTTGCCCGCAGGGTCGTCGAGCGGGTGCGCCGCGATGCCGGTGACACCGTTGCCGTCACCGCCAAGTTCAACATGGACGACGGCGTCCGCGGCGGGTTCTGGCTCACCGACAGCCTTCCGACGGCTCGGCTGCTGGAGTCCGACGGGCACCTCGATGCGCTCGAACTCACCGGTGGTAGCTCGTTGCTCAACCCGATGTACTACTTTCGCGGCGACGTACCCATGGCCGAGTTCATCGCCTCCCAGCCCGCCATCGTCGGTCTGGGCCTGAGGCTCATCGGCCCCCGGATGTTTCGTACCTACCCGTTCGAGGAGGCCTTCTTCCTTCCGCAGGCACGTCAATTCCGCGAGGCACTGTCCATGCCGCTGATTCTGCTCGGAGGCGTGAACACCATGGACACCGTGGAGAGCGCGCTCGTCGAGGGGTTCGAGTTCGTCGCCATGGCGCGGGCGCTCCTGCGAGATCCCGGTCTCGTCAACAAGTTTCACGCCAATACCGACCGCGAGGGGCTGTGCGTGCACTGCACGAAATGCATGGCCACGATCTACGACGGCACGAGGTGCGTGCTGCGACCAAAACCGTCGGCGCTTCCCGGCGGGGGAGACTGACGAATCGGCCGATCGACGGGGCGTGGCTCGAATCCGCCCATGACTGCCCGTCGGAACGCGAATGGCGAATGACCGCCGAATCGATCGGTGATCTGAACGCCGATTGTCCTGGGCCTGGCCGCTTGTCGGTGGCCTCGGGCAAGATCGTGCCGCACCGCGACGACTCTCCGCCGCGGTCGAGACCCGAAGAGGACGGCCAGATGAGCAGAAGTGCGGATCGCGAAATTGGCGGGCGGTCGTTGGCGCTGACGCGAGTGGCGGCGGTCGTGATCACGGTGTGCATCGGCGCGGCGAGTTTCGTGCTGTCGTTCGCCGCACTGCGCGATCTCGCCGCCCGCGCGGGCATACCTGGGCAGCTGGCGTGGCTGTGGCCGATGATCGTCGACGGCACGATTCTTCAGGCGACCATGGCCGTGGTCGCGCTCGCCGGTCATCGGGATCAGGAACGTAGTCGCCGCTACTTCTGGATCGTGTTGTCGTCGTCGGCGGCTGTCAGCGTGGGCGCCAACGCTTTACATGCCGTCATACCCGGATCGGAGCCCTTGAGTCCGTGGCTGGCAGCGGGAATCGCCGTGGTGGCACCGGTCAGTCTGCTAGCCGCGACCCATGGGCTCAGCCTCTTGACTCGCGCGTCGCGCCCGGAGGCCGTCTGGTGGCCCGTCGAGATGGCCGATGCCGAAGGGACACGCGTCCACCGCCCATCGGCTTCACCGTCGCGCCCGACTGTCGCGCCCACCGCTCAGATCGACCACCAAGAGTCGCGGACCGCGCCGGTGGCCCCGCTGGGCGCTGCAGCGTTGCAGCCGTGGGAGTCCATGGCCGAGGTGATCGCATCGCGAGAGGCGACGAGGGATTTCGAGCCCGCCGAGATAGCGAGCGTGCTTCACCTGAGCTACGAACGGGAGCTGCCTCATCAGGCGATAGCACGGCACCTCGGTATCGATAACCGAGCAGTCGACGAAATCGTCTCCGCCAGTTCGGAACTACTGCGCTCAGGCGACGTCAGCGTGGAGCGGGTCGCGGTATAGCCCGGTTGCGCACGGGCTCGGCGTAAGTCTGCAGCGAGTAGATCTGCCGCCACGGTGTTCGCGTTCGACTTCGACGGCAGCCGGATCAAGCACATCTGGGCTGTCCGCAATCCCGACAAGCTGCGACTCTGGACGGCCGGCTAGGGCATCAACCGCATCAGGGGTTACTCGAGCAACACTGCCAACATTGCTCGACGAGGCGACACACCGAAGTACAGTGCTGTCCGTGAGCAGACGCGCGTTAGCCAACGGCACAGGACGGTGGTTGGCGATCGCGGCGTTGATCGTCGTGTCCGCCGCGATGCTGTACGCGCAGAATGCTCACGGTCCGCGCAGCGTTCAGACCGCGTCCATCGCCCAGTCCGACCCGCAGGCCACCGCTGGCCCCGCTGCTCCAGGCGCCGCCGAGTTGGTGGCCGCGAGCAGGCCTGTCGCGGCGCAGGACATCGAGCTGGACTTGCCCCCCGGTGTGGCAGTGGAGATCGGACTTCAGGTCAAGACCATCTGGGCGGCCCGCGCGATCAGCGTGATGTTTCCGCAGATCAAGACGATCGGCGGGTTTCGGCAGGACCCCTTGCGATGGCATCCCGAGGGCTTGGCGATCGACGTGATGATCCCGGACTATCACTCCGAGGCCGGCATCGAACTAGGCAACCAGATCGCGGGTTATGCATTGGCGAATGCCCAACGGTGGGGCGTGCTTCACGTGATCTGGAGGCAGGGCTTCTACCCGGGCATCGGCGCGCCGAGTTGGACGAAGGACTACGGCAACGAGACCGCCAACCATTACGACCACGTGCACATCTCCACCAATGGCGGCGGGTATCCGACCGGCGCGGAGAAGTACTACATCGATTCGATGAGTCCCGCGCCGCCGAATTGATCGATACGTCTCGAGACTGCAGGAGGTGACGGAATTCGACTGAAACCCGTCATCTCTTGCAGTCTCGGCGGCCGAACGGACCCGGCTAGCGCGCGACGATCACCGAGGATCCGTGTCCGAACAATCCCTGGTTCGCCGTGACGCCGACGGTGGCGCCTTCGACTTGCCTGCCGATGGCCTGCCCCTTCAGCTGCCAGGTCAGTTCGCAGACCTGGGCGATCGCCTGGGCAGGGATGGCCTCTCCGAAGCAGGCGAGGCCGCCCGACGGGTTGACGGGGACGCGGCCGCCGATGGTCGTGGCCCCGCTGCGCAGCAGTTCCTCGGCCTCGCCCTTGGCGCACAAGCCGAGGTGTTCGTACCAGTCGAGCTCGAGGGCCGTCGAGAGGTCGTATACCTCGGCGAGGCTGACGTCCTCGGGTCCGATGCCGGCCTCCGCATAGGCGGCGTCGAGAATCTGATCCTTGAACACTCGGTCGGGGCCTGGCACCACCGCCGTGGAATCCGTTGCAATGTCTGGCAATTCGGGCAAATGCTGAGGATAGCGCGGCGTCACCGTGCTCACCGCGCGAACCGACGGCACCCCCTCTAGCGAACCGAGGTGCTTCTCGGCGAACGACTTGCTCGCGACGATGAGGGCCGCAGCTCCATCGGAGGTTGCGCAGATGTCGAGCTGGCGAAGCGGGTCGGAGACCACCGGACTCGCGAGCACGTCTTCGATCGCGGATTCCTTGCGGTAGCGGGCATTCGGATTCTGCAGGCCATGGCGTGAATTTTTGACCTTCACCTGCGCGAAGTCCTCCGAGGTAGCTCCGTAGAGGTCCATCCTGCGGCGGGCGAGCAGCGCGAAGTACACGGGATTCATCGCGCCGATCAAGTGGAAGCGCTGCCAGTCCGGATCGTTCTTGCGCTCACCGCCCACTGGTGCGAAGGCGCCCTTCGGCGTCGTGTCGGCGCCGACGACGAGGGCGACGTCGCAGAAGCCCGCCAAGATGTGTGCGCGAGCGCTTTGTAGCGCCTGCGATCCGCTGGCGCATGCCGCATAGCTCGAGCTGACGGGGACACCGTTCCAACCCAGCTTCTGCGCGAAGGTCGATCCGGCGATGAAGCCGGGATAGCCGTTGCGGATCGTGTCGGCGCCAGCCACCAACTGGATCTGCTGCCAGTCGAGACCGGCTTCGGCCAGTGCGGCGCGAGCGGCGACGACGCCGTATTCGCTGAAGTCGCGACCCCACTTGCCCCAGGGGTGCATGCCTGCGCCGAGGATGTAGAGCGGTTCGGGGCTCACTGCGCGATCCTCCAGGCGTAGACGTTGCGAACGAAGCCGTCCTCGTCGGTGTACAGCGGCATCGTCGTCAACTCCATCTCCATTCCGACCTTCAGGTCGGCGGCCAGGGTGCCGTCGACGACCTTGCCTAGGATGATCAGCCCTTCGTCGGCGAGTTCGACCGCAGCAATGGCGAACGGCTCGAAGGGGTCCGCAGCCGGGTAGGGCGCTGGCGGGGGATAACGGTTCTCCGTATAGCTCCAGACCTTGCCGCGCTGGGACAACGGCACCTGCTCGAGGTCGTCGCCCGCACACGCGGGGTTGGGGCAGTTGTTGGCCCGTGGCGGAAACACGTAGGTCCCGCACTGCGTGCACTTTCCGGCGACTAGATGGGGCCGCCCGGCGTCGTCATGAGCGAACCATCCATCGATGGCCGGTAGCTGGTTGGTCGCGTCGATTGCTCCTGGCACGCGGCTCAGACTAGTTGATCGGACCGCCACACCTGAAACGTGTTCCAGTTCTAGCGACGCCCTACGTCGAGCAGGATGCGAAGCAGATCCTCTGGGTCGCCGCCAATGACACGCTGACATCACGCCACGCGAAGCGTGCGCAGGTTCGCCCACATTTCGGGCCAGGTCTGCCTGCGCCCGGTGAGAAGCCACGCCTTCAGGTCGCCGGAGACCACGCCCACCTCCTGTACGTGATCGAAGTGCGATGCCCACCGACCCGGGTCGGACCCGACGAACAATGCCGCGTCCTGTCGATCGGGAGGCGGCGGGAAGTATCCGTAGCTGCGGGTGGTGCTGTAGGCGCGGGGCATCCCATATCGCTGCGAGTAACCGTCCACGTAGGCGGCGACGATGTAGGACTCTCCGACGATCGCCGTACGGTCCTGCTGCGCAGGTGAGAGTCGGTGGTACACCGCGGCGGTATGACTGGCGATCTCCTCGGGCACTGCGGAACGGGTGAGCATCGCACCCAATACGACGGCCGCGACCGCAAGCGCCGCGCTCACCGTGCACGCTGGCCAGACCGCCCACCGCATCCCGTCGTGGCCGGATTCGCGTCTGCGCTGCAGGCCCAACGCGCCTGCTGCGGCGAGCACGGCGTAGGCACCCCCCAGGTAGTACGGACGCCCGCCTGACGCGACGAACACCACGTAGATCGCGAGCAGGCTCACCGCGATGAATCGATAGTCCCGTAGTTCGTCGGCGCGTAGCAGTCGCCAGATGCCGTAGCCCGCGAGCACCGTCATCGTCGCACCGGCGAGGACCACCAACAAGACGGCAACACTTGGCCGTCCGCCATACAGTGGCCCGGATTCCTCTGCGACGATCGCGGCCATCTTCAGCTGCGGCCAACCGTTGGCCAACTGCCACGCCAGCGTTGGCGCGGCGATGAGCGCGGCCGCGGCCACCCCCAGCCAGAGCATCGGTCGCCGCAGAATCGTCCGCGGCCCGAACACCGCGACCGCGCCCAACAACACTGCACACAGCAGTAGCACCTGGAACTTCGTCATGGCTGCGATGCCGACGACGATGCCCATCGCGAGCAGGAGACGGTCGTCGCGCAGGCGGATCCACCGCACGAGTAGCCAGAAGATCACCAGCCACTGCACGGGCTCCAACGCATACGGCGTGAGCCAGTGCCCGGCGAGCCCGATCCACAGCGTGGTGGCTTGACCGGTGGCCACCAGGATCTGCGCGCGGCGGTCGCAGCCGAGCTCCATGGCGATCAAGCCAGCGACGACTACCGCGGCCGAAGTGGCTAGGATCGCGGTAATACGCAGCGCCACAATCGAACTCGGAAACAACCAGTCGGCAAGTGCTGCCACCGCAGGTGTTAGCGGTGGCTGGTCGGCCGAACCCCAGTCGAGGTGATGACGCCCTATTGCCAGCATGTACACCTCGTCGAACCAATAACCCGAGCCCGCGATTGCGGCGGTCAATTGGGCAAGCGCGACCACGGCCGCGACGGCGAGTACTGGCCTGGCGGCGAACGGGGTGATCGGCTTCGACTCTGACATGGGCTTCGACGTGCCGCTGACGGGCTCTCTCCTGACCGTGCGGGGCGTTCGATCGCGACGATACCCAGCCAGCCGCGCCGCGACACGTCGGTGGGGCTGCATAGAGTGGCACTGTGAGCGCGGCAACGACTGACACGACGACCGACACCAAGCCCACGCTGATGCTGCTGGACGGCAACTCACTAGCGTTTCGCGCCTTCTACGCGCTGCCCGCCGAGAACTTCAAGACCCAGGGCGGCCTGACCACCAACGCCGTCTACGGCTTCACCGCCATGCTGATCAACCTCCTTCGCGACGAGAAACCGACGCACATCGCCGCGGCGTTCGACGTGTCTCGGCAGACTTTTCGCAAGGAGAAGTACCCGGAGTACAAGGAGGGCCGCTCGGCCACGCCCGACGAGTTTCGCGGGCAGATCGACATCACCAAGGAGGTCCTGGCAGCGCTCGGCATCACGGTGCTGGCCGAGCCGGGGTTCGAGGCCGACGACATCATCGCGACGCTTGCGACTCAGGCGGAGAACGAGGGCTACCGCGTGCTCGCGGTGACCGGAGACCGCGACGCCCTCCAACTCGTCAGCGACGACGTCACGGTGCTGTATCCGGTCAAGGGCGTCAGCGAGCTCACTCGTTACACCCCAGAAGCCGTGGCCGCCAAGTACGGGTTGACGCCCGCCCAGTACCCCGACTTCGCTGCACTGCGTGGAGATCCCAGCGACAACCTGCCCGGCATTCCAGGTGTGGGGGAGAAGACGGCGACGAAGTGGATCGCCGAGTATGGGTCGCTTCAAGCACTGGTGGACAAGGTCGACGAGGTGCGCGGCAAGGTCGGAGACGCGTTGCGCGCCAACCTTTCTCACGTCATCCTCAACCGGGATCTAACCGAGCTGGTCAAGGACGTTCCGCTCGCCCAGACGCCGGACACGCTGCGGATGCAGCCCTGGGACCGGGACCAGATTCATCGCCTGTTCGACGACCTCGAGTTTCGGGTGCTGCGCGACCGACTCTTCGAGACGCTTGCCTCGGCGGATCCCGAGGTCGACCAGGGCTTCGACGTGCGAGGCGGCGCGTTGGAATCGGGCGAGTTGGCGGGCTGGCTTTCGGAGCACGGTGATGGCAACCGCTTCGGGATGGCCGTCGTCGGAACGCATTTGGCATTCGACGCAGATGCCACTGCCGTGGCCATTGTTGCGGCCGACGGCGACGGCCGATTCTTCGACACCTCGACGCTCAGCGCGGACGACGAAGCGGCGCTTGCTACCTGGCTCGCCGATCCCGACCAGCCGAAGGCGCTGCACGAAGCCAAGTGGGCCATGCACGACCTCGAAGGCCGCGGGTGGACGCTGGCCGGCGTCACGTCGGACACCGCGCTTGCGGCTTACCTGGTTCGGCCGGGGCAGCGCAGCTTCGCGCTCGACGATCTGTCACTGCGATACCTGAAGCGCGAGCTACGAGCGGATAATCCTGAGCAGCAACAACTTTCACTTCTCGACGACGAAGAAGGCGTCGACGAGCAAGCTGTGCAGACGCTGATCCTGCGCGCATCGGCTGTCGCCGATCTCGCCAATGCCCTCGACGAGGAACTCACTCGCATCGACTCGTCGGCACTGTTGGGACAGATGGAGCTCCCGGTGCAGCGGGCGTTGGCGCGGATGGAGTCCGTCGGTATCGCGGTCGACATGGATCTGCTTCGCCAACTGCAGAGCCGGTTCGCCGATCAAATCCGCGACGCCGCCGAGGCGGCCTACGCCGTCATCGGCAAGCAGATCAACCTTGGCTCGCCGAAGCAGCTCCAGGTGGTGCTGTTCGACGAGCTCGAGATGCCCAAGACCAAGCGCACAAAGACCGGCTACACCACCGATGCCGATGCCCTGCAGTCGCTGTTCGACAAGACCGGGCACCCGTTCCTGCAGCACATGCTTGCCCATCGCGACGCCACCAGACTGAAGGTCACCGTCGACGGGTTGTTGAGTTCCGTTGCGGCCGATGGACGGATCCATACCACCTTCAATCAGACGATCGCAGCCACGGGCAGGCTGTCGTCCACTGAACCGAACCTGCAGAACATTCCGATTCGCACCGAGGCCGGCAGAGAGATCCGCGATGCCTTTGTGGTGGGCGACGGTTACGCGGAGCTGATGACCGCCGACTACAGCCAGATCGAGATGCGCATCATGGCGCACCTCTCGGGCGACGAGGGCCTCATCGAAGCGTTCAACACCGGCGAGGATCTGCACTCGTTCGTCGCGTCGCGGGCATTCGGCGTCCCGATCGACGAAGTCACCGCCGAACTGCGGCGTCGGGTCAAGGCGATGTCGTACGGCCTCGCCTACGGGCTGAGCGCCTACGGGCTCGCCGCACAGTTGAAGATCTCGACCGAAGAAGCCAAAGTGCAGATGGACGCCTACTTCTCGCGTTTCGGCGGGGTGCGGGACTACCTGCAGTCGGTCGTCGATCAGGCGCGCAAGGACGGTTACACCTCGACGGTGCTCGGCAGGCGGCGCTACCTGCCCGAGTTGGACAGCAGCAACCGCAACGTCAGGGAGGCAGCTGAACGGGCGGCCCTCAACGCGCCGATCCAGGGCAGCGCAGCCGACATCATCAAGGTCGCGATGATCAACGTCGATTCGGCGCTTCGCGACGCCGGGCTGAAATCGCGCATGCTGTTGCAGGTCCACGACGAACTCCTGTTCGAGGTCGCCGACGGTGAACGCGACGTCCTAGAGGCACTTGTTCGCGACAAGATGGGCAGCGCCTATCCGCTGGACGTCCCCTTGGAGGTATCAGTCGGTTACGGCCGCAGTTGGGATTCCGCCGCGCACTAGCGATTGGGTGCTTGGTAGGCCGCCAGCCACTGAAGTTCGGGTGCCGCCGCACGCGCCGCGTGCACCCAGTACGCCTCCTCGTTGAGAAGCGCGTGCACTCGCTGATCGCCGAATCCTCGGTCGATGCGGTCGCGCACGAATGCCAGCTCGACCACTTGAGCTGCGAAGTCCTTCACGGACCTTCCCGCGGCCCTACCGCTGTGTCGGGTTGCCTCGCCGATCGCAAGCTTGCGGGTCTTGATCGAGCCGAGCCAGGTGGCTTCGTTGGGGGTGACCAGGCTGGCAGCGACCATGTTGGGGAGCTTTTCGGCGACGATCCGCTGCTCCCGCTTGCGACTGCGCACGGCGAGCACGATTGCCAGCACGAACACCGGCACCATCCAGAACACGTAGACGAGCAGATACGCCTCGATGCCGCCCACTGAAGACCCGTTCCACAGACCGTGCATGATCACCGCGCCTAGGTACCCAAGCAGGATGCAGCCCAGCTTCGCCGCGACGTTTCGTTGCTGCAGAGCGAAGTAGACGCCGATCCCCGTGAAAGTGGTGAACAGCGGGTGGGCGAACGGCCCCATGATCAGGCGCAGTGCCGCGGTGACCAGTGATCCGCTCAAATTCTCGCCGGCCCCGATGTACGCGATGTTCTCCACCCAGGCGAACCCGGCGGCGGTGATGCCCGCGTAGACCAGGCAGTCGGTCAGCGAATTCATCTCGTTTCGGCGCAGGCCGGTCATCATGATCACCAGGAAGAGGCCCTTGAGTCCCTCCTCGATCACCGGTGCACCGATGGCGATGTTGATGAAGTCGTTCCGGCTGGTCCCGTCATCCGTCGTCGGGAAGACGGTGCCGAAGAACAGCTCGAGTGCGATCGACAGGACGACCGCGACGGACGCACCCCAGAGGAATGCGAGCACCAACAGGCGTGCCGGCTCTGGCTCCCACCTATCGAGCCAAAGGTAGGCGAGCAGAACCAGGAGCAGAGCGACCGTTGCCAGGATGAACCCGATCGCGGTGCCCACTGGATTTGCCGCCGTGAGGAGAATCACGATCAGCCCCGCGACGGTGCCCATCGCGATGATCGCGCCCAGCGGTGCACCCACTTTGCGGATCCGGCGCGGCAGGGGTGGAAGGACCCGTTGAGGCGGGTGCGGCATCGCGGCGTTCGACACGGAGCAAAGCGTAGCCGGGAGCCGACGCGGAGTTCGCGGGAACTCAAGCCGAACGGGTGAAGGGGAGTAGGCAATGGCGGACCATTGACCTGCGGGAATGGTGAGAGGCGATGGGCGGTGCAACCACGCCGCGCCGATCTGACTGCGCGGCGGGTGTCGACGAGTACGACGTCAACGGTCATCGAGACCCGCGGAAGCACGCGGCGACTGGGGCTGACCCGAGTTTGTCCAGCGTGTACCTGGGCGAGTAGTCTCTCCGAGTACTCGTGTGTGCTTTGTCGCGAGTGCGTGAGCACCATCTCGGCCCAGCGCCGAAACCAACACACAAATATCCCTACGATTAAACCTGTCAGGACCAACCCAACAACATGCCAAGTCCCGTCGCCACCTCGCCGCAAGTAGCCGTCAACGACATCGGCTCTGCCGAGGATTTTCTCGCCGCCATCGACAAGACCATCAAATACTTCAACGATGGCGACATCGTCGAAGGGACCATCGTCAAGGTTGACCGTGACGAAGTCTTGCTCGACATCGGCTACAAGACCGAAGGTGTCATTCCTTCCCGTGAGCTCTCCATCAAGCACGACGTCGACCCCAGCGAGGTTGTGTCCGTCGGCGATGAGGTCGAGGCTCTCGTTCTCACCAAGGAGGACAAGGAAGGCCGCCTGATCCTGTCCAAGAAGCGTGCTCAGTACGAGCGGGCTTGGGGCACCATCGAAGAGCTCAAGGAGAAGGACGAGGCCGTCAAGGGCACCGTCATCGAGGTCGTCAAGGGCGGCCTGATCCTCGACATCGGCCTGCGCGGCTTCCTGCCCGCGTCGCTGGTCGAGATGCGTCGCGTCCGTGATCTTCAGCCGTACATCGGCAAGGAGATCGAGGCCAAGATCATCGAGCTCGACAAGAACCGCAACAACGTCGTGCTGAGCCGCCGTGCGTGGCTCGAGCAGACGCAAAGCGAAGTTCGTAGTGAATTCCTCAACCAGCTCACCAAGGGCGCCGTCCGCAAGGGTGTCGTGTCCTCGATCGTCAACTTCGGCGCATTCGTCGACCTCGGCGGTGTCGACGGCCTGGTGCACGTCTCCGAGCTGTCCTGGAAGCACATCGATCACCCGTCCGAGGTCGTCCAGGTTGGCGACGAGGTCACGGTCGAGGTTCTCGACGTCGACATGGACCGCGAGCGGGTTTCGTTGTCGCTCAAGGCGACTCAGGAAGATCCGTGGCGCCACTTCGCGCGCACGCACGCGATCGGTCAGATCGTGCCCGGCAAGGTCACCAAGCTGGTCCCGTTCGGTGCGTTCGTCCGCGTCGAAGAGGGCATCGAGGGCCTGGTGCACATCTCGGAGCTGTCCGAGCGGCACGTCGAGGTCCCGGATCAGGTGGTCCAGGTCGGCGACGACGCGATGGTCAAGGTCATCGACATCGACCTCGAGCGTCGTCGTATCTCGCTGAGCCTCAAGCAGGCCAACGAGGACTACACCGAGGAGTTCGACCCGTCGAAGTACGGCATGGCCGATAGCTACGACGAGGCGGGCAACTACATCTTCCCCGAGGGCTTCGACTCCGAGACCAACGAATGGCTAGAGGGGTTCGAGAAGCAGCGTGACGAGTGGGAGGCCCGGTACGCCGAGGCCGAGCGTCGCCACAAGATGCACACCGTGCAGATGGAGAAGTTCGCAGCCGCCGACGCGGAGGCAGCCAGCAGGCCTGCCACCAACGGCGCTACGTCGTCTTCGTCCAGCTCGGATGAGCCCGCCGGTGGGTCGCTCGCGAGCGACGCGCAGCTGGCCGCGCTGCGGGAGAAGCTCGCCGGAAGCGCATAAGAGACACTCATTCGCCGAGTGAAATCACGCAGGAAGTCGATTACGACTTCCTGCGTGATTCTTTTGTGAGGACTCGATCATGTTGCGTATCGGATTGACCGGTGGGATCGGCGCGGGGAAGTCGACGGTGTCGGCCGCGTTCAGCGAGCAGGGGGCCGTCGTCGTCGACGGCGACGTCATCTCGCGCGAGGTCGTCGAGCCCGGAACCGAGGGGCTGGCAGCTCTGGTCGACGCCTTCGGTGAAGAGATCTTGCTGCCTGACGGCGCGCTCAACCGCCCTGCACTTGCGGCGGTGGCATTCTCCGACGACGAGAAGCGGGCGACGTTGAACGGGATCGTGCACCCGTTGGTGGGTGCTCGGCGGGCCGAGCTCATCGCCGCCGCTTCGGAAGATGCCGTTGTCGTGGAGGACATTCCGCTGCTCGTCGAATCCCAGATGGCATCGATGTTCCCCCTCGTCGTGATCGTGAACGCAGACGAGGAGGTGCGGGTCGCCCGGCTCGTCGAATACCGCGGATTCAGCGAGGCGGACGCCCGCGCGCGCATCGCGGCACAGGCGACGGAGGAACAACGCAGAGCGGTCGCCGACGTCTGGCTCGACAACTCGGGCAGCTCGGACGATCTCGAGCGGCGCGCGCTGGAACTGTGGAACGACCGGATCTTGCCCTTCGCGCAGAACGTTCGCGACGGGCGGGCCGCGCAATACCCGAGGGAGCTCGTGGCGTACCGCGGCGAGTGGGCTGAAGAGGCGCAGCGGATCGTCAACCGGCTTCAAACTGCTTGCGGCTCAAAGGTATTGCGTATCGACCACGTCGGCTCCACGGCCGTGCCGGGCCTGGAGGCGAAGGACGTCATCGACGTTCAGGTGACGGTGGCGTCTCTCGACGTCGCCGACGAACTCGCCGCCGCACTGGCCGACGTCGGCTATCCGCGCATCGAGAACGCCACGACCGATACCCCTCACACCGGCGATCCGGCTCTGTGGCACAAGCGACTTCACGGCGGCGCAGATCCCGGTCGACCCGCGAACGTGCACCTGCGGGTGGAGGGCTGGCCAGGTCAGCAGTTCGCGCTGCTGTTCCGCGACTGGCTGAGGGCGAACCCGGAAGTGCGGTCGGAGTACGTCGCGGTCAAGCGCGAAGCGGAGAAGGCGCCCAACTACGCGCAGGCGAAGGAACCGTGGCTCGTCGACGCGTACGGACGTGCATGGAAGTGGGCGGACGCGACCGGTTGGCGGCCTTAGGTTCCTAGGTCAGGTCGCAGGCGGCGGTGGTGGAGGCCCTGGATCGGCAGGCGGCGGGGTATCGACGAGCTTCCCGGGATCGGCGGTAGCGAAGTTGGTGACCGATCCGCAGCTGAGCACGCCGTAGCCGGGATCGTTCTCCTGCGGCAGTAGACGAGGGGCGACGAACTGGTCGGCCTCCGCGGTGATCTGGTCGTTGACCTGGATCTCGCAGTGCAGGCTCGCCGAGTATGGCCATCGAATCGACACCTGCATGCCTGCCGCATGCGCATCGTCGAGCACCGCATTGGCTTCGAATACGCGGCCGGGAACCATGGTCGGGTTGGCCGTGTTGATCTGGTCGCCTGCCATGACGTAGGAGATGGTCGCTCCGCGTGACACGCCGTCGACGCGCGCCCTGTACGTCACGTTGTATGGGCCAGGACCGAGGTCAGCGGCGAGCGATTGTGGCTCTGGAGCAGGTGCGTCGACAGGAACGGTTGGTGCGGGTTCGGGGGCAGGTTCGGCCGATGCAATGGCAGACCCCGGAAGGGCGCCAGCGAGCGCGACGACGGCCCCGGCGGCCGCGATCCAGCGGCGCCTGGTTGAGCTCATGGTTGCAAACATTACGCCGTGAGCCAGGTCAGAACCATTCCGCGGTCGGCCAGCCAGCGACCGACGTCGTAGTCGTTGCGGGCAAGACCGTCGATGACGGAAGCCGCGGTAAGCACCGCGCGCTTGGCTGTTTCGGGGGTCACCAGGCGTTCCTGCACGGCCTCCATCAGCTCGTCGACGTCGACTAATTCGACGCCGACGCCGGTGCGAACGACGAGGTCGAGATAGAGGTCCTCGGCGTGCCAGGCGAGGGGACCGGGGGAGTAGTCGCCGACGTCGAGGTAGAAGTCCTGATCCCGTTCGTATCCCTCGTTGAAGTGAAAAATACTGATCCGCAGGCCCATCGACGGCAGAAGCCACGACTCGAGGTAGTGGAACTGGGCGCGACCAGGCGTCGGACGCGCCATGTACAGACCCCAGGGTTGCACCGTGTAGACGTCGACGTCGCGGACGATTCCCTTGGGATCGGTGTTGGTGCGCGCGGCGATGTCGAACGTCTCGCGCTTGGGTGGATGGAGTCCCGCCATCACGATCGCCGAACCGCGACTGGTGTGAGTTCGGCCACGGCTGGAGAGCATATCGGCGGCGAGATCCCCACAGAGATGAATGTGTCAGTGCCCGCGCCTAACCTGGTGACATGGCGTTCGCTACCGAATATCCCGTCCTGGCGCACTCGGAGTATCGCGCGGTCGACGACGTCGTGCGTGCCGGCGGCGAGTTCCAGGTGGTCAGTGAGTACGCGCCCGCGGGCGATCAGCCTGCGGCGATTGAAGAGTTGGAGCGTCGGATAGCAGCCGGCGAGCGCGACGTCGTGCTGCTCGGTGCTACGGGCACTGGCAAGTCGGCGACGACGGCATGGCTGATCGAACGACTGCAACGGCCAACGCTCGTCATGGCGCCGAACAAGACGCTTGCGGCGCAGCTGGCAAATGAACTTCGGGAGATGTTGCCCAACAACGCGGTTGAGTACTTCGTCTCGTACTACGACTACTACCAACCCGAGGCGTACATCGCCCAGACCGACACGTACATCGAGAAGGACAGCTCGATCAACGACGACGTGGAGCGACTGCGGCACTCGGCGACCTCGAGCCTCCTGTCGCGCCGCGACGTCGTCGTGGTGGCCTCGGTGTCGTGCATCTACGGCCTGGGTACGCCGCAGTCCTACCTCGATCGCTCGGTGGAACTTCGGGTCGGCGACGAGGTGCCCCGCGACGGTCTCCTCAGGTTGTTGGTCGACGTCCAGTACAGCCGCAACGACATGGCGTTCACCCGCGGCACGTTCCGGGTGCGCGGCGACACCGTCGAGATCATCCCGTCGTACGAGGAACTCGCCGTGCGCATCGAATACTTCGGCGACGAGATCGAGGCCCTGTACTACATGCATCCGTTGACGGGAGACGTCGTTCGCAAGGTCGACTCGCTACGCGTCTTCCCGGCAACCCACTACGTGGCGGGTCCCGAGCGGATGGCTCACGCCATCTCGTCGATCGAGCAGGAGTTGGAGGAGCGGCTCGCCGAGCTAGAAGGCCAGGGAAAGCTGCTGGAGGCGCAGCGCCTGCGCATGCGCACCAACTACGACGTCGAGATGATGCGCCAGGTCGGCTTCTGCTCCGGGATCGAGAACTACTCCCGCCACATCGACGGCCGAGGCCCTGGCACCGCTCCGGCCACTCTCCTCGACTACTTCCCGGATGACTTCCTGATGGTGATCGACGAGTCGCACGTCACGGTGCCGCAGATCGGCGGCATGTACGAAGGCGACATGTCGCGCAAGCGCAACCTGGTCGACTTCGGCTTCCGGCTGCCGTCCGCCGTCGACAACCGCCCGCTGACATGGGAGGAGTTCGCCGATCGCATTGGCCAGACGGTGTACCTGTCGGCTACTCCGGGCCCCTACGAGCTCAGCCAGGCCGGCGGCGAGGTCGTCGAGCAGGTCATCCGGCCGACCGGTTTGGTGGACCCGAAGGTCGTGGTCAAGCCGACGAAGGGCCAGATCGACGATTTGATCGGCGAGATCCGCAAGCGCACGGCAGCCGACGAACGCGTGTTGGTGACGACGCTGACCAAGAAGATGGCCGAAGATCTGACCGACTATCTGCTGGAAACCGGTATTCGGGTCCGCTACCTGCACTCCGAGGTCGACACGCTGCGGAGGGTCGAGCTGCTCCGCCAACTCCGGCTCGGCGAATACGACGTGCTGGTCGGCATCAACCTTCTCCGCGAGGGGCTCGACCTCCCCGAGGTCTCGCTGGTGTCGATTCTCGATGCCGACAAGGAGGGTTTCCTGCGGTCGGCCCGCAGCCTGATCCAGACGATTGGCCGCGCGGCTCGCAACGTCTCGGGTGAGGTGCACATGTACGCCGACAAGATCACCGACTCGATGCGCGAGGCCATCGACGAGACGGACCGTCGGCGCGAGAAGCAAATCGCCTACAACGTGGCCCATGGGGTCGATCCGCAGCCTTTGCGCAAGAAGATCGCCGACATCCTCGACCAGGTGTACCGGGAGGCCGACGACACCGATGCGACCGTCGACGTGGGCGGCTCGGGACGGAACGCCTCGCGCGGCCGTCGAGCCCAGGGTGAGCCGGGCAGGGCGGTCAGCGCGGGTGTCATCACCGGCCGCGATACGTCGAACATGCCGCGCGCCGAACTCGCCGATCTGATCAAGGATCTGACCGCCCAGATGATGGCCGCGGCACGCGACCTGCAGTTCGAGCTTGCCGCCAGGATCCGCGACGAGATTGCCGACCTCAAGAAGGAACTGCGCGGAATGGACGCCGCAGGCCTCAAGTAGGGCACCGACGCAACGCGGTCGACCCCGGCGGGACTAATTGGCGTGAAAATTCGCTTGATCTCAAGCGTGCTTGAGGTCCTACGGTGGTCGTCGTGACTCAGACTGAGGCCGTGCCCGCAGGTGGTTGGCGTGAACTCCTAGGCCCGAAGAACCTCGGCGCTTCGACGGTGCTTGCCGGTGGGGTCGCGTTGTACGCCACCAATGAGTTCCTCACCATCAGCCTGTTGCCCAGCGCCGTGGCCGAGATCGGTGGCCAACGCCTGTACGCCTGGGTGACGACGGTGTACCTCGTCGCTTCGGTCGTCGCCGCTACCACCGTGAGTGCCGTGTTGACCCGATTCGGGCCGCGCAAAGCCTATCTCACCGCATTGAGCGTGTTCGCGATCGGCAGCCTGCTCTGTGCGGTCGCACCGACGATGGAGCTGCTCTTGGTGGGCCGTACCGTCCAAGGCGCGGCAGGTGGGTTATTGGCAGGACTTGGCTACGCGGTCATCAATTCTGCTCTGCCGCAGTCGCTTTGGACCAAGGCTTCGGCACTCGTGTCTGCGATGTGGGGAGTTGGCACGTTGGTCGGCCCCGCCGCCGGAGGATTCTTCGCGCAGTTCGGTTCGTGGCGTTGGGCGTTCGGTGTTCTCGCGGTCCTCACCGTGGCGATGGTGGCGCTGGTGCCGTTCGCACTGCCCGCCCGTGCCGACGACGCGGACGTGGCGGTCATTCGGATCCCGGTGTGGTCGCTGCTCCTCCTGGGCTCGTCAGCCCTGGCGGTGAGCATCGCGGGCATCCCGCAAAACGTGGCATGGACGATTGCGCTGCTGGTGGTCGGCGCGCTCGGCGTCGCCGCCTTCATCCTCGTGGATCGGCGGACCAGCGCGGCGGTGTTGCCGCCAACGGCGTTTCGACCGGGGCCGCTCAAGTGGATCTACGTCACCCTGGGCCTGCTGATGGCCGCGACCATGGCGGACATGTACGTGCCCTTCTTCGGCCAGCGACTCGCCCATCTGACGCCGTTGGCGGCTGGGTTCCTCGGTGTCTCGCTTGCGGTGGGGTGGACGCTGAGCGAGATCTTCAGCGCATCGGCGACCAGCCAGCGCACGATCGTGCGACTGGTCGTGTTCGCGCCGCTCCTGATGGCTCTGGGCCTCGGCTTGGCTGCCGCCAGCATGGCCGAGGACGCGCCCGGCGGCCTCATCGTGGTGTGGGTGGCCGCGCTGGCGACTACCGGTGTCGGCGTGGGCGTCGCCTGGCCGCATCTGTCGGCGTGGGCGATGGGCTGCGTCGACGATCCTTCGGAGGGGCCGACGGCGGCTGCGGCGATCAACACCATCCAGTTGATCTGTGGCGCCTTCGGAGCCGGCTTGGCGGGAGTGGTGGTGAACATGACCGACCACGGCGACGCGACACCGGCGCGAGCGGTCTTTGCGGTGTTTGCGGTGCTAGCGGTCGTGGGCTTGGTGGCGTCCTACCGCGCGAGTCGGGATCAGACGACCTGAACTAGGTCGAAGAGGGCCCGACCGACGGTGGCGTGCGCGAGATCGGCAGGTCAGTCGGGATCGTCGTCGAGCTGACGGATCGACGTGACGCCGTCGATCGTGGCGAGAGTCGAAGGGGCAGCCAGGATGCCGTTGCCGGTAAGGGTCAGTATCACGCCGCCGGATTCTTCCGTCGACAGCTCGCTCAGCTGCCAATCGCGTCGATCGCATTCCCGCAGGACGCTCGTCATGACGCCATGGCCCTCGGCATAGGTGACGTGCAGCCGGATCGATCCACTCAGCCTGGCGGAAAGGCGACGAGCCAACGGCATGAAGCCGAGCACGATGAGGAAGTGCATCGCGGTCACCGTGCACGCGAGCAACATCAGGCCCGCGCCAGCGGCCATGCCGATCGCCGCCGACTCCCATACCGCGGCCGCCGTCGTGAGGCCGTGCACGGAACCGCGGCGGAAGATGATGATGCCTGCGCCGAGAAAGCCTATGCCAGAGACGATTTGGGCAGCGACGCGAGACGGGTCCACGACGATGAGGCCGTCGACGAGAACGTCGGAGAAACCGTACTTGCTGACCAACAGGATCAGCGCTGCCGCCGTGCCGACGATGGTCTGCGTGCGTAGTCCGGCACTCTTGCCCTGGACTTCCCGCTCGAGACCGATCAGTGCGGTCAAGCCGAAGGCGACGAACAGTTCGGCTATCTGACGCGTGCCCTGCCCGGGGCCACTGAAGAAGCCGGGATCGGCGAGCCAGTGAGTCACGCGGTGAATCTATCGCGCGTCGGGTCGCGTGAGATCGACGTTTCGACGGCTGGGTCGGAACCCGTCAGCCTCCTGCCGGGGGCGCCGCGGCGGGCGCCTGGCTCGGAGGTGGGCCGGAGCCGATGCGGGGGAGCAGGAACTGGCCCAATTGGCCGAGCACCTGTGCCGGGGAGCCGTCGGGGGTGCCGCAGCCCGACGAGCAGTCGGTCGGTTGCCAAGTCTGGCAGCCGTCGGTCTTGAACGACGTGTCGTCCGCGGCGATCTGCACCACCTGCGGCTTCTTGGTGAAGACGTTGTCCTTCACGGTGTCGCCACTGACCACCTTGTAGTGGCACGCGCCGTCGCCGACTGGGCCCGCGGTGCTGTACGCGCCTGGGGCGATCTGCGTGCCCACCGTGTACGTGCCGTCGGCGTCGATCGTCGTCTTGGGAGCAGGCGGCGGGTTGGGGTCCGCGGCGGCAACTGCGGGCCACATTCCGCAGACGGCGAGCGCGACGGCCGCAGCGGTCAACGCTTTGTTAGTCGAGCTCATGTCCTCAAGGGTAGGCCAAACTCGCTGCGGCATGATCGCGGAGTGACCTACAGGCCCCCTTCGCTCGCCGACGTCATCGCCACGCTGCAGGTCGAGCAGATCGACGACGACCGCTTCGTGGCGAACCAACTGGACAACCCGAGCCATCACATCGTCGGCGGCCACATCGCTGGTCAGGCACTCATGGCCGCGGGCCGCACGGCACCGGGCCGGACGCCACACAGCGTGCACGTGTACTACCTGCGCGCCGGCGACGCGAGCCGCCGCGTCGAGATCCGCGTCGACAAGGCGCGCGATGGCGGAACGCTGTCGACGAGGCTGATCACGGCACGGCAGGACGGCGAAATCCTGCTGGAGGCGCTCGCGTCGTTCACCGTGCCGGTGGATGGATTCGCCTATCAGGAAGAGATGACCGACGTACCCGCGCCAGAGACGCTGCCGCCGGTGCAGGAGCAGTTGGCGCGGTTTGCCGACGAGTTCGACGGACGCTGGATTGCGCCTCAGGCGTTCGACTTCCGATACGTCGACGCGCCGCCCCGAGCGGCGCTGGAGGCGGAGGCGCCTTCGCCGCGGATCCGGTTGTGGTGGCGTCCAACCGAATCCGTGCCCGACGACCCAGCGCTCGGCAGCTGCCTGCTGACGTACATCACGGGGACCGTGATGTTGGAGACCGCGGTCGTCATGCGTCGCGCGACGCCGCAGACGATCTTCAACGCACTGATCGACCACGCATTGTGGTTCCACCGGCCCGTGGACTTCAACGACTGGGTTCTGTCCGATCAGTCCTCGCCAAGCGGAGTCGGCGGAAGGGGACTCGCGACGGGCACCATCTACAACCGCGCGGGCCAGTTGGTGTGCATCGCGACCCAGGAGCTGTACTTCGGTCGCAACTAGCGCAAGACCGTCAGCGGGTCGACCTCGTCACCTGCGCGAAGTTGAATTGCCAACGTTCGACGACGCGAAAGCCCATGCGCTCCAACACCTGGTACGCAGGCGCTCGGCCGAGAGCGGGCCCTGCCCGCAGGAAATGGCCGTCGGTGCCGACGGAGTGCGCGGGCAATGTCCTGTCGCGCCTCGAGACCGTCCAGATCACCGTGCAGTCCTTGACACGGTCTTGCACCTCGTAGATCAGCCGTGGGGCGTCCCACAGCTGACCGTTCTGCCTGCCCGATTCCCCACGGCCCGGGTCGACGAGATTCTGGTAGGCCGCCGGCCGCGCGGCGGGGAGCGCCCGAATCGGCAACGTCAGCCACCGCACGGTGTTGTCGAGAATCAAGCAGTCCCCTGGGTGGGCGGTGCTACCGATCAAGTCGGCGACCTGGCTGTAGTCCATCCCTTCTCGGTACGGGCCACGTTGGACCTGCAGATAGTTCGGAAGTGCCGCAAGGGCGAGCATGACGAAGACGCCTTCTCTGCGCCACGGACCTCTCGCGATCGTGACGACGCAGACGCCCAGCAGGATCGCCATCGCAGGCGTCGTGAAGTACAGATACCTCGCCGTGTACATGTGCCTGCCGAACGCCGTCACGATCAGCAGGACGGCCGTCGGCACGAGCATCCACACGATGCACATGACGAGGAGCCGACGAGTTTGACGATCCCAGCGGCGACTCGGTCGCGTCTGAAGGAGAAGCCCGAGCCCAATGACGACTGCGGCCGCGATCGCGAAGGGGATGCTGTCGTCGAAGTACTGATCGGTGAACACGTCCCGCCACGTCCGCGCACTCAGCGGTAGGACCCAGTTGATCTGCGCGATCTGGCTCGCACTCAGCAGAATCAGCGGCGTCACGGCCAAGACGGCGCCGAAGGTCGTCGACGCCCACCACACCATGTTGGACCGTGATCGGGTCAGCACCAGGACGAATGCGGCGTGCACCAGAACCATCAGCACGAGGTACACGTTCAACACTGCGGCGAACAGCATGATGCCGCCGTACAAGAGCCAGGTTCGCGGTTGGCTTCGGCGTATCGCGACGACGAGCAACACCGTCAGCCACACCGACAACATCACCTGAAAGGCGTACGACCGCGCTTCCATCCCGGCCCACGTGGTGCGCGGCAGGATGGCGAACGCCATCCCCGCACAAACGGCCGTCGCGCGACCCGTGAACTGTCGGGTTAGGACGACGACTCCGCCGGCCGCGACACCCACTGCGAGGGCGCTTGGTGCTCGGCTCCAGAACTCGGTCGCCGGAAAAACGGCGAACCAGGCCTCCATCACCAGGTAGTAGAGGGAGTGGACGGCATCGACGTGGCCGAGCAGGCTGAAAAGTTCGGGTAACGACCGCGTCGCTGCGCTGACGGTCGCGGCCTCGTCGTACCAGAACGAGGGACGGGCGGCGCCTGCAGCACTGATCGCGATCGCGCAGACGGCCACCAGGACGGGATCGAGGCGCACGGGAAGCGACCGTCGCGTTCGCGCGGAGACCTCGGGTTCGGCAACGTCGACCAGCAGATCCATGGACCTGTTATGCCCCGTCGGGTGCGACTGAATTGCCATTCCACCGTTTGATACCGGTAATCGTGACGTCCAGCAATTCGAGGGCGCGCGACACGGTCTGGTCGACGACGTCGTCCAACGACTTGGGCAAAGCGTAGAACGCGGGTACGGGCGGCATCACGATCGCGCCGTTGGCGGTCGCCCGCGCCATCAGGTCGATGTGACCCGCATGCAATGGCGTCTCGCGGAGCAGGATGACCACGCGGCGGCGCTCCTTGAGGCATACGTCGGCGGCCCGCACGACGAGTTCGTCGTTGTAGGAGTTGGCAATTCCGCTGAGGGTCTTCACGGAGCAGGGCGCGACGAGCATGCCGTTGGTGACGAACGACCCCGACGAGAGCGCCGACCCGATGTCACGCGGGTGGTGGGCGTGGTCCGCGAGTGCCTTGACGTCCTCCGGTCGAAAGTCCGTCTCGTGGGCAATGGTTCGGTTGGCGGATGCGGTCAAGATCACGTGCGTCTCGACGTCTGCCAAGTGCCTGAGCAGTTGAAGCGCGCGGATTCCGTAGATCGCCCCCGATGCGCCGGTGATCGCAACGACGACCCGCTTCATCCATTCCCCTTCGTGGCCGCGGCGGCGATCGTGTCGATTGCGCGGCGCTCGTCCGAGGTCGGCTGGCGACCAGCACCCGACTCGACGACGACACGCATTGCGGCAGCGGCGCGCTCGGCCGCGTCGCCAATGGTTCCTGGACCGCCGAGTTCCGCAGCGACGATCCCGAGCTCGTCCAACTCGATCATCTCGGCGTCGAGTTCGAGTTTCTTGATGCGCTCACGCAGCTCGTCGGTCGCAACGCTCGGAGCCGGCGCGGGGCCGGCCTTCAGCCGCCGGCGGATCGCGCGCAACGGAGCGACCACCTCTCGTTGCCACGGCTGGACTCGTTCGTGGGCCGCACGCAGATCGTCGGCGTCGAAGTCCTTGCCCCGCAACGCACTGACGAATGCGGCGAACAACAAGACGTCGACGTCGACGCCACAGCGGTCTTGCAGAAGGATGGCTGCATCCGACACCCCGTCGGCCTCGTGAACCTCCAATGCAAACCTCCGAAAACCTTCGCGCGCGTCAGTCATGGAAAGTCTCGCGGGGCGTGTTGTCGGTCTGGCAGGATGCTCCGAAGGCGATCTTGACTTTGCTGGCCTCCTTCACGCTGAGAGTATGGAGCATCCGACTGTGCCGTTCCAGGATTTCCGCGAGTTCCTCGACGCGCTGCGTGCTCAAGGTGAGCTGATCGACGTCGATCGTCCAGTTGCCCTCGAACTCGAGGTGGCCAAGGCGATGCGAAAGAGTGCGGCGGTTGCCGGTCCCGCCGTCGTATTCAAGGACAACGGCACCCAATTTCCGCTCGTTGGCGGCGTTTACAACTCGCACGCCAAGGCTCTGATCGCTTATGGCTGCAAGGACAACGCGTTCGATGAGATCGTCAAGAGGCTGAAGACACGCATCCCGCCGAAGTACGTCGACGACGCTCCGGTGCACGAAAACGTCATCCTCGGCGACGACGTCGACCTGTCGATTCTGCCCGTGCCGCGCTACAGCCCGGACGACGGCGGTCCGTACATCACCTCGGGATTCGTGGTCAGCCACGACCCCGAGACCGACGTACCGGACATCGGCCACTACCGCTGCGAGATCATCGATCACCAGACGATGTCGCTGATGGCGATTCCCAACCACCGGTTCGCGAAGAATCAGGCCAAGGCTCAGCAGATGGGACACAAGACGTTTCGTGCGGCGCTCGTCATCGGTGTCGACCCCATGATCGCCTACTCGTGTCCGATCCAGGTTCCGGAGGACACCAACGACTGGGAGATCGTCGGCGGAATGCGTGAGGAGGCCGTCGAGTTGGTGAAATGCCGGACGAACGACGTTTCGGTGCCCGCGCACGCCGAGGTGGTCATCGAATTCGAGGTCGACTTCACCCAGACCGTCGAGGAGGGGCCGCTAGGTGAGTACACGGGCTACTACACGCCCGCGGCGCCCAAACCCGTTGTCCGACCGACTGCCATCACCCACCGCAACGGTGCGTACTTCCAGGCGCTCCTGACGGGGCGGCCCACCACGGAGAACCACATCCTCAAGCAATTGTCGTTCGAAGCGTCGTTCTACGACTCCTTTCGCCAGCAGTTTCCGACCGTGACCGCGGTGGCGATCCCGCCATCTGGCGGGGTGTACTTTCGCGTGGTCATCGCCATGAAGCCCCGCTACTCCGGTGAAGCGCGTAGCGCGATCCTCGCGGCCATGGGCAGCAACCTGCGACCGAAGACGGTGATCGTGGTTGACCCCGACATCGAGGTGCACGACTCCGAACAGGTGGAGTGGGCGATGGCGTTCCGTACTCAGCCGGCTCGAGACGTGATCATCGTGGAGAACCTGCCTGGTGGCCCGCTCGATCCCACCGCCGACGAGTCGCTGCCCCAGGATCAGCGCACTGGTTCGGCGATCGGAATCGACGCCACCTATCCGTACGGAACAGTGATCAAGAAGGTTGGCGACGTGTGCGGACCAGCGCTGGAGGAACATGGCGGACGCGTCGTCGAGGTTGCGGACGTTCCGGGGTGGCGGGACTACGACTTTCCGGAACTCGACGGCCCAATCAAGTAGGAGTCCCACATGCCCGAATCTGATGCTCACCCGGGCTCCGCCCTCCCGACGATCGATCACGAGATAAAGATCGACGCGCCGCCAGAGAAGGTGTTCGCGGCCCTGACGACGCTCGACGGCCTCAAGGGCTGGCACGCCCCGAGCGCAGCGGGCAGCGGTGACGTCGGAAGCGAGTGGGTCTTCTCGTACGCGGACCACCCGGAATTCGCCTGGGAGGTAACGGAATCCGAAGCTCCAAGACGCATTGCCTGGCGGTGCACCCGCGGCCCAGGCGATTCGGTGGGAACGACGGCCACTTTCATCATCAGCCCTGCGGCAGCGAAGTATCCTGTCGGCTCCGCCGACGTGCGGACGCTGCTCGAGCTGCAGCACGCGGGGTGGCCGGGTACGCACGGGAACTTCCGCAAGTGCAACACCACCTGGGGCGTGCTTCTTCACCACCTGCGTGACTACGTCGAAACTGGCTCCGTCGCAACCGCATTCGAGTAGGAGGCCTTCATGCCGCAGCAGAGTCTCAGCGAGTTCGTCGATGACATGGAGAAGGCGGGGCTGCTGGTCCGCATCAAGGAGGAGAAGCGGGTCGACGAGCTGCCCGCGGTCATGGAGGCCAACCCACTGACGGCGGTGTTGGTGGAGAAGGTCACCGACTGCGAGTTCCAGTTCCTGGCGAACGCGTACTCGAACCAAGACCAGACCGCGTGGGCGCTGGGCTGCGACAAGAGCGAAACCGGCAGTCGGATGGTCGAACTCGGCAAGGGCCGGATCAAGCCGGAGATCGTCGACACCGCGCCGTGCAAGGAGGTCATCCTCACCGGCGACGACGTCGATCTGACCCGGCTACCGCTGTTCCTTCATCATGACCGCGACGGACACGCCTACACCAACGACAACCTGGTGGTGACCAAGGATCCCAACACCGGCGTCTACGACTGGGGCATCTACCGCAGCATGTTCCGGACGAAGAACGAGAAGCTCTTCGACATGACGTGTACGTCTCACCGTGCGCGGCTGAATGCCCAAGCGGCCCAGGCCCGAGGCAAGAATCTCGAGCTCGCGATCATGCTCGGAGGGCCACTGGTGGACAAGGTGGCGGCCCTGACCGGCGTCCCGCCGGGAACCGACGACTTCGAGGTGCTCGGCAACTTCTACGGCCATCCCGCGAAGCTCGTCAAGTGCGAGACCGTCGACCTACTGGTACCCGCCAACGCCGAGATCGTGATCGAGTGCGAGCTGATGGCCACGGAGGGGCTGACCCACGACGAGGGCCCCTACGGCGAGTTCACCGGGATGTATGGCGGGGGTATCAAGCACAACTTTCGGGCCGTCGTGAAGGCGATGACCTTTCGCAAGGGTGGCATCTTCCAGCACGCGACGATCGGCGGTCTGCACCCCTGGTACACCGACAACATGCTGCAGTTGCCGATGATCGAGTCGGACCTCTACGGCGGGCTCGCCATGGCAGGGATCGACGTCAAGGAGGTGCGCGCACCGTTGGGCGGCCTGTCGAACATCGCCTACGCGAAGATCAAGCCGAGGGGCGCGGGGGATTCGAAGCAGGCCCTCGGCGTCATGCTCACGTGCTCGAAGCAGGGGCTCCCGAAGATCGCGATGGTCTTCGACGAGGACGTCGACATCTGGGATGACAATGCCGTCCACTTCGCGATGGCGTACCGCTACATGCCGCACCTCGACACGGTGACGCTCCCACTCGGCAACACGATGACCGTCGACCCGATGATCGCCGAGGACGCCTCGCCGGGAACCGCGTCGAAGATTGGATTGGACTGCACCATCCCGATCAGTCCCAAGTTCAACCCGTCGCACTTCGACCGCAGCACAGTGTTCGAGCTCGGTGATCCGCCGCCGGACGTCGTCGTCATGACGGAGGGGGAGATGACGGCGGCCATGGGGGATTACATCCGCGAGGCTCCAAGGACGTGGAAGGAAATCCTCCAGCACTTCATCGGGCAGCCGTACAAGGTCGTTTACAGAGCGTTCAGCAATCTTCGGCATCAACTCGGCCGCTGTGATGACGAGCCCTGGTACCGCTACACGTTCTCGGACACCGACTTTGCCGTCGCCGTCGAACAAGCCTCGCCGTCCAACTTCGATCCGAAACACCGCACCGACTGATCACATCGTGAAAGTCCTTGAGATCGAATCGGTTTGGCATCCCATCGCGGAGGCGCATGACCCGCGTCACGAGCGGACCGTGATGCGACCCAGTCTGTGGGTCCAACACCACGTTTCGTTCGTCACCATGGTGCGCCCGAGCAGGGCAGCAACGTTAGGATCGGGCCGACCGAATGCGCGCCATCCGGGCGAATCGCACCCTATGCGGTTCGGGACGGGTTACTGTCTGCGGTGGCGTTTCAATCGACATACGGAGGGCTTGAATGAGCGGCTATCAGACCGTGGTGGTTGGCACGGACGGTTCGGATTCGTCGCTGCGTGCGGTGGAACGAGCAGCCCAGATCGCCGGGTCGACCGCCAAGTTGGTCGTGGCCACGGCGTACTTCCCCCAGAGCGAGGACCAACGGGCCGCCGACGTCCTCAAGGACGAGGGCTACAAGATGTCCGGCAACGCCCCGATCTACGCAATCCTCCGCGAGGCGCGGGACCGTGCCAAGGCCGCGGGTGCGACGAACGTCGAGGAGCAGGCAGTGGTTGGGCCGCCGGTCGACGCTCTCGTCGACCTCGCCGACGAGATCAAGGCCGACTTGTTGGTCGTCGGCAACCTTGGCTTGAGCACCATCGCCGGCCGACTCCTCGGTTCGGTGCCCGCGAACGTGGCGCGCCGGTCGAAGATCGACGTTCTCATCGTCCACACGTCGTAGTCCACGGCCACCAAGGACCGGAACGCCGGCCTCCGCACCACGAGTGACGATGGGTGCCGACCGACGGTTCGTGTTGACGTTGAGCTGCCCCGACCGGACCGGGATCGTGGCACGCATCGCGACCTTCCTTGCCGACATCGGCGGCTGGATCACCGAGGCCGCGTATCACTCAGATGGCGAGTCTGGTCGATTCTTCACGCGTCAGGAAATTCGAGCCGACTCGATACCGTTCGGAATCGACGAGCTGCGTGAGCAATTCGGCAGTGTCGCAGCCGATCTCGCTGCCGACCATTGGGAGGTCGCTGACACCGAGGACCGCAAGAAGGTCGTCGTTCTGGTGTCGAAGGAGGGGCACTGCCTCTACGAACTGCTGGCGCGTTGGCATTCCGGTGAACTGAAGGCCGACATCGGTCTCGTCATCGGCAACCACCCCGACCTCGAATCGGTGGCAGCGATGTTCGGGTTGCCGTTCGTCCACATTGCGGTTCCGACATCGGAGGACGGCAAGGCGGCGGCGTTCGCACGGATCCGCTCCGAGGTCGACGGCCACGCTCCCGACGCGATCGTGCTGGCGCGGTTCATGCAGGTGGTGCCCGCCGACCTCTGCGACGCGTGGTCGGGCAGGCTGATCAACATCCACCACGGCTTCCTGCCGTCATTCCAAGGAGCGAGGCCGTACCACCAGGCGTACGCCCGAGGGGTGAAGATGATCGGAGCGACGTGTCACTACGTCACTGCGGAACTCGATGCGGGCCCGATCATCGACCAGGACGTGATCCGGGTCGACCACGGTGATTCGCCGTTGGAGATGGCGCGCAGGGGTCGAGACATCGAGAAGGCCGTGCTGGCTAGAGGGCTGACCTACCACCTGCAGAACCGGGTGCTGCGCGACGGCACTAGGACCATCATCTTCAGCTGAGCGCGTCGGCTACCAGCCCATCGAACCAGGAATGCCCTTGAACGGCCCGGTGACCCACGTGGTCACCCAGCCGCCGTAGAAGCCACCGGGTTGCGGCTCGACCTGCTCGCCGTTGACCGTGCATCGGTCGACGGCGGCAGCCATCACTGCCATCGCGCCCGCGATCGGCTCGAAGCCCGGCGTCGGGTCGAGGTACGTCCACGCCGCACGTTCGGCGACCCGCGTTCCGCTGATGAGGTCGTAGTAGCTGGCCATGCCCTTCCATTCGCACCAAGACGCGCCATCCGCGTCTTGCAGCGCATCGGTGACGAAGGCCGTCCTAGGCAGGTAGTAGGTGGGTGGGTGACTGGTTTCCAACACCCGCCAGCCGCGGTCGGTGGACGCGATGGTGCGCCCGCCGAGTTCGACGGTGATCGAGCCGCGGAACTCTTCGAGCCTTGGCGGACGGGGATAGTCCCAGACCGATTCCTGGCCTGCACGGTGTGGATCGGGTTTCGGCCACGGGCTCATGGTCATCGACGGTACTCAGCGGGCCGCCGTTCGCGTGGCGAGTGTGCCGTGAGGGCGACGAACCCACGGACGGGCCGCCATCGTCGCGCGTTGGGCGAGCGTGAACCGGTGTCGTCGCGCAATGTCCGCCAATCTGGCTGGATGGGCGCCGGTTTGATCGATCATGGGAAATGACTCGTGGGAAATGATCGGTCTGGAGGTCTCCGTGGACGACGGGGGGATTGCGTGCGTCCCTGCAACCGTTCGCCCGGTGACGTAGACGGTGCAACCGTGACTGCCAAGGGCATGTGCGATGCCGAGTCCCGCCCCGCGGCTGGCGCCCGTGACGACGGCGACGGGCTTGTCGGCTCGGCTCACCAGCCGCGTTCCCTCCACTCGGTGAGGTGCGGTCGCTCGGCGCCGAGGGTGGTGTCGTCGCCGTGGCCCGGATACACGACCGTCGAATCCGGGTAGACGTCGAACACCCGGGCGGTGACGTCGCCGAGCAGTCGCTCGAAGTCACCGTCCTTCCACGTCTTCCCGACGCCCCCTGGGAAGAGACAGTCGCCGGTGAAGAGCTGTACCGCATCGCCTGCCGCGGAGCCGCCGAGCGCAAGTGCGACCGACCCCTCCGTATGGCCCTGCAGATGGATGACGTCCAGGGTCAGCTCGCCAACGGTGATGGAGTCGCCGTTGGCGAGCAGTCGGTCCGGTGTCACGGGCAATGGTTCGGCATCGAGGGCGTGCGCCGCAGTGGGAGCTCCCGTGGCCGCCACGACCTCTTCGAGGGCGAGCCAGTGATCCTGGTGCTGATGGCTGGTCACGATCAGCGAGAGGGTTGGGGCGTAGCGGTCGATCAGCTCGAGCAGGGTCGCCGCGTCGTTGGCGGCATCGATGAGCAACGTTTCGCCAGTTGCGGAACAGGTGACGAGGTAGGCGTTGTTGTCCATTGGGCCGACGGATGTTTTCACGATCGTGGCACCGGGCAGTACTCGTCTAGCGCCGGTGCCCGGGTCGACGTGGCCTGAATAGTTGTCGGAGACGACGGTCATGGCTGCCACGGTATCGGGCTTGGTCCGTGGCTCGGCAGAAGACTTGTCACTGGGTGGACATAACATGGGCGCGGGCTACTTTGTGGTCCGCAATCGGTGGGACTGGAGAGGGATCAGTTGGCTGACCGCCTGATCGTCAAGGGTGCGCGCGAGCACAACCTGCGCAGTATCGACGTAGACCTGCCGCGAGACGCGTTGATCGTATTCACGGGATTGTCCGGATCCGGCAAGTCGTCACTGGCCTTCGACACGATCTTCGCCGAGGGCCAGCGCCGCTACGTCGAGTCGCTCTCGGCCTACGCGCGGCAGTTCCTCGGCCAGATGGACAAACCCGACGTCGACTTCATCGAGGGCCTCTCGCCCGCGGTGTCGATCGACCAGAAGTCCACCAACCGCAACCCCCGATCCACCGTCGGCACCATCACCGAGGTTTACGACTATCTGCGTCTGCTCTATGCCCGCGCAGGGACGGCGCACTGTCCAGTTTGTGGGGCGCGCATTGCCAGGCAGACACCTCAGCAGATCGTCGACCAGGTGTTGGCCATGGACGAAGGCATCCGATTCCAGGTGCTCGCACCCGTCGTTCGCACGCGCAAGGGCGAGTTCGTCGACCTGTTCGAGAAGCTCAACATGCAGGGCTACAGCCGGGTGCGCGTGGACGGCGTCGTGTATCCGCTGACCGATCCGCCCAAGCTGAAGAAACAGGAGAAGCACGACATCGAGGTCGTCGTCGACCGCCTCTCCGTCAAGGCGACGTCCAAGCAACGGCTCACTGACTCGGTCGAGACGGCGCTCGGACTGGCCGATGGAATCGTCGTACTCGAATTCGTCGACGAGGACGAGGACTCGCCGCACCGCGAACAACGATTCTCCGAGAAGCTCGCGTGCCCCAATGGTCACGCTTTGGCGGTGGATGATCTCGAGCCGCGGTCGTTTTCGTTCAACTCGCCGTACGGTGCATGCCCGGAGTGCACGGGCCTTGGCATCCGCAAGGAAGTCGACCCCGACTTGGTGGTGCCTGATCCCGAGTTGACCCTCGCCGAGGGTGCGGTCGCGCCGTGGGCCATGGGACACACTGCCGACTACTTCACCAGGATGCTTGCCGGTCTAGGCGAGGCATTGGGATTCGACGTCGACACCCCATGGAACAAGCTTCCCGCGAAGGCGCGCAAGGCAATTCTCGAGGGCTGCGACGAGCAGGTGCACGTCCGCTACAAGAACCGCTACGGACGCACGCGTTCGTACTACGCCGACTTCGAGGGGGTCATGGCCTTCCTGCACCGCAGGATGGAGCAGACCGAGTCCGAGCAGATGAAGGAACGCTACGACGGGTTCATGCGCGACGTTCCGTGCCCGGTATGCGAGGGCACGCGTCTCAAGCCGGAGATTCTGGCCGTCACGCTCGCCTCGGGCGACGATCTCAAGTCCATCGCGCAGGTCTGCGACCTGTCGATCGCGGACTGCTCCAAGTTCCTCAACGCACTCACCCTTGGCACGCGCGAGCACGCCATCGCCGGACAGGTGCTCAAGGAGGTGCAGTCGCGCCTTGGCTTCCTGCTCGACGTCGGACTCGACTACCTGACGCTGTCGCGCGCCGCGGGAACGCTGTCCGGCGGTGAGGCGCAACGGATTCGGCTCGCGACGCAGATCGGTTCGGGTCTGGCAGGCGTCCTCTACGTGCTCGACGAGCCGTCGATCGGCCTGCATCAGCGCGACAACCGGCGACTCATCGACACGTTGGTCCGACTGCGCGACCTAGGCAATACGTTGATCGTCGTCGAACACGACCTGGACACCATCGCGCATGCCGATTGGGTCGTCGACATCGGCCCCGCTGCCGGCGAACACGGTGGCCTGATCGTGCACAGCGGAACGTATGCGGATCTACTCACGAATCCCGAATCCATCACGGGCGCTTATCTTTCCGGCAAGGAAAGCATCGCGATCCCCGCCATTCGTCGGCCCGTCGACCGCAAGCGTCAGCTGACGGTCGTCGGCGCACGAGAGCACAACCTGCGTGAGATCGACGTGGCGTTTCCGCTCGGCGTGCTCACCTCGGTCACCGGAGTCTCCGGCTCTGGCAAGTCCACGCTCGTCAACGACATCCTCGCCTCGGTGCTGGCGAACAAGCTCAACGGCGCTCGCCAGGTACCCGGCCGCCACACCCGGATCAACGGACTCGATCAGCTCGACAAGCTGGTGCGCGTCGATCAGTCGCCCATCGGCCGCACCCCAAGGTCCAACCCGGCCACGTATACCGGCGTGTTCGACAAGATCCGCACGCTCTTCGCCGCGACCACCGAGGCGAAGGTGCGCGGATACCAGCCAGGACGGTTCTCGTTCAACGTCAAGGGCGGTCGATGCGAAGCGTGTTCGGGTGACGGCACCATCAAGATCGAGATGAACTTCCTGCCGGACGTGTACGTGCCGTGCGAGGTGTGCCACGGCGCCCGATACAACCGCGAGACGCTCGAGGTGCACTACAAGGGCAAGACCATCTCCGAGGTTCTCGACATGTCCATCGAGGAGGCAGCGGAGTTCTTCGAGCCGATCTCGTCGATACACCGCTATCTGAAGACGCTCGTCGACGTCGGTCTGGGCTACGTGCGACTCGGCCAGCCCGCGCCCACGCTGTCCGGCGGCGAGGCGCAACGCGTCAAGCTCGCGGCGGAACTGCAGAAGCGTTCGACGGGTCGCACCGTCTACATCCTCGACGAGCCCACCACCGGCTTGCACTTCGAGGACATCCGCAAGCTTCTCAAGGTGATCAACGGCCTCGTCGACAAGGGCAACACGGTCATCGTGATCGAGCACAACCTCGACGTGATCAAGACTTCCGATTGGATCGTCGACATGGGCCCGGAGGGCGGAGGGGGCGGCGGCACGGTCGTGGCAACCGGTACGCCCGAAGACGTCGCGGCATGCGCTGAGAGCTACACGGGGCAGTTCCTCGCGGAGATGCTCGACGTGCCTGCGCCGACGAAGAAGCGACGCAAGGTCAGCGCCTAGCCGCCGGCCTTCGACAGCGGCGAAGGGAACCGCGGGTTGATCCTCGTACCGTCCAGCCATTCGGTGAGGTCCTTGGCCTTGCGTTGCAACGCCTTCGTGCCTCGACTTCCGACGTCCTCCAGCAGGTGCAGGACGATCTGACCGCCCGGATCCTGGCCCCAGCCACCGACTACCCTTCCGTTCCACCAGGCGGTCGGCCCGCCATTGCCGTTGCGGTCGAACACCAGGCCTCGATGGGCTCCGAGATACCAGTCTCGGTCCTGCCAACCCATGGTCGTGACGTCGAGACCGGGAAGCAGCGCGCACCAGGGCCCCGTCGGCAGCTCGGGCTCGAGGTCGTCGGGCAACACGAAACCCGGCGTGCCGTCGAGGTCGACCTCGACCGCCCCCACGTCGCGCAGCGCATCGCGCGCCCAGGTGAGCGTGTGCCCGAACCACCACTTGACGTCGTTGACCGTTGCTGGCCCGAAGGTGCGCAACCACGTGCCGACCAGGTCGGCACGGGCGACGTCGTGTTCGGCAGCTTCGAGTTCGGCGCCTAGCCAGTCCGACGTCGCCACCCACCTCGGCCGCGACGTGGTCCACGTTCCCTCGTTGAGCCCGCGGATGAGGTCGCCCCGGACGCCCAACACGGTGATGACCCTTGGCGAGATGGGACCTGCACCGCCCCAAGTCTTTCCGGGTGCGGGGTCGTAGCTGCCCGCGAGCTCGGGAAGGGCGGCCCGCAGTTCCTTGGCGCTGGCGTGGCCCCGTTCGGACAGATGGCGCAGCACCGCCGCGGCCGCGGTGTCGAGCCACGCGTCGCCGTCGTCCGCAATGCCGGCCTTCACCACGTCGGCCGTGAGCTTCTTGCGTTCGGTGGCTGCGACCCGGTCGCTCGCCGCCGCCTGCACCGTCGACAGGTCCGCCGCGTCGAACACCCACAGCGTTCGACGCATTGCGAGATGCTTCACCACTGTTCGCGCTTGGTACATCGCGTCGTCGAGTGCGGCCACCGTGAATCCAGGTGTCCGCGCCCACAACGAAAGGTAGGGCGTCGCGGGGTCCGTCGCGTGGAGTCCAACGAACCGATGCGCCAGGTCGGCAATGCCATCGGACGACGGCGCCGCAAGGAAGTGACGACGGGCCAACCTCGCCCGCCGTTCGTCGGCGGTGAAGGAGCGCACGCTCAGGAGTTGTCCGGCTCGTCGGCGTGCATCGACTTCTTGATTTGGTCGAGCCGCTCCGCCGCGGCGCGTTGGCGTGCCTCGTACTGCTCCTCGACGGACCGACCCTGCGGGGTCTCGGAAGCCAGTTCCGCCGCGCCGATCGCGGTGCCGTAGCGCGTTTCGATCTTTTCCCGCACCGAGTCGAAGGTGGGAACGCCTGCAGCGGTGTAGCCGGTATCGAGCGGCGGCACGGGCGGAAGACCGGGGGAGACGGCCGCCGGCACTGCGGGCGCAGACGGCTCGGCGGCCTCGCCGGCGACGATGTCGGCGGGTGTGGCGTCGGCGGAAACGACCTCGTCAGCAGCTTGATCGTCGGGCATAGGCCTACGGTACCCGCCGCGATAGTTGGGATCGGTAGCGATTCTCCGCGCCTGTACTTGCCTCACGACGGCGCCACCGAGGCGACGCGCGAACGAAGGGAAAGTTCACATGAAGCGAGTTCTGGTTGCCGGTGTCGGCATGATCGCCGCCGCCGCAGTGTTGGTTGGTTGTTCGAACGATGCGCCGGGCGTGAGCACCGGCGGTGACGCGTCGGTCAAGGTCGAAGGCAAGGACCTCTCCGGTCTGGATCTCAAGTCCGTGACGTGCGTCAAGCAGGGCGGCAACTTCGTCGTTGGCAGCGGAGCGGTCAACGGTCAGCAGGGCCTTGCAGTCACGATGACCGACGCGAAGCCGCCGGTAGTCCAAACGGTAAGCCTGTTCGTCGACGGCACCGTCCTCGCCGTGTCTCAACTCGGTGGTGCCAAGAACGGATCGGCCGACGTGAAGGCCGACGGCAGCTCGTACACCATCAGTGGTCAGGCCGTCGGCATCGACAGCAAGAACCCGTTGGCTGGGCAGATCAGCAAGCAATTCGAGATCAAGGTCGATTGCGCCTGACCGGTTTCGCCGACGGCGGACGTGCCTCGCACGTCCGCCGTCTTGGCGTGTTCGGAAGCATCTGCTCGTGTCTGGGTTCAATGCCCACTCGGTCCAGACCGACTTATAATGCAGCCGTGTCCATCCCAGGCGAGTTGGAGAGGGCCCGCCACCTCGCGTTCGCCGATGACGAGCTAGCGGCGAAGGAAGTCCTGCTCGCGTTGCTTCCTCGAGTCGAGGAGGCCGATCGGGACGACCTCTGCCTGGAGATTCTCGCGCAGCTCGGGGAGCTCTACCTCGTCAGGACGGCCTATGACGGTGTTCGCGAGGGTGTTCGGCGGATCCGCGAGTGCCTGGCCGTCTATTCGTCGATTCTGGACGGGACGGCCGCGCCGGAGATCGCAGAGCAATCGAGGCTGAGCGACGAAGAGACGCGACACATGATCTGCCGATATTCGCGGCGGGCGCAGTTTCTCGACACGGGCCTGGCCGCGGCGATCGGCGATCACGACGGGGCTGCCGCGGCGATGGCGGCACTCGACGACATCGATGGCGACTTCGCCGACCTGGCGGACGAATTCGAGTACTTGAAGACCCACGCGCGGCTAGTCTGCGCGTCGGCGCTGTGCGAGGACGACCTGTACGTGCGATCGGCGCCGTTGTGGCAGAGGGTGATCGACGACATCGGTGCGGGATCCGGCGGCAGTGAGGCCGCAGATCGGTTGTGGGTCAACGGAGCGCTCGGATACGCGCGGTTCTGCATCGAAACCGGCCGTCGCGCGGAAGCCGACCCTTGGCTGCGCAGGGCAGGTGCCCGCGCCGAGGCGCGTGGTTGGGAGATGGCAACGGCACGAACGCAATTGGAGCGTGCGACGGCCAGCTGGTCGATGGGCGACAACTTGGCCTGCGAGCGCCTGGTCACCGAGGCGTACTCGGTGATTCACCGGTACGCACGCGCGAACGACGTGTCGCGGTGTTGGTTGTACATGGGTTTGACCAGGATGGCCGTCGGTGGTCTACACGCTGCCGACCAGTGTTGGGAGCATGCCGAACGGCACTGGAGAGAGCTCGGACGGCCATTGCACATCCATCGCATTCTGCTGCAGCGCAGCTGGATCGCCATCGTGCGCGGCCGCTATCGTGACGCCATCGACATGGTCGAGCAAGCACGTGACTGCCTCGATTCCTCGCCGCGCAGTAGTTGGCTGGCGTACGCGCGCCTCGACGATCACCTCGGCAACATCTGGCGAGCGGACGCCCTCGCCGATCTCGGCCTCGATGCCGCAGGCAATCCGGAAGAGGACTGGCCAGAAGCCGAAGCCCGTTATCGATCGTCGCTGGGCCTCACCAATGTGAAGCCCGGAACGCCCGAGCACGCCAGCGCGCTGGCCAAGCTCGCCAAGGCGGCGGAGCTGAAGGTTCCCGCCGCCTTGGCCGTGGACTCGGTACGCTATTCACTCACGGACGCCGAGGAGAGATCCCAGTGGGCCCAATGCGTGTCGTCCCCGCTGCTTGCGGGCGCCTTTGCCGTTGCGTGGGAGTCGGAGAACGACGAACTGATCAGCGCTCTGATCGAATACCACAGTGCCAGGGGGACGTTCAGCGCTGAGCAGCCTGCCGTCGAGATGCTCGAGTTCTCCCGCGTCGCAACGGCCGTCGCGCCGGTCGTTGACGAGGACGAGGCCGACGAGCTGGTCTCGGTGGCGGCAGGTGGCTCGTCGAGCGGCAACGGTCGTTCGCTGACCAGGCTGGGGCCGCTGCCACCGTTGCAGATGGATCCCACCGGTGACCCCGTGCTCGCCGAATACCGCGAGCTCGCATTGCAGCGATATGGGCAGCACGTCACCGCGGCCGAAGCCGCATGGTCCACGTGGCCCTGACGCTGGTCCTGCGGTTCGCCGACGTCGGAATCGCAACCTACGGGAGTCTGCGCGTCGTCGGTCAGCCCGAGCACACCGTCACCTGGGTCGTCGAGGAACCGCTGCTGCTCGCGGCTCTCGACGAACTCGACGGCGCGCTACCAGAACCCATGGCAGGAGAATCTCCCATCGACGCTTTGGCGCGGGCCCTGTCGACGGGGCCGTTCGCATCGCAGGCGACCGAATTGACGCTGGCCTACCGACTCGGGGTCCTGCTGCTGTCAGAAGCGGCATGGAAGCTCTTGATCGAGTCCGTCGCTACTCCGAGGGCGGTGCTGTTCGTGTCGCCGACGTCGCGGTTGGCTCGTATCCCGTGGGGCCTGCTTGCGGTACCGACGGCCAGGCCGGTACCCGAAGAATTGGTGCGCGCCAGGGTCGCGGCAATCACCCAGGAGGGCCCGACGCCCGCCCGAATCCCCTGGCCGACAGGCGACGTCGACACCTTGACCGAAGGACGGCGGTTGATGGAGTTGGTGGACGTGCTCATGGCGGTGCCCGCCAACATCGTCAACGCACCGCGGGCGGCAGTCGAGTGGAGCGAGCGATCGGACCGCCCACCGCTGCTGGTGCTCGACCCGCGAGTACCCAATCAACGTCCCGACTCGACACTCGGTTCGGTGCTCGGGCGCCCAGACCCGGATACGTTGTTGGCCAAGCACTTCGGCAGACTCTTGGCGCGCACCTCCGTCCGGCCCGCGGTCGAGGACTCCGTGGAGTTGTTCCGTCGACGGGACGCCGACTGGTCCTGGCTGGCGGCGATGCTCGCCGACGCGCCGAGTCGGATGCTGTTCGTCGGCCATGCCACCGCCGCCGATTCGGGCCGAGCGGATCAGGCGGCGTTGCACCTAGCCGACGAACGGCCGCTGACCGCCTCCGACCTGATGTCGCTGCAGTTGACCGTGCCTCCCCGCGTGGCGCTTTTGGCGTGCGCATCGGGAGGTGACTACCGCTTCGACGAGGCCACCGGCTTGGTGGCCGCGCTGGTGCTCGGTGGCGCCCAGCTCGTGACGGCCACGCTGTGGTCGCTGCCGACGACGGCGGGCTACCGACAGTTCGGCCGATCGCAAGTCGGTGACCCGATGGCGGACGCGATCATTGCCGTCGACGATGCGCACCAGGTGAGTGCGGCGGGACGCGCCGTCAATGCCTGGCAACGCGCCCAGATGCGACGGTGGCGCGACGGTGACGAGACTGCCAGCCCCATCTACTGGGCGGCGCTCGTCACGTTCACGGTCGACGGTGCCCGCTGACCGGTTTCTTAGCAGGGCGGCACGCAGACGGCGACGACCGATTCGTCACCGCGACGGTAGTAGGCGTCGATCACGCAGCCCGGCCTCACGTCGGTCAGCGACGACGCTGGAACGAGCGTCCGCTCGTGTGCGGGGAACTGGCCTCCGCCGGGCCGACGGACCATCAGATCCAACTCGACCTCGCGATGGTCCTCGCGCTGGGTGCCGGTGGTTCGCATGCCAGTGACGACGCCGCGGGACCTGACGCCGTGTCGGATCAGGTCCAGCTGGCCGTTCGTCAATAGCCCCTTGCCGATCAGCATGCGATCGAACTCCGCCCGCACCGCGGCGATGTCGTCGGCGAGTGAAAGCTGTTCCCGCTCATCGGGATCGAACTCGACGAGCAGTACGACACCGGGGCGTAACTCCGCCAGAAGTGGGTCGGCCGAGCGGCGCAGTCGACCGACGAACTGCTGTCCCGACACGCTCTCCACGTCGACGACCACTGGGTTGCGAGATCCGGTCGCCGAGCGCACCGTTCCCAAGCCGACGGTTGGTCGTATGTTGCGGCTGCCCAGCAGGGGAGCCTGCCGTCTGCGTCGTCGCAGCGGTAGGGAGATGGCCAGGGCGCCGAGTGCGGCGCACGCGAGGAACAGGAGTGCGATCAACAGTGAGTCCGACATGTCACAAAGGGTCCCTGCCCGCGCACGCTACCGAACCCAACTTTTCGCGCGGTCATTCCCAACATCGCCGCCTATCCTGACCTGATGCGCACGGAATCTGAGGCGGCGACGGTCGCCGTCGCGACTCCGCGCCGCGTGGTGATCGACGCGGCGTGGCGGGCGATCGGTCCCGGTGTCGAGGTTCTGAGCAGTGACGACGGCGGTCCACTCCGCAGGACCGTGAAGCGCATTCTCGATCCACTCGTGTTTCGACTGCGCGCGAATCCACAGTTCTCTGCGCCACTGCTCGCGCCCGATGCCGCACTGGCGATGGGGGACCTCGTCGTCGAGCACTCCGCCGCGTTGCGCGCTGCCGCCGCCTGGTTCACCGTGCTGAAGACCGAACGGCGCCGACTGCGGATTACGACGGGCAACGCCCAGGAGCTGTATTTTCCGGTGTGCTTCGAACTCGCGGTGACCAGGGGCGCACCCTCGGAGTCCGAGCTTTCCGCGGAGGCGGTGCTGCGCGAGATCCACGACGACCATGACCGCACGGCCGTCGAGGTGCTCAACGAGTACGTCGCCAGCGAACAGGTGATCGGCAAGCTGTCGCGACAGCTTGAGGAGAGCTGGCGTGACGTGCGCCCCGGCGACGGCATCCCTGGGCCGTTCCTCGCGGGGTTGACGACGGTCTTGGGCCGAGCGGAAGGCCACAACTTCCAGATGGCCAGGCAGCGGGTCTGGGCAGCGCTGATCGCCGACGCGACGCCCTACAACTTTGGCGCGAGGATTCGCAGAGAGGCCGATGGCCTGCCATGGTCGATCGTCGAGGTTGGCTTGAGTTCGGTTACGCCGCAGCCACGTCCGTCGGTGTGGGCGGGATCTGAGGGCGACCGTCCGCTCGATCGCAGCGTGGTCGATCGAGTGCGTTCCACGCTGCGCCGCGCATTGGATCGAGACGAGCTACCCGACATTCCGCTGCTGTGCGCCGAAGAGGTGGACAGGGCGTGTGCACCGTGGGGACTACTGGCCGAGGACAAGCAGGCGACGCTTGTCGCGGGTATCGAGGTCGCGGTGAATCTTGCGCCCCTGGATGATTCGGTGCTCGGTGGCCCCTACGACTTGGCGCGCACGATTCAGGCCCGACTGCGCAAGGAGGCGTACGTCCTGCACGCGCGGCGGTACCTCGTCGAGAGCGGCCCCTTGCATCCCCGACAGCAGCACGTGATCGACGATCTCACCTGCTTTGCCCGCCCGTATCTCAGCAGGTTGTGGGCGCGACTGCACGGCCGCGACGTCTGGCAGGAGTCCTGTGCTGACGTCGACGACGTGCGTGCCCTTCTAGAGGGCGTGGCCAGGTCCGTCAGCCTCGACCACCGGCAGCGAATCAAGGCGATGCTCGAAATCGAGGTGGCCAAGTGAAGTTGCTCGCAGACTCCGGATTGTGGAGCACCGGTCCGACCGTGTCGCCAGCACCCGCGGTCGCCGTTCTCGAAGTCAGCGGTGCGGTGCTCGCGTGGACGGTGGACGGTTCGCCGGAAGCAACGTCCCCACGCATCACCTTCACCGACGTGGCTACCGCTGAATGGCTTTGGCGCGTGGTCGGGGTTGCTGGCCACACGGCCTTGGTCGTGGCCCTCTCCGACGAGCCACCCGGCGACGCCGTCGACGTCGGCGGCATCGACCTGCTACCGGAATCGGTGAAGGCTTTGCGGCGGTTGGCCTTCGGCCACTGGCTTCGACGGTGGTGGCCCGCGAGCGCGAGAGACGGGATCGCGAGCTTGGATCGTTCGCTTCTCGACGGTGAGGTTGCGCTGCTGACGGCGGCCGCCCAGGACTACTTCCCCGAGGACACGTTGGATTCCGACGTCGTCGAACTCCTTGCGCCGCATCGCACTTCGATGCTCGTGCACAAGAGCGCCGGCGACCCACGCGTCGGCGAGCTTGTTGGCGCCTGCATGGAGTTGGCGGACGAGGTCGGCGCGTGGGAGTCGTCGGAATCATTGGCGACGCTGGACGATTCGAGCTCCCGTCGCCGCGACGATTACGCGTTGGCGGCAGGTGCGGAATCGCCTGGCTCGGCCACCGCCGCAATCGCCACTGGTGTTGGCTCGGTGGACTGGATGGCGGTGCCGCCAGGAGTGTTCGACGCCGCCGACGACACGATCGCGTGGACGGTCGAGGCGAAGGACGGTGCGGCGGTCGCGCTGATCCGAGTCGCTCAGTTGGGGCAGGCGTCGCCAGAGGGTATCCAGGTCAGGGTGAGTTCCGGCGCCATCACTGGCACGGGAGTTCTCGACGTGAACGGCCGCGGCGGGGTGCCCCTGGTCGACGGCGATCAACGGGTGTTGGCGGAAAGCCCTGCCTGGAACCATGATTGGACGACGACGTCGGTCCGCATCGGAGCAGACGTACCCGAGGCTGCCGACGCAGCTGAGATCCGTGAGCGGATTCGTGCCTTCGCTCGCCGTAGGCTCGCCGCACCTGGTTCCGACGCCTACCTTGCCGAGGTGCTTGCGGCCGAGTCCGACTACTGATCGTCATCGCTACCTGGCGGCGGCTTGAATCGTCGTCGAACTGCGAACCGCTCGCGGCAGCGACACCGGCTCAGCGTCTGGAGTCCCGACGTGCCAGGCGAGCCACGGCAGGGCCGCCACGAACGCGCTTTCGGCGAAGGGCCAGTCGTGCTTGCCCGGTTGTGCGACGACGGCACAATCGATTCCGTTGGTCTTCCCGAGTGCGCACAAGGAGTTCGCGGCCGCGGTCTGGTCAGAGGGTCGACTGTTCGCCGCCGCCTGAAACGAGGGCGGAACCCCGGTGCCGTTGATGTCGAACCAGCCGGCGATGCCCGCGTAGGGACCATGCCGGGTGATGACGGTGGCCGGGTCGAAGGAAGCGTACGCGGCGGCGTTCCCCCCGAACAGCCTCGCGATCGTCTGTTCCTTCGTGCCGGTGTTGGGGGCGATGTCACCTGCGATGTCCTCGAATGAGGTGAATTGGTCCGGATGCATGACGGTCAGGTCGACCGCGCATGTCCCACCCATCGACCAGCCAACGACGCCCCAGTTGGCCGGGTCCGCGCTGACGCCGTAGGTCGACTCCATGAACGGGACCACGTCCTTGGTGAGGTGGTCGGCCGAGTTTCCCCTAACACCGTTGACGCACTCGGTGTCGGTGTTGAAGGCGCCCCCCGAGTCGACGAAGACGAGGACGGGCGCATTGCCGTGGTGCGCGGCGGCATACTCGTCGACGGTCGTGATCGCATTCCCTGCTCGCAGCCAGTCCGCGGGGTTGTTGAATTCGCCGCCGATCATCATCAACGTTGGTAGCCGGGGTGGCGGATTCGAGGCGAACCAGGCAGGGGGTACGTATACCAACTCGTCGCGATGCTTGAATCCGGATGCCGCGGAGTTGATGGTCACCGGTATGACGGAGCCCTTGGCGGGGATCTGACGGGCCTCCTGCATGGCGACGACGGTGGCTTGGTCGGTCTGGTCGGGCAGGGGGCCAGCGGTGAGTTCGTTCCACGCCGATTGCACGGTGGGGAAGTAGCCGACCCACAGGTTGAGCGCGAGGGCGGCACACAGCATCGACAGCGGAAGCGCCAGCACCGACACGCCACGCCGCCACCACCTGGCGCCGCGCCAGCCCACCACCACGACCGCCGCGGCGGCTCCGGTCGCAGCGGTCCAGATCCACAGGATGTTCGGAGCCGGCTCGCCGCCGGAGAGCCCTTCGGATTGCATATACCAGTAGACGGCGGCGGCCAGCGTGACCCCGACCGCGGTGCAGATGGGCAGCCAAATGCGTTGCCAGCGACGGTCTCGCCGGCCGATGGCGATCACCAATACGGCGGCGGAAACGGCCTGGACAGTCAGGGGCAACCAGCCGTGTACGAGCGAAAGATGGTGCTGGCCATATGCCGTTGGTGCGTCCGCGTACAGATTCACGGATTCATCGTGGAGGTGAATCCTGGCCGAAACCTGTGAGGATTCGGAAGGCAGGAGCTACGCGACCCGGTTACCTCGGCTTCGCCAGCGGGAACGGCAACGTCTCGCGAATGCTTCGTCCGGTGATCAGCATGACGACGCGGTCGACGCCGACGCCGAGGCCGCCCGTCGGCGGCATCGCGTACTCCATCGCCTGCAGGAAGTCCTCGTCCAGTTCCATTGCCTCGGGGTCACCACCGGAGGCGAGCAGCGACTGCTCTTGGAGCCTGCGACGTTGCTCCACGGGGTCGGTCAGCTCGCTATAGGCAGTGCCGAGCTCGACGCCCCAGGCCACCAGGTCCCAGCGTTCAGCGACGCCTGGGCGGCTGCGGTGGGGGCGGGTAAGGGGCGACACCGACGTCGGAAAGTCCTTGTAGAACGTGGGTTCCATGGTGTGGCCCTCGACGAGGCGCTCGTACAACTCCAGGACGACGGCGCCAGGGTCCCAGTGGGTCAGGTAGGGCACCTCGGCGCCGTCGCACAGCTTGCGGAGCACCGCGAGCTCGGTGTCGGAATCGATCTCGACGCCGAGTGCCTCCGACACCGCGCCGTGCACGGTCTTGACCGGCCACTCCCCGGAGACGTCGACTGGCACCAGTGCTCCGTCCAGGCCGTCGGGGCGCATCACCACCTGGGCTCCGTTGGCCGCTGCAGCGGCGTTCTGGATGAGCTCGCGGCAGCCGTCGATCCACACGTTGTAGTCGGCGTGCGCCTGGTAAGCCTCCAGCAAGGTGAACTCGGGATTGTGGCTGAAGTCGACGCCTTCGTTGCGGAACGCCCTGCCAAGCTCGAAGACTCGTTCGACACCGCCGACGCACAGCCGTTTGAGGTAGAGCTCGGGGGCGATGCGCAGGTAGAGATCGAGGTCGTAGGCGTTGATGTGGGTCATGAACGGCCTGGCATTGGCGCCGCCGTGGATCTGCTGCAGAATTGGCGTCTCGACTTCGAGAAAACCCTTGCCAAAGAGGGTTTCGCGAATCGAATGCAGGATGGCGCTGCGCGCGGCGATCAATTCGCGGGCTTCGGTGTTGATTGCGAGGTCCACGTAGCGGGTTCGCACGCGTGCCTCGGGATCGGTCAGGCCCTTCCACTTGTCGGGCAGTGGGCGCAGGCACTTGCCTATGATCCGCCACTCGGTGGTGATCAGCGATCGCGTTCCCGACTTGCTCTGTCCCATCACGCCGGTCACCTCGATCAGGTCGCCGAGGTCGATCGCGGACGTGAAGTCGGCGGTGCAGCCCTTCGTCAGGCGGGAATTGTCAAGCAGCAGTTGGACTTCCCCTGACCAGTCACGTAGCTGGGCGAACAGCACCGCGCCATAGTCCCGCATGCGGAGCACTCGACCTGCCGCCGTAACCGTCGTGCCGTCCTCGGCTTCGATGGCCTGAGCGACGGTGTGGCTGGGTGCCTTGCCGACGGGGTAGGCATCGATTCCGTTGTCCTGCAACGTCTTCAGTTTGGCCATCCGAACTCGCACCTGTTCGGGGAGGCGTTGGGTCACCTCGTCACCGGGCGTGTCGATGACGAGCCCGGTGAGGTCGGGTGCTCCGCCGTCGTGCCGGAGTCGCCCCGAGCTGACCAACGTGTCGGGTGCCGAGATGTGTTGGCCCGTATGTGGCTGCCGACCGCGGCGGCTGAACGGAAGCACGAGGAATCCCTCGGCGATCACCGAGGCGATGCCGACGCGGGGGATGAGCCGGGCGTCGTCGTAGCACGCGAAGCGCGGAACCCACTCGGGCATGTACTTCATGTTCGATCGGTACAGGGTCTCGATCTGCCACCAGCGCGAGAAGAAGACCAACAGTGCCCGCCACAAACGTGCGATCGGGCCGGCGCCGAGCTGTTCGCCCTCCTCGAAAGCCGAGCGGAACATTGCAAAGTTCAGCGAAATACGGCTGATGCCAATGTCTCCGGCTTGCATGCACAATTCGCTGACCAACAACTCGTTGGTGCCATTCGGGGACTCCGGCGATCTGCGCATGAGGTCGAGTGAGGCTCCGTTGGTGCCCCATGGCACCAAGGACAGCATGGCTACTACGGCGCCGTCGCCCTCGATGTCTTCGCTGACGGCCTCGACCAGGAGGCAGTCGCCGTCGGCTGGATCGCCAATGCGACCGAGGGCCATCGAGAAACCTCGCTCGGTGTCGGTGTCCCGCCATGCGTCTGCCCGCTTCACCGTCTGAGCCATCTCCTCGGGCGACAGGTCGCGATGGCGGCGGATTCGCACCGTCAGGCCCGCTCTCCGTGCGCGCGTGACGGCCTGTCGGACGGGCTTCATCTCGGGACCCGAGAGGCGGAAGGTGTCCGGATGGAGTATGGCCTCGTCGCCGAGCTCGAGGGCGTTCAGACCGGCGTCGCGAAACGCTTGCGCACCAACCGAACTCGCTCCCATCACGCCGGGCGCCCAGCCGTAGGACTCGCAGAGTTTCAGCCACGCGCTGATGGCGGCGGGCCAGGCCCGTGGATCTCCGATCGGGTCACCGCTCGCCAGGCACACGCCCACCTCTACGCGGTACGTCACGGCGGCCCGTCCGTTCGGTGCGAAGACCACCGACTTGTCTCGCCTGGTGGCGAAATAACCGAGCGAGTCGTTCTTGCCGTGGAGCTCCAGCAGCCCGCGGATGGCTGACTCGTCTTCACCCGTGAGCGCGTTCTCGGCTCGCTGGGACTGAAACAGAACGACTGCCGTGACCATTAGTGCCATCGCCCCGAACAAGCCGAGCAGCGCGTTGACGAAGATCGGCGGATGACCGGAGAAGGACTCGGATCCGACTCCCGCGAACGCGCTCACCCGGTTCAGGGCATAGAGAGCGCGGTCTTCCCTCGCGAGAGAGCCCGGGAACGCCTCTAGCAGTCCCCAGCCGACCATGGTGCCCACCGCCAGGCCGGTGACTAGCGTCGCGGCCGCCTTGAACAGTGCTCCGCGACGGACCTTCGCCCAGAACTCGCCGCGGGCGAGGATCAGACAACCCACCGCCGCGATGTGGAAGACCAGGCCGATTACTTCGCCGACGTCGTCGATCACCGGGTTGTCGCCCGCGAGCAGATCCGCCAGATTCCAGACCGCCGCCGCGACCATGTACACGACGAGCATCCACCAGGCGATCCGCTTGCGCGCCGCGAGTGCCGCGGCGAGCAGCACGAGGACGAATGCCCACGCGAAGCTGGTGTCCGGGAAGTTGAAGATGTAGTCGTTGACGAATTCGCGGGGGATCTTGATGACGAATCGCACTAGGGGGGAGACGCTGGCGATCAGGCTCAGCGTGGCGATGACGCCGACGGTCCAGCCGGCGGCGGCGGGAACCCACCAAGCCCTGGAGCGTTGCTTCTTTACCGAAGTCACCGTCATAGGCCGCGAGGATATTCGCTAAACCATCGAAATGGGTGGGAGTGCCGCCGCGAAGCGACACCGAGAGTGGCTACCACACTGGCCCGGTGTACTTCTCGCCAGGACCGTGCCCGGGTTCGTCGGGGGCGACGCTGGCTTCGCGGAACGCCAACTGCAGGCTCTTGAGGCCGTCGCGAACGGGTCCGGCATGCGGGCCCAGGTACTCCGCGGACGCCGTCACCAGACCGGCTAATGCGGTGATCAGTCGTCGCGCCTCATCGAGATCGCGGTGCGGGCTATCGTCGGGATCGGCCTCCGAAAGACCTAGCTTTTCCGCGGCTGCGCTCATCAGCATGACCGCCGATCGGGTGATGACCTCGACGGCCGGGATGTCTGCCAATTCGCGGATGTTAGTGGGATCCGTCATGCCTGGTAGACTCCCATGCGCGACCGTCCCGGCGAACGCCAGGACAGCAAGAGGAGTCCCACTCCCACCGTTGGCCAGAGAACTTGCTTCGAGGCACAGCGGTCCGGTCACAGGCATCCAGCATGCCTGTTCTGCGTTTTCTCGCAGGCGGCGGCAGCCGTGATCGGTCGGCATCGGGTCCTGCTTCGTGCAGGCCCGCTCTGTTCTGTTGAACAGAGCGCTGATGGCGTGGCCTCCCAAATGACGACATAGGAGGCCCCATCAGCACTGAGACCCGCATCAATGAGCGCATTCGCGTACCTGAAGTCCGCCTCATCGGACCAGGTGGTGAGCAGGTAGGCATCGTGCGCATCGAAGATGCACTCCGCGTCGCCCTAGACGCCGATCTCGACCTTGTCGAAGTAGCCCCTGACGCCAAACCGCCGGTTTGCAAGATCATGGACTACGGCAAGTTCAAGTACGAGACGGCTCTAAAGGAACGCGAGTCTCGCAAGAACCAGCAGCAGACCGTCGTCAAGGAACAGAAACTTAGACCCAAGATCGACCCGCACGACTACGAGACCAAGAAGGGTCACGTCGTCCGCTTCCTAGAGGCAGGGTCGAAGGTCAAGGTCACCATCATGTTCCGCGGACGTGAGCAGTCGCGGCCCGAGTTGGGCTACCGCCTGTTGCAAAAGTTGGGCGCCGACGTAGCCGACTACGGATTCGTCGAGACGTCCGCAAAGCAGGACGGCCGCAACATGACGATGGTGCTGGCACCGCACCGCGGCGCGAAGACCAAGGCTAGGGCGGCACAGGACGCCGCAGCGCCAGCGGCGCAGCGGACGGACACGAGCGCGAGCCCTGCCCCCGCTGCCGCGGCCGAAGAAGTACCGCAAGAGCCAGACGTACCGCAGAACTGAAAGAAACTGAGGATCCATGCCAAAGGCAAAGACCCATAGTGGCGCTTCGAAGCGGTTCCGACGCACCGGAACCGGCAAGATCGTCCGCCAGAAGGCCAATCGCAGGCACTTGTTGGAGCACAAGTCCAGCAAGCGCACCCGTCGCCTTGACGGGCGTACGACGGTGGCGGCCAGCGACGTGAGCCGCGTGAACAAGATGCTGAACGGCTGAACTAGCCCCTACTTCAGGCTCAGCCTGACCTGCACGAGAATAGGAACACCGCAATGGCACGCGTGAAGCGCGCACTCAACGCTCAAAAGAAGCGGCGCACCGTCCTCAAGGCCTCGAAGGGCTACCGTGGACAGCGCTCTCGGCTCTATCGCAAGGCGAAAGAGCAGCAACTACATTCATTGACCTACGCGTACCGCGACAGGCGTGCACGCAAGGGTGAGTTCCGCAAGCTGTGGATCTCGAGGATCAACGCTGCGGCCCGTGGCAACGGCGTGACCTACAACCGATTGATCCAGGGCCTCAAGGCTGCCGGCGTCGAGGTGGACCGCAAGAACCTCGCCGAGATCGCCGTCAGCGATCCCGCGGCGTTCACGGCTCTAGTCGAGATCGCCAAGGCCGCGTTGCCGGAAGACGTCAACGCACCTGCGGGCGAAGCTGCCTGACCCGGCGGCGAACCAACCGCTGACCGAACGTTCGGCCCGCGTGGTTGCAGCGGCAAAGCTGCTGCGCCACGTGGGCCGAAAACGTGTCGGGCGCTTTCTCGCTGAAGGCCCCAACCTCGTCGAGGCCGCGCTGGAGCGCGGTCTGGTCGTCGAGGTTTTCGCGACCGAGTCCGCAGCTGTTCGCTTTGCCGACCTGTTGGTCGGTGCGCCGGTGCACGAGGTCACGGACCGGGCCGCAAAGGCTTTGTCCGACACGGTGACTCCCACTGGGCTGGTGGCTGTGTGCACGACGCCCGAGGCGGCGCTGGACGACGTGCTCTCGGGCAACCCTCGACTGCTTTTGATCGCCGTCGACACGTCCGAACCGGGCAATGCCGGCACGCTGATTCGCACGGCCGACGCCATGGGTGCGGATGCCGTGGTCCTCGCGGGCCATAGCGTCGATGCTTTCAACGGCAAGTGTCTACGGGCGTCGGCGGGAAGCATCTTTGCGCTGCCGGTTCTAGAGGCGGTTGACGCGACGGAACTGTTTGCCGCACTGCAAAAGTCGGGTCTGCGAGTACTGGCGACGACCCTTGACGGGGAGGTTGCCCTCGACGATGTCGACCTGTCACGACCAACGGCGTGGGTATTCGGCACGGAGGCACACGGATTGGCACCCGAACTCGCCGCGGCAGCCGACGCCAGGGTGCGGATACCAATGAACGGCACCGCCGAAAGTCTGAACGTGGCTGCCGCGGCTGCGATCTGCATGTACCAGAGTTCGCGCGCCCAAGCTTAGTGGGCTGCGGTCCTGGCGCATACGTCGCTCCACGAATCATTTTGGACGAGTGACGAATTCGCTCATTCGGCAGTTGGTGCCGTCGGCCATACCTGCGCCGCCGCTGCCGCCGCCCGCGTCATTGCCAGCGGTAGCGCTCGGGGGGACTCGGCGGCGTGTCCCTCAGCGGCGGCGACGCCTGATTTCCGCCGGCCCAGCGTCATAGCCCTAGGGTCGTAGCCCCAGCGTCGTAGCCCCAGGGTCGGAGCCCCAGCGTCGCGGCGCGCGGTCGATAGGCCTCCTGGCGTCCTATGCCCGAAATCGAGCCTAGGGTCGCGACTTCGAGCCCAGGGTCGTGGGTGCCGACGAATGTCCTTGCAAACACGACCCTGACCGCGATCTCGAGGCTAGGACCGAGAACATGGTCCGACCGCAGATCGACTCCGTGAGAAGGGGTTGCCGCCCAGGTCAGTTCGGCGGGCAACTGCAAACCCTAGAACGCGCCGTCGTGGCCGGAGCAGCTACCTCGCACGGGTGGGCTAGCACAGCGCGATGAACGGCCTGGTGGCCGATTAGAACGGATCGCTATAGCCGCAATTCATTCGAATCGGCGTCGAGCCGAGCACTGTAGGCCCCCCGACGCCCGGCCGCTGATCGTTGACGGAGAGCCAGCGACTTAGCCTGGCTCGGGCGGCGGCGCCGGCGGTGCCAACACCGACGGCGAAGTGGAAATGACGGTCGACGGCGCCTCGATCGGTGCGTTGACGACCGTGCTCTCCTCGGCCGGCGGCGTCGCACCGACCACGGGGACGGTCGGTGCAGCAGGCACCGTGGTGGTCGTTGGGGCGGTAGTAATGCTCACTGCGGTTGGCTCACCGGTATTCGTAACCTCCGCACCGCATGCGCTCAAGGACGGCGCGGCGATGAGTGCAAGAGCCATACCGGCGAACGCCGAACGCCGGCGGAGGGCGGTATTGAGGGTCCTCATTACTAAGTCCTCGTTCCTCTATCGAAATTTCCTGCATCTTCCTTCGTCACTGAAGGACTGAACGCGAGCTACCTGATAGTCCCCAAGTAGCTCTGAATTTCCTGTACCCGGTCATGCAGCAATTCATGCGTGCGTAACGAAGATGCAGGTCCGACGGCCGTCGCGCCAACCTTCCGATCTTGTTCGCGGGCAACCCCAACAATCTTGATCGCCAGGTCACGGCGAACAGCCAGTGGCGCCTATCCGTTGATGAGGCCCCGCGCAACGTGAGTGATCTGCACTTCGTTGCTGCCTGCGTAGATCATCAGCGACTTCGCGTCTCGGGCGAGTTGTTCTACTCGATACTCGGTCATGTAACCGTTGCCGCCGAACAATTGGATCGCTTCCATCGCGACGTCCGTGGCGGCTTGCGAGCAGTACCACTTCATCGCCGATGCCTCGGCAAGGGAGATCGGCATTCCAGCCTGTGCTGCCTCGATGACGCGGAAGAGCATGTTGCGCACGTTCATTCGAGCCACCTCCATGCTCGCGAGCTTGAGCTGGATGAGCTGGAACTGGCTGATCTCCTTGCCCCACAAGGTTCTGGTTCGCGCGTAGTCGACGGACAATCGCAAGCACTCCTCGATGACGCCCAGCGCCATCGCCGCGACGCCGATCCGCTCGGCGGAGAAACTGGACCTCGCGCTGTCGCGACCGTCGCCCGCCTCGTTGTTCTCGGTCTCGCCGAGGAGTCGGTCGCGGCCGAGGCGTACGTCGTTGAAGAACAGCTCGCCGGTCCGCGAACTATGAATCCCCATCTTGTGGAAGGGCTTTGACTGCACGAACCCCTCCATGCCGCGGTCAAGGACGAAGGTGAGGACCTTACGGTCGCGCTTGTCTACGCTTGCGTCGCCCTCATCGAGCTTGGCGTAGACGACCACGACGTCGGCGTCCGGCCCGTTGGTGATGAAGGTCTTCTGCCCGTTGAGGATGTAGTCGTCGCCGTCCCGGACGACGTAGGACTTCATCCCGCCGAACGCGTCGGAGCCCGATGCGGGTTCGGTGATCGCCCACGCGCCGACCTTCTCGTAGGTGACGAGCCCGGGCAACCACCGTTCCTGCTGGGCCAGAGTGCCGCGGGAGGTGATCGTGGGGACGGTCAAGCCGAGGCTGACGCCAACGCCGGTGACGACTCCCATGCTGACCCGACACAATTCGCTGATCAGTACGAAGCCCATGCCCGCCTGGTCGCTTCCGCCACCGAACATGCCACCGGACGAGGAGCGAGCGGGCGGGGCGCCACCGTCGCGCATCCTCGCCAGGCGTTTTTCGAGTGCATCCTTGGCCATTGCGTCGATGCCAAACGTGGCGAAGAGTTTTCGAATGATCGGGTAGGGCAGCATGTCGCCGCTCTCCAGGTCGTCGACGTGCGGGCGAATCTCCTTGTCTACGAACGCGCGTACCGCGTCCCGCACGGCGATGTCGACGTCAGACCATTCGAGCATGTATCAGGCTGCCCTTCGGAGCTTCTTGGGTCCAGGCGCCGCGCCACCGCGTAACCCTGCGAGCGAGAAAGTGGTGTGCACCAACGAGCCAGCGCGCTCGAACAGTGACTTCTGCCTAGGCACATAGTGCATCGGAAGGTCGCGACGATCGCGTGGGGGTGCGGTGAATCCGGGCGCCTCCACCAACGGCGCATCCTGCGGTGCCCGGCCTTCGGCCCGTCGATACGCGGCCAACGCCCTTGGATGTAGCCGGATTTCGTCGGGGACTGCGATGAACGCGAACTCGACGAGCTTGCCGAACAACCGCAGCAGCATCTCGTCACCCGGCGTCCACCGCATTCCGGCCTTCTCGCGGACCGCCTGGTCGAACAAACCGGCGGCGATCCAGCGCTGCCCGGCGACCATCGGTCGGAACATCTGGTCCCACACCGATGTGGGCATCAAGACGAACCAAGGCTTCGGTATCCGGATGGAGAGGATGTCCAGCGTCGCCTGGTTGATTTCGAGTTCGTCGCGGCAGACGCGCAGCCAATACGCCTGGAAGTCATCCCACGTCGCGGGGACGGGACGCATGCTCATTCCGTACATCCGGTACCACGCCACGTGCTCGTCGAAGAGTTGGCTCTTCTCCGCCTCGGTCAACCCTCCGCAGAAGTACTCGGCGACCTTGATGACGAGCATGAAGAAGGTGGCATGTGCCCAGTAGAACGTCTCGGGGTTGAGCGCGTGGTACCGACGGCCATCGGCGTCGGTGCCCTTGATCGTGGCGTGGAATCGCTTGATCTGCTCACCGGTCCGTGCGGCTCGGTCGCCGTCGTAGACCACGCCCATGATCGGGTAGACCGATCTGGCGACCCGCTGCAGCGGTTCACGGAGCAGGATCGAATGTTCCTCGACGCCCGCACCCAACTCGGGGTACATGTTCTGCAGCGCGCCGATCCAGACACCCATCATTCCGGTGCGCAGGTCGCCGAAGTACTTCCACGTCAGTGACTCGGGGCCGAGAGGGTCGGCGACCGTCGTGCGCTCGGCGTGTTCTCTATCGACGTTGGTCGAGGTCTCGGTCGAGGTCGAGCTCGCTGTCATCTGTGTCCCTCCGTCGTGCGCCGAACCACGGGATTCATCGTCAGGATAGGCTTGACAACGCATGTTGTCTACGATCTGGCGCGGCGCGTCGAAGGCGTGTGACCAGCAAATACGTCGAGGACAACGGTGCGCTCCGGATTCACCACCCGTCGCGGGCTGTGACAGCCGAGGAGACTCGCGGGCCGGTGTGAGCAATGTCTACCGGCCTCCCATCAAGATCGCCCCAACTGCGCCTTTGGTTCTTCACCGGGTGGCGGGCCGACTGCGATCGTTGCCGCTCCTCGAAACGGGCACCTAGTGTGGCGCATGTGAATGTCGAATCGTTCCAGGAACGAGTCGGCGGCCCGCGTGGGTGGCTCAGGGTCACCAACCACAACCCTGCAGTGATCGCGTTCGTGAAGCGCGCGCGCCGCGCGCTCCCCGGTGACCCCGAGTTCGGTGATCCGCTGACCGCAGCCGGTGACGGCGGTCCGCAGGCCGCCGCCCGCGCCGCTGATCGGCTCCTCGAGCGCGACGCCGCGTCGCGCGAGGTGGGCCTGGCAGGCTTGCAAATCTGGCAGGCACTGACCGAACGAGTCTCCGGTAGGCCTACTTACGACGAGATGACAGTCGTCTTCACCGACCTCGTCGGTTTCTCCGACTGGTCGCTTGCGGCAGGTGACGAGGCAACCCTGAAGTTGTTGCGCCGCGTTGCACAGGTCATGGAGCCGCCACTGTTGGCAGCAGGCGGGCACATCGTGAAGCGGATGGGCGACGGCGCCATGGCGGTCTTCAGAGACCCCGCGACCGCACTGCGGGCCGTGATGGAGGCCCTCGGAGCAGTGCAGGCCATCGACATGGACGGCTACACCCCGCGAATGCGGGCGGGCATTCACACTGGGCGGCCCCAGAGGATCGGTTCGGACTGGCTGGGCATCGACGTCAACATCGCCGCCAGGGTCATGGAACAGGCCACCAGGGGTGGTCTCGTCGTGTCACAGGCCACGCTCGATCGCATCCCTGCCGACACTCTCGACGAGCTCGGAGTGACGACGAAGCGTGTGCGAAAGCAGCTGTTCGCCGCGAAGATCGCGGGAGTCCCCGAGGACTTCGTCATGCATCGAGTGAAGATCCGCAGGCACCTGCGAGGTGACGATCCCGAGGACGGCGACTCTTCGAAGGCATAGTCGACCGTGATGGCGTGGACCTTGTTGTCGAGGCCGTGGCACTGGGAAGCGCCGAATGCGCTTGTCCCCGAGTGCAATCAAACGGAGCGAAGGCCGACGCATCGCGAACCCTCAGCGGAATTCGTCTGCGGAAGCCTCGATCCAATCGGACCGCCATGACTCCGGCGCATCCTCTAGCAGCTCGCCGGGCATCAGCCACTCGTAGATCTCGGCGTACGTTCGCGTGCGCTGGCCCTCGATCCTGCGGTTGAGCATCGTGGGTGACAGCTCGTCGAATCCGTTCAGTCCCATCGACGCCACGATCTGGGCGGCGCTGGCGACCGTCGCGCGCTGAAAGTTGAATACGCGAATCGCCTTGTCCGGCACGTCCAATGCGCGTGTCCGTGCGGGATCCTGGGTGGCGACACCCGTCGGACAGTGATTCGTGTTGCACTTGAGCGCCTGGATGCAGCCGACGGCGAACATCATCGCCCTCGCAGAGAGGGTGAAGTCGGCGCCCTGACATATCCGGGAGACGATGTCCACGCCGCTGGCGACCTTTCCGGATGCGCCGATGCGGATCCTGCCCCGCAAGCCCGTGCCGACGAGGCAGTTGTGGACCAGCATCAGCCCTTCCGTCAGTGGCATACCGACGTGGTCCTCGAACTCCTGCGGTGCTGCGCCCGTGCCACCTTCGGCGCCGTCGACGATGACGAAGTCGGGTGCGATTCCCGTCGCGACGATCGCCTTGCAGATCGACAGGAACTCGGTGCGGGCGCCAACGCATAACTTGAATCCGACGGGTTTGCCGCCGGAAAGTCGGCGCAGCGTCGCGATGAAGCCGACGAACTCCGTTGGGGTGGAGAACGCACTGTGCGACGGCGGGGAAACTACGGTGACCCCGGCCCGAACCCCCCGGGTGGCCGCTATCTCGGGGCTGACCTTGGCACCTGGAAGCACGCCTCCCAGACCGGGTTTGGCGCCCTGGGACAGCTTGATCGAGATCGCCTTCACGGACTCCAGCGCAGACTTCTCGGCGAAGCTGACGGGATCGAACCGGCCGTCGGCGTCGCGGCAGCCGAAGTAACCCGAGCCGATCTCCCAAATCAGGTCGCCGCCACCGCGTAGGTGATAGGGGCTGATGCCGCCCTCTCCGGTGTCATGCGCGAACCCGCCTCGAGCCGCCCCACCGCTGAGGGCCTCGATCGCATTGCCGGACAGTGCACCGAAGCTCATCGCGGAAACATTCAGCAGCGCAATGTCATAGGGTTGGCTGCAGTCGGGACCGCCCAGCCGGACCTTGGGCTCGAGGTCGTCGGCGAAGTGAGCGCGCAGCGATTGCCTGAGGAATTCGTAGCCGATGGCGTACACGTCACGTTCGGTGCCGAACGGCTCGTCACCCTTGGTGCCCTTCGCCCGCTCGTAGACCATGTCGCGGGTCTCTCGATCGAACGGAGTGGCCTCGGTGTTGGACTCGATGAAGTACTGACGGATCTCGGGACGTATGAGCTCCATCAGAAATCTGACGTGTCCGAGGATCGGATAGACCCGAAGAATGGTGTGACGGGTCTGCACGAGATCCCATGTACCAAGCGCAGCCATGGCGAGAAGTACGGCGGCGAGGATGGCCCACGCCAAGGACGCCGTCGCCGCGGCCACCACCGCCAATGCCCCGACGATCCACACCGCTGCAACGATCAGGGGCCGCACCAACACCGCGTGACTGTAACGCGGGTCACTGTGGGTCCGTGGCTATGATCGCCGAGTGGCTGATCAGCCAGTACTGACCGAGGAAGCGCTGACTGCAGCCGTCAGCGCCGCGAAGCATGCCTTCGATGAGGCCGCCGACCTCGACGGACTGGCCCGAGCGAAGACCGAACACCTCGGCGATCGCTCGCCGATCGCGCTGGCCCGCCAAGCACTCGGTTCGCTCCCGAAGACCGAGCGCGCCGACGCCGGTCGCCTGGTCAACGTGGCGCGGACCGAGGCGCAGACCGCGTACGACGCACGACTGGAAGCCCTGCGCATCGAACGGGACGCTGCGGCGCTCGTCGCCGAGCGCATCGACGTGACGCTTCCATCGACGCGTCAGCCCCTTGGTGCCAGGCATCCGATCAGCATCCTCATCGACCGCATCGCCGACACGTTCGTCGCGATGGGTTGGGAACTCGCTGACGGGCCCGAGATCGAGACCGAGCAGTTCAACTTCGACGCGCTGAACTTCCCACCCGACCACCCGGCCCGCAGCGAGCAGGACACTTTCCACGTCGCGCCAGCCGGTTCCCGTCAGGTGCTGCGTACCCACACGTCTCCCGTGCAGATCCGGGCGCTACTGGACAGGGAGTTGCCGGTCTACATCGTGTCGATGGGCCGCACGTTCCGCACCGACGAACTCGATTCGACGCACACCCCCGTGTTCCATCAGATCGAGGGGTTGGCGGTCGATCGCGGGCTCACCATGGCTCACCTGCGCGGAACCCTCGACGCGTTCGCGCGCGCCGAGTTCGGGCCGCAGGGCCGCACCCGGCTGCGGCCGCACTTCTTCCCGTTCACCGAGCCGTCGGCCGAGGTCGACGTGTGGTTCGAGAACAAGAAGGGCGGCGCGGGCTGGGTCGAGTGGGGCGGCTGCGGGATGGTCAACCCAAACGTGTTGCGGGCCTGCGGTATCGACCCGACGGAGTACTCGGGGTTCGCGTTCGGCATGGGTCTGGAGCGCACTCTGCAGTTCCGCAACGGCATTCCGGACATGCGAGACATGGTCGAGGGCGACGTGCGGTTCTCGCTGCCGTTCGGGGTGGGCGCCTGATGCGCGTTCCGTATAGCTGGCTTCGAGACGTAGTCCGGGCCGGCGCCCCAGGTTGGGACGTGCCGCCCGACGAGCTGGAGCAGGCGTTCATCAGGATCGGCCACGAGGTCGAGGAAATCTTGCCCGTGGGACCCGTGTCGGGCCCGCTGACGGTCGGCAGGGTGGCCGAGATCGAGGAGCTCACCGAATTCAAGAAACCCATTCGCGCGTGCAAGGTCGACGTTGGCGAGCTCGAGGCGCGTGACATCGTCTGTGGGGCAACGAACTTCAAGGTCGGCGACCTCGTCGTCATCGCGTTGCCAGGCACGGTGCTGCCTGGCGACTTCGCGATTGCCAAGCGCAAGACCTACGGACGCACGTCAGACGGCATGATCTGTTCGGTATCAGAACTGAACCTCGGCTCCGATCAGTCCGGCATCCTGGTGCTTCCGCCCGGCACCGCCGAGCCGGGCGATGCCGCCGCCGACGTCCTCGGTCTCGACGACGTGGTTTTCGACCTGGCGGTCACCCCGGACCGCGGCTACTGCCTCTCGATCAGGGGCATGGCGCGCGAGATCGCATGCGCCTTCGACCTCGACTTCGTCGATCCGGCCGACGTCAAACCCCTGCCCTCCGATGGCGAGGCATGGCCATTGACCGTTCAACCCGGCACGGGCGTCGTGAGATTCGGGCTGCGCCCGGTCACCGGCATCGACCCCACGGCGGTGTCGCCGTGGTGGATGCAGCGACGGCTTCTCCTCAGCGGCATCCGTTCCATCTCGCCAGCCGTCGACGTCACCAACTACGTGATGCTCGAAATCGGCCATCCGATGCACGCCCACGACCGCAGCCTGATCACCGGCGGGTTCGACGTGCGGTTCGCCCAACCGGGGGAGACCGTGGTCACCCTCGACGACGTCGAACGCCGCCTCGATCCTGGTGACGTACTCATCGTCGACGACGTCGCGACCGCGGCGATCGGTGGCGTGATGGGCGCTGGCACCACCGAGGTCCGCCCAAGCACCACCGACGTCCTTCTTGAGGCCGCAGTCTGGGATCCGGCAGCGGTGTCACGCACACAGCGCAGGCTGCATCTGGTCAGCGAGGCTGGCCGTCGCTACGAGCGATCCGTCGACCCCGCGATTTCGGTTGCGGCGCTTGATCGTTGCGCGACGCTGCTGGCGGACATCGCTCACGGGGTCGTCGAACCGACTCTGACCGACTGGCGCGGCGATCCCCCTCGTGACGATTGGTCGGGGCCGGCGGTGAGCATGCCGGTCGACCTCCCCGACCGGACTGCTGGCGTGACCTACGCGGACGGGGCCACGGTCCGAAGACTGACCCAAATCGGCGGGCGCATCACGGCTTCCGGCGACCAGATCACCGTGACGCCGCCGAGTTGGCGACCCGACCTCGTGCAGCCCGCCGACCTGGTCGAGGAGGTACTGCGGCTGGAAGGGCTCGACCTCATCCCATCGGTGCTGCCCCTGGCGCCATCGGGACGCGGGCTGACGCCCAGTCAAGCTCGGCGACGCGCAATCGGAAAGTCCTTGGCGCTCAACGGTTTCGTCGAGGTCCTTCCCACTCCGTTCCTGCCCGTTGGTGTGTTCGACGCATGGGGACTTCCCGCCGACGACCCGCGGCGATCCACCATGGCGGTGCTCAATCCACTGGAGGCCGATCGGCCGCTGCTGGCGACCACGTTGTTGCCGGGACTGCTGGAGGCGCTGGGCCGCAACGTGTCTCGCGGAGCGCCCGACGTCGCACTGTTCGGCATCGAGCAAGTGGCGCTGGCGACTCCACGGACCAGGGCGCTGGACCCGATCCCCGTCGACCGGCGCCCCAGTGACGCCGAGATCGCCACGATCGACGATTCGCTTCCGTGCCAGCCGCTCCACGTCGGCGTCGTGCTGACCGGCCTACGCGAGCCCTCGGGTCCATGGGGCCCTGGCAGACCGGTCGATGCTGGAGATGCGTTCGAGGCGGTCAGGATCATCGGGCGCGCCTGCGGTGTCGACGTCACGCTGCGGGCCGCGCAGCTTCTGCCATGGCATCCGGGACGGTGCGCCGAGGTACTCGTCGGCGACGTCGTCGTCGGTCACGCAGGCCAGTTGCACCCGGCGGTCATCGAGCGCACGGGCCTGCCGAAGGGAACCTGCGCCGTCGAACTGGACGTCGATGCGATTCCCATCGTGGAACGTCAAGTAGCACCGTCCGTATCGCCTTTCCCTGCGGTGTTCCAAGACGTCAGCCTGATCGTGGCCGACGACGTCGCATCGCAGGCGGTCGTCGACGTCGTCCGCGCCGGCGGAGGCGAACTGCTAGAGGACGTCCGGCTCTTCGACGTGTACGTGGGCCCGCAGATCGGTGAGGGCCGCAAGTCGCTGACGTTGGCGCTCACCTTCCGGGCGCCGGATCGGACCTTGACCGAGGACGAGGCGAGCGCTGCGCGCGACGCCGCCGTCGCACTTGCCGCCGAACGCGTCGGAGCCGAACAACGCCGCTGAGGTCACGTCCACGTCGGGCTCGCAACCTCCCTGATTAATCAGTTTGCAACCCGCTGCATAAACATGCAGAATCATGCGGTGACTTCTGTGGCCGTGGCCGGTGCCAGCGGATATGCCGGCGGCGAGATTCTCCGTCTGCTTCTTGGGCACCCCGCCTACGTCGACGGTCGACTCTCGATCGGCGCGCTTACCGCTGCAGCCAGCGCAGGGACGACCCTTGGCGAACACCATCCCCACCTGCTTCCGCTAGCGGGCCGAGTGCTAGAGCCGACCGACGTCGAGGTGCTCGCCGGACACGACGTCGTGTTCCTGGGACTGCCACACGGCAACTCCGCCGCGCTGGCCGAGCAACTCGGACCTGAGGTGTTGATCGTCGACTGCGGCGCCGACTTCCGACTCACCGACCCGGGCGCATGGGAGCGGTTCTACGGCTCGCCGCACGCGGGCCACTGGCCGTATGGACTGCCCGAGCTGCCCGGCGGCAGGGATGCGCTGCGGGCAACGAAGCGCATCGCTGTGCCCGGCTGCTACCCGACGGCCGCGCTCCTGGGGCTGATCCCGGCCGTGGCCGCCGGGCTCGTCGAACCCGCGGTGACGATCGTCGCCGTCAGCGGCACCTCGGGCGCCGGCCGCGCAGCCAAGGTCGACCTCCTCGCATCCGAGGTCATAGGCTCGGCTCGCGCCTACAACATCGCCGGCGCACACCGGCATACGCCGGAGATCGCTCAGGGGCTGCAGGCCGTCACCGCCGACAAGGTGACGGTGTCGTTCACGCCGGTTCTGATTCCGACGTCGCGCGGCATCCTTGCCACGTGCACGGCCCGCACCGAGGCTTCCGCCTCCGAGATCCGCTCGGCCTATGAAAAGGCTTACGGTGACGAACCTTTCGTCCACCTGTTGCCCGAGGGGCAACTGCCAAAGACGGGCTCGGTAATCGGCAGCAATGCCGCGCAGATCGCCGTCGCCGTCGACGGCGACGCGGGCGTGATGGTGTCGCTATGCGCAATCGACAATCTCGTGAAGGGAACGGGGGGAGCGGCGGTGCAGTCGATGAACCTCGCACTGGGTTGGCCGGAGACGGAAGGGCTATCGATCGTGGGAGTGGCACCGTGACTGAGTTGATCGATACCGCCCGTCTAGTCCGGACTCAGGGCGTGACGGCACCCGAGGGATTCCGCGCGACGGGAATCGCGGCGGGCATCAAGGCATCTGGCAAGCCGGACCTCGCTTTGGTGTTCAACGAGGGGCCCGACTACCCGGCCGCCGCGGTGTTCACCCGCAACAAGGTCAAGGCGGCGCCCGTGCTGTGGTCCCAACAGGTAATGACCACCAAGCGGCTGCGTGCGGTGATCCTGAACTCCGGCGGGGCGAACGCATGTACCGGGCCGGGGGGTTTCCAAGACACACATGCCACCGCCGAGGCAGTCGCAGCTGCGTTGTCCGCATGGGGCACTGACACGGGCGCCATCGAGGTGGCGGTCTGCTCAACCGGACTCATCGGCGACCGGCTGCCGATGGACAAGGTGTTGGCAGGCGTCACCGAGATCGTTCGCGAGATGGCGGGCGGCCTGACGGGCGGCGCCGAGGCAGCACAAGCGATCATGACCACCGACACCGTCCCGAAACAGGTTGCCCTGCATGCGGACAACTGGACGGTCGGCGGCATGGCGAAGGGAGCAGGCATGCTCGCGCCGTCGCTGGCGACCATGCTGTGCGTCATCACGACCGACGCCGTCGCCGACGCCGACGCACTCGATCGCGCGTTGCGCACCGCTACGGCGAGGACGTTCGACCGCCTCGACGTGGACGGCAGCTGCTCGACCAATGACACGGTCCTACTTCTCGCGTCCGGCGCCAGTGCGATCACGCCGAGTCAGGACGATCTCGACGCCGCCGTCCTTGCGGTGTGCGACGACCTCTGCGCGCAGTTGCAGGCCGACGCCGAGGGCGTCACCAAGCGCGTCGCCGTCACGGTGTCTGGCGCGGCGACGGAGGACGACGCCGTCGTCGCAGCGCGGGTGATCGCGCGGGATAGCCTGGTCAAGACCGCGCTCTTCGGCTCTGATCCGAACTGGGGCCGCGTGCTCGCTGCCGTCGGCATGGCACCGGTCGAGATGCAGGCCGATCGGATCAGCGTGTCGTTCAACGGGTCTCCGGTGTGCGTCGATGGGGTCGGCGCGCCGGGCGCTCGCGACGTCGACCTGTCGGGCGACGAGATCTCCGTCGTCGTCGACCTCGCCGTAGGCAACGGCGAGGCGACCATTCGCACCACCGATCTTTCGCATGCCTACGTCGAAGAGAACTCGGCATACAGCTCGTGAGCTCCCACGCCGCAGCGGACACGGTCACGAAGGCAGCCGTCCTCGCCGAAGCGCTCCCGTGGCTGAAGGCGCTGCACGGCAAGATCATCGTCGTCAAGTACGGCGGCAACGCCATGACCGACGACGTACTCAAGGCCGCCTTCGCCGCAGACATGGTGTTCCTGCGTAACTGCGGCATCCATCCCGTAGTGGTGCACGGTGGCGGCCCGCAGATCAGTGCGATGCTCAAGCGTCTGGGGATCGCGGGCGACTTCAAGGGCGGATTCCGGGTCACCACACCGGAAGTGCTCGACGTTGCGCGCATGGTGTTGTTCGGCCAAGTGGGCCGTGAACTGGTCGGGTTGATCAATGCGCACGGTCCGTATGCCGTAGGCATGACCGGCGAGGACGCTCACTTGTTCACCGCCGTGAGGCGCAGCGTCAACGTCGACGGCGTGGCCACGGACATCGGACTCGTCGGCGACGTCGAACACGTCGACACCGCTGCGGTGCTCGATCTGATTGCCGTAGGCCGCATTCCCGTGGTGTCGACGATCGCCCCCGACACCCACGGTGTCGTGTACAACATCAACGCCGACACTGCGGCGGCGGCGCTCGCCGAGGCGCTCGGGGCGGAGAAGCTGCTGATGCTGACGGACGTCGAAGGGCTCTATACCCGTTGGCCCGACCGCGATTCGCTCGTCAGCGAAATCGACGTGACCACTCTAACCGGCCTGTTGCCTGCCCTAGAGGCTGGCATGGTGCCGAAGATCGAAGCGTGCATGCGCGCGGTCGCGGGCGGCGTCACGAGCGCACACGTGATCGACGGCCGCGTCGAGCACTGTGTGCTCGTCGAACTACTTACCGACGAAGGCTCTGGAACGAAGGTGGTGAAGTGACGAAAACGGAAGATCTGCAGGCGCGTTGGTCGGCAGTGATGATGGAGAACTACGGCACGCCGCCGGTCGCATTGGTGAGCGGTGACGGCGCGGTGGTCACCGACGCCGACGGCAAGTCCTACGTCGACTTCCTCGGCGGAATCGCGGTCAACGTGCTCGGCCATCGCCACCCGGCGGTCATCGAGGCTGTCACGCGTCAGCTCAACACGCTCGGCCACACGTCCAATCTGTACGCCACCGAACCGGGCATCGAACTCGCCGAGGCGCTGGTGGCCCACTTGGGCGCAGACACACATGCGCGAGTGTTCTTCTGCAACTCCGGCACCGAGGCCAACGAGGTCGCCTTCAAGATCAGCCGCTTGACGGGGCGCACCAAACTCGTTGCGGCAGAGGGTGCCTTCCACGGTCGCACGATGGGCTCGCTCGCGCTGACGGGACAGCCCTCCAAGCAGGCACCGTTCGCTCCGCTCCCTGGCGAGGTCACCCACGTACCGTACGGCGACGTCGAAGCACTTGCGCGCGCCGTCGATTCGGACACCGCCGCGGTGTTCCTCGAACCGATCATGGGGGAGGGCGGTGTCGTGACGCCACCGCCGGGCTACCTCGTCGCGGCCCGCGAGATCACGGCCGCCAACGGCGCGCTGTTGGTGCTCGACGAGGTGCAGACGGGCGTCGGCCGCACCGGAGCCTTCTACGCGCACCAGCATGACGGCATCACGCCCGACGTGATCACCCTTGCCAAGGGATTGGGCGGCGGGCTGCCGATCGGGGCATGTCTTGCCGTCGGCGCCGTCGCCGAGTTGTTGACGCCTGGCTTGCACGGCAGCACCTTTGGCGGTAACCCAGTCTGCACCTCCGCCGCGCTGGCGGTGCTCAAGACCCTGGCCGACGACGATCTCATCAGCCGCGCCGACGTCCTTGGCAAGACTCTCAGCCACGGCATCGAATCCCTTGGACATCCGCTGGTGGACCACGTTCGCGGCCGCGGTTTGCTGCGGGGAATCGTGCTGACGGCGCCGCACGGGAAGGCAGTCGAGGCGGGTGCGCGAGATGCGGGATTCCTCGTCAACGCGGCCACCCCCGACCTCATCCGGCTTGCGCCGCCGTTGGTGATCAGCGAGGCACAAATCGATGCACTCGTCGCCGCGCTGCCCGCGGTTCTCGACGCGGCCGCCGCATCGGCGGAGGCGTCGTGACGCTTCGCCACTTCTTGCGCGACGACGACCTCACGCCCGGCGAGCAGGCCGAGGTCCTTGCACTTGCCGCTGAGCTGAAGGCGGCGCCGACGAGCCGCCGCCCGCTGGACGGACCGCGCGGCGTGGCCGTCATCTTCGAGAAGAACTCCACCCGTACCCGGTTCTCCTTCGAGATGGGCATCGCCCAACTCGGCGGCCACGCGGTCGTCGTCGACGGCCGCAGCACGCAGCTCGGCCGCGAGGAGACACTGGAGGATACGGGCCGCGTTCTCTCCCGCTACGTCGATGCGATCGTCTGGCGGACATTCGGCCAGGATCGCCTGAGCGCCATGGCATCCGGTGCGACGGTGCCAATCGTCAACGCGCTGTCCAACGAGTTCCACCCGTGTCAAGTCCTTGCCGATCTCCAAACCCTCGCCGAACGCAAGGGCAAGTTGGCAGGCCTGCGGATGACCTACCTCGGTGACGGCGCCAACAACATGGCGCACTCGCTGATGCTCGGCGGCGTGACCGCGGGCATCGACGTGACCATCGCCGCGCCAGACGGTTTCGCGCCCGACGCTCGGTTCGTCGAAGCCGCTCGGCGGCGGGCCGCCGAGACCGGTGCCACGGTGACGTTGACGTCGGACCCGCAGTCGGCGGTGGACGGCGTGGACGTCGTGGTCACCGACACGTGGACGTCGATGGGTCAGGAGGACGACGGCCTCGACCGCGTCGGACCTTTCCAGCCGTTCCAGGTGAACGCAGAACTGATGACCCGCGCTGATTCGGAAGTAGTTGTGCTGCACTGCCTTCCGGCGCACCGTGGATATGAGATCACCGACGACGTCATCGACGGAACGCTCAGCGCCGTGTGGGATGAGGCGGAGAATCGGCTGCACGCGCAGAAGGCGCTGCTGGTGTGGCTGCTGGAACGCCGCTCGTGACTCGGGGAGTGGCGACTGCAAGCCGGGCAGGTCGACAGGCGCGCATCGTGTCGCTGCTTTCGGCCAATGCGGTCAGCAGCCAGTCCGAGCTCGCGACGATGCTCGCTGCCGAGGGCATCGAGGTCACCCAGGCAACGTTGTCGCGTGATCTGGAAGAGCTTGGCGCGGTGAAGTTGCGCGGCGCCGACGGCGGCGTTGGCGTGTACATCGTTCCCGAAGACGGCAGCCCGGTTCGGGGAGTGTCGGGCGGCACGGAGCGAATGGCTCGGCTGTTGGGCGATCTGTTGGTCTCCACCGACGCCAGCGGCAATCTCGCCGTTCTGCGCACGCCTCCCGGCGCCGCGCACTATCTCGCGAGCGCGATCGACCGGGCATCGCTGCCGTACGTCGTCGGCACGATCGCTGGCGACGACACGATCTTGGTGGTGGCCCGCGAACCCATGACGGGGGCCGAACTGGCCACCACCCTGGAAAACCTGAACAACGTTTCTACTCAAGGAGATTGATTCATGTCCGAACGCGTCATCTTGGCGTATTCCGGCGGTCTGGACACCTCGGTCGCGATCAGCTGGATCGGCAAGGAAACCGGTCGCGAGGTGGTGGCCGTCGCCATTGACCTCGGCCAGGGCGGGGAGGACATGAGTGTCGTCCGGCAGCGTGCAATCGACTGCGGCGCAGTCGAAGCGGTCGTCGTCGACGCGCGTGACGAGTTTGCCGAGGAGTACTGCCTGCCGACGATCAAGAGCAACGCGCTCTACATGGATCGCTACCCGCTGGTCTCCGCGATCAGTCGGCCGCTCATCGTCAAGCACCTCGTGGAGGCCGCCCGCGAGCATGGCGGCGGGATCGTCGCGCACGGGTGCACCGGAAAGGGCAACGATCAAGTGCGCTTCGAGGTGGGATTCGCCTCGTTGGCACCGGATCTGGAGGTATTGGCACCGGTACGCGACTACGCCTGGACCCGTGAGAAGGCCATCGCGTTCGCCGAGGAGAACGCCATCCCGATCAACGTCTCCAAGCGTTCACCCTTCTCCATCGACCAGAACGTCTGGGGCCGTGCGGTGGAGACGGGATTCCTCGAACATCTGTGGAATGCCCCGACCAAGGACGTCTACGACTACACCGAAGATCCCACGGTCAACTGGAGTTCACCCGACGAGGTGATCGTCGGCTTCGAACGCGGTGTCCCCGTCTCGATCGATGGCAGATCGGTGTCCGTGCTGGAGGCCATCGTCGAACTCAACCGTCGGGCCGGAGCGCAGGGCGTCGGAAGGCTGGACGTCGTCGAAGACCGGCTCGTCGGCATCAAGAGCCGCGAGATCTACGAGGCGCCAGGCGCGATGGTGCTCATCACGGCCCACACCGAACTCGAACACGTGACGCTGGAACGCGAGCTCGCCCGCTTCAAGCGCACTACCGACCAGCGCTGGGGCGAGCTGGTGTACGACGGGCTCTGGTACTCACCGCTGAAGCGGGCACTCGAGACCTTCGTCGATCACACCCAGGAACACGTGACCGGTGAGATCCGGCTAGTGCTGCACGGCGGCCACATCGCCGTCAACGGGCGACGCAGTAGCGAGTCGCTCTACGACTTCAACCTCGCCACCTACGACGAGGGCGACACGTTCGACCAGTCGAGCGCCAAGGGCTTCGTGCACGTGCATGGCCTCTCGTCGAAGATCGCCGCGCGACGGGATCTCGCCAAGTGACGCCGAGCAGACGCAAACTCCCCTCGATCGTCCGCTTTCAGGGGACTTTGCGTCTGCTCGATGGGAAGGACACGACCCCATGAGCACCACCAACGAAGGCTCGCTGTGGGGCGGACGGTTTGCCGACGGTCCTTCGGAAGCCCTTGCGGCGCTCAGCAAGTCCACTCACTTCGACTGGGTGCTTGCGCCGTATGACGTCACGGCGTCGAAGGCCCACGCGCGGGTGCTGTTTAGGGCAGGGCTACTGACAGAAGAGCAGCGTGACGGCCTACTCGCGGGCCTGGACAGCCTCGGTGCCGACCTCGCCGATGGAAGCTTCGGGCCGCTGCCCACCGACGAGGACGTCCACGGCGCAATGGAGAGGGGCCTGATCGAACGGGTCGGCGACGATCTGGGCGGCCGGCTGCGCGCGGGCCGGTCGCGCAACGATCAGGTGGCCACGCTATTCCGGATGTGGCTGCGCGACAACATGCGAGCGGTCGGCTCCGCCGCGCTCGACGTGGTCGCCGCGTTGGCTGCCCAGGCGTCCGCCCATCCGACCGCGATCATGCCTGGCAAGACCCACTTACAGTCGGCGCAGCCGATCCTGTTGGCGCATCACCTGCTTGCGCATGCTCACCCGCTGCTGCGCGACGTCGAGCGCATCGTCGACTTCGACAAGCGTGCGGCGGTGTCGCCCTACGGATCGGGTGCGCTCGCAGGCTCGTCACTCGGGCTCGATCCCGATGCGATCGCCGACGAACTCGGGTTCAGTGCGGCCGCGGACAACTCGATCGACGCGACGGCCTCGCGCGATTTCGCCGCAGAGGCCGCGTTCGTATTGGCAATGATCGGCGTTGACCTGTCCCGCCTCGCCGAGGACGTGATCCTCTGGAGTACTACTGAATTCGGCTACGTGACCCTGCACGATTCGTGGTCGACGGGCAGTTCGATCATGCCGCAGAAGAAGAATCCCGACATCGCTGAATTGGCGAGGGGCAAGTCGGGAAGGTTGATCGGCAACCTCACCGGCCTACTCGCGACGCTCAAGGCGCAACCGCTGGCGTACAACCGGGACCTGCAGGAAGACAAGGAGCCGGTCTTCGACTCCGTGACGCAGCTCAAGCTGCTGCTACCCGCGGTGGCGGGCCTGGTGAGCACGTTGACGTTCGACACCGATCGGATGGCAGAGCTCGCCCCACTTGGCTATACGTTGGCCACCGACGTCGCGGAATGGCTTGTCCGCCAGGGTGTGCCGTTCCGCGTTGCCCACGAAGCCGCAGGTGGCGCAGTGAAGGCCGCCGAGGCCCGCGGCGTCGGCTTGGAGGAACTCGATGACGACGAATTCGCGGGCATCCATCCTGCTCTCACGCCCGCCGTGCGCGAGGTGCTCACGACCGCGGGATCGGTGAACTCTCGCGATGCCCGTGGTGGTACCGCGCCGAGGCAGGTCGCCAAGCAGCTCAACGTCATTCGCGACGCGAGCGACCGGTTGCGGATCGGTCTCAAGCCTTAATCGACCCACGACGACGCAATCGGCCCCCTCCGTGGAGGGGGCCGATTGTCGTACTTGGTGGAACGAGATCTACTTGGCCGCTTCCGTATCGTGGCCAGTGGCCTTGGCTACGGCCGCCTTGACCTTGCCTGCCACCTTTGCTTGCTGCGCCTGTGCCGCCTTGACGATGTCGCTGGCGTTGACCTTGCCTGGGCCAGGCAGGTGGGCTGCCACCGACTTGATGACGTCGCCGGGCTTGGCGACGGCCTTGGGATCCTTTGCACTCAAGGTGTTCTGGCTCAACGAACTCCGCAACAGTGCGCCCGGGTGCGGTAGGGCAGCGGGACCAGACGTCACGGTGGGAGCCTTGGCGGCGGCCATCACCGCAGGCGGACCCGGGATGAACGGGTTATCCGGTGCGGGCAGATGCGCCAGCCCATTCGTAAGCACGGTGTTGAGTTTGAGCGACAACTGCTCGACCGCATCGGCGACGGGATCGGGCGTTGTGTCTTCGATCGCCGCGAGAATCGGCCCGAACGCGTTAACGAACAGCGAGTACGTACCGCCAGGAACTGGCGGAGGCGGGAAGGACCCGGTAGGTGCGGTTGGCGGGCTCAGGACGCTATAGACGAGATAGCTCGCTAGACCTGGAATCGTGCTGGGCTCGTCGATGGCCGCCTGCATTGTGACGGCAAGTAGCGTGGGCGCAATTCCAAACCAGGCCGCTGTGCCGGGGGTCTCTCCGAGCCCCGGGAAAGGCACGTACCCACCCCCTACTGCCTCACCAAACGATCCAACCAGCGTTTCGAAGGCCGTGAGGAAGCTAGACACCCTGTCAGGCAAATCGCCGGCTGCGGCCGTTAGCGCGGCCACGGTGTCAGCAGTCGGCGGCGGGACGTTACTCAGTGCGTCGGCAACGAGATCTCCGAACTTGGCGAACGCTTCGAGTACGAGGCCAGGATCGGTGACCGGGTTGGCTCCAGGGCCCAGCGGAGGCGGCAACAGCGACGCCAGCGAGAACACGGGCCCCTCAAGGGCGCTGAGTGACCCCGCGGCCTTGTAGAGCTGAAAGCTGCCCAACTGAGGGATCAACGACGGATCGTTGATCGCAGCCTGCGTCAGGATCGCGAGTTGCAGGGGGAATCCTGCGATCGAGTCGAGGCCGTACTTCGTGAAGTCGCCATTGGCAACGCTGATGACGTTGATCGCGTTGAGCAAGTCCTCGACGAGGGCGGCGGGTTGAACGGCCACGTTGCTGACCGAGTGACTCGGTGCAATGGAGATGTCTGGCGGCATCACCTGAATCGGTGCGGCCACCATAGCCGTGGCACCGACGAGGACCACGCCTGTCGTCAAATAGGGCTTGAGTGTGAGCTGCATGTTCGCAAACCTCTCTGTTCGCTGCGAGCCTGACGATTCGAAAGTTACCTGAGAAGAACCTAAGTGGAGGGATAAACACGAAAATATTTACGAGTCAGAAAATTCGTTATATTCAACGCTGAGGTCGCGCGCGACCGATTCCCACGAAAAAGGCGCCTGCCTAACCCCGCGGCTAGGGTTCCTGCTGGCCATGGCCCCTTAGTTACTGCAACGAAATCATGCGGTATGACCAGTGTGATCGGGTTCCAGAGAACAAAAACCTACTGTTAAGTAACCTAATGAGCCATTCCAGCTGTGGTACACGAGTACCGATGTTTCCTGAGCACTGCGTTTGGTCTATGTTCGAATGCCGACGATTCGAGATAATCCGGACATTTGCGGTCGTAAGTGGCAGAATGCCACGGCCAATGAACGCTTCCGGGCATCGAAAGCCGGCGCAACGAGAGCTCACATCTCGAGATGACGACCTTCCTCGGCACGTGGCAGTCTTTGACAGGAGTTCGCCAGCTCGGGTCGGTCCTCAGGTGATCGGCCCCTGAGCAACGTTCCTAGAAAGTTGCCGCGATCAATCGTCCGCTGCGGCCAGCCACGCCTCTTCGAGTTCGTCCTTGCGCCGATTCAATTCGCTTAGTTGCGAATTCAACTCCGCCACCTTGACGTGATCGGCGGCTACCTCGGCCATCGTGTGATGCAGGGCGCCGATCTGAGCGTCGAGCTTGCCGAGCTGACTTTCGATGCGCGCCAACTCCTTTCCCGTCCTACGATCACGGGCCGAGGCGGTCTCGCCTCGGTCGCGCGTCGGTGCGGTCGACGGCGCTTCGGCCGAAATGCGTTCCGCCAGATACTGTTCGATACCGCCGGGCAGCATGACGCAGCGCCCCCCGCCTGGCAGGGCATAGGTCACGTCGGCGACCCGCTCGAGGAAGTAACGGTCGTGGGTGACGACGATCAGCGTGCCCGGCCAGCCGTCGAGGTAGTCCTCGATGACCGTCAGGGTGTCGATGTCGAGGTCGTTGGTGGGCTCGTCGAGCAGCAACACGTTCGGCTCGTCGAGCAACAAGCGTAGGAATTGAAACCGTCGTCGCTCTCCACCGGAGAGATCGGCCAGCCGCGTCGTCAGCTTGTCGCCGGTGAAGCCGAAGTCCTCGAGCAACGTGGACGTACTGACTTCGCGACCGCCCGCGAGTTCGGTTATCCGGCGGGCACTTTCGACCGCATCGAGTACGCGTAAGGAGCCATCCAGTTCGACTAGCGCCTGGCTGAGGTAGCCGATCTTGAGCGTCTTGCCGCGCTTGACCGTGCCGGAGGTCGGCGCCAGCTCGCCGACGAGCAGCTTCAGGACAGACGACTTGCCGGTCCCATTGACGCCGACGAGCCCGATGCGTACACCGGGTCCGATCGACCAGTCCAGCTTGTCGAGCAGAAGCTTGCCGCCGAGTTCGAGCACGACTCGGTGCAAGTCGAACACGTCCTTGCCAAGCCTGGCAGTCGCAAACCGTTGCAGGGCAAGGGAATCCCTCGGCTCTGGCTCGTTGGCGATCAGCTCGTTGGCCGCTTGGATCCGGAACTTGGGCTTGGAGGTACGTGCCGGAGGTCCGCGCCGCAGCCAGGCCAACTCCTTGCGCATGAGATTGCGTCTACGGGCTTCCGTCCCCGCCGCGATCCGCATCCGCTCACTACGCGCCAGAACGTATGCGGCGTAGCCGCCGTCGTAACCGTCGACGGCGCCGTCGTGCACCTCCCACGTACGGGTGCACACCGCGTCGAGGAACCAGCGGTCGTGGCTGACCACCACTAGGGTTCCCGAGCTTCGTCCGGACAGGTGACTAGCCAGCCAGCCGATCACCTCGACGTCGAGGTGGTTGGTGGGCTCGTCGAGCACGAGCACGTCGTGCCCGGCAAGCAGCAGGGCGGCGAGTGCAACCCGTCGGCGCTCGCCGCCGCTGAGCGTGCTCACTTCGGTGTCCAGCGGGACCTCCGCCAGCAAGTGTTCGACGACGGAGCGCGTCTCCGCCTCGGCCGCCCAGATGTGATCGGCGCGCCCGCCGACGATCACGTCGCGGACGGACGCGTCGGCGGCGAAGTCGTCGGCCTGATGCAGATAGCCCACCGACAGCCCGGACGTATGGGTCACGCGCCCCGAGTCGGGTGGCCGCGCTGCGGTCAGAATCTGGAGAAGCGTCGTCTTGCCGTCGCCATTGCGCCCGACGACGCCGATCCTGTCGCCGTCGTCGACACCGAGGCTGACGCCGTCGAGAAGGGTGCGGGTGCCGTAGCCGACGGTTGCGCGCTCGACATTGATCAGATTGGCCATCAGCCGCCGATCATAGGGCCGTTGCGGTTCTCCGCGGACACCACGATCCCCACAGGCACTCGAGATTGCTGTGCCATGATGACCTCTGCAATCAGGGATTCGGGGGTCCCCAGAGGGGAGCGAACTGTGGTTGATCTTTCGGCAGTCACTAGGCCGTTGGGACGGTTGGTCGCGACCGCCCAGAACGGCCTGGAAGTGTTGCGATACGGCGGGCTGGAGACGGGTGCGGTGCCGTCACCGTTCCAGATCGTCGAGAGCGTGCCGATGTACCGGCTGCGACGTTATTTTCCGCCGGACACCCGACCTGGCGCAAAGCCCGCGGGGCCGCCGGTATTGATGGTGCACCCGATGATGATGTCTGCCGACATGTGGGACGTGACGCGCGACGACGGCGCCGTCGGCATCCTCCATCGGGAGGGCATCGACCCGTGGGTGATCGACTTCGGCTCGCCAGACAAGATCGAGGGCGGCATGGACCGCAACCTCGCCGACCACGTCGTCGCACTCAGCGAAGCGATCGACACGGTGAAGAAGGTCACCGAACGCGACGTCCACCTCGCCGGCTACTCACAGGGCGGCATGTTCGCCTACCAAGCCGCTGCGTATCGCCGCTCGAAGGATCTCGCGAGCATCATCGCCTTCGGTTCGCCCGTGGACACCTTGGCCGGCCTGCCGATGAACTTGCCCGCCAGCATTGCCCCTGCCGCCGCGGACTTCATGGCCGACCACGTGTTCAGCCGCATCGACATTCCCGGTTGGCTCGCACGCACGGGATTTCAAATGCTCGATCCCATCAAGACGGCGCAGTCCCGGATCGACTTCGTCCGCCAACTCCACGACCGCGATGCACTATTGCCGCGTGAGCAGCAGCGCCGGTTTCTGGCCAACGACGGATGGATCGCGTGGTCGGGCCCCGCGATCGCGGAGCTGTTGAAGCAGTTCGTCGCCCACAACCGGATGGTGAGCGGCGGCTTCGCCATCCGCGGGGATCTCGTCACCCTCAGCGACATCGACTGCCCGATCCTCGCCATCGTCGGGGAGGTCGACGACATCGGCCAGCCTGCGTCCGTGCGCGGGATCAAGCGTGCAGCGCCAAGGGCGGATGTATACGAATTCCTCATTCGTGCAGGACATTTCGGCCTCGTGGTGGGTTCGAAGGCTGCCACTCAGAACTGGCCGACGGTCGCGGCGTGGGTCAACTGGCTCGACGGCAAGGGCGGCATGCCCGACATGGTGGTGCCGATGGCGCTTCAACCCGTCGACACCGGCGACAGTGGCGTTCCGCTCGCGTCCCGCGTCGCACACGGAGCAGCTGCCGCCACTGAGATGACCTTCAGCCTGGCCCGCACCGCGGCAGACGCGTTCGTCGCTGCCAACAAGTCGGCGCGCGCACTCGTCGTCGAGACGGCCCGCACGCTTCCCCGGTTGGCACGTCTCGGCCAGATCAACGACCACACCAGGATCTCGCTGGGTCGCATCATGTCCGAACAGGCCAACGGCTCGCCCCAGGGCGAGTTCCTTCTGTTCGACGGCCGTGTGCACACCTACGAGGCCGTGGATCGCCGCATCAACAACGTCGTCAGAGGCCTCATCGACGTCGGCGTTCGGCAGGGCGCCCACGTCGGCGTGCTGATGGAGACGAGGCCCAGCGCGCTCGTCGCCATCGCGGCGCTGTCCCGACTAGGCGCGGTGGCCGTCCTCATGCCGCCCGACGGCGACCTCGTCGCGGCGGCGCGCATCGGCGGGGTGTCCGACATCATCGCCGACCCGGTGAACCTCGAGGCCGCGCAACGACTTCCGTTGCGGGTGTTGGTCCTCGGCGGTGGCGAGACGCGAGCGCTTGATCTGCCGGAGGACGCCGACGTCGTCGACATGGAAAAGATCGATCCCGACGTCGTAGCACTGCCGGGCTGGTACCGGCCCAATCCCGGTTTCGCCAAGGACCTCGCCTACATTGCCTTCGCGACGGTCGGCGGCGAGCTCGTCGCACGCCAGATCACCAACTTCCGCTGGGCGCTGTCCGCGTTCGGCACTGCGTCGGCGGCCAACCTCGGCGCAGGCGACACGGTGTACTGCCTCACGCCGCTGCACCATCAGTCCGGATTGCTCGTGAGCCTCGGCGGCGCCGTCGTCGGTGGTACCCGTATCGCCCTGTCCCGGGGACTGCGACCGGACAGGTTCGTCCACGAGCTCCGCCAGTACGGCGTCACCGTCGTGTCCTACACCTGGGCGATGCTGCGCGAGGTCATCGACGATCCGTCGTTCGAGCTCATCGGCAATCATCCGGTGCGGCTCTTCATCGGCTCGGGCATGCCGACGGGGCTGTGGAAACGCGTCGAGGAAGTGTTCCAGCCCGCGCACATCGTCGAATTCTTCGCCACGACCGACGGGCAAGCGGTGCTTGCCAACGTGTCGGGCGCCAAGATCGGCAGCGAGGGCAGGCCCCTGCCCGGCGGCGGCCACGTCGAACTCGCCGCCTACGACGTCGACGACGACCTCATCCTCGAGGACGACCGCGGCTTCGTCCGACTGGCGCAGCCGAACGAAGTCGGTGTGTTGCTCGCGCACCCGCGGGGTCCGATCGATCCGACGGCATCGGTCAAACGCGGCGTGTTCGCGCCCGCGGACACGTGGGTGTCGACCGAGTACCTCTTCCGGCGCGACGACGACGGCGACTTCTGGCTGGTCGACAATCGCGGGTCCGTGATTCGGACATCGCGTGGTCCCGTCTTCGCCGCAGCCGTCAACGACGCGGCCGGGCGGGTCGGCGCCGTCGACCTTGCGGTGACGTACCGCGTCGTCGTCGATGGCCAGACTCTCGCCATCACGGCCCTGTCGCTGGCACCAGGCGGAAGCGTGCCGACGGCTGATTTGAACGAGGCACTGGCCGGCCTGGCCGTAGGCAACCCGCCGGACGTCGTGCACGTGGTACCGGAGATGGTCCTGAGCGCGTCGTATCGTCCGCTGCTCGGGCCTCTTCGGGCCGCGGGAATCCCGAAGGCTTCACGTAACGCGTGGTACCTCGACGTCGAAACAAATCAATACAGGCGGCTCACGGCTGCTGCCCGAGCCGAACTGACGTAGGCGGCGACGGGCCGCGGCACACCTCAACTGTTAGGCTCCCGAGTGCGGCGCGTAGCCGTCTGGGTCGGGCCAGGCGCGGCAATGGAGGATTAGATGACATCGCAGACCAGCGGAAACACCAGCTGGAAGCGCGCCATGGCTGTCGTCATGGCGACTGGTGCGCTCGCGGCTGGACTGTCGCTGGGGATTGCAGCGCCTGTCGCATGGGCCGATCCAACTACCCCCACCACCGATCCTGATGCCCCGCCCCCGATGACGGCGGATCAGGTGCTTGCGATCATCGATGCGGACTACGACACGGGCGCAGGCGGAGGACAGATCTCCAACCTGATCCACACCGTGATGAAGCTCCGTGCCCAGGGATTCATGCCGTCGAACGCAAACAAGGAAGCCATCGTCGCAGCGCTGGACAAGCGGCCCAACCAACAGCCCTTGATCGAGGCGTTGCAGGCAACCCTCGTTACGCAGCGGCGCAATCAGGCGCGCGCTCAAGCGGCACAGCAGCCGCCAACCTCCACCACCGTTGGAGTTGGCCAGATGCCGGGCCAGGACTACGACCCGAACGGCAACCGCAACCAAGAGGGCGGCGGCATTCAGATCACCGCCCCGTCGGGCTAGCCGTGGCAGCGCTCGACCAGAAGTTGCTCGACATCCTGGTGTGTCCCGCCGATCGCGGACCGCTGATCCTCGTCGACGATCTCCTCTACAACCCCCGACTGCGCCGCGCGTATCGCATTGACGACGGCATTCCGGTGCTGCTTGTCGACGAAGCACGCGACGTCGGCGACGACGAGCACGCCAGGCTCGTTGCCTCGGCTGGCTGATCAGGCCAGCGCCGGCAAGTCTCCTGTCAGATAGCGCTGCAGGTTGGGACCTACGGTCGCGACGATCTGCTCGATTGGCAGTGACTTGAACGGTTCGAGTTCGAGGATGTAGCGCGCCATCACGATGCCGACCAACTGCGACGCCACGAATTGAACCCGTATCGGGCCCGAACCCTGCGGATCGTCGACGCGGGGACCGATTTCTGCAGTGATGATCTCCTGCAGGAAAGATCGGATCAGGCTGACGTCGCTGCCCGCTAGCAGTGATCGCATCGTTGCGACGATCCCGGAGCCGAGTTCCGAATCCCACAGCGGCAGAAGCAACGACGGGATCCGCCAGCCGAGTTCGTCCACCGGGGCTTCCCGCAGCGGACCGATGATCTGCATGGGGTCGATCGGGATCTGGATGGCGGCGACGAACAGCTGCGCCTTGGTGCCGAAGTAATGGTGCACCAAGGCAGCGTCGACGCCGGCGGAGGCGGCGATGGCCCGGATCGAGGTATTGTCGATGCCGTTGCGCGCGAACAGCTCTCGCGCACTCGTCAGTATGCGGTCGCGGTTGTCGGACGTCCCGGGCGGCCTGCCGGGACGTTTCTGACCCGCGCTCACGGAGTTCTGCGTCGCAGCGTGGCTGCCGCCAGACACAGGGCGACGACGGCGAAGGCCACGACGACTGCGATGTCACGAACGGCGGTGGTCGTCAGGTCGGAATGGGCGCCGACCTGTTGGAGGGCCTCCAACGCATAGCTGGCCGGAAGCGCGTTGCTGACCCACTGCAGCCAGTCGGGGAGCACCTCGCGCGGAACGATGATTCCGCACAGGAGGATCTGTGGCGCGATGACCACCGGCATGAACTGCACAGCCTGAAATTCGGTGCGGGCGAACGCACTACACAACAAACCGAGGCCGACTCCGAGTATCGCGTTGATGATCGCGATCATGAACACCCACATCGGGCTGCCCGCAGTGTCGAGGCCGAGGAACCAGAACGAGATCAGGCAGGCGAGGGTCGCCTGGGCGGCCGCGGCGATGGAGAACGCCGTGCCATAGGCCGCCAGCAGATCGAGTCGGCGCAGGGGTGTGGTGAGTATTCGCTCCAGCGTCCCCGAGACGCGTTCGCGCTGCATCGTGATCGACGTGATGAGAAACATCACGATCAAGGGAAAGATGCCGAGCATGATCAGGCACGCGTTGTTGAACGGTGACGGCGTGCCCGGCCGGTGTGGGGCGTCGACGAACATGAAGTACATCAACGTGATGATCGCGCTCGGAACGACGACGATCATCGCGACGCTGCGGTGATCGCCCGCGATTTGGCGCATGATCCGGCTCGTCGTGGCCAGATAGGCCGCAGGGCTCAGCGTGCTTCGACGTTTCAGGCTGCGGTGCTGTGCCGAATGATGGACAGAAACGCTTCCTCCAGTGACGTGCATCCGGTGTCCTCTCGCAGTTTGTCCGGGGTGGTGTGGGCAAGCAGGCGGCCTTCCCTCATGAGGAGCAGGTCGCCGCAATGGTCGGCTTCGTCCATGACGTGGCTTGAGACGATCAATGTCGTTCCGCGACTGGCCAATCGGTGGAACTGATCCCACAGGTCGACACGCAGTACGGGGTCGAGGCCGACGGTCGGTTCGTCGAGCACCAGCAGGTCGGGTTTCGACACCAAGGCACAGGCCAGCGACGCTCGCGTGCGTTGGCCGCCAGAGAGGTTCCCGCACAGCGCATTTCGGTGATCGTTGAGTCCCACCGCTTCCGTGGCGTCGTCCGCGGCGGCACGGTCGGCGCCGTAGAGTGCGGCGAAGTATCGCACGTTGTCGATCACGCGGAGGTCGTCGTAGATCGTGGCGGACTGGGTGACATAGCCGACGTGGCTTCGGAGTTCGGCGGATCCGGCGGGGCGGCCGAGCACCATCACTGTTCCCGACTCGACGATCTGAGTGCCGACGATCGCACGCATCAACGTCGTCTTGCCGCACCCGGAAGGGCCGAGCAACCCGGTGATCGTGCCCTTCGCGATGCGCACCGAGACGTCGTCGACGGCGGTCCGCTTGCCCCGGATCACGGTCAGATGCTCGATCGAGACGGCAGGTTCCGCTCCGGTCGCCAGTAATTCATCGCTCGATGAAGTCATCATGCGATGAATAATCCTCCCCGTGACAGACGAGTGTCAAGGACCGGGCAGAATCGCCCCAATGAGTGCCGAGCGTCTGGCCACGGACCCCGTCACGGCAGCTCGGCGCTTGCTCGGTGCGCAGCTGACTGGGCGCGGTGTGCGCGCAATGATCGTCGAGGTCGAGGCCTATGGGGGACCACCCGACTGCCCCTGGCCGGACGCCGCATCGCACTCCTTTCGCGGACCGCGACCCCGCAACATGGTGATGTTCGGTCCCGCCGGATACCTGTACACCTACGTCAGCCATGGCATTCACGTGTGCGCAAACGTGGTGGCTACCTACGACGGGGTGCCCGGCGCAGTTCTGATTCGTGCCGCGGCGGTCGAGGACGGCGTCGACGTCGCGCACTCCCGCCGGGGTGCCGTCGTGCCCGCTGCGTTGGCACGGGGTCCGGGCAATCTCTGCTCTGCGCTCGGAATCACCATGGCGGACAACGGGATCGACTTGTTCAGCGACGCGAGTCCGATTCGGCTGACGCTGGGAGAGCCGCATACCGCGATGAGCGGACCCCGCGTCGGAGTCAGCACCGCGGCCGATCGGCCGTGGCGGTTTTGGCTGCCCGCCTACCCAGAGGTGTCGGCGTACCGCCGGAGTCCGCGGGCACCTGCACCCGGGCTCAGCGACTAGGCACTGACCACGCGAGGGCTGGCGCCTTCAAGCGCGCACGCGAGGGGCCGCCGCGCGAGTCGGTGAGGTCGACCGTCGCGATCAGGTGCTGCTGCCCATCTTCGAGGAATGGAATGACGTCAGCGAGCATCAACTTGGCGCGACGAAAGCCTGCGAAGGTGCCGTCGTCGCCAACGTTTCCCCAGGTGAGGTAGACGAACCGCTCGCCGCGTCTGCCTTGCACGGCAGGACCGCGGAAGTCGACGCCGTCTGGGTGCTCGATGACGTCGACGTCGAGCGTCCACCTGGCACGCTGCGCATCACCACGAACCAGTTCGGTGGGCTCGCGTTTGAGCTGAATTCCGACGTGAACGTCGTCGCGGGGCACGCCGTCCCCTTGCCACGACCGGCCAGGAAGGTGATGTCCGCGGATCTCCAGACGCATGAATTCCAGGGTGCCACGGGCGCAGCACCCCGTGCGTGCGTAAAGATCGTCGTCATGGGCAGCACCATCCTCGACGAGTTGCAGTGGCGCGATCTGATCGCACAATCCACCGATCGGGAGGCGCTGGACGCGGCGCTGGCTGCCGGCCCGGTGACGGTATATGCCGGTTTCGACCCGACCGCCCCCAGTCTGCACGCTGGAAACCTGGTGCCGCTCTTGGCATTACGTCGATTCCAACGCGCGGGTCATCGGCCGATCGTCCTCGCGGGGGGTGCTACCGGAATGATTGGCGATCCACGCGATGCAGGCGAACGCAACCTCAATACGACGGACACGGTCGCAGAGTGGGCGGACAGGATCAGGGGTCAGCTCGAGCGATTCGTCGACTTCGATGGGTCCGCTACCGGCGCGATCATCGAGAACAATCTCGCATGGACATCGCAACTGTCCGCGATCGACTTCCTCCGTGACGTCGGGAAGCACTTCTCCGTCAACGTGATGCTCGACAGGGACACCATTCGCAGGCGGCTCGACGGCGAGGGCATCTCCTATACCGAGTTCAGCTACATGCTGTTGCAGGCCAATGACTACGTCGAACTACATCAGCGGCACGGCTGCTCGCTGCAGATCGGCGGGTCGGACCAGTGGGGCAACATCATCGCCGGCGTCCGGCTGGTGCGCCAGAAGCTCGGCGCGACGGTGCACGCTCTGACGGTGCCGCTCGTCACCGCAGCGGATGGCACGAAGTTCGGCAAGTCGACTGGCGGTGGAAGCCTCTGGCTGGACCCTGAGATGACGAGCCCCTACGCCTGGTACCAGTACTTCGTGAACACCGCCGATGCCGACGTCATCCGCTATCTGCGCTGGTTCACCTTCCTGTCCGCCGACGAGCTCGCTGAACTGGAGGAAGCGACGTCCACGCGTCCACACGAACGCGCAGCTCAGCGTCGACTTGCTCAGGAATTCACCACGCTGGTGCACGGCCAAGCGGCAACCGATGCCGTCGAACTAGCGAGCCAGGCACTGTTCGGCAGGGGTGAGCTGTCAGATCTCGACGAGCCGACGCTTGGCGCCGCTCTTCGGGAGGCATCGGTTGCCGAGCTGACGCCAGGTGATCCGGACGGTGTCACCGACCTCCTAGTCGCAACTGGACTGTCCCCGAGCAAGGGTGCGGCGCGGCGCACTGTCGCCGAGGGTGGGGTTTACGCCAACAACGTCCGCGTCACCGAGGAAACCTGGACCCCTGAACCGTCGGACTTCATTCACGGGCGATGGCTGGTGCTGCGCAAGGGCAAGCGGAATATTGCTGGGGTGCGCCGCGTTTGATCACTGGTACGGGCGTACCGGTATGAGAAACACGCCGTCTAGCAGGCGATTTGACTCCCCGTTATCCCTGACGTAACTTATGGAAGTCGTCGCGACGCGGTCCAGCCGCTGAGCGCGACGGCATCCCAGAGGGAAGTCCACTTCGGTGGCTGTCCTCATCTGCCTGCACTACGGCTCGCGGCTTTTAGTCGCGGGGTTGTCGCGCGGTCAGGATGGGCGTGTTGTTTGAGAACTCAATAGTGTGTTTGGTGGTTTTTGTTTGTTTTGGTTGCCTGTGTGGGGGACTCCCCGTCTTCCTGTTTCATGGGTGGCTGTTTTTTTGATGCCAGTTTTTGGTGTCTTTTTGTTAGGTCAGGCTTGTTCTGATTCGGATTCACCTGCCGGGTTTG